>Ga0268256_1000023_pt1 | contig 519631 bp, 435 predicted proteins | sample AgamicAtAmrz_FD_200247 | JGI IMG/M metagenome (GOLD analysis project Ga0268256, IMG submission 200247) | Agave microbial communities from Guanajuato, Mexico - At.Am.rz (v2) (version 3) | ecosystem: Host-associated > Plants > Roots > Rhizosphere | place: Guanajato, Mexico | collected 2012-06-07 | reverse complement strand
TGACCACCTGGCCGACCACTTCGCCGCCCTGGGAGGCGACGCCATGGGCACCGATGGCGAGCTGGTTGGCCTGGCGGGCGTGCTCGGCGTTCTGGCGCACGGTGGAGGTCAGTTCCTCCATCGAGGCGGCGGTTTCTTCCAGGTTGGCGGCCTGCTGTTCGGTACGGCGCGACAGGTCGTTGTTGCCGGAGGCGATCTCGCCGGCAGCCAGGGTGATGCTGGACGCGCTGGCCTGGATCTGGCCGACGATGCGGGTCAGCTGGGTGACGGTGGCATTGGCATCGTCACGCATGCGTGCGAACACGCCCTGGTAGTCGCCCTGCATGCGGGCGGTCAGGTCGCCTTCGGCGATGGCCGACAGCAGCTGTGACAGCTTGCCGAGGTTCTCATCGCTGACTGTCATCATCGCGTTGAGGTTTTCCAGCATGGCGCGGAAATCGTGATCGAAGCGCTGTGCGTCGCCACGGCGGCTGAAGTCACCGGCAGCGGCTGCGCCGGCCAGCTGCTTGATCTCGGCATTGATGCGGCCGAGGTTGTCCTTGACGGTATCGACGGCGTGGGTCATCGCCGCCTTCTCGCCCGGGTAGCGGGCGATATCACGGCTCAGATCGCCGACGGCGTATTGCTGGACGACATCGAGCACATCATGAAGGGTCTGTACGTGGCCGCCGACCAGCGCATTGGTCTCCTGCACCATCAGCCCATACTCGCCCGGGAATGCGCTGGCATCGATGCGGTAGCTGAGTTCGCCGGCGTCGTGGCGTCGCGCCATCTCGCGTTGGCCGCCGATCACGGCGTGCAGCTGCCGTTGCATGGCGGACATCGCGTCCAGCAGGCGGCCGGGCTCGTCGTGCGGCTGCAGGCCGATATGGCTGTCCAGCCTGCCGGCGGCGATGCCTTCGGCCACGGCCGTGGCCTGCTTCAACGGTACCGCGATGCGGTTGCCGATCAGCCAGCTCAAGGCCAGCACGATCAGAACCACAACGCCCCCGGAGATCGCCATGATCGTGGTGAACACCAGGGCCTGCTTCTGCACGTCGTCCGTGTAGACGCCGCTGCTGATGACCCAGTTCCACGGCGCGAACAGGCCGGCATAGGCGATCTTGCCGACCGTGCCTTCGCTGCCGGGTTTGGCCCAGCGGTAGTCGACGAAGCCGCCTCCGGCCTTCGCTGCCTCGACCTGCTGGTAATAGATGCGCACCCCTTCATCGGTGCGGAAATCCTTCATGTCCTTGCCGACCAGGTCCTTGCGGAACGGGTGCATGAGTACCCGGTAGCCGGTGTCGTAGACGTTGTAGTAGTAGGTGTCGTTCTCGGCACGCATCCTCTCCAGCGCCTGCAGTGCGGCGGCCTTGGCTGCTTCTTCGCTGAGCTCGCCGCTACCGGCCAGGCGGTGGTAGTGCTGGACGATGCCGTAACTCAGTTCGACCTGGGTCTTCAGCGAGGTCTTGCGAGTTTCGGTCAGATCGAGGTACTGCATGCGGGCGGCGATCACCGACAGCGCGACCACGCCCAGCGCGATGAGCAGCGTGAGCAGATTGAGCTTGCGCCGGACGGAAAGATTGCTGAAGTAGTGTTGCCAGCGATGCATGAGGTTCATCGAGCAGGACCAGGGTCGAAACGGGCGGGCGGCGCCGAGCCGGCCATGGCGGAATACACCATGACACCCCCGTTATCGGCCGCGCGCGCGGGGGATTGAGGTGTAGTGCCGGAACGCATTCAGGTTTCCTTGCAGCGGCGGCTGCGGCGCTGCCTGCGGCAGGCTTTTGAAGCAACAGCAACAGCAACAGCAACAGCAACGGCGGTTGGTTGGCGGTCAGGGGTTGCGAGAAGGGCCAGGCCAGGGTGGGTTGGCGGGGGACGTCGTAAACCCGTCCCTGGGGGCTTGGCCGCGGCATCCATGCCGCGGACACCCCCGCCAACCCACCCTGGCCCGGCCCATTCGATATCCCGGTGTCGGACGGCAAGAGCGTTGGGTTTCCAAGTGGAAAGAGGGGTCAGATCCGTTTTCCTGCGGAAAACGGATCTGACCCCGGAAGCGATGCGGCTGTTGCTCTTGCTCTTCTTTCTTCAATCCGGGGTGGACGCGCACGGAAACTGTCCGTGGCCGGGAGGGTGGGTTGCGCAGGGGCGTAAGCGCCATGGATGGCGCGCCCGAGCCTACAGGGACGTATTCACGGCGTCCCCTGCGCAACCCACCCTCCCGGCCCAAACGAAGGAAATCCGCAGCTCTCCGCGGCCACCCCGAGGGGCTTCGCCGTTGGCTGGACAATCAGATGCCCCGTAAACGAAAACGCCCCGGCGCAGGGCCAGGGCGTTCTGGTGCGTCAGGTCAGGCAGGAATCAGAACTCCTGCCAGTCTCCGTCGGCCAGTTCCGCGGCCATCGGGCGACCGCCGCTGCTGCGGCGGGCCGGCGGTGCAGCCGGCGCCGGGGCGGCGGGTGCAGCGGTGCGCGGGGCGGGCGCGGCGACGCGGGGCGCGACCACGGTTTCGGCTTCATCGAGCACGAAGATGGACACCGCTTCACTCAGATGGCCAGCCTGTTCCTCCATGGCCCGCGCAGCGGCGGTGGCTTCCTCCACCAGCGCGGCATTCTGCTGGGTGGTCTCGTCCATCTGCACCACGGTCTGGTTGACCTGCTCGATGCCCGCGCTCTGTTCCTGCGAGGCCGCGGAGATCTCGGCCATGATGTCGGTCACGCGCTGCACCGAGGCGACGATCTCGCCCATGGTGGCGCCGGCCTTGTGCACCAGTGCAGAACCATCGGCGACCTTGCCCACCGAGTCGTCGATCAGGCCCTTGATCTCCTTGGCGGCGGCGGCCGAGCGCTGGGCGAGGGTGCGCACTTCGCTGGCGACCACGGCAAAGCCGCGACCCTGTTCACCGGCACGGGCGGCTTCGACCGCGGCGTTGAGGGCCAGGATGTTGGTCTGGAAGGCGATGCCGTCGATGACGCTGATGATCTCGGCGATCTTCTTCGAGGAGGCTTCGATGGCGGACATGGTGGTGACCACCTGGCCGACCACTTCGCCGCCCTGGGAGGCGACGCCATGGGCACCGATGGCGAGCTGGTTGGCCTGGCGGGCGTGCTCGGCGTTCTGGCGCACGGTGGAGGTCAGTTCCTCCATCGAGGCGGCGGTTTCTTCCAGGTTGGCGGCCTGCTGTTCGGTACGGCGCGACAGGTCGTTGTTGCCGGAGGCGATCTCGCCGGCGGCGGTGCTGATTGCCCGGCTGGACTGCTTGATGCGGGTGACGATCTCGCTCAGCTGCGCGGCAGTGGCATTGGCATCGTCACGCATGCGCGCGAATACGCCCTGGTAGTCGCCATGCATGCGCACGGTGAGGTCACCCTGCGACAGCGCGGCGAGCAGGCCGGAAATCTGTTCGATGCTGCCGGCGTTGGCGTCGAGCAGGCCGTTGATCTGCTGGGCCAGCTGCAGGAAGAAGCCTTCCTTGTCGCTGGTTTCGATCCGGCCGGACAGGTCGCCGGCGGCGGCCCGGGCGATCACCCGGGCCACTTCGGCCTCGACCTGCGCTTCCTGGGTACGGTCACGCCATTCCACCACGCAGCCGACGGTGTCGCCGTCCTCGTTGCGGATGGTCGACACGACCTGGGCGAACTGGGCATCGCCGTACTGCATCGGGCGACGGGCCACGCCGTGCTGCTTGAGGTTCGCCAGCAGGGACGGGTCCATCTCGCCACGGTGTTCCAGCACGGTGACCGGCTTGCCGATCAGCGAGTCCTGCGCATCGAAGTCAGGCAGGTCGCGGCGCACATCGTCCTGGTACTGGCTCAACGTCTGCTGCAGGGCGCGGTTGCTGTACACGATGGTGTTGTTGGCATCGGTCAGGTAGACGCCGGTCGAACTGTAGTCCAGCGCGGTCCGGATGCGCAGGTTCTCGCGGGCGATGGCCTGGTCGGTCTCGATGCGCTCACGCAGATCACGCTGCATGCGCTGCATGGCCTGCATCAGTTCGCCCACTTCATCCTGGCGGCTGACATCGATGTGACCGTCGAGCTTGCCGCCGGCGACATCATTGGCCACCGAGACGGCACCACGCACGCTGCCGACGAGAGCACGGGCGAACAGCCACACCAGCACCAGGCCGAGTGCGGCGCCACCCAGCAGGGCGATCACGGTCAGGACGGACGAAGCCGCATAGGTGGATTCGGCCTGCTCGCGCGAAGCGCGGGCGAGGCGGTTGTCTTCGGCAATCAGGGCTTCCAGCGCCGCGCCAGCCTTGCGGTGCTTGGTGCGGGTCTCGCCGACGAAAGTATCGATGGCGTCGTCCGGCAGGTCCAGTTCCAGCATCTCGGTGACGCTGTCGTAGGAGGCCAGGGCGTCCTTCCAGTCCTTGGCGAAGGTGTCGAACAGCTTCTTCTGCTGGGCGTTGTCCACCAGCTTCGGATAGTCCTTGATTGAACTGTCCATGCTGGTACGCAGCGCGGCAGCCTGCTTGCGCGCGTCGGCCTTGACGTCATCGCTGGCACGGATCAGCTGCTGGTAGGCACTGTTGCGGTACTCGCCGAGCATGCCGCGCATCTCGCCGGCCAGGCGGATGCTTTCCATGCGCGAACCGGCCAACTCGGTGGTGACGTTGTTCAGCGAATGCAGGCCACGATAGGCGACGATGCCCTGCAGCAGCATCACCAGCAGGATGACGCCGAAGGTCACCATCAGCTTCGGCATCAGTTTCAGGTTGTTGATCCACGGCATGGGCGTTGCGATCTCCTAAGGCAGACGCGCACGGGCACCGGGCCCGGTTGCGGCGGCGGGCACGCCGGCACCAGGACCGGCGTGACTGCGACGGACAGCGGATTACTTGATGTTGGCCAGCTTCAGGCCGGCCGGCGAGCTGACTTCGATCTCGGCGCGCGAGGCATCACGCTGGATCTTGCCGATCACGCACACGGTCTTGCCTTCCAGCGTTTCCAGCGGGAACGAGAACTTGCTGCGGTTTTCACCGGCGATGCGCGCCGAGAAGGTGTGGCGCGGGAAGGCGCCGCCCATGTACAGGAACGTCGGCTGGCCTTCGGAACCTTCGGCGAAGCGGGCCTTCTCGACCTTGCCGCAGACCATGCCGTCCTTGCCCACCGAGCGCGGGGCCAGTTCCGGCGGGATCATGTCCGAGGACTGGGCGAGGGCGGACGACGCGGTGGTGGCCAGGGCGGCAGCCGAAACGAGCGCGAGCAGGGACTTCATCGGGGTGGTTCTCCGGGAGGGTGATGGTTTTTGCCGGTGGTACGCGTTCCCGCGCGGCCGGCCTCTGTCCCCCTATCGGCACCGCCGCAGGGAACTGAAGGGTTTCGTGACAGCAACGTGAAGCGGTACGCAGACTCAGGCCGCGGCGTCCTCGAGCAGGGCCGGCTGGCCCATGTCCGCGCTGTCCAGCAGGGTCTCGATGTCCAGCAGGATCAGCATGCGGTCGTCCTGGGTGCCGATGCCCGAGATGAACCGGGTGTCGACCGCGGCGCCGAATTCAGGGGTCGGGCGGATCTGCTCGGACGACAGCGGGATGACGTCCGAGACGCTGTCCACCACGATGCCGACCACGCGGTCATCGACATTGAGCACGATCATCACGGTGAAGGCGTCGTAGCGCGCGTTTTCCAGGCGCAGCTTCAGGCGCAGGTCGATTACCGGCACGATGGTGCCACGCAGGTTGATCACGCCCTTGATGTAATCCGGTGCGTCCGGTACCCGGGTGACGGCATCGTAGCCGCGGATTTCCTGCACCTTGAGGATATCCACGCCGTAATGCTCGGCGCCGAGCGTGAAGCTGAGGAATTCGCCGCCGGCGCTGGCGGCGGAGCGGGTCTTGTCGTTCATCGAGGGGTCCTGGTTCTGCCGGAAGTCCCGGTGTCAGGCTCGATATCGGCCCCGCGCGGGGGGACTTTAGGCAGGGCCGTGACAGGGCATCCACGCCTGGCATGGACCGGGCGGCGGCGGGCCACGCCAGGCGCCTACCTACATCTCGCCGTTCCGGCGTGCCTTGCGCTGGCGGTCGATCCGGAAGATGTAGCGCTGGATGGCGCTGTCGCCACCGCGAGGCAGGCTGTCGAAGCGCATTCCCACGCGCTTGATTTCGGTTCCGTTGGGCTGGCGCTGTGGCAGCAGGTTGCAGACCACCAGTTCGATATCCAGATCCGGCCCATCCGACAGCGACAGCACCGCCGCGTAGCGCTGCTGCAGGCCGAACACGGCGCAGTCGCTGGGCACGGCGACGGCCAGGCCGCCGCCGCTGATGTCCACCACGCGCATCGACAACGCCTCGGGGCGGCCGTCCGCGGCCGGCAGCAGCAGCTGGGGCGAGTCGGTGATGGGGGTCTCCAGCCGGTACAGTTCGCGCCGCTGCAGGTGCATCAGCTCCTCTGGCAGTGCAGCGCGGAAGGCGACGTGGCCATCGTTGTCCACGCGCTGCAGCCCCTGCAGGCGGAAACGCACCAGCACGCGTTCAAGCTGGGCGAAACACAGCACGTGATCGGCCTGCTCGGCTGCGCGGTTGGACGCCTCCTGCAGGCTGCCATCGATCAGCAGCACGTCCTCGTCTTCGTCGAGTTCCAGCAGCGCGGTCGGGAACGAGCGGTCGCGGCCGTCGATATGCGCGTTTATCAGGGAGCGCTGCTCGATCAGCGAGCGCAGCAGCTGCCGCAGCTGGCGCGGATTACGGACCAGGAAGCGTTCGTCCGCGGCGTCGGCCGCATGGACATCGTGCACTGCTGTGTCGTTGCCGTCGGACATGGAATCTGCGGTCAGGGGCGGGCGCCAGCACGCGCCGGCGCGTGGCTCGATGGGGATATCGGCCACCGCGCAGGATTATGAAGTGGGAGTTTCATCACCTTCCATCGGCCGGGCCGGGATCGAAGGAATGGGCCGGAGGCATCATTCGTCGATACCGGCGATCTGCCGCACACGCTGCATTACCGCCGGATTGTCGTCCCCTCCGTGCAGGCGGAAGCGCGCTACCGCGGCCGCCAGCAGCTGTGCCTGCTCGGCCATGCCGTGGGTGGCCGTTGTGGACGCCTCCACCAGTGCGGCGTTCTGGCGGGTGCCGGCATCCATCTGCGCGATGCTCTGGTTCACCTGCTCGATGCCCATGCTCTGTTCCTGCGAGGCGGCGGAGATCTCGCCCATGATCTGGTTCACCTGCTGCACCGCGGCCACGATCCGCTGCATGGTGCTGCCGGCCTGTTGTACCAGTGCAGCACCATCGCTGACCTTGCCGACAGAGGCGTCGATCAGGCCCTTGATCTCCTTGGCAGCACCCGCCGAGCGTTGGGCAAGGGTGCGCACTTCGCTGGCGACCACGGCAAAGCCGCGGCCCTGTTCACCGGCACGGGCGGCTTCGACTGCGGCGTTGAGGGCCAGGATGTTGGTCTGGAAGGCGATGCCGTCGATGACGCTGATGATCTCGGCGATCTTCTTCGAGGAGACTTCGATGGCGGACATGGTGGTGACCACCTGGCCGACGACCGTGCGCCCCTCGCCGGCGATGTCGGCCGCATCGGTCGCCAGCTGGTTGGCCTGCCGCGCATGTCCCGCGTTCTGGCGCACGGTTGCGGTCAACTCCTCCATGGTGGCGGCGGTTTCCTCCAGGCTGGCCGCCTGCTGTTCGGTGCGGCTGGCCAGGTGGCCGTTGCCCTGCGCCAGTCCGGCGGCGGCGCCGGTGAGACGGCTGGAGGCTGCCTGGATGCTGCCGACGATGCGGGTCAGCTCGGCGATGGTGGTGTTGGCATCGTCGCGGATCCGGGCGTAGACCCCGTGGAAGTCGCCCCGCATCTGCACGGTGAGGTCGCCGCGCGAGAGCGAGGACAGCAGCTGCGAGATCTGCTCGATGCTGCGAGCGTTGGCATCCAGCAGGCCGTTGAGGCGCTCCGCCAGCTGCAGGAAGAAGCCCTCCTTGCCGGCGGTGCCGACGCGGCCGCTGAAGTCGCCCTGCGCGGCGGCATCGACGATATGGCCGAGTTCTTCTTCGACCTCGATCTCGGCGGTGCGGTCGGCCCACTCCACCACGAATCCCTGGCGCTGTGCGTCGTCGCCGATGATCGGATTGACGATCAGCTGCAGGGCCCGGCCGCCGACGCGGATCTGCGTGCGATAGGTGCCGGTGAGGCGGTCGAGCAGGGTGGCCTGGTGGGCCGGATTGCGGTGGAAGATGTCGATGTTGCGGCCCAGCAGTTCGGCGGCGCTGAACTGCGGCAGGTCACGGCGCAGGTCGGCTTCGGCGGCGGCCAGCATTTTCTGCAGTGGACGGTTGACGAAGACGATGTTGCGGTCACGGTCGGCGATCATCACGTTGGTGGTGACATCGTCCAGCGCGCTGCGGATGCGCAGCGATTCGCCACTGGTCAGCAGCTCGCGCTGGCGGCGCTGCAGCAGCCGGGTGCTGGCCTGGACCAGGGCGGCGGCCAGCGAATCGTGCGGGAACTGGCTGGCATGCAGCGCCTCGGGCAGGGGCTGGTCGTCGGCCAGGCCGCGTGCCAGGTGTGCCAGCTGCTGTGGATCGTGGCCGAGCAGCAGCAGTTGGCGGCGCATCTGGACGGCCATCACCGACAGCAGGCCGGCCTCGACGGTGACGTACAGGGCGTGCAGGACCAGCACACCCAGGCCACTGCCGGCGGCGAATACCGGGTAGGGCAGGCCGCGCGTCTGCAGGGCGAAGAACAGTACGTGATGCACGGCGATCGCCACGGCGGCCACCACGATCGGCAGCCAGTCGCGGTAGTACAGCAGCAGCGCGATCAGCACGATCACCGTGAAGTGGGTTTCCAGCTGTCCGTGCGTCTGGTGGATCAAGGTGGCCGACAGCACCATCCACGCCAGCGCTATCGTGCAGCGGCTGAGGCGGCTGCCGGGCTGCAGGTGGACCTGCACCGCGCTGACCAGCAGTGCAGGCAGTGCGACCAGCAGCCACGGCGTCCATTGACCGTTGCGCACGGCCAGTGCCAGCGAGGCCAGGACCAGCCCTGCACTGACCAGCAGGAACAGGCGGTCAGCGCCCGCGGCCAGCGTGCGCAGGTAAGGCGGCGTCGGGTGACCGGTCGGCGCGACAGTGTTACGGGTCGAGGCATGCATGCGCTACTCCTTGTGGCATGGGCAATGATGGGAAAGGATCACGGGCGCCTGTGCACTGCGCAGCAGCCCCGCGACCAGTGGAGCGGCCGCGAGCGGACGGCCGCCGCAGCCCGCCTCGAGAAGGGAGGGCCCGGCATAGACAAGGCGCTGCTGGTACAGCACCAGCCATTCGAAGGGCAGCGAGGTACGGGTCTCCTGCAGGTCGATGCCGTCGGGTGTGCGCGCCGGTGGGGCGCAGCCACAGACAATGGACTGCCGCAGCAGCAGGGGATGCTGGTGGCTGGCGGCAAGCACGGCGGGCGACAGCTGCGCGAGCACGTCCGTGGCGCGCCAGCGGCTGACCGGTGGCTGCGAGGCGCTGGCCTGTGCCCACAGCGCGGCGAGGGTCCAGCCCAGCCATGCGGCAAGCAGCAGCGCGCCGGCCAGCGTTCGCCCAGGCGGTGCCGGTATCGGGTCGGGGTCGTTGCTGGCTGGCATTGCTGGCTCGCGTAGGACCGTGTCCCGTTAGCGGCGAGCGTGGGCTGAACCTGAAGGAAAATTGAATCAATTGGCCGGCGCGACGCTGGAACTGTGATGGGGTGCGACGACCGGCGCGGAGTCGCGGCGATCGAACCAGGTCCGTCAAGGGTCGGATCCCTGCCTGTGAGCAGGAATCCGACGCGTCCCAGTTCCGATGAGGTCAGAACTCCTGCCAGTCGCCATCGAGTGCCAGCGCCGGCTGCGCCGCCGCTGCGCGTGCGACGCGATTGGGGGCGGGCCTGGCCGCCGGAGTTGCCGCTGGCGTTCCGCGCTGCGCCGCCACGATCACCGCCGGCTGCGGTGCTTGGTTCTGTGACGCCAGCCGGAAGCGGGCCACAGCCTCACCCAGCTGCACGGCCTGTTCCTCCATGGCCCGCGCAGCGGCGGTGGCTTCCTCCACCAGCGCGGCATTCTGCTGGGTGGTCTCGTCCATCTGCACCACGGTGTGGTTGACCTGTTCGATGCCCGCACTCTGTTCCTGCGAGGCCGCGGAGATCTCGGCCATGATGTCGGTCACGCGCTGCACCGAGGCGACGATCTCGCCCATGGTGGCGCCAGCCTTGTGCACCAGCGCAGAACCATCGGCGACCTTGCCCACCGAGTCGTCGATCAGGCCCTTGATCTCCTTGGCGGCGGCGGCCGAGCGCTGGGCGAGGGTGCGCACTTCGCTGGCGACCACGGCAAAGCCGCGACCCTGTTCACCGGCACGGGCGGCTTCGACCGCGGCGTTGAGGGCCAGGATGTTGGTCTGGAAGGCGATGCCGTCGATGACGCTGATGATCTCGGCGATCTTCTTCGAGGAGGCTTCGATGGCGGACATGGTGGTGACCACCTGGCCGACCACTTCGCCGCCCTGGGAGGCGACGCCATGGGCACCGATGGCGAGCTGGTTGGCCTGGCGGGCGTGCTCGGCGTTCTGGCGCACGGTGGAGGTCAGTTCCTCCATCGAGGCAGCGGTTTCTTCCAGGTTGGCGGCCTGCTGTTCGGTACGGCGCGACAGATCGTTGTTGCCCGAGGCGATCTCGCCGGCAGCCAGGGTGATGCTGGACGCGCTGGCCTGGATCTGGCCGACGATGCGGGTCAGCTGGGTGACGGTGGCATTGGCATCGTCACGCATGCGTGCGAACACGCCGTTGAACTGGCCGTCCATGCGTGCGGTGAGATCCCCGGCAGCGATCGACTGCAGCAGCTGCGAGAGCTGGCCGAGATTGCCGTCGGCGACTTCCATCATGGTGTTCAGGTGATCGATCATCACCTTGAAGTCGTGCTGGAAGCGCTGCGCCTCGCCGCGCTGGCTGAAGTCGCCCGCGGCGGCTGCGGCCGCGAGCTGCTGGATCTGCGTATTGATCGCCAGCAGGCTGGCCTTGGCCGCATCCATCGACTCATGCAGGATGGCGCGGCTGCCGGGCAGGCGGCGCGCGTCCGGTGCGAGATTGCCGACGGCATACTGGTTGAGTACGTCGATCGCATCGCGGATCGCGTCCAGGTGCTCGAAAATGACGGTATTGATGCCGCTGGCGAGCTGGCCGTAGACACCCGGGAAGTCTTCCGGGATGCGATGGCTGATATCCGGTCCGGCATGCATCTGCGCCATCAACTGCGTCTGCTCGGAGAAACGGCGCAGCATTGCGGTCATTTCTGCGGTGGCGGACAGCATCTTGCCGGCCTCGTCGTTGCTGGTGGCTTGGGTGCTGACGCTCAGGTCACCGCGGGCGACTGCCTGGATGGCCTGCACGGCTTTGCCGAGCGGACCGGTCACGGCCCGCGAGATGACCGTGGCCAGCGCTGCGGCCAGCAACGACAGCAGCACGATGCAGCCGATGATGGCGATCATGCTGGCGCGATGGGTGGCGTTGGCATCGGCGATCCGCGCGTCCATCAGGCCGGCGATGTGGGTACCCAGTGCCTTCAGGGCGTCGAACAGTTCACGCCGTGCCGGGCGCGACTGCTCGTCGGAAATCTGCTGCGCCATGACGCCGTCGCCGGCGGCCACTGCGTCACGCATGGCTTTGTTGGCGGCGAAGTAGCGATCCACCTGCGCCGAGGCGGCGCGATACAGTTCGCGTTCCTTGTCCTGGGCCGGCAAGGCAGCATAGGCCGCCAGCTCATCGCGTACGGCTTTGGCGGTGGTGTCCATGCGCTTGTTGTAGTCGGCCACCTTGTCCGGCTGGTCCAGCATGGTCAGCTGGGCCAGCTCGTAGGTGCGGAATTCACCGAGCTGCGAGCGGGCTTCGCCCAGATGCTGCACTGACGGAATATCGTTGCTGGCCATCGCCCCCAGCTGGTCATTGGCCTGGCTCAGGCGCAACAGTGCGAACGCACCCAGCAGCAGGGTCATCAGGGTGGTGAGGGTGAACCCCACGGCCAGCTTGCGGGCGATGGGCAGATCGTGGAACCACTTCATGCGGGTGCTCCAGGTGGGCAGAGTGCCGGGCGTGCGTGCCGGCCGGGGAGTGCAGCGCGAACGGGAGCCGATGCGGGTCCCGTCACGACTGTCACTGCGAGATAGCGGCGCACGGCCGGCGGACTTTATGGATGGGCGTCACATTCGGGTGCGTAGGGGCGGCGGCGCAGAAGCGGTGCAGGGGCGGCGTTCCGGCCTGCACGCGGGTGGTTTCCGGCGTCGCCGCGGGCCGACAGAGTTCACGAAATGGAGCGGGAGGCGCGCACTCGCCTTGCCGCCGGCCGGCGCACAAACGAAAACCGCCGCCCGTGTGGGGCGGCGGCTCTGGATCGCCTGCGCTCGGACTCAGGCGGCCTGCGGCACGCGCAGCGAGCGCACCAGCCCACCGATGTCGACGATCAGGGCAACACGGCCATCGCCGAGGATGGTGGCGCCGGACACGCCGCCGATACGCCGGTAGTTGTTCTCGATGTTCTTGACCACCACCTGCTGCTGACCGACCAGTTCGTCCACTTCCAGTGCGATCTTCTGCCCGTCGCCTTCCACCACCACCACCAGCGATTCGCTGCCGGGCATGCGGGCGCCGTACCCGTAGTACTCGCTGAGGGACAGGATCGGCAGGTACTCGCCACGCACGCGCAGCACGCGCCCTTCGCCGGCCATGCTGCGGATGTCCTCCGGCTGCGGCTGCAGGGCTTCCAGCACATAGGCCAGCGGCAGGATCAACGTCTCGCCCGCCACCGCCACGGTCATGCCGTCGAGGATGGCCAGGGTCAGCGGCAGCCGGATCAGGGTGCGAGTTCCGGTACCCAGGCTGCTTTCGATCTGTACTTCACCGCCCAGCGCCTGGATGTTGCGACGGACCACGTCCATGCCCACGCCGCGTCCGGACAGGTCGGTGACGGCGTCGGCGGTGGAGAAGCCCGGCTGGAAGATCAGGTCCCAGACCTGCGAATCGGTGGGATTGTCGGGCACGCTCAGGCCGCGTTCGGCCGCCTTGGCGAGGATCCTGGCGCGATCCAGGCCGCGTCCGTCGTCGCTGACTTCGATGACGATGTGGCCTCCCTGGTGCGACGCCGCCAGGGTGATGGTGCCGGTCTCGTCCTTGCCTGCGCCCTTGCGCACGTCCGGCATTTCCAGCCCGTGGTCGATGGAGTTGCGGACCAGGTGGACGAGCGGATCGGCGATCTTCTCGATCAGGCCCTTGTCCAGTTCGGTGCCTTCACCGATGGTGCGCAGGCGGACCTGCTTGCCGAGGCGGGTGGAGAGGTCGCGGACCAGGCGCGGGAAGCGGCGGAACACGGCGTCGACCGGCAGCATGCGTACGCCGATGACGGCTTCCTGCAGGTCGCGGGTGTTGCGTTCGAGCTGATCCAGGCCGGCGAACAGGCTTTCGGCAAGCACGGGATCCAGTGCATGCGAGACCTGCTTGAGCATGGCCTGGGTGATGACCAGTTCACCGACCAGATTGATCAGCGCGTCGACCTTGTCGACACTGACGCGGATCGAGGTTTCCGCGTCCTGGCTGGTGCCAGGGGTGCCACTGGCGGTGGGGGCGGAGGCAACGGCGGGTACTGCAGCAACGGGCGTGGAAGGGGCGTTGGCTGTTGTATCGGGGGCGCGGGTGGCCAGGCTCGGCGGCGCTGCCGGACGGATGTCCAGTTCGCAGTCGTCCAGCACCCAGGCAAAGGTGTCTTCGATCTTGCTGCGCGGCACCTTGCCGACCAGGCCAAGGTCCCACGCAAGATGGGCTTCGAGAGGGTCAAGCTGGGCGAAGCCGGGCAAGCGTTCGAGCCGCGCAGCGACCTGCAGCGAGCCGAGATGTTCCAGCTCGCGGATGATGCGCAGCGGATCATTGCCACTCATGAACAGTGAGGGCGCGGGGGTGAAGCCGATCTGCCAGGCTTCGGGCGTATCGTCCACCGGTGCTGCGGCGGCAGCCGCGGCCGGGGCGCTGGCTGCCGGCTGGCCGGACAGCACTGCCTCCAGCCGCGCCTTCACCGCGGCGACGGCCGCCGGATCGGCCGCCTGGCCGTGCTCGGCCTCGCGCAGCAGGGCGCGCAGCACATCCACGGACGACAGCATCGCATCGACCGCGTGGCCTTCCAGCGCGCGCTTGCCGGCGCGCAGCTCGTCCAGCAGCGTTTCCAGTACGTGGGTGAGCGCGGCGATGGCATCGAAGCCGAACGTACCGGCACCGCCCTTGATCGAGTGGGCGGCGCGGAACACCGAGTTGATGATCTCCGCGTCCTGCTGCCCCGACTCCAGGGCCAGCAGGCCGGCCTCCATCGCGTCGAGGCCTTCGCGGCTCTCTTCGAAGAAGGTGGCGTGGAAGCGTTGCAGGTCCATGCTCATGCAGTGGTGATCCGGAAGCGAAGAAGGGGAACGGTGCGGGGCGATCAGCCCAGCACTTTCTGCACGGTGGCGACCAGCTGTTCCGGGTTGAACGGCTTGACCAGCCAGCCGGTGGCGCCGGCGGCCTTGCCTTCGGACTTCTTGTCGGCGGCGGACTCGGTGGTCAGCATCAGCAGCGGCGTGAACTTGTAGTCCGGCAGCTGGCGCAGCTCGCGGATCAGCGCAATGCCGTCCATGTTCGGCATGTTGACGTCGGTGACCACCGCATTGAAGCGCTGTCCCTTCGCGCGGCCGAGCGCGACCGCGCCGTCTTCAGCTTCTTCGACGGCAAAACCGGCCGAGGTGAGGGCGAAGGACACCATCTGGCGCATCGACGCCGAATCGTCCACCACCAAGATACGTGCGCTCATGCAGCGTTCTCCACAGATTTCAGGTTGTCATGGGGTACGTCCAGGCCCAAGGCCTGGGTGACGCCCAGCAGGCGCGCGGCGTCACGGAAGGTTGCAGTGCAACCGTGGAAGCCGGTGTCCAGGCCCGCCTCGCGGCGTGCCTGCACGAATGCACACAGCACCTGCACGGCGGCGGTGTGGACGCGGCCGACCTGGCTTGCATCCAGGGTCAGCTCGCCAGCCTGCGCCACCAGTGGGGCGAGGCGGTTCTTGAGCTCGGTGCTGGTCTCGATGCCGAGATCCTCACCCAGTTCGACAGTGCTCATCGTTGCTCCGGACAAACGGTTCCGTCATCCATATCGGCGCCCGCCAGGGGTTCTTTAGGGGGCGGTGAGGCCTGCGTGCCCGTTCCGGCGGGCCCGGGCAACGCCTGGACCCCGCCTCAGTTGAGCAGGCGGGTAGCGTCGAGCAGGATCATCGGCCGTTGGCTGACGCGGGCCACACCCCGGAAGAGGTCGTTGGAGATCTGGCAGATGCGGGCGGTATCCGGTGGCTCGATCTGCGAATCAGTGAGGTTGGCGACGTCTTCCACGGCCGAGACGCGCAGGCCGATGGTCTCGCCGTCTTCCTCCAGCACCACGATGCGGGTCTGTGCGTCATCCTCGGCCGCCGCTGCGCCCAGGTGCAGCCCAAGGTCCATCACGGGCACCACCTGGCCGCGCAGGTTCATGATCCCCAGCATCGCCGGCGCAGTGCCGCGCAGCGGCAGCAGGGGCACCGGCAGTACCACTTCCTGCACTTTCAGCAGTTCCAGTGCATAGGCCTGGCTGCCGCAGCGCATCCGCAGCCAGCGCGAGGTGCGCTCGTTCGCGCGGCGGTGCTGCGGATGCGGGCTGTTGGCGGGTCGATGGGCCTGCGCCTGCAGTTCCTGCCAGGTGGAAGGGCGGCTGGCAGCAGGTGCATCCAGAGCGACACGCGGCGGTGCTGCCGCCACCGGCGGCGCAGTGACGGGTGCCTGGGGCACGATCCGCGCCGGCGGCACCGCATCCCCCCCTTCGCCACCGGCGGCGGCCTCGAAGGCGGCCTGCAGCGCAGGGCTGTCGGTGTGGGCCAGCAGCGGGTTTTCCGCGCCGTCGGTCTCGTAGATCACCTCATCGGGCAGATCGTCCCAGGTCGGCTGGCGTTCGGCAGCGGCCGGTGCAGGGGGCTGGCTGGCGGCCTCGAAGGCGGCCGCGAGAGCGGCGTCATCAACAGGTGCCACGTCGGTGCTGCCGGTTTCGTAGATGACCTCTGCCGGCAGATCGTCCCAGGTCGGCTCGCGTTCGGCGATGGCCGCCGGGGACGTCGCGTTGCCTGCTTCGAGGCTGGCCGCCACCGGGGCGATCGCTTCGCCCAGCAGCTCGTCCAGATAGTCGTCCAGCACGCCGGTGGTGTTCATGCGGCCTGCTCCAGCGCGCGCGCATCCTCGCCAAGGATCCAGTTCAGCGCGCGACGGTAGGCCGCGAGCCCGCGGCCGGGATAGTCCTCGCCGACGCTCGGCAGAGTCAGGCCGGCCGCGTTGCTGACCCGCGTGTCGATCGGAATCGCATCCTCCCAGACGCGTGCGCCGTGACGGTCCTGCATGCTGCGCAGTGATTCGTTGCCGGTGCGGGTGCGGCGGTCGAACAGGGTGGGCAGGATCGAGATCGGCAGCGGGCGCCGGCGCGAGCGCTCGACCATCTCACCGGTGCGCACCATGCCGTCCAGCCCGTGCAGCGCCAGCGGCTCGGCCTGCGTCGGAATGATCAGGCGGTCCGCTGCCGCGAGCGCATTGATCATCAGCAGGCCGAGTGTGGGCGCGCAGTCCAGCAGGATGTAGTCGTGCTGGCCCTGGTGCCGTGCCAGCGCATTCTGCAGCGCCAGGCCAAGGCCCGGCTGGTTGGCACTGCGGCGCTCCAGCGTGGCCAGTGCCGGCTGTGCACAGACGTAGTCCAGGCCGCTGACGCTGCTGGTGTGGCAAAGGCTGGACAGCTCGGCCGGAGGTGCGCCGAACAGCTCAAGTACGCCGGTCGGTGGCGGATCCACCGGCACGCCGAAGGCGCGGCTGAGCGAGGCGTGGGGGTCAAGATCGATCAGCAGCACGCGATGGCCCTGCGTGGCCAGGTTGCGGCCGAGGGCCAGGGTGGTCGTGGTCTTGCCGACTCCGCCCTTCTGGTTGGCGACTGCCCAGATGCGCATGGGGTTACTCCTTCATTGCCGGGGGAGCGGCGGCGCCGACACGGCTGCCAGCCGGCACCGGTGGCAACTGCACCGGTGCGATGGGGGACGGGGAGGGCACTGTGGCGGGTGTTGCCGCAGGCCCGGCGGACGGGTCGGCCGCGCCGGTGGCGGCGTTCAGGCGCTGGCCCAGCGGATCGACCGAGTGCGAGGTGTCGGCCAGGATGATGACCATCACCCTGCGGTTGCGGTTGCGCCCCTGCGCACTGTCGTTGTCCTCTCGCGGGCGGAACTGGCCGTAGCCGACCATGGCCAGGCGCGAGGGCTGCAGGCCCTGGTCGGCGAACAGGTGCACCACGCTGGCGGCCCGCGCGGCCGACAGTTCCCAGTTGGAGGGGAAGGTGGCGGTGGCGATCGGCACGTTGTCGGTGTGGCCTTCCACCCGCACGCTGTTGGGCACGTCACGCAGCACGCCGGCCAGGCTGGACAGCGTCCCGCGCGCGTGCACGTCCAGCGCCGCCGAGCCGGTCGGGAACAGGATGTCGCTGTTGATCTCCACTTCGATCCACAGCTCGGTGCGGCGCACGCTGATCATGCCGCGCTCGATCAGTGGCGACAGCGCGGCGGTCAACCGGTCGGCGATGCTGCTGAGCTGGCGCTCGGCACGGGCGATCTGCTGCTGGTCGTGTACCGACACCGGCATGCGCATCTGCGAGGCCATCGCCGGCAGCAGGGTGGGGTCGTGCGACGGTGCCGGTGCGGACGGGCCGATCTTGGTGCCGGACTTGATCACCGACGGACTGTCCCAGCCGCCCCCCTGCACCTGCTTGTTGCCGACCTGCACCGGATTGATGGTGCGCGGCGCGCCACCAAAGGCATCGGTGAGCGCATCGGCCATGATCCGGTACTTGCCCTCGTTGATCGAGGAGATCGCATACATCACCACGAAGAAGGCCAGCAGCAGCGTCATCAGATCGGCATAGGGGATCGCCCATGCTTCATGGTTGGCGTGCTCTTCGTGGTGTCTGCGTCGGGCCATGTCAGTGCAGGAAGCCGGACAGGTTGGTTTCGATGTTGCGCGGGTTCTCGCCCTGCGCGATCGAGATCAGGCCTTCGATGACCATCTCGCGGTCGCGGCTGTTGTGGGCGATCACCCCCTTCAGCTTGGCGGCGATCGGCAGGAACAGCAGGTTGGCCGACGCGATGCCGTAGATGGTGGCGGTGAAGGCGGCGGCGATGCCATGCCCCAGCTTGCTGGGGTCGGCCAGGTTCTTCATGACGGCGATCAGGCCCAGCACCGCACCGATGATGCCCAGCGTCGGCGCATAGATGCCCATGCCTTCGAAGACCTTGGCAGCGGCCTGGTCACGGTGTTCCTGGCTGCCCAGCTCGATCTCCAGCATGTGCCGGATCGATTCGGGCTCGACGCCATCGACCAGCAGCTGCAGGCCTTTGCGCAGGAACGGATCCTGCTGCGCCTCCACCTGCGCTTCCAGGCCCAGCAGGCCCTGGCGGCGGGCGATGTTGCTCCACTCGACGATCTGCTGGATCAGCTCGCGACGATCGCTGTGCGGCGGGCGCACGACCCAGCGCACGATCCGGAAGGCGTGCCTGAATACGGCGGGTGCGGTGTGCAGCAGGATCGCGGCGATGGTGCCGACGATGACGATCACGAATGCCGCAGGCGACCACAGGGACGCCAGTCCGGCGCCCTTGAGGATGCTGCCGCCGACCAGCGAGGCCAGGGCGAGAAAGAGTCCGATGAGGCTGAGTCTATCCATGGGTCCGGTATCGGCGTGTGTGAATGGGACTTGAGACACCGGTCGATCGCGTACAGACGGTAGTCACAGTTTCTGGTTCGCCGGGTCAGGCCCGGCGCCACCGCGCGAGGCCGTTTCCGGTAGCGCCGGGCCATGCCCGGCGAGCGTCATCGCAGGCCGTCCACGTCCAGGATCAGCGCCATCCGGCCATCGCCGATCAAGGTCGCACCGGCGTAGCCGCGCAGGCCGCGCAGGGCCTTCGGCAATGGCTTGATGACCACTTCCTCGCGCCCACGGACCTGGTCCACGACCAGACCGAAGCGCGCCTCGCCGGCCTGCAGCACCACGATGGTGAGCAGCGCCGAAGCGGCGGGCGTCACATCCAGCCACTGGCGCAGATCGACCAGCGGCAGGGTGTGCGAGCGACGGTCCAGCACCGCCCGTCCATCGAACCAGCCCAGCGAGGTGCGCGGTGCATGCAGCACTTCCATCACGCGCGCCAGCGGCAGCGCATAGACGTCCTCACCGGCCTGCACCAGCAGGGTTGGCAGGATCGCCAGGGTCAGCGGCACGCGGATCAGGAAGCGGCTGCCCCGGCCCAGTTCCGACTGGATCTGGATCTGCCCACTGAGCTCGCGGATGCGCGACTGCACCACATCCATGCCGACGCCGCGGCCGGAGATGTCGGTCACCTGCTGCTTGGTGGAGAAGCCGGGCAGGAACACCAGGTGCAGGCATTCCTCGCTGCTCAGCCGGGCCGCCGCCTCCGGGTCGATCAAGCCCTTTTCGCGTGCTTTCGCGCGCAGTTTTTCCGGATCGATGCCGGCGCCATCGTCCTGCACCTCGATGCTGACGTAGTCGCCTTCCTGCTGGGCCGACAGACGCACGTGGCCCATGCGTGGCTTGCCCTGTGCTTCGCGCAGATCGGGCATCTCCACACCATGGTCGATGGCGTTGCGGACCAGGTGCACCAGTGGGTCGGCCAGTGCTTCGACCAGGTTGCGGTCAAGCTCGGTTTCGGCGCCGACCAGCTCCAGGTCCACTTCCTTCTTCAGCGAGCGGGCGACATCGCGGGCGACCTTGGGGAAGCGCGAGAACACCTTGCCGACCGGTTGCATGCGCGTGCGCATCACTGCCGATTGCAGGCGCGCGGTGGCGATGTCCAGGGTCGACACGGCGCGGTCCAGTTCCTCGTCGCGCAGGCGCGCACGCAGGGTCTTGAGCCGGTTGCGCGACAGCACCAGCTCGCCGATCAGGTTGACGATCGCATCCAGCCGCTTGGTATCCACGCGCACGGTGTGCTCGGCTTCGGCCACCGGCTTGTTGGCCGCGGGCTTGGCCGCGGCGGCCGCGGGGCGCGGTGCGGGCAGTGCAGGCGCAGGCGCCGGCGGAGCAGCCACGGGTTTCGCGCCGGGGGCGGCGCCGCCGTGCAGCTGGTCAAGCAGGGCTTCGAACTCATCCTCGCTGATCAGGCCATCGTCGGCCTTGGCCGGCGTCGCCACCGCGGTGGGGGCGTTGCTGCCGTGCAGCTGATCGAGCAGGGCCTCGAACTCGTCGTCGGTGATCAGGTCACCGGCAGCGGGCGCGGCTGCTGCCGGGGCGACGGCGGCCGGCGCAGCAGCGCCGTGCACGTCGAACTGGGCGATCAGGTCCGGCGGGGCATAGCCGGGTTCGTTGCCGGAAGACACGGCATCCAGCATCGATTGCAGGTAGTCCAGCGATTGCTGTGCGGCATCGAAGTGATGCGGCTGCAGCACCGCCTGGCCAGCGCGGGCGGCGCCCAGTGCCTCTTCGGCGGCATGGCACAGCTCGACCATGGCGGTGATGCCGAGGAAGCCGGCGCCGCCCTTGAGCGTGTGATAGCCACGGAACACGGCGTTGAGCTGGTCGGCGTCCTGCGGCGCCTGTTCCAGCGACACCAGCTGTTCGCCGAGGCGATCCAGGATTTCCTGTGCCTCGATGATGAAATCGGCGGTGATGTCGTCGGATACCGCGCTCATGCTTACAGTCCCAGGTCCGACAACAGGTCGTCGGCGTCGTTCTGAGAGACCGCGTGGCGGTCCAGTCCCTTCAGTGCCGGTCCGGCCAGCGCCGGATCGGTGCGATGCTGCTCCGGTGGCAGGCCCAGCGCGCCAAAGCCTTCGTGCACGCGGCGGACGATGCCGACCACGCGACGGATGATCTGTCCGGTCAGGTCCTGATAGCTCTGGGTCAGGGCAATCTCGGTCAGGTTGTGGCGGATGCGTTCCAGCTGCGCATCCTGCCCCGGCTGCAGGCCTTCGGCGCGCAGCTGTTCGGTGAGGCTGCGGCACTCTTCGGCCAGGTCCAGGGTGCGGTGCGTGGCCCGTTCGGTCATCGCAACCACATGGTCCAGGCGCGCGCAGGCGTCGTCCAGCTCGCCCGCCTCGCTGGGGACGGTCGGCAGTTCGCCCAGGGCCTGGCCCAGTTCGCGGGCCAGCCGTGACAGGCCGCTCATCATCGGCTGCGTGCGTGCGGCCACCAGGGCGTCGATGCGCTGGCGCCAGGCGCTCTCGTCGCCGGATTCGAGCGCGTCGAGGGCTTCCTGCAGGCGCAGCGCGAGGGCGTTCTTGTCGACCGTGGCGTCCATCAGGCGCTGGCCGCCAGGCGTTCGAAGATCTTGCCCAGTTTCTCTTCCAGCGTCTGCGCGGTGAACGGCTTGATGATGTAGCCGTTCACGCCGCTCTGCGCCGCTTCGATGATCTGCTCGCGCTTGGCCTCGGCGGTGACCATCAGGACCGGCAGGGTCTTGAGCTTTGCATCGGCGCGGATCGCCTTGAGCAGCTCGATGCCGGTCATCACCGGCATGTTCCAGTCGGTGACCACGAAGTCGAACGGTTGGCTCTGCAGCATCGACAGTGCGGCATGCCCGTCCTCGGCTTCGGCGGTGTTGGTGAAGCCCAGATCGCCCAGCAGATTCTTGACGATGCGACGCATGGTCGAGAAGTCGTCGACGATCAGGATGCGCATGTTCTTGTTCAAAGCGGAGTTCCTTTGTTGTTCAGTCGCCCGCGGTGGCCGTGGCCGCCGCAGGCATGTTCATTCTTCAAGCCCGGCATCCGCGGCCTCGAAGATCTTCAGCCGGCCGCGCAGGCGCAGCACGGCCTGGCCGTGGATCTGGCAGACGCGCGATTCGCTCACGCCGAGCACCGCGCCGATTTCCTTCAGGTTCAGCTCCTGCTCGTAGTACAGCGAGAGCACCAGCTGTTCGCGCTCGGGCAGATGGCCGATGGCCTTGCCCAGTTCACGGCCGAACTCGCCACGTTCCAGGACCTGCTGCGGTGTCGGTCCGCCCTGGGCGACGGTGTCCAGTTCGCCCTGGTCTTCGATGCGCGATTCCAGGCTCAGCACCTGGCCGCGCGAGGCGTCCTCCATCAGCCGCAGGTATTCGGGCAGTGGCATGTCCATGGCCGCCGCCACCTCGGTGGCACTGGCTGCGCGGCCCGTGGTCTGCTCCAGGCGGCGGATGGTGGCGGCCGCATCGCGGGCGCGCCGATGCACCGAGCGCGGTACCCAGTCGCCGCGGCGGATCTCGTCGATCATCGAGCCGCGGATGCGGATCGAGGCATAGGTCTCGAACGAGGCGCCCTGGTCGGCGTCGTAGCTGCGCGAGGCTTCGATCAGGCCCATCATGCCGGCCTGGATCAGGTCGTCCACTTCGACGCTGGCCGGCAGGCGTGCGGCCAGGTGATGGGCGATGCGCCGCACCAGGTCCGAGTGCTGGGCGATGACCTCGGTCGCCGCCGAGCGCTGGACTTCCCTGTACTGGGCCGCGCCTTTCATGCTGCCACCCCGCGCTGCTTGAGGATGCGCTCGAGGAAGAATTCGACGCCACCGCGTGGCTCGGTCGGCGCCTGCCAGCGGGCGGTGCGACGGGCGATCTCGGTGATCGCCAGGGCCGCCGGGCTGGACGGATAGGCCTTGACCACCGGCTGCTGGCGCTGCACCGACAGGCGCAGCCAGTCATCCTGCGGCACGCAGCCCAGGTAGTTCAGCGAGACATCGGCAAGGAACTTCTCGCAGACCCGGGTCAGCTTTTCATACAGCACGCGGCCCTCGTTGGGGTCACGCACCATGTTGGCCACCACCTGGATGCGGTCCACGCCGCGCTCGCGCGACAGCACCTTGATCAGTGCGTAGGCGTCGGTGATCGAGGCCGGCTCGTCGCAGACCACGACAACGGTGTCCTGTGCGGCCTGGCAGAAGGTCAGTACGCCATCGGTGATGCCGGCGGCGGTGTCCACCACCATGATGTCCAGCTCGCGTTCCAGTTCGGAGAACACGTTCACCAGGCCGATGTGCTCGGCCGGGGCCAGCTCGGCCATGTGCCGGCGACCGGACGCGGCCGGCACCACCAGCACGCCGTTCGGACCTTCGACGATCACGTCTTCCAGCGAGCAGCGGCCGGCGACCAGATCCGCCAGGGTGTGGGTGGGATTCAGGCCCAGGATCACGTCGATGTTGGCCAGGCCCAGGTCGGCGTCGAGCAGCAGCGTGCGCTTGCCCATGCCGGCCAGCGCCACGGCGAGGTTGGCCGAGACGTTGGTCTTGCCGACGCCGCCCTTGCCGCCGGTCACGGCGATGGTGCGCACAGGGCCGAGCGGCTCGCTGCGGGTGGCCGACAGCGGGAAGGTCTTGGTCAGCTTGGCGTACTCACGCGACGGCATGGTTCAACTCCGGGTTGCAGGGCATATCGGCCGCTCGGCGCAAATCTTCAAGGCGAAGTACAAGATTGGCCGCACTGGCCCGGTGCAGGTCGTCCGGAACGTCCTGGCCATCGGTCACCCAGGTGATCGACAGCGCGTGGTCCACCGCGACCGACAGGGCGTTGCCGAAGCGGCCGGTTTCGTCCAGCTTGCTCAGCACCAGGCCCTGCAGGTTGGCCGCACCGAAGCGGCGCACCACCTCGTCCATGTCGCCGAAGCTGGTGTTGGCCGGCAGCACGAGCAGGGTGCGGACCTGGCGGGCGGCACGCAGCCACTGCAGCTGGGCGGCCAGGGCGCGGTCGCGCGGGCCCAGGCCGGCGGTATCGATCAGCACCAGCTTGTAGTCCTTCAGGCGCTCCAGCAGCTGGTCCAGGTCGGTACCGCTGTTGGCTTCATGCACCGCGATGCCGAGCTGGCGGCCATAGCCGTACAGCTGCTCGCGGGCACCGATGCGCAGTGTGTCGGTGGTGACCAGGGCCACATCGCGCGGCGCGTGCTTCTCGGCGAAGCGCGAGGCGAGCTTGGCGATGGTGGTGGTCTTGCCGGCCCCGGTCGGACCGACCAGAGCGATCACGCCGCCTTCTTCCAGCGGATCGACCGGTGCGATCGGCAGCCTGCGCGAGATCAGGCCCAGCATCAGCCCGCGGCCGCGGTGGGCTTCGGTGTCCAGCGGGATCTGCATGGCCACATCGCGGGCCAGGCCGGCATCGAATCCGTACTCGTCCATCAGGTCCAGGGCGGTCGCCCGCACCGGGCAGCCGCGCAGGCGCTCGTCGGTGAAGCGGTTCATTTCGCGCTCGATGACCTGGCGCATGCCGGCCACTTCGTGGCGCAGCTGGCGGATCTCGGCATCGTCCTGTGCAACCACCGTCAGTACCGGTGCCGGGGCAAGGAGTGGGGCCGGCGCCGGCGCGGTTTCCGCTTCGGCGGCCGCGACGGGGGCGGGCGTGGTCTCGGCGACGTCCTCGGCGTACGGCGGTCCGGGGTGCACGGGCTCGGCCTGCGCAGTGGCCGCAGCGGCGATCGGCAGCGGTGGCGGCAGCGCTGCCGGCGCGGGGGATTCGTGATGCTCGTCCAGCGGCGGGTCGATCAGGAAACGGGCGCGGTTGGCGGGCGCCGGGGCGGGAGCCACGACGGCGCTCGCAAACGGCGCGAAGATCTGCTCCGGCAGTGCCGGATCGTTGACGGTGGCACGCGCCAGGGTGGCAGCGAAGCCGGAGCTGCCGCGGGTGGGCACGATCTCGTCCGCACTGTCCAGGGTGCGGCCGGTGGCACCGACGGCGGCGCGGGCGAGGGCGGCCACGGCCGATGTGGTGGCAGTCACCGGCTGCTGGGCCGGTGTCGCGGCGCGGCGGCGGGTGACCGCGGCGATCACTGCATCCGCGGCGGTGCGCGGTTTCGGCGGCGGCGGAGCCACGTCGCGCCGCGAGGCTTCCAGCGCGCGTTGCACCGCGCTCTCGTCATAGTTGGCTGCGGCGACGATCTCGACGCCTTCCTCGATCCGGCGGTTGGACAGGATCACGGCATCGGGACCATGTTCCTTGCGCACCAGGTTCATGGCCGAGCGCATGTCGGCGGCGACGAATCGTTTGATTTTCATGCTGTGGTCACGGGACGGGGACGGCGGGGTGGTGGTGGGAGAACGCGGGTGGTCGGTGGTCTGCACGGAACGGGTTCCCCTTGGTATCTGTCTGTTGCGGTGGTTCGAAGGTGGTGTCTGTTTTCTGACGCATCGGTGGGCGGCGTCAGCTGATCGTTCCGACCAGCTTCAGGCGCTTGTCCTCCGGCACTTCGCTGTACGCCAGTACCGACAGCGACGGAACGCTGTGACGGACCAGGCGTGCCAGCGCGGCACGTACCGGGCCGGGAACCAGCACGACCGCAGGCTCGTTGCGTGCTTCCTGCTTGCTGACACATTCGGCCAGACTCTGGTGCAGTCGCTCGGCAAGCCCGGGTTCCAGCGCGGCGCCGTTGCCCTGCGTGGACTCCTGCAAGACACGTTCCAATTGCGGGTTGAGGGTGAACACCGGCAGCTCCGCCGACATTCCGGCGATCTCCTGCACGATGAAGCGGCCGAGCGCGGTGCGCACTGCGGCGGTGAGCGTGGCCGGGTCCTGGCTGGACGGCGCGTGCTCCACCAGTGCTTCGGCGATCTTGCGCAGCTGGCGGATCGGAATGCGTTCCACCAGCAGGTTCTGCAGCACCCGCACCACGGCCGACAAGGGCAGCGCCTTGGGTGTCAGATCTTCGACGAGCTTGGGCGCGCTCTTGGCGAGGTTGGCCAGCAGGTGTTGCACTTCCTCGTGGCCCAGCAGCTCCGGCGCATGCTCGCGGATCAGGTGCGAAAGGTGGGTGGCGACCACGGTGGCCGGGTCGACCACGGTGTAGCCCATGGTTTCGGCCTGTGCACGCTGGTGCGGCTGGATCCAGGTCGCGTCCAGGCCGAAGGCGGGATCCTTGCCGGCAATGCCGTCCAGCGGGCCGAGCGCACTGCCGGGGTCCAGCGCCAGTTCGCGGTCGGGATGGATCTCGGCGGTTGCCACCGGCACGCCATGTACCAGCACGCGGTAGCCGTTGGCCGGCAGTTCCAAGTTGTCGCGGATGTGCACGGACGGAATCAGGAATCCAACGTCCTGGGTCAGCTTGCGCCGCACGCCCTTGATGCGCGCCATGAGTTCGCCGCCCTGGTTGCTGTCCACCAGCGGAATCAGCCGGTAACCGACCTCCAGCCCCAGCGGGTCGACCGGACGCAGTTCGTCCCAGCTCAGTTCAGCGGTGGGGGCTGGCGCCGCCGGTCGGCCCAGTGCATTGACCGCGCCTGCATCGCTGCCGGCAGCGTCGTTCGGGGTCGGGGCCTGTCCCTTCCGGTACAGCTTCCAGGCGATGAAGCCGAGAATGGCGGCGAGCGTCAGGAAAGCGACGTTGGGCATGCCGGGCACCAGGCCGACCAGGCCGATGATGCCGGCCGTGATGGCCAGGGCACGGTACTGGCCGAACACCTGGCCGGTCATCGCCTGCGCCATGTCCTGCGAGCGCGAGGCACGGGTGACCAGCATCGCCACTGCACTGGAGACCAGCAGGGCCGGCAGCTGCGCCACCAGACCGTCACCGATGGACAGCAGGGTGTAGGTCGCAGCGGCATCGCCGAACGGCATGCCATGCTGCAGCACGCCCACGGCGAGGCCACCGAGCATGTTGATGAACAGGATCAGGATGCCGGCAATCGCATCGCCCCGGATGAACTTGCTGGCGCCGTCCATCGCGCCATAGAAGTCGGCTTCCTCGCGGACCTCCTCGCGGCGCAGCTTGGCTTCTTCGCGCGTCAGCAGGCCGGCGTTGAGATCGGCATCGATGGCCATCTGCTTGCCGGGCATGGCGTCGAGGATGAAGCGCGCGGTCACTTCCGAGACACGGCCGGCGCCCTTGGTGATGACCACGAAGTTGATGATGGTCAGGATGGCGAACACCACGATGCCGACCGCATAGTTGCCGCCGATCACGAATTCACCGAACGCGGCGATGACCTTGCCGGCCGCGTCGTGGCCGTTCTGGCCATTGAGCAGGATGACGCGGGTGGAGGCGACGTTCAGCGCCAGCCGCAGCATGGTGGTGACCAGCAGCACGATCGGGAAGATGGTGAAATCCAGCGGGCGCTTCACGTACACCACCGCCAGCAGCACCATCAGCGAGATGGCGATGTTGAAGGTGAACAGCGCATCGAGCACGGGCGCCGCCAGCGGCACCACCACCATCGCCAGCAGCGCCAGCACGATCAGCGGCGCGCCCAGGCCCTGGCGGATCATCTCCAGCAGCCGGCGGGTGTTAAATCCGGATGAGGCCTGTGCGCTCATGCCCGGCCTCCCTTGCCGAATTCATCCACCTCGATGTGCGGGGCGCCCGGCATCGGGCCGGTGCGCCAGGCGCGCAGCTGGTAGACGTAGGACAGGACCTGGGCCACGGCCGAATACAGTCTCACGGGGATTTCCTTTCCGAGTTGGCCTTCCCGATACAAGGCGCGTGCCAAAGGCGGGGCGGAGACGATGGCGACCTTGTTGCCATCGGCGACTTCACGGATGCGCAGGGCGGTCTCGTCCACGCCCAGCGCCACCACGGTGGGCGCGTTCATGGCGCCGCCCTCGTACTTCAGCGCCACGGCGTAGTGGGTGGGGTTGACCACCACCACGTCCGCAGTGGGCACCGCTTCCATCATCCGGCGGTTGGCCATCTGCTGCTGCAGCTGGCGGATGCGACCCTTGACCTCCGGGCTGCCTTCGCTTTCCTTCATTTCCCGCCGCAGTTCCTCGCGGGTCATCTTCAGCTTGCGCATCCAGTTCCAGCGCTGGTACGGCGCGTCGATCGCCGCCAGCACCAGCATTGCCACGGCGGTGGCCAGCAGCAGTCGCAGGGTGAAGCCCAGGCCATCGGTAATGGCGGTTTCCAGCGGGTGGTGGATCAACCCGCGCAGGGTGTCGAAGCCGCTCCACACCACCAGCCCGGCGGCGACGCCCACGAACGCCACGCGCAGCAGTGACTTGGTGAATTCAGCGATGGCTTCCGGCCCGTACAGGCGTTTGAGGCCGGTCAGCGGGTTCAGCCGATTGATGTCGGGCATCATCGCTTTGGCCGACCAGCGCAGTCCGCCCATCACCAGCGGGGCGACGAAGCTGGCCAGCAGGCAGACCAGCACCAGCGGGGTGATCACCAGCATGAACTGCAGCAGCAGGTCGCCAAAGTGGCCGAACAGTTCCTTCGGGTTCTGCCGCAGCCCCTGCTCGGGACTCAACGCCTGTTTCATCCATTGCGTGGCACCACGGCCGATCGAACCGCCCATGGCCATCACCGCCAGCACGCCGCCACCGAACACCGCGGCGGTCCCCAGTTCGCGGGAACGCGGCAGGTTGCCCTGTTCCCGGGCCTCGCGCAGGCGTTTTTCGGTGGGTTGTTCGGTCTTTTCGCCGGCGGATTCGTTCTCGGACATCACGGGCACTGCGGCAGGGGATGCCGGGGTGCCTGCAAGAACTGTTCCGCGGCGCGCGGTTCACCGCCGGGGCAACGCCCGACGCTAGCCGGGCAGGGCCGGCCGCAGCGGGATGCTCAGCGTGCTGTCGCTGTGCCAGTCCACCTGCAGGGGCTTACCGGCATCGGCGGCCGGCTCGTCGCTGACATCGCGTCCGGTGCCGTGGTTCACCTGGTGCATGGCGTCCTTGAGCACGTCCACCTTCACCAGCAGCCGGCTGCCCGCGCCAAGACGGCGGGCGACCATGCGGGTGCGATCGAAGGGCAGGTCGGTCCATCGCCCCGGCACCAGCAGCTGCCGCGTGGTCTGGTCGCGGACGTGGCTGGCACGGCCTACGTAGTAGGACAGCTGCATCCGGCGTCCATCGGGCAGCAGCTCGTACAGGGTGACCGTGAAGTCCATGTCGCGCTTGTTGAGGCGGACCTTCAGATCGCCCGAGAAGCGTCCGATCAGGTCCATCGGTGCTGCGAAGGGCTCGGAGAGGAAGGTCAGTGCCGTGTCCGGCTCGTCCCCGGCGGCCACGATCGGGAATGGATAGTAGCCATGCCGGACCTCCTCGCGGTCGGCGAGGTCCACCGTCTGCCGCAGTGTTCCCGGCGTTGGCCGCTGTTCCTGCAACGGGTGATGGTCGCCCTCAGCGGCTGCTGACAGGTAGTACGTGCGGTGGCCGCCGGCAGCAGCATCCAGGGTGGCTGCATGCCCCCAGGTGTTGCTGCCCATCAGCTGGAAGTTGACTTGGTCGGCCAGAAGCGCCGGGCGCGGGGCACCGCGAAGTACATGGTCCAGCCACTGGAAGGTCAGCGCAGGCGTATCGAACTGCGCGACCGGGTCCACCGTGTAGCCGCGCAGCTGCATTGGCTTGCTGGCGGCCTGGGCGCCGCCGTGGTCATACGGCCCGATCAGCAGGACATGATCGGCATCCGGCCGGTAGCGCATGTGATCGGTGAAGTACTGCAACGCGGAAATCTGGCCGTCGTCGTAGTAGCCGGTAATGGTCAGCACCGGAATGCGGATGTCCCTGAAGTCTTCGGCGTACGGCACCATGGCCTGCCAGTAACCATCATAGGCGGGGTGGGCGAGCCAGCGCTGCAGCCAGGGATTGGGGGTGCCATCGATCTGGTCGATCTGCCGGTAGGGCCGGCCGGAGGCATACCAGCGGCCGGGCAGCTGTGACCACCGGTCCTGCTGCCCATAGGTGTCCGTATCCAGCATCGGGCCATTGGCCACGTAGAAGGCCCAGCCGTAGTTGGCGCTGAGGAATACGTTGTTCTCCATCGGCAGGCCCTGGCCCGGAATGGCAGCCACGTAGGGCACGATGGTCTTCAGCGCCGGATGGTGATGGCGCGCTGCCGCCCACGCGGTGAATCCTTCATAGCTGCCGCCATACATGGCGACCCGGCCGTCGCTCCAGGGCTGGCGGCTGACCCAGTCGATCGCGGCATTGGCATCCGCTCCGTCATGTTCGTAGGGGGCGATGGTGCCGGTACCCTGACCCTTGCCGCGCGCGTCGACCACGATGCCGGCATAGCCGTGGGCCGCGGCCAGCAGCATCTTCAGACGGTTCTTGGGCGGGTCGGTGTAGATGGTGAACAGCATGGCCGTCGGCAGCGGCGCGGACGCGCTGCGGGGCCGTGCCAGCTGTGCCGACAGCACCACCCCTTCGGCAACGGGGATGCGCACTCCGCTGTCGATCACGAAGCGGCGTTGTTGTTCGGCGTCAAGCAGCGCAGGCGCCAGCGCCGCAGCCAGGGTCTGCGCGCGCAGCACGGCCTGCAGGCGCACCAGCTCCAGCGCGGCCGACTGCGGCACGGTCGCGGCATCCGCCTGTGCGGCAACCGCCCGCGTCAGCTGCGCCTGCACCGCGGCGGGCGCCAAGGCAAGCGCTGCATCGGCCTGCACGGCGGCAACGTCATCCAGGCCAGCAAAGGCCGAGTGGAAGGCGCGCGAGTATGCTTCCGCATCCCGAGCACCGGTGCTTGCCAGCAGCATCGGCATCCAGCGCTGGGCCGCCGCGCCATCGCCAGCGGCGACCAGCGTCGCACGCAGCTTCTCGATCATGGCGCGTGCCTCGGCGTAGCGGCCCGTGGCCAGCAGCGCATGGCAGCGCTGTGCATCGGTCAACGTTGCCGACCGCAGCAACTCCGTGCCCAGCGCCTGCAGCGCCGCATCCACCTGTGCCGGCGGCGCATCGCCGGGCAGCGACCACGGCAGATCGCTGGCGGCCACGCGGATGCAGGTGAGCGCCAGCAGCAGGCCAGCAAGAAGAGTGCGTAAGGTCACGGGGTGTTCCTTGCAATGGCGGGCGCGTGGTCATCATACGGTGGGTGACCGCCCGCCGCGCAGCGTCCGGCGTTACCCCGGCGGGCCCGGCGGGGGCGGGGTCTGCGCCAGCTCCACCCGTGGCCGCGGCAGGTCGTGCAGCTGCATGAAACGGCCCGCATCGACCGGGCGGCCGAGCAGGTAGCCCTGCAGGTAATCGCACCCCAGCCGCTCAAGGTAGGCACGCTGGGCAGCCGTTTCCACGCCCTCGGCAACAATGTCCATGTCCAGTGCATGGCCCAGCGCCACGATCGCCGACACGATCACCACGTCCTCTGCGCTGTGTTCGAGATCGCGCACGAAGGCGTGGTCGATCTTGATCTCGGTGGCCGGCAGGCGCTTGAGGTACAGCAGACTGGAATAGCCGGTGCCGAAATCGTCGATGGAGATGCCGACCCCCAGCACCGACAACGCCTGCAGCAGCCGCAGGCTGGTGTCGGTGTCGCGCATCACGGTGCTTTCGGTGATCTCCAGCACCAGGTTGCGCGGCGTGATGCGATGCCGCTCGATCACTTCGCGCACGTCGCGCAGCAGGTGCGGCGAACTGAACTGCACCGGCGACAGGTTGACCGATATCGACCAGCCCTCGTGGCCGGCGTCGTGCCAGCGGCGCAGCTGCAGGCAGGCCTGGTCCAGCGCCCAGCGGCCGATCTCGTTGATCGCGCCGCTGCGCTCGGCCAGGCGGATGAAGCGATCCGGTGGAATCAGGCCCTGTTCCGGATGACGCCAGCGGATCAGCGCCTCGGCACCGGCGACCTTCTGGGTGGCCACGCGGATCTTCGGCTGGTAATGCAGGAACAGCTGTTCGCTGCCGATCGCCCGGCGCAGGTCGGCCAGCAGGCGGAACTGCTGCTCGGCGCTGTCGTTCATCCAGTCCGCGAACAGGACAAACGAGTTTCGGCCGGATTCCTTGGCCTGGTACATCGCAGCGTCGGCGAAGGCCATCAGCTGGCGTTCGCTGGCGGCATGGTCGGGGCAGATGGCAATGCCGATGCTGGCAGTCACCTGCAGTTCGTTGTCGGGCAGCAGCGGGCCGCTTCCCACCGCCTGCAGGATGCGCCGGGCCAGGGTCGGCAGGTCCTCGTCATGGTCGATGCGCACCACCAGCACGAACTCGTCGCCGCCCAGCCGCGCCAGCAGATCGTTCGGCCGCAGCAGCTGGCGGGTGCGCTCGGCGACGGCCACCAGCAGGGCATCGCCGGCCTGGTGGCCATAGGCATCGTTGACCTGCTTGAAGCCATCCAGGTCCATGAACATCACCGCGAAGCGGCTGCCGCCCTGTTCGGCCTCGGCCAGTGACTGCACGATGCGCCGCTGCAGCAGCAGTCGGTTCGGAAGGCGGGTCAAGGGGTCGTGCAGCGCGGCCTGGGTCAATTCCTCCTGCGCATCCGTCAGCGAGGTGCTCAGCATCGCGTTGCGAAGGCGCAGCAGCTGCGCTTCCACCCGCTGGTCCAGCCAGGACACCACCAGCACTACCGCCAGGATCGCGACGGTCAGCACCACCACCAGCATCGCCAGCCAGGTGCTCTGCAGGCCATCGCCCACCGCAGCGCCGCAGATGCTGCCCTGTGGAAAGCGTGCGGCGGCCATGCCGGTGTAGTGCATGCCTACGATGGCCAGACCGAGCAGGCCGGCGGCGGCCAGCCGGTCGCCGACCCGGGTGCGCTGCGCGCGCAGGCGGAAGGCGACGTAGAGGGCGGTCCAGGACGCAGCGACCGCAACCAGCAGCGACAGCAGCAGCCAGCCCGTGTGGTAGTCGATGCCGGGCTGCATGCGCATCGCGGCCATGCCGACGTAATGCATGCCGGCGATGCCGGTGCCCATCAGCAAGGCGCCCCCTGCCAGGCGGGGATGCGGCAGGGTGGGCAGCGAGACCAGCCAGAGCGCGAACACCGACGAGGCGATGGCCAGGGCGAGCGACAGCAGGGTGATCGGCAGGTCGTAGCCCAGCGGAATGGGCAGGTCGAAGGCCAGCATGCCGATGAAGTGCATCGACCAGATGCCCAGGCCCATCGCGAAGCCGCCACCGAGCCGCCACCACCAGGTCGCGCCCCTGCCGGGTGCCGTGACCGTGCGTCCGGCCATCGCCAATGCCGTGTAGGAAGCCATCACGGCCACCAACAGCGAGACTGCCACCAGCCATGCGTTGTACGTGCCTACCAGCATTCGTCAGTCTCCCGGACCTGCCTGTCGACGGAAACTACGGTGGGGCATGCATGTGGCAGGCAGCCAGAAGCGGCCGCCAGGTGCGGCATCCCCCCGGTTGCCGCGTATTCACTCTAACGCGCGCCCCCGGGGGGACGGCAAGCAGCAAAGCGTGATGGAAGCGTCAGTGTGTGACCGCGTCCGCAGCCTGGAACGCCGCATCGAACAGTCGCTGCACCGGCGGCCCCATTTCGCCGGCCAGCAGGACCAGCAGGAACAGGCCCAGCAGCAGCGACACCGGCAGGCCGAGCTGGATCGGATTGAGCGCAGGCGCCGCACGGGCGAGCACGCCGAACGCCAGGTTCACCGCCAGCATCGCCACCGTCAACGGAATGGCCAGTGTCAACGCACCGCGCAGCACGGTCAGCAGGAAGGTCGGGGCGATGCTGAAGAACGCGTGCGGATCGGGCAGCGGCGCACCGATCGGCAGTGCCCGGTAGCTGTCCACGACCAGCGAGATCAGCGCGAGGTGGCCGTTCGCGGTGAAGAACAGCAGGCCGAACAACAGGTAGAACCACTGGCCGATGACGCCGGAGGTGCCGCCACGCAGGGGATCGCTCATCTGCGCGAACGCCAGGCCGGTGCCCTGTGCCACCAGTTCGCCGGCCATCGCGCCGGCTTCGAACACCAGCCGCAGCAGGAAGCCGATGGCCACGCCGATGGCCAGCTCACGGGCGATGGTCAGCACGGTGGCCGCATTGAAGCCGGTCCACTCCGGCACGGGCGGCAGCAGCGGGGCGAGCGCGATGGCGAGGGTGCCGGCCAGTACCACGCGGATCCGTGCCGGCACCGCACGGGTGCCGACCATGGGCATGGCCATGGCCACCGCGCCGATGCGCAGCATCGTCCACAGCACGGTGCCGATCATGCCGAAGGCCTGCAGGCCGTCGGCCGCCATCTGGGTAGCGGCATCCATCGCGGTGCGCGTCCTAGCCGATCAGGTGCGGAATGCGCTGGAACAGCAGCGTGGTGTATTCGACCAGATGGCCGATCAGCAGGCTGCCCAGGGCGAACAGCACGGCGGTCAATGCCGCCGCCTTGGCGACGAAGGCGATGGTGGGCTCATTGAGCTGGGTCGCGGCCTGCACGACACCGACCACCACACCTACCACCAGCACGGTCAGCAGCAGTGGGCCAGCCACCCACAGTACGGCAATCAGGCCGCCACGCAGTTCGGTCAGGGCAAGTTCGGGAGACATCGTCTTTCCATCGGTAGCGCCGGGTCCTGCCCGGCGGTGGTCAATGCGGCCGCCGGCAATGGCTGGCGGCCCCTGCAATCACGCCGGTCCGGGTCACGCCGGATTGAAGCTGGCCGCCAGCGTTCCCACCGTCAGCACCCAGCCGTCGACCAGCACGAACAACAGGATCTTGAACGGTGCCGAGACCAGCATCGGCGACAGCATCATCATGCCCATCGACATCAGCACGCTGGCGACGACCAGATCGATGATCACGAACGGGATGAAGATCAGGAAACCGATCTCGAAGGCGGTCTTCAGTTCGCTGGTCACGAACGAGGCGACCAGGACCGGGAACGGGATCGCATCCGGGCTGGCGTAGGTGCCGTGCCCGGCGATGCCGGCGAAGGTCATCAGGTCGGTCTCGCGGATCTGCGCCAGCATGAAGCCGCGCAGCGGCTGGGTGGTCAGCGTCCACGCGGTCTGGAAGTCGATCTGGCCGTTGAGGTAGGGCGCCATTCCGCTGCTCCACGCCTTGTCCCAGGTCGGCATCATCACCATCGCGGTGAGGAACAGGGCCAGGCCCAGCAGCACCTGGTTGGACGGGGTCTGGCCGGTGCCCAGCGCCTGCCGCAGCAGGCCCAGCACGATGATGATGCGGGTGAACGAGGTCAGCACCAGCAGCATCGACGGGATCAGGGTGATCGCCGTCATCAGCAGCAGTGTCTGCAGCGGCAGGCTGACCGGTTGGCCGCCGATCCTGCCCACGTTGACATCCGGCAGGGGCGTGGCCGGAGCAGCGCCCGGCGCGGCAAAGGCGAGCGCGGGCAGCAGGCACAGGGCAATGAGCAGCAGCCACGCGATCAGGGTGGCTGGACGGGTACGGATGACACGCATGTCAGGGGTCCTTGCGCAGCCGCTGCTGCAGCAGCTGGGCGAAATTCGGCAGGTTCTTCAGGTCCGGCACGCGCACCGGCGCGGGCGGCGGCAGCGGTTCGGAAAGGGTATGCAGGGCGTTGATGCTGCCGGCGGTGACGCCCAGCAGCAGTTGCTGGCCATTGACCTCCACCACCACCACGCGTTCCTTGGCACCGACGCTGAGGCTGGCCACCAGCTTCATGCCGTCGGCCGGGCGGAAGCCGCTGCCGGGCAGGCGCTTGAGCAGCCAGCCCAGGCCGACCACCAGGGCCAGCACGGCCAGCAGCGCCAGCACCGCGCCGAACAGGCCCGGTGCCGAGGCCGCGTGCTGGCCGACCGGGGCGGCGGCCTTGCCGACGCCCAGCAGGGTGGACGCCAGCAGGCTCAACGCAGTCTCCGGATGCGTTCGCTCGGGCTGACCACATCGGTCAGGCGCACGCCGAAGCGGTCATTGATCACCACGACCTCGCCATGCGCGATCAGGGTGCCGTTGACGAACACGTCGAGCGATTCGCCGGCGCCACGCTCCAGCTCCACCACCGAACCCTGGTTGAGCTGCAGCAGGTTGCGGATCGGCAGGCGGGCGCGGCCGACTTCCAGCGACAGGGTCACCGGCACGTCGAGGATCACGTCCAGATTCAGATCGACACCGGAGGCCTCGTCGGCGTGCAGGGTGCCGAACTGGGCCGGAGTCGGTTCGAGGGCGTCGGTATCGTTCATTGCGGGTCTTCCTGGATGACGGGTACGCGCGGGCGGGTGCCCGGCGGATGGGTAGCAGTGATCTTCACGGCGTTCATGCCATTGGCGATGCCGAATTCGCCGGTGAACACCGGGATGTTCTCCACGCACAGCGGCACCTGCGGGCTCAGCTCGATCGGCAGGATGTCGCCGACCTTCAGCCGGGTCAGGTCACGCAGGGTCATGCGCTTGCTGGCCAGCACGCTGGACAGGGTTACTTCGGCGATGTTGAGCTGCTCGCGCAGGGTCTGGCCCCAGCTTTCGTCGCGGTCGTTGCGATCGCTCTGGATGCCGGCATCGAGCAGCTCCCGGATCGGTTCGAGCATCGAGTACGGCAGGGTGACGTGGATGTCGCCGCCGCCGCCGTCGAGCTCGACATGCAGGCGGCACACCACCACGTATTCGCGCGGGGTCACGATGTTGGCGAAGTGCGGGTTGATTTCCGAGTTGATGTACTCGAATTCCACGTCCATCACCGGTGCCCACGCTTCACGCAGGTCGGCGAAGGTCTGCTTCAGCAGCAGATGGATCACGCGCATCTCGGTGGCGGTGAACTCGCGGCCTTCGATCCGGGTGGGGTAGCGCCCGTCGCCGCCGAAGAAGTTGTCGACGATGGCGAACACCAGGGTCGGCTCGAACACGATCAGGCCAGTGCCGCGCAGTGGCTTGAAACGGATCAGGTTCAGGTTGGTCGGCACATACAGCGAATGCATGTAGTCGTTGAACTTGATCAGCTCGATGCCGCGCACCGACAGTTCGGCCGAGCGCCGGATCAGGTTGAACAGGCCGATGCGCCACAGGCGCGCAAAGCGCTCGTGGACCATTTCCAGCGTCGGCATGCGGCCGCGGATGATGCGGTCCTGGCTGGCGAAGTCGTAGGAACGCGCTTCGCCTGATGGCGGCTCCGGGTCGGTCTCGACCGCGCCGCTGTCCACGCCGTGGAGCAGGGCATCGATCTCGTCCTGGGACAGCAGGTCATTCATCGGTGGGCCCTTACTGGGTCACGAAGCTGGTGAACAGCAGATCGTCGGCGCCATTGCTGCCGGTCTCGGCCTTGAGCACCTTCTGCACCTCGGCCAGCGAGTCGGCCTGCAGCTTCTTCTTGCCGGCGATATCGGCGATCTGTTCCGGCCCGACCTGCGAGAACAGCATCAGCAGTCGTGCACGCAGGGCCGGGGCGTGGGTCTTGATCGCTTCCAGCGCGGCCGGATCACGGGTCACCAGCTGCACTTCCAGCTGCAGGTAGCGCGGGCCGTCGATCGGACCGTTGAGGTTGACCACGAATGCAGGTTCCAGCGCGAAGTACTGCGCCGGTGCCGGCGTGGCGTTCTTCTTCTTCGGCGCCTGGCTGGTCTTCTGTTCCTGCGTGGACTGGGTGAAGAACCACACGCCGCCGCCGGCGGCTGCGGCGGCCAGTACCGCCACAAGCCCAGTGATCAGGATCGGACTGCGCGGCGTGCCGGCCTTGTCCTTTTCGACGTTCTTCTTGGTTTTGTCAGCGGCTGCGGCCACGAGGTGAAGCTCCTGAGGGTTGCTTCACCGGGATATGCAAGGCGTGTGCCGATGCGCCGGGAGGAGGGTGCGACGGAATTCCGTCGGCAGGCCCGCATCGGTCGCGCACTGTCATGCGTAGGCGTCCAGCAGGCCGCGCTGGCGGATCAACGGGATGGCCGGCAGGCTGGCATCACCCCGCGTCGGTTCTCCGTCACCCCGACCGGCCTCCTGCCCGGCCTGGCCGGCGGGTGCGCCACCGCCGCCCGACTGATGACCGACATCGGCGTGGGCCAGCTGGAAGCCTTGTTCGCCCAGCAGTTCACGCAGGCGTGGCAGGCTGCTTTCCAGCGCCTGGCGGACATCCACATGCGGGCTGCTGAAACTGGCGTGGACCTTGTCGCCGTTGAGCTGCAGGCGTACATCGACCGGACCCAGATCGTCCGGACTCAGCCGGATGTGGGCATGACCGATCTTTTGATCGGCCAGCCAGCCCAGGCGGGCGCCGATGGCCTGGTCGAAACCAACGTCGCCAAGCACCGGCTTCGGTGTCGGTTCACCGTTGAAGACCGCGTTGCTGGACAGCGCCGCCTTCAGATCCTGCAGCGCGGCGGGCAGGGGCGCCTGCAGGGGGGCAGGCGGGGCACGATCACCCTGCAACGTGCTGTCGGTGTCAGCGCTGCGCTCCAGCGCGGCGTCGCCCATCGGCAGAGCGGGCAGGGGCAGTGCGCCGTCTTCGCCATCGACGCCCGGGGCGGCTGGCTGCACCGCGACGGCAGGCGACGCGGCAACCGGCGATGGCGGTACGGCAGTTGCCGCCAGGGCCGGCGGCGCTGTGCCCGTGGCGGACGGTGGGACGCTGGCCGCAGGGTCGGCGGGCAGTGGAGCGGCCAGCACCAGCCCGGCCAGACCGAATGGCGGCCAGGGCGCCTCGTCGGTTTCCGTCGTCGCGTCCTGGTCGGTCGCACCCTTGGCGGCCGGTGGCGCAGCCGCCTCGCTCGCGACCTGCTCGCTGGCGGGGGGCCGCACGCTGGCGGCGTCATCGCTGCCGGTGGCCGCAACGCCGGTCGGCGCCGTGTTGTCGGCAGGCGGCGTGGACGCACCGCCCTGCAGCAACTGGCCGAAGTCCTTGCCGCCGTCGTTGCGCGCCGTGCGCGACGGGCTGCTGCCCACGCCGGGCGTAGTGGCCGTCGTGCTGCTGCCCGAAAGCGCGGCGGGCGTCACGAACGGCCTCCGGTTTCTGCGCCGTCCTGGTCCTCGGCCTGCGCCAGGCGGGAGCGGCGCGCACCGATGTCATCCATCTCGCGCTGGTCGCGGCGGTCTGTCACCACCTTTTCCTGTGCGCGATAGCTGGCGGCCAGCTGCTCCAGCACGGCCTTGTCCCGGCTGGCCAGGATCAGGCGCGCGCGCTCGGCTTCGACCTTCTCGCGGTTGCCGTCGACGGTGCGCTGCTGCTGCTCCACCGCACTGTCGAGGCGGTCAAGGAACGCACGCCGGTTCAACAGCTGGGCGGGACTGGTCGCGGCCATCTGTGCGTTGGCGTACTCCTCGGCATAACGTCGCAGTTCGTCCAGACGCGACAGGTGAGTGTCGAGAAGGCGCTGGCGCTCGGCCAGGTCGCGGGCGACCGCATCTTCATGTTCCTGTGCCCGCCTCAGCAGAGGGTCGATACGCTTGGACTGGTTCATCGCTTACACCTCGTTTTCCACCAGGCGCTGCAGCGCCGCCTGGCTGTGCGGGAGATCCGCGGCCTTGGCCACGTCCTGTCCCAGGAATTCCATGATTTCCGGCCAGCGTTCCAGGGCTTCGTCGGTGGCCGCGTCGTTGCCGCGCTGGTAGGCGCCGATGGCGATCAGGTCGCGGTTGGCCGAGTAGGCCGACACCAGCCGCTTGAGCTTGCGGATGCGCAGGCGCCACGGTTCGTCGGCGATTTCCGTGACCACGCGGCTGACCGAGGATTCCACGTCGATGGCCGGGTACAGGCCGCTGTCGGCGACCCGGCGCGACAGCAGGATGTGGCCGTCAAGGATCGCGCGCGCGGCATCTGCGATCGGATCCTGCGGATCATCGCCTTCGGTCAGTACGGTGTAGAACGCGGTGATGGAGCCGCGCCCCTTGGCGCCGTTGCCGGCGCGTTCGACCAGCGCGGGCAGCTTGGCGAACACCGACGGCGGGTAGCCGCGCGTGGTCGGCGGTTCGCCCACCGACAGGCCGATCTCGCGCTGTGCCTGCGCGAAGCGGGTCAGCGAGTCCATCAGCAGCAGGACGTTCAGGCCCTGGTCGCGGAACCATTCGGCAATGGCGGTGGCACGGTAGGCGCCATGCAGGCGCGCCAGCGGTGGCCGGTCGGCCGGGCTGGCGACCACCACGGCGCGGCGCAGGCCTTCCTCGCCCAGCGTGGTTTCGACGAAATCGCGCACTTCGCGGCCGCGTTCACCGATCAGCCCGACCACGATGACGTCGGCGGCGGTGTAGCGGGTCATCATGCCCAGCAGTGTCGATTTGCCGACGCCGGAGCCGGCGAACAGGCCGACGCGCTGGCCGCGGCCGATCGGCAGCAGCGCGTTGATGGCGCGCACGCCCACGTCCAGTGGCTGGGTGATCGGCTCGCGCGCGAGTGGATTGATCGACACACCGGCCATGCCGACATGGCCTTCGGCGCGGATCGGGCCCTTGCCGTCCAGCGGCACGCCATCGCTGTCGATCACCCGGCCGAGCAGGCCTTCGCCCACTTCCACGCCGCCGCGCCGTGCCGACGGCACGACCCGCGCGTTGGGCAACAGGCCATGCAGTTCGGCGCTGGGCATCAGGTAGGTGCGCTCACCGGCGAAGCCGACCACTTCGGCATCCACCCAGCCACCGTCGACCACTTCGACCTTGCAGCTGGCCCCCAGCGGTGCTTCGCAGCCGACCGCTTCCAGGGTCAGCCCGACCGCGCGGCGCAGCACGCCTTCGCGGATCAGGCCACGGCCGTGTGCGGTGTCCACGCGCAGCCCGTCCAGGCGACGGGCCAACCGTAGATTGCGGGCCAGGGCCCAGTCGGCCGCAGGCGGCGGCAGTGGCGTTTCGGCCGTCATGCGTTCGCTCCGGTCTGGCGGATCACTGCGTCCAGCGCGCCACGCAGGCGGGCTTCGAGAGTGCCGTCGATGCGCACGGCCTCGGCATGCACGCGCAGGTCGCCGCGGCTGAGGCTGGTGTCGGCAACCAGCCGCTGCTGCGGTGGCAGGGTGAGCAAGGGGGCGAGGGCAGCGATGTCGTCCGGGTGCAGGCGCACTTCCACTTCCCGCGTGCTGCCGCCGACCGCATCGATGGCTTCGCCGACCAGCTGTGCCAGCAGCGCCGGTTCGGCCTCGTAGGCGCGGCCGACCAGGGCCCCGGCGATGCGGACCGCCAGCTCTCCCAGCGCACCGACCACCTCGTTCTCCAGGCGGACCAGCGGGCGGCTGAAGTTGTCCAGGATGCCCTCGATCTGCGCGGCAAGCCGGCGCACCTCGGCCTGGCCCTGGCCATAGCCCTCCGCATGGCCGTGCTGGAAGCCTTCCTTCTCGGCACTGTCCTGGATGGCCTGAATCTCTTCCAGGGTCGGCAACTGCAGCGGCGGTTCCGGCGCGTGCTCCGGGTCCGGCCCGGCGTGCCCGGACGCGTCCTCCTGTTCCAGAACGGGTTCCGGCTGGGCCAGCAGGTCAGGGGCGAGCCAGCGCACGACCGTACTCACAGCATGGCCTCCGCGCTGCCGCCGATGGTGATGGTGCCTTCATCGGCCATGCGCTTGACGATGGCCAGGATCTCGCGCTGCGCGCCTTCCACGTCGGACAGACGCACCGGCCCACGGGCCTCCATGTCCTCCAGCAGGATCTCGGCGGCACGCTGGGACATGTTGCGGGTGATCTTGTCGCGGACCTTGATGTCCGCGCCGCGCAGGGCCAGTCCCAGCCGCTCGCCGCTGACTTCGCGCAGCACCAGCTGCATCTCGCGGTCGTCCAGATCCACCAGGTCGTCGAACACGAACATCAGGTCCTGGATGCGGCCACTCAAGGGCGCGTCGATGCGTGCGATCTCGCCCAGGATCGCCTGGTCCTGGCCGCTGTCCATGAAGTTGAGGATGTTGGCCGCGCACTGCACGCCGCCGATGTTGGAGGACTTCAGGTTCTGGTTGCCGGCGAACTGGCGCTCCATGATCTCGTTGAGTTCGTTGAGCGCGTTCGGTGGAATGCCATCGAGGGTGGCGATGCGCAGCAGCACGTCCACGCGGGTGCGGTCGGGCAGCAGTTTCAGCGCATCGGCGGCCTGGTCGGTTTCAAGGTGGGCCATGACGATGGCGATGATCTGCGGATGCTCGTTGCGGACCAGGTCGGCGACCGCACGCGGATCCATCCACTTCAGCGCATCCAGGCCGGTGGTGTTGCGGCCCAGCAGGATGCGATCGATCAGGTTGCCGGCCTTTTCGCTGCCCAGTGCCTGCACCAGCATGTTGCGGATGTAGTCGTCCGACCCCACGCCCAGCGAGGTCTTGGAGCCCAGCTCCTGGCCGAACTGGTCCATCACCCGTTCCACCTGTTCGCGGGTGATATCGGACATGGTGGCCATCGCGATGCCGATCTTCTGGACTTCCTTGGGTTCCATGTGGCGCAGCACTTCGGCCGCGTCCAGTTCACCCAGCGACAGCAGCAGCACGGCGGCGCGCTGCACGCCGGTCAACGGTACCTCAGTCATTGGCCACCCAACCCTTGACCACCTGGGCCACGCGCTTGGAGTCGGTCTTCACGGCTTCACGGGCCATCCGCAGTCGTTCCTCGTAGGAGTCCACCGGCAGGGCCAGCGCCTCCGGTCCACCCAGGCCAGCGCGCTCGGCACCCAGGGCCGGCAGCGGGCTGCCATCGTCATCGACCAGCTGCACGTCAGCGGTATGCGGTTCCAGTGCCAGCGGGTCGTGCTTCTTCGCCTGGCCGGTGATGGCACGCAGCGCCGGACGCAGTACGCCGAACAGCAGCGCCAGCACCACCACGGCCCCCAGCAGCATGCGGCCGGCATCGTGCACCCACGGCAGCTCCCACCAGGCCGGACCTTCCACCGGTGTGGTCTCGCGCACGAACGGGGCATTCATCACCGAGACCGTATCGCCGCGTTCGGCGCTGAAGCCGACGGCCTGCTTGACCAGCGCCTCGACGCGGGTCAGTTCGGCGGCCGACAGCGGCTGCGGGGTAAGTGCGCCATTGGCGCCGGGGCGCGGCACGTTGTCCACCAGCACCGCCACCGACACGCGCTTGATGCGGCCGGCCGGCTGGCGGGTGTGCTGCAGCGTACGGTCCAGCTCGTAGTTGCGCGTCGCGTTCTTGCTGCTTTCGCTCGGCGTCTGCGCGGTCTGCGGCGGCGCAGCCTGGCCCGGCGGCGTGTTGCTGGTTGCACCAGGCACGCCCTGCGGTCCGGGCGTGCTGGTGGTGTTCTCGCTCATCTGTTCGCTGCGCAGCTTGGCCGGCTCGCCGTTGTACAGCTCACGCGCTTCCTCGGTGACCGAGAAGTCCATGTCCACGCTGACTTCCGGATTGACGCGGCCCGGGCCGGTCATCGGTTCCAGCAGCTCGCGGATGCGCTGGTTGAAGGAGGTCTCCTGCCGGCGGACCTGCTCGAACTGGGCGGCGTTGACCGCCGCCTCGCTGTTCGGGTCGCTGATGCTGAGCATGCGCCCGCTCTGGTCGACCACGGTCACCCGTTCCGGCGACAGGTCCGGAATGCTGGCGGCGACCATGTGCACGATCGCATCCACCTGGCTGCGCTCCAGCTGCTGGCCACCGCGCAGTTCCAGGGTTACCGAAGCACTGGCGACGTCGCGCTGGCGGGTGAAGGCGCTGGGCTTGGGGATGGCCAGGTGTACGCGTGAATCACGCACCGGTCGCAGCGTATTGATGGTGCGCGACAGTTCGGTTTCCAGCGCGTGCTGGTAGCGCGCGCTTTCCACGAACTGGCTGACACCGAAGCCCGGATCGCGCTCCATCAGCTCGAAACCCAGCTTGCCGCTGTCGGTCAGGCCGGAGCCGGCCAGCTTCAGGCGGGCGTCATGCAGGTTCTTCTCCGGCACGGTGATGCCACCGGTTGCCGGGTCCAGGGCAAACGGGATCTGCGCTGCACGCAGCAGGTCGGTCGCTTCAGCGGTGGCCTTCTGGTCCAGGCCCGTGTACAGCGGAACCATGCCGGGCTTCTGCGACCAGAAGAACACGAACAGGCCCGCCGCCACCGCCACTGCGATCATCGCCATCAGCCCCAGCCGACGGGTGATCTGCAGGCTCTGCAGGCGGTCGAACCATTGCCCCGCCTTCTCGGCGTTCAGGCTGTCCTTGGAAAGCGTCAGTGCCATGCGTCAAATTCCTTACAGCGGCATGTTCATCACGTCCTGGTAGGCCTGGACGAGACGGTTGCGGACTTCCACGGTGGCGCGGAAGGCGATCTGGGATTGCTGCGAGGCGACCATCACCTTGGCCAGGTCGGCGCCGGGTTCGCCCATCTCGAACGCCTTGGCCAGCGCGCCGGACGTCTGCTGCGCATTGTTGACGCCGGCAATCGCACCGCGCAGGGTCTCGGTGAAGCTGGCCGGCTGCACCTGCGGCGCATCCAGCACCGCGCCAGGAAGGGCATTGCTGCGCGGCGCTTCAGCCAGCGGATTGAGCACCGGCTGTCCCATCTGGGACTGGTAGGTGCGGATCTGCGAAAGGATCGAAGTGACGGAGTGGGACATCTGCAACGGTTCCAGGAACAGGGATGGGGGATCTGCAGGGATCACTGCAAGTGCCGTGCCGGAACGCCTGAGCGGTTCAGAAACGTGACGGAAGTTTGCGTTCGGCGAGGGGACGGGTGCGCTGGCGTGCCGATGCGTTGTCGTCGTCGGCCGGTGTCAGTGAACCGGCGTCGGTTTTTTGGCCTTGCCGGCAGCCGCCGGATACACGAACGCCCGGGCAAGCCCAGGCGTCCGTGTCCCCTTCATGCTGGCGATCACGCTCAGCTGGCCAGTTCGGCCTGCTCGCGTTCGATGCCGTACTTGCGCAGTTTTTCCACCAGCGTGGTGCGGCGCAGGCCCAGCAGCTGCGCGGCGTGGGCGACCACCCCCTGCGTCCGCTCCAGCGCTTCGTTGATCAGGCCCAGCTCGATGCTGGCCATGTGGTTGCGCAGGTCCAGGCCGTCGTCGGGCAGCGCAGTGGCAGCCGCAGCGCGGTTGACCGCGATGCCGTGCTCCAGCGACGGCTGGCCGCCGCTGCCGGGGGTGTGGAAGGAGAAGCTGCGCAGGTCCAATCGTTCTTCGCTGGGTGCGGCCGGTACCGCCGCCGAGGTACTGGCGGGGGCCAGCATCGCGTCGCCCCGGTAGCGCGCGGGAAGGTCCTGCACGCGTACCGAACCCCCCGGATGCAGCACCGCCAGGCGTTCGACCAGATTGGTCAGCTCGCGCACGTTGCCCGGCCATTCGTAGCCCGCCAGCGCCTGCAGGGCTTCGGCAGTGAAACGGACTTCGCCGCGGCCGGTGCGCGCCAGCTGCGCGGCAATGGTTTCCACCAGTGCTGGCAGATCCTCGCGCCGCTCGCGCAGGGCCGGCACATCGATCGGGAAAACGTTGAGGCGGTAGAACAGGTCTTCGCGGAACTTGCCATCGGCGATCCGGCTTTCCAGATCGCGGTGGGTCGCCGCGATCACCCGCACGTTGCAGCGGATGGTCTGGTTGCCGCCGACGCGCTCGAAGCTGCGCTCCTGCAGCACGCGCAGCAGCTTGACCTGCATCGGCAGGCTCATGTCGCCGATCTCATCCAGCAGCAGGGTGCCACCTTCCGCCATCTCGAAACGGCCCTTGCGTGCGGTCAGCGCGCCGGTGAAGGCCCCCTTCTCGTGGCCGAACAGTTCGCTCTCGAGCAGGTCGGCTGGAATGGCGCCACAGTTGATCGCCACGAATGGCCCGTCGCGGCGCGGCGAGCGCTGGTGGATGGCGCGCGAGACCACTTCCTTGCCGGTGCCCGACTCGCCCAGCACCAGTACGGTGGTGTCGAATGCCGCGACCTGGTCGATCATCGTGCGCAGCGCGCTCACAGCGGCACCATTGCCGGTGGGTCCCTGCTCCTGCACGGCGCCCGCCTGGTGCTCGGCATCCAGGCGCTTGAGGCTGGCACGGCGCAGCAGGGCTTCCATCTGCGCATGGCGCAGCGGCGTCTCCAGCGGCCAGATGTTGGCTTCATGCAGGCCGTGGCGGTGGGCGAAGGCGCTGGCCTCGCCATCGGCCAGCAGCACCGGCGGCGGCAGGCTGCTGCCACCCAGCCATGCGTAAAGGGCGGTGCTGGCGGCGCTGTCATCGAGGCTGCCGACGATCACCGCCATCCAGTCGCTCTGGCGCTGCCGGCCCAGGTCGAAGTCCGCTGCGTCGGAAACCCAGCGCGGATTGAAGTCCATGAATTCCAGCAGGGCAACGGTGCGTTCGGCACGCACGGCGTCGTTGTCCAGCACCAGGATGCGCGACTCGCTCACGATCGATCCTCCCTGAGGCCTTCCAGGATCGGCATCACTTCCTGGATGTAGGACAGCTTGCTGACGAAATTGTCGGCGCCGGCGCGCAGTGCATGCTCGCGGTGCTCGGCGTCATCGAAGTGGCTGGCGATGACGATGTACGGGGCGTCATCCTGCGACTTGATCAGGCGGGTCGCCTGCAGTCCACCCATTTCCGGCATCGCCAGGTCCATCAGCACCACCTGCGGGCGCAGCGTCTCCGAGCGCTCGATCGCTTCCAGGCCGTTGCCGGCGCTGCCGACGATCTGCAGCCAGTCGATCTTGCGGAAATGGCGCATCGCTGCGTTGATGAAACCTTCGTGGTCGTCGACCAGCAGGACCGTGAGCGTGTTCATGTCCAACATCCTTTTCAGCCCACCCGGGCCAGCTGCGGTTGCCTGGCGCTGAGCCGGCGCCGTTCGCGGGCCGGGGCGATATCCAGTTGTTCTCGGTATTTTGCGACGGTTCGACGGGCAATGTTCACCCCCTGGCGCGAAAGCAGGGCGGCGATGGCCTCATCGGCCAGCGGCCGACCGGCCGGCTCGGCATCGATCAGGCGGCGCACCATGGCCTTCACCGCCTGGCCGGAGACGCTGGCGCCTTCCAGGCGCACCGCGAAGAAGTGCTTCAGCTCGAAGGTGCCACGCGGGGTCTGCAGGTACTTGCCGGTGGTGATGCGCGAGACGGTGGACTCGTGCATGCCGATCTCCTCGGCCACTTCCTTCAGGGTCAGCGGCGCCATCGCTTCCTCGCCCCGGACCAGGAACGCGGCTTGGCGCTCGACGATCACCCGTGCGGTGCGCAGCAGGGTGTCATAGCGCATCGACAGGCCACGGCTGAACCAGCGCGCTTCCTGCAGCATCTCGCGCAGCGCCGGCGCAGCCTCGTTGCTGTCGGCCAGGGCCTGCTCGTACTGCGTGTTGATCGATACGCGGCGGCTGGTCGCCGGATTCAGGGCCACTTTCCACTGGCCGTCGGCGTGCCAGGCGACCACGTCCGGCACCACCACGGCATTGCGCTCCGGCAGCAGGTTGTCACCCGGGCGGGGTTGCAGCGAGAGGATCAGCCGCACTGCTTCGCGCACGTCACCGATCTCGGCGTCATGCAGGCGGGCGAGGGCGGGGTAGTCGTGCGCGGCCAGTGGCTCGAGCGCGCCGGCAAGGATGCGGGTGGCCAGGTGCCGCGCGGGAACCACGCCGTCCAGGCTGCGCAGCTGGGCCTGCAGGCTTTCGCGAAGGTCCCGCGCGGCCATGCCGGCGGGCTCGCCATGCAGCAGGCGCTGGCGGACCGCTTCGACGCCATCGGCGACGATGTCGAACTGGGCGCTGGCCAGCAGCTGCAGCTGTGCCAGGGGTGCCTGCAGATAGCCGGCGTCATCGCAGTGCTCGAGCCAGAAGGCGGCGACCGCCAGCTCGCGGTCGTCCAGGTCCAGTGCCAGCCGCTGCAGCACGCGCAGCTGCGGATCGCTCGATTCGCCCGCGGCGATGCGCGCCATGCGGTCATCGTCGCCGTCCTGCCAGCTGGCGCCGGCAACGTCCCACATCGAGGATTCGGGCAGCTCGTCGAACGCCGCGGTTTCCAGCGTGGTGGCGCCGGCGTCGCCCGGTTCGGGCGCCGGCGCTTCGGCGTCCTCGATGTCCAGCATCGGGTTGGAATCGAGCAGGCGCTGGATTTCCTGTTCCAGATGCAGCCCGTCCAGCTGCAGCAGCCGGATCGACTGCAGCAGCTGCGGGGTGAGGTGAAGTTGTTGGCCCAGCTGGGCGGAGAGTGCAGCCTTCATGGTGGTTCCCCGGCGCCGCTCCCCGACGCCTTGTGGAACGCATCTTGCTTCTGATCCGGCGGGTGCGGAATCAGGGGGTTCCTGAGGCGGTTGGTGAATTACCCGACAGCCTGTAGGGATTCTCCCGACATGGGCGCGGGAAGTTGACGTTTCCCGGTCGCAAGCCCTTGATTTCCTGTTGCGCACGCGGCCGGGGCGTCGTGCCGGCGTGTACGGGATTCCGTCAGTGCCTGCGGGGGTGACGGGACCCCGTCATCCGGGTGGCGCGGTCACTCCAGCTCGTGCTGGTGGCGGGCGGCGAGCAGCAGCAGGTCGTTGGCGCGGCGGCACCCCAGCGATTCGATCATGCGCGCGCGGTGGGTCTCCACGGTCTTGACGCTGATGCCGAGGTCGGCGGCGATTTCCTTGTTGCTTTCGCCTTTGCCGATGCGGCGCAGGATCTCGCGCTGGCGGGGTGACAGCGCGGCGATGCCGGTGGGCTTCTCGCGGCCGAGCATGGGCGCCAGCATCTTCGCCGAGATCTGCGGGCTCAGGAACACCTGGCCGGCGTGTGCGGCGCGCAGCGCCAGTTCCAGTTCCTGCGGAGCGGCATCCTTGACCACGAAGCCGACTGCACCGCGATCCAGTGCGTCGCGCACGTGGGCGGCATCGTCGTGCATGGTCATCATCACCACCCGGGTGCCGGGTGCGCGCATGCGGATGTCGCTGAGTGCTTCCAGGCCGGTGCGTCCGGGCAGGGACAGATCCATCAGCACCACGTCCGGCGCGTGCTGCAGGGCCAGCTGCAGCGCCTGCTCGGCGTTGCTGGCCTCGGCCACGAGCTGCACGTCGGCAAACCCCTGCAGCAGCCGCGCCAGGCCGGCGCGGACCAGGGTGTGATCGTCGACGATGAGAACTCGCACAGGCACGCTGGAGGTCCGGGAGGGGAGTCCACCTTAACTTAGCTGAACGGGCGAGCCAAGGGTCGTCCGTCGCGGGTGGGCGTGGCAGGCTTCAGCGCGCCCGCCTTGCTTCGGCCACCTGACGCCGGTGCAGGCGGAACAGATGGCGCTCCATGGCCATCTCCAGTCCGTCGCCGAGGCGATGGAAGCGCAGCCAGAGATAGTGGCCTCCGCTGCCGTCGGCGGCCTCGGCAACCACTTCCACCGGCAGATCGATATGGTCGGGCAGCCAGTCGCTGGGCTGCACGCGGACCACGCCGGCCTGGCCTGGCGCCGCGCCGCTGCGGGGCCCCAGCTGCAGGCGGATGCCGCGCCGCGACCAGCGCACCGGGCGCAGGGTCAATGCCGGGCCCTGCTGGCGCACGAGCCGGCCCAGCAGCACCATGGCCAGATCCAGCTTGGCCTCCAGCCGCTGCAGTGGAAGGCTGGCCTCGCTGCGTTCGTCGTGTTCATCGACACGGCTGTCCTCGACCAGCGCCAGGCTGCGCAGCAGGCCTTCGGCGCTGCTGGTGCGTCCCGCCGCGTTGCCGGCCTGGAACTCCACCGGCAGCGCCAGTTCGCAGCTGAGCGTCTCGTCGAACAGTTCGCTTTCGGCCGGGTGGTGCAGCGACGTGGTCGGCAGGAGGGTCATGCCAGCGATTCTGCCTGCAGGTAGGCGTGCGCGGCGCGAAGGGAGCGCCGTCCATCGTGCAGCTGCACGGCCACCGCATCGCGGCGATGGCGCAGCAGGGTGAGCAGGCTCTGCTGGCGTTCGAACAGGGCGGTCAGGGGCGCATGGTCGGCGGCCGCCAGGGGTTGGCTCAACAGCGCGTGCAGCTTGCTGTCATGGCCCTCGAGCAGGCTGTCGGCGGTGTCGAAGGCATCTTCACCCAGCGCCTTCTCGAACGCGTCCAGCTGCGCATGCAGTGCCTGCAGGCTCATGGTGCCACCGCCGCTGTACGGCGCTGTTCGTGCGGAATCGCGTTCCAGGCGCTGTCGATTTCGCCCAGCAGCTGCAGCGATTCGTCCAGGGCGGCGCGGTCGTTGTGCAGGTTGGCCTCGGTCAGGCGCTGCAGCACATAGTCGTAGAGAGACGAAAGATTGCCGGCAATCTCGCCACCGGCCTCATGGTCCAGCGAGCCGTTGAGGTGGCCGACGATGGCGCAAACCTCGCCGATCGCCTTGCCCTTGCCGGCATGGTCGCCGCGCTCGAGACTGGCCAGTGCGCGCCGTACGCGCTCCAGCGCACCCGCCAGCAGCAGGGCCACCAGCTTGTGCGGATCGGCATCGGTGACCGCACTGGTCACACCCACCTGGCGGTACTGCTCGGCGTACTGACGGCTGGAACCGTACATTCGTGATTCTCCTTGCGCTGGGTGCTGAAGCAGGATCGTGACGATCGCTGCCGGCAGTACCGCGATGATTGCTGTTGCGTCCGTTATCGGTGCGTTTGGCACCAAACTTGAGTGCCGCGCACGTCCGTCAACCGTTCAACTGCGCCAGCTGCTGCTGCAGTGCCGAACTGCTCTGCTGCAGCTTGCCCATCAGGCTGTCCAGTGCGAGGAACTGCTTCTTGTACCGTGCTTCCACGCCGACCATGCGGGTATCCAGGTCCTTGCGGCGCTTGTCGATGCTGTCCAGGGTGTTGTTCAGGCCCTTGGTGCGGGCGACGAACGCACCCTCCTTGCCGACCGTCGTGCTCACGTAGCCGTCGACCAGCGAGTACAGCTGGCCCGCACCGCCGGCATCGCCGGTGATCGCCTGGCGGATCTTCTCCGGCTGGCTGGCAAGCGCGGCGGCGAACTTGGTGGTGTCGAGCACCAGGCTGCCATCGGCATTGGGGTAGCCACGGGTCTGCAGGCCGATCGCCTTGGCGTCCAGGCCATCACCGGACAGCGACTTGAGCACGCCGGACATCACCGAGCGCAGCTGGCTGGCGGCGCCGCGCATCTGCGCGTCGCCGGTGAGGGCTGCCGCTTCCTTGGTCTTGGCGTCGTACTTGGTTTCGGTGTTGATGGCGGCGATGGCCGCGTTGTACGCGGTCACGAAATCCTGCATCACCTTGGTCGCCGCGGCCGTGTCGGTGCTGATCGTGACCGTGCTCTGTCCTTCCTTCTTCAGGTTCAGGGTCAGGCCCGGCACGGCGTCGGCCACGGTGTTGCTGGCGCTCACCACTTCAACGCCGTCGATGGTCAGTTTGGCATCGGCGGCGGCGGTGTTCTGCTTCAGGCTGCCGACCAGCGCTCCGAGCTTCGGGTCGCTGCCGGCGTATTCGAGCTTGATCGCGTTTGCCGCGCCGGTCTTTTCCTGTGCGATCGACAGGTACTGGTTGTCGCCGGAGCTGATCAGGGTGGCCTGCACGCCTTCCTTGCGGCCGGCGGCGTCGATCTTGTTGCGGATCGTGGTCAGCGTGTCGCCTTCCTCGACCTCCACGTTCATGGTCTTGGCCTTGTCGCCGACGCCGACGGTCAACGTCAAGGTTCCGGCGGCGAACGTATCGGTCTTCGGCACGGACGTGTCGGCGATCAGCTTGTGTGCGGTCGCCAGTGACTTGACGTCGATGATGTGCGTGCCGTTGGACGCGGCCGCCTTGCTGGTGCCGACGTCATACAGCGCCACGCTGGCCGTCAGGATCTCGTCGGTACCGCCGCTGCCGCCCTTGCTGGCGGTGACCGTGCGGGTGTCGAACGCCGTGGTGGCCTTCAGTGCCGTGAGTGCGGTCTTCAGCTTGTCGAAGGCCGCGGTGACGGTGCCGATCGACGACAGCTGCATCTTGGTCTTGGACTGCTGCAGGTTCAGCGCATTGTCGGCGGGCTTGCGGTCGGCCGCGACCAGCTGGCTGACGATGCTGGAGATGTCCAGGCCCGAGCCGATGCCACCGTATCCAAAGTCTGCCACGTCGTTTCTCCTGGTAATCCGGGCGCCGCGCTGCGGCCGCCCGTCGTCAACGAAAATAGCGGCCTGCGCCGCTGGGTCTTGAGGACTTCGTTGATGCATGCGCCGTGCCAGTGCCGGACGGCAGGTTTGGCATGCAGGTTGCAGGAGTGAGGGGGCAGGGTGCGGTCGGGACGACGCAGGCTGCCGGGAGTCTGCAAAAGACCCTCCCCCAAAGCAGGGGAGGGATCAGGCTACTGACAATCGGGGGGAGACGAAGCCGCCCGGTGCGTACAGTCAAAGGTACAGCGCTGAAACAGAGGTCCGCAGGGGCGGGCGATGCCAAGCCGGTTCGGGAATCTTCCCGGGCCGGGCATGGCCCGCGCCTGCGTGCGCCGTGGCTGTCGGGTTGCCGCTGCCGCCGGTTCGACCGGCGGCAGCGGTACCTTCTTGCCGTGGATCAGCGCAGCAGGCTGAGCACGCCCTGCGGTACCTGGTTGGCCTGGGCCAGCATGGCCGTACCGGCCTGCTGCAGGATCTGGGTACGGGTCAGTTCAGCGGTTTCCTTGGCGAAGTCGGTGTCCTTGATGCGGCTGCGCGAGGCGGACAGGTTCTCCGTCGAGGTCTGCAGGTTGGCGACCACCGAGGTGAAGCGGTTCTGGATCGCACCCAGGTCGGCGCGGGTGTTGTTGATCGAACCCAGTGCCTTGTCGACCACTTCCAGCGCCTGCTGGGCGCCGAGCACGGTGCTCACGTCCAGCTTCTGCACGCTGGCAGCGGTGGCGGTGCCCGCCGTGTAGGCGGCTGCAGCAGCGTTCGCGCTCCAGGTACCCGCGGCAGCGTCGAAATTGCTGCGCTCCAGTGCGATATCAGCAGCGACGACATCCTTGCCTTCCTTCACCGAGCTCAGCTTCATCGTGCCGTCGCTGTTGGCTTCGGCGTAGATGCCGGCTTCACCGATCTTGGCGTTGATGGCGGTGGCCACGGCCTTGGCGGCCTCTTCGGCGGTCGCGCCGGCCTTGATCTCGACGGTGCCGATGTCAACGTCCATCACCTTGCCGCTGATGCGCGCGCCATCGGTGCTTGCGGCCAGAATAGCCGTGCCGCCGGTTGCGAAGGTCGCGGTGCCCAGCGATTCGGTCTTGGCGTCCACCACCTTGTCGATGGCGATGGCCTGGCCGGCGTTGGCGCCGACCTGGAACAGCTGGCTGGAGAACGAGCCGTCCAGCAGCTTGGTGCCGTTGAACTCGGACTGCTTGGCGACGCGGTCGATTTCGCTGACCAGCTGGGTCACTTCAGCCTGCAGGGCCTTGCGGTCGCTGGCCGAGTTGGTGGCGTTGGACGACTGCACCGACAGCTCACGGATGCGCTGCAGGTTGTTGCCGATCTCGGTCAGCGAACCTTCGGCGACCTGGGCCAGCGAGATGCCGTCGTTGGCATTGCGGATGGCCACGTCGGTGCCGCGGATCTGGGTGCCGAAGCGCTCGGAGATCGCCAGGCCGGCGGCGTCGTCCTTGGCGCTGTTGATGCGCGAGCCCGAGGACAGGCGCTGGATGGTGGTGGCCAGCGAGGCGCCGCTGGTGCTCAGATTGCGCTGAGCATTCAGCGACATCGTATTGGTGTTGATGACTTGTGCCATGGTGCATTTCCTTTGGCGGAGGTGGTGCGTGGTTCAGGGTCCGGGCGCCGGCGTTGCCGGCGCCCGGGAGTCGATCGCGGTGCGGATCAGCGCAGCAGGCTGAGCACGCCCTGCGGTACCTGATTGGCCTGGGCCAGCATGGCCGTACCGGCCTGCTGCAGGATCTGGGTACGGGTCAGTTCAGCGGTTTCCTTGGCGAAGTCGGTGTCCTTGATGCGGCTGCGCGAGGCGGACAGGTTCTCCGTCGAGGTCTGCAGGTTGGCGACCACCGAGGTGAAGCGGTTCTGGATCGCACCCAGGTCGGCGCGGGTGTTGTTGATCGAGCCCAGTGCCTTGTCGACCACTTCCAGCGCCTGCTGGGCACCCTTCACGGTGCTGATGTCGACGTCCTTCAGCAGCTTGCCCGGTGCTGCGCCGGTGCTGGCGGTGGCCGCGGCGCTGTCGAAACCGGTGACGCCGGCGCTGGTGCCCGCGGTGGCCGACATGGCGACGAACTTGCCGTCCTTGTCGACGCTTTCCTTCACCGAGGTCAGATTGATCTGGCCGGCGGTGGTGCCGTCGAGTTCGGCGTAGACGCCGGTCTCACCGATCTTGGCGTTGATCGCGGTCACGGTCGCCGCGGCCAGGGCAGCCTGGTCCTTGGCGGCGTCGCCGGTGGAGGTGATCTTGACGTCGGCGATCTTGATCGCCGAGGTCAGGCCGCCGCCACCGATGGTCAGGCCGGAATAGGTGATTTCCTTGCCGGCATCGGCTGCGACGCTATCGCCTTCGTCGATGGTGACGGTGTTGGCGTCGAAGACGGCATTGCCCAGCGCGTCGGCCTTGGCATCGACCACCTTGTCGATGGCGATGGCCTGGCCGGCGTTGGCACCGACCTGGAACAGCTGGCTGGAGAACGAACCGTCCAGCAGCTTGGTGCCGTTGAACTCGGACTGCTTGGCGACGCGGTCGATTTCGCTGACCAGCTGGGTCACTTCGGCCTGCAGCGCCTTGCGGTCACTGGCCGAGTTGGTGGCATTGGCGGCCTGCACCGACAGCTCGCGGACGCGCTGCAGGTTGTTGCCGATCTCGGTCAACGAGCCTTCGGCGACCTGGGCCAGCGAGATGCCGTCGTTGGCATTGCGGATGGCCACATCGGTACCGCGGATCTGGGTGCCGAAACGCTCGGAGATCGCCAGGCCAGCGGCGTCGTCCTTGGCGCTGTTGATGCGCGAACCGGAGGACAGGCGCTGGATGGTGGTGGCCAGCGAGCTGCCGCTGGTGCTCAGGTTACGCTGAGCATTCAACGACATCGTGTTGGTGTTGATGACTTGTGCCATGAGGAGAGGTCCTTGAGCGGTTGCACGTGAGTTGGGTCAGACGCCCCCGACGTGCCCCGGGAGCGGCTCATGTCAGCGCTGCAACAGGCTGAGCACGTTCTGCGGCACCTGGTTGGCCTGGGCCAGCATGGCCGTACCGGCCTGCTGCAGGATCTGGGTGCGGGTCAGTTCGGCGGTTTCCTTGGCGAAGTCGGTATCGCGGATGCGGCTGCGCGAGGCCGACAGGTTTTCGGAAGAGGTCTGCAGGTTGGCGACCACCGAGGTGAAGCGGTTCTGGATCGCGCCCAGGTCGGCGCGGACGCTGTTGACCGATTCCAGGGCCTTGTCGACGATCTCCAGGGCCTGCTGGGCGCCGGCGACGGTATCGATCTGGATGTCGGCGACGTGGGCGGCAGCGGTGCCGGCGGCGGGAGCGTTCAGGTCGGTGGCGGTGGCGGCCGGCCCCATCTTCACGGTCACACCCGCCACGGTGTTGTCGGCCTTGACCGAGGTCAGGGTGACTTCGCCCGCGGTGGTGGACTGCGCAGCATGCAGGCCGGTTTCGCCGATCTTGCCGTTCAGGGCGGCAGCCAGTGCCTTGGTGGCGTTGTCCTGGTTGACCTTGCGCACCGCAGCGATCTCGGCGGCGGTGGCCGGCGCGCCCGGAGGGGTGGTGTAGTCGAACGTGACGTCGCCGATGCTGACACCGCCCACCGTGATGTTGGCCAGCGTGCCGGCGGCGGCATCGACGGCTGCGTCATCCAGGGTGGCGCTGCCGGCGTCGACGAAGGTGGTCGCGCCCAGCGAGTTGGCCTTGGCGTCGACGACGCTGTTGATGGCGATGGCCTGGCCGGCGTTGGCGCCAACCTGGAACAGCTGGCTGGTGAAGCTGCCGTCGAGCAGCTTGGTGCCGTTGAAGTCGCTCTGCTTGGCGACGCGGTCGATTTCGCTGACCAGCTGGGTCACTTCGGCCTGCAGCGCCTTGCGGTCGCTGCTGGAGTTGGTGGCATTGGATGCCTGCACGGCCAGTTCGCGGATGCGCTGCAGGTTGTTGCCGACTTCGCTCAGCGAACCTTCGGCGACCTGGGCCAGCGAGATGCCGTCGTTGGCGTTGCGGATGGCCACGTCCAGGCCGCGGATCTGGGTGCTGAAACGCTCCGAGATCGCCAGGCCGGCGGCGTCGTCCTTCGCGCTGTTGATGCGCAGGCCGGACGAGAGGCGCTGGATGGTGGTGGCCAGCGAGTTGCCGCTGGTGCTCAGGTTGCGCTGAGCGTTGAGCGACATCGTATTGGTGTTGATTACCTGTGCCATGGGGTCGTCTCCTCTTATTTGGAACCCGTAGGTGAATGGAACGAAGCGCCGCCTGTTTTTTGTTTGGCTGTGTGCTTCGCCGTTGCCAAATGAATAACGGCGCTTTGTCAACAACCTTTAGGCGTGAATTCCGATGAACCGGAAAAAGCCCGCGCGACCCTGTTTTTCCAGGGGTTTCACCAGCCTGGAAGGGGGGCGTCGGGGCCGGGCAGGGACGGCGGGCAACACCCGGCGGGCGCCGCTGGCAGCGCTGGGTGGGGCGGTCATGGGCGCGTGGGTCGTGAATGAACGCGCACCGCGCTGCCGCGGGCGAGGCAGCGGCAGGAGGCTGCGGAAACGAAAAAGGCCGCGATGCAGGGCATCGCGGCCTTCATGGGCGTGTGCGGGAGACGGATCAGCCGATCTTGTTGAACAGCGACATCGACTGCATCTGCGAGAAGATCGTCTGTGCGGCCTGCAGCGCGGTGCTCTGCAGCTGGTACTGGCTCAGGGCATCGGCATAGTCCAGGTCGCGCATCTGTGACAGGGTGGTCTTCAAGGTCACGCTGTTGGCTTCGCGCATGTCCGCTGCATTGTCCAGCGCCTTGAGCTGCGAGCCGCCGGCAGCACGCGAATCGATCATCCGCTCGGACGCGCGGCCGACGTCACGCAATGCACTCTGCAGCTGGTTCTGCTGCGCCGCCAGCTGGGCGGTGCTGCCGGTATCGGCGTCGAGTGCGGCGATCAGCTTGTCCATCGTCGCGAAGATGTCGCGGCTGCCGGCCGGCTGCACGTTGAAGGTGTCGCCGGGGTCGGCAGCGCCGGTGATCTGCAGGCGCACGCCGTTCACTTCCAGTTCGTCGCCGGGCTTGAGCGTGCCGGTACCGGTCACGTTGCCGGCTGCGTCCAGCACCTCGTACTGGTCGCTGGCGGTGAAGCGCACGCTGAAGGCCTGGCCGTTCCAGCTGTCGCTGCCGTCGCGGGTGATGTTGGTCAGCACGCCCTTGCCGGTGTTGCCTGCGGCGGCACTGCCATCGACGAAGCCATCGCCGGTCGGAATGCGCATGAAGATCTCGCTGCCGGGCAGGGCGTCGAGCACGTAGGTGTCCGGTCCCACTTCCACCTGGCGCTGGGTCTGGTCGCCACGATAGACCACCTTGCCGTCGATCTTGGCGAACGGCGGATCGCCGTCATTGGTGCCACCGAATACATAGCGGCCGGTACCGTCGCTGCTGTTGGCCAGCGACAGCAGGCCGTCGCGGATCTGGTTCAGCTCGGTGATCAGGGTTTTCTTGTCCGCGGCGCTCAACGCCGGATTGCTGGCCTGCAGCGTCAGGTCGCTGACGCGGCCCATCAGATCGTTGACCTGGGCCAGCGTGTTCTCCTGCACGCCCAGCCGGTTCTGCACGTTGCCGGCGTTGAGGCCCATGCGCTCGAGGGCCGCCAGGCTGCGGTCCAGGCCGACGGCGGTGCCCGCGGCCACGGGATCGTCCTTGGCGCTGACGATCTTGCTGCCGGTGGCGATCTGCTGCTCGAGGTGGTTGAGCTTGGCCTGTTTGGCCAGCATCAGCGTCACCGACTGGTTGAACATCATTCCGGTGGAGATGCGGCTGCTCATCGGCGGACGGCTCCCAGGATGGTCTGGAACATGTTGTCGGCAGTGGAAATCAGTTGCGAGGCGGCCTGGTAGGCCTGCTGCAGGCGGAGCATGTTCGCCGCCTCCTCATCCAGGTTGACGCCGGAGATCTCGTCGCGCGCGTCCTGGGCCTTCTCGTTGATCACCAGCTGTGCTTCAAGCGAGTACTCGGCCGAGCGCGCTGCCGCGCCGACCTGGGTGGTCAGTCCGCCCAGTGCGCCGTTCAGGGTGACGGTGCCGCTGCTGAACGCCTTGGCGCTCTCCACCTTGGCCAGCCTTGCCGCGTTGCTGTTGTCCGAAGAGCCGGCCGGGGTCGGGGTGATGTTGAAGGCGTCGCCGGTGCGCGGTGCGCCGTCGAGAACGAAACTCCAACCGTTGGCGCTGATGGTCTGGCCCGGGGTGTAGGTCTGCGGCGGGCCACCATCGATGGTGTAGGTGGTGGCGGAGGTGAAGACGATCGCCGCAGGATTGCGCAGGTTCGCATTACCGGCATCGGTCACGGAGACGCCGCTGAGCTTGCCCGTACCGGTATTGGCGGTGGCGGCGGCGCCCTTCACGGCAGCCGCGGCTGCGATGCGCGAAGGATCGGTGATGGCGATCTCCAGGCTGCCGGCCACGCCGGCAGTGGGCTGCAGCAGGAAACGGTCGTTGCTTGCCGGCGTGCCGCCGACCACCAGTTCGACGCCATTGATCACCAGCGGATCGGCGGCGGTGCCGGTGCCGGTCAACGGAATGCTGGCGCCGGTGTCGGCGCGGCTCGCCTTCCACTGCGTGCCATCGAACTGCAGGACGACGTTCTGCGCGTCCAGCTTGCCCAGATCGCCGAAGCTGGCGCTGATGCTGGCCGTCCCGCTGTTGCCACTGTTGGCCGTCACCCGTGGCGTGCCGATGTTGAAGAAGTCACCGCCGAGCTGGCCGTAGAGATCCACGCCCTGGTGGTGGACCTGGTTGAAGCTGTCGGCCAGGCCGATCGCCAGCTTGCCCAGTTCCGCCTGCGCCGGGGTCAGCACGGTGTCGCGGAACTCCAGCAGCCCACCGATCTGGCCACCGACGGCCTTGGGATCCAGGGTGATGGTGTTGCCCTGCGTTTCCAGCGCCAGCTGCAGGCGCTCGGGCTGGTATGGATCGGCCACGGTGGTGACCCGGGTGGCGGTGGTGCCGACCACCAGTGCGTTGCCGCCGGCGGTGTAGACGTTCATCACGCCGCCGTCCTGGATCACCGCGGTGCCACCGGTATAGCCGATCAGCTGCGAGATCAGCTGGTCGCGCCGATCGAGCAGGTCCGGGGCCGCGCTGGCGATGTTGGTGCCGATGGCGCCGTTGATCTGGGCGATTTCCTGCGCCAGCCGGTTGACCTCGGTCGCTCCGGCGAGCAGGCCGTTGTTGACCTCGCTGTTGAGGTTGTTCAGATGGGTATTGAGCTGCACGAAACGGTTGGCCAGTGCCTTGCCACCGTCCAGCATGCTCTGCCGGTCGGCCGTGCCGGAGGCATTGGAAGACAGACCGCTGACCGAATCGAAGAAGCTGGACCAGACGCCCGCGACGTTGGTGGCGGCGTCGGAGAACAGCGCGTTGACGCGGTCGGCCATGCCGGACAACTGCTTCAGGCGCGCCAGCTCACCGCTGCTGTCGAGCAGGCGCGAGATCGCCAGCTGGTCGGCAGTGCGCCGGATGTCGGTGATGCGCGTGCCGTTGCCCACCGTGCCGTAGCCGAAGTTCTGCGGATCGGCCGTGGCGAAATTGACCTTCTGCCGGCTGTAACCCGGCGTGTTGAGGTTGGCCACGTTGTGGCTGGTGGTTGCCAGGGCGCGCTGGAAGGCGAGCAGGGCACCGGTACCGGTGGAAAGTACGCTGGACATGGGGTTCCTCAACGACGGGTGATACCCAGCGCCGCTGTTGCGGTGCTGGCGAAGGTCTGGCCAAGGCGACTGCCGGCATCGGTCACGGCGGCAACGGCACGCTCGATGGTCGGGCCGCCGGCGATCGCGGCGATCTTGGCCGCGTAGCGCGGATCGGTGGCATAGCCGGCCCGCTGCAGGCCCCGGGCGAAGCCCTGCACATCGGTGCCGGCCTGCAGGGCCTGCTGGTAGCGCGGGCTGGTCTTCAGCAGGCGCACGTAGTCAGCGAAGCTCTCGGCCGGCGAGGTGTAGGCACGGAAGCTTGCGGTTTCATTGCGGCGCACGCCATCGACGTACTCATGGGTGCCGGCCACGGCACGCTGTCCGTTCCAGCCGTTGGCCTTGATGCCGAACAGGTTGTGCGAGGTGCTGCCATCGGCGTGCTTGATCTGGCGCTTGCCCCAGCCGGTTTCCAGTGCGGCCTGCGCAACCAGCGCGCGGGCGTCCACGCCCAGCTCCCTGGCTGCGCTCTGCGCGTGCTGCCAGATGCTGGCGACGAAGCCTTCCGGGGTATGCGCACCCAGCTGGGCAACCGCTGTGCGGGTCGCCAGCGCATCGGTCGTAGTGCCGCTGCCACGGTTGCTGGCAGTGGCGGCCCACTGGTCGTTGCGGGCTGCCCAGTCGGGGCCCTCGAGCCCGGCGATGTACGGATCATCGGTGCCCAGCGACCGGTGCATGCTGCTGCTTTCGCGGCCGGCGATCAGATCCAGGGCCTGTTCCATCGGCGCGATGGCGGCCGATGCATCCTGCTGTGCACCCGCGGCCATCTGCTGCAGCGTGCGCACGGCCTGGCTGGCGTCCTCCAGCGGCAGCGACGGCGCCGCCTTGGCGGGTGCGTTGAGCTGATAGGCCCGGCTGGCCTTCGCAGCGCCGATGCCGGTATCCAGCACCGGCCCCTCGGCGGTCGCTCCGGACAGCTGGCGGGTGATCATGGCCGACAGCCCGAGTCCCTTGCCACGGGTCATCGCCTCGGCGATCTTCTGGTCGTACATCTCCCGGAACATTTTGTTCTCACCGGGAAAGAGCGAGTCGCCGAAACTGGCATCGCGCATGCTCTTGACCAGCATCTGCGCGAACTGGCCTTCCAGCTGCCGCGCGACCTTGTCGATCCTGGCCGGGTCGTTCTGCTGGGCCGGATTCAGCTCGAAGGCGGGGGTGATGCGCATGTCAGATCACCTCGAGTTCGGCGCTCAGCGCGCCGGCCTGCTTCAGTGCTTCCAGGATCGCGATGAGGTCGCCCGGCGCGGCGCCGACGGCGTTCACCGCGTGCACGATCTCGTCCAGCGTGGTGCCGCCATTGAACTTGAACATGCGGCTGCCATCGTTGGTGGCGGTGATGGTCGACTGCGGGCTGACCACCGTGTTGCCGCCGGCCAGTGCATTGGGCTGGCTGACGTTGGTGTTTTCCTGGATGGTCACGGTCAAGGAACCATGCGAGATCGCCGCAGGGCCGACGCGGACCTGCTGGCCGATGACCACCGTACCCGTACGCGAGTTGACTACGACCTTGGCCGGGGCGCTGCCCGGGGTCAGCTCCAGGTTCTCGATGCGGGCAAGCAGGCCGATGCGTGCGCCCGGGTCGGTCGGCGCGGCCACCGCGACAGTCACGCCGTCGACGGCACGCGCAGCGCCTTCGCCGAAGGCGTTGTTGAGCGCCGCGACCATCCGCGAAACCGTGGTGAAGTCGTTGTTGTGCAGGTTCAGGGTGATTTCGCCGTTGGCACCGAACACATCCGGCAACGCGCGTTCGACCGTGGCACCGTTGGGAATGCGGCCGACGCTGGGCACGTTCACCGAGACCCGCGAGCCATCCTTGCCCTGGGCACCGAACCCCCCCACGATCAGGTTGCCCTGCGCGATGGCGTAGACCTGACCGTCAGCGCCGCGCAGCGGCGCCATCAGCAGCGAGCCGCCACGCAGCGACACCGCATTGCCGACCGAAGACACGGTGACATCGATGGGCTGCCCCGGCTTGGCGAACGGTGGCAGTTCGGCGTGGATCGCCACGGCGGCGACGTTCTTCAGCTGCGGATTGACGTTGGCCGGCACATTCACGCCCAGCTCGCCCAGAAGGTTCTTCAGGCTCTGCACGGTGAAGGGCGCCTGGCTGGTGCGGTCGCCACTGCCATCCAGGCCGACCACCAGGCCGTAGCCGACCAGCGCGTTGCCGCGCACGCCGCCGACCTGGGCCAGATCCTTGATGCGTTCGGCATTGGCGGGCGTGGCCACTGCCAGCAGCAGCACGCAGCACAGCGATGACAGGCGGCGCCAGGAAGAGAGGAAGGTAAGCGTCATGGCCATGCTCAGAACGGCGTCAAGCCGGAGTTGAAGAAGCGGCTCAGCCAGCCCATCGCGTTGGATTGCGCGACCGGGCCGCGGCCGCCATAGACGATGCGGGCCTCGGCCACACGGCTGGAGGGCAGGGTGTTGTCCGGACTGATGTCACCCGGGCGCACGATGCCCTGCACCTGCACCAGCTCGTCGCCCTGGTTCAGGCGCAGATTCTTCTGTCCCTGCACGACCAGGTTGCCGTTGGGCAGGCGCTGGATCACGGTGACCGTGACGCTGCCCTGCAGGCGGTTGCTCTGCGCGCTGTTGCCCTTGCCGGTGAAGTCGCGTGCGCCCTTGGCGCTGGCGCTGAGGATGTCCTTGCCGCCCAGGGTGACCGGCGCCCCGAAGATCGAGGGCGTCCCCAGGCTCAGGTTCGATTCCTTGTTGGTGGCGGTGTTGGCGCTGGTCTGCGCGGTGGTGTTTTCCAGCAGCGTGATGGTCAGCAGGTCGCCGACATCACGCGCGCGGCGGTCCGAGTACAGCTGCAGGGTTGGACCTGCCGCATAGATCGCACCGGCCGTCGGCTCGGCCTGCGGCGGCATGATCGGCTGCAGCGGCGCCATCGCGGGGTAGGGGCGCACGTCGCCGGCGATCACGCAGCCGCCGAGCAGGGCGGCCAGCGTGCTGGCGAGGACAATGCGGGCGAGGGTGGCAATGGGCGACATGGCGTTATCCCGGTTGGGCCGGTCAGATCTTGTTGTTGAGGTAGGCCAGCATGGAGTCGGTGGTCGAGATCGCCTTGGCGTTCATCTCGTAGGCGCGCTGGGTTTCGATCATCGACACCAGTTCCTCCACCACGTTCACGTTGCTGCCCTCGAGCGCACCCTGGACCACGTTGCCGAGCCCGTTCAGGCCAGGGTTGCCGTTCTGCGCCGGCCCCGAGGCGGTGGTTTCCAGGAACAGGTTCTCGCCGCGTGCCTGCAGGCCTGCGGGATTGACGAAGTCGGTCAGGGTCAGTGCACCGATTTCCACCGATGCGGCGTCGTCGGCCATCTTCACGCTGATGGTGCCGTCGCTGCCGATGGTCACCGACTGCGCGCCTTCGGGAATCTGGATGCCGGGCTGCACCGGGTAACCGCTGTTGGTGACCAGCTCGCTGTCCTGGTTGATCTTGAACGAGCCGTCGCGGGTGTAGGCGGAGCTGCCATCGGGCAGCTGCACCTCGAAGAAGCCCCGGCCGTTGACCATCACGTCCAGCGCGCGGCCGGTCTGCTGCTGGCTGCCCTGCTCGAAGTTCTTGGCGGTGGCCACCACGCGCACGCCCGTGCCCAGCTGCAGGCCGGTCGGCAGCTGGGTCTGCGCCGACGATGCACCGCCCGGCTGGCGGACCTGCTGGTACAACAGATCCTCGAAGCTGGCGCGGTCCTGCTTGAAGCCGGTGGTGTTGGTGTTGGCGAGGTTGTTGGAAACCACCGACATGCGCATCTGCTGCGCATCCAGTCCGGTTTTCGCGATCCACAATGCCTGGTTCATCTTCGGAGTCCTGTCTGGCTGAAACCGGCCGCGTGCTGCGGCCCATGGGGTACGGCGTGCAAGCGGTGTGCCAGTGCCGATGCGCGGCGCTGGCGGAATTCCGTCAGCTGCCCAGTCGCAGCAGGCTGTTGGCGCTGCGTGCGTTGTCATCACCGTGCTTGATCACCTGCACCTGCATTTCGTACTGGCGCTGCAGCTGGATCATCTGAACCAGTGCGCCGGCGGCGTCGACGTTGCTGCCTTCCAGCTGGCCGCTGTGCACGGTGGGCCCGAGGGCCTGGGCGAACGGCTGCAGCGGATCGGTGTTGCGGAACAGACCATCGAGACCGCGTTCAAGCCGTTCGTCCGGCGCCTGCACCACCTTGATCCGGCCGATCATGGCCATGGTCTGCGGGCCCTCACCCTGCGGGATGATCGAGATCGTGCCGTCGTTGCCGATCTCCATCGCCTGGTACGGCGGAATGGCGATCGGGTTGTTGTTGTCGTCCAGTACCGGGCGCCCACCGGAGGTCACCAGCTGACCGTTCGGTGTCACCGACAGTGCCGCGCCACGCGTGTACGCTTCGCTGCCGTCGGTGGACTGCACGGTCAGCCAGGTGCCGGTCTGCAGCGCCAGGTCCAGCGGCTTGCCGGTGATGTGCTGCGCACCGGGCCGGCGGTTGAAGCCGGCGTCGACGTGCAGCGCATCGACCCGCGAGGCAAAGCCCCGGCCCTGGATCGGGAAGGCTTCGGTGTTGGCCAGCGCTTCCTTGAAGCCGGGGGTATCCGAGTTGGCGAGGTTGTGGCTGAGCGTTCCCTGCGCCTGCAGGGAGGCGCGGGCACCGGTCATCGCCACGTAGAGGGCTTTATCCATGCGGGGAGTTCCGTGACAGGGTCAGCAGTTCATCAACGGATGTTGATGACGGTCTGGGTGATCTGGTCCTGGGTGGTGATCATCTGCGCGTTGGCCTGGAAGTTGCGCTGCGCGGTGATCATGTTGACCAGCTGCTCGGTCAGGTCGACGGTGGACGCCTCCAGCGAGCCGGCCTGGATCTTGCCGAGGTTGGAGGTGTCGGGCATGCCGGTACGCGGCGTACCCGAATCGAACGTCTCCGCCCACACGTTGTTGCCCTTCTGCTCCAGGCCCTGCGGGTTGTTGAAGGTAGTCAGCGCAACCTGGCCAAGCGGCTTGTCGTCGCCGTTGGAGTAGCGTGCGTAGACCACGCCGGTGTCCGACACCGTGATTTCGTTGAGCTTGCCTGCGGCGTAACCGTCCTGCTGGGTGTTGCGCAGGGCGAACTTCTCGCCGTACTGGGTCGAGCCGCTCACGTCCAGGGTCATGTTCAACTCGCCCGCGCCGGTGGTCGGGGTGAACGTGCCGAGGCTGATCCTGCCGTTGGCCGGTGCGGTCAGCTTGCCGCTGTTGTCGAAGGTGACCGGCGTCGGGGTGCCTGCCGGTTCGCCGTCGACGAAGTTGTGCACGGTCCACGCGTTGACGCCGGGTTCCTTGACGAAGTACGACACCTGGATGTGGCTCACGCCCAGCGAGTCATACACGGTGATGCCGCCGCTGGAGTGGTTGTAGCTGTTGGAATTGGTGGCATCGAACGGCTGCACCGTCGGTTCCTTGGCGTTGGCCGGCAGGGTGAAACCGACCTTTACATCGCTGGTCTGCCGGGGCGGGCTGTCGGTGGTCAGCAGCTGCAGGTCGATCATGCGACCGGCGTCGAAGTTGGTGCCGTCGGCGTTGGGCGCGAACACCTGCAGGCGCGCGCCCTGCGGGTTGGTCACATAGCCTGCGGCATCGGTCTGGAAGTTGCCGGCACGCGAGTACACCCGCTGGCCGTTCATGTTCATGGTGAAGAAGCCCTCACCGGAAATCGCCATGTCCAGGCTGCGGCCGGTCTGCTCGTTGTTGCCCTGGATGAACTGCTGGGCCACGTTGGAGACGCGCACGCCCGAGCCGACCGCGTTCTTCGACAGGCCGTAGCTGGTGGCGGCGAACAGGTCGGCGAACTCGGCGCGCGACTGCTTGAAGCCGGTGGTGTTGACGTTGGCGACGTTGTTGGCGGTGACGCTCAGGTCGGAGTTGGCGGCATTGATGCCGGACAGCGAGACATTGAAGCCCATGGGATGCTCCTGGTAGATGCGGGTAGGCGGCTCAGCTGACGCGGAGCACGTAGTCGATCGGGGCCGTGCCCAGGCCCTTGAGGTTCAGGTACAGGCCATCGGAACCGACGGTCACGCTTTCCACCGGTGCCTGCACATAGGTGGACAGCTTGGTGCTCTTGCCAGCGGTATCGACATGGTTGGCGACCACGCTGTACTTGCCCGGCTCCATGCGGTTGCCGGCGGCATCCTTGCCATCCCACTGGAATGCGGTTTCGCCCGCGGCCTTGGCCTCGACGCTGATCGAGGTGACCTTGGCACCGTTGGCATCGGTGATGTCCACGGTGATGATGCCGGCGCCGGGCGCGGCCACCGTGCCTTCGACGCTGCCTTCGTTCTCCAGCACCAGCTTCTCGGACGGCACCAGCACCTGGTGCCCCACCAGCGCGGCGCCACGCAGCACCTGGTCGCTGGCCATCGACTGCTGGAAGCCCTGCACCGTGGTGTTCAGATCGGTGATGCCCTGCACGGTCGACATCTGCGCCATCTGCGCGACCATCTGCGTGTTGTCCATGGGCTTGAGCGGGTCCTGGTGCTGCAGCTGCTCGGTCATCAGGCGCAGGAAGTCGGCCTGGTCCAGGGTGTTCTTCTTCTTGGTGGCGTTGCTGTTGGGAGCATTCAGGCCCAGCGCGGAGTAGACGTCCTGGCTGGTCTGGTTGTTGACGGCAGTGGTCATGGCGGTATCCGGTACTGCGGGCCTCAGCGGCCCATGGTCAGGGTGGCCAGGGCCAGTTCCTTGGCGGTGGTCAGCATCTCCACGCCGGCCTGGTAGTTGCGCGAGGTCGAGATCAGATTGACCATCTGTGCGACAGGATCGACGTCAGGCTGGTAGATGTAGCCGTCGGCGTCGGCAAGCGGGTGGCCGGGCTCGTAGCGCTTGATCGGCGCCGCCTCGCTGCGGGTGATTTCCTTCACCTGCACCGAGGTGATGTTCGGGTCATCCTTGCTGGTGACCGCCTGGAAGATCGGCTCCAGCGGCTTGTAGACCGCCTCGGCCGAGCCGGCGACGGTGTCGGCGTTGGACAGGTTGGAGGCGATGGTGCTCATGCGCACCGACTGCGCCTGCAGCGCGGAGCCGGCGATGTCGAAGATCGGCAGGTTGCTCATGGCTTATTGCCCCGTGATCGCGGTCAGCATGGAACGGACCTTGCTCTCGACGAAGCTGAGCGATGCGCGGTACTCCAGCGCGGCACGGCCGTAGGCGGCGCGCTCTGCATCCGGATCGACGGTATTGCCGTCAAGGCTGGGCTGGACACCCTCGCGGGCGATCTGGAACGGATTCAGGCCGTTGTTGATCGCGTAGTGCTGCTCGTGGGTGGTGGCCATCAGGCCGTTGCCATCCTGTCCCTGTGCGCTGCGCAGGGCGGCGTCGAAGTCCAGGTCCTGGGCCTTGTAGCCGGGGGTATCGGCATTGCCGAGATTGCTGGCGATCAGCTTCATCCGCTGTTCGCGCAACGGCATGGCCTGGGCATGTACGCCCAGGTAGTCGGTAATCAGGTTGCGCACGATGCACTCCCACGGAAACGTTGCCGGGGAAGCTGCAAGCGGTGTGCCAAAAGGAAGGGGGCGGGGCCCCGCTACGCTCGCCGGGCACGGCCCGGCGCTACCGACGGGTCACCAACATCCGGCACGCCGGGCCACGCCCGGCGGGGAACCAGGGGCCGCCAAATCCGGTAGCGCCGGGCCATGCCCGGCGGAGAACCCAGGCGGCCTCAGGCCGCCATCGCGACCTTGCGCAGGCGGTCCAGCACGAAATCGGCCAGCTCGTGCGGGGAGTACTTGGCGACGAAGGCATTGGCGCCCACGCGCTCGACCATCGCGTTGTTGAACACGCCCGACAGGGAGGTATGCAGCAGCACGTACAGCCCCGCCAGCCCCGGATGGCGCCGGATTTCCGTCGTCAGCGTGTAGCCGTCCATCGCCGGCATCTCGATGTCGGAGATGACCATGGCGTAGCGGTCGGCGGGATTCTCGCCCGAGGCGTGGATCTGCAGCAGGTGGTCCAGCGCCTGCCGGCCATCGGAGAGCAGCGTGGCACCGACCCCCAGCTGGTCCAGCACGCTGCGGATCTGCTGGCGCGCCACCCGCGAGTCGTCCACCACCAGCACCTGCAGCTGCGGGCCGTCGGCGGGCATGGCCATCTGCGGATCGAGCACGGCCTCGCCCCGGATCTGCGCGATGTCGGCCAGCACGCTTTCCACGTCGATCACCTGGATCAGCTCGCCCTGGAAGCGGGTAACCGCCGTCAGATAGCTCGATTCAGCGCCCAGTTCCGGTGGCGGATGGATGTCCTCCACCGCGATGTTGACGATGCGCTCCACGCCGCTTACCAGGAAGCCCTGGATCGAGCGGTTGAATTCAGTGACGACCAGGTAGCCGGGCGAGGTATCGGCATCCGGCTCGCGCTCGGGATGGCCGATCGCCAGGCCCAGGTCCAGCACCGGCACCGAGCGTCCGCGCACATCGGCCACGCCGGCGAACTGCCCTGGCAGGCCGGGCACCTGGAACAGCTCCGGACGCCGCAGCACTTCCTGCACCTTGAATACATTGACGCCAAAAAGCTGACGTCCGCCAAGGCGGAACAGCAGCAGCGCCAGTCGGTTGTGGCCGGCCAGGCGGGTCCGCTGGTCGATCCGGTTGAGCAGGTCATGGGACATGGCTGCTGTATCGGCGTGCAGCGGCGGGAACTTGAGGGTGCGATCCAGCGGCGCCGCAGCGTCGTGCCGCGCATCGCACTGGCACGCCGCTTGCACGCGTCCGGGCCAGGTCCCATCGACAGGAGGCGCCATGCGCCCGATCTCCTCCATCCTGGCAGTCGCACTGGCCATTGCCTCGCCCTGGGTACTGGCCGCCGACTGGCAGCCGGTGGCCAGCATCCGTGCGGCGGCGCTGTCGAGCCTGCCCGCCGGCACCGAAGGCGAGGCCCAGGTGGCTGACGCGCTGCGTCTTCCCCGGTGCGGGGGAGCGCTGCAGGTGCAGCCGACAGCGAACACCACGGTCGAGGTCAGCTGCCCCGATGCGGGCGGCTGGCGCCTGTTCGTACCGGTGAAGGTGCGGCGCAACCAGACGGTGCTGGTCCTTGCGCGCGGCATCGCTGCTGGAGAAACGCTGACGGCTGCCGATATCAGTACCGCCCAACGCGATGCTGCACGGATTGCCGGGGCCGTGCTGGCCGATCCCAATGCAGCGATCGGCCGCATCGCCCGGCGCCAGTTGCAGGCTGGAACGCTGCTGTCGAGCAACGATCTGGTCGCCCAGCGTCTCATCAAGCGTGGAGACAATGTGGCCCTGGTGTCGCGGCGCGGCTCGGTCGAGGTGCGCATCGCGGGCCGGGCGATGGGCGACGCCGGCGAGAACGAACGCATCTCGGTGGAGAACCTGTCCTCGCGGCGCATCGTGCAGGGCACGGTGGATGCCCGTGGTGACGTAATCGTGGCGCGTTGAATTCCAGCAAGATTTCCCTAAAGATCACGGCCCTGCGGCCGTTATCCCTTGTGAACGGCAACTCCAGGACACCCCATGAGCCAGAAAATCGACGGCAACCTGCAGGTCCCCCAGGCACTGCGCAGCGTGACCAACCCGGCCAGCAAGCCCGGCGTCAGCAGCGACTCGCCGGCACGTCCGGTGGAGGCGGCCGACAGCCTGCGCCTGACCGGCGAGGCCACCAATCTGCAGGCCATCGAACGCGAACTGACCACGGCGCCGGCGATCGACGCCCAGCGCGTGGCCGCCGTGCGCGAATCGCTGCAGAACGGCACCTATACGATCAATCCGGACGCGATCGCTTCGCGCATGCTTGAGCTGGACCAGCAGCTGCACGGATGACCGCGGCGATGAGCGAGCCGTTGCAGCGCCTGGCGCTGGCCCTGGACGTCGAACGCCAGGCCCTGGTCGAGCATGACGTGCACGCATTGATCCGCGCCACCGGCGCCAAGCTGGAGGCGCTGCGTGCGCTGGAAGGCGCACCGCCGGTGGGCGAGGGCGAACAGCTGCAGGAGCTGGCCGAGCGCAATCGCGCCAACGGCGTGCTGCTGTCGCGCAGGCGCCGCGAAGTGAACTGGGCGCTGCGCCAGCTGGGCCGCAGCGAAGAGGCCTCGGCCTACGATGCCAAGGGGCAGGCCCACGCAGTCACCGCTGGCCGTCCTCTGGCGGTGGCCTGACGCAACTTCGCGCGGACCTACCGGCACGCAGGCTGTCGCCTGCGGCACGACCGCGTATATTGGGCGCCTGTTCGAATGCCCCTGAGCCGCCGTGTCCGCTGCCAACGTCCTGGTTACCGCCCCCCTTCCACCACAGCCGGTGCTGCAGGCGCTGCTTGAACGCCTGCGCGAGGGCCTGCTGCTGTTCACCGAAGACGGTCAGGTCGCCTTGGCCAATCCGGCCGCGCAGAACCTGCTGGCCAGCGACGAAGGCCTGCTGCCGGCGCCGCAGCGCCTGCGCCAGCTGCTGCCGCCGGATGCACTGGAGCACGCCCGCCAGAACGGTCACTGGAATGGCAGCCTGCCGCTGGGCGAGGGCGTGGTGATCGCGCATCTGTACCATCACGGTCCGGCCGGGCAGGGCCACTACCTGGCGCTGTTCCGCCACATCGAAGGCCAGGAAGACTACGAGCGCGAGCTGCAGCAGCGCCACGCCGAACTTCGCCAGGCCTACCTTCGACTGAACGGCACGCAGGAAAAGCTGCTGCAGTCGGAGAAGATGGCGTCCATCGGCCAGCTAGCCGCCGGCGTGGCGCACGAGATCAACAACCCGATCGGCTACGTGCACTCCAATCTCGGCAGCCTGCAGGAGTACCTGCGCAGCCTGTTCACCGTGATCGAGGCCTACGAGCGCGCCCTGCGTGCGCCCGACCCGAAGGCGCTCATCCCGGAGATCGACGACATCCGCGACCGGCTGGACATCGACTTCATCAGCCGCGATCTGCCACAGCTGATGGCCGAGTCACGCGAGGGCATCGAGCGGGTGACACGCATCGTGCGCGACCTCAAGGACTTCTCGTACTCCGGCCGCGATGAGTCGTGGAAGCTGGTCGACCTGCACGCCGGCCTCGAGTCCACCATCAACATCATCTGGAACGAGCTCAAGTACAAGGTCACCCTGGTGCGTGAGTTCGGCCAGCTGCCGCTGGTCGAGTGCCTGCCGTCCGAGCTCAACCAGGTCTACATGAACCTGCTGCTCAACGCCGGCCATGCCATCGCCGAGCGCGGCACCATCACCGTGCGTACCGGCGTGGATGGCGACCATGTCTGGGTCGAGTTCGAGGACACCGGTGGCGGCATCTCGCCGGAACTGCGCCAGCGCATCTTCGACCCGTTCTTCACCACCAAGCCGGTGGGCAGCGGGACCGGCCTGGGCCTGTCGATCTCCTACAGCATCATCAACAAGCACCATGGTCGCATCGATCTGGACAGCACCCCCGGCGTCGGCTCGCGCTTCCGCGTGGTGCTGCCGGTGAAGCAGCCGCGCTGAGCCGTCGGGCGGCACAGATGCACGGTAGCGCCGGGCCATGCCCGGCGGCCTCCATCATCGCAACGGCGAGCGATCCTCGCCGCCGTCACCTGCGTCCATGGCCACCGGGCCGGCATTGCTGCGGCGCTGTTCCTCGTAGGTACGGAAGGCCTGGTGGATGTGCTTGCGCAGCTCGTCGTCATTCCATGGCTTGGTCAGGAAGCGGTAGATCGCGCCGCGGTTGATCGCGTCGGTCACCGTGTTCAGATCGGTGTAGCCGGACAGCACGAGACGGATGGTGTCGGGGTACAGCATTTTCACCCGGCCCAGGAACTCGGTGCCGCTCATGTCGCTCATGCGCTGGTCGGACAGGATCACCTGCACATCGTTGATCGCCAGCAGATCGAAGGCGTCGCGCACGTTGCCGGCGGCAAGGATGCGGTAGCCGTCGCGGCGGAACAGCCGCACCAGCGAGCGCAGCACGTTCTCTTCATCGTCCAGCAGCAGCAGGGTGCGGTCCGGGCGGGTCTCGGCGAATGCTTCCGGGCGCAGGTAGCGTCGGCGAAGGGTCATGCCCGCGGCATCGGCCGACATCGGTTCGCCGAACAGATAGCCCTGGAACACATCGCAGTCGTTGCGGCGCAGGAAGCCCAGCTGTGCCTGCGATTCCACACCGTTGGCGATCACCGTCATGCCCAGCTGGTGGCCCATGGCGATGATCGCACGAGCGATGGCAGCCTCGCGGTTGCCGGCTGGTGCGCTCTTGATGAAGCTGCGGTCGATCTTCAGCTTGTCTACCGGATAGCGCACCAGCGCGCTCAGGCTGGAGTCGCCGGTGCCGAAGTTGTCCAGGCTCAGGCTGATGCCCTCGTTGCGCAGGTTGGCCAGGGTCTCGTGGACGAAATTGACGTTGTTGGTCAGCGCGCTTTCGTTGATCTCCAGCGTCAGCATCTGCGCCGGCACACCCGCTGCCTGCAGCAGCGACATCACTTCGGCGAAGAAGTTCGGTCGCAGCAGCTGCAGGGTGGAGACATTCACCGCAATGGTGAAGTCGTCAAAACCCTGGTCGCGCCACAGCCGGGCCTGCTTGAGCGCACCCTCGAGCACCCAGGTGCCGATCTGCACGATGATGCCGAGCCGCTCGGCCGTTCGCATGAAGCGTTCCGGTACCAGCATCCCCAGCGTCGGCGACTGCCAGCGCAGCAAGGCTTCCATGCCCACCACATGGCCATCGCGTGCACTGACCAGGGGCTGGTAGCGCAGCTTCAGCTCGGCATTGGGGATGGCATCGACGATCTGGCGCGCGATGATGCTCTCGCTGTGCGCACTGGGCGGCGTGTCCACGGCATGGATGCGCACCGCGTTGCCACCCTCGCGGGCGGCCTGGTACAGCGCATCCTCGGCATGATCGAGCAGGCGCGAGGTGCTGCTGGCATGCTCCGGGCACAGGCTGACGCCCAGCTTGCCGGTCATGAACAGGGTGTATGGCAGCACCGACAGCGGCAGTTCCATCTGCTGGCGGATCTCTTCGGCGAAATCCTCCGGCAGCGGCAGGTCGGCGTCGCGCGGCACGGCGATCAGGAACTCGTCGCTGCCATGGCGCCACAGCTTGCCGCGCCCGCGCAGGTAGGACTGCAGGCGTTGCGCCACCAGCACCAGCGCCTGGTCACCCACCTCCGCGCTCATGTTCTCGTTGACCGACGCGAAGTGGTCGATGTCCACATGCATCAGCATCAGCGGCGTGCCACCCGAAGCGGCTTCGGCCACCATCGCCTGCAGCTCGGGATTGCCGGCGCCAAGGCGGTCAGGGGCATCGTCGATGCTGACCAGCGGCAGATTGGGATTCCACATAGGCTCAGTAATCCGGTGTTTCGACGGCAGCCGCGCAGGCTGCCTGGTAGGGAAGATGGACGTCGACCAGGGTGCCGGCGCCGTGCGCCGACTCGATGCGCACGTGGCCGCCCACGCTCTGCGCACGTTCGCGCATCACGATCAGGCCCAGGCCGCGCGGGCCGTCAGGGTCGAAACCCTCGCCGTCGTCGCGGATCTGCAGGTGCAGCCCGCGCTGGCCGACATCGCGCAGCTGCAGCTGCACCTGGCTGGCGCGGGCGTGGCGAAGTACGTTGGTCAGGCTTTCCTGGGCGATGCGGAAGCAGGCCTGCTCGATGCTGTTGTCGGGCCGATGCGGCAGGGGCTCGATTTCGGCCAGCAGTTCCACCGGTGAGGAGCGGAACAGTACCCGTGCCTGCCAGCTCAGTGCCGCCTCCAGGCCCAGCGCATCCAGCTGTGGAGGCCGCAGCAGGGTGGAGATGTCACGCAGCTTGGCCACCGTGGTGTCGGCCAGGCTGACGATCTGTGCCAGATCCTCGCTGCGGCGCTTCGGATCGTCTTCGTCCTGCGCGGCATAGGCGGAGAGCTTGATGGCGGTGATGGCCTGCCCGATGTCATCGTGCAGGTCGCGCGAGATCGCGCGGCGCTCGTCCTCCTGCAGCGAGAACAACCGGCCGGCCATCGCCTGCAGTTCGCGGTTGCTGGTCTCCAGCGCACTGCGGGTGCGCTCGGAATCGCTCAGGTCACGCACGATCAGCAGCTTGCAGTCGCGACCGCCATAGCGGACTTCGCCCACGGCCAGGCCGGCGTGGAAGCTGCGGCCATCGGCACGCTGCATCGCCACCACGCTGCTGTGGCCGGGGCCGTGCTGGGGCTGGCCGGCCCGGAGCTGCACGCGTACCCGCGCCAGATCGCTGTCGGCGACCAGGGCCGCCAGCGGCTCGCCGAGCAGGGCATGGCCGCCATAGCCGAACAGGCTCGCGGCCCAGGCGTTGGCGTACAGCACGTGCTCCTCGAAGAGGATGACCACGCCGTCCGGGAGCACACGCACCAGTTCGCGGAACTGTTCCTCACGTTCGCGCAGCAGCCGCCGCGACTGCTCGCGCTCGGTCACGTCCTGCAGCGTGCCGAGCACGCGGTCGCGGCCGGCCTCGTCAACGCCGCTGGCCGCGCGCAGGTGCACCATCAACGCGCGGCCATCCATCGACAGCAGCGGCAGCAGCACGTCCACCTGCACCGGTTCGCCGGAACACAGTTCGGCCAGCAGCTGGTCGGCCTGCGCGGCAGTGGCCGGATCGGCCGCCACCAGCAGTTCGTCGAAGCGATGCCAGCGGCGCGCTTCCGGCGGGCGCCGGCCGAGCAGGCGATAGACCTGGCTGGAGTACCGGCCCAGCCCGCTGGAGGGGTCCAGTTCCCAGGCGCCGATCTTCGCCAGCTCATGTGCTTCCTCCACCCGTGCCAGTGCCTGGTCCCGGCGCAGCTGCGCCAGGTCCTCGGCGGTGCGGTCGATGGCAATCAGCAGGCGTGCGTTGTGGCCGTCGTACCCGATCGCGTTCGAGCGCAGCTCCATCTGCCGCAGGCTGCCATCGCGCAGCTGCAGCTGCGCCCGCAGGATGCACAGCTGCTCGGGCGCCTCCCGGATGGCTTCGAGCTTGGTCTGCAGCGCCTGGTCCTGGCCGGGCGGCCAGAGCACGTCGATGGTGCGCTCAAGCAGTTCCTCGCGCTCCCAGCCGAAGGCGCTGCAGGCCGCGGGATTGGCATCGAGAATGGCCAGGCTGTCCAGGTCGTAGACCAGGATCGGCCCGGGATTGCCCTCGAACATCTGCCGCAGGCGCAGCTCGGAGGCCTGCAGGCGGGCATGGGTGAGCAGCACGTGCTCGGCCAGCGGGCGCAGCAGCAGGTACAGCAGCCCGGCGCTGGCCAGGGCGAAGAACGACCCTTTCAGGCTCTGCCACAGTGAGGCCTGGTACGGATCGGGTACCAGCAGCTGCACGGCGCTGTCGGTGGCGATCATCCATGCCAGGGCCATCGCCAGGTAACTCAGCACGATCCGCCGACGATCGCGGCCCAGCGATTGGGCCATCCGCGGGTCGGGAACAGGGGCGGTGCCGGTCGGTTCTGCGGGCATGGACAGGGCAGCAGGTAGGGGCGCCGGCCATCTTACCGCGCAGGTGCCCCGTAGCCACTCAATTATCCGCCGCAGGCGCCGTTAACCACTGCGTGCCCCGCTGTCGGGCGTTTCATCCGGAGCAAGATCGCGTGGACCAAGGGATCATCGCCAGCCTGCTGCAGCATCCGCTCGCGTCGGCGCTGGTCATCGTCGACCGCACTGGCCGTCCGCTGGCAGCCAACCCGGCCGCGCGCGAGCATGGCCTGCCGGCGACGGTCGCGGCCTACGCGCCGATGCTGGAGGACCTGCGCCTGCTGGCGGCCGACGGTGGCATTGTTGCGTGCAGCCTGCCGGGGGGACCGCGCGGGCATTACGACGGCCACCTGCGCGCCGTGCATGACGGCGCCGGCAATCTGCTGGCCTTCACCCTGAGCGTGCCGGAACCGGTGCCGCTGGCGGGTGGCGGACGCTGGGAACTGGCGCTGGACAGCGCTGGCCACAGCCTGTGGGACTGGGATATTCCCAGCGACCGCGTCACCCGCACCCCTGGCCTGGGCGAAGAGACCGCCAGCGGAATGCTGGCGCGCGTGCATGGCGAGGACATCGGCCACGTGCGCGCCGCGCTGGATCAGCACCTGCGTGGAACCAGCGAGCAGTACAGCGCACAGTTCCGCTTCCGCCAGCCCGACGGGCAATGGCGCTGGGTGCTTGATCGTGGCCGCGTGGTCGCGCGCACCGCCGACGGCCAGCCGCTGCGCATGGTCGGCACCCACACCGACATCGAACAGCAGAAGCAGCTGGAGACGTTGCTGCACGAACAGCAGGTGCACCTGAGCGAGGCGCAGCGCATCGCCAGCATGGGCAGCTGGTCGTTCGATCCAGGCACGGGCTCCTTCTGGTGGTCGCCCGAACTGCGTTCGCTGCTGGCACTTGAGCCCGGCAACGTGCCAGGCCAGCGACGCTGGCTCAAGCAGCTGCATCCGCGTTCACGCGGAGCGCTGCGGGCAGCCTGGCGTCGCTTGTGGCGCGATGGCCGCTCCGCCAGCCTCGAACTGGAGCTGGCCCGCGGCAGCGGTGAGCCCTCGCTTCATCTGCGGCTGTGGATGCAACCGCTGCTGGATGGCGAGGGCCAGCCCAAGCGGCTGCTGGGCCAGGTGCAGAACATCACCGAACAGCACCAGACCGATGCGTTGATCCGCTGGCGTACCGAACTGCTCAACCGCGTCTCGGCCCTGGGCCGCATCGGCGGGTGCGAGATCGAGGTGCAGACCCGGCACATGCAATGGACCGAAGAGTGCTATCGCATTCACGGACTGCGCAAGGAGCCGATCACCCTGGACCAGGCGTTGGCGCTGTACACCGAGGACTCGCGCAGCGCGTTCGAAGCGGCACTGGGCCGGATTGCCGGGGGCGGGCTGCCCGAGCAGTTGGATCTCTGCTTCTATCGTCAATCCGGCCTGCGCGTATGGGTGCAGGTGCTGATCGAGCTGGATCGGCGAGATGGCCTGCCGCCGCGCTTCGTGGTGCTGTTCCGTGACATCACGCGTGAGCGCGAGGCCAACGAGCGCATCGAGCTGCTGGCCCACTACGACCTGCTGACCGGCCTGCCGAACCGGGTGCTGCTGGGCGAGCAGACTGCCGAGGCAATCGAGGAAGCGCGTGATCGCGGTACCTCGCTGGCGATGCTGTTCATCGACCTGGATGGCTTCAAGACCATCAACGACAGCTTCGGCCACGCCACCGGTGATGCGCTGCTGAAGGCAGCGGCCACCCGGTTGCACCAGAACCTTCGCAACAACGATCTGTTCGGCCGCTTCAGCGGTGACGAATTCATCGTGGTGCTGCGCGACCTGGCCGAACCGGAAGACGCTGGCCACGTGGCGCGCAAGCTGATCGGCTCGCTGGCCGAGCCGCTGCGCCGCGGCGATACCACCCTCAAGGTGGGCGCCAGCGTGGGCATCGCCATGCTCGGCGATACCCAGACCGATTTCGATTCACTGCTGCGCGCCGCCGATGCCGCGATGTATGCGGCCAAGGAAGCCGGTCGCAACACCTACCAGTATTACAGCCAGGACGCACTGGCCCGCATCCAGCGCCGGCTTGAGCTGGAGCATGCACTGCATGGCGCGATCGAGCGCGAGGAGTTCAGCCTGGCCTATCAGCCGCTGCTGCATGCCCACCTTGGCGAGCCACCGGCAATCGAAGCGCTGCTGCGCTGGCATCGACCCGGCATCGGCTACTGCAGCCCGGCCGAGTTCATTCCCATCGCCGAGAAGTGCGGTGAAATCGTGCGCATCGGCGACTGGGTACTGAACGAAGCCTGCCGCCAGGCGACTGCCTGGGACAGAGCCGGTCTGCACTTCGACCGTATCGCAGTGAACGTCTCGGCCGTGCAGCTGCGTGATCGCGGCTTCGCCGAGCGGGTGATCGAGATCTGCCACGCCCATGGCTGGCCGCCACAGCGCCTGGAACTGGAGCTGACCGAATCGGCACTGATCCGTGACACCGACATCCTGCGTCATTGCTTCGACGTGCTGGAACGGCACGGTGTGCCGCTGGCGGTGGACGATTTCGGAACGGGATTCTCCAACCTCAATTACCTCAACCGGTTCCCGGTGGGCCGCCTGAAGATCGACCGCAGCTTCGTGCAGGGCATGCTGCACGACTCGGGTACGGCCGAGGTGACCCAGGCCATCGTGCACCTGGGCCACGCGCTGGGCATGAAGGTCGTGGCCGAAGGCGTGGAAACGCACCAGGAAGAAGACATGCTGCGCCGCCAGGGCTGCGACGAGATCCAGGGCTACCTGTACTCGCGGCCGCTGAGCCCGCGCGACCTGGCGCAGTGGCTGCGCCAGCAGCATCAGTCACCGTCGCGCACGGATGCCGGCAACGAAGCGCTGCTGGTGCGTTGACAACCCGACTCTGGTGGGTGCCGACCGTTGGTCGGCACGGATGCTGGTGCTCGCGATCATCCACGCATGGCGTGGATCTACCTTGGAAATTCCGCCTTCAGCTGCATGCGCAGCGTCTCTACGATGGCCGCATATCGCCGCTTCTGGGCCAGATAACTGGCCAGGAACAGCGGCAGCACCAGCAGCAGCGGCGCCACCATCGGGCGCATCGCCACCAGCGGCGACAGTAGCAGCGAGAGGATCGCCACGAACCAGCTGCACAGGCCGATCACCCGCACTTCGTGTCGTCGCGCGTTGAGTACGATGCGACCGCGCATCACCGGGAAGTAACGCAGGCCAAAGCTCGGCGCGAAGCTCTCGCGGAACGCCATGCTGCCATCGGGCAGCGCTTGGAAGGCCAGTTGCAGCCATTTGTCCTGCGGCAGGTCACGTTCCAGGCTCCCCAGCGAGAGCCGGGCCTGCATGGCCGGTGACGCGGCGATGCGTTCGTCGAACAGGGTGATGCCCCAACTGAAATAGCTGGCCACCCACGCCATCAGAAGGACGGTCTCGATCAACAGCGCGGCGATGAGGGCGATGGCCATCGGTCTTCCATGAACGGGACCGGGGCATCATGCCATGGGGATGGCCGACGCTAGCAGTGCGGGTTCGAGTGCGAGCAACAGGTCACATGCCTTGCCGGATCGATTTGGCTGAATCTTCTTCCGCCAGATCGCTTAGGTCCAGGATCTGCGGGTTGACGCTGCTGGCTACGATGCTTCTGATCAGCCCCGGGCGGCGGCGAAGCGAGTAGGCGCGCATCGCATGGATGGGGCTGAATTCACACAGAGGGTAGCGCGAGTGGCCCACGATGACGGGCCTGTTGAAGTTGATGTCCTTTGGGTCATCGAGTGCCAGGGTCCACTTCCCACCGTGTACCAGCCTGACGGTCTCCCCTAGATATCGGGCGAACACGACCCTCAGAGAGTCCCGCTCATCCTCAGACAGCGTGGCTACCATCAAGTCATGGAGGCGTTCCAGCCTGTCGAGACTTTCGGGGCTGCTATCCAGTTCAATGCCTTCCATTTGAGCCTGCGCGACCAGCCATTCAATCTGGTCGTCCATCAACATCAGGAATTGCTCAAAAGCCTCGCGGGCTTCTTCCAGATCCTAAAAGGCGACAGGCAAGGCAGAGGTTGCAGATATCGCGGCGCCCATGCACGCATGGGGTGGATCTACTTCAGGGCATCTCCATCCAACCCCAGGTCCCAGGCCATGCCCAGCAGTTCGCTGGCGGTGCCGGGCGAGGACGGTCGCGCATCGGCGAGCTGCTGCAGCTCGCGGATCTCCTCATGCGCAACCTCTTCCAGCTGCTGCAGCTGTTCACGCACGCTCGCGTTGCGCGGGCGTTCGACGTCGGTGAGGGAGGAGGGCGGGGCGCTGATCAGGGCCATGGGGCGCGTACAGGGTGCATTCGGCGGTGGATCACAGGCAAAGGCCCCGGTCGAGCCGGGGCCTTGCAGGCTGCCGGAGAGGGCAGCGGACACGCGTGTCAGAACAGTTCGACGGTACCGGCGCCCATGTTCTGCTGGGCGACCGGCTTGTGCGGCGGGCGCTCCCATTCGTTGCGCAGTTCGCGCAGACGGTTGCCGGTGCGCTGCAGTGCGCTGGCGATCTCTTCATCGAACACGCCGCCATTGCGATGCAGGAGCTCCTGCAGGGCCACCGCTTCGCGGTTGATCGCGGTCAGGCGGTCGAGGTGGGTATGCACGCCACCCAGCGCCTGCGTGGCGATATCTTCGAACTGCAGCGCGCGCACGGCCTCGGCGACGCTGCCGTCGATGGCACGCGCACACTCGGACACTTCGCGCATGCCTTCGCCCAGCGAAGCATTGATCTGTGCCACGTTGTCCAGCATCGCCGCTGCTTCCTGGCGTGCTTCGCGGGAGCGGTCCATATCGCGCGATGCCATGTGCGAGACCGTCTCGCGGACCTTGGCGATGGCGTCCTTGGAGCTGTGGGCCAGCTTGCGGATCTGTTCGTTGAAGGTGGTCGAGCGCTCGGACAGGTTGCGCACTTCGTCGGCGACCACTGCGAAGCCGCGGCCGGCCTCGCCGGCACGGGCCGCTTCGATGGCGGCATTCAGCGCCAGCAGGTTGGTCTGGTCGGCGATCGACTTGACGTCTTCCAGCAGCGCGAAGATGCCGTCCAGGTGCTGCGCCATCTGGTCGATGTGCTGCACGGTGGTCGAACTCTGGCCGCTGACCTGTTCCAGCGCTTCCACCAGCTGCTCCATGCGATGACTGGCATGCTGGGCGAACCGCGCGACGTCGAGGCCGGCACTGCCTTCATCGCCGGCACGGTCGACGATGCGCGACAGGGCCTGGCTCTGCTGGCGCGACTTGCGGTTCATTGCATCGAAGCTGCCGCCCAGGCTCGATACCGCCTGGCGGATCAGGTCGCGGGCGCGTTCCACTTCACCGCGCGAACCGTCGATTTCGTTGCCGACGAAGCTGCGCAGTTCGGTCAGCAGCTGGTCCTGTTCACGCAGGACGCGGGCCTGTTCCGGTGAGCGGTGCGCCTGGGCGCGGGCGGTCCACCACGCAAAGCCCAGCCAGCTCAGCGTCATCGTGGTCAGGATCGCCCAGCGCAGGGCGGCCGGCCATTCGAAGCCGATGGCGAAGGGGAGCAGCAGGGTCAGGGCCAGGGGGGCGGCCAGACGGATGAAAATGCGTGAGTACATGGACGTTCTCGGGAGGTGCACGGAGGATGTATCGGCCGTGTGCCCCTTCTCTTTAACGTCGATGCGCTTTCTGAATGCGCCGGATTTCCGGCGCGGACGCTCGCCGGGCATGGCCCGGCGCTACCCTGGCAGCACGCATCCGGCAGCGCCTGCCGCGACGGTCAGGTGCCCCGGTAGCGCCGGGCCATGCCCGGCGGGTGCAAGGGTCAGGTGCCCCGGTAGCGCCGGGCCATGCCCGGCGGGTGCAACGGTCAGGCCAGCAGGCGGTCCACGGCCTCGACCATCGCCTTGCGGCCAAACAGGAAGTCCCAGTAGCTGCCGCCCAGCTGCCGCCACAGGACCGCGGCGCGGACGGCGGCCAGCAGCAGGGCACGGATCTCGGAGACCACACCGGCCTGCCCCAGATAATGGGGGTTGCCCTGGACCATCACCCGCGGCTTGAGGTGGCTGATGGTGTCCGCATAGACGCCGCCGAGGCTGGCCAGCACATCCGGGTGACCGCTGTCGCCCAGTTCGGCGGCCTTGCGCCGCGCCTGCTCGATGCCCGCAGCAACCTTGTTGACGGTTGCGCCGTCCTGCACGAAGCGGCGCTCCAGCTGCAGCACCGACAACGCCAGCTTGGGCAGGATCGGATCCTGGCCCTGGTTGCGGAAGTAGTTGTGCAGCAGGCGCAGGCCCGACTTCAGCGCGTGGCGGTCGCCGAATACCTCCTGCGGAGAGGACGCGTCGACGCGGAACACGCTGTCCACCGCCGTACGTACGGCGGCGGCGTCGGAATGGCCGGTATCGGCGATGCGGCGCACCTGCTGCAGGGCCTGGGCAATGCCGGCCAGGGCCAGGACGCGGTCGTCGACAGTGAAACTCATGCAGCGATTACCTCAAAAGGAGAAGGGGTGGTGCGCAGGCGCTGTTCCAGCGGCGCATCGGTGGCGGCGATCACCGCACCGCCCAGGCAGATGTCGCCGTCATACAGCACCAGCGACTGGCCGGGCGTAACGGCCCGCTGCGGGCGGGCAAAGGTGACCAGCACGCTGCCATCGTCCAGCACATCGACCGTACACGGCTCGTCGGGCTGGCGGTAGCGGGTCTGGGCGGTGCATTCGAAACGCCGGGCCGGTGGTGCGCCGGCGATCCAGTGCGCGGTTTCCGAACGCAGGCGCTCCGACAGCATCCACGGGCTGTCGCGGTCCTGGTCGACATACAGCACGTTGCTGGCCACGTCCTTGCCCACCACGTACCACGGCGCGGCCGGGCGGCCACGCACGCCGCCGATGTTCAGGCCCTCGCGCTGGCCAAGCGTGAAATAGAACACGCCCGGATGCTCGGCGATCACGCTGCCGTCGGCCGGGTCGAGGATCTGTCCCGGCCGGGCCGGCAGGTAGCGGCCGAGGAACTCGCGGAAGTCGCGCTCGCCGATGAAGCAGATGCCGGTGGAGTCCTTCTTGGCATGGGTCGGCAGGCTGACGTCACGGGCGATCCGGCGCAGGTCGCTCTTTTCCAGGTCGCCGATCGGGAACAGGGTGGCGGCCAGCTGCTCCTGCCCCAGCTGGTGCAGGAAATAGCTCTGGTCCTTGGAGCGGTCGGCGCCGCGCAGCAGCAGCCACTGATGGCCGCGCTGGGTCACCCGCGCGTAATGGCCGGTGGCGATGCGCTCGGCGCCCAGTTCACGCGCGGCATCCAGGAAATGCTTGAACTTCACCTCGCGGTTGCACAGCACGTCCGGATTGGGGGTGCGGCCGGCGGCGTACTCGGCCAGGAAATGCTCGAACACGCCTTGCCAGTACTCGCTGGAGAAGTCGCGGAAATGGAAGGGAATGCCCAGCAGGCCGCAGACCGCCACCGCATCGCGGCGATCATCCTCGGCGCGGCAGTCGCCGCTGCCGTCGTCGGCCCAGTTCTGCATGAACAGGCCGGCCACGGCCTCGCCCTGCTGCACCAGTCGCCAGGCGGCGACCGACGAATCGACGCCACCGGAAACGCCCACCATCACGCGCGGGGTGCTCATGCGACCTCCCGGACCAGCGAAAGCGGGTGGCGCTGGCCACCCAGATAGTCCGCCACGACCTGCCATACCAGCGGGCTGCGCTGGCGTTGCCCGGCGGCCTGCAGCTCGGCCGGGGTCATCCACAGCGCGCGGTCGATGCCGGTGTCGAGCGGCTGCGCCGGATCATGCGAGACCGGGCGCGCCGCGTAGCAGAAGCGAAGGAACGTCGTACCGTCGCCCGCTGTCCATTGGTAACAGCCGATGAAGTCGGTCAGCTGAACCGTCCAGCCGGTCTCCTCGCGGGTCTCGCGCAGTGCCGCCTCGGCCAGGCTCTCGCCGGGTTCGAGGTGCCCGGCAGGCTGGTTGAGCACGGCGCGGCCGTCGATGGTCTCCTCGACCAGCAGCACGCGGCCGCCGTCGACCACTACGGTGGCGACGGTGGCGTGCGGTGCCCAGCGCGGGTCCGGCGTGGCGTTCACCTCAGAGATCGTCCTTCTTGGTCAGTTCCAGTTCCATCGCGTCGGCGGTGCGGATCGCGGCATCGATGGCGTCGCTGAGCTGGTCGGCGGTGGCGTCGGCGTCGATCTTCACCACGAACATCGCGGTCGCCTCCTGCTTCACCCAGCCGCCCATCTTGGCGTCCTGCGAGTCCTCCAGCAGGCGGTTGGCGACCGCGACCGGGAACTGCTTGGTCTTGGACGTGTAGCCCGGCGACCAGATCTCACGGATGTTGTGGCTGCCGAAGTCTTCCACCGCCGAGCGCACGTACACCATCTGGGTGCGGTCGCCCTCGACGTCGAACACCAGCCGGTAGTCGCCATCCTCGTCGACCTCGTAGTTGTAGCCCAGCTTGTCCAGCAGGCGGCCGACAGCGGCGTCGGCATCGGCTGCGGTCGCCGGACCGGCACAGGCCAGGGCGATCAGCAGGGCAGGCAGAAGGGTCCTTTTCATGAAAATCCTGTGAAACCGGGGTGGGAAGGGCAATTGTGACGGCGGCCGTCCGTGCCGTCCATTCCGGGTGGGCCGACGCGGGCGCGCGGCAACCTTTATAATGACCGGATGCCCCGCGAGTCTTCCCCCGATTCCCACCACGAGCACGGCATCGCCGTGGAGCCCGCGCGCCCGGAAGTGGCGCCGCCGCCGTTCTACCAGGTCATGCTGCTCAACGACGACTACACCCCGATGGATTTCGTGGTGGACGTGCTGCAGCAGTTCTTCAACATGGACCTGGACAAGGCGACGCAGGTGATGCTGCATGTCCATACCCGCGGTCGCGGCGTCTGTGGCGTGTTCACCCGCGAAGTGGCCGAGACCAAGGTCGGCCAGGTCAACGAGTATTCACGGATGAACCAGCATCCGCTGCTGTGCACGATGGAAAAGGCCTGACCGGCCTCTTGTAGAGCCGAGCCCATGCTCGGCTACAGCGGGATCACCCCGCCGCCAGCGCCTCCAGCGCCATCGCCGCGACCGTCTCGTCGATATCGGCCGGGTCGCCATCATTGCGGAACCACACGGCCGACAGCCCGGCGCTGGCAGCGATCCAGCGCAGCAGGCGCGTGCGATCCAGATCCGCCAGGGCGCAGACCTCGGTCACCCGGGCCGCAAAGCGCTCCGGCCGGGTGGCCACGTGGATGCCGGGACCGCACAGGTCGGGGTTGCTGAACAGCGTGGTGTAGTCGAACGCGCGATCACCGAGCAGCCGTTTCGGGTCGATCGCCAGCCAGCCGCGCGCGCCGAAGTCGAGCACGTTGTCGTGGTGCAGGTCACCGTGCAGCGGCCGGACCTCCTGTTCGGCCTCCAGCAGCGCGACCGCCAGCGATCTGCACTGTTCCAGCAGTGGCGGCAGCGCCGCCCTTGGCTGCAGCAGGTCGGCGAACCATGTATGCAGGCAGACCAGCTCCGCTGGCGGTGCGCTCCGTGGCCGGTGCAGCCGCTGCAGGACCTGGCACAGGATCGTGGTACAGGTGCTGTCATCGCCGCCGATCGAGCGCTCCCGCAGCGATTGGCCGCCGGCGCGCTCGATCAGGATGGCCGGCCCCACGTGCGCCAGCAGGCGCGCGGCACCGTCGCCGTCCCACCAGCGCAGCAGGCGATGGCTGTTCTGTTCTTCGGTTTCACTGCTGATCTTCAGCATTGCCGGCAGGTCGTCGGCGGTCAGTACCGGCCAGAGCCGGGCGTGCGGGGTGCGGATGGCGGGACCATCACGTCGCAATCGCCAGCGGCTCAGGTAGGGTTCGCTCATGGTGAGTGGGCTGTCCGGGAGTGAATGAAGATCAAGTAATCCGCACTGCTAACGCCATCTGAACGCAGCAATCCGCTAGGGTGATGGAAATCGCGTAGTCAGGCCGCATATTGTCCCCATCTGCCGCCGGAGTAATCCATGTTCAGCAAAGACCTCGAACACACCATCGGCCAGTGCTACAAGCGCGCCCGTGAGGCCCGGCATGAGTTCATGACGGTCGAACACCTGCTGCTGGCACTGCTCGACAACCCGTCCGCCCAGGCCGTACTGAAGGCCTGTGGTGCCGATGCCGACCGCCTGCGCCAGGAGCTGGAGCAGGCCATCGAGGCCTCCGTGTCCCGCCTGGCGGAAGACGATGGCCGCGACACCCAGCCGACGCTGGGCTTCCAGCGCGTACTGCAGCGGGCTGTGTACCACGTGCAGTCCTCGGGCAAGAAGGAGGTCACCGGCGCCAATGTGCTGGTCGCCATCTTCGGCGAGAAGGACTCCCATGCCGTCTACTACCTCAACCAGCAGGACGTGACCCGCCTGGACGTGGTCAATTACCTGTCCCATGGCATCGCCAAGCTGGGCGAGGAGGGCGAACAGCCCTCTTCCGAAGGCGAGAGCCGGGCCGAGGGCGGGGAGGGCGAGCCGAAGGGGGATGCCCTGACCGAGTTCGCCAGCAACCTCAACGAGCAGGCCCGGGCCGGACGCATCGACCCGCTGGTCGGGCGTGCCGACGAGATCGAGCGGACCATCCAGGTCCTGTGCCGCCGTCGCAAGAACAACCCGCTCTACGTGGGCGAGGCCGGCGTCGGCAAGACCGCGATCGCCGAAGGCCTGGCCCGGCGCATCGTCGAGGGCTCGGTGCCGGAGGTGCTGGCCGATGCTGTCATCTATTCGCTCGACCTGGGCGCACTGGTGGCCGGCACCAAGTACCGTGGCGACTTCGAGAAGCGCCTGAAGAGTGTGCTGACGGCCCTGAAGAAGGTGCCCAATGCCGTGCTGTTCATCGACGAGATCCACACCATCATCGGTGCCGGTTCGGCGTCGGGCGGAACCATGGATGCGTCCAACCTGATCAAGCCGGCGCTGGCGTCGGGCGAGCTGCGCTGCATCGGCTCGACCACCTTCCAGGAGTACCGCGGCATCTTCGAGAAGGATCGTGCCCTGGCGCGCCGCTTCCAGAAGATCGACATCGTCGAGCCGACCGTGGGCGAGACCTACGAGATCCTGCAGGGCCTGAAGGGCAAGTACGAGGCCCACCACGGCGTGACGTATTCCGACGAGGCACTACAGGCCGCGGTCGACCTGTCGGTGAAGCATATCGGTGACCGCCTGCTGCCGGACAAGGCCATCGACGTGATCGACGAGGCAGGTGCCCGCCAGCGGCTGCTGCCCGAGGATCAGCGCAAGGAGCTGATCGACGTGGAGGAAGTGGAGGCCATCATCGCCAAGATGGCGCGCATCCCGACCAAGCAGGTCAGCGCCACCGACAAGGATGTGCTGCAGCACCTGGAGCGCAACCTGAAGATGGTGATCTTCGGCCAGGACCCGGCGATCGAGACCCTGTCGTCGGCGATCAAGCTGGCGCGCTCGGGCCTGGGCAATCCGGAGAAGCCGATCGGCAACTTCCTGTTCGCCGGCCCGACCGGTGTCGGCAAGACCGAGGTGACCAAGCAGCTGGCCCTGCAGCTGGGCATCGAGCTGGTCCGCTTCGACATGTCCGAGTACATGGAGCCGCATTCGATCAGCCGTCTGATCGGTGCGCCCCCGGGATACGTGGGCTTCGACCAGGGCGGCCTGCTGACCGAGAAGATCGTCAAGACGCCGCATTGCGTGCTGCTGCTGGACGAAATCGAGAAGGCGCACCCGGACATCTTCAACATCCTGCTGCAGGTCATGGACCGTGGCGTGCTGACCGACACCAACGGGCGTGAAGCGAACTTCAAGAACGTGGTGCTGGTGATGACGACCAATGCCGGCGCGGCCCAGGCCTCGCGGCGTTCGATCGGCTTCACCAAGCAGGACCATGCCACCGACGCGATGGAGACCATCCGCCGCAGCTTCACGCCGGAATTCCGCAACCGCCTCGATGCGGTGGTGCAGTTCCAGGCGCTGGGCTTCGAGCACATCCTGCGTGTGGTGGACAAGTTCCTGATCGAGCTGGAGATGCTGCTGCAGGAGAAGCATGTCAGCCTGTCGGCCACCCCAACCGCGCGCGACTGGCTGGCCCACCATGGCTTCGACCCGTTGATGGGTGCGCGTCCGATGGCCCGCGTGATCCAGGACAAGATCAAGCGTCCGCTGGCCGACGAGCTGCTGTTCGGCAAGCTGGTCAACGGGGGCAAGGTCAGCATCGATGTCCGCGACGACGAGCTGGTGGTCGAGACCCAGGCCGAGCCGGAGCGGCTGCTGCCGGCCACGGTGGAGTGAGCCGACGCCACGGGCTGTGGCGTGAAGGACTGGAAACGGCAAGGGCGGCTTCGGCCGCCCTTGTGCTGTCTGATGTCAGCGGCTGCGACGGCGCGCTTCACGCGTGAACCGCTCGGCATCGATCGGCTCGATGCGCGCCACCTCGCAGGAGCCGCGACCGGTGTCCAGCTTGCTTCGGCCCTCGCTGCACAGCGTGTCCGCCTCCTTGCCGTCGGTCGTGAAGCCGAGGCGGGTGGCCAGCACGGCGGAAGGGCAGCTGTTGCGGAAATGCACGACATAGTGCGCTTCGCCGGAGCGGAGCAGGATGTTCCTGTCGGCACCGGCGCGAACGATCTGCTGTTCGCCGGACAGCGGCACGCACTGCGCCGCCGGGGTGTCGGCCGCATGGGCGGGCGTGGCCAGCAGGACAATGGCAGACAAGGCCAAGGGGACGAGCAGGGAGGACAGGTTCATGGCGGGGCAGGGGTGGCGATCCGGAGTGGATCGGATCCCAGAATGCTGCTGCTGTCGCAACTGCGAATCTGCCGCAAGCAGGGCTGACTGACGCCACGGTGAGATCGGTCACGATGACCTCCGGCAGGGCCGGAGAGCGGGCATGACAAAAGGCCAGCAACCCAGGCTGGCCTTGTCGAAGTGGCGCTACGCGCCGACCGCTTACTTCATGCGGTAGGTGATACGACCCTTGGTCAGGTCGTACGGGGTCATCTCAACCTTGACCCGGTCACCGGTGAGGATGCGGATGTAGTTCTTGCGCATGCGGCCGGAGATGTGGGCGATGATCTCGTGCCCATTTTCCAGACGAACGCGGAAAGTGGTGTTCGGCAGCGTCTCGCTGACGGTGCCCTCGAACTCGATGGAATCGTCTTTCGACATGTAGTCCTGTGCGGTTCAGAAAACGGCCACGCTGGGCCTAAGGCGCAGTATTTTACGCGGGACGCGGCCGGCTTGCAAAGTTTGTGTTAACCCCCGGCCAGGACACGGGCCGGCAGGCGGCCCATGTGCCGGGTCCACGGGCCTTCACGCCCTTGGCGGCGCACGGCCTGCCGCACGTGGTCCAGAAACGCGGCGCGTGGCAGGTGCACCGCACCCATCCGCAGCAGATGCGGATTCTCCACCTGTGCATCGATCAGTTCCCAGCCCCAGCCGTGCAGGGTGGCCGCCAGCGCGGCCAGCGCGATCTTGGAGCCACCGCTGGCGCCGCTGAACATGCTTTCGCCGAAGAACATCGTGCCGATGGCCACGCCATAGATGCCCCCGACCAGGGTCTGCCGGTCCCAGACCTCGACCGAATGGGCGAACCCGAGGTCGTGCAGCCGGCTGTAGGCCTCGACCATGGCCGGGCTGATCCAGGTGCCGTCCTGTCCGGGGCGCGGCGCGGCAGCGCAGGCGCGCATCACCTGGCTGAAGGCGGTGTCGGCAGTCACCTCCCAGTGGCTGCCGCGCACCTGGCGGCGGAAGCGGCTGGACAGGTGCACGCCGGAGGTGCGGAACACCATGCGGGGGTCCGGTGACCACCACAGGATCGGCTCGCCGTCGCTGAACCACGGGAAGATGCCACCGGCATAGGCATTCAACAGGCGTGCGGGATGCAGGTCGCCGCCTACGGCCAGCAGGCCGTCAGGACTGCGCAGCGCGGTTTCAGCGGGCGGGAAGGGAGCGTCCGGCGCATCGTCCAGGCGCCAGGGCAATTGACGGGTCATGCCGGAAGTGTAGCGATGCCGGCGCATCCATTCTGCGGCGGCGCTATTCCTGCGTGCGGAACGGGCTGTGTTGCTGCAGCGTCTGCTCATAGCGCCGCACGTCCCTGCGCTCCTGCCGGCACCAGTCCTGCAGTGCTTCTGCGAAATCCGCGTCGGCCACCCAGTGCCGGCTGCGCACCCGCGTCGGCAGGAAGCCGCGCGCCAGCTTGTGTTCGCCCTGTGCGCCGGGCTCGAAGCGGGCCAGGCCTTCGCGCAGGCAGTACTCGATGCCCTGGTAGTAGCAGGCCTCGAAGTGCAGGCCGGGCAGGGTGACGCCGCCCCAGTAGCGGCCATACAGCGTATCGCCCCCGCGCAGGCACAGGGCGCCGGCAATCGGTTCGCCGTCCAGTTCGGCCAAGAACATCACCAGGCCGCGCCCGAGGCTGCTGGCCAGGTGGCGCAGGAAGGGCTCGGTGAGCGCCGGTGCATTGCCGTACTCGACGAAGGTCTGCAGGTAGAAGCGGTACATCGCCTGCAGGTCGGCGCGGCTGGCCTCATCGCCGTGCACCACGCGGAAGCCGATGCCCTGGCGGGTGACCCGGGCGCGCTCCTGGCGGATGTTCTTGCGGTGCTTGTGGTCCATGGCGCCGAGGAACTGGTCGAACGTCGTCCAGTCGCCCGGGTTCTGCCACTGGAACTGGATGTCCTCGCGCAGCAGCCAGTCATCGCCGAACAGCGCTTCGTCCACTGCGGTGTGGAAGTTGATATGCGCCGAGGACACGTCCAGCGCGGGCAGCGCCTCGCGCAGGGCCGACAGCACGCCCGCGCGGGCTGGATCGTCCCGGGCCAGCAGCCGCGGCCCGGTCACCGGCGAGTACGGCACGGCGCCGAGCCATTTCGGGTAGTAGTCGCGGCCATGCCGGGCATAGGCGTTGGCCCAGGCGTGGTCGAACACGAACTCGCCGTGGGAGTTGGTCTTCAGGTAGCCGGGAATTGCCGCGACCAGGACGTCGCCCTCCCAGAGGGTGAAATGCCGTGCCTGCCAGCCCCAGTCCCCGCGCAGGCAACCGTGGGCTTCGAGTCCGGCCAGGAACGCGTGGCTGACGAAGGGATTGCGGCCATCATGCAGCGCGTCCCAGTCGGTGGCGGTAACGGACTGCAGCGAGTCGAGGAAACGGGGGGAGGGCATGGGCCAAGGATAGGTCAGAAGAAAACAGAAAGGCCGGCGCTTCCGCGCCGGCCTCCAGGGTCAGTCAAGGCGTGGAGCAATCTTCAGCCGGCCTTGCCCTGTGCATCCAGATAGCGCTCGGCATCCAGTGCGGCCATGCAGCCGAAGCCGGCGGAGGTGATGGCCTGCCGATAGTGCTGGTCGGCCACGTCGCCTGCGGCGAACACGCCTTCCACCGAGGTCTGGGTGGCATTGCCGCCCAGGCCCGAGCGGATTTCCAGGTAGCCGTTGTTCATCGCCAGCTGGCCGTCGAACAGGGTGGTGTTCGGGTGATGACCGATGGCCACGAAGAAGCCGTGCGCGTCGATGTCGCGGGTGCTGCCGTCCAGGGTGGACTTCACACGCACACCGGTCACGCCGGCCTCGTTGCCCAGCACTTCCTCGACCTGGTGGTGCCAGACGGTTTCGATCTTGCCGGCCGCGACCTTGGCGAACAGCTTGTCCTGCATGATCTTTTCCGCCTTGAGGGTGTCGCGGCGGTGGACCAGGTAGACCTTGCGGGCGATGTTGGACAGGTACAGGGCCTCTTCCACCGCAGTGTTGCCACCGCCGACCACGACCACGTCCTGGTCACGGTAGAAGAACCCGTCGCAGGTGGCGCAGGCGGACACGCCGCGGCCCTTGAACGCCTCTTCGGTCGGGATGCCCAGGTACTTGGCGGTGGCGCCGGTGGCGATGATCAGAGCGTCACAGGTGTATTCGTGACTGTCGCCGATCAGCCGGAACGGGCGCTGGGACAGGTCGGCCGTGTGGATGTGGTCGAAGATGACTTCGGTCTCGAAGCGCTCGGCGTGGGCCTGCATGCGCGCCATCAGGTCCGGGCCCATCAGGCCATGGGCGTCACCCGGCCAGTTGTCGACCTCGGTCGTGGTCATCAGCTGACCGCCCTGCTGCAGGCCGGTGATGACGACCGGCTTCAGGTTGGCGCGGGCGGCGTAGACCGCAGCGGTCCAGCCGGCCGGGCCGGAACCGAGGATGACAAGCCGTTGGTGGCGGGAGGGCAGGCTGGTGCTCATGTAAACTCGCGAAAAGGTAAGTGGGACAAGGCGCTGGCGATGTTTGCGCAGCATCCATGGCAGGTCATAGAGTGGCGGCTGGGGCAGGGCGATTCAAGCCGATGAACAGAACGCCGTCACCCATCGACGGTTTCCGGCCCCGGAGGACGCCTCGCAGCGTCGCATAACTGAAAACTGACGCCGTCTCATTTATTATCAATCACTAACAGCGCATTCCAAAGGTATGGTCTAAGGTGGCGAAGCAGGTCCCCGAACGCTCCAAGTCCGACGACAGCAAGGCGTCACGTCGCACGGCCGCGGCGGCAGCGACGACCGACAACCCCCGCCGCCAGCGCCTCTGGCGCGACCTGGGCCTGATCGCGATCGCGCCGGCCCTGCTGTACCTGGCGGCCAGTCTGTTCACCTACTCGGCGTCGGACCCCGGCTGGTCGCACACCGGCAGCGTGGTCGCGCCGGTGCACAACATGGGCGGCCGCGCCGGCGCCTGGATCGCCGACGTGCTGCTGCAGCTGTTCGGCTACATCGCGTTCCTGCTGCCGGTGGTGCTCGGCGCACTGGCCTGGATCGCCATGTTCGGCCTCAAGCGGGAAAGCAAGGGCGAGAACGACCTCGATCCGGCCCTGCGCCTGGTCGGTCTGGTCGGCTTCCTGATCGCCGGTACCGGCTTCCTGCATGTGCGCCTGTTCAATGGTGACGTGTCCAGTGCGGGCGGCATCCTTGGCAAGCTGGTGGGCAACTCGCTGACCGTCGGTTTCGGGGCGCTGGGCGCGAACCTGTTCGTGCTGGTGCTGCTGCTGGCCTCGATCACCCTGGCCACCGGCCTGTCGTGGTTCACGGTGATGGAGAAGATCGGCCGCGGCGTGATGTCGCTGGCGCCGCTGCTGGAGCGCAAGAAGGAACAGGCGACCGAGTGGAAGCAGACCCGTGCACTGCGCGAGGAGCGCCAGGAAGTCCGCAAGGCGGACGCCGAGGTGCGCGCCAAGCGCGAGCCGGTGAAGATCGAACCGCGCCCGGAACCGGTGATCGAGAAGAGCGACCGGGCCAAGCGTGACAACCAGATACCGATGTTCCGCGGCGTCAACGGCGATGGTTCGGACCTGCCGCCGCTGGCCCTGCTGGATGATCCCAAACCGCAGCCCAAGGGCTACGACGAGGAGACGCTGGAGACCCTGTCGCGGCAGATCGAGTTCAAGCTGAAGGATTTCCGCATCGATGCGCAGGTGGTCGGCGCCTATCCGGGCCCGGTCATCACCCGCTTCGAGATCGAACCGGCGCCCGGCATCAAGGTCAGCCAGATCAGCTCGCTGGACAAGGACATCGCCCGCGGCCTGTCGGTCAAGTCGGTGCGCGTGGTCGATGTGATTCCCGGCAAGTCGGTGATCGGCCTGGAGATCCCCAACGTCACCCGCGAGATGATCTTCCTGTCCGAGCTGCTGCGCTCGAAGGAGTACGACAAGGCCTCCAGCGTGCTCACCCTGGCGCTGGGCAAGGACATCGCCGGCCGACCGACCGTGGCCGACCTGGCGCGCATGCCGCACCTGCTGGTGGCCGGTACCACCGGCTCGGGCAAGTCCGTGGCGGTCAATGCGATGGTGCTGAGCCTGCTGTACAAGGGCTCGCCGAAAGATCTGCGGATGCTGATGATCGACCCGAAGATGCTCGAACTGAGCGTCTACCAGGGCATCCCGCATCTGCTTGCGCCGGTGGTCACCGACATGAAGGAGGCCGCCAACGGCCTGCGCTGGTGCGTGGCCGAGATGGAGCGCCGCTACAAGCTGATGAGCGCGGTGGGCGTGCGCAACCTGGCCGGCTTCAACAAGAAGGTGAAGGACGCCGAGGACGCCGGCCAGCCGCTGATGGACCCGTTGTTCAAGCCGAACCCGGAACTGGGCGAGGCGCCGCGGCCGCTGGAGACGCTGCCGTTCATCGTCATCTTCATCGACGAATTCGCCGACATGATGATGATCGTCGGCAAGAAGGTCGAAGAACTGATCGCACGTCTGGCGCAGAAGGCGCGTGCAGCCGGCATCCACCTGATCCTGGCCACCCAGCGTCCGTCGGTGGATGTGATCACCGGCCTGATCAAGGCCAACATTCCCACCCGCATCGCGTTCCAGGTGAGCTCGAAGATCGACTCGCGCACCATTCTCGACCAGTCCGGCGCGGAGACGCTGCTGGGCCACGGCGACATGCTCTACCTGCCGCCGGGCACCGCCATGCCCGAGCGTGTGCACGGCGCGTTCGTTTCCGATGATGAAGTGCATCGCGTGGTCGAGCATCTCAAGGCGATGGGTCCGGCCGACTACATCGAGGGCGTGCTGGATGAAGTGCAGACCCTGGGGGACGGCGTGGTGGTGGGTGCCACCGGCCTGCCGGAAACCAGTGCGGGCGGCGACGAGTCCGATCCGCTGTATGACGAAGCACTGAGGGTGGTCACGGAGACCCGCCGCGCTTCGATTTCAGGCGTGCAACGCCGGCTGAAGATCGGCTACAACCGTGCGGCGCGACTGATCGAGGCCATGGAAGCGGCCGGCGTTGTCAGTGCGCCCGAGCACAACGGCGACCGGACGGTGCTGGCACCGCCGCCGCCGAAGTAAGGCCCGACGTACCCCCACGACGTCCAAGGATCCGACGAATGCTTCATCCCGTACCAAGCGCGCTGGCGCTGGCGCTGGCAGGCCTGATGGCCGCCAGCCCGGCCCTGGCGGAGACCGCCACCCCCGCGCCCGCTACGGCGCCGCCTTCCACCAGCGGCGACACCGAAGCCAGCAATAATTTCAGCATCGTCCGCTACCGCGCCGACTACCAGGTGCGGCCGGACGCAGGCAACGTGCAGACCGAGACCTACGAGGTCCTGCTCAAGACCAAGGCCTCGGTCGAGCAGTTCAGCCAGGTGCGGCTGAGCTACAGCGAGAAGATGGAGACGCTGGAGGTGCTCGACGCCTACACCATCACCGCCGATGGCCAGCGCCGTGACGTGCCGGCAGATCGCATCTACACCCAGGAGAGCTATTCCAGCGCCTCGGCAGCGATGTACGCCGACCGCAAGGTGCGGGTGATCGTGTTCCCGAACCTGGCGCCGGGCACGCGCCTGTATTACCAGGTGCGCCGCACCCAGGCCACGCCGTACTTCCCGGGCTACTTCGGCCTGTGGGAGACCTTCAACGTGTTCACCGAATACGAGAATGCCGAGGTGACGCTGAGCGCACCGGCCGATCTGCCGATGTTCGTCGACAGCCGCGGCGTGCAGGGCAGCGATCGCCCGGTGGTGAGGAACGGTCAGGCGCAGTGGCGCTGGCGCTACCAGCGCCGCGAGGCGATGCAGGCGCAGAGCTGGTCGGCCGCCGGCTGGGAGTTCGGCCCGAACATCATGGCCAGCACCTACCGTGACTGGGCGCAGATGGGCCGGGCGTACCAGCTCAAGGCCGGTCCCGCCGCGCAGGTCACGGCGGAGATCCAGGCACTGGCCGACCAGATCACCGCAGGCATCGGCGACCGCCGCGCGCAGGCCGACGCGCTGTACCGCTGGGTCGCGCAGAACATCCGCTACGTGGCGGTGTACCTGGGCAATGGCGGGCTGGAGCCCAACAGCGCGCAGAGCATCCTCGACAACCACTATGGTGACTGCAAGGACCATGTGACCCTCCTGGAAGCCCTGCTGGCCGCCAAGGGCATCGCCAGTTCGCCGGTGCTGATCGGCGCCGGCGGTGGGCCGACGTTGCCGAAGATCCCGGTGCTGGGGCGGTTCAACCACGCCATCACCTACATTCCCGAGTTCGATCTGTACCTGGATTCGACCACCGCCTGGGCGCGCTTCGGCCAGCTGCCCGAGGGCGACCTGGGTGCGCCGGTGATGCGCACTGCCGACGCAAGCCTGGCACGCACGCCGGCCAACGGCCCGCAGCGCAACGCAACCTCGATGGAGGTGCGCTTCACGTTCGATGCCAACGGCAATCTGCGCGGCGAGACGATTCCGCAGCTGGGCGAGAATGCCGAGATCGGCATGCGCGCGCAGTTCGCTCAGCTCAATGCGCAGAATCGGGCGCGTGCCGAGGAGTCGATCATGGCGGCGTCCGGTTTTGATGGCCGCGGCCAGCTGCAGCTGCAGGGCGTCCCGGTCGATCTGACCCGGCCGTTCGGCTACCGCATGGCCTTCCAGGCGGAAGACTACGTGGACTTCAGCGTGGCCGGGGGCATGGCGGTGCCGGATCCGCCAGGCGGCGAGTCGGTGCGTGGGCTGTACGCTACCGCGTCTGCACCGGCCAACGAGACGCCGTTCTACTGCAACGCGAGCCTGCGTGAAGAGACCTATCGCCTGCAGTTCCCGGCCAATGCGCCGATCATCGCCATTCCGGCCAGCCAGCGTTTTGCCAATGCCGCGGGTGAGTACCGGGTGGACTGGAGCCGGCAGGGCCAGGAGGTGATCGTCCACCATCGCCTGCAGCAGAATGCCGTGCGTGGACCGGAGGCACTGTGCCAGCCACAGGACTACACCGCGTTCCGCGCGCTGTATCGCGACGTGCGCCGCGGCTTCCGCGGACAGGTTCTGTACGGAAGGCTGCCTGCGCCGGCCAACTGAATCGCCGATGGACGTGCGGGGCGGCATAATGTCGCCCTGATCGCCCATTCATCTTTGCCCGGGCACACTGGCATCCACCTTTCCTTGCGCCCGCGCCCACAGGATTCCCCGCATGAACGTCCGCCTCCGCCGTATTCTTGCCGCCAGCACTCTCGCCATGGCCTGCGCCGCCGCGGGCAGCGCGTGGGCGGGTGCCCGCGATGACCTGAAGAACTTCACCAGCGGCCTGAAGGGCCTGGATGGCCAGTTCAGCCAGCAGGTGTTCGACAGCCGCGGCAAAGTCAAGGAGTCGACCAGCGGCCGCGTGGCACTGTCGGCCCCGCGCCTGTTCCGCTGGGAGTACGTGCGGCCGCACGAACAGCTGATCGTGGCCGATGGCAAGAAGGTCTGGATGTACGAGCCGGACCTGGAGCAGGCCACCGTGCGCGAGCAGGGCAAGGAAGAGCAGAACAGCCCCCTGACCGCGCTGATCAACCCGGCACTGCTGGAGCAGCAGTACGACCTCAGCGAGGAGGCCGCACAACGGGATGGCCTGCAGTGGCTGTCGCTGTCGCCGAAGCGCGACACGGAGGCCAGCTTCCAGTACGCCGCGCTGGGCTTCAACGGCCAGGGCCTGGCCAGGATGGAGATCACTGATGCCGTCGGCCAGCGCACCGTGATCAATTTCAGCGGCTGGAAGCGCAACCCGACGTTCGCGGCCTCGACCTTCCGCTTCAGCCCCCCGGCCGGCACCGACGTCATCGGCAACTGATGGGTGACGCCGGGCATGGCCCGGCGCTACCGATGTGCGCATTTCTCCGATCCGCCGGGCATGGCCCGGCGCTACCGACGGGGGGCGCGGTACAATGGGCGGGTGCCAAGACAACGCTCCACTTCCTTCCCCGGCCCCGATCTGCTGAGTGTTGATCGGGATCATCTGCGCCCGCTCGCCGAGCGCATGCGTCCGCAGACCCTCGATGAAATGGTCGGGCAGAAGCGCCTGCTCGCTCCGGACAGCGCACTGCGCCGGGCGGTCGAGTCCGGTCGCGTGCATTCGATGATCCTGTGGGGCCCGCCGGGCTGCGGCAAGACCACGTTGTCGCTGCTGCTGGCCGAATATTCCGATGCCGAGTTCCGCGCCATCTCCGCGGTGCTGTCCGGCCTGCCGGAGGTGCGTCAGGTTCTGGCCGAAGCGGCGCAGCGTTTCGCCGAAGGCCGGCGTACCGTGCTGTTCGTCGATGAGGTGCATCGCTTCAACAAGGCGCAGCAGGACGCGTTCCTGCCGCATATCGAGCGCGGCACCATCCTGTTCGTGGGGGCCACGACCGAGAACCCGTCCTTCGAGTTGAACTCGGCGTTGCTGTCACGCTGCCGCGTGCACGTGCTGGAGGCGGTCTCGCCCACCGACATCGTCGAGGCACTGCAGCGGGCGCTGGGAGATCGCGAGCGCGGCCTGGGCCAGGAATCCATCGAGGTTGCGCCCGAGCTGCTGCTGGAGATCGCCACCGCTGCCGATGGCGACGTGCGCCGCGCGTTGACCCTGCTGGAAATCGCCGCCGAACTGGCAGGGGGCGAGGGCGGGCACATCACCCCGCAGACGCTCACCCAGGTGCTGGCCGACCGTACCCGTCGTTTCGACAAGGGAGGCGAGCAGTTCTATGACCAGATCTCGGCCTTGCACAAGTCGGTGCGCAGTTCCAATCCCGATGCGGCGCTGTACTGGCTGACCCGCATGCTCGATGGCGGCTGCGATCCGTCCTACCTGGCGCGCCGGCTGACCCGCATGGCGATCGAGGACATCGGCCTGGCCGATCCGCGCGCGCAGAGCATGGCGCTGGAAGCGTGGGATATCTACGAACGGCTGGGCAGCCCCGAAGGCGAGCTCGCGTTCGCCCAGCTGGTGCTGTACCTGGCCAGCACCGCCAAGTCGAATGCGGGCTACGCGGCGTTCAACCAGGCCAAGGCCGACGTGCGCCAGAGCGGTACCGAAGAAGTGCCGCTGCACCTGCGCAACGCGCCGACCAAGCTGATGAAGGAGCTGGGCTACGGTGCCGAGTACCAGTATGACCACGATGCGGAAGGCGGCATCGCGCTGGATCAGACCGGCTTCCCCGATGCGATGGGCGAGCGCGTGTACTACAACCCGGTGCCGCGCGGACTGGAGATCAAGCTGAAGGAAAAGCTCGACCGGCTGCGCGCCGAGCGCGAGGCCGCGCGGGCGGCGAAGCGGCGTTGATCGCCGTCACCGTGCGCCGCCTGCATGACTGCAACCAGTCCGGCTGGCTCTATCTTCTGGCGTTGGTGCCGATGGGCGGGCTGGTGATCCTGGTATTCGCTCTGCTGCCGGGCACGCCGCAGGAAAACCCGTACGGCCCGGTGCCCGCGGGCCCTTGATGCCGCACCCGCCGGGTGGCGCCCGGTCCTGGGGATAGGCCCTCCCGCCTTGGCGGGAACGAGATGATGCGTCCCATGACGCCGCGGTATCGCGCGCGTGATACACAGCGTGACGTTTGATCGTTGTGATAATCATTCGCGTTTAAGGTAGACTGCTGTCCCTTGTGAAATGGCGGCCCAGGCCGCTGACGTCGCCCGCCGATGAAGCATTTCGTCCCGCCTCCGTACCGTGGTCCGCTGGCCCGCGGCCTGGCCGTCCTGATGATGGGTCTGCTCCTGGCTACTCCGTATGCGTACGCGCAGCAGCGCAATCCGCTGCAGAAGATCGGCCACACCGTGCTGGATGAGCCGGCCGCCAGCTATCGCTTCGAGCATTTCGTGATCGACAGTGCCGACACGCAGCGCCGCTGGCGGGTGAATCTGGCGATTCCGGTCCGCGCCTCCAGTGCACCTTCGCCGGTGTTGTACGCGCTGGATGGCAATGCGGTGGCGATGGTGCTGGACCAGCCACTGCTGGCTGAACTTGCAGCGCGCAAGGCGCCTCCGGTGCTGGTGCTGATCGGCTATGACAACGATCTGCGCATCGACTCGAAGGCGCGGACCCGTGACTACACGGCATGGATCGACCGCGCCGACGACGAGAGCGGCGCAACCCAGGCGGTCGGCGGGGGCGCTGCGGCGTTTCTTGATGTGATCGAACGCCGCATCAAGCCCGAGGTGGAGCGTCGCGTGCGCATCGACACCGGGCAGCAGGCGCTGTGGGGGCACTCGCTGGGTGGCCTGTTCGTGCTCAACACGCTGTACACCCGGCCGGCCGCGTTCCAGGCCTATCTCGCCGCCAGTCCGTCATTGTGGTGGGCGCAGGGCGCGGCGCTGGGCGATCCCGAACAGCAGTTCGTGCAGAACGTGCACGGGCAGCCGGCCAGGGTCTGGCTGATGCTGGGTGGCGCCGAGCGCGTAGGTGACCGCGGCAAGCGTGACATGAACAACCCGCGGGTGGTCGCGCACCTGCGCCGCATCGGCGGCGCCACGCCGGATGCGGCGATGCAGCTGTCCGAGCGGCTGCGCCAGGTGCCGGGGCTGAGCGTGCAGTATCGCGAGTTTCCCGGCCTGGGCCACGGTCCGATGCTGCCGGCGTCCTTCCACGCGGCGCTGCATGAGCTGTACGGGGTGACCGATCGCAGTGCAGGCGATGGCGCCAGTGCAATGGGTGAGCCGTCCAGCGAATGAATCCCTTCGCACGGCGTGCCGTGCGACCCCACTACCCAGGCGAGGCTGCCCGCGTGCAGCGGCCCAGGCAACCGATGAATCCCGCGCCACGTGGCGCGGCCTACGTGTGCAAGGAGCCTGTCATGTTGTTCCGTTCCTCCCTTCGTCCCTCGCTTCGCCTCACCACCCTGGCTGCCGGCCTGCTGCTGGCCGTCGCGGCCACCGCGCAGCCGGTGTTCGATCAACCGGCCAACGCCACGTTCAAGGGCCAGGTGGTTTCGCGCGGCGACAATGTGGTGCCGGGCAGCACCGCCGATGTGGTCGGTCGCGGCTTCGTGCCGGGCCAGAAGGTCAGCCTGCTGCGCGGCGACAGCGTGTTGAACGCCCAGCCGGTGGTGGTTGATGCCGATGGCAACTTCAAGACCCAGCTGGCCATTCCTGCCGATGCCGTGCCGGGTACCCATCCGGTCGTGGTGCGGGCCAGCCAGCCGGCCGCCGCGACGGTGCTGAAACTGCGGGTCTCGCCGCAGCTGCCGCTGTCGGGCCAGGCGCAGTTCACCACCCGGTCCAACAAGCTGGTGCCGGGCCTTTACCAGTCCGCCTACAGCGCCGCCAGCAATGCGCTGTTCGTGACCTCCGCGGTCGGCCGTCCGCCGGTGACCCAGTCGCAGCTGCTGAAGATCGATCCGGCGTCGCTGAAGGTCAGCAAGGCGATCACTCCGGCGCAGGTGCCGGGCAGTACCAACGGCGCGGTCTATGCGGTGTACGGCGTGGGCGTGGATGATGCCAACGGCAACGTGTGGGTGACCAATACCCGTCAGAACAGCGTGGCAGTCTATCGCCAGAAGGATCTGTCGCTGGTGCATCAGTTCCCGGTCGATGCGGTGCCGCATGCGCGCGACGTGGTGATCGATGGTACCCGCGGCAAGGTGTTTGCCTCGGCCACCGGTGAGGATCACCTGTCGGTATTCGATGCGAAGACGTTCAAGGAGCTGCCTGCCGTCACCCTTGAATCGGGCGTGGATGACGGCAAGTTCACGCCGATGAGCCTGGTGCTGGACGAGAAGAGCGGCAAGCTGTTCACCGTCAGCATCGGCACGCCGGAGGCAGCGGTGATCGATGTGGCCAGTGGTGAGGTCGAGAAGGTGATCGATCTGGGCAACTCGATCAGCGCGTCGGGCGTAGCGTTCGACGCGGCACGGAACCGGCTGTACGTGGCGTCGCAGGGCACCGACAACCTGCTGATCGTCGACGTCGCGGCCGGCAAGGTGCTGCATGATGTGCCGGTGGGCGCGGGGGCGCTGAACGTCGCCTTCGATGATGCGTCCGGCCTGGCCTATGTCAGCAACCGTGGCGCCGGCACCGTGACCGTGGTCGACCGCGAGGGCAAGGTGGTCGCCAACCTGGACGGCGGCACGCTGCCGAACCACGTCCGTACCGATGGCAAGGGCAACGTGTTCGCGGTGAACAAGTCGCGTGGCGCTGAAGACCCGAAGGGTGACCGCATCACCCGCATCACCCCGAAGCAGTAAGTCACACGGCAGGGCGGCGTGCGCGTCGCCCTGCCAGCAAGGAGAACGTCCATGAACATCGTGCACCGTCTGCGCCTGTGCGCACTTCCGTTGGCTGTTTCGCTGGCACTGGCTGCCTGTGGCGGCCCGTCGGCTCCTTCCGACGCCACGACGCCTTCCGGGCCGCCGGCGGCAATGGCGGCCGCTGCGGACACCGCGTTGCCGGCAGGCTGGAAGCGTGTGGCCGGTGCCGAGATGCCGGCGGTGCATGACCAGAAGGCCGTGCTGCCGGCCAGGGTGCATTCCGATGATGGCGCCGATATCGAGGTGACCGACACCCGCCGGATCATCGCCGGTGGCGACGACGTCATCGCGGTGATCGAGGCACTGGGCCTGGGCAAGCAGGTGTTTGCCGCACCGACCAACACCACCACCCAGGCTGGCCGGGCTGCGCCGCACCAGTTCCTGTTCAACCGCACCACGGGTGTGGAGGGTGTGTTGAGCCTGCAGGGCTCGCTGTTCCTGGGCAACAGCCTGCGCCGCCATACCGAGTTGGCGAAGAAGCTGCGCGAGGTGGGAGAGCCGGCGGTGGTCATCGACGATCTGCAGCCGGCGCCGGACAAGGTGCGCAAGGTCGCCGCCGCACTCGGGCTGGCCGAAGCAGGGCAGGCGCTTGCCACGCAGGTGCAGCGTCAGCTGGACGAGGCCGCAGCGATCGGCCAGGTCCTGGGCCATGCGCCGCGTGTGATCCATGTATCGGCCACCGGTGCCGGCGGTGCACCGACCGTCGCGGGGGCCGACAGCGCATCGGCGCAGCTGATCGCGCTTGCCGGCGGCGTCAACATCGGCACCGAAGCCGGAGTGAAGAACTACTCGCAGCTGAGCAACGAGGGCGTGGTTGCAGCGGCACCGGAGGTGATTCTGGTGACCGAGCACGATCTGCAGCTGTTCGGCGGTGCCGAGGGCCTGTGGAAGTCGTACCCGACGCTGAAGCAGACGCCGGCCGGGCAGGCCAACCGGGTCTGGGTGATGCCGGATGTGCAGCTCAAGTACACCAGCGTAGGTTCCGGGGCAGGCGCGCTGGCGCTGGCACGGGCGCTGGCGGCGCTGCCGAAGGCATGAGTCCGGCGGACCGGCGCCGTCGTCGCGGGCGGACGATGTTGATGGTGGCGATGCTGGCACTGCTGGCCGCCGTTCTGGCCTCGTTCGCGGTCGGGCCGCTGCGCTTGCCACCGCTGGAGGTGCTGCAGGCGCTGGCGGTGAAGATGGGGCTGCTCGATCCGCAGGCGGTGAGCAGCCGCGACCTGGCGGTGGTCTGGCAGCTGCGCATCCCGCGCGCCCTGTTGGGTGCGGTGGTGGGCGCATCGCTGGCGATGGCCGGTGCCAGCCTGCAGGGCCTGTTCGGCAATCCGTTGGCGGACCCGGGCATTGTCGGTGTCAGCCAGGGCGCCGCGCTGGGCGCGGTCGCCGCCATTGTGCTCGGTGCTGCGGGTGCGGCCGGCTGGTTGGTTCCGGTGGCCGCGTTTGCCGGCGGTACGCTGGCGATCGGCCTGACCTACGCGCTTGCCCGGCCGGGCAAGGGCAGCGGCAATGCCACCCTGTTGCTGGTCGGCATCGCCATGGCGGCGTTCTGCTCGGCGCTGATCGGTTTCCTCACCTACATCGCCAGCGAGAGCGAACTGCAGTCGCTGGTGTTCTGGCAGATGGGTTCGCTGGCCCGCGCCAGCTGGAGTGATGTCGCCGCCGTAGTGCCGCTGTTCGCCATCGGCGTATTCGCGCTGCAGCGCCTGGCAACGCCACTGGACATGCTGGCGCTGGGGGAGCGCCAGGCCCAGCATCTGGGCCTGGACGTGGCACGGACCCGCCGCCGCCTGGTGGCGTTCAGTGCCCTGCTGGTGGGCGCGGCCGTCGCGTTCGCCGGCTCGATCAGCTTCGTCGGCCTGGTGGTGCCACACGTGGCGCGCATGCTGGTGGGGCCGGGGCATCGCTGGTTGCTGCCCCTTTCCGGCCTGCTGGGGGCGCTGCTGATCGTGGTGGCCGATACGGCCGCGCGCACGCTCGACCCGCCGGCGGAGATTCCGCTGGGTCTGTTCTCGGCCGCACTGGGCGCACCGTTCTTCCTCTGGCTGGTGCTGCAGCAGCGCCGCAAGGCGGCACCATGACGGCCCTGCTTCAACTGCGCGACGTCGTGGTGCGGCGCGGGCAGCGCGAGATCCTGCACGGCATCAACCTGGCGTTCGAGCCGGCGACGGTCACTGCCTTGGTTGGGCCCAACGGCGCTGGCAAATCGACGCTGCTGGCAGTGGCTGCAGGCGATCTGCGTGCCGACGCGGGTGAGGTGAGCCTGCTTGGCAGGCCGCTGGCCGGCTACAGGGCCGGTCCACTGGCGCGAGAGCGCGCGGTGATGCCGCAGGAGCACGGCGTGCGCTTCGCCTTCAGCGCGGAGGAAGTGGTGGCGATGGGGCGCCTGCCACACCCGCCCGATCCCGTACGCGATGACACGCAGGTGGAGGCCGCGATCGACGCGACCGAACTGCAGGCGCTGCGCCTGCGTGAGGTGCAGCAGTTGTCCGGTGGCGAGTCGGCCCGGACCACGTTCGCGCGCGTGCTGGCGCAGGATACGCCGCTGCTGCTGCTCGACGAGCCGACCGCTGCGCTGGATCTGCGCCACCAGGAGCGCACGCTGCGCAGCGTGCGTGCCTGTGCCGAGGCCGGGGCGTGCGTGATCGTGGTGCTGCACGACCTGAATCTGGCCGCCGGCCATGCCGACCGCATCGTGCTGCTGGAGCAGGGCAGGGTGGCCGCCGATGGCTCACCCTCGCAGGTGTTGACCGTGGACACCCTGCAGCGGGTCTATCAGCAGGACGTGGTCGTACTGGAGCATCCGAAGCGGCGCGTGCCGCTGGTGGTGGTCACCTGATCCGGCGTCGGAAGGAATCCTCATCGTTCCATTGGTGCGCGCAATCAGCGCTTGCGCGCCAGATTCACAGGTCTAGAATGCGCCCCATGAACCGGATGCCGCTCCTGAAGTTTTTCACCCTGACCCGCGCAAGCGCGGAACGGGCGTGTCTGCCTGGAGCTCGACGGGGCCGCTGAACCGGCCACCGTTTGACCATCCACAGAGCGCCCTCCGGGGCGCTCTTTTCGTTTCCGCAGTCCCTTTCATCCACCCGCTGCACCGCAAGGAGAACGTGCCATGCACCAGATCGCCGAGACCGAACGCTAGCCGCGCACCCTGTCGCCAACCGGGGTGCGCGGCCCCCGAAGTTGGCTTGCAGGAACCCATCACATGAACACCCAGATCCTTTCCCGTCGTCGCAACCTCGGCATCATTGCCCACATCGACGCCGGCAAGACCACGCTCACCGAACGACTGCTGTGGAAGAGCGGCGAGATCCACCGCGTCGGTGAGGTCCATGACGGCAACGCCACCACCGATTTCTCGGCGATCGAGCGCGAACGTGGCATCACCATCGGCGCAGCAGCCGTGCAGGCGCAGTGGGCGCCGCGCGATCTGCCGCCGCATCGGCTGACCCTGATCGACACCCCGGGCCACATCGATTTCGCCATTGAAGTCGAGCGTTCGCTGCGGGTGCTCGACGGTGCCGTTGCGGTGTTCTCTGCCGTGGATGGCGTGCAGCCGCAGTCGGAAACGGTGTGGCGCCAGGCGCGCCGGCACCAGGTGCCGTTGATCGCCTTCGTCAACAAGATGGATCGTGTCGGCGCCTCGTTCGAGCGCGTGCTGGAGCAGCTGCAGGACAAGCTGCAGGCGCGGCCGTGGGCGCTGGGTGTGCCGCTGGGCAGCGAAAGCGAGTTCAGCGGCTGGGTCGATCTGGTGGATGAGCGCGTGCTGCAGTGGCGCGACGGCGGCGTGGTGACCATCACGCCTTGGGATGACGCTGCACGCAGCCAGTGGCAACCGCGGCGCGACGCGCTGGTGGAAGCCGTGGCCGACCATGATGAGCGTCTGGCCGATGCGTGGCTGGAAGGCCGGGTGATCGATGCGGAACTGCTGCGCGCGGCACTCCGGCGGGCGACGCTGGCCGGTGCGGGCGTGCCGGTGCTTGCGGGTGCGGCGTTCAAGGACAAGGGCATCGAGGCGCTGCTGGATGCGGTGGTCGATTACCTGCCTTCGCCGTTGGATCGGCCTGCCGTCACTGCCCAAGGCGAGGCCGGCGACGTGCTGCTGCCGCCGGATCCGGAGGGTCCGCTGGCGGGCCTGCTGTTCAAGATCACCCATCAGCAGCACGGTGCGCTGAGCTTCGTGAGGCTGTATTCGGGGACGCTGAAGGCAGGCGACGCTGTGGCCAGCTCGCAGCATCCGCAGGGTCGGCGTGTGAGCCGCCTGGTGCGGGTGCAGGCGGACCAGACCCATGACATCGAGCAGGCCGTGGCCGGTGACATTGTCGCGGTGCTGGGCTGGAAGGATGCAGTCAGCGGTGAAACGCTGAGCGCACGTGACCAGCCGCTGCGCCTGGAGAACATCCAGGCACAGGCGCCTGTGCTGGCGTGGCGCCTGGAACCTGCGCGTGCAGCGGACCTGATCCGCATGGCGCAGGGGCTGGCCAGCCTAGCCCAGGAGGATCCGTCGTTCCGCGTGGAAACCGATCGTGAGAGCGGCGAAACGCTGGTATGGGGCATGGGCGAACTGCACCTGGAGGTGATGGTCGAGCGCCTGCGCAGCGAATGGAAGGTCGATGTCGGCATCGGTTCGCCGCGCGTTGCCTACCAGGAAACGCCGTTGCGCGCGGTCTCCGGCGTGGTCGGCAGGGTCGTCAAGCAGAGCGGTGGCCAGGGCCAGTTCGCCCATGTGGTGCTGGACGTGGCGCCGCGCGAGGACGACCAGGTGGTGTTCAACGATCGCATCGTGGGAGGCGTGATCCCCCGTGGTTTCATCGCAGCGGTGGAGAAGGGTGTGCGTGCGGCGCTGTCGGAAGGTCCGCATGGGCATCCGGTCGTGGGCATCGAAGTGACCCTGGTGGACGGCCAGACCCATGCCAAGGATTCCTCGGACATGGCGTTCCACCGGGCCGGCAGTGAGGCCGTCAGGGCCGCGCTGGCCAGTGCCGGCACGCAGGTGCTGGAGCCGGTGATGGCGGTAACGGTGCATTCGCCCTCGGCGTCGGTGGGGGACGTGGTCGGTGACCTCAACCGTCGCCACGGTCGCGTCGCGCGCATCGAGGACCAGGAGGGCCGTGCCGAAGTGAGCGGCTTTGCACCGCTGGCGCAACTGGTGGGCTACACCACTGCGTTGCGCTCGCTCAGCCAGGGGCGCGCCAGCAGTGAAGCGCACCTGCACGGTTACGAGCCGGTACGCGCTGCCTGAAGTGTGCAAGGGGCCCGTTCGCGGGCCCCTCTTGCTGCCGGCGAGTGGCGGCAGGGCGCATTGCAGTGCAACAAAAGTGTAGAAAAAGCTGGATTAAAGTGATGCCTCACGATAAATTGCGCACCCGTCGTTGCTTGCCGCTGTCTGCCCCCACTCATGCGTGATGACAAAGACCCCGGAACCCTGGAGCTGACCCTGCCGCGCAAGCGCGGTCGTCCGCCCAAATTCGGGTACGCGATGAGCGATGCGCAGCGTGCCGCGCGTTACCGCGCACGCAGGTCGGGCCAGGCCAACCACGCCGATGTGCGCTCCTGCAGTGACATGGTCCTGCTGGACAAGATCCGCGCCGCGGTCAGTGCGCGCGACACCGAACTGGCGGGCTTCCTTGTCCACGTCCTGTGGCAGCGCTATCCGCTGCAGCTGAAATAAGTCAGTGCCGGGGTGGTGGTCGTCACCCGGCTTGTTGATAATGCGGGATTCAGGTTGTTCCCGCTGGCGCGCCCGGGATGGCAGGCGCGCATGATGAAACGGTTCCTACGATGACCACCAGCGACACCACCACCGAAGCGGCGCAGACCGGCACCCCCCTGTTCTACACCCGTCCGGTGCCGCTGCAGGCTGATGTGCACGCCGACCTGCGCATCCTGCCGGGCAAGCTTGATTTCGCCGCCGGCAACAACGCCATTCCGCTGGTGCTCGGCGAGTTCTCGCTGGCACTGCACCATTTCCCGATCCTGTTCGCCGGCCCCGGCGCCGTGCCGATGGCCGCCGTCGGCGTGACCAACGAGAACCTGTTCATCAAGGACGGGCTGTGGGAAGACGAGGCCTACATTCCGGCCTATCTGCGTCGTCACCCCTTCATCTTCATCGACACCGGCGCGGACAATGATTTCCTGCTGGGTATCGATGAAGCGAGCCCCCGCGTGGTCAAGGGAGGCGAAGAAGGCCAGGCGCTGTTCGCCGACGGCAAGGCCACCGACATGGTGCAGCAGGCGCTGGAGTTCTGCGGCCAGTACACCCGCGAGCACGAACAGACCCAGGCCTTCTCCAAGGCGCTCATCGAAAAGGGGCTGCTGGTCGAACGCAACGCGACCGTACGCGCTCCGAACGGCCAGGAGTTCAACCTCAACGGCTTCCAGGTCGTCGACGTCGAGAAGTTCGTCGCGCTGCCCGAGGAAACCGTGATCGAGTGGCACCGCAGCGGTTGGCTGGCCCTGATCCACCAGCACCTGATGTCGCTGGGTCGCTTCAACGACCTGACCCGTCGCCAGGTCGAGCGCCTGGCAGCCTGAGCGCGCTGAAGGGCCGGGCTCCCGCGCAGCGGGGCCCGGTCATTGGCGGGGCGTCAGCGCAGTGACTGCGGTACGCGCCGCAGCTCGCGGGTGTCGTATCCCATCGCGGCGATGCGCTTCACTGCCTGCGCATAGTCCTCCGCGGAGACCTGCGGGGTACGGGCCATGTACCATACGTAGTCGCGCTTGCTGCGCGCCACGATGGTCTGCCGGTAGTCGCTATCGACCCAGGCAATGACGTACTCGGCCTGGATGGGCCATACGAACTGCATGCCCCAGATGGCGCCGTTGCCTTCCTTCTCGACCCTCCCTATCGGGTGCATCGATCGCTGTGGTGCGTCGAAACTGCCCTTGCGGTAGGTGAAGGTGGTCTGGATGCGGCCGTCCGGCCGCGGCGCGTAGCTTTCGATGGCGTCAAACGCTTCGCGTTCCGGCCAGGAAGGGATATGGGCAATGACGTACCAGTCACCCATGAAGCGGGGAACGTCGACCGCCTGCGGCCGCGGCAGGGGGCGCAGGTCACTTGAACTGCAGCCGGTGCCGAACAGGGCGATCGCCAGGAACGAGAGCAGCGGAAGGGGGCGCATGGTGACCTCAACGTGGCCGGAACAGGTAATGGGCAACCAGCCACTGCTGGCCGTTGTCGTAGCCGAATAACTCGGCGCAGGCCATCCAGAACATGCGCCAGCGGTTCCACCACTGCCTTGCCGCCGGCCTGCCATAGGTCGCCTCCAGGATCGGCATGATGCGTTCACGCGCGGCATCCTGGTTCGCCAGCCAGTGGTCAGCCGTGCGCTGGTAATGCGTGCCATCCAGCAGCCAGCGCTGCTGCAGGCGCAGGTCCTGCTGGAAGTGCAGCAGGGTGTCGGCAGCGGGCATCAGCCCACCCGTGAAGAAGTGCCGACCCATCCAGTTGTCGCCACCTTCGGTTTCAAAGGGGTACATCAGGGTGCGGTGGGCGAAGATGTGCACGAACAGCGCGCCGTCGGGCTTCAACCACTGCGCGATGCGTGACATCAGCTGCGCATGGTTGCGGACATGCTCGAACATCTCCACCGAAACGCAGCGATCGAAACGGCTGGCGGGCAGCTCCAGCCGGTTCACGTCGCAGGTGATCACCTCGACATTGCCCAGGCCGCGCAGCCTGCACTGTTCAAGAATGTGCTGGCGCTGGCTGTGCGAATTGGACACCGCCGTGATGCGCGCGCCCGGGAAGCGCTCGGCCATCCACAGGGTCAGCGAGCCCCAGCCGCAGCCCAGTTCAAGGATGTGCTGTCCGTCGGCCAGGCCGGCGCGCTCGCCGTAGAGCTCGAGCATGGCCACTTCGGCTTCGTCCAGGGTCTCGCGACCGCTCGGGTAGTAGCAGCTGCTGTACTTCAGGCGCTTGCCCAGACAGGCCTGGAAGAATGCGGCGGGGACTTCATAGTGCTGCCGGTTGGCGGCATCGACATGCAGCGCGACCGGGCTGCCGGCCCACTGCTCAAGGCACTGGTTGAAGCGCGCGGACTGCGCCTCGATGCCCCCGGCACTTTCCTCCTGGAGGCGTTGCGCGCACAACCGGCGGATGCCGGAGCGCAGGGCCACATCCGGAATGAGGCCGCGCTCGGCCCAGGCGATCAGCCCGGTTTCCGGATCGGCAGGCGTAGCGAGCGATGTGGCGACAGTCATGGCAGGTGCTCCTTGGACGAACGCGGGAACCACGGAAAGAACATCGGCGTGCTGCGCTGGTAGTCGCGGTAGTCCTCACCACGGCTGCGCAACGCCTGCTTCTCGGTGAAGGGAATGCCGCTGAGATAGCGCAGGAACAGATACATCAGCACCGGTCCTGTCCAGGCAAGCCAACCCAATGGCGAGCCGGCCGCGAGCAGGACGTAGGTGAACCAGTGCAGCCATTCGAAGAAGTAGTTCGGGTGCCGCGAGTACCGCCAGAGGCCGGTGCGGCAGGTGCGTCCCTTGTTGGCCGGGTCGGCGCGGAACCGTGCGAGCTGATGGTCGGCCAGCGCCTCTCCGCCGACACTCAGCAGCCAGACCGCGGCAGCGGCGGCAACCCAACCCGCCGTGGCGGCCGAGTCGTTGCTGGCGACGGCCACGAATGGCAGGGCGAACAGCACGATCAGCAGCGCCTGGCCGATGAAGAAGCCGAAGATCTTGCCCTGGTGGCTGTGCCAGTGATCTCGCAGGTATCGGTAACGCCCATCCTCGGCCTCGCGCCGCACGCGGCCCCACAGGTGCAGTGCGAGCCGGCCGCCCCACAGGCCGCCCAGCACCGCAAGTGCCACACGCGGCAGCGTGGCGCCGTCACCGAGCAGGGCCAGTATCAGCGCCGACGCACCGACGCCCTTCGCCCACAGCACATCGACGATGCCGATGTTGCGGTGGCGGCGTTGCCAAGCCCATCCCCAGACCATGATGAGCAGGGCATACAGGGCAACCCAGGGCAGGGCATTCATGGTCGGGCTCCGGCAAACGGCGGGCGGATGGCCGGCTTCGACCAGCGGCGCGCAGCGACACACAGCAGCGGCAGAGCAATGCTCCAGCCGATACCCAGTGTCAGCAGGCCCTTCCAGGCAGGGGACGACAGCTGCACGGCGTCGAAGCCGCGGCTGGCGGACAGGTACGCCAGCGGGGCAAGCAGCAGGCCAAAGCACACGGGGAGCGCCATGTTCCGCTGCAGGAAGGCCATCGATGCGTTGATCGTCATCGCGAAGGACGCCCAGAGTGCGAGGATCCAGGGCGGTGGCACCCAGCCCAGGGGCGCAGCGGCATAACGCACCACGCCCGCGGCGGCAGCGGCGCCATCGACCAGCCAAGCACAGGCCAGGGCCAGGACCAGCAGGCGGAGCTCGACCCGGGGCAGGGGACTGGTGCCGAGCTGGCTGGCCACGAACAGTGTGGCGGCCAGCAGTGCTGGCCATTGCAGGCCGCGCCCGGCGCCGGCGACCGCGCACAGCCAGACCGCCTGGTTGCCGAGCAGATTGAGCCAGGTGCGGTGCATGTCAGTGTCCCGCTGTGGCGTGCGCGCTGCCACGATGGCCGGGGCGTGCCAGCAGCAGGTGTGAAACGCCGATCGAACGCTCCAGGAAGCCGCCCTCGCAGTAGGCCAGGTAGAACTCCCACAGGCGGCAGAACCGCGCGTCGAACCCCTGCGCATGCACTGCGGGAAGCTGCGCGAGGAATCGCTGGCGCCACGCCCGCAGCGTGAGTGCATAGGAATGGCCGAAGTCCTGCTGCGCCAGCAGCTGCAGATCGCTGGCACGGGTCTTGGCGGCCATGATCGCGTTGATGGAAGGGATGAAGCTGCCGGGGAACACATGGCGTTTGATGTAGTCCACGCTTCGGCGCGCCTGCTCGTAGCGATGGTCTTCAATGGTGATCGCCTGCAGCAGGGCCAGCCCGTCCGGCTTGAGCAGCCGTTGCAGGGTGGCCATGTAGGTATCCAGATACTGGGCGCCGATCGCTTCGATCATCTCGATCGAGACCAGCTTGTCGTACTGCCCGTCGAGGTCGCGATAGTCCTTCATCAGCAGGGTGATGCGATCCTCCAGGCCCGCGGCGCGCACCCGTGCCGTGGCCAGCGCATGCTGCTCGGAGGAGATCGTGGTGGTAGTGACATGGCAGCCGTAATGCTGCGCAGCATGCAGTGCGAATCCGCCCCAGCCCGTGCCGATCTCGACCACCCGGTCTCCGGGTGCCAGGCGCAGCTGCTGGCAGATGCGATCGAGCTTGCGCCGCGAGGCGTCCTCGAGCGTGTCCTGCTCGCTGGCGAACAGCGCCGATGAGTACATCAGGTCCGTTGACAGGAATAGGGCGAAGAAGTCGTTGCCAAGATCGTAGTGAGCCGCGATGTTGCGCCGGCTGCCTTCGCGGCTGTTGCGGCGCAGCCGGTTCCAGCCACGCAGCAGCCAGCCGCCGATGCGTGCAGGGCCGCGTTCCATGCCGTCCAGCAGGTCGCGGTTGCGCACCAGCAGGCGTACCAGCGCGACCAGGTCGTCGCACTGCCAGTCGCCATGGATGTAGCTCTCGCCGGCGCCTACGCTGCCTTGTGCGGCGACCTTGCGGTAGAACGCCGGGTCGTCGATGGTCACAGTGACATGCAGCTCTCCCGCTGCGTCGCCCAGGAGTGTTTCGCCGAGGGCATCGCGTACCCGCAGCTGGCCCTCGCGCAGGGGGGCAAGCTGGGACAGCAGGCGTTGGCGCAGGTATGTGTCGAGCGCGCCGGCCCGGGGCATGGCTGCCGATGGAGTCATCTCGTTCATCGCGGTTTCTCGGCAAGTGAAGGGTGGTCATGGACCGGATTGCGCTTGAGCCACAACCGCAGCGCATGCCAGTGAATCGCAGCAACGACCTGCACGGTCATCAAGGGATACAGGGTGAGCACCTTCGCCAGGCCGCGACCGTCCAGCGCTCGCCGGCGCATGTGCTGCGTGGCGTCGAACTGGCGCACGCCCTCCTGCAGAACCTGCATGTGCACCCTGAGGTCTTCGCCGGGCGCGTTGAACCGCCAGTCATAGGTGCAGTCCATGGGCATGAAGGGCGACACATGGAAGCGCTTCTGGAACTGCCAGCGCAGTGCGCCGGACGCGCTGGCCGCTTCCGCCATCGGCAGGACGTAGGCGTGATGCTCTTTCCAGGGCGTATTGGTGATGTCGGCCACGATGCAGTCCAGCGTGCTGCCGTCAGCCTGGTAGCAGTAATAGAAGCTGACCGGGTTGAACACGTGGCCGCCGAAGCGCAGATGGGTCAGCAGGCGGATGGGGCCCGCCGGGCGATGACCCAGCACGCCCGCGACGTGCTGGCGTACCGCTTCTGGCAGTGGCAGGGAGGGGTCTCCGAAATAGTCGCTGCGCCGGAACTCCGCCAGATTGCGCCGGTTGACGGACCACAGCCATCGGCCGGCAAAGATCGTGTCCAGTTCGTCGAGGTCGAGCAGCAGCTGCGCGACCGGGTAGCGGAAGGCGTGCGCGTGCGGCTGGTGCCTGCGGTGTATCACGTGGCCGAAATAGAGGGCGCTGGCGCTCATGCGGCGGCCTCGTCCTGCGTCATGGGACGTGGCTGCGGAGAGCAGGTCCGCATCGCTTCGACGACACGACGGGCACTGCGGATGCCATCCTCGTGGAATCCCCAGCCCCAGTAGGCACCGGCGAACCAGGTGTGGCGGCGGCCCTGTACGTCGGCCCAGCGCTGCTGGGCGCGGACCGCGGCATGATCATGCACCGGATGTGCATAGCTCATGCGACGCAGTATGCGGCGGGGGTCGATCGCCTCGGTGCGGTTGAGCGTCACCACCAGCGGGATGTCGCCGGGCAGCCCCTGCAGCAGGTTCATGCAGTAGCTCACCGTGCAGGGGGCGGCGGGATCGCGCGGCACATGTGCGTTCCATGCTGCCCATGCCTTGCGGTTGCGGGGCAGAAGGGACGCATCGGTATGCAGTACGACCTCGTTGGGCTGATAGCGGATGGCACCGAGTACGTCACGCTCGATCGGGTCGGCATCGGCCAGCAGTGCCAGCGCCTGGTTGCTGTGGCAGGCAAGAATCACTTCATCGAATCCTTCCACGCCCGCGGCGCTGTGCACGCGCGCGCCCCACGGCATCCGCTCGACGGCGAGGACGGGGCACTCCAGGCGCTCGTGCACCCGCCAGCGGCGGCGCAGGGCGTCCACGTAGCGCGCCGAACCACCTTCCACCACGCGCCACGGCGCGCGGCCGGTCATCTGCAGCATCTGGTGGTTGGCCATGAACTGCGCCAGATAGCGTGCGGGAAAGTCCAGGACGGTCGCCGTCGGCGACGACCACAACGCCGACGCCATCGGCAGCAGGTGCTCGTCGACGAAGGCCTTGCCATAGCGCTGGCTGCGCAGGTAGTCGCCCAGCGTCGGGCCTTCCTGCTCGGCCAGCAGCAGCGGTGCATCGCGATAGAAGCGCCGCAGGTCGGAGAGCATTCCCCAGAAACGCGGTGAGACGAGGTTGCGTCGCTGGCAGAACAGGCCGTCCAGCGAGGTGGCGTTGTACTCCACGCCCGAACGCTCGCTGTGCATGGAGAAGCTCATCGTGGTGGGGCGAGAGGTGACGCCCAGCTCGTCGAACAGGGCGCTCAGCAGCGGATAGTGCAACGGATTGAACACGATGAACCCGGTGTCCACGGCCATCCGCGTCCCGCCCAGTTCGATGTCGTGGGTGTGGGTGTGTCCGCCGAGATAGTCGTTGGCCTCGAACAACGTGACGTCATGTTCGCCGTCCAGCCACCATGCACTGGCCAGACCAGAGATTCCCGATCCGATGACTGCGATGCGCATGTCAGTATCTCGCCTTGTCCAGGACCCACGCAGGGATGGGCTTGAGTCCGCTGACCAGCCGCAGGGCGGCCATCGCGCGCAGCCCGTACCAGGTCATGTCCACCTCCCACCAGCGGAAGCCCTGCCTGACAGAGCCGGGAAAGAAGTGATGGTTGTTGTGCCACCCCTCGCCGAAGGTCAGCAGTGCCAGCCACAGATTGTTGCGGCTGTCGTCACGGGTATCGAAGCGGCGCCGGCCGAAGCGATGCGCCAGCGAATTGATGGTGACCGTGGCATGGAACAGCACGACGGTGGAAACGAAGAAGCCCCAGACCAGCAGCTGCGGGCCGGAGGTGTGCAGGCCAGGTGCCGCCCGCTCGAGCAGTTCGCCCAGTGCGTAAAGGCCTGCCGCGAGCAGTACCGGCACCGCGATGTCGAAACGGTCCAGCCAGCGCAGTTCCGGGAACCGGGCCAGATCAGGCACCCGCGTCAGGTCGGTGGTGAATGCCTCCCGGGTCAGGAACCAGCCCATGTGACTGCGCCAGAAACCGCGCTGGCGCGGCGAATGGGGGTCCTGCGGCTGGTCGGCGTGGCGGTGGTGATGCCGGTGGTGCGCAGCCCACCACAGCGGGCCGCGCTGCACGCTGGAGGCGCCGATCACCGCGAACACGAACTGTACCCAGCGCGGCGCCTGGAAGGTTCGATGCGAGAAGTAGCGGTGATAGAACGCGGTGATTGCAAACATCCTGATCGCGTAGAGCGCAGCTGCCACGGCCACGGCGATCCAGGACACCCCCACCCAGATCACGCCGAGGCAGGCCAGATGCATCAGCGCGAACGGCACCGCGCGCAGCCAGTCGATCCGATCTGCACGCCCACTGTCGGTGTCCATTGCAGTGCCGGCGTCGAACCAGCGCCGTACGGTGCTCAGAAGGCGTTCGCGTCGGCTGCGGAGGGGCGCTGCGGAAGCCATGGGGCGGATCTCGAGGGAGGCGTGTGTTCCTCTACGCAGCTGGGCAGGGAATGGATGCGCCGGGTTGAAGATTCTTCGTTTTCACTTCGGCGTAACAGCGCACCCGGCGACCAGAGGGCGCGCCCATGCCTGCTGCCACTGGCTGTCGGGCTGGGACTCAGACGGGCTGTCGAAGCGCACCACCACGGCGGGGTAAGTGCCACGTGCATCGCGCAGGTTGCTGGTACCGCGGAACTCCAGCAGGCGTCGATCGGCCTCGGCGTAGACCAGTGACAGGCGCGGGGCCACGCCGCCATACCAGGTGTCCAGCCGGACCTCGAATGACTGTGCAGCCAGCCCGCGCCAGCGGCTCGCACCACGCCAGCTGACCTTGACCGGATAGAAGCGTTGGCGCCCGGGGACGAGAAAGGGCAGGGTGACCTCGTTTCGCTGCAGCAGTGTCGTCCAGTGCTGGCGCACAGCCGCATCGAAGCCGGCATCGACGACTGCGCCGGCAGGCGCCTGCAGGCGCGCCTGCCGCGATGTGGACGAGGCACTCTCCTTCCATGAGATGCGGACTGCATCGCCGGACATCTCCACGTCAGCCTGCTGGCCGGAGCGCTGGTCAAGCAGCCGGTAACCGCGTGCCAACGGTCGATCCGTGGCCGCCATGTACTTTCGTGCAAAGGGCTGGCCGTCCGGGCAGAGGTACTGGACCCAGCGCTCGGCGCCTTCCGTGGCGCCCCGCTGCCAATGCATCTCGCGGTAGGCCACCCGGCCATCCGGCAGGGTGGCGATGCCCTCGTTGTGCAGCAGGGTCGCCGCCAGTGCGGAGCAGGGCAGGCACAGCAGCAGGAAGGTGAGGCGCATCGAAGGCGCTCCGGCAGGATGTGTTCTGGCATACGCGGCAGGGCCGCTGCTGGATGCAGATTGGTACTGCATCCAATCGGGGCCGTGCTCCGTACTCAGGACAGACCTTCACCAGCCCGCCGCGACCGCAGATGTACCCTGACGCCGCCAGCCCTCCCGTTCCCTTCGACACCGCCCGCCTCGTGTCCAGTTCCCAGCAGCCCAGCACTGACGCACTGAACTGGACCGGCGACATGGACGCGGTGGCGCGGTTGCGCGACCGCGACTGCTTCATGCGCATCTATGACCACTTCATGCCCCGGCTGTGCGTCTATCTGCGCGGACTTGGCGTGCCGGATGCCGTTGCCGAAGAGCTTGCGCAGGAATGCCTGTTGAAGGTGTGGCTGCGCGCTGGAGACTACGATCCGGCACAGGCGGCATTGAGTACATGGCTCTACCGGATCGCCCGCAACCTGCATATCGACCGGGTCCGGCGCGAGCGCAGCTGGATGCAGGTGCAGGCGGCCGTTGAAGAGGCCGCTGCGGCGGACCTGGTCGAGCGCAGCAGCGCCGAGCAGTTCGCCGATCACGCACGCCTGCGCCAGCGCATCAACGAGCTGCCGGCCGTGCAGGCGCGCATGGTCCGGATGTCGTACTTCGAGGCCAAGAGCCACGGTGAGATCGCCTCCCTGCTCGGCATGCCGCTGGGGACCGTGAAGTCGCATCTCCGCCGTGCATTCCTGCGCCTGCAGTCGCGGATCGGAGGTGCGCAGTGAGCCCGCACCACCATCTGCACGAATCGACGTTGATGAGTTATGCGGCCGGCGCACTGCCGGAGCCACTGAGCATCGTCGCCGGCACGCATCTCGAGCGCTGCCCGGTATGCCGGCAGCGCCTGCGGGAGGCTGAGGCCATCGGTTCGGCGCTGCTGGAATACACCCAGCCTGCGCTTGCCGAAGACCGCCGGGACGCCCTGCGCGAGGCCATGCTGGCCCATCTGTCCTCGCAGGCGGTCCCAGCAGCGGCCGAGCGATCATCGCCGCGCGAGGTGCCGCATGAACGGCCGGAGGCCGATCCGGACTACCTGCCGGCATCGCTGCACCCGTATTTCGGCAGGTCACTGGCAGCGCTGCGCTGGCGCTGGATGGCGCCTGGCGTGCACTGCATCCGGGCCGAACAGATGCCATCATTGATCATGCTGAAGATCGCACCCGGAAAGTGCCTGCCGATGCACAGCCACGGGCGGAGCGAGCTGACGCAGATCCTGCGCGGCTCCTACAACGATGCGCTGGGTCTGTTCGCGCCTGGCGATGTCGCGGATCTTGACGAGGACGTCGAGCACCAGCCGGTGACGGCGCCGGGTGTGCCATGCATCTGTGTGTCCGCGCTGGATGCCCCGCTGGTGTTCAGTGGTTGGCTGGCGCGGCGCATCCAGCGTTTCGTGAAACTCTGAGCCTCATGGACAGCCACGCCGCCCCCGGCCGCATGAAGCTGCTTGTTGCTGGCGCAACGGGGCTGGTGGGGCAGGGCGTTGTCCTGGCCTGCCTGGAATCGCCCCGGGTGCAGCGTGTCACGGCACTGGTCCGCAGGCCGGGCAGCCGGTCGGGGCAGCAGGTCGCCGAGCTGCTGCTCGCCGATTTCCGGCAGGCCGCCGGGAGTGTTGACCTGTTTTCGGGATTCGATGCCTGCCTTTACTGCGCCGGAGCGCCGCCGGTGGGAACGCGCGAAGCCGAGTACCGCGCGGTCACCTTCGATGCCACGCTCGCGGTGGCGTCTGCGTTTGCCCGCGCATGTCCGCAGGGGCGCTTCCTGTACGTGTCCGGGGCTCATGCCGATCCGCACAGCCGCATCATGCCATTGCGGGTGAAGGGGCAGACCGAACAGGCGCTGGCCCGCTTGCCGATCCGTACGGTGATGCTGCGGCCAGGCGGTGTCCAGCCTGTTGCAGGTACGGGCACGGCGCATCCGTGGATGAAGCCACTTTATGGTGTCGGCGCCCCGGTGCTGGGGCTGGTCGCACGCATGGTTCCTTCCATCGCGACCAGCAATCTGGCCCTGGGGCGGGCCATGGTTGCACTGGCTGACATGCCACAGCCGCCAGGCGTCGTTGAGTGCGCGCAGATCAACCGGCTCGGGGACGCGGAACGCCCCTGAGCCGGCGTGCGCCCCGCTCGATCAACTGGAGGGCGCCAGCGCGCCGCGGATCGATTCGGCCAGATCGGCGCGCGTGAACGGCTTGCTCAGCAGGGCCGCAGCGCGGCCCACGCCCCCCGGCGCGTCATGATCGCGCGGGTAGCCGGATGTGAACAGAATCGCCACCTCAGGCCAACGCTCCCTGACTTCGCGACCCAGTTCCCAGCCGGACATGCCGGGCATCACGATATCGGAGAACAGCAGATCGATGCGCGCGTCCGGGCGTTCCAGCAGGCGCAGTGCAGACGGCCCGTCATGCGCCTCCAGCACGCGGTAGCCCAGCTGGCGCAGGGCGTCGACGGTGTAGGCGCGGACATCGTCATTGTCTTCAGCGACCAGGATGGTCTCGCCGCGCTGTTCGTAGCCGGCCAGTCCCGCTGCCGGTGCGGGAGATTCGCAGGGCAGTGGCAACGGCGAGCGCGGGAACATCATGGTGATGCTGGTTCCTCCGCCCTCCACGGAGTCGATCAGGACGTGGCCTCCGGACTGCTTGACGAAACCATGCACCATGGAGAGCCCCAGGCCCGTGCCACGCCCCACCTGTTTCGTGGTGAAGAACGGCTCGAACACCCGCGCCAGCGTATCGGCCGGCATGCCGTGGCCGTTGTCGCGGACACGCAGCATCACGTACTCGCCCGGAGTCGCATCGGGGAACAGGGCGGCGTAGTCGCCGTCGAGATGGCTGTTGTCGATCTCGACCTTCAGCCGCCCGCCGCTGGGCATCGCGTCACGCGCATTCACCGCGAGGTTGAGCACGGACGCCTCCAGCTGGCCCACGTCCAGTTCCACGCACCAGATGCCGGCAGCCGTGCTGATCTCCAGTCGCACCAGCTCGCCCAGCGCCCGCTGCAGCATGTCCTGCATTCCGAGCATGCAGTCGTTGAGATTGACGGCCTGGCTGCGCAGCGGCTGGCGGCGTGCGAAGGCCAGCAGCCGCTGGGTCAGGCTTGCCGCGCGTGAGACGCCCTTCAGGGCATTGTCCAGTGCACGTGTGGTCGCCCCGGCCGGCGCTCCGGGATGGCCGCTCAACAGCATCGCGTGCTCGACGTTGCCGGAGATGACCGTCAGGATGTTGTTGAAGTCATGGGCGATGCCGCCGGTCAGCTGCCCGACGGCCTCGATCTTCTGCGCCTGCCGGAGTGCGTGCTCTGCCTGCAGTCGCGCGGTGGTCTCCACGGCTTCGGACACCACCGCGGTGACCTCGCCGGCGCCGTCCTGCAACGGACGGAATGAAACGTCGAAACTCCGCCGGCCGGTGGGCAGCTCCAGTTCGAGCGAGTGCAGAGAGCTGTGCCCACGTACGGCATCGGCAACCGCCTTGTCGATCACGTCGCTCATTCCGGGCGTGGTGGTGAACCAGGGCGTCTGCCAATAGGGGGTATCCACAACGTGCGCCTTCTCCGCCAGCACTGCTGCCAGCGAGGCGACGTTGGCGTCGACGACACGCCCGGACAGGTCAAGCAGCACCTGATGCTGGAAGCTGGACTCGAAGATGGACTGCAGGCGCCGCTTGCTGGCCCGGAGCTCGGCGGTGCGCGCTTGAACCTGCCGCTCCAGCGACTCGTTGTCCTCGCGCAGGGCCAGTTCGGCGCGCTTGAGCTGGGAAACGTCGCTGCCCACGCAGATGTAGCCGACCACACGGCCATCGGCCGCGCGCTCCGGTACGCAGTCCATCTGTACGAAGCGCGTCTCGCCACTGCGATGGGCAAGACGGGTCTGGAAGTTGGCGCGCTCTCCCTGCAGGACCTGCTGCAGGCTGGGCAGCGCCTCCTCGAAGGCTGAGATCCCGCTGATCTCGCGCGCAGTCCGTCCCTGCAGTTCGGCCAGGCTTACGCCGTGCCAGTCCAGAAATGCACGGTTGGCAAAGCGGAAGCGGTGTTCGCGATCGAGCTGCGCGATCAGGGCCGGAACCACGTCGGTGATCTGCTGCAACTGTGCCTGGCTGTCATTCAGCGCCGCCTGGGCCTGGGCCAGCTTGCCACGCTCGTGGGCCTCCTGCCGCGCACGCCGTATCGCGTCGGGCAGCCGTTGCAGCCGCTGCTTCACCACGTAGTCGCGCGCGCCACGGGTCAGGGCCTGCACCGCCAGTTCTTCGGTAAGCGTGCCGGAAACAAAAATGAAAGGGGTATGGGGAATGCGTTCGCGCGCCAGGGCCAGCGCCGCATCGCCATCGAAGCCGGGCAATACGTGATCGGCGAGGATGACGTCATGCGTGCCGCTGTCGATGGCATCGAGGAAGCCCCGACGCGTCCATACGCGCTCCGCTTCGAAATCCAGGCCGGCCCGCAGCAGCTGGGCGGAGATCAGCTCCGCATCGAGTGCGCTGTCCTCCAGCATGAGGATGCGCAGGCGCTCGCCGCGGTCGGTGATATCACCCATGCTGGTGTCCCGAGCCGTTCGGGCGATGCGGCGGTGGTTGATTGGTGATTCCCCAGAACATGCCAAGACCCTGGATCGCGTCGAAGAATTCCTTGAAATCCACGGGCTTGACCACGAACGCGTTGACCCCCAGCTCATAGCTGCGGATCAGGTCCTGCTCCTCCCGCGACGAGGTCAGCATCACGATCGGAGTACTGCTGAGGCCGGGATCGCCACGAACCTGCTCGAGTACCTCCAGTCCATTGACCTTCGGCAGTTTGAGATCGAGCAGTACGACCACGGGGCCGCCATGGCGGGCACCGGCAAAGGCGCCCTCGCATCGCAGATAGTCCAGCGCCTCGGCGCCGTCACGCACATGGATGACATCATTGAGCAGCTGGCAGCGCGACAGCGCGGCCAGGGTCAACTCAGCATCCTTGGGGCTGTCCTCGACAAGCAGGATCGGCCGCAGGTCCCTCATTGAACATCTCCAGAATGCAGGGGCAGGGTGAAATGGAGCGTGGCGCCTTTGCCCGGCTCGCCCTCGGCCCAGGTGCGGCCGCCATGGCGGCCGATGATGCGGCGCACGTTGGCCAGGCCGATGCCGGTGCCTTCGAACTCCTCGACATGGTGCAGCCGCTGGAACACGCCGAACAGCTTGTCCACATAACGCATGTCGAAGCCGCAGCCGTTGTCGCGCACAGCGAAGACATCCTCGCTTGCCGAACGCTGGTGCGTCACTTCGATCACCGCGTGCGTGCGCTCGCGGGTGAACTTCACCGCATTGGACAGCAGGTTCTGCCAGACCAGGCGCATCATGGTGGGGTCGGCCTCCACCTGCGGCAGGTCGCCGATCTGCCAGCGGACGTCGCGGCCGTGGTATTCGAACTCCAGCATCTTCCGTACGTCCTCCACCATGGCCGCCATGTCGATGCGTGCACGGCCCAGCGTCGAGCGGCCCATCTGGGAGAAGCTCAGAAGATCATCCACCAGGGTGCCGGCCGATTTGGCCGAATCAACGATGGTGTCGAGGAAACGGCGCTCGGTCTCGTTCAGGCGCTCGCCTGCCGAGCTGCCGAGCAGTTCGGAATAGCCCACGATATGCCGGAACGGGGCGCGCAGATCATGGCTGATTGAATACGAGAAGGCTTCCAGCTCCTTGTTGCTGCGCATCAGCTGCTCATTCAGTTCGGCCATTTCTTCCGCCTTGCGCAGCACGATGTCGACGATGGCGTTGCGCATCTCGTGCGCCGCATCGCGGTCGGCGTCGTCCCACGGCAGGCTGCGCTGCTGCACGGTCTCTTTCCAGGCCTCGAATGAATGACGCGGCGACAGCGCTTCGCTGCCGGATGCGCTCTTGCGCGGGTCGCCGCCCCACCTGACCGTGCGTACCACTTCCGGGCGGAACCACATCAGGTAGCTGTCATGCAGCTGGGAGATGGACACGGCGATCACACCGCTGGCGATCCCGCTGATTGCCTCCGCTGTGGGCCAGGCCGCGGCCAGATGATCCGTGACGTACATTTCCTCGCCCACGTGCGCGGTGGCGAGCCACTGCGCCAGCGCCAGCACCTCCGGGTTCCCGGGGCACTGGCCCAGGCGCACGCAGTCGTTCCTGTGCACGATGGCCGCGCCCTGCGCGCCGGTCAGTGAAAGCAGGCTGTCGGGGTCGCGGCGGAGCGCCGCCATGAAATCCTCGTCGCCGGCCATCCGGCCCAGCAGCTTGACCAGCAAGGACCGGCGCCCGACCCGTTCCTCCACGGCGCGTGCGCGCTGCTTCAGCGCGATCTGCAGTGACAGGATCTGCCCCATGAACTCGCAGGCCGTGCGCACGTGATAGGGCAGCCGGCGCGGCTGTGCGCTGTGGCACGACACCAGCCCCCACAGCTGCCCCTCGTGGATCAGCGAGACCGACATCGATGCCGCCGTGCCCATGTTGCGCATGTACTGCAGGTGGACCGGCGAGACGCTGCGGAGCGCGGAGAGGCCCAGGTCGGTGGGTGGGGCCTGACGGTGATGTTCGGCCCTGACCAGGGGCACGGGCGTGTAGTCGCAGTCGGCGATCAGCCGCACCCGGTTGTGCAGGTACAGGGCGCGCGCCTGCGCGGGAATATCCGATTCCGGAAAGCGCAGATCGAGATACGAGGGCAGGATGCCGTTGCCATCCTCGGCGACGACGGTTCCATTCCAGCCGGCATCGAACTGGTAGACGAGCGTGCGGTCGAATCCGGCGATCCTGCGCATGTGTGCGGCGCCCAGCTGGCAGAGATCCTCCACTGTCGCAGCCCCCTCGATGGCGAGCATCAGCTCGCGGATCGCAGGGTAGAGTTCCTCCAGGGAGCCGGGTTGGCCGGCAACGGGAGCTTCCAGTTCGATCAGAAGATCGTCGTTGGAACGATGCGCGAGCAGCTGGTGGCGTCCCAGTCCATCCAGGTGCACCGCGCCCAGGTGCAGGGTGCAGCCCGGTGCGATGTGGCGCAGGCGATGCACGAAGGGGCCAATCACCCCGCCCAGTGCGTTCTCGACATGCTGCATCAAGGGATCGCCGAACTGCCGCAGCGCGATGGGCTGGCTCACGGCGCATTCGCGCACCAGCAGGGTCTGCGGATCCAGTACCAGCAGCACACCATAAGGCTGGATGGCGCCCGGTGTGTGGATGGGCTCCCGCGCACAGTCCGACAGTGCCTCGTTCCAGGTGCGATCAGCGGAAGGCATCAAGGGCTGTACTCATGATTCGTGACGGGCCGGACGGAATGGAATGGTGACGGAAAATGGTGCGGCCGCATACCGTCCGGTCGATGTGAACACCTGCTCACGCATTACTGAACACTTCAGCTGCGCAGCGCCGCACGAAGGCAAAGGCCTGCTGCGCGGCACTGCACGCCTGCCGGCGTTGCCGCTGCGTGAGAGATTCCGCATCCAGATGCGCGCGGGTGATCCGCCATTGCTCGGCCACGCCTGCAGGCGAAGGTGCAAGGTGACGGGCGCCATGGCCGGCGCCCAGCCCCAGCGCGGCGGCGGACTTGAGCAGGACAGCCGAACCCAGCGCAGACCCCTCGACGGTATACAACCAGCCCAACGCCGATGCCCGGGGTGCGTGCTGCAGCCTGGGACGCCAGGCATGCGCGCGGGGCCGCGCGGCGCCCATATCCAGCAGATCCTGTTCAATCAGCTGCAGTCGTGCCGTTGCCGGAAGCATCAGCCCGTCCATGTACAGCGGCGCGGCGGCGTGGTGGAAATGCCATTGGACCTGGAGAAAGCGCCCGTAGCGCAATGTGGATTCGAACAGGCGTTGCCCGATCAGGAACGCATCCAGGCTGCCGTGCGCCGATCGGGTGGCGTCCCTCAGGTACACGCTCAATGGACTACCGGCGGACTGCTGGCAATGGGCGGGTGGTTCGGAGGACGGCAATGGACTGTGCATCTGCGGCACCCTAGCAGAATCGGTCCGCGGTCCGCAGGAGATTTCGCGGCCACTGCATCTGCACTGCACACCCGCTGCACGGCGGCTTCCATAACGTAGGCCATACACCTCCCTTGGCGCTCCGTCGTGAATCTGCAGACACCCCCGAACACGTCCTACTCCATGCGCGCGATGCCGGACAGCTGCCAGTTCCAGCTGCTGGACGTTGATCTTCTGCAGGACCCCGGCACCCGCCGCATCGTCCACCTGTATTCCATGGTGGCGCGCTGCCTGCGCTGCGAGACGGTGTTCAAGGCCGTGGAGGGGCAGGGCCTGGTCAGCATGTCGGCCGCCCGCGTTCTGCGCTGCCCGACCGGCTGCGGTCAGCAGTCGCTGAAGGGCGCGACCCTGCGCAGCTGGCAGCCCGCGCCTGACGCAACAGCCTGAATCGTGCACGGCGTTACAGCGCCCCGGGGTTGGCCTGCCACACTGCGTAGTTGAGCACGGCGGCGAACCCTACCCACAGCAGATAGGGCAGCAACAGGATCGCCGCCAGCGTCCGGATGCGCGCGAATGCAATCACGGTGGCGATGATGAGCGCCAGCAGGGCCAGGATGTCCGCGAAGGCGAGCGCACCCTGTTTCCATCCAAAGAACAGCCAGCTCCATGCGGTGTTGGCTGCCAGCTGCACGACGTAGAGCGCCAATGCCGCCGTGGTGGGGCGCCGTTCCTTCTCGCGCCAGACCAGCCACGCAGCCACTGCCATCAGCGCGTACAACACCGTCCAGACCGGTCCGAACAGCCTGGCGGGAGGCGCCCACGCGGGCAGCGACAGGGTGGAGTAGAAATCCGATGCCGAGATCGAGGCCCGTGCGCCAAGCGCCGCTGCCACGAAGGTCAGCGCCAGCCAGCCGGCCAGTCCAAGGATCTGCGGTGTTCGTTTCATCGGACATCCTCGCGTGGGTCTCGATCCAATACGAACGAGTGGCACGTTTGGATGCAGCGCCGGCCATCAGTGCCCGGGCGCTTGTTGCGCAGGTGCCGCCGAGGCGGGCAGCAGGGCGGGGCGCTCATCAAACCACTCGCGGGCCTTTGCCAGGTGCCAGCGGCGCTGCTCGCCGTCGAGCTCGAGGCCGGCGCCGAGCACGCCCCAGCGCAGATAGAGATCGCCGCGCTTGTGCTGACCGGGAAGATCGAGGCGGGCGCGGACGGACCACCGGTCATTCTCCGCGGTCAGCTCGTCCAGGGTGAGATGCCCTGGCCGCCAGCGCAGTGCGGTCTGCGCATCGACCTGGCCAGCGTCGAGCAGCGACAGCACCCAGCGCGGATAGTCGCCGCGCTCGGCAAACACCGCCAGCAGTGGCGAGGCATCGCTCATTGCCACGGCGCCACGTGCGTCTACCTGGAAGGGCGATTGCGCATCGATGCGCCCGGACTGGATGTCGATACGTCCACGCCACGGCGTCTTGCGTGCGACACCGGCCATCTGGATGTTGCGCAGCTCGACGGTGCTGCCGGAGACGTCGAAATGGCGGTCGGTGAAGTTGCCGCGGCGCAGGGCTACATCCAGCTGCACGTCGCCGGCCAGTGACAGCCCCGCGACCTGCGCACGCGCCTGCCGGCCGAGCAGGCGGGCGCTGCCCTGGCCGATGCGACCATTGGTGTCCAGCCGCATGTCACCGCTCACCTGGCCGGTGCCGCCGAGCAGCCGGGCCTGGTCCGTGCCCAGGTAGCGGTTGTAGGCCGCCAGGTCCGGAATGGTGGCGTCACTGAAACGCAGGTGCGCGCGCACACCGTTGCGCAGCTCACGGATGCGGCCGTCACCGCTCAGCGTCACCTGCAGATCGCGGCCATCGAACAGCCGTGTGCGCGGCGCGTCCGTCGGGTTGGCAGTGAAGCGGGGCAGGCGTACCGACAGCTCGGCGCGGGTGGGCGATCCGCCCTTGAGCTCACCATGCGCGCTGGCCGTGCCCGCCATCGTCACGCCGGCAATCCCGGCAACCGCTTTGGCGGAGGGAATGTCGACCGTGCTGCCTGCCACCAGTTCACCGTTGCGGAGCTTCAGGTCCGCCTGCAGGACGCCGCCGCCATCAAGCTGCAGCCAGGGTCTGCGCACGAACAGCGCGGGGATCCAGTTGAGAGAGGTGAAGGTCCACTCGCCGCGTACTGTTCCCGAGGTCCGTTCGATCAACTGGTCGATCTGGCGGAAAGGAATCTCACGGCCAGCAATCCGCAGGTCAGCGTCCAGCGCTGCGCCCGTTCCTTCCTTGGGAGGCAGCCGGGCCTGCAGCCGAATGTCGTCGGAGGTGTTGAGCTGCAGGGCCAGAACGCCACGGCCGGGAGCGCCGTCACCGAGCAGCAGAGGCACGTGCCACAGCGCGTGGCTGCCGGGCTGCAGGCGTCCATGGTCCATGCGGATGTCCATCTGCAGCCGCCCCGGCACCGGGGCACTGGCGATCCGCGGCTGCGCCAGGCCGGTATCCAGGCGCAGCCCCTGGCTTCGTGCGTTGACCTCGAGCGCAGCGCGCAACAGGCCAAGTTTGGCCAGGCCGGGTGCCTGGTCGCGGAAATGGCGGGGATAGCTGAAACGGGACGTGAGTTCCGTGTCACCGAGCAGCTGGACGCCGTCGTAGCTGACGTCGGCGGCATCGAACCGGATCTCGGAATCGAACAGTTCCGACGGGCCGCCGCGCAGCTGCTTGAGGAAGCCGACCGTTCCGGCGCCCTTGCCGATGATCAGCAGCTTGCCCAGCCGGGCACTGCGGATGCTGTCGCTATGGATGGCGTCGAAGCGCAGCGTCCACCCGCGGGTGCCACGGGGGGGTGAAGGAACGACCTGATCGACGCGACTGACATCGGCCGAAACACCGGTGGCCTGCAGGCGCGGCACCCGGACTTCGCGCCGGAACAGGGGAAGGAGGGCAAGGCGCGCACTGGCACGTTCCGCATGCAGCACATAGACCGTGTGGTTGACGTGGCCGCGCATGTGCACGTTCCAGGCGATCACGTGGCCCGGCACCAGTGTGATCGCCGGGCCCGTGGTCATCACGAACTTCTGCGACTTGCGGTTGGTGACGTTGTCGAACAGCGGCGTGTTGAGGAAGACGGCGCCTGCCAACAGATAGGCTGCGTAGAGGCCGAGCAGGATGTAGAGCGCTGTGCGCCACCGGCGAGGCAAATGCTTGAGGTGCGCGCGGACTGCTGCCATGAACGCTCAACATGATGACGAACTCGGGCCACTATCGCCGAGCACCGTGGTTCACCGTGTGAAGCGGCAGACGACGCATCAGTCGCGGATGTCCTTCTGCGCAGCTTCGCCGACGTGGCGGTCGAGGAACCGGCGGACGACGGGGATGATCTGCGCGGCGTGCGTTTCCAGTGCGAAGTGCCCGGTGTCGTAGAAGTGGATTTCCGCCGCGGGGATGTCGCGCTTCCACGCTTCGGCGCCGGCAGGCAGGAAGTAGGGGTCGTTGCGTCCCCACACCGCCAGCAGTGGCGGCTGATGATCGCGGAAGTAGGCCTGGAAGACGGGGTACATCGCCACGTTGGAGGCATAGTCCAGCAGCAGATCCAGCTGGATCTCCGCGTTGCCTGGCGTGGTGACCTGCAGGCCCTCCAGTGTGTATCCGTCGGGAGCGACCGTGCTCGGGTCCTTCACGCCCTCCAGGTACTGCCATTTGATCGATGCCGGCGTCGGGAAGTCAGCCAGCGCCAGGCGGTTGGCTGCGGTCGGTTGCCGCCAGTAGGCCCGGATCGGGTCCCATCCCCTGGCCAGGCCCTGCTCGTAGGCGTTTCCGTTCTGGGAGATCAGTGCCGTGATCTTCTCCGGGTGTGCCACGGCCAGGCGCCAGCCGACCGGAGCCCCGTAGTCGTGCACCATCAGCGCATAGCGGTCCAGCTTCAGCTGCTGGGTGAAACGGTCGATGGTGGTGGTCAGGTTGTCGAAGGTATAGGCGTAAGCACCACGCGCCGGCGCCCGGGTGTGACCGAACGAGGGCAGGTCCGGCGCGATCACGTGGTAGCGGTCGGCAAGCGCGCTGATGACGTCGCGGTACATGTACGACGATGCGGCAAATCCATGCAGGAGCAGTACGGTGGGGGCGGTTCGTGGCCCGGCTTCGCGATAGAAGACCTCCACATCGCCGACCTGCTCGTAGCGGTAGTGGATCTGGGCGTCAGCCGCATCGACGTCGCCAGCCAGCGCTGCGGCCACTAATCCCAGAGAGGCCAGTGCGTGTTTCGTACCCATGGCATGTAACCTGTTGTGTGTGTTTTTGAAGGTTACGAATGGTCGTGGTAACCTGTCAACACTTATTTGAGCGGTTACGCATGCGCGACGTACACCCGGCCCCTCCGCTGTTCGTGGGCAATGACCTCGCCCTGGATTTCATCAACACCTGCTACGGGCCGCCAGGCGCGCCCGAGGATGTGCTGGTTGATGACGCATCGGTGCTCCGCTGGCTGGCGTCGGCCGGCGTGCTTGCAGATGCGGTTCCGGTCGCGCCAGGCCTGCTGGCACTGGCCATCGCGCTTCGGCAGGAGGCGGGCGACGCATTGGTGGCTGCGCGCAGCGGCGTACCGTTCCAGACCCCCGTGGTGAACCGGATCCTGGAAGAAGGGCGCCCGGTGCTGCGGCTCGAGGCGGCCTCTGGCGTTCCCCGGCTCCTGCAGCAGCGCCGTGACGGCAGTGCCGGGAGCCTGCTCGAACCTGTGGCCGCGGCCCTCGCGCGGCTGCTGTCCGAGGGAGATCTGGCGCAGGTCCGCAAGTGCGAAGCACATGACTGCACGCTTCTTTTCCACGACACCACCAAATCCAGGCGGCGGCGCTGGTGCAGCATGGCCCAGTGCGGAAACCGCATGAAGGTGGCGGCGTTCCGCTCGCGCAGGCAACCGGACTGAACGCGGTGCCGGGCCCGCGATGGCTCAGAGCAGCAGCAACGCCCCGAGCAGTGCGGGCGGCATCACCAGTACGCCGATGCGCAGGAAGTCGAGACCGCTGACATGTTCGCCTTCGCGACGCAGGGCCACCAGCCACAGCAGGGTGGCCAGCGAACCGGTCACCGACAGGTTCGGGCCCAGGTCCACGCCGATCAGCAGTGCGGCGCGCGTCTGCGCCGGCAGGTCGGCCATCTGTCCCAGTGAGCCTGCGGCCAGACCCACCGGCAGATTGTTGGCGAGGTTGCTGAGCAGGGCTGCGGCCGAGCCGGCCAGCCACCCGGCCTGGTGGGGTGAGGTGCGGGCAAGGGACTCCAGCGCACTGGCCGCCATCTGTATCACGCCGGTCTGTGCCACACCTTCGACCAGCACGAACAGACCTGCCACAAGCGGCAGCACGCCCCAGGAAACGTTGCGCAGCAGCGGCAGCGGACTCTGGCGCTGGCGAAGGGCGACGGCGACGACGCTCGCGCTGCCTGCGCAGAAGGTCACCACACCCAGCGGGCCGTTCAACGCCGAGGTCACCAGCAGCGCCGTGCCGGTGAACAGCACGCCGTAGGCGCTCAGGCGACCGCCAGCGGACAGGGGGCGATGTTCCGGCGCCGGGGCCAGTGGCTGCGCGATCTCGCGGCGGTGCACCCAGCGCAGGACCAGGTAGGTCGCACCGATCGCCGCCAGCGACGGCAACGCGAACTGCGCCAGCCACTGCTGCAGCGGTGGCATGTGCCTGCCATACACCACCAGGTTGGCTGGATTGGAGATGGGCAGCACGAAGCTTGCCGCATTGGCGATGAACGCACAGACGAACAGGTAGGGCAGGGGATTGGCGCGGGCCGCCCTGCAGGCGGCATAGACCGCAGGGGTCAGCACGACCGCGGTCGCATCGTTGGAGAGGAACACCGTCACCAGCGTGCCGACCAGGAACACCAGGTCGAACAGCCGCCGCCCGGAGCCCCCCGCGTGCCGCACCGCGTACAGCGCCAGCCAGTCGAACAGGCCCTCCCGCCGCGCGAGCTCTGCCAGAACCATCATCCCGACCAGGAACAGATAGACATCACCGCCTTCGGCGACCGCGCCCAGGACCGTGCCGAGCTGCATCACACCGGTCAGCGGCAGCAGTGCCGCCGCCACGACGGCCCAGACGTACTCGGGCAGGCGGAAAGGACGGAACAGCAGACCCACGGTGGCGAGCGCCACCGCCGACCAGATGATGGCGCAAGAGTAGGAAGCGAGCATGGGGAGGGGGAGCAGGAAACGCGGCATCATACCGTGTGGTCGCGCCGCGGCCGCGTGTGCCATGCGCACAAGGGGACTGCCGCAGGAATGATTTGCTGCGCTGCACGGTGACAAGCGGGAACCAGGGTGATTAGTCTGCGCCTCAACGCGATGGTAGCGCTACCAATAGATTCGGGGTTTTGGGTCCAGGGGCTGCCTTCTTTACCGCGTGTTGGTCCTGGCAGGCTTGAAAGCGAGTTTGAGTCGCGGCGCGTCCGGCGCCCGCGATGTTCGGTTTGGAATACGGGCTTCGCCCGTGCGTGCCCCTGGGAGGGGGCGGTACATCCATTCGATCGTATGTCATAGGGGACTTTCATGAGCGCTCGCAGTTTCCGTGCTACTCCAGACCCGAGGACCCGTCCATGAGCCGGACCTTGGCGAAGTTCCGCTCCAGGGCCATGTTCACGTTCGTCGGCGGCGTCCTGGTGATCAATCCCGCCTTCGCACAGGAGGCCTCCACGTCCACCGCACAACCGCCGACGGCGCAGACGCAGCCCACGCAGCTGGACGCGGTGCAGGTGACCGGCATCCGCAACAGCCTCAGCCAGGCGATGGACATCAAGCGTGATTCGGCTGGCGTGGTGGACGCGATCAGTGCCGAGGACATCGGCAAGTTCCCCGATACCAACCTGGCGGAGTCGCTGCAGCGCATCACCGGCATCTCCATCGAGCGCCGTGACGGCGAAGGTGCACAGGTCACGGCACGCGGCTTCGGTCCGCAGTTCAACATGGTGACCCTCAACGGACGGCAGATGCCCGGTGCCGATGCATTCGGTGCGTCCGGGCAGGTCGCCATCGGTGGCGTCGACGGTGGCACCCGCGCCTTCAACTTCGCGCAGCTGGCCGCCGAGGCCATCAACGGCATCGAGGTCTACAAGACCAGCCAGGCGCAGGTACCCAGCGGCGGCATCGGCGCGACGATCAACATCCTGACGGCGCGGCCGCTGGATCACGAAGGCATCATCGCCAATGCCGGCGCGAAGCTCGTCTCGGACCGCAGCCAGCCGTTCGACAATGATCTGACGCCGGAACTGTCGGGCATCTTCAGTTACAGCAACCCGGAAAAGACCTTCGGTGTCAGCCTGAGCGCGAGCCAGCAGAAGCGCAAGGGCGGCTCGGTGCAGGCCACGGAGAACTACTGGAACGTGCAGCCGTGGACGGGTTCGATGCCCGGCAACCCGACGGTGGTCAACGCGCCGGAGATCGGCCAGCTCTATGCACGCCCGAACGACCTGCGCTATGCATTCTCGGAGTTCGAGCGGGAACGCGTGAACGGCCAGGCCGTGCTGCAGTTCGCGCCCACGGACAGCCTGACCCTGACCGTGGACTACACCTACTCGACCAACGAGATCACCGAGAACCGTGGCGAGCAGGGCATGTGGCTGCAGAACAGCAACTACACCAACGTCCAGTTCGATACCAGCGGTGCAGTGGCCACCCCGGTCTACATCCGTGAGATCGCCGGCACCAAGGATTTCGGGTTGGAACAGCAGCGCAGCATGCAGGAGTACAAGCTGGGATCGCTTGGCTTCAATGCCGTGTGGAATGTCACCGACCGCTTCAAGCTGAGCTTCGACGCACACAATTCGAAGAACGAGAGCCGTCCGAATGATCCGCTCACCGGCGGCGGCTCGATCTTCATGAGCATTGCCGGGACCAACAACTGTACCCGTGGCCCCCATTGCGGCGGCTCCTGGGTGCAGGAACTGGAGTTCAACAATGGTCTGCCGGTCGGCACCCAGACCTGGTATCCCAGCACGGCAGATGCGGTCGCCGGCACCAACGGCGTGGTCAACCCGGGCTTCCAGGAGGGCGAGATCGGCACGCAGGTGCTGCGTGTCAACGCACAGTCGCAGGTGAGCGAGATCAAGCAGGCCCGCGTGGACGGCGAATGGAACTTCGACCAGGGGCGGTTCCAGTTCGGCGTGGATACCAACAAGTCGACCACGCACCGCATCCAGGCAGCCGAGGCCTACTCGACCCTGGGTGACTGGGGCGTGGCCAACGTGAACCGGGATACCGATGCCGGGCTCATGGATCTGCTGCGTACGGTCAACATCGTCGGCCTGTTCGACGACTACAGCGCCAGCAGCTGGCCCGCATGGCGCGGCAACGCCGGCCAGCTCGCACAGTGGGCGGCGGACGAATATGGCGTGGGGCTGGGAGTCAGCCCGCAACGCGCGGCCGACAACTTCGTGGAAGAGAAGACCAAGGCGGCCTACTTCCAGGTGGAACTGGACGGCCAGCTGGGCAGCATGCGCACCAATACGCGGCTGGGCGTGCGCTACGAAACCACCGACGTGGTCTCGACCTCGGTCATCGCCGTTCCCGAGTCCATCGAGTGGCAGGCCAACAACGATTTCCGCATCGTGCTGTCCGACGAGCAGCAGCCCTTCACCGAGAAGGCAAGGTACAGCTACATCCTGCCCAATCTCGATTTCAGCATCGATTTCACCGATGAGTTGAAGGGCCGTGCCTCGTTCGGCAAGAGCATCGCCCGCGCGCCCTACGGTAATCTCTATGCGGGCCCGGGCGCACAGCAACCGTTCGGGTCGGTGCTCATCGATCCGTCGTCGCGCGCCAGCGGCAATGCGCAGAATCCGAGCCTGAAGCCGCTGGAATCGGACAACCTCGACCTGGGGCTGGAGTGGTATTTCGCCGACGCCAGCTATGTGTCGTTGACCTACTGGAACAAGTCGGTCGACAACTTCATCGGCAATACCGTTGTCCAGGAGAGCCTGTACGGGCTGACCGATCCCACGTCCGGCCCGGATGCGCGTGCGGCGCTGGACTTCCTCACCAGTGCAGCCTGCGTCTCCCAGGTCGGTGCCGCCAATGCGGCCGCCTGCTCGGCCAACGACACCTCGCTGTTCACCGCGCTGGCGTTGCTGCGCAACAACCCCGCCGGGCTGGCGGCCTACAACGGAACCGACGCGCAGGTGCTGGCCACCGAAGCGGCCTACGATCTGTATGGCCAGGCGGACGATCCGCTGTACCAGTTCAATGTCAACCGCCCGATCAACCAGAACAAGTCCAAGCTGCACGGCTGGGAGCTCGGCGGGCAGTACTTCTTCGGCGACACCGGTTTCGGCGTGCTGGCCAACTACACGGTCGTCAGCGGCGATGTCGGCTACAACAATGGCGGCGATCCGGGCATCGACCAGTTCTCGCTTACCGGTCTGAGTGATACCGCCAATGCCATGCTCATGTACGAGAAGTACGGCTGGTCGGTCCGCCTGGCGTGGAACTGGCGCGACCAGTACCTGATCCTGGCCAACCAGGGCGCCAGCCGCAATCCCTACTATGTGGAGGCGTACGAGCAGTGGGATCTGAGCGTGAATTACACGCTGGACGACCACTGGTCGTTCGGACTGGAAGCGATCAACCTGACCGGCGAGGACGTCCGCTGGCGCTCGCGCACGTCGCAGATGATCGTGAAGCTGGCTGACCAGAGTCCACGCTACATGCTGGGTGTCCGTTACAAGTTCTGAGTCTGGCGACGGACCCGTCCGGCGCGGTACCGTTGTCCCGGCAACGGTACCGCGCGGGCATGTCCTGACGCAGCACCTGTCGCACGTGCCGGCGGTACCCTGCCGGCCACTGGCCCCGCACCGGACTGGACACCCTGATGGCCCGCTATGAAATGCTCAACAACATCGCCCATCGGGACCTGAGGGTCGCCACCGGCTTCGGCCCCGAGTTCGGCGACGCCGTGGGCATGGTGCCGGCCTATCCCAGCGAGTTCGCCGAACTGCAGCGGGAATATCCCATCTTCCTGCGCAAACAGGCCGGATCGGGCGAATGGCAGGCCGTCGCCCTGCTCGGGTTTGAACAGCACGAGAACCTGTTCCTGCAGGACGGCCGCTGGAACGCCTCCTATCTTCCGGGAGCCGCGGCGAAGGGGCCGTTCCTGATCGGATTCCAGGAGCATTACGTCGACGGTGTGCTCACCCGGGAGGCGGTGATGCATGTCGATCTGGACCATCCCCGGGTCAACACCGACGCCGGCGAGCCGCTGTTCCTGCCGCAGGGTGGGAACACGCCCTACCTGGACCACATCGCCGGCGTGCTGCGTGGCATCCATGATGGCAGCGCGTTCGGCGCCGCGATGTTTGCAATGCTCGACGAAAGCGGACTGATCCAGCCGATCACGCTCGACGTTCAGGTCACGCAGCATCACCGGGTGAGCGTGAACGGATTGCACGGCATCGACCGTGAGCGCCTGGCCCTGCTGGATGACTCGACGCTGGCCGCGCTGAATCGCGCTGGCTGCCTTGAGGGCGCCTACCTGATGCTGGCGTCGCTGCACAACATGCGCCGCCTGATCGCGGAGAAGCAGCGGCGCCTGCGCGCGCAGGATGCAGCAGCGTCCACGGCCAGGAACTGAGGGCGGGCGATGGGGGCTGCGATGCGGATACTGGAAGGCATCGATCCTGCTGCGCTGCCCCTGGCCTCGCTGGTCGAGGCCGGAGAGCCGGTGGTGCTGCGTGGCATTGCGTCACACTGGCCGCTGGTCGAGGCTGGGCAGCGCTCCACGCTGGACGCGCTGGCCTACCTGGGCAGCGTCGACGCGGGCGTGCCCATCCAGTACTCGTTCGGCGCGCCGGACATCGACGGGCGCCCGTTCTACACCGCCGACTTCAGCCGGCTGAACTTCGAGGTGCGTCGCGCATCGCTCAGCGAGGTGCTGGACGGGATCGCCTCGACGCTGCATGAGCCAAGGCCGCCTACCTACTACGTGGCGTCGTTGCCGGTGGAGCGGGCATTGCTGCCGGCATTCGCACAGGCCAACCACGCAGGGTTGGCGGGGCAGGGCATCGAGGCGTTGGCCAGCATCTGGATCGGCAACCGCGTCACTGCATCGTGCCATTTCGATACCCCCGACAACCTTGCGTGCTGCGCGGTGGGCCGACGCGAGTTCAGGCTGTTCCCGCCCGAACAGATCGACAATCTCTACCCCGGCCCGCTGGATCCCACGCCAGGCGGCCAGGTGGTGAGCGTGGTGGACTTCGAACGTCCCGACTTCGACCGCTATCCCCGCTTCAGGGAGGCCCTGGCGAATGCACGCAGCGCAGTGCTGGAGCCTGGCGATGCGATCTTCATTCCCAGCATGTGGTGGCACCACGTGCGCAGCCTGGCGCCGTTCAATGTGCTGGTGAACTACTGGTGGCGGAGCTCGCCGGCCTTCCTTGGCTCGCCCCTGCCGGCGCTGCACCATGCTATGTGGGCCCTGCGCGACCTGCCCACGCGTGAAAAGAAGGCGTGGGAAGCGCTCTTCCAGTACTACGTATTCGGCCCCGGCGAGCGCGCGGGGCAGCACCTGCCCGCCGATGCGCGGGGGGATCTTGCACCATTCGACGAGCAGCGCGCGCGCCGCATGCGCGCGATGCTGCTGGGCAGACTCAACCGCTGAGGGGCACCGTGATCGATACCGCGAGCACAGCAGAAGGGCGCATCCGCAAGGTGGTCATTGCCGGCGGTGGCACCGCCGGTTGGCTGGCCGGATGTGCGCTGTCCCATCAATTCCGTGACCAGCTGGACATCACCCTGGTCGAGTCCGAGCAGATCGGTACGGTCGGCGTCGGCGAGTCCACCGTACCGCCCATCCGCACCTTCCATCACTTTCTGCAGATCGATGAGCAGGAGTTCCTGCGCGCGGTGGCCGGCACGTTCAAGCTGTCGATCTCGTTCGAGAACTGGCGCCTGCCGGGCGAGCGCTTCTTCCATCCGTTCGGGACCATCGGCCATGGCACCTGGGCGACGCCGTTCCACCATTTCTGGCTGGACAGCCTCCGCCGCGGGATGCCATCGGACCTGGGCGATTTCTGCCTGGAGAGCGTCGCCTCCCGTGACGACCGCTTCTCGCTGCAGACCCAGCCGCAGCCCAGCTACGCCTATCACTTCGATGCCGGTCTCTACGCCCGGTTCCTGCGCCGCAGAGCCGAGGCGCACGGCCTGCGGCGGGTGGAGGGCAGGATCGCCGAGGTCAGACAGCATGCGCATGATGGTTCGGTGCAGTCGCTGGTGCTGGACGACGGGCAGGTCATCGAGGGCGATCTGTTCATCGACTGCACCGGCTTCCGTGGCCTTCTGATCGAGCAGACATTGAAGACCGGCTATGAGGACTGGCACGAATGGCTGCCGTGCGATCGTGCCGTCGCGGTACAGACCGAATCCATCGCTCCGCCGGTGCCGTACACCCGGGCCATCGCCCATGAGGCCGGATGGCGTTGGCATATCGCGCTGCAGCACCGCGTCGGATGCGGGCTGGTCTATTCCAGCCGGCACATGTCCGACGACGAGGCGAGGGCGAAGCTGCTGCGCGACGTAGGCGCTCCACCGCTGCGCGATCCCTGGCAGGTGCCCTTCCGCAGTGGACACCGTCTGCAGGCCTGGAACAGGAACGTGGTGGCGCTGGGGCTGGCCAGTGGCTTCATCGAACCGTTGGAATCCACCAGCATCCATCTGACGATCAGCGCTGTGGTGCGGCTGATCCAGTTGTTTCCGTTCGATGGCATCGCGGCCTCACTGGTGCAGCTGTACAACGAAGTCAGTCGCCAGGAGATGGAACACGTGCGTGACTTCATCATTCTGCATTACCACGCCACGCAGCGCGAAGAGCCGTTGTGGAAGGCTTGCCGCGAGATGCCGTTGCCCGAGTCGTTGCAGCAGCGGCTTCGCGCATGGCGTGAGCGCGCGCACGCGTGGCAGGACCCCGGCGAGCTGTTCCGGGTGGAGTCGTGGACCAGTGTGCTGCTTGGCCAGGGCATCCAACCGGGCCGTCCACACCCGCTTGCGCGGGCGTTGAGTGACGCCGACCTGCGCACGCTGCTGAAACGCATCCAGCAGCCGGTGCGGCAGGCGGCCACGCAGATGCCGTCGCAGGCGGAATTCATCGACCGCTATTGCCGGTCGGGCCCCGAGGTATGGCACGCGAACCGGGCGGCGTCGTAACAGGTGTGCCTGCAGATGCCGCGACGGCGAGCAGGGTTTTGCGTTGCAGCACGCTTTTTCCGCCGCGGCTGGTTACAGTGCGGCATCACGGCGGGGGCATCGCGCGCCGTGCAAACGAGGAGGCAGTGCAACAAGGCCTCCTTTTTTGAACAACAGGAATGGTAGCGCTAACTTTTCGGTGTTCGGAGGCGGTTTCGATGGGTCTGGTTGCCGGTATCGACGCAGGAACGCAGAGTTTGAAGGTGCTGGTCTACGACCCGGAGGCGCGTGCCGTTGTCGCCCGCACCAGCGCGGCGCTGGAGATGAACAGCGGCGCCGATGGCAGCCGGGAACAGGTGCCGGCCGACTGGGTGGCGGCGCTGCGCACCTGCTTCGACGGGATTGATCCATCGCTCCGGTCACGCATTGCAGGTCTGGCCGTATCGGGCCAGCAGCACGGCTTCGTGCCGCTGGATGCGGCGGGCGACGTGCTGGCGCCGGCCAAGCTCTGGTGCGATACCAGCACGTCGGCCGAATGCACCCGGATCATGGACGCCGCCGGCGGAATCAACCGGACCATTGCACTGGCCGGCAATCCGATCCTTGCCGGCTATACGGCCTCCAAGCTGCCGTGGACGAAGACGCATCGCCCGGCAGCCTATGCGCGGCTGGCGACCATCCTGCTGCCGCACGACTATCTCAATTTCGTGTTGACCGGGCAGCGGTTCTGCGAGCACGGAGATGCCTCCGGCACGGGCTGGCTCGATGTGCGCACGCGCACGTGGTCGCAGGCGCTGCTGCGCGCCACGGATCCGGACCGCGATCTTGCTGCCTGCCTTCCGCCCATCGCCCCACCCGATGCGCTGTTCGATATCGACCCTGCGGCGGCCAGCATGCTCGGACTGCCGGTAACGGTGAAGGTGGCGGTCGGCGGCGGCGACAACATGATGGCGGCCATCGGCACCGGCTGCGTCACGGAAGGCCGCCTGGCGATGAGCCTGGGAACGTCGGGCACGTTGTTTGCCTACTCCGATTCACCGGTGATCGACCCGGACGGGGCCTGGGCCGCCTTCTGCTCGTCCACCGGCGGCTGGCTGCCGCTGATCTGCACGATGAACTGCACCGTGGTGACCGAGCAGGTAGCGAGTACCTTCGGTTTCAGTACGCGTGACGGCGATGCCCACCTCGACGCGACGTCGCCCGGCGCTGACGGATTGGTCATGCTGCCGTTCCTCAATGGCGAGCGTACCCCCGACCTGCCGCTGGGCAAGGGTGTTCTGGCCGGCCTGGACACCCGCAACTTCACGCCGGCGCACATCTACCGCGCTGCCATGGAAGGGGCGACCTACAGCCTGAAGTTCGGCTACGACGCGTTCAGACGCGCCGGCATGCAGTTCGACCGCATCGTGCTTACCGGGGGTGGCAGCAACAGTGCCGCGTGGCGGCAGCTGGTGGCCGACGTGTTCGGACTGCCGGTCGATGTGCCGGTGCAGGCCGAAGGCGCGGCATTCGGTGCGGCGCTGCAGGCCCTGTGGGCCATCGGCCGGTCGCAGGGTGATGCCGCGCCGATCAGCGAGGTCACCGCGCGGCATGTCAGCGTGGACCCGGCACTGTCCGCGCGTCCGGATCCAGGCCGCGGTGCGGCCTATGCCTCCGCCTATTCGCGTTTTCTCCGCCATCTCGAGGCCGTCACGCCGCTGCAGCGCGGCTGAGGTCCGCCTCCCTCCAACATCCCGCACAACGACAGGAGCACGTACCATGACCACGCAGCCCTTCATCGGCGCCAAGGAGTACTTCCCGGGCGTCGGCCGCATTCCGTTCGAGGGCAGGGACTCGGACAATCCGCTCGCTTTCAAGGTCTACGACGCGAACCGGGTCATCGGTGGCAAGACCATGCAGGAGCACCTGCGCTTCGCCGTGTGCTACTGGCACACCTTCTGCAACGCCGGCCACGATCCGTTCGGGCCGGGAACCCGGCAGTTTCCGTGGGAGGCCGGTTCGCCGCTGGCCACTGCGGAGGCGAAGGTCGATGCGGCCTTCGAGTTCTTCACCAAGCTGGGCGTGCCGTACTGGTGCTTCCATGACATCGACCTGGCGCCGGATGCAGACGACATCGGCCAGTACCAGAAGAATCTCACGCACATGGTGCGCCTGGCCAAGGCCCGCCAGGACGCCACCGGGGTCAAGCTGCTGTGGGGCACAGCCAACCTGTTCTCGCACCCGCGCTACATGAACGGCGCATCGACCAATCCTGATTTCGCCGTCGTTGCCCGTGCTGCGGTGCAGGTGAAGGCCGCGCTGGATGCCACCGTCGAGCTGGGGGGCGAGCACTATGTGTTCTGGGGTGGGCGCGAAGGCTACGCGTCGCTGGCCAATACGCAGATGAAGCGCGAGATCGAGCATTTCGCGCGGTTCCTGACCATGGCCCGCGACTACGGCCGCAGCATCGGCCTGAAAGGCAACTTCCTCATCGAGCCCAAGCCGATGGAGCCGATGAAGCACCAGTATGACTTCGACAGCGCGACCGTGGTGGGCTTCCTGAAGGAGCACGGGCTGGACAAGGACTTCAAGCTCAACATCGAAGCGAACCACGCCACGCTCTCGGGCCACACCTTCGAGCATGACCTGCAGGTGGCCTCCGACCATGGCCTGCTTGGCAGCATCGATGCCAACCGCGGCAATGCGCAGAACGGGTGGGATACCGATCAGTTCCCGAGCGACCTGTACGACACCGTAGGCGCGATGCTGGTCGTGCTGCGGCAGGGTGGGCTGGAGGGCGGGCTGAACTTCGATGCCAAGGTGCGCCGGGAATCGACCGACCTGGAAGACCTGTTCATTGCCCACATCGGCGGCATGGACGCGTTCGCACGAGGGCTGGAAGTGGCGCACGCACTGCTCACCGAGTCGCCCTGGGAGCAGTGGCGCAAGGAGCGCTACGCCAGCTTCGACACGGGGGCCGGCAAGGATTTCGAGCGCGGCACGCTGAGCCTTGCCGAGCTGGCCGCGCTGGCCGCCGATATCGGTGAGCCGCGCCAGACCAGCGGCAAGCAGGAGCGCTACGAGAACCTGCTCAACCAGTATCTGCTGCGCTGAGCACGGCAGCGTCAAGGCGGCAATGGAGCGATCGAGGGGATGTCGATGAACCAGGCAGCAGATGGCGGAGAGAACACACGGCTGATCGTTCTGATCAGCGTGGTGGCAACGATTGGCGGGTTCCTGTTCGGCTTTGACAGTGGCGTCATCAACGGCACCCAGGACGGCCTGCACCAGGCGTTCCGCTCCGGGGAATGGATGCAGGGCTTCGAGATCGCGTCGATGCTGCTGGGCTGCGCCGTGGGCGCCTTCAGCGCCGGCAGGCTGGCCGACCGGCTGGGGCGCCGCAATGTGCTGATCCTGTCGGCGGTGATGTTCCTGCTGTCGGCGCTGGGGGCCGGCGCTGCGGGTTCTTCCGCGTGGTTCATCGTCGCGCGGGTGATCGGGGGATTTGCAGTTGGCGCGGCGAGCGTGATTTCACCGGCCTACATCGCCGAGGTGGCACCTGCACGTTACCGTGGCCGACTGGCTACGGTGCAGCAGATCGCGATCATCAGCGGGCTGACCGCAGCGTTCCTGTCCAACTACCTGCTGGCCGCCGCCGCCGGAGCATCGACGGAGCCTCTGTGGGCCGGGCAGGCCGCCTGGCGCTGGATGTTCTGGATGCAGGCGGTGCCCTCGCTGGTGTTCCTGCTGCTGTTGCTGACCATCCCCGAGAGCCCCCGCTACCTGGTGGTGAAGCGGCGCAAGGAGGACGCACTGCGGGTTCTCACCCGGCTGCTGGGCCGCGACAAGGCACAGCTCACGCTCGACGAGATCGAGGCCTCCCTGTCCACCGACCATCATCGTCCGCGGCTGTCCGACCTGAGGAGCAGGGCGACCGGGCGGATCCGGCCCATCGTCTGGGTGGGTGTCGGCCTGGCCTGTTTCCAGCAGCTGGTCGGCATCAACGTGGTCTTCTACTACGGCGCCGTGCTGTGGCAGGCGGTCGGGTTCTCGGAGAACGACGCGCTGCTGATCAATGTGCTGTCCGGCGCGCTGAGCATCGGCGCCTGCCTCGTCACCGTGCTGCTGATCGACCGTATCGGTCGCAAGCCGCTGCTGTGGATCGGCTCGGTGGGCATGTCCGTCTCCCTGGCGCTGGTGGTGGTGGCTTTCGCCAGCGGCTCGCTGGCCGACGGGCACCTGCAGCTTCCGGGCCGCATGGGCACCCTGGCGCTGGTCGCCGCCAATGCCTACGTCGTGTTCTTCAACCTGTCCTGGGGACCGGTGATGTGGGTGATGCTGGGCGAGATGTTCCCCAACCAGATCCGAGGCTCGGCACTGGCCGTCGCCGGTGCCGCGCAGTGGACGTCGAACTTCGCGGTCACGGTGACGTTTCCGATGCTGCTGGCCGCGGCCGGGCTGGCGGCAACCTACAGCATCTACCTGGTGGCCGCGGTGGTCTCGGTCGTGTTCGTGCTCCGCCATGTGCATGAGACCAAGGGCAAGGAACTGGAGCAGATGGAAGGATGAGCGCCATGACATCGCAGGATTGCATGCGCCGTGCCGGCGCGCTGATCGCCGGACTGATGCTGGCGCTGGTCGGTTGCAAGGGGGGAGACCGGCCAGCGCAGGCCAGCGCCGCCGAGGCCGATCCATGGCCACAGGTGGCCTGGCCCCTGGCCGAGGATGCCTCGCTGGAGAAACGCATCACCGAACTGATGGCCGGCATGACCGTGGAGGAAAAGGTCGGCCAGCTGGTGCAGGGAGACATCGCCAGCATCACCCCCGACGACGTGCGCAGATACCGGCTCGGCTCGATCCTGGCCGGAGGCAACTCCGATCCCGGCGGTCGCTACGACGCATCACCCGCCGAGTGGCTGGCGCTGGCGGACGCGTTCTACGACGCTTCCATGGACACCTCGCAGGGCGGAAAGGCGATTCCGCTGCTGTTCGGCATCGATGCGGTGCACGGACAGAGCAACATCATCGGCGCCACGCTGTTCCCGCACAACATCGGGCTCGGCGCTGCGCGCAATCCCGAGCTGCTGCGCAGGATCGGCGAGATCACCGCGCTGGAGACACGCGTCACCGGCATGGAATGGACGTTCGCGCCAACGGTTGCGGTTCCGCAGGATGACCGTTGGGGGCGCACCTACGAGGGCTATTCGGAGTCTCCCGCCATAGTGGCCAGCTATGCGGGTGCCATGGTGGAGGGCCTGCAGGGCAGGATAGGAGCGCCTGACTTTCTCGATGGCCGTCATGTGATCGCGTCGGTGAAGCACTTCCTGGGCGACGGCGGCACGACCGGCGGCAAGGACCAGGGGGATACCCGCATCAGCGAGGCCGAGCTTGTGCGCATCCATGCGGCCGGCTATCCGCCGGCGATCGCTGCCGGAGCACAGACCGCCATGGCGTCGTTCAACAGCGTCAACGGCGAGAAGATGCACGGCCACCGGCACTACCTCACCGACGTGCTGAAAGGGCGGATGAACTTCGGCGGATTCGTGGTCGGCGACTGGAATGGCCATGGACAGATCAAGGGCTGCACGACCACCGACTGTCCCGCCACCATCAATGCGGGCCTGGACATGGCCATGGCGTCGGACAGCTGGAAGGGCTTCTACGAAACCACCCTGGCAGCCGTGAAAGACGGCAGGATCACTGCTGAGCGGCTGGATGATGCGGTGCGCAGGATCCTGCGGGTGAAGTTCCGCCTGGGCCTGTTCGAGGCGGGCAGGCCTTCCACCCGGGCGGTCGGCGGCCAGTTCGCGCTGATCGGCGCCCCTGAGCATCGCGCGGTGGCGCGGCAGGCGGTGCGCGAGTCGCTGGTGCTGCTGAAGAACCAGAACGGCCTCCTGCCGCTGTCGCCAAAGCAGCGGATCCTCGTGGCCGGCGACGGTGCCGATGATGTCGGCAAGCAGGCCGGAGGCTGGACGCTGAACTGGCAGGGCACCGGCACGACCCGCAAGGACTTCCCCAATGCGGACACGATCTTCGAGGGTATCGCGCAGCAGGCCAGGGCCGCGGGTGGCGAGGCCACGCTTGCCATCGATGGCAGATACACGACGAAGCCGGATGTGGCCGTGGTGGTGTTCGGTGAAGATCCGTACGCCGAGTTCCAGGGCGACCTGCCCACGCTGGCCTACAAGCCCGGCGATGAGACCGATCTGGCATTGATCCGACGGCTCAAGGAGGACGGCATTCCAGTGGTGGCGGTCTTCCTGAGCGGGCGACCTCTCTGGGTGAACCGGGAAATCAATGCCGCGGACGCCTTCGTGGCGGCGTGGCTGCCGGGATCGGAAGGCGGTGGCGTTGCCGACGTGCTGCTGCGTGGTCCGGATGGCCGCATGCAGCACGACTTCAAGGGCAGACTCAGCTTCAGCTGGCCACGTACGGCCACGCAGTACGCCAACAACGTCGGCCAGAAGGACTACACCCCGCTGTTCCCGTTCGGCTTCGGTCTGAGCTATGCCGACAAGGGCGATCTGGCGGCACTGCCGGAAGTTTCGGGCGTCACCGGCAACGAGGGAGCAACCGGTGTCTTCTTTGCCCGCGGCGATGCAGGTGCCGGCATGGCGCTGCGGCTGGAGGATGGTGCCGGGCAGGGCATGACCGTGATCAGCGTGCCGGATGCACTGGCAGATGACCGTCTGAAGATCACCGGTGTGGACCATCTGGCCCAGGAGGATGGCCGGCGTCTTGCCTGGTCGGGCCAGGGGGAAGCTGTGGCCGCACTGCAGTCGCACACGCCGCTGGACCTGCAGCGGGAAGCCAACGGTGATCTGATGCTGTTGACCACGCTGCGTGTCGACGTCGCACCGCGTGGCGACGCGTGGCTGGCGGTGGGCTGTGGTGCCGGGTGCTCGGCCCGCATCGCCATCGGGCCCACGCTGGCGGCGCTTCCGGTCGGCCAGTGGACGCGCGTGGGCATTCCCCTGAAATGCCTGGCTGCGGCCGGAGCGAAGGTGGGTGCGCTGGATCGGCCGTGGTCGGTGGGGACGGCCGATGCAATGACGATCTCCGTGTCCCGCGTGGCGCTGGGCGCGCTGAACGAAGCCGAGACCACCCTCGGATGCAGTGCGTGATGGCATCCTGCCTGAAGGCCGGCGCGCTCGACACAGGCACCGTGCGGGTGCCTGCATGACACCCGCCTGCGCGCTACCGATGCCTGGGCGGGGCCGCCACGGAGTCGCGTGCGATCAGGCGATGCGGCACGACATGATCCCGAAGTACGGGTGTGTTTCCGGCCGGGCGGCGGATGGTGCGCAGCAGGATATCGATGGCAGCATTGGCCATCGAGGCAATCGGCTGATGGATCGTCGTCAGTTCCGGCCACACGGTGGTCGCGGCCGATGTGTCATCGAAGCCCACCACCGACAGGTCGCGGGGAACCTCCAGGCCCCGCCGGTGCGCCACGGAGATGGCGGCTGCCGCCATGTCATCGTTGCTGGCGAAGATGGCCGTCGGCGGCCGACGCTGGGACAACAGCTTCTCGGCAGCGGCCAGCCCGGACCGGTAGGTGTAGTCGCCGTGCTGGACCAGGCCGGGTTCCACCGACAGTCCGGCTTCCTGCAACGCGGTGACGAAACCATCGTAGCGACGCGCGCTCGCGCTCAGATCCCGGCGCCCGCGGATGAAGCCGATGCGGCTGTGGCCCTGCCGGATCAGGTGCTCGGTCATTTCCTTGCCTGCGTTGAAGTCGTCGATGCGGACGCACGACAGGGCCTCGCTCAGGCGCCCCGACGCGATGGCCACCACCGGGATGCCGGCCTTCACCAGTTCACTCACGGCCGCCTGCGATTCGCACAGCGGCGGCGGCAGGATCACCCCGTCGACGCGGCTGGCCAGGGCACGCGCTGCGGTGCGCTCGGACTCATCGTCAAGGTTGTCCCAGTAGTCGATGACCAGCTGGATGGCAGAGCTGGACGCGACGCGCAGCAGCCCGACCAGCAGTTCGCGCAGGTAGGCACCGCTGGGATTGGTATAGATCAACGCAATGCGCGTGTGCTGCGCAGCGGCCAGCGAACTGGCTGCCAGATTGGGCGTATAGCCCAGTTCACGCACGGCACGCATCACCCGCTCGCGGGTGACGTCCCGCACCTTGCCCTGGTTGATCACCCGCGACACGGTCATCGGCGAAACGCCGGCAAGGGCCGCAACCTCGTCGATCGTCACGCCCGCGGTTCTGCGGCGAACCGATTTCTTCGGCTTGTCCAATGCACGATCCCTTTGTTCTTGGTGGCGTTGCCGCGCAGGTGCGAGGGCAGATGATGAACCGTTCCGGCGCCGGCCGTAGTCTACAAAGTCGAATGTTAACGCCGTTGTTCCGTGCTGTCGGCGGACGGCTGTGTGCCGCCCTTGCCTTGCTGGCATGCGCCGGTGGCGCACATGCGGAGGACGGCTACGCACTGTGGATGCGCTACGTACCGGCGGCCGCGGAGGTCGCTGCCGGCTATCGGCTGCAGCTGGGCGAGGTGGTCGCCCCTGACCAGACGCCTACCCAGCGCGCCGCGCGTGATGAACTGGCGCGCGGCCTTCCCGGGGTGCTGGGAACGGCACCGCCCATCCGCACGGACCTCACCGGTGATCACGCCCTGGTGCTGGGCACGCCGCAGTCCTCGATGCTGGTCGCGCCTTTCCGCGAAGACATTGCCACCTTGGGCGAGGACGGCTACCTGATCAGGAAGGTCCGCAGCGGAGGACGCGATCTGCTGCTGGTAGCCGCACGGCAGGACATCGGTGTGCTGTACGGCGTGTTCCACCTGCTGCGACTGCTGCAGCGTGGCGCATCGCTGGAGTCGCTGGACGTGCGGGAATCGCCCCGGGTTGCGCTGCGGGTGCTCGATCACTGGGACAACCTGGATCGCTACGTCGAGCGCGGCTACGCCGGCAGTTCCCTGTGGGACTGGCAGACCCTGCCGCAGTGGCGTGACCCGCGCTATACCGATTACGCCCGCGCCAACGCGTCGCTGGGCATCAATGGCACCGTACTGAACAACGTCAATGCCAGCGCCCTGAGCCTGTCGCCGGCCTATCTCGCCAAGGCCGCCACGTTGGCGGACCTGTTCCGCCCCTACGGCATCCGCGTCTACCTGAGCGCACGCTTCAGCGCGCCCATCGAGCTGGGCGGCCTGGCCACGGCCGATCCACTGGATCCGGCGGTGCAGCGCTGGTGGCGGAACAAGATCGAAGAGATCTACGCCCTCATTCCGGATTTCGGTGGCTTCCTGGTCAAGGCGAACTCGGAGGGCCAACCGGGCCCGCAGGATTACGGCCGCTCCCATGCCGACGGTGCCAACCTGCTGGGCGATGCCCTGGCGCCGCACAACGGCGTGGTGATGTGGCGTGCCTTCGTCTACTCGCACGAGGTACCCGAAGATCGCGCCAAGCAGGCCTACAGTGAGTTCATCGGCCTGGACGGTGCCTTCCATCGCAACGTGATCGTGCAGGTGAAGAACGGGCCGATCGATTTCCAGCCGCGCGAGCCGTTCCATCCGCTGTTCGGCGCGATGCCACGCACGCCGTTGATGATGGAGTTCCAGATCACCAAGGAGTATCTGGGTTTTGCGACGCACCTGGTGTACCTGGGCACGCTTTACGAGGAAGTGCTGCGGGCCGACACCCGGGTACGCGGGCCGGGCTCCACGGTCGCGCGTGTGGTCGACGGTTCGCTGCACGGCCATGCGCTGACCGGCATCGCCGGCGTCGCCAACATCGGCGTGGACCGGACCTGGAGCGGCTCGCACTTCGATCAGGCCAACTGGTATGCCTTCGGGCGGCTGGCCTGGAATCCGCAGCAGTCTGCCCGCGCCATCGCTGAAGACTGGTCCGCGCTGACGTTCTCGCCGGACCCGCAGGTGACCGGTCCGATCGTGCGGATGATGATGGCCTCGCGCGAGGCGGCGGTGGACTACATGACCCCGCTGGGCCTGCATCACCTCATGGCCCGCGGGCATCACTACGGCCCCGGTCCCTGGGTGGATGGAGGGCCGCGCGCCGATTGGACGTCCGTGTACTACCACCGCGCGGACCGGTACGGCGTGGGCTTCGACCGGACCTCGGCCGGAAGCAACGCGGTGTCCCAGTACGCCCCGGCGGTCGCCGCGGAGTACGGCGACCTGGCGCGGGTGCCGGAGTCGCTGCTGCTGTGGTTCCATCATGTGCCCTGGGATCACCGCATGCGTTCGGGGCGGGTGCTGTGGGACGAACTGGTAGGACGCTACTCGCGTGGCGTGCGCCAGGTGCAGTCCCTGCAGGCCACCTGGGCAACCCTGCAGGGCAGGATCGATCCGCAGCGCTATCAGCACGTGGCCGCGTTCCTGCAGATCCAGCAGGACGAGGCGCAATGGTGGCGCGATGCCAGCGTGGCGTATTTCCAGTCGCTCAGCGGCCGGCCGTTGCCGCCCGGCGAACCGCCACCGCCGCACCCGCTGTCGTACTACCAGGCGTTGCAGTTTCCGTTCGCACCGGGGGATGGACGATGAGCATGATCGCACGGGCCGGGAGGACGGCCTTGCTGCTGGCCCTGGCTGCAATGGCCGGGTCCGTGGCGGCAGGGGAGCAGGCGGGGTTGCTGCATCCGCTGTTCCAGGATCATGCCGTCCTGCAGCGTGATCAGCCGATCGCGATCTGGGGCCAGGCGCCTGCGGGGCAGGAGGTTTCCGTGACCTTCGCCGGGCAGGCGGTGACCACGCAGGCGGATGCCACGGGCCGATGGCAGGCGACGCTGCAGCCGACCCCGGCAGGCGGGCCCCACATCCTGCAGGCAACGTCCGGCAAGGACATCCAGATCGCCCGCGACGTCCTGGTCGGCGATGTCTGGCTGTGCTCCGGACAGTCGAACATGGAGCTGCCCGTGTGGCGCGCGCTCAATGCAGGCAGCGAGATCGCCTCCGCCACGTTGCCGACGATCCGCCTGTTCACCGTGCCGCAGGCCGCGGCGGTGCAGGCGCAGACGACATTCCAGAGTGCGGTTGCATGGTCGCCGGCATCGCCCGCCACGGTGCGCGACTTCTCCGCGGCCTGCCTCTACTTCGCACGCGAACTGCAGCGCACGGTCGCCGTGCCGATGGGATTGATCGAGGCGGCCTGGGGCGGCTCGCGGATCGAGGCATGGACCAGCGTCGAGGCGCTGCGCGCGCAGCGGGGCATGGCAGAGCCCCTGGATGTCCTCGCGCTGTATGCCGGTGATCCCATGGCGGCACGCGCACGCTGGGGGCGGTACTGGCAGCAGTGGTGGGCGACGCGCGATGAGGCTGTGCCCGGCGCAGCGCCGTGGCGCGCGGAGGCCAGCGACAGCGGATGGCAACCGGCGCCGGCAGCACTGGGCGCATGGGAGCGCTGGAACGTCCCGGCGCTTGCCGATTACAACGGCATGGTGTGGTATCGCACGCAGGTCACGCTGAGCGCGGAACAGGCGGCGCAGGGCGCGACGCTCGAACTGGCATCCGTTGACGAGACGGACATGACCTGGGTGAACGGCGTCGCCGTGGGCAGCCAGTATGGGGCCGGTGAGCGGCGCTATCCGCTGCCGAAGGGGCTGTTGAAGGCCGGGTCCAACAGTGTCGTGGTCAACGTGCTGGACACCTACGGTGAAGGCGGCCTGGCTGGCCCCGCCACCGCACATGCGGTGATCCTGGAGGACGGTCAGCGGGTGGTGCTGGATACGTCCTGGCAGTACCGGATGGCACCTGGCGGACAAGCGCCCCCGTTCGCTCCCTGGCAGGCGGCGACAGGTCTGTCGACGTTGTACAACGGCATGATCGCGCCGCTGGGCGGGTTCGGACTGCGCGGCATGCTGTGGTACCAGGGGGAGTCGAACACCGGCGACGGCGCCGGATATGCGGCACTGCTGCGCACGCTGCGGGATGACTGGCGACGCCAGTTCGGTGCAGGCACGCCGTTGCTGCTTGTGCAGCTGGCCGGCTATGGCCAACCGCCCGTCACCCCTGCTGACAGCGGATGGGCGCAGGTGCGCGACGCACAGCGCCGGGTCGCGGCCGAAGATCCGCGCAGTGGCCTTGCCGTGGCCATCGACATCGGCGATGCCTACGACATCCACCCACCGAACAAGCAGGAACTGGGTCGCCGTCTGGCCCGGGTCGCGCGCCACGTCATCTACGGCGAGCACGGCGTGGCCCCGTCAGGCCCGGATGCGGTGAGGGCCCTGCACGCGCCGGCCGGCGTAGCCGTCGAGTTCGAGGACGTCGACGGCGCCCTCTCGGCGATCGGTTCGAAGCACCCCATCGGCTTTGAACTCTGCGATGCCACTGCCCGCCGCTGCGAGTACAGCGACGCTGAACTGGCCGGGCGCCGGGTGCTGCTGCACAGCCCGCCTTCCATGCGCCCGACGCATGTCCGCTACTGCTGGGCCGATGGCCCGGTGTGCACGCTGCGTGACAGCAGCGGGGCGCCGGCCGGTCCGTTCGAACTACCCATTGCCGATGCCGAGGCCCGACGATGAAGATGTTGTCCCTGCAGCACCTTTCTGCCCGGCGCGCCCGGGTGTCACTGGCGCGCCGGATGCTGGCGGCGATGTTCGCGCTATCGGCGGCCACCGCCCATGCCGCTTCGCCGGGCGCCGCGCCGCCGGTGTACTTCGACTGGTTCGAGTACCGCGGTCATGACACCGCGTTTGAAGCGCCGCTGCCGGCAGGCCACTACCGCAACCCGATCCTGGCCGGCTTCCACGCCGATCCGAGCATCGTGGGCGCGAACGGGAAGTTCTACCTGGTCAACTCCAGCTTCACCTACTACCCGGGCATTCCGGTGTTCGAGAGCGTCGACCTGGTCCACTGGAAGCAGATCGGCAACGTGATCGACCGTCCGACACAACTGGATTTCGACGGACTGAGCGTCTCCCGCGGCATCTTCGCACCCACCATCGAGTTCCACGATGGAACCTTCTACGTCGTCACCACCGCGACCGACAGTGGTGGCAATTTCATTGCCACCGCGCGGGATCCGGCGGGGCCGTGGTCCGATCCGCACTGGTTGCCCAGCATCGATGGCATCGATCCGTCACTGTTCTTCGACGACGATGGCAAGGTCTATCTGATCAACAACGACGCGCCCCCCGGTCCGGCCCGCTACGACGGCCACCGCGCCATCTGGATGCAGCAGATCGATCTGGCGGCCTTCAAGCCGGTCGGCCCGCGCAGGGTGCTGGTCGATGGTGGCGTGGAGCCGTCGAAGAACCCCATCTGGATCGAGGGGCCGCACATCTACAAGCGTGAGGGCTGGTACTACCTGTCCGACGCCGAAGGCGGCACAGGGCCGCAGCATTCGCAGGTGGTGCTGCGCAGCCGTGATGTATGGGGGCCGTACATCCCCTATCCGGGCAATCCCATCCTGACCCAGCGCGAGCTGCCGGACGACCGGCCGCTGCCGATCACCAATGCAGGGCATGCCGATCTGATCGAGGGCCCGGACGGCTCGTGGTGGGCAGTGTTCCTTGCCAGCCGCAACTACCAGAAGCGGCACTACAACACCGGGCGCGAAACCTATCTGCTGCCGGTTCGTTGGCAGGATGGCTGGCCGCAGATCCTGCCGACCGACCAGGCCATTCCCTATGTGGTCAAGGCACCGTCCTGGATGCAGGGGCAGGCGTCCCAGGCGCCGCTGACCGGCAACTTCGTCGAGCGCGACGCCTTCGATGGCCCGACACTTGCTGCCCACTGGCTGCGCGTTCGGGTGCCCAAGCAGGCCTGGGCCGACCTGGGTGACCGGCCGGGCATGCTGGCCGTGCACCCGCTTGCGGAGAATCTGGACACCCTGCGCAATCCGGCGTTCCTCGGGCGCCGCCAGCAGCATCTGCGCTTCGAGGCGAGTACCGAGATGTCCCGTCCGGCCATCGGCGTCGCGGCGGGCCTGGCGGCATTCCAGAGCGAGGCCTACTGGTACTTCCTTGGCGTCCGCAGCGTGCGCGGTGATCGTCTGTCGGTCTTCCTCGAGGGCCGCGACGGCAGCGGCAGCACGCGAACGCTGGCCAGCCGCGAGGTCCCCGCATCCGCGGTCCTGCGCCTGAAGATCGCCGGGGATGAGGCCGACTATGCGTTCTCGTTCGATACCGGTGACGGGCAGGGCTGGCAGACGCTGGCACGCGATGTGGATGGCACGGTTCTGAGTACTGATCGCGCAGGCGGCTTCGTAGGCGCACTGCTGGGACCATTCGCGCGCGATGAGCGCGCCGGGAGGAGCAAATAATGATATCGACTTCGTCCAACAGCGCTGGCCACCGCAGCACACGGCATGGCCGGCGGGTGCTTTACGCTGCGCTGCTGTGCATGGCGACCGCCGCGTCGGCCGCCGCACCGCGGCCGTGGCTGGATGCGTCGGCCAGCTTCGAGCAGCGGGCCGCATCGCTGGTCGCACAGATGACGCTGGAGGAGAAAGCCGCGCAGATGCAGAATGCCGCGCCGGCGATCGAGCGCCTCGGTGTGCCGGCCTACGACTGGTGGAACGAGGGGCTTCATGGCGTGGCGCGGGCAGGGCAGGCCACGGTCTTTCCACAGGCCATCGGTCTGGCGGCAACGTTCGACGTGCCGCTGATGGGCGAGGTGGCGACGACCATCAGCGACGAGGCCCGCGCCAAGCATCACCAGTTTCTCCGCGAAGGCTCGCATGGTCGCTACCAGGGCCTCACGTTCTGGTCGCCGAACGTCAACATCTTCCGTGACCCGCGCTGGGGGCGTGGCCAGGAAACCTACGGCGAGGATCCCTACCTGACTGCCCGCATGGGCGTTGCCTTCGTGCGTGGCCTGCAGGGCGACGACCCGGTGTACCGCAAGCTCGATGCCACGGCCAAGCATCTGGCCGTGCACAGCGGGCCGGAGGCTGACCGTCACCACTTCGACGCGCGGCCCAGCCGGCGCGACCTGTACGACACCTACCTGCCGGCGTTCGAGGCGCTGGTGAAGGAGGGCGATGTCGATGCGGTGATGGGCGCGTACAACCGGGTGTACGGCGAGTCGGCCAGTGCCAGCCTGTTCCTGCTGCGCGACGTGCTGCGGCGTGACTGGGGCTTCAAGGGCTACGTGGTCTCGGACTGCTGGGCCATTGTCGATATCTGGAAGCATCACCGGATCGTTGCCACCCGCGAAGCCGCCGCAGCGCTGGCCGTCAGGAATGGCACCGAGCTGGAGTGCGGGCAGGAGTACGCCACGCTGCCCGCAGCCGTGCGCCAGGGCCTGATCACCGAAGCGGAGATCGACGACGCGGTGACACGCCTGTTCGCCGCACGGATGCGCCTGGGCATGTTCGATCCGCCGGACCGGGTGCGCTGGGCGCGGATTCCCGCCTCGGTCAACCAGGCGCCCGCGCACGACACCCTGGCACTGAAGGCCGCGCAGGAATCGCTGGTCCTGCTGAAGAACGAGGGGGTACTGCCGCTGTCGCGTGACCTCAAGCGTATTGCCGTGGTGGGTCCCACGGCTGACGACACCATGGCGCTGCTCGGCAACTACTTCGGCACACCGGCCGCGCCGGTCACGATACTGCAGGGCATCCGCGATGCGGCGAAGGGCATCGACGTGCGCTACGCCCGTGGCGTGGACCTGGTCGAGGGGCGTGATGATCCCAGTGCTACACCGCTGATCGAGCCGACCTTCCTGCGGCCGTCGGCGGCATCGACCGAGCGCGGCCTGCGTGGCGAGTACTTCCGCACGGCCGACCTGTCGGGCACACCGGCACTGGTCCGCACCGACGCGCAGATCGGGTTCCGCTGGGACCGCGGCTCGCCAACCGACAATCTGCTCGCCCGCGGCGAGGCGGCGCCGGGGCAGGGCATTCCGAGCGATCATTTCAGCATCCGCTGGACCGGGCAGCTGCTGCCACCGGTATCCGGGCGCTATCGGCTGGAGGTGGCCGGCGACGACGGCTTCCGGCTGTATCTGGACGGCAAGCGCGTGCTGGATCACTGGGTGAACACGGATCGTCTGCACGCCGAAGGCATCGACGTCGATCTGCAGGCGGGCCGCGCCTATGAGCTGAAGCTGGAGTACTACGACGACGAGCGCGATGCGGGCGTGCGGCTGGGCTGGCGCATGCCGGGCGCCAAGGCACCCTTCGACGAAGCCCTTGATGCGGCCCGCGATGCCGATGTCGTGGTGTTTGTCGGTGGCCTCACCGGCGACGTCGAGGGCGAGGAGATGACCGTCAACTATCCGGGCTTCGCGGGCGGAGACCGGACCGATCTGCGGCTGCCTGCGCCTCAGCGCACCCTGCTGGAGGCACTGCATGCCACCGGCAAGCCGGTGGTGATGGTGCTGACCGGCGGATCGGCAATGGCCGTTGACTGGGCCCAGGACCATCTGCCGGCGATCCTGATGAGCTGGTACCCGGGGCAGCGCGGCGGCACCGCCGTGGGCCAGGCGCTGTTCGGCGACGTCAACCCCGCAGGTCGTCTGCCTGTGACCTTCTACAAGGCCGGTGAAGCACTGCCCGCGTTCGATGACTACAGCATGGAGGGCCGTACCTACCGCTACTTCCGCGGCACTCCCCTGTATCCGTTCGGCCACGGACTTTCGTACACCCGCTTCGATTACGCGGCACTGCGCATTGATGCGGATAGGATCAATGCTGATGGCCGGCTGGGTGTGCAGGTGGACGTGACCAACACCGGCACGCGCAGCGGTGACGAAGTCGTGCAGCTCTATGTGCGACGCCAGCAGGCCGGCAGCGACGAGGCCGTGCAGGAACTGCGTGGCTTCCAGCGTGTCCGTCTCGCCGCCGGCGAACGGCGCACCGTGACATTCGCGCTTGAGGCACCGCGGGACCTGCGCCGTTATGACGAAGCGGGCGGTGCCTATGCGGTACTGCCCGGGGCCTACGAGGTGCGGGTCGGCACCTCGAGTGCCGATATCCGCGCGCGGGCCGGGTTCTCGGTGGAGGCCATGCATGGCAAGCACTGAACACACGCTCACGGTGCGCGAGAAGCTGGGCTACAGCCTGGGCGATCTCGCAGCGAACCTGATCTTCCAGACCCTGATCACCTATCTGGCGTTCTTCTACACCGATGTCTACCGGCTGCCGCCGGCAACGGCGGCTACGATCATCTTCGTGGTCGGCATGCTTGGTGCGTTCGTTTTCACCCCGCTGATCGGCATCGCCGCAGACCGCACCTCGACGCGGTGGGGGCGGTTCCGTCCGTGGATCCTGTGGACGGCGATCCCGTTCGGCGTGCTGTCGCTGCTGGCGTTCAGCACGCCAGAGCTGGGCGAGCGCGGCAAGATCATCTATGCACTGGGCACCTACGCGCTGCTGGTCTTCGTCTATGCGGCGAACAATCTGCCTTACTCCGCACTCAGCGGCGTGCTGACCGGCAGCATGGCCCAGCGCAACAGCCTGTCGGCCTACCGTTTCGTGGCCGTGATGATCGCGCAGTTCATCATCCAGGTGCTGCTGATGCCGCTGGTGCTGATCCTGGGTGACGGTGACCGTGTGCGCGGCTTCGAACAGGTGATGACCGTGTTCGCCATCGTCGGGACGGTGTTCTTCCTTATCACCTTCGCCACCACGCGCGAGCGCATCGTCCCCACCCGCGAGCAGACCGGGGGCGTGCTGCAGGACCTGTCGGACCTGCTGAACAACCGGCCATGGCAGGTGATGCTGGCCCTGACCGTGCTGGTGTTCATCAACCTGGCGCTGAAGGGCGGCACGTACATCTACTACTTCCAGTACTACATGAGCGACGCTGCGCTGGCCGGCTTCCTGGAAAACTCGGGATTCAACGGCCTGATCAGGGCGCTGAATGCAGGTCTTGGCAGCGCCGGATTCGCCGGCTTCAGCTGGCCCAAGGACGCGGCAACCTCGGCCTTCAGCCTGTTCAATGCCTGCGGAATCATCTGCATGATCCTGGGCATCGGCGTATCGCGACGGCTGGCAGACCGCTTCGGCAAGCGTGACGTCTTCGGTGGCGCACTGTTCATCTCCACCCTGTTCCTGCTGGCCTTCTACCTGTTTCCGCCGACGGCGGTCGGCGTCGCCTTTGCTGCCTTCATGCTGCATGGATTCTGCTACGGCATCACCATCCCGCTGCTGTGGGCGATGATCGCCGACGTTGCCGATTACTCGGAATGGAAGAACCATCGCCGGGCCACCGCGATCATCTTCTCGGCGATGCTGTGCGGCCTGAAGATCGGTCTCAGCGTGGGAGGCGCCCTGGTCGCCGGCATTCTTGCCCACTACGGCTACCAGGCGGGCGTGGCGACACAGCCCGAGAGCGTGGTCGAGGGCATCCGCCTGACCGTGAGCGTCTACTGCTCCCTTCCTTTCCTGCTCGCCGTGGCGCTGCTGTTCGCGTACGAAATCGACAAGCGCGCGGAAGCCCGCATCGAACAGGAACTCCAACTGCGTCGCCGCACGGCCGACGCGTCCGCGTAACCCAACGATGACGACCATGATCGACCTCTCTCCAGGCGACGACGGCCGGGCCGACGACGCCCGCCTCGCGCAGCTCACCCGGCACGCCATCTCGCAGCCGCTGGTGACCCATATCTACACCGCCGATCCGTCGGCCCATGTCTTCGAGGGACGGCTCTATATCTATCCCTCGCACGACATCGACGGCGGCCAGCCGTTCGACGATGAGGGTGGGCACTTCGGCATGCAGGACTACCACGTACTGCGGATGGATGCGCCCGACGGCGACGCCATCGATTGCGGCCGGGCGCTGCACCTTGACGATGTTCCGTGGGCGCACAAGCAGATGTGGGCGCCCGACGCCGCCTGCCGCGACGGGCGCTACTACTTCTATTTCCCGGCCAAGGATGCGCAGGGCCTGTTCCGCATCGGCGTGGCGGTCGGCGAACGGCCGGAGGGACCATTCATTCCCCGGCCCGAACCGATGCAGGGCGCGTACTCGATCGACCCGGCCGTATTCGAAGACGAGGACGGCAGCCACTATCTGTACTTCGGTGGCATCTGGGGCGGACAGCTGCAGCACTATCGTGACAATCGGTACGATGCCGCGCACGAGGAGCCGACAGGCAGTGCGCCGGCGCTGGGGCCGAGGGTGGGCCGGCTCGATGCCGGCATGACCGAACTGGCCGAACCCACGCGCGAGGTGCAGATCCTGGACGAGCACGGTCAGCCGCTGCGCGCGGACGATCATGCGCGCCGCTTCTTTGAGGGGCCGTGGGTGCACAAGTATCAGGGCCGGTACTACCTGTCCTATTCCACGGGCAACACGCATCTGCTGTGCTACGCGATCGGCGACAGCCCCTATGGCCCGTTCACCTATGCCGGCGTACTGCTGACGCCCGTGGTGGGCTGGACCACGCACCACTCCATCTGCAGCTTCAAGGGACAGTGGTATCTGTTCTACCACGACGCGCTGATGTCCGGCGGCGTCACGCATCTGCGCTCGGCCAAGTGCACGCCGCTGCACATGGAGGCCGATGGCCGCATCCGGACCATCGACCCCTATGGTGCATGAGCGCAGGCTGCCGGTGGACGACGCACTCGCCCCGCTGCCGGCCGGTGAGCTGCACTGGCTGCAGGCAGGCGATCTCGAAGTGGCGCTGGCGGCCGGGGCAGGGGGGCGCCTGGCACAGATGCGTTACCGGGGCGTGGACTGGCTGGTGGACGCAGGGGAGGGTGGAGCGGCGACGATCGCCTGGGGCTGCTATCCGATGGTGCCGTGGGCTGGGCGCATCCGTCGTGGACACTTCAGCTTCGACGGTGCACCCCATGCATTGCCGGTCAACTTCGGCGGGCACGCCATTCACGGGGTCGGCTTCTCCAGGCCCTGGCAGATCGACAGCCTCGACGCGACGAGCGCCACGCTGACGCTTGATCTGCCGCGCGACAGGTACTGGCCCTTCGGTGGCGTCGCGCGACAGGTCATACGCCTGCAGGCACAGTGCCTGCAACTGCAGCTCTCGGTCGAGGCTGCGCAGCAGGCCATGCCGGCAGTACTGGGCTGGCACCCGTGGTTCCGCAAACCGGACCGGCTGCTGTTCAACCCTCGCGCGATGTACCCGCGTGACGGGGAGGGTATTGCCGTTCTGCCGTGCGTGCCGCCCGCGCCAGGTCCATGGGATGACTGTTTCATCACCGACCCTGATCGTGACATCACCCTGGAGCGCGGCGGGCAGCGCCTGCGGCTGCGATCGGACGGCGACCACTGGGTTGTCTACGACGGTGCCCCGCACGCTACCTGCGTCGAACCCCAGAGCGGGCCGCCTGATGGCTTTACGCTGGCGCCGCACCGGCTGCAGCCCGGTCAGCAGCTGGCGCAGACGTTCGAGCTGGTCTGGGAGCAGGACGCCCCCTGAACTGCCGCGCGGTTCAGCGCAGGGCAAGAGCTGCGGCGGAATGTGCCACTACAGGCTCCAGTCGACGCGCAGGCCTGCAATCAGCGCATCCGGCAGGTCACGCTGCCGCGCAGGTTCGTTGAACTGGTCGGGATGGACGATGTAGTGCAGGTTCGGCGCAATCCGCAGCTGTGGGGTGAGCTGCATGCCGTAGCTCAGTTCCATCATCACCTGGCTCCCGTGCGGGGTGCCGCTGCCACCGGCTGCGGCACGCGCCAGGCGCAGGTTCTCCAGGGCGATGCCGCTGTACTTCTGCTGGGTCACTACGAAGGCGATGCTGTCCTGCGGGCGGCTGGCGAAGGTACCTTTCTGCACCAGGCCGGCCTGCAGAAAGTGATCCTCGATCAACTGGCCGGAGGTGCCCTTGAGCACAGCGCCGAAGACCGTCAGGCCGCGACCGCTGCCATCACCGGTCAGCTGCTGCTCGAAACGGGCAAATGCACCGGAGCGGCCGTGGCGGTTCGCGTAGTCCTGGCCACTGAGTACGGCGGGCATTCCGTTGACGTCGCGCAGCGGATCACGATAGGTCGAATTGTCCTGCCAGCCACCCAGTTCATACCGGGCCCGCAACCGCGCCGAAGCCGGGCTGCGCCAGCCGATCGTGTAGGGCACGATCCAGCCGGTGGCCTGGTGCGTGCTCCATTTCAGGCCGTGCTGGCCGTCTTCGGCCTGGCTCGGATCGACCTGGTAGGCGCCGACGCGCAGGTAGACATCCGGCGTCAACCAGGTGGTGGCATCAGCCATCCAGCTCGACACCGGCCACCAGGTGAAGTTGCTGGTGCGGAACACGTAGGTCGGGTTGCCGCAGGCCGAATTGCCCTGGAAGTACTGGCACAGTTCGGAGCCGAGGAAGTGGATGTTGGCAACGCTGCGCCCGGCTTCGAGCACCAGGCGGTCGTCGAGCAGTTTCTGCTCGAGGGTCAGATTGGCCAGGCGCGTCCCCTGGCCGCCGTAGATCTCCTGCACCGAGGTGCTGTTGCCGGTGCTGCTCGCAGCGAGATTGGTGCCATGGCGGTTGATGCCGTAGGCCTTGATCGTTGCACCCTGCCAGCCGAAAGCGGCCTCCAGGTGCACGTCAGCGCCGAACATCAGCTGGCCGGCATAGGCCGTGCCGCTGTTCTTGCCGCCGTCGAGCGTGGCCGCGGCTTCGCCGGTGTAGGAGAGCTTGGGTGAAACGACCTCGCCCGGGTCGGCGGCCGCGGCCAGCGAAGGCAGCGTCAGCAGGAGTGCGGCCAGCAGCAGGCGGCGGGAGGTGCGGGGCATGGGCGGAAGTCCTGTAGATGGGCAATGACGCGGCCCCCCGGTGAGCCGGGGACAGCCGAGTGATCAAGGCGGCGACAACGGTCAGGCCGCAGCGGTGACCGGTTTCTTGAGCAGGCGCAGCGCCAGCGCAGTCACGGTGACGCCTGCCAGCAGCGCCAGCAGGTAAACGCCGAGATGGGTGACCGCGTTCGGGATCGGCAGCACGAACACGCCACCATGTGGGACCTTCAGTTCGACGCCGGCGGCCATCGAGATCGCGCCGGCCACGGCCGAGCCGAGGATCAGCGCCGGAATGGTGCGCAGCGGATCGCGCGCGGCGTAGGGGATCGCGCCTTCAGTAACGAAACTGAGGCCGAGCACGCCGGCGGCTCCGGCAGTGCCGCGCTCCTCGGCCGTGAAGCGGTTGCTGAACAACCACGTCGCCAATGCGATGCCCAATGGCGGCGTCATGCCACCGATCATCGTCGCTGCCATCGGCGTGTAGACCTGGCTGGAGATCAATGCAGTGGAGAATGCATAGGAGGCCTTGTTGACCGGGCCGCCCATGTCCACCGCCATCATTCCGCCCAGCAGCAGGCCGAGCAGGATCGCGCTGCTGCCCTGCATGCCCCGCAGCCATTCGGTCAGCCAGGCCAGCAGCCCTGCGACCGGCGTGCCGATCACGTACATCATCAACAGGCCCACCAGCAGGGTGCCGAGCACGGGCAGGATCAGTACCGGCTTGAGGCCCTCCAGGCTGCGCGGCAGGCGCAGCGCTCGGTTGATCCAGTGCACGCCATAGCCGGCAATGAAGCCGGCCAGGATTCCGCCGATGAAGCCCGCGTCCATGTTGACCGCGACCAGCCCGCCGATCATGCCGGGCGCGATGCCGGGGCGGTCGGCGATGGAGTAGGCGATGTAGCCGGCAAGTGCCGGCACCATCAAGGTGAAGCCGGCCTTGGCGCCGATCTGGAACAGGGACCAGGCCAGCGTGCCCTTGTGTGCATCGTCGAAGGCGTAGATGCCGCCGAGGGCAAATGCCAGCGCGATCAGCAGGCCGCCTGCGGTCACGAACGGCAGCATGAACGATACGCCGGTCATCAGGTGCTTGTAGGGGCCGGTGCCCTTGCTCTTTTCGGGTGCGCGGCCCGGGGCAGCCGTGCTGGCGTGGACACTGGCCTCGGCCAGCGCTTTGCGGATCAGGTTCTGGCCGTCGTTGATCGCGGGCTTGGTGCCACTCTTGAACAGGCGCTTGCCGGCGAAGCGCGACAGATCCACCTCCCGGTCTGCGGCGATCAGCACCAGGTCGGCGGCAGCGATTTCCTCATCGCTCAGCGCATCCTGCGCACCGACCGAGCCCTGGGTTTCGACCCGGATTGCGTGGCCAAGCGCCTTGCCGGCCTGCTGCAGGCCTTCGGCCGCCATGAACGTGTGGGCGATGCCGGTCGGGCAGGAGGTGACGGCGACGATGCGCTTGCGAGGCTCCGGCGTATCGGCCTTTGGCACAGCAGTTTCCAGTGATGCCAGTGCAGCGAGTGGATCGTCCAGCACTTCGCCGAGGCCGGCGCGCACCACCGTCGCAGTGTCGAAGCGGGTCATATCGGCCTCGCCGTCGCCCACCAGCAGGAGCGTCGTCGCGGTGGCGTGTGCGGCATCAAGTGCGCCGGTCACGCCCTGTTCGCTGCGGATCTCGATCGCCAGTTCGAGGCCACGCTGGCGGGCGGCGCGGCGCAGCGCTTCGGCAGCGAGAACGGCCTCGATGCTGCGCGCGCCAGCGGCGATGATGACGGGGAAAGCGTGCATGGGAACTCCTGGAATTCTTCGGGCTCTGTTCTGCGTGAGGCGCTGTGGCGGCCGTGGGCTCTGCAGCGCCGCCTGCAGGGTTTCAATCCAATCGTTCGATCAGTACATCGTCCGTCCACCCGCGGACCTGCGCCGGATCCAGCCGTCGCGCGTCGCCGCTGTGCAGGCGACTCATCGAAAAGGCCGTTGCCAGGCGCGCGCAGCTGGCCAGGTCGAAGGCCGGTTCAAGCAGTGCGGCGGCGATACCGGCCACCATGGCGTCGCCCGCACCGACCGTGCTGCCCTGCGACAGACGCGGGGGACGCGCGATCAGTGCGCCGTGGCGATCCATGAACAGCGCGCCATCGACGCCCATCGAAATCACCACCAGTGCAACCCCGCGTTCAAGCAGGCGCTGGCCGGCAGCGCGCAGGGCGCTCCGATCCGGCAGCGGCGTGCCGGCCCAGGCCTCCAGTTCGTGGCGGTTGGGCTTGACCGCATAGGGCACTGACGCGTGCGCGCTGCTCAGGGCAGCAGCGAGCGCATCGCCGCTGGTGTCCAGCAGCACCCGCGCGCCCGCGCTGCACGCCTGCGCCTGCAACCGCGCCCATGCATCGGCCGGCAGGCCGGAGGGCAGGCTGCCGGACAACACCACCGGCAGCTGCGGCTGGAGCAGGGTGGCGAGTCGTCGGCACACCGCATCCAGATCGGCGCCGTTCAAGGGCAGGCCGGGCAGGTTGATGTCAGTGGTCTCGCCGTGGGTCTCATCCACGAGCTTGATGTTGGTGCGGGTCCGACCCGGCACGCGCAGGCAGCCGTCGATGATGCCGCGCGCCGAGAACAGCGCACTGAACACGCCCGGGTTGTCCTCGCCGATCACACCCAGTGCGGCCGTCGGCACGCTCCAGTCGGCCAGGCAGGCGGCAACATTGATGCCTTTGCCCCCCGCGTCGTCGCGGCTGCTGAAGGCACGGTGCACATGCCCCGGCTGCAGGCCCGCCAGGCGCACGGTCTGGTCGATCGCCGGGTTCAGGGTGACGGTGACGGCGCGGGCGTTCATGCGCGCGCTCCTTCAAGGGCACGCACCTGCTCGGTGGTTTCGCAGTCCAGTGCCTTGCCGGCCAGCGCCTGCAGGTCGGCCAGCCGGGTGCTGCGCAGGCGGGCCTTCACCGCCGGAATATCGTTCGGGGTCATCGACAGTTCGTCCACGCCGAGACCCGCCAGCAGCATCGCTCCGAACGGGTCGCCCGCCAGGCCACCGCAGACGCCGACCCAGCGCCCATGCGTGCGTGCGCCGTCGACCGTGGCGCGGATCGCGCGCAGCACGGCGGGATGCAGGCTGTCGGCCTCGACGGCGAGTTCCGGATTCTGGCGATCGATCGCCAGCACGTACTGGGTCAGGTCATTGGTGCCGATCGAGAAGAAATCGGCGTGGCGCGCCAGCACATCGCCCTGGGCTGCGGCTGCGGGCACTTCGATCATGATGCCGATCGGCACTTCTGGCGCCTCCAGCCCGATGCGCAACCGTTCGCAGATGGCACGCAGTGCAATCAGTTCCGGCACGGACGTGATCATCGGGAACATGATCGACAGGCGCGCACCGTCCTTCGCCGCGCGATACAGCGCCCGCAGCTGCGGCTCCAGAAGATCGCGACGGCGCAGCAGCAGGCGCGCGCCGCGCACGCCGAGGAACGGGTTGTCCTCATGCGGCAGCTCCAGGTGCGCAACCTGCTTGTCGCCGCCGATGTCGAGCGCGCGCACGATCAGCGGGCGGCCATCCAGAGCGCTGGCCATCGCCTGATAGGTGGCGTACTGCTCATCCTCGCTGGGCGTGCTGCCGCGCTCGAGGAACAGGAACTCGGTCCGCATCAGGCCGACGCCTTCGGCGCCCTGTTCCAGTGCCAACGGCACCTGTTCGGGCAGGTTGACGTTGGCACCGATGTCGATGCGGTGGCCGTCGGTCGTCTGCGCCGGCTGTGCGCGTTGCGCGGCCTCGCGTTCGCGGATCTGCTGCTGTTCGGCGATCCAGGCGCGGGCCGAAGCGAGATCGGCATCGGACGGAGACAGATACAGCCGCCCGCTGCTGCCGTCGATGATGGCCTCCACACCCGCTTCAATCGTCAGCAGATCCGTGCCACCGGCAACCAGCGCCGGCAACCCGAGCGTGCGAGACAGGATCGCGGTATGTGAGGTCGGCCCGCCCTGTGCGGTGGCGAGGCCGAGCACGCGACTGGTGTCGAGGTTGGCGGTGTCTGACGGTGACAGGTCGGCCGCGAGCAGGATGCAGGGGTAGGCCGGCAGGTCGGCGAGACCACCGCCGGCCGCAGACGGATCAAGCTGTGCCAGCACGCGCCGGCCCACGTCACGCAGGTCGGCGGCGCGCCCGGCGAGCACCGGATTGCCCAGCGCCGCCAGCCCGGAGGCGATCTGTTCGATGGCCTGGTGCCACGACCACGCGACGCCATGGCCTTCCACCATCAGCTGGCAGGTACGGGTGATCAGGTCCGTGTCGTCGAGCAGCGCGGCCTGGGCCCCGAAGATCGCCGCATCGGATGCGCCCAGCCGGCGCTGGGTGTCGTCCTGCAGCGCAGCCAGCTGCTGGCGGGTTCGGGCCAGCGCGTCCTGCAGGCGTGCACCGCCTTCGCCGAGCGGGGCAGGGTGGTCGGCCACGGTGGTCTGCCTGCTGGCGAGCACATGGACACGCCCGATCGCCAACCCGGGGCTGGCGCCGATGCCCACGAGCGCTGCCTGTGCTTCCGGGGGATTCCAGCCCGCGACCGGCGCCGCCTTGCGCTGCGCTGCACGTTCGGCATCGGCCTTTTCCTGAGCCACCAACCCCTCCATGACCCTGCGCAGTGCGGCCAGCAGAGCGGGCGCATCCGCGCCTTCGGCAGACACGCTCACCGGATCGCCATGACGCAGACCCAACTGCAGCAGCGCGACCAAGCTCTTTGCATCGGCCGCCTGGTCGCCTGCGCGCACCTGGGCACGGGCGCTGAAGCCGCGTGCGGTCTCGGCCCAGCGCGTGGCAGGACGCGCGTGCAGGCCATTGGGGTAGGCGATGGACCAGTCGAAATGCTCGGCCAGATCCTGCGCTGGAGCGTCGTTGGCCAGCGTGGTGACGTCGCCGGCCAGCGCCGTCACGATCTCGCTCGCATCGTCGGTCGTGAACAGACGCTGCAGCGTGGCGTCATCCTGGATGAGGCGGGTGAGCCGGCGCAGCAGGGTGATGTGGGTGTCGGACTGGGCGGCGATGCCGACCACCAACCGCGTCACCTGGCCCGGATTCCATTCAACGCCGTCCGGCAACTGCAGCACGGCAATGCCATCGCGACGCACCAGATGGCGGTCCTCGCCGAGCCCATGCGGGATCGCCACGCCGTGGCCAAGAAAGGTGTTCGCCAGCTGCTCACGGCGGCCCATGCTGGTTTCGTAGCCCGGCGCCACGCAGCCGGCGGCCACCAGCATCTGTGCGGCCTGGGCGATGGCATCTGCCTTGTCGCGGGCCCGTGCGCCGAGGCGGATCAGTTCGTGGCTGACGGGAGCAGGGGCGGGGAGGGAAGACAAGGCGGACTCCGGGGAAGGGGGTGCTGGCGTATTGGGAACGTTCCCAGTGCGCATTTCAATGTGCACTGCACAAAAATCCAATAGTACTTTGGCGTTAGCATTGTCCTGAACAGCCGTCGAGCTGCGGCCAGCACAGTTGACCGGGAACGTTTCCAATGAGCATCAGCATCAACGACGTAGCGCGCGTGGCGGGCGTCTCCAAATCCACGGTGTCGCGGGTACTCGGTGGTGGCCCGGTCAGTGGAGAGGTGCGCAGCCGGGTCGAGGCCGCCATCCGCCAGACCGGCTATCGCCCGAACCTGCAGGCCAGGCGCCTGCGCTCCCGGCATACCGGCATCATCGGGCTGGTCGTGGCGGACATCCGCAACCCGTTCTTTACCGCGCTGATCCGCGCGGTGGAGGAGGTCGCCTATCGCGAAGGCCTGCGCGTCACCCTGTGCAACACCGACGAGGATCCCGAGCGTGAGGCGCTGTACCTGCAGTTGATGCACGAGGAGCGCATCAGCGGGCTGATCTTCGCGCCGACCCGGACCACGGTGGGGCGGCTGGAACGGCTCGCGCTGGACTATCCGACGGTACTGGTCGACCGCGCCGCGCCGGGCGGGGCGATCGACAGCGTTGTGCTGGACAATCCTGCGGCCATGGCGGGCCTGGTCGAGCATCTGGTTGAACGCGGCTATCGACGCATCGGCGGCCTGTTCGGCAGCACCAGCACCACTGCGGCCGAACGTCGTGATGGCTATCTCGCGGCCATGCGCAGGCATGGGCTGGAACCGGACTACCGGGAAGTCGAACCCACGGCCGAGGCCGCCATCAGCACCGCCGGACAGTGGCTGGCTGGGCCCTCGAGGCCCGAGGCGCTGGTCACCAGCAACAGCCTGCTGCTGATGGGAGCACTGAAAGCGGCACGCAGCGCAGGACTGGCGATTCCAGGCGCGCTGGCGCTGGCGGGGTTCGACAACGAGCGCTGGACCGAACTGGTTGAACCAGGCATCACCGTCGTCGAGCAACCGGTGGAAGAGATGGGGCGGGCCGCGATGTCGCTGCTGCTGGAACGCCTGCGTGCGCCGGAGATGCCGGTGCGCAGGCTGGTGATGACCGGCCGCTGCGTGGTCCGGGGATCAACTGCCTCGCGATAGTTTCCAGACGCCTAGGGCCTGCGGAACTGCCTTGCAGATCGTGGAGGGCAGATGATCTGGGCCGATTCGTACCGATTAACGTGACGCGTCACGGTCGGCGTGTAATGAGATGCCTTGCTGAGCGACCGGGAGCAGCTGCGCAACGCCAAGGGCGAATGGCTGCGCTGCCGTGAGCAGCAGAACAGGCATCAGTCGCGAGGCTGCTGGTCACTCCAGCGAGCTGCGGGCCCGGCGACGGATCACGTCGGCCAGATCAATGATGCCGGCCCGACCAAACGGACGTTTCTGGCCACCTTGTGCGGTCTCCATCAAGCGGCGCCATTCATGGGCCTGCACGGCCAGAAGGGAAAGCCATGCCAAGTCCTCAGGGAGCAGTTCACGACCCTCAGGCGTGACCAGTCGGCCGCCCTTGAACGAGAAGCCGGCCCAAGCACCGGTAAGTTTCCGATCACGCATCATTGCGGCTCCATGTCAGAGTAGGAGCCGGGACGCGGCAAGAGGCGTGCCGGGATGCCCTTGCTGGATCAGTATGAACATAATATACATTATGCGAAATCACGTATCCGCCGAATCTGGGCCTTTGTTGGCTCCGCATGGCAATGGCTGAGGCTCTGGCTCGGCTCTTGCCTCCCTGCTGGCTCCCCCGACAAGGATGAGCTGGCAGCATGATCGAGATGACGAAGCAGGTAAATCTGTTACCTCGCGCCATATAAAGGTGTTACTAGTTCGGAAGCAACGGAGGCTTCAGTCGCTGGGCCGTGGCTCCTGGCGATCCATCGCCTTTGCTCTGTGGCAAACCGGGGTTCGCGTCTCTGTACATGGCAGCCTAGTGTCAATGCCGGTATGCTTGCCCTATGACCTGCTTAGTATCGCTCGACCCTCGAATACCGGCGTGATCGCTTCGATCGATCACGCCCCTGTTGCTCATGTTGGTCAGAGCGCCGGCTTTATACTCCGGTGAGAGCACGTGCCAGATAAGCGCGTACACGTCGGTTCGATTCCGACCAGGGGCACCACCACTGAACAGGACTTCTTGTCCTAGAGGCAGGTGCAAGATGGTGATTCCCCGTTTCGACAGCCTCCCCCCAATCTTGGTCGCCGCCGCCCAAAAACGTGCGAGGTTGGCCCGCAGCACGAATGGAGGCTTCACTCATTTGTCTAGAGATCTGCGGGCTGTGGTTCGCGAGACGACTGAGAAGATCATCTGTCAATGGACTACAGCTGTCCGGAACCGCCCCTCCCCACCCTCGATAAATCCTCGTAATCAAGCCGGAATCCTACGTGCCACCATAGATTTTCAAGCGGTTAGTGGGACCACACTGCCGATTCCCTTGGAGGAGGACTCGCCTCTCCCGTTGGCGGGGGCGGACCGGGCGACTGGAGAGAAATTAGGCTTCTAGCGCGGGGCGAACTGAATACGCCCCTCGAACGCCCGTCGTACCTGTTGGAATAAGGCGCGGAAAGCAGGATAGTCCTCGGCCTCGCAGAGGGCGTCAGTGCCCCGCACAGCATATTCTTCCAAGCGATGTTCCGCTGTGACGACCTGACCCTGCCGGCGCCACTGAACGCTATGGCGCCCAGCCGCGTTGCTGTAAGTACTATCTTCCGGTATCTCCGTGACCTTCACAGTTGCCGGGAAGTGCAGTGAGTAACGCTCTTCTCGCAGTCGTGGTACGCACCAGAATGGAGCAGTGTTCTCCGGCTTCGGCGTTTCAAGCACGGCATCCCGGATCGACTCCAGAGCGAAGGCCTGTGGCAATGCGCTAGAGCCACTACGAGTGAAGTCGAGATGCTGCTGGGCATTGACCGTAACCGCAAAGCCAAGCGGTTTTGTCAGATCCTGTGGCAGTGTGTCGAAGGACATTCTTCCAACACCCTCCATCCCTGCATCGACAATCATCCTGGCCACCACCGCATCCCGCTCTTGGGCCGGCAGCCCAGCAATAGCCATACGCATGCGGGACTCTTGATCCGTACCCGGATCAAAGCGGGTCGAAGCAAGCACATCGCCATTACCGACGTATCGGTATTCGGTGCTACTCGTCTGACGGTTACTGGATCTATCCAGAGATGGCGTTCGGCCGAGCCTGCCATCGACCGTATGCACCACTGGCCTTCCGCGCACAGATCCCGGAAGTTCACCGAAGCGAGAGAACTCGGCCGTTGGATCCGTGTACAGGCCGAGCGACGGCACGTATAGGATGACGTGATCGAATTGGCCCGCCACAGGAAGGGCAGGAAGAGAAGGTCCCCCGCGTGTGCCCACTAGCACCGGTGTGCTATCGATCCCCTTGGATGCAAGAAGTGCCTGCAACAGTGCCACCTTATCCTTGCAGTCCCCATACTGTCTGTCCAGCACTTGCGGGGCAGCATTGGGCTCCAACCCACCATTGCTCACGTACACTGCCACGTAACGGATGTTTGCCGTAACCCAATGATGGAGGGCTGCGGCCTGGTCACGGGGCTCCTGCAATCCCTGTGTCAAACGTTCCGCCAATGCGGCAATGGCGGGAGTTACACTCGCAGCTTCGGCCGCTTTGCGGTGGTAAGCACGCCCAACCTGCCCCCATTCGCTGAAGTTGCTGGCCAAAATGGCTGGGCCGAATGCGCCCTCCGGCGGAAGTGCGGAAGGCTTGGCAAGAGGAGTGAGATTACGATGCTCCCATACCCACTGGTCCATGCCATTGGTCCGGGAGTGGCCAAGACCGTCGGCATCTCGTAGCCGAACCTTCATAGCCATCGACTCCGGCGCCGTAATCATGACACGCGCATCCCGCACAGTAGCGTGGGGATTGAAGACCTGCATCAGACCTGCGTAGTCCTCAAACAGAGGTTTGATCTGGGTAAAGCGCGTCTTGAGTACGACTGTCGCCCCTCTGCTTAGGCGCGGGTAAACGATCACCCGGGCCTTGCCGTCGGCATGACTGGCAGGGGCAGCACCGGCTTGTTGCTGCTGTGTATAAATACTCTCTTTCGGCACATCGTGACGTTTTCCTGCCGGATCGAGGACGTACGCCTCGAGCACTTCAACCGACTGACGCCCTTCAATGTACTCGATAGACTCTTGACTCATCGCGTCCACCGCCGCTTGGGTACGGAGAAGCAGTACCCTTTCGTCCACTGAGACGGTGCTTCCGTCTGCGCGGAACTCCTTGGCTACGTGGGAACGAAGTACTTCGAAGTCCTCCTGCCCCCCCGCCCCGCCAGCGAGTTGTGCGCCGGACAAAGTCGGGCTTAGGAAAGCCAGACCCAGGCCGACAACGAGAGCGTGCGGGCATTCTGCTACCGAAAAGCGCACGAACGGCAAAGAATGTGGGTTTGCAAATTTCAACATGAAACGCTCCAAGTGAAACGCGACCTCGGCGCCCCATAAGCGGCCCGGTCGACGGACGACGTTGAGCCTAGCGGATGCCTACGACGCTGAACCTCAAGGGCAGCTCAAGCCCATCTCATTCGTTCTCATTTTCCTAACTCCATGGGCTTACCAACTGAAGCCGACGCCGACCGAGGCGCCGCTGTCACCGTCGGCGCTCATAGACCCGGAAGCCTTGAAGATGAACCCGCCGTCTTCGGAAACCTTCTGCAGGCCCAATGCAAGCGCTGATTCACCGCCATAAGTGGCACCGGCTACAGCGACCGAACGTGCACCCGGCGCGCCGTTGAGCGGCAGGCCAGCAGCCGCCATGGCCACGGCGATGCCAGCCTTTGTTTCGCGGCGCAGGCGCTGCACTTGGTTGTCGGTGTAGGCATTTGCCTGGGAGACGGCCTGGCTGGCCGCGCGTTGGGAAATACTACGTGTCTGCCGCAGATTGACCGCGTCGGTGTCCTGTGTGGCAGGTGCAACGTGGGTGATCTGGCGTTCGGCACCTGCACTACCCATCGAAACTGAATCGTCCCGATCGGTCTTCGCATTGGCACCCAGCGCGACGCTGTTGCGGTGCTCGGCGACGGCCTGGGCACCGATCGCCACTGCGCCCGAGCCTGCCGCGGCCTGCGCCGCGTTGCCGGTGGCATCCGCACCATCCACCTGGATGCCATTGCCCCGGGTGTCCAAGCGGTCAAGACGCTGCGCGAGTGCATTGGCCTGTGCACCTGTGACTGCATCGGTACTGTCGGCGGCAATGCGGCCATCACGCAGGCCGGTGATGGTGCGTGGACCCTCGCTGCCACCCACCTGGATGCGGGTGCCATCACTGCCTGCCCCCACGGTTACATCGCGCGTTGCCTGATCCTGCTGGACCAGGCCGGCCGTGCCATTGCGCAGGCGCGACAGCGATTCATCCATGGCGTCTGCCCGGCCATCGAGCACTGCGGCGGCGGCATTGGCCTGATCGGCGGACGCCTGCGCGGCCGTAGCTGTGGCGCCGGCTGTGTTGGCCAGGGATTTCGCCTCGTTCGCCGCGGTGTTGGCCGATTCGGCGCTGGCAACTGCCGAATCGGCAATTTCACCCGCAGCAGCAGCGGCAGTGGTGGCGGCATCGGCTTTGGTACCTGCCGCGTCGGCCTTGCGATCCGACGCTTCGGCCAAGGCCTTCGCTTCGTTCGCCGTGGTGCCCGCCGCTGCGGCATTGGTCACCGCGGCGTCGGCTTTCTGACCTGCGGTAGTGGCCGCCGCAGTGGCGGCGTCGGCCTTCTCACCCGCAGCTCCTGCGGCAGCAACTGCGCTATCCGCCTTCTGCCCGGCAGCAGCAGCGGCAGTGGTGGCGGCATCGGCCTTGGTGCCGGCCGCGTCGGCCTTGCGATCCGACGCTTCGGCCAAGGCCTTCGCTTCGTTCGCCGTGGTGCCGGCCGTTGCGGCGTTGGTCACTGCGGTGTCGGCCTTCTCCCCTGCGATGGCCGCCGCAGAGGTCGCAGCGTCGGCCTTCTCACCCGCAGCTCCTGCGGCAGCGACTGCGCTATCGGCCTTTTGACCGGCAGCAGCAGCGGCAGTGATGGCGGCATCGGCCTTGGTGCCGGCCGCGTCGGCCTTGCGATCCGCCGCTTCGGCCAAGGCCTTCGCTTCATTCGCCGTGGTGCCCGCCGCTGCGGCATTGGTCACCGCGGTGTCGGCTTTCTGACCTGCGGTAGTGGCCGCCGCAGTGGCGGCGTCGGCCTTCTCACCCGCAGCTCCTGCGGCAGCAACTGCGCTATCCGCCTTCTGCCCGGCAGCAGCAGCGGCAGTGGTGGCGGCATCGGCCTTGGTGCCGGCCGCGTCGGCCTTGCGATCCGACGCTTCGGCCAAGGCCTTCGCTTCGTTCGCCGTGGTGCCGGCCGTTGCGGCGTTGGTCACTGCGGTGTCGGCCTTCTCCCCTGCGATGGCCGCCGCAGAGGTCGCAGCGTCGGCCTTCTCACCCGCAGCTCCTGCGGCAGCGACTGCGCTATCGGCCTTTTGACCGGCAGCAGCAGCGGCAGTGGTGGCGGCATCGGCCTTGGTGCCGGCCGCGTCGGCCTTGCGATCCGCCGCTTCGGCCAAGGCCTTCGCTTCGTTCGCCGTGGTGCCCGCCGCTGCGGCATTGGTCACCGCGGTGTCGGCTTTCTGACCTGCGGTAGTGGCCGCCGCAGTGGCGGCGTCGGCCCTCTCACCCGCAGCTCCTGCGGCAGCAACTGCGCTATCCGCCTTCTGCCCGGCAGCAGCAGCGGCAGTGGTGGCGGCATCGGCCTTGGTGCCGGCCGTGTCGGCCTTGCGATCCGCCGCTTCGGCCAGGGCCTTCGCTTCGTTCGCCGTGGTGCCGGCCGTTGCGGCGTTGGTCACTGCGGTGTCGGCCTTCTCCCCTGCGATGGCCGCCGCAGAGGTCGCAGCGTCGGCCTTCTCACCCGCAGCTCCTGCGGCAGCGACTGCGCTATCGGCCTTTTGACCGGCAGCAGCAGCGGCAGTGGTGGCGGCATCGGCCTTGGTGCCAGCAGTGTCGGCCTTGCGATCCGCCGCTTCGGCCAGAGCCTTCGCTTCGTTCGCCGTGGTGCCGGCCGTTGCGGCGTTGGTCACTGCGGTGTCGGCTTTCTCCCCTGCGATAGCCGCCGCAGCGGCGGCGGTGTCGGCCTTGGCACCTGCCGAGTCTGCCTTCTGGCCCGCGGCAGCAGCAGTTGTCTGTGCGACATCGGCAGCGCTCATGGCTGCGCCGGCATCGCGCGCGGCGGCCGCCGCCGCACTTTGCGCCAGATCGGCCGCACCCTTGGCCGCGTCAGCGACATCTCCGACCGCCTTAAGCTGGCCGATGTTCACCGCATCAGCCGTTGCAACACCGGCAGCAACATTGCCGATCCGGCTGGTAGCTTGTTCACCGTGACGCGCGTCAAACGTGCCGGTGTCCTTGTTCCACAGAAGGCTGTCTGCAGCCAACCCATCAAGGCGGGTATTGACCGCACCCGCCGCAGCCTTGGCGGCATCGGCGGCAGTCTGAGCCGTGCCGGCGGCGGCCAGTGCACCGGTGGCAGTGGCCTGCGCTGTATCCGTCGCCGCCTTGACTTCGGCCAACCCGGCCGCGTTCCTGGCAACGTCAGCTGCCGCTTTTGCGATGTTGTCGCGGTTGCTGGCAACCTGCGCATCGATGCCCGCCAAGGCGTCATTAGTGGTCTTGAGCTGCGCCCCGGTCACCGCCTCGGTGCTGTCGGCAGACAATCGCGCGTCCTTGAGGCCGGCGACCGTACGCGTACCGTCCTTGCCAGACACATCGACCCTCGCCCCGTCGGTGTCCTTGCCGACCGTGAGGGTCCGGGTGCCGGCGTCCTGCTGCACCAGCCCCACCTCACCCTTTTCGAGCTTATCCTGCAGCGATGCCAGTGCGTTCGCGTTCGCCTGCACGCTGGCCGCATTTTTCGCGAGGTCTTCGTCATGCTGCACCACACGGTCGAGTATCGTCCCGAGTGCCTCATCGTGTTTTGCGAGTTCGGCGTCGAGCGCCTCGATGCCGCCCAGCAGAGTCTGCGGCTGCTCGATTTCTTCCCCCAGGCTCTGCAGATCCAGCGCCGGCATCTGCAGGGTGCCGTTCGGGTTGACAGCCACGCCCAGAACCTGCGCGACCGGCGCCAGATCAATGCTCCCGCCGGACGGACGGGCGAGCAGCGTGTCGATCTGTGCCTGCTGCGCCACGTCTCTGGCCACCAGGGCCTGTTCCTTCTCGTTGAGCTTGCCGATTTCGCTGAAGGCAGCAAACATCTGGGAGCCGTTGACCGCGTCGGTACTGGTGGCACTAATGCGTCCGGAAGCAAGATTGACGATCTGCCGCTGCTGGGCTGCGCTGCCGACGGAAACCACGCCGATGGGCGCACCGCCGGCGAATGTGTACGCGGTTCCGGCCAGCGACACCGCCGGATAGGGGGCTGCAGCCGACGTCCGTGCGTTGGCGCCCAAAGCAACACTGAAGCTGTGCTCGACCCTGGCATCGAAGCCGAGCGCGAGACCATCGGCGATGCCTTCATCAACGACTGTGTCTTTGCCCAACGCCACGGCGTTCCTGCTCCTCGCGCGCGCATTCTGCCCGCCAGCGAACGCGCTTTCACCGCCAGCACTGGCCGTCGAGCCCACGGCCACACCGTTGCTTCCAGCGGCATTTGAGTTCTGACCTATGGCAAGGGCTCCCGAATTGTTAGCGTTTGCGTTGTTGCCGATTGCAATCGTTGAATTTTGGCTCGTCTTTGCATTGCCGCCAATTGCGATACCCCACAGCCCTGTTTGAGCAGCTTGATAGCCTATGGCGATACCGGCATCTACAGCGCTGGAGTTCTCACCGATGGAGATCGCTGCGCGTGCTGCCCCCACCGAGGCGCGTGCATTCCAGCCAATGGCGACCGATCTCTGTGAGCCGGCTCTCGCTGCTTGACCAACGGCCACGCCTTCCGATGGTGCTGCAGTGCCTGAATTGCCGATGGCAATACCAACCAGCACCGAGCTCGATCCCATGGCCAATCCATTGCCATCCAAGGGCGCCGACGGCCCAACTCCGATGAATCCGCCCTTGACGTTGAGCGCCCCGTTGGCGTTGAGCGCACCGTTGACGTCAAGCGCGCCACCGATGCTCAGCGATGTTGCGCCGGAAGCCGTTTGACTACGGCCTGTTCCGTAGAAAAGGACGCGGTTGGTCTGACTGGCGGCATCCAGGGGAAGACAATTGTTGTTACGCTGCACCCTTAGCAGACGGTTAGCAGTCCCGGCCTCATCATTGCTGGTGCTGCCAGTGCCGGTAAGATCAGCACGCAGGTGGGTACAGCTGTCACTGTCCCCGCCGTTGACATAGATGCCCTGCTGCTGCGCGATGGCTGGCATAGCTACCGAGAGTCCGGCAATCGCCGTCACCTCCAGCAAGCTGTTGACCAAGGCAACCGGGCGTTGTGGGCGGATGCTTGCCGGACGGCGCCCAGTGCTGCCGCCCTGTCGCAACGCCAGTTCCGACGCAACGACCAGCCGCCCCAGTGTCTTGCTCCAGACTTTGCTGAAAATCCTGTTCATGCCATGAATCCTTGATCTATAGGGAAAGAGAGGTACCGGAAGGGGGCGCGCCAACGCTGGCATGCGCTCGCCCAGCCGCATCACACGAGGCGACACGGGACGGGGTCATCCGGGTCCCGCCAGCGGCGGGAGGGGGCGTTCAGTCGGGAAGCGCGTGACAGCCGCCACCCGCCAGGGCTCAGGCCGGCAACGGCCCAGCCGTTTCGATGGGAAGGCTGGCCGGTCGCAGGGGTCGCGCCAAGCGGTTAGAAGGCATCATTTTCATCAGGTTGACTCCATCAAGGCCCCGCTGCGGGGCGTGCTGGCCCAAGCGTGGCGCTGCAGGTGAATGAGACAAAAGGCACATATCCTGTGCCATGGAGCCGAATGCTAGGGCCGTCCTACCGATGCGACTTCTAGGGCAGCATCATTCCTTCTCATTCGATCTAAACCGTCATTTATGCCTTCATATTCAACAGGTTGCATATCCCCCACCGGCAGGCGCGGGACAAGGAAGAGGGTTGGCGGAGGTGGATTTCAAGGATCATGTGGACCTTGATCGCCCCTAAGTCCCGAGTCCGCGCCGTTGGCGGCGCCATTCGCCGCGGATCTGATTGCGCGCGACGTGGGCGTGCAGCGCCTTTCCGAAAGCACTGTCCGCGCCAAGGCCTGCGTGGACGCTGGCCCAGTGCCCCTGCTCTGCCCAGCGCACATAGCGGACGTAGATCGGCCTCCACGGGCCGGCCTCCGCAGGGATGCTGGCCCAGGGCATGTTCTCCTGGATGACCCAGAGGACGGTCTCGATGAAGCGCCGATAGGCGTCCTCTTGCCCGCGCACACGTGCACGCAGCTGGGAGGGGAGATGACGCTTGACGTCACTCCATTGCAGTTCGCTCATGCGAACGTCAGCAAGTGGACGCGTTTTCATGCTCATGGACCGTAGAGAGATTTCCGCGGCGCCATGACCAGCGGGGTGTGTGCGGAGTGCAGCGTGGGTCATTCTAAGAACCCGGTTGGCGGGCTCGTTCTCAGGAATTGAGAAGAGTGAGTTCTGCCTCGCTCCATTTCAGCGCCGCCGGGATACTGGCGGTCCAGCGCTTCCAGCACACTGCGCCCCAGCGGGGTCAGCGATACCCCCCATCCGCTGAAGCGGTTGCCGTCGATGTCGCTCAGCATGGCAACCTCAAGCCAGCGCAGCCGCCGCATCTGCTGGAATTCGTTGCGGATCTCGCGGGACGCGTATGGAGCAAGGACAAGCTGGGTTATTCGGACGCCCGGTCTGGCGACCCGGAAATGGTGTAGCAGTTGATGGCATAGCGCTGGCGATGCGCGCACATGGTCATCCACAGGCCACCGCCTGGCGGCTGCCCGCCACGGTCTCAAAGCAAGCGGGATGGGTTCCGAACCGTGTCAGGAAACGTTCGCCGCTGATCGGCGGCGCGTGCAAATAGCCTTGGGTCTCATTGCAGCCAAGTCGCTCCAGCACAACTAGCTGGGAGTCCCGCTCCACGCCTTCGGCCACCACACGCACCCCTAGGATCGAGGCCATGGCGACGATGGCCACGATTATCGACGGGTCCACCTCGTTACGGTCGACGTCGCTGACGAAGGAACGATCGATCTTCAGCTCATGCACGGGCAACTGCTTGAGCCGCGCCAGGTTGGAAAAGCCGGTGCCGAAGTCGTCCAAGGAGATCCTGATACCTGCGGCGTGAAGTGCGAGCAGCTGGTTCCGGGTCGATTCGGCGTCCTCAATCAGGTTCGATTCGGTGATCTCCAGGATCAGCCGGTCCGCCGGTACACCCTGCTGGGTGAGGTAGTCCAGCACCCGCTGCGCGAAGTCGGCGCAGCGCAGTTGCAGCGGGGAGACATTGACGGCGACCGACCAATCGAAGTTGCCTGCGGCCCTCCACTGCCGCAGCTGCCGACAGGCTGCCCTCAACACCCAATGTCCAAGCCGATGGATCGCACCGGTCTGCTCGGCGAGTCGGATGAACCGGCCGGGGGCGACCAAGCCCAGCCGCGGGTGCTGCCAGCGCACGAGTGCTTCGGCGCCGACCACGCGGCGGCTGCCGCAGGCCAGTTTTGGCTGGTACAGCAGGATCAGCTGGTCGTTGTCCAGCGCCCGCATCAAGTCTTCGAGGGTGGGGGTGATGCCGCCAGTGGCGGCTGCGAGGCTCGACATGGCCTAGGCTCCATCAGGGAGCGGCCATACTCGTGAACATGCGTCCATCCGACTTCTGCCGCCGGCTCAATTGATGTCAATTGATCTCTCGGCCGGCGCCAGCGCGGGGCCGCGGGCAGATCAGCGCATACCTTCGCCGGCGCAGCGCCCATCCTGCCAGAGCTTCGGTGGCGTCGCATGCAGCGCGGGGAAGGCCACACCTTCCGGCACGGCCCTGCCCCCTCGCACGACGGTGCTGGGGCGGGCGTCGGCCAAAGTCGGACATGGCTGCAGCACCGGCCGGGTCGGTGGCGGCGCAATCAGGCTGGTTCGGTCCCGCTGCAATGCCGGAAGTTCCTGACCGGGTGGCAGCCGGACCAGCGGCGGGATAGCCACCTGCCGCGACGGCGCAGGCGTCAACATGGCCGCGGGGACTTCGGTCTGCGGTGGCCGCGGGTCTTCGGGGAACTGCGAGGCCAGCGGCCACACGGGGATCCTCGGTGAAACACTCAATACCACTGCAACAAGGCTGATCTGTAAATACATGCTGTTGTCCTTTCCACGCGCGGAGGCGCGCGTACAAGGGCGTCAGCGTCGCCCGGCATCGAACGATCAGCTTCTGACGGCGCCTCAATTATTTCTCTACCGGCCCTGCGCCGGCCCTGTCATCGCGGGCTTAAGGTGCCCCCCCCCGATCGTTCCTGGTGTGACAACCACCCCATCGTCGCGCCGGGCAAGGCCGTCTGGCGGGCCTTGATGCTGGCCACGTCGGCGCCCAATGACGGCTGTGCCGATACTGGCAGCAGGCTGAGCACCTGCAACTGGGTGCGCAGGTCGCCCTCGCCGCCAGCCCGCCTGTAAAGCTGCTTGCCCAGCTCGATGGCTTCGGCGGGCCGTGCGTTACGCTGCGCGTCGGCAACCTGCAGCAGGTCCAGGCGATGCCGCAACTCGGCTTCCGCCTCGGGCAGCAGACCGCGCGCAGCGGCCGCCTGACGGCGGCTGGCCTCCCAGTTGCCTCGGGCGGCGCTGATCTCCGCTTCGAGTACGGTCAATGACGCACGGATCAGCGGTACCAATCCACCCTGCTGGGCCGACGCCTGCAGGACGGCCGCATCGCTCTCGGCGGCCGGGATGTCGCCAAGACGCAGGGCGATCACGGCCATCCGCAGGCGCTCGCCCCCTAGTGAGTGGTTGCCAAGGATCCGCCCTGCGTCGGCGCCGTCGATCAACGCCCGTGCCACTTCATAGTGTTGCCGCGCCTCGGCGTGGTCGTGGGCCAGCAGCGCCACCAGCGCCTGCGACGACGCGGACGTGAACCGAGAGGGAGCATCGTCCGCATGCGTGCAGGCGGTCGTCGTATCGGCCTCCGGCTCCGCGCCGAGGTAGGTGCTGATGCGCAGGCGTTGACATCCAACCTGTGCCCGGCTGTTGCTGGTCACCGCGCCGGCCTCGCGTGCCGCCTGCAGGGCCAGGCCGCTGGCCTCGCTTGCATCACGCAGCCGTCCTTGTACTTCGAAGATCCGCGACAGCGCGAGGTTCGCCCGGACTCCAGCAATGCCCTGCAACCCCAACGCCTGTATCTGGGTCGCCCGTGCCTGAGCCTCCGCAAGCCGAAGCTGGAACATGTCGTCTGCTGCCAGTTCCACCTCGAACTGGCCCTGCATGTTCACGTTGCCCAGTTCACGCGCGGTCTGCAGCGCCTCCCGCACCCAGTGCAGGCGGCCTTCGACGGTGGGGCTTAGGTTGCCCAGGGTTACCTGGATGTTCGCGACTAGCAGCAGGTTTCCGGCGCGCTTGGCCCGCTGTAGGGCTCCCTCGACCATGCCCGGGTCGCGCGCGACCTGGCCTGCGTGCACGGTGGCCAGTACATCGGCGTACTCGGCCTGCTCCGTGGCCCCGGCGCTCTTCAGTTGGTCCGCCGCCAGACGATAAGCCTGTTCACCCTGCGCCGGGTCCTCCGTCGCAATGATGTTGGCTTCCAGCAGGGTCGCCTGCGCAGCCTGTACGCGCATGCCTGCGGCGATGGCGATGTCACGAGCGGATCGCGCGGCGCGCTTTGCCTGTTCGAACTGCGCCTTCCCGTAATAGGCATTGCCATACAACAACGCCCGCTGGAAACGGGCATCCACGCTCGCGCCTTCAACGTGCTCGGTACTGTCGAGATAGCTGATCACCGTGTCGAATTTGCCGGTGCGGATCAACAGACGTGCATATCGCAGCTGGTAAGGCACATGCTGCGGATGTGCAACGAGCAGTTGCCGCACGGCCCTTTCGGCATCCGAAGCGCGTCTCTGGTCCATTTCCAGCTGCATCGCGCGGAGCGACTGGCGCCCTGTCTCGGGCAACGGCACCAGCAGGGTGTGGGCGAGTTCCATATGGCGGACAGCTTCCAGGCTCTCACCGAGCTCTGATTGCGCAACCGCCAGCTGCACATACATCAGTCCGAATCGTGGCGCATGGGTCAGGATGCTGCTGGCACCCTGCTGCACCGCTCGCCAGTCACCCCGGTCGTAGGCAGCGGCGACAGACGCGTAGCGCTGCGCCGTAGTGCCGTCCACTTCCAGCAGGGGCCAGGTGTCCTGCGCGTCCGGTACAAGTAGCCTGACCAATTGCCGCGAGAGATCATCGATGGCCGCGGGTGCGGCGGCCAACGTGGCAACCTTTTCGAATACCCGGTCACGGCCCTGTTGCTGCACCCGAGCACGCAACGTGAGCTGCTTGCCGTCAGCGCTGCGGGTGGTGCTCAGCAGAACGACGGTGGGCGCTGCGCCGCCCTTGTCGGCAAGTAGGTCCTCACCCTTCAGCAGCCGCACATCGGGGAGCTGCTGCAACTTCCATTCAGTCCAGTGGCGAAGCAGGTCGCTGGCCCAGGCGGCATCGGCGTCGCTGCGGGTCGGTACGCTCATCAATGCCACGGACACCGGATCGTTCGTACGCGGCCAGAATGCCCACAGCGCCAGCACACCGGCCACCAGCAGCAGCGCGGCCACGGCAACCAGACGCTTAAACCGGCGAGGGGATGGCCGCGTGGCCCCGGTCACGGCGGTGGTGACCGTTCCAGTTTCGGTTTCAGGTTCGCCGCCGTCCGGCACTTGCTCGACCGGTTGTGGGCCCGTGCCGTCCCCTGCATCCCCGCCCGTACCGGCAGCCTCGTCCGCCGATACCGGTGGCGCCGGTTGCGTTTCTGTGTGCAGCGCAGGCATCGCATCGAGCCATTGCACCGGCCCCGGTGGGTGGAACACATAGCCACGTTTGGCGATGGTACGGATCCACTCGCGGCGCGAATCGCCCAGCGCCTTGCGCAGCAGCCAGATGCTCTGCGACAGGTTGGCATCATCCACCACCAGCCCGGCCCACAGGCGATCGAACAACTCCTGGCGGGTAAACAGCTTGTCCGGCTCGGAAATCAGCAGCAACAGCAGCTCGAAAATGCGCTGCTGCAGCTCAACGGCGCCCTCGGCCGAGATCAGCCGCCGATAGCGCAGGTCGATCAGCAAATCGCCGATCTGCAGGCCCTGCGCTCCCGCAGGCCATGGCGTGCTCATTGGGCCCCGCCCATGCGGCAACAAGATAGGCAAAACGCTGCAGTCAAGCAGAACTCTCCTTGCGGGTCACGACATACGCGCCAACCGTTACCGGGGCGCTGCCAGCGCGCACAATGTGAGGCCGAAGTCATGTTCCATGCAACACCAGTATGGGTGGAATCCCATTTCATGCGGACGGATGGTTGCTGCCAGAGATGCGCTCCCGGGGGACGGTAGTTTGACTGAGATCGGTTTCCCCAGCATTCATGCGCCTTCAGGAAGGTCGGTAAATCCTTGAACCTGTTACATTTCGGCTGGACCCATCCACGGCAGGCCGCGTCAGCGGCGGGGATCTGAATGGGTTGGAGCGGGGATTGAAGATCAATCACAGTCGCCTGGCCGGGCTCCCATTCAGCCGGCGTTGGACTGCGGCCAGACGTTATCGCCTCGGGCGAAGAGCTGGGGACTCCCGCACCGCTACGAGGGGACGCCCATACCTGATTTGGCCCATTGCAGGCCATCGCCCATCCGCTCCAGGGCTGCGGCGGATGCGAAGAACAGGTGATTCAGGCCGGCCACATCTGCGGGCTCGGCGGCGAAATGCCGCGATAGTAATGTGCTTCATCCGGGCATTCCGGGAGGTTGCTATCGCCTGCGTCACAGAGCGCCAAGGCAGCTGGACTAACCCGGAGCATCCCTCAAGCGGACCGACACCCTGAAGATTCTGGCCAGCCAAGACAAGCGAGTGCTGATCGCATCTACCGCACTCGCCTCGCCCGCTCGCAGAAGCAAGGCGATGGGCGGTACCAGATCGGCATCTTATCCAAAGGCTATCTCAACCACCCGCGAGGTGCCCACGGTGAATGTACCAACCTTCAACCCGAATCTACGCTGGAACATAGTGCCGCTGATGGGGGGGGCGTGGACAAGCCCCTGGCTCTGGTCGCATGCGAGAAGCTCGATCGCACGCAGTTGGTTAGGGCGGTCGACACCTTCAGCCACTACTTTCAACCCTAGAATTGCCCCTAGGGTGACGATGGTCGACACGATGTCGGAGTCCACCGGATTCGTGTCCACCTCGGCGATAAACACCCGGTCGATCTTCACTTCATTGATGGGAAGGCGCTTGAGCCGCGCGAGGCTAGGGAAGCAAGTGCCGAAATTGCAGATCGCGATCTGCACGCCGTCGGCGAACAGGTCTGACAACGCGCCGCAGCCACCGTTGATCGTTGACATCAAGCAGGATTCGGCGACGTCAAGGGTCAACTTTTCTGCCGCGATATTGTTGCGACGCATCGCATCGCGAACCTGTCCGCAAAAGTCAGCATGAAGGAGCTGCATTGGGGAGACGTTGATGGCAATCGACCAGTCGGGGTTCCCGCTGTCGTGCCACTCCCGCAGCTGGGTGCAGGCGCGGTTGAGCACCCATCGACCTAGCCGATGGATGAGCCCCGCCTGCTCAGCAAGCTCGATGAAGTGACCTGGAGCGAGGAGGCCCCGTTGCGGGTGCTGCCAGCGGACCAGTGCCTCGGCGCCGACCACCCGTTGGCTGCCGCATTCGACTTTGGGTTGGTACAGCACCACCAGCTCGTCATTGCCCATCGCTCGAATCAGCTCTTCGGATGTAATCGGGACACGGTCGAGATCAGGGGCGAGCATCATGGCTACTCCGGGGGGAACTACCATGCTGCGAAAGCAGTGCCGGGTCAGCTTCTGCGGCGCCATCAATTGATATCAATCCATCTCTCGAGTCGCTCTACCGACCCTCTCGGGGCCCTTCCGCACGCCGTACGGCTGCTAGAGCTTCGATGGCGTGACTGCAAGCGTGGGCACGCCGTTGATAAGCATCGGCTTGCAATTTCGTGCCAGGCTGGGGGCTGGCGTGCACACCCCGCTCACGGCCCAACTGCATTCATATTCCACTGCAAGAAACGGTCAACTGCCTACCCTCGATAAACATCCCTTGTCGCGACTGCATCGGCTACTTACCACGCTTTCTCCACCATCGTTGCAACCAAGCCATATAGCAACATGCGACGCCTCACCCCAGAGGATTCAATTCGATTAACGTGACGGATCACGGTCGGTTGGCGCCCTCCCGTTGGCGCCCCACCCCTCACCCACTCACAAGGATGAGGCGGCACGCATGACCTATATCGGAATCGGGGTCCACGTACAGGTGGCCATTTGCTTCGCGGTGCATGCCATTCGCGGATTCCCGGCAGGTGAGCGTGCGACTCACTCAGTATCGATCCAGCCCGTATCTCGCGCACGCGCAAGATCTTCTGGAGTGTCGATATCCAGGGCCAGTTCCGGCGCCTGTAGGACATGCACGGTATCGGCAGGAAGTTGCCGCAGGCGCGCTCCGAAGCCGCGGTCACCGGCTGCACCCACAGGGGTGAACCAGGCGCGCGGCACTACCGCGGGAACGCCAAGCGCACTCCCGTGACGGGTGCCCGCGCACGCTGACGTCGCGGCGCGGGCACCCGAAAGCAGCGCCTGCAGATGGGAGCGCTCGATTGCGGGCTGGTCGCATGCCACGACCATCACGGCGGTCACCGTGGGCAGCAGGTGTGCCCCGGCAACCTGCAGGCTGCTCGCCAGGCCGCGTTCCCAGTGGGGGTTGGTGACCAAGGTGGCATCCAGCCCGGCAATGCTGGATGTCACCGCCTGTGCGTTCGCGCCCACCACGACCAGTAGCTGCGCTGGCGCGAGCTCCAGCGCCAGCCGCACCACGCGATGTACAAGGGGCTCGCCCTGCCGGGTCAGAAGCTGCTTGGGCTGGCCAAGCCGGGTGCTCCCGCCCGCAGCAAGCACGACGACCGCATGCGTGGCCGTCACGTGCCGGCGGTGCTTCGCCACTGCTGCAGCTGCGCGGCGATGCTGAGCGAAATCGCCTCTGGCCCTCGGCCGCCGATGTTCAGGCCGACCGGTGATCGAAGTCTCGGGAACAGGCGGTGGCACTGATCCGGTGTCAGCAGTTTGAATAGGTCCTCGCGCCTTCGCCGCGGACCCAGCAGTCCAATGAACGCGACTTTGGTATCGGCCAGGGCCACCAGCGCCTCGCGGTCCAGCTCAAAATCGTGGTGCATCACCAGTACCGCGTCGCACCCGTCGGCATGGAGGGCCTCGGCCGGGCTCACCCGGAGCTGTGCATCCGCGCCCTGCCCCGCTGAGGCCCAGCGCGCTCGCCGTTCGGCCACACTGATCTGCCACCCCAGGCCACGCAGCAACGGAACCAGGAAGGACGTTTCGGGACCGCCCCCCAGGATCAGGGCCCGCGGAAGCCGGGGCAGGGTCAAACGCCATGCGCCCTCGCCAAAGGACTGCGCCCCGTCCATCGGATGCAGCTGCCACGCCTGCTCGCAATTGCCTATGCGGAAAACGATCTGCCCCGACGTGCGAAGGTCGCGTTGTAGTGGCACACCCTCGCGCAGCCATGCCTCGATGACAACGTCGATGCCGGTCATGGCACGCAATGGCAGAAGCGCAATCCGAAGCCGGCCGCGGCAGCCGAGCGCGGACCCACTCAGCAGGTCGTCGTCACTGCGGGTGTCGATCTCGATCCAGTCGACCTGCCCTGCCGCGCTCACCTGCTCCGCGCGTCGCGCGAGCTCTGGCTCCAGGCATCCGCCGCTGAGCCAGCCGACCTGGCTGCCGTTGCAGAACAGCACCATGTCGCCGGCACCGGCGTAGGTGGAGCCATCGGTTTCCAGCACCAGCGCGAGCACGGCGTGCTCCCCCGCGCGCACACGCGTCAAGGCCGTCTCGAGCACGCCGCGCGGGCTGCCTTCGGTGAGGAAACCCGGCGCTGCGGACAGGTCCTCGGCCAGATCGCCGGGCTCCCCTCCACCTGCCGCTGAAGCGTCCGGCGCGGGTGAGGCTACGGGTCGGTCCATGCGCAACGTCAGCCTACGTCGGGCAAGCCGGGCAACAGCTTGTCCAGGGTGATGGGATAGTTGCGCACGCGCACGCCGGTTGCGTTGTAGATCGCATTGGCGATCGCGGCGCCAACCCCGCAGATGCCCAGTTCACCCACGCCCTTGGCCTTCATCGGCGAGATCACCGGATCCAGCGTGTCGAGGAAGACCACGTCCTGGTACGGGATGTCGGCGTGCACGGGAACCTCGTAGCCAGCCAGGTCGTGGTTGATGAACAAACCAAGCCGTTTGTCGACCACCAGCTCCTCCATCAGGGTCGCGCCCGCACCCATCACCATCCCACCGATGACCTGGCTGCGTGCGGACAGCGGATTGAGGATCCGGCCGCCATCGCATACGGCAAGCATGCGGCGAATGCGCGTCTCTCCAGTGTAGGCATGCACGGCGACCTCGCAGAAATGCCCTGCATAGGTGCCGACGTCGTAGCCTTGTTTGAAGTCGCCGAAGGCAATGCCGTCCTCCGCCGACAGTGTCCCCGCCTCCGCCAGCTTGATGCTCCGCCCACCCGCCTGGATGCGGCCATTGGCGAAGTTTGCGGTGTCGCCGTCGAAGCCCAGTTTCTCGCCCACCTTGCGGCGCAGGCTGACGCACGCCGCGTACACGCCCGCGGTGGAGCTTGCCGCGCCCCACTGGCCGCCGGAACCGGCGGAGGCGGGATGACGGGAGTCGCCGAGGGTGACCTGGACCTGGTCCAGCGGCACGCCCATGGTTTCGGCTGCCGTCTGCGCGATGATCGTGTAGGAGCCGGTGCCGATGTCGGTCATGTCGGTCTCGACAATCACCCCGCCCTGGCCGTCAAGCCGGACCCGCGCCGCCGACTTCATCGTCGGTGCGCCGCGATAGCCCGCGGACACGCCCATGCCGACCAGCCAGTGCCCTTCCCTAACCTGCGCCGGCCTGGCGTTGCGCTTGTCCCAGTTGAAGCGCTCCGCGCCTTCGCGCAGGCAGCGCACCAGGTTGCGGTCGGAGAACTTCTTGGACGGATCACCGGGTACGACCTCCGGCTCGTTGAGGATGCGGAACGCGATCGGGTCGAGACCCAGCTTCTCTGCCATTTCGTCCATCGCCACTTCCAGCGCCATGTGGCCCGGTGCTTCGCCCGGCGCGCGCATCGCATTGCCTTCGGGCATGTCGAGCGTGGCGATGTAGTTGGCCACCAGGCGATTGGCGCCCGCATAGAGCTTGGGCGTCTGCAGGGTGCCATTCTCGCCGTCCTCGCCGTTGATGTTGCCCGACCAGTTCTCATGGGCGATGGCGGAGATCCTGCCATCTTTCGCGCAACCGATCCGGATGCGCTGAATTGTCGCGTGCCGGTGCGTCGTGTTGTTGGCCATTAAAGGGCGTTGCAGCGCGATCTTCACCGGCCGCCCGACCTGCTTGGCCGCCAACGCGGCCAGCACCGCGTCGGCACGGATGAACAGCTTGCCGCCGAAGCCGCCGCCGATATAGGGCGAGTCCACGCGCACCTTGGCAGCGTCGATGCCGAGGATCGACGCCATGCCCTGCTTGGCCCAGTCGATCATCTGGTTCGCCGTCCACAGCGTGAGCGTGTCGCCCTCCCAGGCGGCGATGGTGGCGTGCGGCTCCATCATCGAATGACTTTCGTCGGAGGTGTGGTAAGTCTCGTCGAGCTTGACCGCGGCGCTCGCGTAGGCGGTGTCGAAATCGCCCAACGCCTGCCGATCGGGCTTGCCATCGCGCCCCTTTGCCAGCGGCGCGGACGGCGCCAGTGCGGGAAAATCGAAGCGGCCCTTGCCGCGCTCATAGCGGGTGCGGATCAGAGCCGCGGCGGCGCGGGCCTGCTCGAAGGTCTCTGCCACCACGCATGCGATGGCCTGGTGGTAGTGGGCCACTTCGGGGCCGCCGAACAGCGGCGCATTGTTCCAGTTCGATTTGCCGACCGGCTTGGTCTCCGGTGCGGTGATGACCGCCAGTACACCTGGGGCGGCGCGTGCGCGGGAGGCATCCATCGAAATGATGCGCCCTTTGCCGATGCCCGCGCCGACGATATAGCCGTAGGCCTGGTTCGGTGCCACGTCATGGCGCTCATACGCATAGGGGGCGGTGCCGGTGGTCTTGCGTGGACCGTCGATGCGCGGCGTCGACTTGCCGACGACCTTCGCCTTGTCGAACAGGTTGTCACCGGCGGGGGCGTTGAATTCAAGGGGCATCAGTGCTCTCCTTCCACCAGCACGGCTGCGAGGGTGCGCTCGGCGAGAGCGATCTTGAACGCGTTCTCCCGCGTCGGACGGGCGCCGGCGAAGACCTGCCGGGCCGCGGCCTTTACACCGTCGCGCAGCAGGGGTTCGGCTGCCTCGATGCGCCACGGCTTCGGCGCAACTCCACCGAAGGCGAACCGCGCCGAGCCGTCTGGCTGCACGACTGCGGCGACCGACACCAGTGCGAAGGCATAGGACGCGCGGTCACGTACCTTGTGGTACACGTGCCGACCGCCCAGGGGTTCCGGCAGCGTGACGTGGGTGATCAGCTCACCGCGCTGCAGCACGTTGTCCTGCTGCGGCCTGTCGCCGGGGGAACGATGGAAATCGGCGATCGGGATGCTGCGCGTACTGCCGTCACCCCTGACGGTCTGGATCGAAGCGTCCAGCACCCGCAGGGCCACCGCCATGTCGCCCGGATAGGTCGCGATGCAGCTGTCCGAGGTGCCGATCACGCCCATCTGCCGGGAGAATCCTTCGAGCGCGCCGCAGCCTGATCCGGGCAGGCGCTTGTTGCAGGGCAGATGGGGATCGTAGAAATATGGGCAGCGCGTGCGCTGCAGCAGGTTGCCGCCGGTGGTGGCTTTGTTGCGCAGCTGCCCGGAGGCCCCTGCCACGATCGCGCGGGTCAGCACCGCGTAGTCGCGGCGCACGCGCTCATGCGAGGCCAGCGCGGTATTGGTGACCAGCGTGCCGATGCGCAGGCCGCCCTCGTCGGTGGGTTCGATCCTGTCCAGGCCGATGTCCTGCACATCGACCAGGTGCGCTGGCGTCTCGACCTCCAGCTTCATCAGGTCGAGCAGGTTGGTCCCCCCGGCGAGAAACTTCGCGCCTTCGGTACCGGCGACGGCCTTGGCGGCTTCGGCCGGGGATTTCGCGCGCTCGTAACTGAAGGCCCTCATGAGCGCCTCCCTGCAGAGGTCACGCCAGCGACCTCTTGCATCGCCTCGGCAATGTTGGAATAGGCGCCGCATCGGCAGAGGTTGCCACTCATGCGTTCGCGCATTTCCATGCTGGTGGTCCGGGGCCGTGCGCTGACGTCCGCCTGCACATGGCTGGGGACACCCCGCTTGATCTCGTCCAGTACCGCCACCGCCGAACAGATCTGCCCCGGCGTGCAATACCCGCACTGGTAACCGTCATGCTTGATGAAGGCGGCCTGCATCGGATGCAGGTCATCGGGGGTTCCGAAGCCTTCGATGGTGGTGATGGCATCGCCCTGGTGCTGCACCGCCAGGCTGAGGCAGGCATTGATGCGCTCACCGTTGACCAGCACGGTACAGGCACCGCATTGACCGTGGTCGCAGCCCTTTTTGGTCCCGGTCAGCTTCAGATGTTCGCGCAGGGCATCGAGCAGCGTGGTCCGCGTGTCGAGCTCAAGCTCCCGGCGCGTGCCGTTGACGGTCAACGCCACCGTGCTGATGACCGGCGGCCTGGGCGGCGGGGATGCCGCCAGTTCGGCGGCGAGCGATGACGCCCCCGGTGCGGCGGACATCGCCACGGTCGTGGCGCCGCCGGCGATCACCTGGCGACGCGTCAACTTCATTCCTTCATCCCAACTTGGCACAGTGACCTCCTGGCGTTCGGGGAAACCCCGTGGCTGGATGGACGCGCTCACACTACTCAACGGGCACTATGCGCGTCTGCAGGGTACAGATTTGTGAAACCGGCCCGAGGCGTGCCGGAATCGTCGGCCGAGCCTACTGGCCGGTCATCTTCAATGCTGCCTCTGGCAAACCGTCAGCGAACATCTTCAACCGGCAGCGAGTCGGACACGATGTGGACCACCAGTGGCCCTTTCGCGCGAAGGTGCTGCAGCCCGCCTTCGATTCGCCCCAGTCTGACCAAGCCTTTCGAGTAGGCAAACGGCTTGTGGAAGATCGCCAGATTCCCCCATGGTGCATAGAAGGCGATGTCGCCCGCCACCGGCGTGATTCCCTCCGGCTCGCCCGTCACGTTCAGATGACGCGGAAGCTGCGCGATTTTCTCGGTCTCTGCGTAATCCTCCAACTGCAGAGTCAGTGGCAACTGGGCGATGAACTCGCGTGCGGGACGGCTGTCTTCCAGGGTGGCCGACAGCCGTCGATCGTTGATGATCAGTTGAATCTTCATGGGATGAACCTCCTGGTTGGCCCTGGCCTTGTTGGTCGCGACGCCTTGATGATCGGGCGCGGCAAAGCATGCTGCTGCTCCAAGCGCAACGAAGAGCACAAGCAGCTGCGCAGCGATTGACGTAACGCGTGTCATCGCTTCAGAGCCTCCGTGCCAATCGCCGCTGACGGGGTGTGGACGGTCTCTGCCGCCGTGGCGTAAGCAAGCAGTGCGGCAAACACCAGCAAACCCGCACTGGCCAGGAACGTAAAGGCAAACCCGAGGCTGTCGAACAGCAGTCCGCCAAGGGCGGCGCCCAGCGCGATGGAGCACTGCACCACCGCAACCATCAGCCCGCCACCGGCTTCGGCGTTGTCGGTGAACGTGCGCGCCAGCCAGCTCCACCAGCCCACCGGTGCGGCCGTGGCCAGCAGGCCCCATGCTCCGAGCAGTGCGGTGGTCGGCCAAAGGTGAGTCCCCAGTGGAATCAGGATGACGGCAATCAGCGCCATCATGGCCGGAAGGGTCACCAATGTGCGGTAGAGCCCGCGCCTGATGAATGCACCGATGGCCAGTGTGCCCACGAAGCCACTCACCCCGATGGCCAGCAGCACCCATGGAACATCAGATGCCCCCGCAAGGGTCACCCGCTCCAGGAACGGCCGCACATAGGTGAACAGGGCGAACTGCCCCATGAAGAAGGCGGCGCAGGCCGTCATGCCCAGTGCCACCACCCGCCGCCGCAACAACACGACCACCCCGCTGCGTGATTGACCTTCCTCAGCGGCCATGGAGGGCAGGCAAACCCACTGCCACGCCAGGGCGACAGCAGCCACCGGCAGAAGGCACAGGAAAGCGCCGCGCCATCCGATCATGCTACCGAGGTAGCTGCCCAGTGGCGCCGCAATGACCGTGGCAAGCGCGTTGCCGCTGTTGAATACCGCCAAGGCTCGCGGGACCTCGGCCTCCGGCACCAGCCGCATCGCCGTTGCGGCGGACAGGGACCAGAAACCACCGATCACCACGCCGATCAGCGCACGACCTGTCATGTAGACCGGATAGTTCGGGGCCAGCGCTACCACCAGTCCCGATACCGCCATCAACGCCGTGAGGATCAACAGCAACGTTCGCCGGTTCACGCTGCCCGCCAACCGGGAGATCGACAAGCTGGTCAGCACCGCAAAGGCACCCGAAATAGCGATGCCGTAGCCGGCAAGGCCTTCGCTCACGCCCAGGTCTGCTGCCAAGGGCGTGAGCAGGCTCACCGGCATGAATTCCGAGGCGATCAACGCGAAGACGCATAGCGTCATTGCGAGCACCCCGCCCCAGTTCGCGCGATCCGGGAGGGCCTCGGTGCTGCTCATTTCGCCGCCAGGCCGCGCTGGAAGAATGTGGCCAGCTTGTCAAAGGGAATCAGCGGGGTGCGGTCGTACAGATCCACGTGGCCGGCACCCTTCACCCAGTAGAGCTCCTTCGGCTGCGCTGCCCTTCGGTAGGCGTCTTCGCTGAACTCGCGGGAATGCGCGGCGTCGCCGGAGATGAACAACATGGGCCGAGGCGAGATCGTCTCAATGTCGTTGAAGGGATAGAAGTTCATGAATTTGACCAGGCTGCTGAAGAGCGGCTGGGTTGTCAGTTCGGCCTTGTCACCCTTTGGCGTGTAGGCGCCGCGCGGGGTGCGGTAGAAGTCGAAGAACTCACGCTGGATGGCGGGCGTGTCAGCATCGAGTTGGTTCACGGTGCCAGGCACGAACATCGGCGCCCCGCCCTTGAATTCGGCCAGACGCTGGTCTGTCGCGGACTGGATCACCGCCTTGCGCTGCTCCAGCGACTGGCCATTGTTCAGCCCCTGCCGTACCGCCGCGCCCATGTCGTACATGCTCACCGTGGCGATGGCCTTGATGCGCGGGTCGATCTTGGCGGCACTGATCACAAAGCTGCCGCTGCCACAGATGCCCAGGCCGCCGATGCGGTCGGGGTCGACAAAGGACTGAGTGCTCAGGAAATCCACGGCCGCACTGATATCGTCCGAGTAGACTTCCGGCGCCACCAGGTGTCGGGGGGCGCCAGCACTCTCGCCCCAGAAGGAAAGGTCGATCGCCAGCGTAACGAAACCCTGCTCGGCCAGCTTCTGCGCGTAGAGCTGCGAGCTCTGCTCCTTCACTGCGCCCATCGGGTGGCCAACCACCACTGCGGGGGCGCGGCTGCCGCCAGGCAAGCCTTGAGGGCGGTAAAGCGTGCCCACCACCTCCATCTGGTACTGGTTGTGGAAGCTCACGCGCTCCCCCTTGACCGTTGGGCTGCGGTAGAAGTTGTCGGCTCCAAGAGCCCGGGCCGGCACCGGTGCGTCAGCGGCCATGGCCGAAGCCGGAACATTGAGGCTGGCGAGCAGTGCCACCAGCAGCGTGGTGCGTTTCATGGGCGTATGGCCTCGGTTGGGGGGACTTGGGTCGCCACGATAGGCTCCAGCCCCTACATCGATAAGCCGCTTGAAAGTTGATGCATTGCTGAGTTGAGCTCACAATTGATCCATGAGCACCGTGAAGACTCACGATCTGCAAGCGTTCCTGGTAGTGGCGCAGGAGCAGAGTTTCACCAAGGCGGCTGTTCGTCTTGGGGTAACGCCCTCTGCGCTGAGCCATTCGATGCGGTTGCTGGAAGAGCGCTTGGGCATTCGCCTGCTGGCCAGGACGACGCGCAACGTATCGCCCACGGAGGCAGGCGAGCGACTGATGCGCTCGATCGCGCCGCATTTCGAAGCTATCGGCGCCAGCGTAGAGGCGTTGGGGGACCTGCGCGACCGACCCGCCGGAACGCTACGGATCTCCTGCACTGACGATTCCATGGAGACCGTCATCCGCCCGCGGCTTGCTGGGTTCCTGGCCGAGTACCCGGACATCACGCTTGAGTTCTACGTGGATTACGGCTTCACCAATGTGGTGGAGCAACGCTTCGATGCGGGCATCCGTCTCGGAGAGGCGCTGAGCAAGGACATGATCGCTGTCAGGGTTGGCCCCGATTGGCGTCTGGTCGTGGTGGGCTCGCCCGACTACTTCGAGAAGCATCCGAAACCGAAGAAGCCCGCCGACATTACGCACCATCGCTGCGTCCACATCCGACACCGCCCAAACGGTGCCATCTATGCATGGGAGTTCGAAGAGAAAGGCAAGGAATTCACCGTGCGCGGCGACGGGCCGTTGGTCTTCAACAGCATGACCCACGTCATCAATGCCGCACTGGATGGCCTGGGTTTGGCCTACGTGCCGGAACCGCTGGTGGCCGAGCACATCGCGCACGGCAGGCTGCTGGCCGTGCTGGACAGGTGGTGCGTTCCTTTCCCCGGCTACCACCTCTACTACCCGAACCGTCGGCAGCCGTCGCCCGCATTTGCGGCACTGGTCGCGTGGTGGAAGCTGGATAGGTGATGTGGAGGCCGATGCCGGGTGCGGTCCTAATTCCCCGTTGTGCCCTGTATCGGCTGGAAATGGACACCCGCCCTACCCTCGATAAACATCCCTAATCACACCCAACCCTTCGCACGTTGCCGAGTGACGAAGGCCCGGGCAAACCAACAACGCACATCCAGGGGCAGCGTCAGAACCCCCTCCTGATAGATGTCAACGCGTGCCCATGCTGACACGCCACTCGATACCTGCAGATACTATCGCCTGTCGCTATTGCCCTGAATTTCTGCAACAACGACTCAGGCAGTCGTCACCACGACAGCCCAAGCCTGAAATCACGCCAAACCCTTGCACGACGGGCGCCTCCCTGCCCTTGCCTGCCATGCGACAACGCAAGAAGCGTCGAGGGCGTTGTCGGCATCTACCCCATGCCCTTGGCCTCCCACATGACCGGGAGTAATTCTTGGCGCGCCACCGAAAACGGGTTCCGGGCTTCGAAACCTCGGTTCTACGCCGAAGTACACGCTTGCCAGCCAGCTATGGCGGGCGGTGCGCGGAGGCCTTGTGCCTGCCGGTTCCAGCGTAGACCGGGTTTCGAGCCTCGCACCGTCCGCCACCTTTATCGGTGGCGGCTTCCGTTTATCTGTTCGGAGCCCTGCAACGCCTATTCCCCTCCTCCGCAGCCGATCCGCCTGCATCCCGCCAACGAGCCCACACCGGATCGCAACGCCTTCGTTTCGCTGCTGCACAGCATCGGCGCAGGTGCAGCGTCCAACGGCCGGCCCTGGCCGGAGAGTCATCTGCCGCAAGGGCGACGCATGGCGCTGTCCGACGCCGACTGCTCTCTCAACGGCCTGCGCGTGGTGATGGAAATTCTGCTTGCCGCAGAGCGCGCCCGGCAGCATGGAGAGCGTGACCAGTATGTCGGCAACCGGGTGCTGGAGCGTCCGGCCTGACCGGCAGGTGGCGCCCATTAACGTGACGCGTCACACCCAACCACGCACCGTTAACAGCCGCGCACTATCCTCGAAGCCCCCTGAACCTTTACGAGGCGAGTCCATGACCAAGCTCCACACCGTGCTGATTACCGGCTGTCTGCTGGCCCTGAGCCCGCTGGCCTCGGCCGAAACCGTGAACCTGACCAACAGCGCCGACGGCGCCAACCGCGATGCCGGCATTGCTGCGGTCAAGAAGAAGCTGCAGGACGCCTGTACCGATCGCAAGGGCTCGCCGGATGCCGACTCGTTCGAGGTGGTCTTCGAGAAGACCAGCGACAACCCCAACGTGCCCAAGCCGTACTACGTGGACGGCAAGATGAAGTGCGAGCTGCCGGGTTGAACCCGGCGACCGCTATCGACCGGCGCCCTCCCCGGACATGACACGGTCGATCCAGCCGGCGTAACGTGAGATGCGCACATTGAACACCACCTGGCCATAGAAGCCGGCCTCAAGGGCGTGCTCGGGAACGGCGGTGATCCAGGAGCCGAGGCCGACCAGCTGCCAGTCGCCCTGCGCGTTGATGACCAGCGGGCCGCCGCTGTCGCCGTTGCCCAGCACGCCTTCAAGCGGCAGGGCGCGCGGCGGCGGATCGAACCGGTACCAGAGATAGCGGTCGTTGCCGCCGGTGATGGCGTTGTACGCGCGGCGCAAGGCGGTGCGATGCGAACCGCCCGGGATCAACCCCTCGGCGCCATTCCCGGTGGCGCCCTTCCCTATCAAGGTGGCCACCTGCGCAACCTCGCCCGCGCCCCGATAAAGCGCGACCGGCTCGACATCGGCGACGGGCGTGGCCAGCCGGATCAACGCGATGTCATCCGATGCCGCCAGGAACGCGTGGATCTTCGCGGCACTGCCCGTTGCCAGGGCCTCCTCGCCCAGCGCGGCCGGCATCGGCCTGAAGCCGGGGTGCAGATACACACGCTCGACGGCGTAGTTGCGCCCGCCGACGGCGACCTCGGCACCCATGCCGTCCATCGGTGCCGCGTGCGCGGCGGTGACCACCCAGCGTGGGGCGATCAGCACGCCGTGCCCCTCTCCCGGCAGGTCGGCCAGTGCCGGGAAGGCAGACCCATCAATGCGGTACCGGGCGTCATCCACGTCGTCACGGATGACGATGGCCCCGGCAGCAAACGGGAGCGTCACAAGCAGCAGGAAGAGCCAACGTTTCATGTATTTCTGCATCCCCGTGTCCAAGTGCCCACGCTAGCCGAAACCCACCTGCCTGGTGAGCGGCGTGCGACCAGACCCAACGAAGGCCGACGAAGACCGGCAAACCAGGCGCGGAATCAGGGCCGCGCTGGCGCCCGCTGCGCAGCGGACGGGTTCTCTGCGGCGCTTCCGAAGCATTCGATCAGCATCTCGGTCAGCACGCGCACCTTGCGCGCCGGGTGCGGCGTTGGCGGCCTCACCACATACATGCCCGCGGGCCGAACCGGGTGGTGTTCCATGAGCGACACCAGCGCGCCCGAGGCAAGGTGTTCGCTGACCAGGCCCTCGGGCACCATTGCGATGCCCAGGCCCGCCAGCGCAGCGGCCACCAGCGCCGTGCCGTTGTCGCCCTTGAAGCGCCCCTGTGGCCGCACAGCGATTACGGTGTCCCCGTCCATGAACTGCCAGCTCTCCGTGCCCTGCATCAGGCATTCGTGGGAAAGCAATGCATCCGGTGTCTGCGGCGCGCCGCGCGTGGCGACATAGCCGGGTGTGGCCACCAGCTTTCCGAAGATCGGCCCGATACGCCGTGCGATCAGGTTGGAATCGGGAAGGTGGCCAAGCCGTATCGCACAGTCGTAGCCCTCTACCACCAGGTCCACATGCCGATCGCTGTAGCAGGCATGCACGTGCAGGTGCGGATGGCGCTGTGCCAGCCTGGCGAAGATGGGCGCCAGATGGGTCGGTCCGAACGACAACGGTGCAGCGATGCGCAGGCGTCCGCGCAGTTCGCCCGCCGGAAGCAGGGTTTCCTTGGCGATGTCGATTTCGGCGGTGACCCGGGCCGCATAGTCGCGGAAGGTGGCCCCGGCTTCTGTCAGCGATGCGCCACGGGTGGTGCGGGCCAGCAGCTGGATGCCGAGATCCGCTTCGAGTCGTGCCAGCCGCCGGCTGACGATCGACTTGGCGATGCCGAGCCGCTGCGCCGCCGCGGTGACGCCGCCGGCATCGGCCACTTCGACAAATGTCCGCAGTTCCTCGATGTCCATGGCACGTTCCCCGATGTGCGACACAGTGTAGCCCGGTCGGTGGCTACTGTCCCGAAACGCGGAATGCCAGTATCGATCCCGGGTCGCACCCGCATGCCGGCCTTCACATCCATCCGCATCTCACTGCCAGAGGAACAGTCATGACGTTTCGCAACGGTCTGGATTCACTGCTTCGCCCGGAAGATTCCGTCCTCGTGCTGATCGACCATCAGCCCTACCAGCTCGCGAACGTGAACAGCCACGACCCGCAGGCGGTGGTGAACAACGCCACGGCGCTGGCCAAGTCGGCCAAGGTATTCGACGTGCCGGTCATTCTGACCAGCGTGATCGCCGAGCGCGGCGGACTGCTGTTCCGCCACATCACCGATGTATTCCCGGGCCAGGAAGTCATCGACCGGACCTTCATCAATACCTGGGAAGACAAGGCCGTTGTGGACGCAGTCAAGGCGACGGGCCGCAAGCAGCTCATCATCGCCGGCCTGTGGACCGAAATCTGCGTTGCGATGCCGGCGATCCAGGCTGCCGGTGAAGGCTGGGATGTCACGGTCATCACCGATGCCTCAGGCGGCACCTCCACCGAAGCGCACGAGGTGGCCATCCAGCGGATGATCGCGGCCGGCGTCAGCATGATGACCTGGCTGGCGCTTGCTGCCGAGTGGCAGCGCGACTGGGCACGCGTGGCATCGGGCGAGAAACTGACGCAGGTGATGATCGATCACGTCGGCGGCAGCGGCATCGCCTACATGTGGGAACAGCAGCTGCTCAATACGCAGGTGCCTGCCAAGGCGGGCTGATCGAACAGTGCCGAGGGTGCGCTCAGGCGCCCTTCGTTCTGCCCAGCTCAACCACCCGGTCGACGTCGGTGACGACGCTGCGCCGATGGGTGATGGCCAGCACGGTCACCTCGCTGGCCAGCGCCCGGATGTGCCCCATGATCTCGCGTTCGGTCGCCTCGTCCAAGGCGGAGCTCGCTTCGTCCAGCAACAGGATCGCGGGCTCGCCATACAGTGCGCGTGCGATGGCGATGCGCTGCCGCTCACCGCCGGAGAGCTTCAGGCCACGCTCGCCAACCGTGGTCTCGAAGCGCTCGGGCAGTGCCTCGATCAAGGTGAGGATGGCAGCCTTGCGTGCGGCATGCCGCAGTCGTTGGTCATCGCGCGGGCGACCCAGCAGGATGTTGTCGGCCAGGCTCTCGTTGAGCAGGATCACGTCCTGCGGAACGACGGCGACGGCCGCGTGCCACGTCGCGCGATCGATCCGGGCCAGGTCGGTACCGTCCACCTGTATCCGGCCGTGCTGGGGTTCGATGGATTTCAGCGCCAGCTTGAACAGTGTCGACTTGCCGGTACCGGTCTCTCCCATCAGGAAGGTGATGCCGCCGCGTCCCGCGTGGAAGGTTGCATCGGTGACGCCGCGCCCGTTGTCATAGCGGTGGCTCACTCCGTCGAACTGGATCACACCGCTGCGGGTGGAGAACCGTTCGGCATGGGCCACCTGCGGTTCCTCGGGCGCGGCCCACAGGGCGGAGAGCGGCGCCAGCATGCTCCACGAACGGGCGACGTCATCGATGGAGCGCGCGATCATCTCCAGCGGCAGATTGAGCTGGAGCAGCAGCAGATTGAACAGGACGATGTCGCCCACGCTCAGCTGCCCGTTCTGATAGCGCGGCAGCAGCAGGGTGAAGGTGACGATGAACTCGATGGCCAGGCCGATGCCCAGCAGGGCAATGAAGCCTACGCGCTGCAGTACGTAGGCACGCCAGCTGTCACGCACCCTCTGCGCCTTCTGCTCGAAGCGCTGCACCATCCAGCCGCTGCCGCCGAACTGCCTGAGCGTTTCCATGGCATTCATGGCATTGCCGACGAAGCGGGCGTTCTGCTGGCCGGCCTCGACGGCCGCTTCGCGGTGGATGCGTGCACGTCGGGTAGCGAGCGCGGAAAGCGCGACGGCCACCGTGCCGTAGCCCAGCACGATGGCCACGATCTGCAGGTTGATCAGCGCCCCCAGGGTGACCAGGGCCAACACGATCTGCAGGGCACTGGGAATGAAGGCCACCAGGCCCAGCTGCACGACGATCTTGAGCGCTCCCCGCCCCTTTTCACCGGCCACCTGCAGCTCCGCCGCGTTGTATTCCACGAAGAAACTGTTGGTCTTCTTCAGCAGGCGCGCGAAGTAGCGGGTACTGGTGATGAAGCCCAGATTCTCGCCGCTGAGGAATGACAGGTACTGCACCGTGTTCTGCAGGACGCTGCCCACCCCGAGCAGCACGGCATAGAGAACGAACCACCCGGCCAGCACCGCTGCGCCCTGCCCGGGGAGGCGGTCGATCAATCGCGAGAAAAGATAGGGCGCGGCAACGGTGGCCAGGCTGGAGAGCAGCACGGTGGCGGCAATGAGCAGAAGCAGCGTGCGATCGGCTTTCCAGTAGGCCGTCAGTATCTCGCTGACAGGCGCGGGCACAGCGAACGGCTTCATCACTCTCGGTCCCCGGCGTCTCGGCGGTTCACAGGGCAAGGCAGTCCCTGTGCGGCTGAATGATATGATATAACATCTCCATCAAGCGCACGTGACCGTGCTGCAGGCCGATATCGGATGAGAGTGATGGACGGGGGAATGAAACAGGTATTCATGGGCGGTGGGCGCGCGTTGCTGGCGGCGAGCATCGCTGCCGCGCTGCAGATCGGAGCGCAGGCCCAGGCGCAGAACGCGGGCACCGCCGATGACGCGCCCACGAACACCCTGGACAAGGTGCTGGTGATTGGCAGCAACATCCGCGATGCCGTCGGCGGTGGTGCATCGCCGGTCATCGTGATCGACCGGGAGGTCATCGACCGCACCGGCGTGGCCTCCCTGCAGCAGCTGTTCGAGAAGCTGCCGCAGAATTTCGGTGGCGGCGCCAATGGTGCCAATGTGGCCAATCTCGGCGTTGACCGTGATACCGGCAACAACTTCGGCCTGGGCAGCGCGATCAACCTGCGCGGGCTGGGTACGGGCACGACGTTGACCCTGGTCAACGGCCATCGCGTGACCTCATCGAACCGCTACCAGTATGTCGATGTATCGCTGATTCCTCTCAGCGCGGTCGAACGCGTGGAGATCCTCACCGATGGTGCCTCTGCCATCTACGGCACCGATGCCGTCGGTGGCGTCGTCAACATCATCCTGCGCCAGGACTTCACCGGCTATGAGTCATCGCTGCGGTACGGCACGGTCACCACCGGCAACATGGACGAGTACCAGGTGTCGCAGTCCGCGGGGTGGTCGTGGGACCGCGGCCGCGTGCTGGCAAGTTACGAGTTCCTGAAGCAGGGCAACCTGCCCGCCACCGACAAGGATTTCTCCCGGAACGTCACGGTCAGGCCCTACGATCTCTATCCCGGATCGAAGCGGCACAGCCTGTACGTCGATGGCGTGCAGGAGCTCAGCGATGTGCTGACGCTGAATCTCACCGGCTCGTTCGCCAAGCGCGAGATGGACACCACCATCTCCGGCACGGCCGACGAAACCCGGTTGTTCCCGCACACGCAGCAGTTCGATGTGTTCGCAGGCCTGACCCTGGAGCTTCCGCGCCGGTGGCAGGCGCGCCTGGACGCTGGATTCGGCAGGAACGAGGTCTCCTACGAGCGCACGACCATCACCGGCAGCACCGTCAGCACGGCGCCGCCGACGGATACGAACTCCGAATCGCGCTACCTGGATCTGGTGGCCGACGGCGAAGTGTTCAGCCTGCCCGCCGGCCCGGTACGCGCAGCGGTCGGCGCCGGCTACCGCCGCGATGGCTATGAGCTGCTCGATCACCGTGGGCTGGAAAAGCCGCTCGATCTGCAGCGCACGATCAGGTCCGCCTTTGCCGAGCTCAACATCCCGCTGCTCAAGGACATGCCTGGCGTTCGCAGCCTGTCGCTGACCGCGGCGGCACGCTACGACGACTACAGCGACTTCGGCTCCACCCTGAATCCCAAGCTGGGGCTGCTGTGGGAGGCTGCCGAAGGACTCTCGTTCCGTACCAGCTATGGCCGCTCCTACCGCGCGCCGGTCTACCAGGACATGCAGCTGAACAACACCGTGGTCGTGGCGAACGTGCCGAACCCGAACGCGGCCAACGGCAGCACCGTCCTGATGATGCTCTCCAACGGCAATCCCGATCTCGGCCCCGAGCGCGCCAAAACCTGGACCGGCGGGTTCTCGTTCGCACCGCCCACCATTCCCGGCCTCACGGTCGATGCCAACTACTATCACATCGACTATGCGGACCGGATCGGCAGCGGCTTCGGCGGCAGCTTCCCGTCCCTCTTCCTGCAGTCCACGGCGCCCTACGCGGACATCCTGACCGTCGATCCATCGCAGCAGCAGATCCAGCAGGCGCGCCAGCTGGGCATGTCGGGGCTGGGGCTGTTCGTCTCACGTGTGGGGCCGTATGCACTGCCTGCCGGCCTGGACGAGACCAGCAGCCAGGTGATCCTGGACAACCGCTTCCGCAACAACGCCTTCACCTCGCAGCGCGGCGTCGATCTCAACGCGTCCTATCGCGTCGATGTGGGCCAGACGCGGATCGCGATGAACCTGGCCGGGCAATACATCCTCGAATCGACGCGGCGCGTGACCAGCACATCGCCCGAGCTGGACGCGGTCAACGCGGTGTACTACCCGGTCGATCTCAAGCTGCGCGGCGGCCTGACCCTGGACCGGGGCCAGGCCGCAGGCGGCGTCTTCGTGAACTACGTGGACAGCTACCGCGATTCGGCCAACATCGCCCACCCGCACGTCAGCTCCTGGACGACCGTCGACCTGAACCTCAAGTACCACTTCGGCGCCCCGGCCGGCGACCACGAAGGCACGTCGCTCGCCTTCAACGTGCAGAATCTTCTCGACCGGGATCCGCCCTTCATCATCAACAGCATCAACACCGGCTACGACCCCACCAATGCGACCGCGCTGGGGCGCTTCCTGTCGGTGACCCTCACGCATCGCTGGTAAGCCGGATGAGCGCGCCCTCCCCCGCCCGCTTCCGGCCTGCGTCGACGCTTCGGCAAGCTGCCGGTGTCGCGGCAACCCAGCTGACCTTGATGTGGCGCGAGCGGCGCCTGCCGTGGCTTGCCCTGGTCGTGCTGCTGCTTGCAGGCGCATCCGTTGCCACGGGTGCCGCGCGCCTGTCCCTGCAGGCGCAGGAGCGCCAGGCCGTAGCGGCGGAGGAAGCGCGGCTGTGGGACAGCCAGGGCGTGATCGATCCCCATGCCGCGGCGCACGTGGGTCGCGCCATCCCCGCGCCGGTGCGGCCCCTGGCTGCACTCGATCCGGGACTGACGGATGTGCTGGGCACCTCGGTGTTCATCGAAGGTCACGCACAGAACCCGGCCAGACATCGCGCGATGGACGCGGGTACGGCTCTCAGCCGGTTCGATGGCTTCTCCGCCGCCTGGGCGCTGCAGGTGGTAGCGCCACTGCTCATCATTCTTGCCGGTTTCGCCACGCTGTCCGGTGACGTCGCCCGCGAAACCCTCCGACAGGAACTCGGCACCGGGGCTTCGCCTGCGGTGCTGATCATCGGCCGATTGATCGCCCTGGCAAGCGCTTCCCTGCTGCTGGTGCTTGCCATGCTGGCGGCGACGGTTCCCGCTGTGGCGGGACAGAACGCCGGCCGGATGGACATCGCCGCGCTGCTGGCCATGTGCGCGGCCTACGGACTCTATCTGCTGGTGTTCTGTGCCCTCACGGTCGGTGTCTCGGCGTTGTCCAGCTCGGCGCGGACCTCGCTGGTGGTGCTGCTGGGGTTCTGGGTGGTAGCCACCGTGCTGGTGCCACGAATGGCGCCAGCGGTGGCGGAATCGCTGGATCCCACGCCCACCGCGCCGGCGTTCAGGGCCGCCGTGACGGAAGAGGCGGAGAACGGTGTGGATGGCCATGACCCTGCGGACAAACGGTTGGACGCCCTGCGACAGGCGCTGATGGCGCGCTACCAGGTCGACACGGTGGAAGACCTTCCCGTCAACTTCCGGGGCGTGGCGCTGGAGTTTGCAGAGAAGAACTCGACGGACACCTACAACCGCCATTTCGAGCGCATCCATGCGACCTATCGGCAGCAGGAAGCAACACAGCGCGCATTCGCCTTCGTTTCTCCGGCCATCGCGCTGCAGTCATGGTCACGCGCATTCGCCCGCACCGATTTCGCGGCGCACCTGGCCTTCCTGCGGAGCGTGGAAGACTACCGCTACCGCTTGATCCAGGCGCTCAACGCGGAAGTGAAACAGCACAAGGCATCGCAGGGGGAAAAACATCGTGCCGACATCGCGACCCTCACCCGATCCGTAGCGTACACGCCGGGGCAGCAGCACCTGGCCGGCATTGCCGCGGCGCAGGCGGTGAACCTGGCCATCCTGCTGGCCTGGGTGTTGCTGGCGCTTGGACTGGTGCTTTTCTCGGCCCGGCGCCTGGGGACGACCCCATGAGCAGTCTTTCGGTTGCCGGCCATGAGGTGCGCAGGCTGCTGCGCGATCGGGCGCTGCCCACCCTGCTGGTGCTGCTGCTGGCGCTGGCCGCCTACGCCGCATGGAATGGCAGGGCCTGGGTCGAACAGCGTGACGCCGCCATCGGCGTGATCCAGCTCGAAGAGCAGCACACCCATGACCGCAGCCGGGTGTTCGTCGGCAAGGCGCCATCGGTATTGCCGCGCGTCCAACCCGTGCTGCCGCCCGCTGCGATGGCGTCGGTGTCGATCGGGCAGGCAGAGGCCTATCCCTATACCGCCGATGTGGTGGCGCTGGGCGATCGCACCCAGCTTTTCAGGAACGTGTGGGCCGACATCGGCAATCCGGCCGCGCGGGCCGCAGGCCGGTTCGATCTGGCGTTCGTCATCGTCTTTCTGCTGCCCTTGGTCATCCTCGCTGCCAGCTATGACCTCTGGTCCCGCGAGCGCGAGCGTGGCATCGCTGCGCTGGTGCTGTCGCAGCCGGTCGCGGTGGGTCGGCTGATCGCAGTGAAAGCGCTGGCCCGGGGCGGCGTGGTACTGCTGCCTGCGGGAGTGATCCTGGTCGGCGCGGCGGCGTGGTCCGGTGCGGAGAGCCTTGCCGGCCTCGGCCTGCTGTCGCTGGTCATCCTCGCCTATGGCGGCTTCTGGCTGGCGGTGGCGGTACTGATCGGCTGTTTCGCGCGGCGCACCACGGAGGCGGCCATTGCGGCCGGCGGAGTGTGGTTGCTGATCGTGGTGATGGCCCCGTCGTTGACCCTCGCCGCAGTGAATCTGGCCGTTCCGCCGCCATCACAGATGCAGCTCGCGACCGACGTGAAGGCGCGGCTGGCCGCAACGGCCGAGCAACAGACGCTCCATCGCCGCCGTGCTTCAACGGCGATGCGTTCGCCACCAGCGGTGATTCCGGACCACGTGCGCGACGCCTACGCCGACCTGCTGGCGATCGACCTCGACCTTGCGCCGCTGATCGAATCGCATGAGCGGGCGCAGGATGCACGCCGCCGGGTGCTGGACAAGATGCGGTTGCTGCTGCCCGCGGTCGCAGTACAGGACGCGCTGGACCGCATCGCCGGCTCGGACGCGGATCGCGCGCTCGCCTTCCAGGACCAGGTCCATGCGTTCTGGCAGGCCCGTCGGTTGCTGCACAAGGCGTATCTGGATCGCGACGCGCCACAGACACTCGCGGAATATGAAGCCCTGCCCCGCTTCCGCTTCGTGGAGACGGCGGGCGCTGGCCCGCGTGGCGTGCGTGCCGATCTCGCGGCGTTGCTCGCCGCCACCCTGATTCTGCTGATCGCCGCCGGATCGATGCGTCGCCGGCTGGCGACCCCCTGAGGACCGCACATGCTTTCTGCAAAGAACCTGGTCAAGGAACACGGCACCCACCGGGCGCTCGACGACGTCAGCTTCGAGGTGGGGCCGGGCGAGATCTTCTGCCTGCTCGGGGCCAACGGTGCGGGAAAGTCGACCACGATCAAGCTGTTTCTGGGCTTCCTCACCCCCACCTCCGGATCCGCGGAGGTCGATGGACTCAGCGCGCACCATCAGCCGCAGGAGGTGCGACGCAGGCTGCTGTACATCCCCGAGACCGTGGCGCTGTACGACGAGCTGTCCGGTCTTGAGAACCTGGACTACTTCGCGCGCCTGGCCGGCGTGGACGACCGCTCACCCGCCCGCCTGCGGGATGCACTGCGTACAGCGGGCCTGGCACCGGATGTCTTCGGACGACGCGTGGGCCTTTACTCCAAGGGCATGCGGCAGAAGGTCGGCATTGCCCTGGCCATCGTCAAGGACGCCAAGGCGCTGCTGCTTGACGAGCCAACATCCGGCCTCGACCCCACCGCATCGGCTGAATTCCACGACCTGATCGTGCGACAGCGTGATCGTGGCACCGCCATCCTGATGGCCACGCACGATCTGTTCCGCGCCCGCGAGGTCGCCACCACGATCGGCCTCATGCAGGCCGGGCGGTTGCGCAGGACGTTGGATGCCACCACCGTCACCGCCAACGACCTTGAGAGCCTCTACCTCGAGGAGATGAGCCGGAGCGCCTAGGCGACTCCGGCTCCCTGCGCTGCTGACCGCCCTTCCCAGCGCCTGAGCCACGCTTCGATGTTGACCTGCGGGCCGAAGATGCCGAGCACCTGCGACGAATGGTCCGGACTGACCCGACGGATGCCGGCGTCGGCCGACGCGCTGTCGATGTACCCACGCCGGGCCAGCAGGCCATCGACAAGCAGGCTGCGGATGAACGCCTGATGGCCCTGGGTGACCGCGACCGAATGATCGTCGAGGTAGGACTTCACTTTCCGCGACAGCAGCGCATCCGGCAGCAGCCCCTGCAAGGCACGCCGTGCAATCGTCCGGTCCTCCGCATCCGCCATGAGCAGGCGCAGTGGCATGCGCGCGAACAGTTCGACCAGCGGCTGTGCGCTGATCGGAGAGACACCGTGCCAGCGACCCGCGCCCTCGAACGGATCAAGGACGCTGGTCGGAAACACCATCCGGCTGATGTGGGCCAGTTTGTGCGGTGACACCTCATGCCCTTCGTTGCGCGCATGGCGCAGCCAGGCCGATGGCGTGACGTCCTGCTCGGACACGTCCACCTTCACCCATTCGCAGGGGTTGCCCCAGCGACCGTTGATGCTGGCGGGCCGCCTGAGCAGCCCATGGATCACCGCATCCTTGAGGACGCCATAGAGCGAATCGCCCGACTGTGCGGTTTCAAAGGCGACCCGGATGAAGTGGCGGTCGATGCCGCGCCGCCAGGCATGGTCGATCGCCGCAGCGTTGCCCTTGAAGCGCAGGAAGACCGCGTCGCCGCCGACACCGGTGAACTGCACGGTGTCGCCATCAAAGGCGACATCACGGCGATGCAGAAGGAAGCCCGAGCAATGTGCGGGCCGCGCCGTCCGCGGGAAGGTCATGATCTCTTCCAGCGCGCAGTGGGGCTGCCGCCGGTACTCGACGAACCCGCAGCGCCGGCCCGACGACTCACTGGCACCGGCCACCGCCATGCGGGCGAACATCCGCTCATCGGCACCGATGCCGTCGTCATAGTGGTGGACACAGTCCACTTCCGGCATGGAGGGCGCGTGCAGCAGGCCGGCGAGGATGATGGAGGAGTCCAGCCCGCCCGACAGCTGCAGCTGGATACGCCGGTGCCGGCTGGCCAGGGCACCGATGCAGCCCAGCAGCGTGGAGCGCGCAAGCTGCACCGCCTCCTGCAGGTCTTCGATCGGTTCGTCGCGGGCCAGGCGCACGATGTCCCACTGGCACTGCCGGCTGACCGGCTCGCCATCGCGGATCGAAACGGCCTCCCCGGCCTCGATGGCGGTGACCTCCCTGAAGCCGGTCTGCAACCCGTCACGGAACGGGAACAGCAGCGAGTACGACAGGAAGGACCAGTCGATGCTGAAGTCACGCAGGCCCAGTGCCAGGCAGTCTTCCATGCTGGAGAAGACCACCGTCAGCTGACCCGCCGTCGTCATATGGCAGGGAATTTCGGCCGTGGGATCACGCAGGACGAACCAGCTCGATGACTGCGGCTGGTAGCCGAACGCCACATAGCGGCCCCAGTAGTGCTGCACGAGGGTCTTTCCCTGCGTGCGGCAGGCCGCATCGGCGGCGGCCGCATCCAGTTGCACGCGCCCGGGCACGGCGTCCCTGCCGAAATCCCTGTCGAACAGAGCGCCGAGCACGACCAGCGAGCCGCAGCGGCTGCAGTCCAGATAGCCCGGGTTGTCACTCTGGACATAGATCGCAGCACCGTGGTCATTCATCACGCAGGTGATGCCGGCGTGCATGGCCTCGATGCGTTGCATGGCGTGCCGGGCCTGCGTGGATGCGGAGTCACAGGCGGTATTCCAGAGCACGGCGATGTATCGATACATGCGTGAGGCGTCTCTACAGCACCAGGATGGGAACCATCCGGCGCAGGTTGAAGGGGATGTCGGTCAGGACCTGATCGCCGTGCTGCAGCCAGCAGTGCGCCGCAAAGGGCCGCGTCCTGACCGCGAACACCCAGTCCGCGACGATTCCATGCCTGGACAGGAATTCGCGCATCGCCAGGCAGTACAGGAAGCACTCGTCCGTCTTCCTGAAGGCCAACGGCCGCAGCCAGTCGAACACCCGGACGCGCATGGCCAGTTCCTGCACGCTTGCGTCCCTGCGCTGTGATGCCTGCGCACGCCTGCGCGCCGAGGACACCGTGTGGCTGAAAGGAAGAAACGTCCTGCTGCATCCTGCACGCATGCACGCGGCCATGAATCTGCGGACGTCACGTGCGGTGATGCGGGGACAACCGCGAGGTTCACCTTCGCGTATCCAGTGGCGCGGCAGCGCGATCGACGCACTGGTCGCGGCTTTGCCTCGCCGCGGATCATCGGTGATCAGCCCGCGCTGCAGCAGCGACCGCAACAGATCCGGCATCTGCCGGCCGTCTGCCGGCAACGGCCAATCCAGCACCAGCCCGCCCAGGCTGGCAGCACGATGGCGGTCGAAGGACAGGTATTTTCCCGTTGCCTGGTCCAGGATCACCATTGCATCACCGGTGACGCAGACATGTGCCTGCTTGGACAGGAAGTAGCGCGCCGCAGGCTGTCCCATTGGGTGATCTCTTCAGTCCAGACGGAGAAGCGGTGCATGCGCAGGGCATGCACCGCAGGTCATGCATGACGCAGTGGATCAGGGCGAGGTGGTCGGGAACACGCCATCCCACAAGGTGCCGTGGTTGTGCGCCTTGGTTTCTGAAACCACCGAGCCCAGCTCGATCAGATCACCGCCCACACCCTGGTCTTCAGGGTTCTGCTGTCCTGCCACTACACCCAGCTCAATCAGCTCGTTCATGAACATCTCCTCTTGTCAGTGGATGTATCCGGGCGTCGTGCCACGGATACGGAGCAGCCAAGCCACCATCGCTGCGCGTGTTGCAGAGCGATTGCCGTCAAGGCAGCTAAATGTTACGATATAACATATTATTTCAGTGTGACGACGGTCGCTGTCCGGCAACGTCGACACGCTTTCTCGCAGGGGAAATGGATGAGCGACCCGATCAGTGACGATGGCCTTGATCCCACCCTTCTGCTCAAAGGACCGTTCCCGCTGCCGAGGTTCATCCGCTTCATCAGGGAGCGATGCCCACCAGGACGCTTCGATGAGGCGGTGCTGGTCGAGGAATGGAAGAGCGCCCGCGCCGACGCGCTGCGCCAGCTGAAGGAAGAGGCCAACGACGCCGACGCAGTCGAGGTGCATGCGCTTCCCGTGGAGATGGCGGCGCTGGCCGACCACGCGCCCCGCCAGCCGTCGATGCACCGCATGACCCACAACGTGCCGCGCGCATGGCAGATGGTCGAGATCGACCGGCTGGTGGTCTTCCAGGAGTGCATCAATCTGCGCCATGTCGACCAGCTTGCCGCCGCCTTCCCCGCCTCCCCCACGGCACAGGACATCATGGAGCTGGTTGCACGCAGCGGGCGCCACGCTCACCCGCCGGTCCGCGCTTCCCGGTCCGAGGGCAGCTACACCTTTGCGTCCAGCTCCAACGACCTGCGCTTCCTGGACGTGGCGACGATCGACCCGGCCGCCATCTCCGGCTACGAACCCTTCGGTGCAGCCAGCCACGCACTGGTCATCTATCTGGGTTTCAGCGACAACCTCGTCAGTGCCACCCGGATCGGCAACCGCCTCATTCTGACCAACGGCTCCCATCGCCTGTACCTGCTGCGCAGGCTTGGACTCCGTCATGTGCCGTGCCTGCTGACCGACGCCTCCGACAGTGACTTCAGTGACGTTCTGCTGCCAGCGGCCGTCAAGCAGGACCGTGCGTTCTATCTGGGCTCGGCACGGCCGCCGTTGTTCAGGGACTACTTCGATCCAGGCCTGACCCGCATCGTGCCGGTGACCCGCAAGAACTATGCGCTGCGGGCCACGCTGGACCTGCAACGGATCACGGTACCGGCGGTGTAACCCCTCCGGGCCGCACCCGGGGCGGACTGCCCGTCCGGCGCCAGTGTTCGTCAGATAGGACTATGTCGGCAATTTCTGCCGACTACCGGGGCCATTGTCACGACGATATCGTCTTCGCAACGAAGAACAGCGGCCGGCCCCCCGGCCAGGAGATCGCCATGAAGCGTGTCACCGGTACCTACAGCGCCCCTCGCCCGCATTGGGTCGGCGACGGATTTCCCGCCCGCTCGATGTTCTCTTACAACACCCACGGCCAGCACCTGAGTCCCTTCCTGCTGCTGGACTACGCCGGTCCCTACAGCTTCACCCCCAGCGACACGCCCCGAGGTGTCGGCCAGCACCCGCACCGCGGCTTCGAGACCGTCACCATCGTCTATGAGGGTGAGGTCGCCCACCGCGACTCCACCGGCGCTGGCGGCACCATCGGCCCGGGTGACGTGCAGTGGATGACCGCCGCGTCCGGCATCCTCCACGAGGAATTCCATACCCCGGAGTTCAGCCGGCGCGGCGGCACGCTGGACATGGTGCAGCTGTGGGTGAACCTGCCCGCACGCGACAAGATGGGTGCGCCGGGCTACCAGACCCTGCTGGATGCGCAGATACCCTCGGTGGATCTGCCCAAAGGCGGCGGCCGCGTCCGCGTCATCGCCGGCCACTTCGACGGCCATGCCGGCCCCGCCCGCACGCACACGCCGATGGATGTCTGGGACATCCGCCTGCGGCAGGGCCATCACGCCGAACTGCCGGTGGCCGACGGCCGCACGCTGGCGCTGGTGGTGCTGAAGGGCACGGTGCGCATCAACGGCGGCTCGCCGGTCGGCGAGGCGCAGCTGGTCACCTTTGACCGCAGTGGCGAGGACGTGTTCGTCGACGCCGACAGCGATGCCACCGTGCTGCTGCTCAGCGGTGAGCCGATCGATGAGCCGGTGGTGGGCTACGGCCCGTTCGTGATGAACAGCCAGGCCGAAATCGCGCAGGCGGTCAACGATTTCAACAGCGGCCGCTTCGGCCAGATCGCGCACTGAGCGCTTCCCCGCGGCGGGCAATGGCCCGCCGCATCTTCCGGGCCCCTGCCCGGCCATCCAGGAGACTGACCATGAGTACCCCCGCCAATTTCAATGGTGCCCGCCCGGTGATCGACCCGGACAACGCGGCGATGCTGCTGATCGACCACCAGAGCGGCCTGTTCCAGACCATCGGTGACATGCCCTTCACTGCCGTGCGTGCCCACGCGATCGCGCTGGCGAAGATGGCGACCCTGGCGAAGATTCCGGTGATCACCACCGCCTCCGTCCCGCAGGGCCCGAACGGGCCGCTGATTCCGGAAATCCACGAGGCCGCGCCGCACGCGCAGTACGTGGCACGCAAGGGTGAGATCAACGCCTGGGACAACCCGGCGTTCGTCGCGGCGGTGAAGGCTACCGGCCGCAGCCAGCTGATCATCGCCGGCACCATCACCAGCGTCTGCATGGCCTTCCCATCCATTGCCGCAGTGGCCGAAGGCTACCAGGTGTTCGCGGTGATCGACGCCTCGGGTACGTATTCGAAGATGGCCGAGGAGATCACCCTCGCACGCGTCACCCAGGCCGGTGTCGTGCCGATGGATACCGCAGCGGTGGCCTCCGAGATCCAGCGTACCTGGAACCGCGACGACGCCCAGCAGTGGGCCGAGATCTACACCAGGATCTTCCCGAACTACCAGTTGCTGATCGAAAGCTACATGAAGGCGCAGGACGTGCAGAAGAACCACGAGCAGCTCGATTCCCAGCGCAGCTGACGCCACGCGGGGGCGGCGCCTTGGCCCCGCGGCCCATCAAGCACATGCCTGCAGGGGACTGGAAAAGCAGAGGGCGGATTTCACCGCCCCCTGCCCTTGCCAGGTGACTCCGCGCCGCTGCCATCGCGGCCACGCAGCCAGTTCAGCGCCAGATCCCGCTGAGTCAGGGGTGCTCCACCCTTGGCGTGGCTGTAAAGGCACACAGCACACGCGCGCGGACTCCACTGAGTGCCGGCCCACTCACTCCACCCGCACACCGCGCCCGGACGGCGCATCCAGCAGCGGCATGCCGTCCTGGCTCCAATGCACCGGCTGGATGCGCGGCGAGCGCCTGGCGGTGCAGCCCATGTCCGGCCCCGGATTGGCGTGGTAGATGATCCACGGCGAGCCATCGGCCATCTGGAAGAAGCCGTTGTGCCCCGGCGCGTACACGTTGCCTGCAGGATGCTTGGCAAGGATCGGTTGCTTCGCCTTGTGCCATGCACGCGCATCCAGCGGATCGGCGCCGGCCTTGGCGTGCAGCAGTCCAATCGCGTAATCGTCCGACCAGCACGCACTGCCCGAATAGGTCAGGAAGAGATCGCCGCGTGGCCCCTGCAGGAACTCCGGGCCCTCCAGGATCTGCCGCCCGCCCTGTCGCTCCCACGCCTGGTCCGGCCGCGCGATGATGGTTTCGCTGCCCCGCAGGGTCCAGGGGTTGGCCATGGCCACGATGGCCAGCACGCTGTCCGGTCCCACATAGGGTGAGTACACGAAGTAGCGCTTGCCGCCGGTCACGAAGGTGGTGCCGTCGATGCCGGGGTGTGCAGTAGCCAGCCGTCCGCGATCGGTCCATGTGCCCTGCGTCGGATCGGCATTGCCGTTCTCCAGCACGAACACACCCCGATGGGCGTCTTCCTGGCCTTCGGGTGCATCACCCGCTGCCGCCGTGTAGTAGATGTACCAGCGCCCATCAATGCGATGCAGTTCCGGCGCCCAGATCGACTTCGCATTCGCCCCCGTTGCCGGCGGACGCCACACCGTGACTTCGCGCGCGTCCGCCAGGTGCGCAAGGTTGCGGGTGGCGCGGATGGCGAGGCGATCACCGTGCGTGCCCATGTAATAGAACACGTCCCCATCGCGGGTGATCCAGGGGTCCGGCCCGGAGTCCAGCAGCGGATTGTCCACCGTCGGCGTCGCGGCGGACGCGTTCGTCGATACCTGAAGCAGCGCTGCAAGCGCCATGGAAAGCGTGCCGTTCATTGCGTTCCCCTCCCGACTGGAACTGCGCCGGCAGGCTTGCCAGCGAGCGGCAACCAAACCATATAATCAGACAATAGGCAACACCATCGCCGCCAAGGAACCGCCATGCAGCAGGACCACCCCGAGAGCATCATCGGCATCAACTGGGGCAGCAGCAATCTGCGCGCCTATCTGATCGGACCCAACGGTGAGCGGCTTGATGCCCATGAAATGCCCGCCGGCGTGGCCACGCTGGACCGTGACGACATGGTGGCAGCCGCCAACGCGATCCGTACGCGCTGGCCGGCTGCACGCCACGCCTATGCGGCCGGCATGATCGGGTCGAATGTCGGCTGGATCGATGCCGGCTACGTGGAGTGCCCCGCAGGTGTTGCCTCGATCGCGCAGCAGCTGGTGCCGACCCGGATCGGCGAGTTGTCCGTGAGCATCGTGCCCGGCATGGCCTGCGTGCGCCCCGTGGATGGCATGCCGGACGTGCTGCGCGGCGAGGAAACCGAGCTGCTGGGGCTGCTGCGCGGCGGCGAGGTCGGCCCCGATGCCATCGTGGCGCTGCCCGGTACGCATACCAAGTGGATCCAGTTGGTCGACGGACAGGTGCAGAGCTTCATGACCTCGATGTCCGGCGAACTGTTCGATCGACTGGCCAGTGGCGGCCTGCTTGCCTCGGTGCTGGACGGACCGGGTGAGCCAGGACCGGCCTTCGCCGAGGGTGTGCATGCAGGCGCCGAACGCCGACTGGGCCTGGGTGCGCTGCTCTTCGGCGTGCGGGCACGGATGATCCGCGGCACCCTGCCGCGCACGGCGACCAGCGCTTACCTGCGCGGGCTGCTGGCCGGTGCGGAGATTGCAGACGCATTGGCGCTGTTCCCCGGGCTGAGGTCGGCGTCGGTGCCACTGGTGGGCTCCGGTCCGGTCACCCGCCTGTACCAGGCGGCGCTGTCGGAAATCGGCATCGCCACGCACGCGGTGGCGTCCGCCGACGCCGTGGTGCGCGGCTTCTCCGCACTGCACGCGATGACCGCGGCTGCGCGCTGACCACCGCCGAACGCGGCGGGCCGAGCACGTGTTGCGTCGCAACGTGCGTATTGTCTGATTATATGTTTTTGTACGCATCACGACATCGAGAGGGGTCTTGAGCAATGCGTGCTGGCAAGGGGAAGACGGCAGGGCTGATCGGCGTACTGGCACTGTCTGCAGTGGGTGCAGGTCAGGCACAGGAACGCACCGTGGTAGGCCGGACGGCCGATGGCACCGTGGTGGAGTCGATCCTGCTGCGCGACGGCACCGGCATGCAGGCCACGATACTGACGCTGGGCGCTGCACTGCACTCACTGGAAGTGCCGGACCGTGACGGCGCGTACGCCGATGTACTGCTCGGCGACGCGACGCTCAAGGCGACGCTCGACAATCCGCAGTACTTCGGCACCATCGTCGGCCGCTTCGCCAACCGCATCGCCAAGGGCCGCTTCACCCTGGATGGCAGGACCTATCAGGTGCCGGTCAACAATGGGCCGAACAGCCTGCACGGCGGCACGCGCGGCTTCGACAAGGTGGTGTGGAAGATCGTCGACGCCGCCGCCGATCACGCCACCCTGCAGCATGTCAGCCCTGACGGCGACCAGGGCTATCCGGGCACGCTCACCGTCACCGCAACCTACGCGTTGAAGGGCAATGGCCGGCTGGAGGTGGAGTACCGCGCCACGACCGATGCACCGACCATCGTCAACCTCAGCAACCACGCATACTGGAATCTGTCCGGCGAGGGTTCCGGCTCGGCGATGGATCACGAATTGACCATCCCGGCCAGCGCCTATACGCCGGTGGATGCCAGCCTGATTCCCACGGGCGTGCTGCAGCCGGTGCAAGGCACTGCCTTCGACTTCCGCACGGCCAAGCCGATCGGGCGCGACCTGCGCCAGGGCAATGAGCCGCAGCTGCTGCATGGCCGCGGCTATGACCACAACTGGGTCATCAGCAGATCGCCCACGCGCGAGCCGCGTGAGGTCGCCCGCGTGCACGACCCGCGCTCGGGCCGCGTGATGACCGTGCTGTCCACGCAGCCTGGCCTGCAGTTCTATTCGGGCAATTTCCTCGACGGCAGCACCGTGGGCAAGAGTGGCCGTGTCTATCGCCAGGGCGATGCGATCGCGCTGGAACCGCAGCTGTTCCCGGACACACCGAACCAGCCGTCGTTCGGCTCGGCGCGGCTGGCCCCGGGCGAGACCTATGTGAACCGCATCGTCTACGACTTCTCGACCGATCGCACGCCGCCCGGCCGCTGATTCCGCGCAGCCGGCACACCGGTCGCCGACGGCACCGGCAATCCAACGCAGTACGCACCGCCCGCCTCCCGGCTCACGCCAGGACGGGCAGCTCATGAACCAAGGAGATGCATCTCATGCGAAAGTGGCTTTCCCCCTTGCTGGCAATGCTGCTCGCCGTCGCGCCGATGGCGCATGCGACCGACGCCGCACGCTGGACCCCGGCCGAAGCCGACGCGTGGTATTCCAGACAGCAGTGGCTGGTGGGCGCGAACTACACCACGTCCAACGCCATCAACCAGCTGGAGATGTTCCAGGCCGAGACCTTCGATCCGGCCGCCATCGACCGCGAGCTCCGCTGGGCGCACGAGCAGTTCGGCATGAACACCATGCGCGTCTACCTGCATGACCTGCTGTGGCAGCAGGACCCGCAGGGCCTGCTGAAACGCATCGACACCTTCCTGTCCATCGCCGAGAAGAACGGCATCCGCCCGATGCTCGTGCTGTTCGACAGCTGCTGGGACCCGGATCCGGTGCTCGGCCCGCAGCGCCGCCCGATTCCCGGCGTGCACAACTCCGGCTGGGTGCAGAGCCCGAGCCGCCACATGCTGGTGGACCGCGCCAATGACGCGCACTTCCAGGCCTATGTGGAGGGCGTGATCGGTCACTTCGCCAACGACACGCGCGTGCTGGCCTGGGACCTGTGGAACGAGCCGGACAACCCCGGCGGTGGCAACTACATGGACAAGCAGCTGCCGGGCGAGCAGGAACGCATCGCCGAACTGCTGCCGAAGATCTTCGACTGGGCACGCGCGAAGAAGCCGGTGCAGCCGCTCACCAGCGGCGTGTGGATCGGCGATGACTGGTCGCCGGGCGCCGCATCGCTCACCGCGATCCAGCGCACGCAGCTGGAGCAGTCGGATGTGATCACCTTCCACAACTACGAGCAGCCGGAAGCATTCGTTGCCCGCATTGCACAGCTGCGCAAGTACGGCCGCCCGCTGATCTGCACCGAATGGCTGGCACGCGGCGCAGGCTCGAACGTGGATACGATCCTGCCGATCGCCCGCCGCGAGAACATCGGCATGATCAACTGGGGGTTCGTGGACGGCGCAATCCAGACCCGCTTCCCGTGGGACAGCTGGCAGCGCCCCTACACGATGGAAGCCCCTACCGTGTGGTTCCACGATCTGCTGAAGGCCGACGGCACGCCCTACCGGGCACGCGAAGCCGAACTGTTCCGCAGGCTGGCCAAGACCCCGCGCACGTCCGTTCCCGCTTTCTGACCTTACTGGCGCCCGCCTTCGCATGACGGCGGGCCACTCAACCGCGACTGCTTTCCGGAATCCGGAGATACCGCCATGACCGCTCGTTCTTCCCGCACCGTGCTTTCCCTGGCCATCCTTTCGGCCCTGGCCCTGCCCTCCCTGGTGCAGGCGCAGGAGGCCGGCTCGCAGGAGGCCGTCAACCTGGACACGGTCACCGTGACCGCGCTGCGCCAAAGCCTGCAGACCGCCCAGTCGATCAAGCAGGAGGCGGAGATGGTCGTTGATTCGATCGTTGCCGAAGACATCGGCAAGCTGCCCGACAACAGCGTGGCCGACGCCCTGCAGCGCGTTACCGGTGTGCAGGTGGCGCAGGGCAACCAGGGCGAGACCACCGGGGTGGTGATCCGCGGCCTGCCGAACGTGATCAGCACCCTCAACGGCCGTGAGATCTTCAGCAGTTCCGGCCGCGGCTACGCCTTCCAGAACCTGCCGGCCACCGCCATCAAGAGCCTGAACGTCTACAAGAGCAGCGAGGCGAGCCTGCCACTGGGCGGCATCGCGGGCCTGGTGGACATCCAGCTGCGCCGCCCGCTGGATTTCGACGGCGCCGAGATCGCCGGCACCGTGACCGGTACGCACAGCAAGTACGGCGGCGATATCGACCCCTCCGCCAGCCTGCTGCTGAGCAACCGCTGGGACACCGATGCCGGTGAAATCGGCGCCATGGTCAACTTCGGCTATGTCGGCAAGCGCTACGCCTACGATGCGGTGTGGGGTGACTTCCCGAAGGTGCTGGAGAATCCGGATGGCACGCCGACGCGTACCGATGACGGCAACCTGATCGCCGCCCCCAACGGCTGGGGCACCAATTACAACCATGGCGACCGCAAGCGCAGTGCGTTCAACTACGCCCTGCAGTGGAAGCCGAGCGAACGCACCGAGGTCTATGTCGAGGGCCTCTATGATTTCGTGCGCGACGATTATGACCAGGCGTTCCTGTTCAGTTTCCCGGTCGGGGTGGTGCCGCCGACGGGGCTGCAGGTCGGCGACAACTGCTATGCCAACCGCCTGGACGGGCCGCTGTCCGGCCAGACCATCTGCGACGCCACTGCCGGCACGTGGACCGGCGACAGCTATGCCGCCAGCAGCACCCAGGCGCACAAGCAGCGCGGCCAGGACATCCAGAACGCGCTGGGCTTCAAGTGGCGCGGCGACCAGCTGCGGCTGTCCACCGAGGTGGCCCGTACGTCCGGGTACTACCGCGATGAGAACTTCATCATCGACACCTTCCTGTCCGGGCCGATCACCACCGTCTGGGACGGCACCTCGGGCAAGCACCAGAACTGGCACCTGGCCGGCAACCCGGCCATGGACCCGTCGCGCTTCTACCTCAATGGCCTGTTCCAGACCTGGGGCGAATCGCGCGGCGAGGAAAACAGCTGGCGCGGCGACGGAACGTTCGAGTTCCTCGACGGCCCGATCGCCAACCTCCAGTTCGGCCTGCGCTATGCCGACCGTACGGCCAGTGCCAAGGGCAGCGTGGAAATCAGTACGCCGCCACCGGGCGGTGCGGGTACCGGCAACATCACCGCCTCGCCCAACCCCACCAACCAGGTGGTGGGACTGTTCCCGGCCAACAGCTTCTTCTGCAGCAAGCGCGGCAACTCCGCACTGAACCAGTCGTTCCTCACGCCCTGCTACGACTACCTGATCGACAACGCCGACGCGCTGCGCCGCTACTACGGCCTGCCGGACGGCCTGGCGGCAGAGAATCCCGGCCGCTTCTTCGATATCGAAGAACGCAAGAGCGCCGGCTACCTGCAGGCGAAGTACGACTTCGATGTGGGCGGCCTGCGCGTGGATGGCCTGGTTGGCGTGCGTGCGGAGAAGATCAAGCGTGAACTCAACGCCTTCTCGTTCGACGCCGGCACGGGTGTCTACAGTGCCATCACCCGCAGCACGCAGGACACCAATGCCCTGCCCAATGCGAGCCTGAACCTGCACTTCAACGATGCGTGGCAGCTGCGCGTGCTGGCAGCCAAGACACTGAGCTATCCGGACTTCGGTGCCTTGAACCCGTCGATCTCGCTGAACCCCGGCACCGTCAACCGGGCGGGCGTGGCCAGCAGTGGCAACCCCGACCTGAGCCCGATCAAGTCGACCAACTACGACATGTCGCTGGAGTGGTACTTCTCCCCGGTGGGCTACGTCAGTGCGGGCGTGTTCTATCGTGACATCGATGGCTACATCCAGAACTACATCACCAATGTAGTCATCGCCGGGGAGGACTACGAGCTGTCATCCCCGCAGAGCGCGGGCAGCGGCCATCTGCAGGGCGTCGAGCTGGCCTACCAGCAGACCTTCGACTTCCTGCCCGGCGCCTGGAGCGGCCTGGGTGCGCAGTTCAACTACACCTACATTGAAGGCGATACCAAGTCTCCGGAGTTCCTTGGCGGGCCGGTGATCTCGCGGCCGCTGCAGAACGTCTCGAAGAACAACTACAACGCCGTGCTGTTCTACGAGAACTTCGGCCTGAGTGCGCGCCTGGCCTACGGCTACCGCAGCCGCTACATCGACTTCTTCACCCAGCCCACGGTCGCCGGAACGGAAGACCAGGTCGAGCCGGCCAGTTCGCTGGACTTCTCGATCAGCTACGACGTGACCCCGCGCGCCACGGTGGTGTTCTCGGCCACCAACCTGCTGGGCAACAACCTGCACCAGTACTGGGGCAGCGGCAATACGCGGCCGCGCGACATCCGTTACCAGGACAAGACCCTGGGCATGGGCTTCCGGTTCAAGCTCTGATGAGGACGCTCCCCCACATGCCTCACACCCCTCACCCGTCCTTTTGTCGGATAATAGGAGTGACCGCAGCCTGCGGTGCACCAAGCCAAAGGGATGCCTGTGAAACCGATCGAGGTACGCAACCTCTACGACCAAGTGGCCCAGGAGATCGGGCAGCGGATCATCAGCGGCGCACTTCAGCCGGGCGAATTCCTGCCCAGGGAAGAGCTGCTGTCACAGACCTTGTCCGTCAGCCGCTCCGCCCTGCGCGAGGGCTTGAAGGTGCTGGGCTCCAAAGGGCTGATCGAAACCAGGCAGAAGACCGGTTCGCGGGTGCGCGACCCGCGTCACTGGAAGCAGCTGGACAGCGACATCCTGGCGTGGCGCTGCGCGCTGATGCCCACCCAGGACTTCGTGGAGAAGCTGGTGGAGATGCGCGAGGTGATCGAACCGGCGGCCGCGGCCTCCGCAGCCGAGCGGCGTTCGCCCGCGCAGCTGGCCAGGATCAAGAGCGCATACCAGGCCATGGCCGATGCGCCGGACCAGGATGCCTGGGCCAAGGCCGACCTGATGTTCCACGAGAGCGTGCTGGAAGCCACCAACAACGAACTGCTGGCGTCCCTGTTCTCGGTCATCGACGCGGCGCTGGGCACCTTCTTCCTGCTCTCGGCGCAGACCGCGCAGGACTTCAAGTACTCGCTGCCGCGCCACTTCGACGTGTACGACGCCATCCGGCAGAAGCAGCCGGACGCGGCGCGCGCCGCCATGCTGGACATGATTGCCGACTCCCGCGCCAATCTGAAGGGCGCGCGGCTGTCCAGAAAACCTCCACGCTGAAGGAAACACCATGAGCACCGCCTGGATGCAACCCCTCCCCTTGGTTGCCATCCTGCGCGGGCTCACCCCGCAGGAAGCGCCCGCCATCGGCGCGGCGCTGGCCGAGGCCGGCTTCCACATCCTGGAAGTCCCGCTCAATTCGCCGCAGCCGCTGCAGAGCATCGAACGGCTCGCAAAGCAGCTCGGTGATCGCTGCCTGGTCGGTGCCGGCACCGTCCTGTCCACCGCGCAGGTGCAGGACGTGAAGAACGCCGGTGGCCGGCTGGTGGTGATGCCGCACGCGGACGTGGAGGTCATCGCCGCCGCCCACGCCAGCGGCATGGTCTGCACGCCCGGCGTGGCGACGCCGACGGAAGCATTCGCCGCGCTGCGGGCCGGTGCGGATGCGCTGAAACTGTTCCCCGCTGAACAACTGCCACCCCCGGTGCTGAAGGCGTGGTCCAGCGTGCTTCCGGCCGGTACGCCGCTGCTGCCCGTCGGCGGCATCACCCCGGAGCGCATGGCCGCCTACCGCCAGGCAGGTGCCGCCGGCTTCGGTATCGGCTCCGCCCTGTACGCCCCCAAGACCCCCGCGGACGACGTCGCACGCCGCGCGCGTGCGTTCATCGATGCCTGGAACAGAACGAACACGGACTCCCCCGCATGAAGATCACTGCCATCACGACCTACCTGGTGCCCCCGCGCTGGCTGTTCGTCCGCATCGACACGGACGCCGGCATCTGCGGCTGGGGCGAGCCCATCGTCGAAGGACGCGCGCATACCGTGGCGGCGGCCGTGGAAGAGCTGTCCGACTATCTGATCGGCAAGGACCCCCGGCACATCGAAGACCACTGGAACGTGCTCTATCGTGGCGGCTTCTACCGTGGCGGCCCGATCCTGATGAGCGCACTGGCGGGCATCGACCAGGCGCTGTGGGACATCCATGGCAAGGCACTGGGCGTGCCGGTGCATGCCCTGCTGGGCGGGCCGGTGCGCGACCGCATCCGCGTGTACTCGTGGATCGGCGGCGATCGGCCGGCCGACACCGCCCGTGCCGCGCGCGACGCCGTGGCACGTGGTTTCACTGCGGTGAAGATGAACGCCACCGAGGAAGTGCAGTTCGTCGACACCCATGACAAGGTCACGCGGGTGCTGGAGAACGTACAGGCCGTTCGCGATGCCGTGGGCCGCGATGTGGGAGTGGCCGTGGACTTCCATGGCCGCGTGCACAAGCCGATGGCCAAGGTGCTGATGCGCGAGCTGGCGCCCTTCGGGCTGATGTTCATCGAAGAGCCGGTGCTTTCCGAGCACCTGGAAGCCATCCCGGAACTGGCCGCCCTTTCGCCTGCACCGATCGCGCTGGGCGAACGCCTGTACTCCCGGTTCGACTTCAAGCGCGTGCTGCAGACCGGTGGCGTGGACATCCTGCAACCGGATCCATCGCACTCGGGCGGCATCACGGAAACCCGCAAGATCGCGGCCATGGCCGAAGCCTACGACGTCGCCATCGCCCTGCACTGCCCGCTGGGTCCGATCGCGCTGGCGGCCAACCTGCAGCTGGATGCCGTCTGCTACAACGCCTTCATCCAGGAACAGAGCCTGGGCATCCACTACAACGCCAGCAACGATCTGCTGGACTACCTGGTGGATCGCGCGCCCTTCGAATACAGGGAAGGCTTCGTCAGGATTCCCGACGGCCCGGGGCTGGGCATCGAGATCAACCAGGCCTACGTTGACGAGCGTGCCGCCGAAGGCCACCGCTGGCGCAACCCCATCTGGCGTCATGCCGATGGCAGCGTGGCCGAGTGGTGAGCGCCATGACCGATCAGGCACGTTATCCCAGCCTTGAGAACCGCGCGGTGCTGATCACCGGTGGCGCCACCGGCATCGGCGCCGCCTTCGTCGAGCACTTCGCCCGGCAGGGCGCGAACGTCGTCTTTCTCGACATCGACGACAGCGGCGCCCAGGCGCTGCTGGAGAACCTGAGCGACGTTGCGACTGCCCCGCGCTACCTGCACTGCGACATCACCGATATCGAGGCACTCCGGTCCGCCATCGCCGAGGCGCGCACCCTGGCTGGACCGTTCTCGGTGCTGGTCAACAATGCCGCCAACGATGCCCGTCATGCCCTGGCCGATACCGGCGTTGCGGACTTTGAACGCAGCATGGCGGTGAACCTGCGCCACCAGTACTTCGCCATCCAGGCGCTGGTGCCGGACATGCGCGCCCTGGGCGGCGGCTCGATCATCTGCCTGGGTTCGACGGGCTGGATGATCAAGAACAGCGGGTATCCGCTGTACGCGGTGGCCAAATCCGCGGTCCACGGCCTGGTCAACGGCCTGGCCCGGGAGCTGGGGCAGGACCGCATCCGCATCAATGCGCTGGTGCCGGGCTGGGTGATCACCGAGAAGCAGCAACGGCTGTGGCTGGATGCGGAAGGCGAAGCGCAGCTGCGTCGTGCGCAGTGCCTGCCGGGCTATCTGCGCGCGGATGACCTGGCACGCGCCGCCCTGTTCCTGGCCGCCGATGACAGCCGCATGTGTACCGGCCAGGACTTCATCATCGACGGAGGCTGGGTGTGAGCGGGGCCGCCACTGTCGCGGTGCCGGCCGCAAACACCCTGGGCGAAGGCGTGCTGTGGTGTGACCGCGAATCGGTGGTGTACTGGACCGACATCGCGCAGGCGCAGCTGTGGCGCTATCGCCCCGGTGACGGCGCGCTCACCCGCTGGCCGATGCCGGAGCGGCTGGCCGCGCTGGCCCTGTGCGAGGCCGAAGGCTGGCTGCTGCTGGCGTTGGCGTCACGGCTGGCATTCTTCCATCCGGCGCGCGGCGAGCTGCGTGACGTGCTTGCGCTGCCCGATACAGGGACGCGCCTGCGCGCCAATGATGGCGCCTGTGACCGCCAGGGCCGCTTCGTGTTCGGCATGCTGCATGAGCCCACGAACGGCCCGAAGCAGGCCGTCGCGCCCTTCTACAGACTCACCGCCGAACTTGTGCTCGAGACGCTTCCGCTACCGACCGTGGCGATTGCCAACAGCGTAGCGTTCAGTCCGGACGGCCGCACGATGTACTTCTGTGACTCGCTGCGGAAGCAGATCCTGCGTTGCGATTACGGCGACAGCCCGGGTGCGGTAACGGTATTCGCCGATCTGCGGGCCGAGGATGGCGAGCCCGATGGCAGTGTGGTCGATGCCGAAGGCGGACTCTGGAATGCCCGCTGGGGCGGCTCGCGCGTGGTGCGCTACCGGCCCGACGGCCGGCAGGACCGCACGCTTTCCGTCCCGGTCGCGCAGCCCACCCGCCCGGTCTTTGGCGGCAGCACGCTGCGAACGATGTTCATCACCAGCGCACACGACGGCCTGGACCCGGCCGCGCGTGCGCGCGACCCCTTCGCCGGCCATCTGTTCGCCACCGACGCCGGCATCGCCGGCATTCCCGAACCCCGGTTCGCCGGCAACCCCAATGACGTGCCGCCGTGCCCACAGCGCGGACCCATCGCGGAGCTTCCATGAGCCTTTCCACCCTGGATATCAGCATCGTGCTGGCCTATCTGGCCGGCATCTTCATCCTCGCGCAGTGGGTTTCCCGCGAGAAGGCCGGCAGGCAGAAGTCGGCGCAGGACTATTTCCTGGCCAGCCGCAGCCTGCCGTGGTGGGCGATCGGTGCCTCGCTCATCGCGGCCAACATCTCGGCCGAACAGATCATCGGCATGTCCGGCTCCGGCTATGCCATCGGCCTGGCCATCGCATCCTATGAGTGGATGGCGGCGATCACCCTGCTGATCGTCGGCAAATGGTTCCTGCCGATCTTCCTGCGCAACGGCATCACCACCATGCCGCAGTTCCTGCAGGAGCGCTACGGCAACCGCATCCGTACGCTGATGGCCGTGTTCTGGCTGGGCCTGTACGTATTCGTCAATCTCACCTCGATCCTGTGGCTGGGCTCGATCGCCATTGCCGGCGTGGCGGGTCTCAACCAAGACGTGGCGCTGGTGCTGCTGGGCGCCTTCGCATTGGCCTATCAGCTCTATGGCGGCCTGAAGGCGGTCGCGCTGACCGACATCGTGCAGGTCTCGCTGCTGGTTCTGGGTGGCCTGCTGGTCACCTTCATCACGCTGGGCCAGATCGGCAACGGCAGCGTCACCGACGGCTTCATGCAGCTGTGGCAGCAGCATCCCGAACGCTTCGAGATGATCCTCAGCAAGGACAACCCGTTCTACAAGGATCTGCCCGGGCTGTCGGTGCTGCTGGGCGGCATGTGGATCGCCAATCTCAGCTACTGGGGCTTCAACCAGTACATCATCCAGCGCGCACTGGCCGCCAAGGATCTGCGTGAGGCGCAGAAGGGCGTGGTATTCGCTGCGTTCCTGAAGCTGCTCATTCCGGCCATCGTGGTGCTGCCCGGCATCGCCGCGGTCATGCTCGCCCCCGGTCTGGAACGCCCGGACGCGGCCTACCCGACGATGCTGGCACTGCTTCCCAGCGGCATCCTGGGTCTGGTGTTCGCCGCGCTGGTGGCCGCCATCGTTGCGTCGCTGGCATCGAAGATCAATTCCGTCGCCACCATCTTCACGCTCGACTTCTATGCCAAGCGCGCGCCTGACGCCTCGGAAGCCAGACTGGTGCGTGTCGGCCGGTTCGCGGCGTCCGTGTCGATCATCGTGGCGGTGCTGACCGCGCGCCCGCTGCTGGGCGGGTTCGACCAGGGCTTCCAGTACATCCAGGAGTTCACCGGGTTCTTCACTCCGGGCATCGTGGTGATCTTCCTGCTGGGCCTGTTCTGGAAGCGTGCGAACGAAGCCGGTGCGCTGGCCGCGGCGGTCGGTTCCTTCGTACTGTCGCTCGCCCTGAAGCTGCTGTGGCCCTCGCTGCCGTTCATGGACCGGATGGGCGTGGTGTTCCTGGTCACGCTGCTGCTGGGCGTGGGCGTCGCGCTGGGCACCCGCGCCAGTGGCGATCGCGACCGGATCCGCACCGACGATGTGAGCTATGCCACCGCCCCATCGTTCAATGTCGCTTCGCTGGCGGTGCTGGCGATCCTGGTGGCCCTCTACGCAACCTACTGGTGACCTCGATGCGCCTGACTGTCCGACACGCATCCGTGCTGCGCAGTGGCATGCGCTGCCTGGCCCTGCTGGCCCTGACCGGGTTCGCCTCTGTGCTGCACGCAGCGGAGATCACATGGACCGGCACCGCCACCGTGGCCGCCCGCAACGCGGGCTGGGGGCGATTGGCGCAGCTGCCGGATGGCCGCTGGCTGGCCGTGACCACGCGCTTCAATGAAGGGCAACCGACCACCCTGCAGCTCTCGATCAGCAGTGACCGGGCCCGCAGCTGGGCGCCATGGTCCGACGTGGCCGAGCCGGGCCGGATGATCGACAACGGCGAACTGCTGGTGCTGCCGGAGGGGCGTGTACTGCTGGCGATGCGTTCGCTGGTCGAAGGCACCTCCTACCGGCTGCATCTCTATGCCAGCGACGACCTTGGAGCACACTGGACCTTCCTGAGCACCCTCGCCGGCAACGAGGCGCCGAACGGGCGCAAGGATCGCGGCGTGTGGGAGCCGGTGTTGACGCGCCTGGACGACGGCACGCTTTCGGTGGTGTATGCCGATGAAACCCGTGCCGACGAGCATCCGTCCTACAACCAGGTCGTTTCACAGCGCCTGTCCAACGATGGCGGGCGCACCTGGGGACCTGCGATGACGATTGCCGAACAGCCCGGCGGTGGGCAGCTCCGGCCCGGCATGCCGGTCATGGCACGCCGCCCCGCCGGTGGCTACCTGATGGTGTTCGAGACCTGCGGCGACGACCCGCAATGCCCGGTGTCGTACAAGGTCTCGACGGACGGGCGGACCTGGCCGGCCGGCCTCGGTACACCGCTCGCCGACCAGCGCTGCGGCCCCCACGTCATGACCAGTACGCGCGGGGTGATGTTCGTGACCTCGTGCCTGAACGAGGTCAGCTGGAGCGAGGACAGCGGGTCGAATTGGCACACGGTGAAGCCTCCCGCATGGCCGCTGGGCTTCCGCCATTCCTGGCCCGCCGTGGTCGAGCTCGGCCCGGCGGAGATCGGCGTCGTGAACGTGGTGGACGGCGCAGTGCAGATCCGTTTCGGGAGCTTCTAGGGGGCGCATGCGGGGCAACCTGGCAGGACGAGGCCGCACATGCGGTGCATTCACGCCATGTTGGCGCAATGTTTCCGTAATACCTTGCCAGCGCCCTGCCCTTTGCGCCTTCTGGAAGGGCCGCCTCCCGCCCATTCCTGGACGCCACCGATGCACATCCTGCTGGTCGAAGACGAGCCAGAACTGGCTGCGGCCCTGAAGTCCGCACTGCAGCGGGACCATCATGTCGTGGACCTGGCAGATACCTTCGGACTTGCCCGGGAGGCTGCATTGCACGGGGCACACGAACTGATCCTGCTGGACCGGACGCTTCCGGATGGGGATGGTCTCGCTCTGATACCGCTGCTACGTGCACGCAACTGCCTCGTGCCCGTCATCGTGCTGAGTGCCTTGGGTGGCCTGCCAGATCGGGTCGAGGGCCTGGACGAGGGTGCGGACGACTATCTCGGCAAGCCCTTTGCACTGGAAGAACTGTTCGCACGCATACGCGCCGTCGGCCGTCGGCCCTCCGGAATCCAGGAAGAGTCGATCCGCGCTGGCGATCTGCTGTTCGACCCGATGACAGGTGAGGCCACCGTCCGCGGCGAGCGCCTGGAGCTTCCCCGGCGCGAGATTCGGGTGCTGACCGTGCTGACCCGAAGGCTGGGGCGTACCGTGCTGCGGGAGTCCATCGAGATGGCGGTGTATGGCTTCGACGACGGCATTCATTCCAACACGCTCGATTCACACGTATCACGACTGCGCAGGAAGCTGGCTGACGCCGACGCGGGGGTGGAGATCCATGCGATCCGTGGCGTCGGCTACCTGATGCGGGAGCGCACGTGAGCAGGCGACAACCCTCGCTGAAATGGCCGCTCATCATCAAGCCCCTCATCCTGCATCTGTTGGCGCTGCTGATCGCATTCTTCACACTCCTCATGGTGCTGGTTCGCATGGACAGCGGCGGCTACTACACGCTGCAGACCTTTGCCCCGATCGCCGCCAACGCCGTGCACCGCGACAACCAGGGACGGCTCTACGTACAGCGCACGCATGAACTCAACGAACTGCTGAAAGCGGCGCCAGGTGCCTGGTTCGTCGCCGAGGATGAGCAGGGACAGACGGTCAGCTTCGGAACCGTCCCGCCGACCTATGCGTCGTTGATCGGCAGGCTTCGGGGCGTTCCGTTCGGCGACCTGCGCGGCCACGAGCGCGGCGACGGACTGGCCATTGTGATCCGTCGGCACACCGGCCCGGCCGGCAAGCTGACGATCATGGCCCATGGTGAAACCGATTCACTCACCTGGCAGATGGCGATCGCGGCGCATGTGTTCACTCTACCCATCTTCGTGCTGCTCGCGCTGGTAACGCTGATCGCCACCCCGTTCATCGTACGCAAGGCGCTTGCAGGGGTTGAGCGGATCGCCCTGGAGGCCAAGCATATTTCGGCGAGTCGGCGCGGGATCCGCCTGACCGAAACTGCCGTGCCAGTGGAGATCGCGCCCTTGGTAGCAGCCGTCAACGAGGCACTGGACCGGCTTGATGACGGTCACGAGCGGCAGCAGCGCTTCATCGCTGCTGCCGCACATGAACTACGTACACCGATCGCCATTCTTCGGGTGAAAATCGAAGCCGCCGACGATATCACCTCGCGCAGCCTGTCCGTGGAGGTCGCGCGTCTGGCCACGCTGGCAGAGCAGCTACTGGACCTGCACCGGCTGGATAGTGCCGCGCATCTGGAAACCATCCACCTCGCCCGCCTGGCCAAGCGCGTCGTTGCCGACGTGGCCCCGCTGCTAATCCAGTCCGGGCGCACGGTCGCCGTGGTGGTCGAACCACACCATCCCATACAGGGCGAGACAGGTGCGGTCGAACGCGTCCTGACGAACCTGGTGTTGAATGCAGCGGAACATGGTGGACGCAACATCACTGTGCGGGTACAGGGAACACGCCTGGAGGTGGAGGACGATGGCCCTGGAATACCGGAGGCCGAGCGCGAGCGCGTATTCGAGCCGTTCCAGCGCCTGCGGCCGCGCCAGACCGGCGCAGGACTTGGCCTGAATCTGGTACGGCAGGTCCTCGAGCGCCATCGCGGCCATGTCACGATTCTCGATGCGCCAGGCGGCGGTGCGCTGATCCGCGCCGAGTTCCCTGCGCATCCTGCCGGCGGGAACCTCGCGTCAGGTCACCCGCTGTAGCCCGTTGCGGCGGCGCAGACGATTCCTGGGGATCTCCCATTCCGGGTTCCGGGCTGACGCAACCCTGGCGCAATGTTGGCTAACCAGCATGACCTTGATCGGCGCGCATGCGTCGCGATGTCGGGTCACGAAAGGAAGCCACATGTCTGACGGCAGCACCGCACGCGGCGACGCACGCGCCACGTCCTCCCGTGCGCACGAGGCCCCCCCGGCCCTGACTGCTGCGGCCTGGAGGCGCCGCCCGCGGAAGGCGGACACGTGGGGCCTGGAGCATTGGCCGGATTGGCTGCGTGTGATACCCGACAGCGCACGCGGCCAGGTGCTGATTCATCTGTTCGGCGGGCTGTTCTTCGCCCTCCCGGGCGCCGCGCTGGTCATTTCCATCGGCGTACGCGGGTCTTCCGCGCTCGCGCTGGCTGTCCTGCTGTACGTGGCGGCGCAGGCGCTCCTGCACGGACTTCGTGCTGTCCGCTGCGCGGGCGAGAGCACGGTATCTGGCCCGCAGGTGCTGCTGGATCGCCATTTCCCCCATCTTTCGATGGCCTCATTGATGGTGCCGTTGGCCGCACTCGGAAGCACGGATGCCAACACGGCGACGCTGCTCGCAGGTGGTGTGCTGGCCGGCCTGTCCGGCCCCGTGCGGACCGTGTTCGTCCGCCCCCGTCATCTGTTGCTGCACCCTGTCCTGCAGGTAATGGCGACTGCCGTGATGCTGGGCTGCATCGCAGTGCTGAGCGTGGACATGACCCCGTTCGCGCAGTACCTCACAGGCGCCGGCGTACTGGTCTACCTGGGCGGGCTGGCCCTGCAGCGGCGGCACCCCCTGTCCCCGGCAGGCGTAACATGGTCGGGTCTGATGGTGGTTGGGGGCCTGCTGCATTTCATCACGATCGCCCTGCTCGGCATCTCTGCGGCTGCCTGAGCGCAGCGATCACGCAAGGTTCGCGCAATGCAGCGCGGCAAGACTCGGTGTCCGCAGGTGCATGTCCCCATGCGCCCTTCATCACCGATGCGAGGACACCCGATGATCTGCTGCTTATGGATGTCGCCGTCATGACGCGTCCTGCTTCCACGCGTCGCCGACGCAGGCTGTTGATCGGCGGTGCAGCGCTGCTCTGCGTCCCCGCTCTGCTCTACATGTGGCTGGCACCGCCAGCACCACCGGAACTGGAACGCGCTGCGGTCACCCGTGGCGACATCGAACAGGTCGTCGAAGCCACTGGAACCCTGAAGCCATCGCGTCTGGTCAGTGTCGGCGCCCAGGTTTCCGGACGCATCGAAACGCTGCATGTGAAACTGGGCGACAAAGTAAAGGCAGGTGATCTGATTGCAGAGATCGATTCACGCACGCAGCGCAATGCCCTGCGCAGCGCGCAGGCGGCCGAGCGCAGCGCTCGCGCCAACCGCCAGGCGCTGTCCACCGAGTTGGCACAGCAGGAACTGACGCTACGGCGGCTGCGGCAGCTGGGCGCGGCGCAACTGGTGGCCAGGGCAGATGTCGACGCCGCGCGGGCCCGTGTTGACGCAACACGTGAACAGATCGATGCCCTGGATGGCGAGATCGTACAGCGCCTGACAGACGTGGACAGCGCGCAGACCAGCCTGGGCTATACGCGCATCACCGCTCCGGCCGACGGCATGGTTCTGGCCGTGGTGGCCCGCGAGGGCCAGACGGTGAACGCAGTACAGAGTGCCCCCACCATCATCATCCTTGGCAACCAGGACACGATGACGGTCTATGCCGAGATCTCGGAGGCCGATGTCGTTCGTACCGCTCTGGGCCAGGAGGCCTTCTTCACCATTCTCGGAGATGCAGGCCGGCGCTACACCAGTACCCTTCGCGACATCGCGCCGGCCCCCGAATCGATCACCCGGGAGGACACCTCCAGCCTGTCTTCACCGGCCCTGTCCGGCAGTGCCAGCCGTACGGCGATGTACTACAACGGCCAGTTCGACGTGGACAACAGCGATGGTCGCCTGCGCAGCTACATGACCGCCCAGGTCCGCATCGTGCTGGGGCGCTCGCGCAACGTGCTGACCATTCCTTCCGCGGCGCTGGGTGCACGGGGTGCAGACGGCAGCTACACGGTGCAGGTGCCATCCGCCAGTGGCCATCCGGTCCCCCGCCGCATCACCATCGGGCTGGACGACCAGATCAGGGTCGAGGTGAGGAGCGGGCTGAGGGAAGGCGAGCAGGTCGTCCTGGGCCAGGCGGATGCTGACGGCGCGACGCCGGCCACGGCAGGCAAGGCGGACTCCCCGCCGACGCAATCATGATGGCGGACCAGTCGCAGCCACGCCCCCTGCTGTGTGTGCGCGGACTGCGCCGCGAGTTCCCGGCGGGCGAGCAGACACTTGTGGTCCTGGACGGCGTCGACCTCGACATCCATGCCGGAGAGCTGGTCGCCATCATCGGCCAGTCCGGCTCGGGAAAGTCCACGCTGATGAACATTCTCGGCTGCCTCGACCAGCCTACGGTGGGCACCTACCAGGTGGACGGCCGCAAGACAGCGGACATGGACGCCGACGAACTGGCTGCGCTGCGCCGCGAGCACTTCGGTTTCATCTTCCAGCGCTATCACCTGCTCAACGAGCTGTCCGCGATCAGCAATGTCGAGGTCCCGGCGATCTATGCCGGCATGCCGGCCGCGTCCCGCCACACGCGGGCGGCACAGCTGCTGGTGCGACTTGGCTTGGGCGACCGCATGGACCACCGCCCGGGTGAGCTCTCCGGCGGCCAGCAGCAACGCGTATCCATCGCACGTGCATTGATGAACGGCGGAGAGGTGATATTCGCCGATGAGCCGACAGGTGCGCTGGACACGCAATCGGGCAAGGAGGTGATGAAGATCCTTGGCGAACTGCATGCGGAGGGCCACACCGTGGTTCTGGTTACCCATGACCCTGCCGTAGCCGAGCACGCCCAGCGGATCATCGAGATCAGCGATGGCCGCATCGTTTCGGACCGCCCTACCCGCACCGCCGCGATGTCATCGAGCGGTGCTGCGCAGCCGCTCGCTGCGCAGGCGGAGGGTGGTGGCCTGCAGGCCGTGCGCGACCGCTTCGGTGAGGCCTTCCGGATGGCGCTGCGGGCCATGAACGCCCATCGCATGCGCACGTTCCTCACCATGCTTGGCATCATCATCGGCATTGCCTCGGTGGTATCCGTAGTGGCGCTGGGGACCGGTGCACGCCAGGCAATCCTGTCCAACATCGCGTCGCTGGGCACCAACACCATCGAGATCTATCCCGGTGCGGGCTTCGGTGACGTGCGCGCCGCGCAGGTGGAGACGCTTACTCCGAGTGACAGTGTGGCCCTGGCCGGGCAACCCTTCATCGACAGCGCTACACCCGGTGTGGCGACCACCGCGACAGCCATGCGTGGCAACCGTACGGCCAGCCTCCAGATCCACGGTGTCAGCGAGCAGTATTTCCGCGTGCGTGGGCTGGAACTGGGCGAAGGCAGCTTCTTCACGCGGAACGCCGTGGACGGCTACCAGCAGGTAGCGGTGATTGACATCAATACCCGCAACCGCCTGTTCGGGCCAGGTGAAGACCCGATAGGGAGAACCCTGCTGGCAGGCAATGTTCCGCTGCGCGTGGCCGGGGTGACGAAGAAGGATTCGGCCGCCGTTGGCGATGGCTCGGTGCTGAGCATCTGGGTGCCCTACACAACCGTCATGGCGCGCATGCTCGGCCAGAGCCACGTCTCCAGCATCACCGTGCGCGTGTCCGATGCGATCAGCATGCAGGCTGCCGAGGCCGCGATTACCCGCGTCCTCGGCCAGCGCCATGGCATGCGTGACTTCTACATGAGCAACAACGCGCAGATCCGCAGGTCGATCGAACAGACCACGGGCATCCTCACGATGATGATCAGCTCCATTGCCGCCATTGCGCTGGTAGTAGGCGGCATCGGCGTGATGAACATCATGCTGGTCTCGGTCACCGAACGCACTCGGGAAATCGGTGTCCGCATGGCCGTCGGCGCGCGACGCGGCGACATCCTGCAGCAGTTCCTCATCGAGTCGGTGCTGGTGTGCCTTCTGGGTGGTGTGCTGGGCATCGTGGTCGCGCTTGGCCTGGGCCTGGCTATGGAACTGGCCAGGGTCGGCTTCAACCTGGTGTTTTCCTTTGCGTCCATCCTTGCGGCATTTGCCTGCTCGAGCGCCATCGGCGTGGGCTTCGGCTTCCTGCCTGCCCGTCGTGCTGCGCAGCTCGATCCTGTCGAAGCATTGATCCGTTGACGTCGGCGGCCGGAAATCACGGCAGATTCGCGCAATGTTCGCAGCGTCTACTGTCGATATCAAACAACGCCGCACAGGAGCGGGAAATGATGCTGAAGACGGGACGTATGGCGCTGCTGCTGGGTGCAGCCGTGCAGCTGCTGGTGGTGCTTCCGTACGCGGGGGACGCGCACGCCCAGCATCGTGATGGCTATCGCGGACAGTGGAGCCATGGCTACGCGCAACGCGAGCGCGAGGAGCGGGAACGACGCGAGCGGGAACGGGACCGTCGCGACGACGCCAAGGCCAAGGGCATCGTGGTAGGTGCGGTGGGCGCTGCGGTGGTTGCCGGAGTGATCGCTGCCGCCGCCAAACGCGAACGCGAAAACCGGGAGCGTGCCGATTACTGCATCAGCCGCTACGGCAACTACGATCGGCGCACGGATACCTATCGTGGCGGCGACGGCTACACATACCCCTGCCGCTGATCAATACAACACTCATCAAGGGAGACTGACTCATGAAGAAGACCGGACTTCTGATCGCGCTGTGTGCGATGCCTGCCCTCGCCCATGCCGCCGGCAACGACCCAAGGCAGGCCTACGTCGATTCCACGTTCTCTGCAATGGACGCCAACGCCGATGGCAACGTCGACAAGCTCGAGTACGCGAAGTACCAGAACGCACGCTTCAGCAAGCAGGCCGATTCCATCGATGCAGCCTTCAAGGCAATGGACATCAACAAGGACGGCAGGATCAGCAAGGATGAGGCTGCCATCGTGCCCGAGATCGCCAAGTATTTCGCGGGACTGGACGTCAATAGCGACGGCTACCTGTCGCTGGCTGAAATGCAGCAGGCGATGGTGGCGGCACAGACAGCCGATGCCCCGGTGAAGTAGGTCCGGGCGGCAGGTCCGGGGCCGGATGTTGACCCAGGCCCCGGACCCGCGCCGCGAGGGCGCGAAGCAGCCCGCCCATCACTTCTGCTTGAACACACTCCTGCGCCCGATGACCACATCCTTGCCCGTCGTCGGCCTTGCCAGGCCCGGAATCAGGAAATCGGTCGCGCTGCGACCGTGCCGGGTCTTGTCCGCAAGCCAGCGCGGCATGCGCCCGCGACCGGTCCAGGTGTTCCGTCGGTTCTCGGGGTCGCGGTATTTGGGTGCGACCTTGCCTGTCTTCCGGCGCCTGCGGGAAGCGCTGCCCGCAGGCACGGGCACCGCGCTGGTGCCGGCGAACAGTTCCTCGATTGAATAACCGCACTCCGCGGCGGCGGCGATCAGCTCACGCCTGACGACGGCCGCGGAACGTCGCTGTGCGAGAAGCTGCAGCCGCCGCTCGGCGGCCGCGATGAGTGCCTTCAACTGCCGCTCGTCCAGCGCCTTGATATCGATATGCATGGCACGCAGCGTGGTGGGGGCGCCGTGACCTGTCAAGGGATGCGCCGCGGGCGCCGCACCCGGATCGCCGGCCGGGCTCAGAACGAGACCTGCGCCCGTACGCCGACAGTATTGCCGGAATCCGGCCCCTGCGCATTGCCCACCTTGTTGTCGGTCTTCCAGTGAACGTAGTTCAGCATCAGGCGGGACCAGTTGTTGAGGTACCAGTTCAGCCCGAGCGTCCATGCCGTGCCCTCGCCGCCGCGGGCGGCATCGAGAAAGTCGTAGCGGTCGTACCGCGCCGCCAGCTCGAAGGCGCCGATGCCGCCTTCCTGCACGGGGCGAAGTACGCGCGTAGTGCCCCAGACACCGGATCGGCTGCTGAATCCGGGACGCTCGCCGGTGATCAGCCAGCCTGCGTAGACCGATGTGGCCTGCTGGTCGACCGGGTCGACCGTGCGCGACTCGATGGTGCGCGTGGTGTGTTCGGCAAAGGCCCACACCGGGCCGTACACGCCGCCCAGTTCCAGCCCCCAGGCGCGGTTGTCGCTGACGTTGGCGATGGAACTGGCCGATACGCGCACGTTGCCGTTCCAGCCCAGTGCGATCGGCGAGGTCTTGTTGATGCTGCCGACGTCCTGGCCGAGATCCTCGTACCAGTACCAGCCGCCCAGGTGCACGAAGCCGGCCTGCCCACGCAGCGGGTTCCAGTGCGCGCGCAGCAGATACGCAATGGTGTCGCTGGCGGTGCTGTCATTGCCGATATCGTCGCCGGTCACCGCGACGCTGGCGTGCCAGCCCTCGCCGATCACCTTGGTGGTGATGCCCAGTCCGTAGTAGCCGCTCTGCTGGGCGCCGACCGATGCCACGGCATTGCGCTGCATAAAGGGCGTGTTGACACCACTGGTGCCACCGTCGAGGCCACGATCCTTGAGCTTGTTGCCCACGTAGATCTCCGTTGGCAGCCCTCCCATCCGCGTGTCCCAGGACAGATAGGTGTCTTTCAGCGACACCTCGTTGCCAGCAAAGTCCGCATCGATCTTGTAACCCAGCGGTCCCATCTGTCCCTCGGCACCGAGGCGGCCGCTGGCCAGATCGGTGCCCGTGATGTTGCGCGCGTCGAATCCGGAACCATGGGTGCTGCTGAAATCCAACAGCACGCGGCCACGGGGGTGGAAGGTGAACCGGCCATCACTGCTGCGCAGCTCGGGGCCACCCTTGCGCCAGCGCACATTGCCATCGCCGCCCCCGCCGGTCGCCGCAAGCTGGGCCACCTGTGCCTGCAGAATGGCCATGTCGTCCTGCCGGGTGTCGGCGATTGCCGCCGCCACCTGTGCGTCGACGTTGGCGTCGCTGCCGGGTACGGCGGCAGCGCCCTGCGATCCACCCTCCAGCGCAGCCAGGCGTGCGCTCAGCTGCTGCAGCAGGGTTGCCTGTTCGCGCAGCTGTCTGGCCTGCTCCTGCACCTGTGCACGCAGTCCGGCCTCGGTATCGCTGGCCGCGGCCAGCACGGAGGGTGAAGCCAGCAACAGGCCGCCGCCGGCAGCCGCGGCGAGCGCGGCACGCTTCAGTGAATTCATGGAGTTCTCCCGAATGAAGTACGGTGCGCGGCTCAGTCGCCCGCGCCATCGTCGTCCAGCGAAGGCTGGGGCGGAGGTGCAGCGGCCGGCGTCACCTGGCCACCGCTCGCGGGCAGCCGTGCAGGCGCTGGCCCGAGATAACCGTGGCTGCGTGCCCAGTTGGCGAAAAGCCGCGGCCACTGCGCCACCAGCGTGCCGGGCCGGCCCAGCCCCCAGCTGTGGCCTCCGGCCTCGAACAGATGCAGCTCCACCGGAATGCCTGCTGCATGTGCAGCCTGGTACATCGCCACGCTGTGGCCCACATCCACGATGCGATCATCCACGGCCTGGGCCAGGAATACCGGCGGCATGTCCCTGCGGATGTGTTCTTCGACCGAGTACACCTGCTGCGCGTCGTCCTGGCTCGCCAGCTCCCGCTTCGACCGGGTCTGGTCCAGCGGCGCACGCATTGAGACGACCGGATAGATCATGCCCAGGAAATCCGGCCGCGCCGACAGCTGGTCGGCCGCATCCACCGGCGCATACAACGGGGCATCGAAGCGCGTGGCGACGATCCCGGCCAGATTGCCGCCCGCGGAAAAGCCCAACGCGCCGATGCGCTCAGGATCGACCCCCAGGCTGGGCGCCTGCGCGCGCAGCAGCCGCATGGCGCGCTGGCCATCCTGGAAGGGCGAGACAGGTGCCCATCCATCGACAGGCAGCCGGTAGTAGACGACCGCAGCAGTGACCCCCAGCGACTGCAGCCACTGTGCCGTCGGCTTGGCGGCGCTGCCGATCTGGATCCGGAAGTAGCCGCCACCGCCGAAGATCACCACCGCGGAGCCATTCGGCTTCAGCGGCCGATAGATCTCCATGCGCGCATCGCTGATGCCCGAGACCGCGCCCTTCGCGCTGCCTTCGATCCCGATCCGTTCCGGGCCACGCGCACGTTGCTGCCAGTGGTCCTGCGGCCACAGCGGAACCACTTCGGGAGCAGGCACCGGCGATGCCGCCGGCGCCGCACCCGCGAGCAGAGGATTCAGCAGCAACACAAGCACTGCCAGCCCGCGCAGTCTCCCCATGTACAGACTCATCTCACGCCCCTCCCGTCGGCCTTCACGGGACGAAGTGTGCGTCGAGTCGCGCGGGGGGCCTATAGCCGGATGGGACTAGCTGTACCGTCTATTTTTGTGTGCACTGCAACATCATGCTGCGCCCCGCCGATGTCTGTTGCGGGCGCATCCAACGCAGGCATCGACTTCGCCAGGCGAAGGATCTCCGCTGGAAACGTCGCGTAATCGTCGACCGGAAAGGCATGGCTCTCCCTGCGCTGGATCAGCCGGACCGCGACGATGCGCTGCTCCGGTACGACGACCAGATGCTGGCCAAGATATCCATTGGCGGCGTAGGCGCTGACCGGACCACGCTGGGATTGGAAAAGGTCGGCAATCTTCAGGCCGCGGCCGGTGATCTCGGTGGCGTACAGCGGCTGCCAATCGTCGCCCAGCTGCTGGCTGAGATGGGTCATCAGCGCAGACTTGTTGGTAAAAGTGCTGTCTTTCGCTGCCAACAGCGCATGCTGAAGCCGGTCAGATACGCCGCGATCCTGGAGCGTGCGCTGCGCATCCTTCCGCAGCGTGTATCGCTCCCATTCCGGCAGCCGCCACCACAGCAATCCGACGTCCGCAGACTGCGCACTCTCGAGTGTCATCAAGGACATCGCGTGTTCGCTCATCAGGCGCGTTCCGTCCCTGGTCACGCCGCCATCGAGCATCAGCTGGCCAATGGCGGCCAGATCCCGGGCGAACAGGGAGAGCCCGGCCATGCCCAGGGGCGTGCCTGCTTCATCCTTCATCCAGTCGTAGCGTGTGATTCCCAGCGGCTTGAAGAGACGCGCGTCCAGATAGGCTTCCACGGGCTGGCCGGCCAGGCGGGCGATGATGCCCGGCAGAAGATTGGTGGCCTTGTTGTTGTAGGAGAACGTGCTGCCGGGCACGGAGGAGATTTCCGCTGCGAGCGCGAGCTGCACGAGATCCGGCGCAGATTCCAGCTCGACACCCGCGTTGGGAACGTTCTGCAGACCGGACGTGTGCTCCAGCAGCATCCTTACCGTGATGTCCCGCTTCTGGCCCTGGCGCCATTCCAGATAGATCGCACTGACGGGCTCGTCCAGCGACGCAAGCTTACGGTCATCGAGAAGCAGGCCGATCGCCAGCGCCACGATCGACTTGGTCGCCGACATGAGGTGAATCGGCTCGCTGGTCGAGGCCACATCCAGCAGTGGAGCACCGTCCTCCTGGATCAGCAGCGCGTCGGAATGGGCAGCACGCCCGTTACGCTCGATGTCCGCCAGCAGATCGGCAGGCGACTGCCTGGCCTCGGCGAAGAAAGGGCAGTACAGCGCGAACGCCAGCAATGCGGACGCGACGTGTCGTATGGCAGACAATGCAGTGCTCCTTGCAGGGACATGCAGTCAGAGTGGCCATGGAGGACGACAGCCTGCAGTGCCTGAAGTCATGGCTCCAGCGCACCACACCTACCGCGCCACAGTACTGCCGAAAACGCAGGCTGGCGTCCAACCACTGGCCCTGAACAGCGCTTCTGCGGTTTCGGGCCGTACGTCCAGCAGTTCGGCAATGGCCCTCTGCCTGTCGTCGGCGCGGTTGACGTACGCCCGCGCGATGCGCTGCCCGACCCAGTAACCGAGATCACCGCGCCGGGTGTCGTCGCCGGGGCCGTTGTACAGCCACCGCGACAGGTCGGTGCTGTTCCGCTCTGCGACGAATTCCCGCTCCAGAGCGCATTCGCGCCCTGCGGTCCAGCGCTGCAGATGGATGTTGGCGGGCTGCCCGGAGATCAGTTCACCCACGTACTCTGCCCCGCCCTCCAGCAGCGTCTGGTACAGCAGGGTGGGCGCCGGCACTTCAACAGCGGCACCGTGCTGCTGCACGTGCACATACTCGTGCGCGATCAGGTGCACGAAGCGTTCCGTCACATCGGCCTGCATCCAGTCCGCGCTGCACAGTGTTTCCAGGCCGATCACCACCCCGTCCGGCGTAGTGACGCCACCGGTGGTGCCCCGTCCGACGAGGAGTGTGACCGGCGGAAAACGGGCCGACGGCACGATCTCGCCGAGCTTCTGCAGCGCACCGGTCACGCCGCTGCGGATACCCGGCAGTGCCGCAGCGCACGTACGCGCCTTCACATACAACGCCGGCTTCTGCTGGACTGCATCGGCAAGCCGCTGCATCGAGCCGATGCGCAGTTCGCTGAACTGATGCAGCGCGTCGCTGCCCGGCTCCAGATAGCGACGCTGCAGCATCGATGCATCCGGCGCACCACCGCTGGCGTCCATCACCGCGAAGAAGCGCGTCACATCATTGGTTCGCACGACGGGCGCGTGCGCGCGAGTGTCCGCCTGTGCCGCTGCCGCCAGCAAGGCCATTGCCAGCCCACCGGCGATCCACCTGCAGGCGACCGGTGCCATCCAACGCCCTGTTCCGCGCCTACTGCGCACCAGCTTCCGGGGCCAGCGTATGCACCACCCTGCCCTGTGCATCGAGGAACTCGATGGCACCATGGCCTTCGGCGGTGACGGTCAGGCGCAGGCGGGTCCGGTCCTGCGTGTCATTCAACGCGATGGCCGGCGTGCCGTCGGCCGCCACCACCATCTGGATGCGCGTCGGAACCTGCACCCCCGGCACCAGCTTGTTGTCCAGTGCGGCATCGCGGATCGGCGGCGGTGCCTGGTTGATCGAGAACCGGACCTCGCCATCAGGTGATACCCGCCAGCCGATCGCATCCATGGCCGGGTGGTCCAGCGCCAGTACGGCCATCCCGCCCTCGATGTCGGCGGTGCCAAACCCACCGCGTTCACTGCCCTTGTCGTCGTACAGCACCATGCCCGCCACGTTGAACGCGCGCTTGTACTGGATGCCATCGATGATCGGCGCTGGCGTCTGCCCTGACAGCGTCATGCGGATCACGCCCTTGTCATCGACGATGTCGATGCGTCGGGCCGTGATCCGCTCGCTGTCAGGTCGTTCGACGCGAGTCTGTGGCGACCGGTCGACGATCAGCCGCTGCAACTGCTCGGCCGACGGGCGCTTGGGGCTCTCGGCTGACCCGGCCCAGGCGTTGCCGGTGAGCATCGCCGCCAGTGCAACGGCAAGGCCTCCGATCGGTTTCATGCGAGTGTGGTTCATGGCGTACGCTCCCCGCGCAACTGCTCGATCCAGCTCTGGAACCCCTCCAGGAAGCGGTGCAACCGCTTGCGGGTGGCGTCATCGAAGTCGTTCGTCGTGGTGTCGAGTGCCGACGCCGCCTCGGCAATGTACAGCTGCGGCGAGGTCATGACGAGTGCCCCCATCGAGGCCAGCGCGTGGCGCAGCTGCGACTGTGCCAACCGCGTTCCCCACCGGCCCGGGGTGGCGCCCATGATGGCGACCGGCTTTCCGGACAGCACCTCACCCAGCTCGGCATCGTTGCGCGACAGCCAGTCCAGGGTGTTCTTCAGCACGCCCGGCAGGGACTGGTTGTACTCGGGCGTGGCGATCAGCACACCGTCGGCGGCCGCAACCGCAGCACGCAGGCGCATCACGCCGTCCGGGCCGCCAACGGCCTCCGCCTCCAGGTCTTCGTTGAACAACGGGATGTCGGCGATGCTGTCATGTACGGCCAACGCCAGGCCGGCCGGCGCCGAGGTCAGGGCAACGTCGATCAGGCGCCGGTTGTAACTGTTCCGGCGCAGGCTGCCGGCAAAAGCGAGTACACGCAGGGGGGCGGAGTTGTCAGGCATCAGGGAACTCCCATGAAGGACCGGATGGAGAGCACTCGTTCGAATGCTCTGCCGATCATGCCAGACACCTGCACATCACGGCGCTATGGATCGGCGTCGAACACCACGGTGACGCTGCCCTGATACGTGGTTCCCGGATGGTCCAGCATCTTCCGTACCGGCTCGCCATTGACGGCGAACCGAAGCGTCGACGAACGCGCGATGATGACGGTATCTGCGGTGAACACGGGCGGAGGCTGGTTCACCTGCAGCGGCAGATCCACCACCTGTCGGCCGCTCGCGCGATCACGGAAACCCGGCAGTGTCAGGCTGACGTCCAACGGAACGTCATCGGTATCGACGCTCGTATTGCGGATCCCGCAGCGCCCGTCCGCCTGCAGATGCTCGCACTGCATCGAGACACTGAACTGGCCGGAACTGCTGATGTGGAACGGAACTTCCTGCTGCAACCGTGCCGGCACGATGCCATGGTCGCTCCACTGGCTCCATCCACCCTTGGGGGCCAGAACGGCGTGGTCCATGCCCGGGGCAACATCCAACCGGAATGCATGGCGCACCTCCAGCCGGAAATGGACGTTGACCTGGCTGTCGGACAGGGAAACGCGGTGTCCGAGATCGAAGTCACTGCCCTGCCCGGTCCCGCCGAAGGAGAAGCGCGTCGAGCCGGTGTAGATGCCACTGCGCATCTCCAGCGGCGTGGGCGTCTCCAGTGCATAGACGAAGTCGAGCGCGGGTATGGCGTAATTATTGGTATCCATCCAGTGCAGCCCGCAGGCAACGCTGCCCTGGCCGCCGTCGCGACGCAGGAACATGCGCATGACCGTATACGCATTGGAGCCGGAGATGCCCAGCCCGCAGTTGTTCGGCCCGCCGCTGGAGTAGAACGCAGTCGATCGCCCATCCTGATCCTGGTCGGTGAAGCGCATGGCCGCACCGATCACCTTCAGGGTCAGATCGAAGCTGCTGGCACCATCCTCCGAGGTGACCGTAACGGTACGGGGGGCCGGCATGGCGATGTAGAAGCCGTCCGGACCATAGTCCGCGTTGCGGACCACGTCCTTGGTGCCGCGGATCGTCGTATCGATGCTCCACCAGTTGTTGGCCAGGCATGCGGCCAGATGGGCATTGGCGCAGACTCCGCTCCAGGGCGTCGTGTTGACGAATCCGCGCTGGTTGGGGTTGCTCAGATCGGGTTTGAACTCGGCCGTGATGTATACGTCGGCGGCGTGCGCCGCCAGCGCGGGCAGCAGCATCAGCATGCCGAGGGCCAACCGGCGAAGAACGCGGCGCGGTGCACGGAACATCATGGCGCTTCTCCAGCATGGCCGGCCGCAGTCTGCGCTGCGACGGCCGAAGGGGGACACTTCAGAATGCCGGCCATCCACATCTCCCCGCGCGGGCGGGTGGCCTTGCCATCGAGCTCGAAGCGGCAGGTGCTGATGTCGGGATGACGCACGACCAGCGTCGGCATCCGGCTGTTCATCTCCAGGGCGAAGAAGCCATCGGCCTCGGCGACGCTGCGCCCGGCATGATTGATCACATGCGCACCGGCCAGTGGCCGCCCCTGGGCATCCTGCAGATGGCCCAGCACCGTGATGGTCCGGATGACATCGACCTGGTTGTAGGAGACGCCCCCCTTGTTGAGGTGATAGGGCAGCACCGAAGGCTGGATCGCGGCGGCAGGCACGCTGTGATCGTCGAAGTCGAGCTGGATCGAACCCGGCCGGTAGGCGGACACCGGCACCAGGTTGCGGCCCGGGCGCAGGATATGCGAGCCACCACGGCTGTCATGCGCGCGGATCGTGGTATCGACCAGGTCCGAGCGCACATCGATGATCATGCCGGTGTCGAGCATGCTGGCCTGGCCGTCGCCGGCGATCGCCGCAGAGCCGCCGCCTACGGCAAGCGTGCTTTCCAGATTGACGCCCCCGCTCACACCGCCGTCCAGCGAAGAGCGCTGCAGATGCAGATCACCTCGCAGTGCAGCCGACTCGAAGTGGGCGTTGCCGCCCAGTCCGATGCCGGTGCTGTCCACGGTCGCCTGCCCGGCGACGCTGCGCAGGATGCGGTCTGCGAAGGTCTGCTGCACGCCCGCGCTGGCGTAGACGTCACGACCGCCCTGGGCCCCGGTACGCGAGCCAAGGCTGCCACTGTAGCGCCGCCCGTCCTGGCCGAGGGCGATGTTCAGGGTGAAATCCACGCCACGATTGCGTCGCAGGCCCGAGCTGATGCTGCCGGGGCGATCGAAGACCGAGGCGCGCCAGTTGGCGTCACTGCCGAACAGCGTCTGCCGGCGGCTGAAGGAAAGGTCGAAGCCGGTGCCGCGGCTGATGCCCCGGCTGTGTGAGATCCGGGCCGAGAACTGGCCATGACGCCCGAACCCGTGATTGAGGCCGACGGCTGATGTACGCAGCCAGCCCTCGCGCACGGGCGTGGTCGTGTACCCGGGAAACGGCGGAGGCTCGATCTGGTCGCCCTGCGCCTGCCAGCTCCGCGTATGCGAGGCGATCACGCTGCCATTACGGTAGCGCAGCAGGCCCTGCAGGTCCACGCCCTTGCCGGTCCGGTTGGAGGTATAGGCATTCGTGTAGACATTGGCCCAGTCATTGACCTGCCAGTCGACTGAGCCGGCAAGCGAGCGCTCGTCCCCGATGGATTGCGCCGCGACGCCCAGCACCGCACGCGGATGGGCAAGGTAGTTGACCACGCCACCCACGGCGGGGCGGCCCGCACCGGGATCATCGAAACTGTCCAGCAGGCTGTCCTGCACACCGGCAAAGGCACTGTAGCGCCAACGCCGGCTGGGATCGCGCCACTGCGCGGGCTTGTGGATGATCGACGTGCTCCGCGAGGTCTCGCGGCCGTCCTCGATCACGCGCAGCTCCACTTCATAGATGCCACCGGGCAGACGCCGCGTCTCCACCTGCTGCAGCCCTGGACGGACCGCCTGGGTCAGGATCAGGCTGCCGTCGCGGTAGACCTCGACGCTGCCCTCCCGGTTGGCGGTCACGTACACCGGATACAGGCTGGGCGAACGACTGTCGACCAGCAGCGTATCGGACGAACCGGCCATCACCCCGAACGTGGTGAAGCGGGAGCGTCCGGCGCCACGGGGCTGCCGCGTGACGCCGTCGAAGTTCGGAAGAAACCATCCTGCGCGCAGGAAGTGATCCTTGAACTCACGTTGCGCGTGCAGTGACTGCAGGACATGGCGGATGCCGCCATCCTCCTCGCCGCTGCGGTCTGCCTGGTAGCTGGCGTCCAGTGTCCAGTTGCCCACACTGCCCTGCGCGGTGAGCGCGTAGCGACCGGCCGCGTGTTGGCCTTCGCCGGCATGGGCGTTCAACTGGTGGCGCACGATCAGGCCACGGCTGCCACTCTCGGGCAGCGCCAGGTGGCGCTGCACCGCCAACGTCTGGCCGGCCGCTTCGGAGGCGATGGACAACAGCGAGCTCTCGAGGCTGTAGTGCAGGCCGGCGAGCCCATCGCGGCACGACTTCGTGCACGCGCCGAGGGCATGAGGGGAGCCCAGCACGGCCAGCCAACGCTCGCGCTCGCTCTCGGGCTGGGTGCTGCCGTGAGAGTCGGTGAACTCCAGCAACGACACCGCGTTGTCGCGGGTAAGCACCGCGCGCGCGTCACCGAGGTACTCGCCGTCCCGTTCTACCCGGACCACCAGCGGCACATCGAAGAAGTGATCGCGGAAGTCATCCGGCAGGGCATCGGACTGCTCCAGCAGATTCAGTGTGTCCAGCGCGCCCTCGGCAGCCAGCACGGCAGGCGCGGTGCAGAACAGCGCGAGGGTAATGGCGAGAGGGAGGGGACGCGGATACATGATGGCTTCTTGTTGAGTCAGAATGAGGCGCGCGCCCGCTCTCCCCGGGGGGGGGAGCGGGCGCGCTCGGTCTGTACAGGACTGTGCTTACGGCGAGCGGCTTTCGAACATCATCGAAACGGTGCCGCTGTAGTTGCCCTGCAGGTAGTCGCCGCCGGCCGGCGCCGCTGCGATGGACACGAAGGCACGCTTGCCAGCCGCGGCCTCGACGTCCGTCGCGACTTCAACGGCGGCGGCCGCGCCCACGGCCAGGGTCTTGCCGGCCACGGAAACCGTCATCGGCATTTCACCGGCGTCCGCCGCCAGCTTGGCGTCGTAGGCAAGGTGCGCAGTGATCGCGCCCAGGCCGCTCTTCATGTCGATCTGCTTCTGCACCGGCTCCAGACGCTGCGTGGTCATGTTCCACGGCAGGTCCTGGGTTTCGCCGGCCCAGTCACCCACCGGGGAAATCTGCAGGCCGGTCGGCGACGGCACGGTGGCCGTGACGTTGATCTGCAGCGGGAACTGCTCCGGATCGGCGAAGGCGACGGCCGGCGACAGGGTAAGGGTAGCCAGGGCGGCCACGGTGATGGACTTCAGGTTCATTGCAATGTTGCTCCAGGGTTGGAAAATGCCGACGTGTGCGGCGGTGGACGCAGCTTCAGAGGAAGCTGCTAGTCGAGCAGGACGGATTTACGGGATTTCCCCTCGACGATTTCAAAGCGATGGTCTTGGCCAGGCAGATGCGCGAATGCTTCGCTGCGCCCGGGCAACAGATGCACCCTGCGCGACGCGCCGCATTGCCCGGGCTGCGTGCCGGTGCTGCACTGGCGCGCGTTGTCGAGCACTACGGTGCTGTTGCCCGCGTTGTGCACCACGGTGCGGTCGGCCTGGCGATCGGTGCGCAGATCGGACGACGGCTTTTCCGGATGCACGATGACGAAGACGCCATAACCGGTGAGCACGTTGACGCCGGCAGCGATGGCACGGCGATAGTCCTCGGACTCCGCCTCGGTCAGTGCGAACTCGTCCTCCTTCTTCGGCAGCACAGGCACGAAGCGGACCCGGTAATAGCGCTCCTTGTCACGATCACCGTGGTAAAGCAGCCGTGTGGCCTGCTGCCCCTGGCGCGGAACGATGAGGCGCGAAGGGCTGGCGATCAGTGCGTTGCCACCACCGCCATACACACCCGGCTCCACTTCGACCTCGTAAGGCGTGTTGTCCTCCGTGTAGCGCACCTCGGTGATCTGCACGCGCACGAATGCCGTGGCGTCACCGCTGTTGCGGACACGCTTCAGCAATGCGCCCTGGTCGGGCAACAGGTACTCGTACATGGCGCCGACGTGGATCGACGGCATTTCGGCGCTGGCGAACGCGGGCAACAGCAGTGCTGCGCCCAGCAGAATGAGGCGTTTCATCGGAGCTTCCTTGAGGTCGGGGTGCGGCGTTGCCGACACCCTCTTCATCGAAGGGCGCTACGATAGGGAGGGCTACTCTGCCTGGGTATGCAACTATTCCGAATAATTCGAAATTCCGGGCCGAGCGGATGAACGGCTCAGGTTCGTGTACTGCGCACGCTGTAACGGGAAATCAGCGGGTCGCGCCGCAGCTGGAACAGTGGTTCGACAGGCCCATCAGAGCGATCACATGCTGGCGGACCGCGTCGTCGGCGCACAGGATCAGCACGCCTTCGCCATCGGGCACCGAACGGAACATGCCGTGCAGGGTGATCGGAGCGGCAGTGCGTGTGGATATGGCAACGGTATGGATGCGACCGCGGCCGCACGCGCTGCGCAGCGCACGCTGCTCTGCCCCGGTGGCAGGCCTTCCTGCGTGGCCGGCGCCACGGGGCTCCAGTCCGATGCTTACTGTCAGTGACCGGCCCATGAACCGGCTGGTGATCACCGGCACATCGCGATCAGGGAATCGACACAGGAAGGCAATGTGGCTGCGCACGCCCGCCTCTTCCGATGCAGATGACGGCTCCAGGATGACGCCTTCATCATGGGGCATCGTTGCGGAGCCCCGGCACAGGCAGTGACGCAGATCCGACAGTACTCCGGCTCCCGCTGCGAACATCGTCTTGACCCCTCGACATGGTCCATGTAGGTGACAGCCCCCTCGCCGCTTCCTGCGCCGGCGCGCCGTCCATGCTATGTCCGCCGGCTGGAGCACTCAATCGAACAACTCCGAAGTTCAGCGCGGATGGCCCTGCCGGGTCATCCCGGCAACGGATGATTGATAAAAGTTCTATGGAAAGAACGCGGACTTGATTGCACTGTTGCCATATTGCACTGCAGCGAAACCTGCTGGAGCTGCACTGTCGGCGCGATGGCGCGCCGTTTGACCAGGCCGGAGATGCGGTGTTCGGATGCGTGTGTGCTTTCTGATGAAGTTCGACCTGCGGCGTGATCGCCATGGCCTCGCGCCCCCGCTCTACGCCTATGTCTGTGCCCATGCGACATCGCGGGAGATCGCACTGCGCAAAGCCTCGCGCGTGCTGTCGAGAATCGTGATGGACGACAGTCAGACGAAGTGGATGATGATGGAGTGCAAGGATGTAGTGCAGGCATGTCGCTCCGGGCTTCTGCCCGTGGAAGAGACATTGCTCGAGCAGGCAAGCGCGGCGAGGTCCGGCGTTGCTGCACTGTATCGGGAATCCGTGCAGATCGTGGGCGTCACGGAACAGCGATGATGTGTGCGGGCGCCCCACTCCCCGCGTGGCCGCCTAGGCCTGCCGCGGCGCGGCGCTGCGACCGCCCAGCTCGTCGTGACGATGGTTCTCCCACGTGCTGCGCAGCTGCCTGCGTTGCGGCGCGGACGCATACATGTAGCCGTTCAATGAATCCAGGAACCACCGCTGCTGCTCGACATCCAGTGCAGCGAACCGCGCGAGGACTCCGGCTACGCAGGCATCCAGTTCAATGGTCATTCCGCTCCCCCGGACTACGAGTTAAGTTGCAGTCACTGTATGGATGGCAGTTCACTTCCACAATCGAACTAGTTTGCAAAAACCGCAGGCCTATCCGCCATCGGCACAGGTCACCCAGCCGTTGGCGGCAGCATAGCGATGGACGTCGATGGTGCTGTTGAGGCCGAGCTTCTTCATCGCCGAGCGCTTCTGTGCACTGATGGTCTGTACGCTGCGGCACAACTGGCGGGCGACCTCGCGCTGGCTGTAACCTTCGACCAGAAGGCGCAGGACCTCCAGCTCGCGGCCCGACAGCACCACGCTCGGGGACCTCTCATGCAGCGAAGCGAGTTCGAGCATCCGTGGCGAAAGGTGCGGCTTGCCGACCGCCGCAGCGAGGATGGCCGGTGGCAGGTATTCCAGCGGATCGGACTTGGCAACGATGCATTTCACGCCGGCCCGCTGCGCGTGCTCGATGATGTGGCTGCTGTCGTTTCCGGTGAGCAGTACGAGCGTCGTATGAGGAAAGCGTCGCAGGAGGAAGCGGATCAATGACAGACCGTCTCCATACTCGCCACCGGGCATCGAGTAGTCGATCACCGCGACCTGCACGCTGGTGGTGGCCAGCAGGTTGACGAGCTCGCTCGAATTCCTGGCGCACCCCCGCAGGGACAGGTCCGGGTGTGCGGCGATGAGCCGGGCAACGCCGATGGTGACCACGGGGTGATCATCGGCGATGATGAATTCGACAGGCATGTTTCGCGCCTCCTTCTGTTGACGCTTGTCAGGTTGGCCGTGAAGTTTCCTGTTCGCGAAACCGCAATGCGAAGGAAAACACTATGAAAGACCGAGTCGAGGATGTTGTCATTGCCGACGATCATCCGATCACACGCTTTGCGGTTGAGGCGATCGTCGATGAGCAGGCAGGATTCCAATGCCTGGCCAGCGTTGCAAACGGCGTCGAACTGCTGGACCTCCTCGCTGTCCAGCCTGCCGATATTGCCGTCGTCGACTACTCCATGCCCGCTGGCGACGGTTGCGATGGCCTTGCGTTGGTGGACACGTTGTGCAGCAGGCACCCGGCACTGCGGATCGTGGTTCTCACCGCGCTGGACCAGTGGCCGGTCATCCAGGTGCTGCTCACGCGTGGGGTGGCTGCGGTGGTCAGCAAGTCGGATGACCTTCAGCATGTCGCCAGAGCGTTGCTGGCCGCATCACAGGGACGCCGGTATTTCTCACCTGCCATCCTGGCCAGCCGCGATGTGAACGGATTCGATTCCGCCGGCGAACTGCTCTCGCCCCGCGAAGCACAGGTGGTACATCTGCTCCTGGCCGGCAAGGGTGTGAATGAAATCGCGCTTGAGCTGGCGGTCACCAAGCAGACAGTCAGCACCCAGAAGCGTGCGGCAATGCGCAAACTCGGCGTGAGCAGCAATGCCGAACTCTTCAGGTTCGCATCGGAGTTGGGACTGGAATGAGCGCGTCTGCCGATGGGGCGCGCACAGAGTCGCGTTGGCACCTCGTGTAGTGGGGAAGGCGGGAGCGGGCCGGGGCACGAATGATGTACGGCTCGTTCAGGTACTCCAATACAATTAGTTGCAAAGACGCATCGAGCGCTCTTTGCTAGCCTTCCAGCACTGAAATGAAAGATGCGCCGCGGGCGAAAGACCATCGCCGCGGATTCTTCTGCACCACGTCCCGTGACATCCGCTCACGTGCTTTGCCCGCCTCTGGAAGGCCGATGAAACGATCAACAGGAGTGGCCGGGCTGCTGGCTGCAGTCGCGCTTGTGCTCTGTGCACTTGCCACGGGAGTCCATCCCCCCTCCCGCCACGATGATGCCACGCAGGCCCGTGTGATCCGTGTGGCTGCCGATCCGCAGCTGGATGGAGGGCGTGCAGTCGGCTTCGCCACCGGAAAAGGCGCTTCGGCCTACCGCTACATGACCCATGTCGCCGGGCTGGCCGGCGTCCGCTTCGAGTTCGTGCCCACCCGATCACCTGCGGAGGCCTATCGGCACCTTCAGGCTGGCACGGTGGATCTGGTGCCATCAGTCATGGATCTGGGTCTTCCCCAGGATGACCGCTTCCTGGTGTCGCCGCCCTACTACGAGGGTAGGACACTGCTGTTCTCGCGGGCGGCGGGGCCCGATTTCGCCACGCTCGGCGCACTGACCGGCCACGTGGTCGCCGTGCGCGAGGGCAGCCAGTACGTCGACTGGATCCGGCGCCATCATCCGGACATCAAGGTGCTCGAATTCAGCGGCGTCCCGCAGATCCTGGGCGCGGTCGAATCAGGCGCGGCCGATGCGGCGCTGGGGACCGATGCGCTGTACAACCCGGTGATCCGTCGCTACTTCCAGCACACCCTAGTCGCCTCCGGTGCGGTCGCGGAGCTGCCAATCGTGGTGCGTGCCGTGGTCAGGCGCGAGGACGAGGCGCTGCTGCACTCCATCGACGGCGGACTCCGCGCGCTTTCGGTCGCGCACTACCGGGATGTGATCAATGGCTGGCTGGAAACGGTGTACCGCACGCCGCCCTCGATCGGTGCAATCCTGCGGTACTACCGGACGGAAGCGATCTTCGCCGCCCTCGCCCTGCTGGCGCTGGCGTTCGCGGCGTACCAGATGAAGCGATCACGTGACCTGGCCAAACGCGCTGCACGGGAGAAGGCAAGGATGCTGGCCGTGGTCAGCCATGAAATCCGCAACTCCGCCAACGCGCTGCTTTCGGCAACCGACCTGCTCGGCAAGGGGCGCGTGCTTCCTGAGCAGGAAGAGGCCCTCGACGCAGCGTTGGCCAGTGCCTCCAGCCTCAGTCTTCTGCTGAACAACGCCCTGGAGTACTCGCGGTTTGAAGCCGGGAGCCGCGCGCCGGAGCCAAGGCGGGTCGCGCTGCGGCCTCTGATCGAGGAGTCGGTGTGCGCGTTCCGCCCGCAGGCGCGCGAGCGCAACGTGACCTGCCATGTGGAACTGCCCGGTGGCGAGCCGGGTGATCTCTGGATCGACCCCATCGTGGTGCGGCAGGTCGTCGTCAATCTGCTGTCCAACGCGATCAAGTTCACGCGCAACGGTGACGTTCGTGTGCGCCTGTGGGTGGAGGCCGGCACGTCCGGGCACTGCGCGCTGAACATCGAGGTCATCGACAGCGGCATCGGCATGAGTGCCGAGGAGCGCGACGCCTTGTTCTCCGACTACTGGCAGAGCCGGCAGGGACGCGCCCTGGGCGGTGCTGGCCTGGGCCTGTCCATCTGCTCGCGCATCACGCAGCGACTGGGGGGTTCCATCCAGGTGGAGAGCAGCCCCGGACAGGGCAGTCGTTTCCACGTCGTGCTTCCCGCGCGTCACGCGCGAGCCTGCGAACCTTCTGCTCCGACGCCCGCACTCCAACCGCAGGCGACCGCCACGCACGGGAATCCATCGGTACTGATCGTGGAGGACCATATCTACAGTGCACGGATGTTCAAGGCGCAGATCGAGGCCATGGGGCTGTCGGTGACCTTGGCGACAGACGCCGCGCATGCCCTGCGCGTGATCCAGACGGCTCCTCAGTTCGGCTCGATCCTGCTGGACTGCAACCTGCCCGACATGGATGGCTACGCACTGTGCCGGCGGATCCGCGCGATTGAGCATTCGCGGCAGCAAGGACGTGCCAGCATCCTGGCGATCTCAGCGATGGAGGGCGTTGAACATGCGAGGGAGTGCGCCGAGGCAGGGTTCGATCACGTCGTGACCAAACCTCTCTCCACCTTCCAGCTCAGGGCCTGGCTGGGCGGGGGACCGGGGGACGAGATCGCACGCGGAATGCTGGAGATCTTCTGGGAATCGTATGACAGCGACCTGGGGGATCTCCAGGTCGCGGTCGAGGCGGGCGTATGGGGCAAGGCCGGCGACCTGGCCCACCGCATCTGCGGCAGCGCGGCCATCGCTGGCGAGCGTGGCATCGAAGCCACCACGCGGGCCCTGATTCCGGCACTGCGCCAACGCACGGCAGACCCGGCGTCGGCCAGCGACATCGCGCGCCTCATCGCAGACCTGCGATGGTATGCGGCGCATGGCACGCGGATGCAGCAGGCGCCGCTGGCAGCGGCGCCGTGTGCTTCCTCCGCCGCACGCGGCCGCGTCCCCGTCGAGGAACGCGGCATCGCCTCAGTGCAGGGGCACCCGCAGGACTGAAGGGGCGTTGGCCGGGGAACTGAAGGTGACCGTTCCGCCCAGCTGGCTGACGCCGGCATAGCGTAGGTCCACGGTGTCGATCACCAGGGTCAGCCGGCTTCCGGCCGGGATGTTCCAGCTGCTCGCTTCAAGGCGCAGATCGAGCGTGCGGGCCTGCCCTGGGGTCGCGCCGCGCAGGGTGTACGGCTTGTGGCTGATCAGCTGCCCGTTGCCGAGTACGTCCTCGACGAACAGATACGCGTAGAGCGTGGTGTCGGCCCGGCTCGGGGTGACGGTGACGCGCACTTCCGGCATGCCGTCCATGCGACGGGCGCTCCAGTAGACCGGGCTCTGCCAGACGCCGGCGGCATTGCGGCCGATGAAGGGCACGTAGGCGCCAGGCGCAACGTTGATCATCTGCAGGGAGCCGGACACCATCGCGACACCGGAGTTGGCGGCGGTCGGCAGGCCACTGCCGATGCGGTAGCTCCAGCCGCTGCTGCGTCCGTTCTCGACCAGGCCGCCCGTGGGAAGCAGCAGTCCCCCCGGCGCGGTCAGCGCGTACTGGGTCGCGCCAGCACGGGTCGCCTGCCAGTCTGCATAGCTGTTCCAGCTGCCCTTCTGCGACTTCAGCTGCACGGCCGGGGCACGGTCGATGCCGTTCGCCACGCCCTTGAGGTAGTGATCGAACCAGTCTCCCACCGAGGCGTAGACCTCATTCGGCACGCCCAGCGCACCCAGCGCCTCGTTGAGGGCATGATCGCCATGACGCAGCTGCAGCTGCTTGGGGCCGGTCAACGCATTGAAGAAATCCACCAGCTGGCCGGGCGGGAACAGGCTGTCGTTGAAGGCATTGGCCAGGAAAATGGCGGGGCGGTTGGCGTTGATCTCCGCCACGCTGGCGGACGGGCTGCGCAGCGCCGCAACCGGCAGCAGCGATTCCACCGCGCCCTGGAAGTTGCCGGTCACCACCTTGCGGTTGATCGTGGCCAGCTCCTCACCGGGACGTCCGGTGGCCAGGCCGGCGGCCACCAGCAGCGCAATGCCCTGCGCGCTGGGGGTGTCATTGCTGTACAGCGCCGCCTGCAGGTCGGCCCAGCCGCTCAGTGCGGCCACTGCCTTGATGCGCGGATCACGCGCCGCCGCCAGCAGACTGGTGCCGGCGCCGTAGGAGATGCCGGACACACCGATGCGGGCGGGATCGGCCCGGGTGTTGTCCAGCGCCCAGTCGATCAGCGCGCTGACATCCTCCACGGTGGCGGGTCCGGCGATGTCGATCGCCCCACCCGACTCCCAGAATCCGCGCGAACTGTAGCTGAGCACGATATAGCCACGCTGGGCGAGCGCCTGCGCGACGCCGACATATTCCACGCTGGGAACGGCCCAGCTGCTGGGCATGACCAGCAGCGGAAGGCGTCCCTCGCCCTGCCCCTGCGGCTGGATGACGAATACCCCGAGCGGTGTTCCGTCCCAGCTGGGTATCGTCTGATGAGTGGTGGTGACGGTCACCGCCCAGGCCGCGGGTGACAGGCCGGTCAACAGGATCAACAGCAGCAGCATCTTGCGCATCGTCGTTTCTCCCCGTCGCTGCAGTGCGACGAGCCGGACCGTACCAGTGCGAATGGTGGGAGACACCTTGCGACGCAACATGGCGGGAACGCCCCTCCCGCCGGGCTCGAACATGAATGCGGCGTGCTAGGCTCGAGCGTGCCGATGCAGGCGCCCAGACAGCTCCCGGCCCGTGCCGGTAGATCCGATTGCCGAGAAGAGGTCGATGGCGAAATTCCCGTTCCGGATGGCCGCATGCGTGGCTGCACTGCTGGTCCTCCTGGCGATGACGGTCGTTGGCTGGCGGCGGTCCGCGGACAGCACGCCATCACCCACGACGGGCATCGGGGCCGAGGCTGCGCTGCACGGTGCGCCGGCGTCGGTGGCGGCCGCGGGTACCGGACAGGCCAGGCCCGTGCTGTCACCCATGGCGCGCTACCGCGAGGCGGCCCGCCTGGATCTGCTCATCGCCGACCTGGAGCAGCGCTCGCGCAGCGGCGACGCCGACGCCAGCCTGGCCCTGAGCCGGATCTACGACGAATGCATGATGTCCATCGACCCTACGGCACTCGCGACGAGCGACATCCCGACTGCGCGCCGTGCGGCCCTGATACGCAGCCATGCCTGGTTGCAGAGGCGCTGTGCCGGGGTGTCGCTGCGCATTCTTGAGAGCATCAGGAACGTCCGGCACTACCGAAGCCTGGCCGCCCGGCAGGGCAGTCTGGTGGCCCAGATAGAAGAGCAGATCCCGCTTGCACGTTCTGATCTGTCCCTGGCCGATCACAGGACACTGATTGAAGCCGTCCTCCTGCAGGAGGATGGCGAGGCGTATCACGCCCTTTCCAACCTCATGGATTCGACGGCGGCCGGCAGGCGCCAGCAGCTGCAGGCCGTTCCCGCCGGCAGCGAGGTCGCCGCAGCGGCCTGGATGCTCGCCGGTTGCCGGCTCGGCGTCCCCTGCGGAATCGACTCTCCGCTGCTCAACCGCCTGTGCGGCCAGGCAGGCATGTGCGGGCCGGAGTCGGTCGAGGACCTGTTCACCAGCAACCTGCAGCCGGAAGACAGGGACGCTGCCCAGGCCGGGGCCGATGCGATCTTCGCGTTGGCGCACCGCATGGGACGGGAGCCGGGCCCGTAGTCGGCGCGCCCTCGGCATCCCATCCGCAGCCCGGCAACCCGGCGCTGCGCCAACCGGCGATAATGATGGGCTTTCACTGGCAGGAGTTGTCGATGTCCCCCTACCCCTTCGATGCGGTGCTGTTCGACTGCGACGGCGTACTGGTGGATTCCGAGCCGCTGGTGGCCCGCGTGCTCTCCGAGATGCTGAGTGCGCGCGGCTGGCTGCTGACCCCCGCCCAGGCAGGCGAGGTGTTTCTCGGCAAGTCCGTCGCCGGATTGGCCGGCCTGATCGAGGAGCGCACGGGAAAACCCTTCACCGCCGAATGGCTGGAGGAATTCCGCCAGCAGCGCAATCGTGCCCTGGAGCGGGACCTGACCGCCATCGCAGGTGCCCCTGAAGCCGTGCGCGCCATCCACGCGGCCACCGGCGGCCGCATCGCCTGCGCGTCCGGCGCGGACCTGCACAAGGTGGAGCTGCAACTGCGCAAGGTCGGTATGTTCGACGCCTTCGAGGGCCATGTCTTCAGCGGCCAGGACATGCCGCGCAGCAAGCCGCATCCGGATGTCTACCTGGCCGCTGCCGCTTCGCTGGGCGTCGAGCCGCGACGCTGTGCGGTGATCGAGGACACCGTAACGGGCGCAGCGGCCGGCGTGGCCGCGGGTGCGACCGTGTTCGGCTTCAGCGAGGGCGGGCCGCACCACAGCACCCCGGAGGCACTGCGCGCCGCAGGCGTCCATCGGGTGTTCGGGCGCATGGATGAGCTGCCGGCCCTGCTGGCCGCCCACGTGGCCGACACCGTGGCCTGATCCGGTCAACCGGATGCAGCACTGGGCCGGCCCCGCGCCCGCGGCTCATGGCCGCCGCCTCGCATCGGACCGGGCCTCGATCATCTTCCAGCCATTGCCGGAAGGATCACGGAATCCGGCATCGACCGCGCCGTAGCGCTCGACCGGTTCCTGGGTGAACTCGACCCCGCGCTGCCGCCAGGCTTCGTAGGTGGCCCGGCAATCGTCCACCGCGAGCACCAGTGGCGGCATCGCCCCCTTGGCCAACAGCTGCTGCAGGCTCGCTGTGGTGGTAGCGTCGTGGACCGGTGGGCCGGGCCGGAACAGGCCAAGCTGGACGCCGTCCTGCCCGGGGCTGCGGACCGTCAGCCAGCGGTAGTCACCGTTGCGCACATCGGTGTGCACCTCGAAGCCGAGCTTGCCGACGTAGAAGTCGAGTGCTTCATCCTGGTCGCGCACGTACAGGCCGAACACATTCACGCTGTTCGTCATGGGACCTCCCTCAGTCGGGGACGACGTTAGCAGCGCTGTCGCGCCGCCGCTTCTCCAGAACTGCGGTCTTCAGGTCAGGGCGTCGCGCCGCACGGGCGTGGCACTCCGGCACCCGACCCTGCGCTGCCACCCCCGCTCGCTCGCGTTCGCGGATGGCACCCGGGCTGGCGCCGGTGATGTCACGGAAGATGCGACCAAAGGTGCCCAGGCTGACCCAGCCGGTCGCCAGCGCGATCTCGGTGACGGGCAGGTCGGTCTCGCGCAGCAGGGCAACCGCCCGCTCGATGCGCCGGCTGAGCAGGTAGCGATGGGGCGGCAGGCCGAACGCCTGCTTGAAGGAGCGTGCGAAGTGCGCCACGGACACTGCGCTGACGTCGGCCAGACGGGCGACCGGCCACGGTTCGTGGCTGGCGCGGTCCATGCAGTCGCGGGCGCGCAGCAGCCGGCGCAGCAGTTCCGGGCTCTGGTTCATGGCCTCCCCGCATGCACGAAGCGGGGCCACGCATCCTCCGCGCACGCCACCCCTTCAATGGCGTGCGGGGCTGCGGACAGAGGGGATCGGGGTCGGGCGGCCATGAGTGGGCCCAGCCTGCGTCCCTGGCTGCGCGCGGTCAATCCCTGCCCGTCGCCGGCGCCCTGCGGCATGATAAGCGCCTCGTCCCAGCGGAAGCAGTCATGCCTGTCGGATTCATCGGGCTCGGAGTGATGGGAACGCCGATGGCGTCGCAGCTGGCGCGCACGGGAACCCGCGTACTGGGATGGTCGCGCTCCGGCCGCAACGACGCCGAGGCGGTCGCCGCCGGCATCGAGGTGGCCGGTGGCGTCGAAGACGTGTTCGCTGCCTGCAGCACGATCATCCTCATGCTCGCCAACGACGCGGCGATCGACAGCGTGCTGGCACGCGACAGTGCCGAATTCGCCGCGCGTGCTGCCGGTCGCCTGCTGATCAACATGGGGACCAGCTCCGCGTCCTATTCGCAGGCATTGGCACAACAGGTGCGCGCGGCCGGCGGGCGCTATGTGGAATCCCCCGTATCCGGCTCGCGGGTGCAGGCCGAAGCCGCGCAGCTGGTCATCCTGCTGGCAGGTGAAGACGAGGACGTCGCACAGGCCTCCGCGCTGGTCGCGCCGCTGGGCAGGCAATGCGTTCCCTGCGGCACTGTTCCCGCGGCATTGCGCATGAAGCTCGCCGTGAACCTGTACCTGATCACGCTGGTGACTGGCCTGGCCGAGGCGGTGCACTTCGCGGAGGCGCACGGCATTCCGCTGGAGCGCTTCGCGCAGGTGCTCGATGCCGGCCCGATGGCCAGCGACGTGTCGCGGATCAAGCTCGACAAGATGGTGCGCGGCGACTATGCCGTGCAGGCATCGATCACCGACGTGCTGAAGAACAGCCAGCTGGTGGCTGCGGCTGCACGCGAAGCCGGCATTGCCGCACCGCTGATCGAGGCCAGCGATGCCCTCTTCGACCGCGCCCAGCGGCTCGGCCTGGGCGGGCTGGACATGGCCGCCGTGCTGCAGGCGGTGCGACGGCCGCCCGTCGCCTGATTCAGCGAGGGATGGCACGCCTGCCCCCGCCCGCTGCTATATTCAGGCGGGCTCGACAGGCATGGTGCCTGTCCACGCAACAACAGGGAGTTGGCCATGGGTCTGGTACAGGCGGTGAAGGGTGCAGTCGGTGGTGTGCTGGCCGACCAGTGGAAGGATTTCTACACCGTGCCCACCGGCCTGCCGGCCACCGCAGCCCTGTTCGCTGCGGTCCCGCAGGGCACCAATGCCGGGCGCGGCTCCAATACCCACGGGTCGTCCAACATCATCAGCAACGGCTCGAAGATCGTCGTGCCCGAGGGCTACGGCCTGCTGCTGTTCCAGGACGGTGCGATCACCGCCTTCGTCGCCGAACCGGGCGGATACGAGTGGCGCTCGGACGACCTGAACTCGCAGTCCCTCTTCGCCGGCGATGGCCTGGTCAGCACCTTCATCAAGCAGAGCTGGGAGCGCTTCAAGTTCGGCGGCCAACCGGGAAGCCAGCAGGCCGCCTTCTTCGTCTCGCTGAAGGAACTGCCGGACAACCGTTTCGGCACCCAGTCGGAGATCTACTGGGATGACGGTTTCCTCAACACCCAGGTCGGCGCGGTCACCCGCGGTTCGTACACGTTGAAGATCGTTGATCCGATCCTGTTCGTGAAGAACTTCGTACCCGCAGCCTACCTGCAGCCGGGCAAGGTGTTCGACTTCACCGACCTGGACAACGCTGCCGCCACCCAGCTGTTCAATGAGGTGGTCGGCTCGCTGGCGCCGGCCTTCAGCCTGTACACCAACGATCCGGGCAAGGGTAACCGCATCACCCGGCTGCAGCAGGATTCGATCGGCTTCGCGCAGAGCCTGTCGGCCGCCGTCGAGCAGGCCTACCAGTGGCAGAGCGATCGCGGCCTGGCCATCGTCAAGACGGCGATCGTCTCCATCGAATACGACGCCACTACCCGCGAACTGCTCAAGACCGTGCAGCGCGCCGACGCGCTGGCCGGCTCGCGCGGCAACTCCAACCTGCAGGCCAGTGTCGCCCAGGGCATCCAGTCCGCCGGCGAGAACGGCGGCGCGGCAGGCCTGGTAGGTGTGGGCATGGCATCGGGCATGTTCGGTGTCGGCGGCATGCAGCAGCCGGCCACCCCGGCGGCGGATGACCCGGTGGCCAAGCTGAAAAAGGCCAAGGAGATGCTGGACCTGGGCCTGATCACCCAGGATGACTACGATGCGTTGAAGGCCAAGGCGCTGGGCCTGTAACCCGCAGGACGCGAACCGCACATGTCAGATCCACGCAACGGACCGCCTCCGCTGCCCGCGTCCGGCCCTCTGACACCGCCCCCGTTGCCGGGGGTGGCGCTGGACGGTCCGGGCTCGCCGCAGGACGTCCCTCCCCCGCCCGGCAGCTTCCCGCTGGACACCTCGCAGCTGCCGCAGGCGATCCGCGATGAAGTGGACGCTCCGGACCCGCTGGCCATCGACACCTCCGCCACCGCGTTGAAGGACGGCCTGAACCGGTGCCCGAAATGCGGCGCCACCGATATCCGGCCCAAGCTGGGCACGGACATCCTGGTCTGCCTGTACTGCCGTCACGAATGGCATGGCGCCCGGGTTGAAGAGGCGTTCGGTCTGGGCGAGAACATCGACCAGCTGCGTGGCACGGTCATTGCCAGCGGAGCACGCGACATCGATGCCGGTGCGTCGGCGTTGATGAGCTTCAAATGCACCGGCTGCGGCGCCGAAGTCACGGTCAACACCGAGAGCACGATGACGGCGCGCTGCCACTGGTGCCGGCATGTGTTCGGTGTCAACGAGCAGATCGCCAATGGCGCAGTGCCCGATGCGGTACTGCCGTTCCACATCAGCAAGGACGATGCGGTTGCCCGCATCCGCCAGTTCGTCGACAAGCGCCGTCTGTTCGCCCTGAAAGCCTTCAAGGATCAGTTCACGCCCGAGAACGTGGTCGGCGTGTACCTGCCCTACATGATCGTGGACAGCAACGTCAGCGCCGCCGTGGCGGGCAATGGCGAGATCCAGACCCGCCGGTACACGGTGGGCAGCGAGAAGAACAAGCGCACCGTATACGACGCCGATGTCTACCAGATCGAGCGCCAAGTCGACTTCACCGTCGACGACCTGCCGCTGGAATCCTCTGCCGAACGCGGCAATCTGGACATCAGGGCGAACACCAACAACATCATCAACACCATTCTGCCGTTCGACACCAAGAACGCGGTGAAATGGAACGCGTCCTACCTGGCCGGCTTCACGTCCGAGAAGCGCAATCTCGATGTCGAAACGCTGCGCCCGCGGCTGGAGGACCAGCTGCTGTCGATCGCGCGCGCACAGGTGGAAGCGTCGGTGCGTGGCTACAACCGGGGCGTCCGCTGGGAGCAGGAACAGCTGGACGTGCATGGCACCCGCTGGGTATCGATGTACCTGCCGGTCTGGCTGTACTCCTATCATCAGCCCGGCCGCAACGGCGGCATGCTGCACTACATCGCAGTGAACGGGCGTACCGGCGAAACCATGGGAAGCGTGCCCGTGCAGCAGTGGAAGATGCTGCTGGCGGCCCTTACGGCCGGCACGATCATCGAAGCAGTAGCAATCCTCATTCTGATGGCGACCGCATGAGCGACGACAGTGGCCTCTGGCTGTTGGCGGCAGGTCCGGCCGGCGCGACCGCGCTGTACTGGGCGCTGTACCGCTACTACCGCAATACCGACAAATCGCACGGCTTCGAGCATGAAACCGACGTGCAGGCCACGCCTGTCAGCGGCTCGGACCAGAAGGTGGGCCAGGTGCGCGGCACCGAAGCCACCCGCATCGAGGGCGACAACGTCTACCAGTACCGACGACGCGTGGCGCGGCTGAAACCCAGGTCCTGACGGCCGGGAACGACCGGGGACGCCATCCAACGCGTCCCCGCGCACGCGGCATGCCGACGCTCAGCCTGCCTGGCCCAGCCTGATCTTCAGCTGCTGGATCTCCCGCTCGCTCACCCCGATCGCCTTCAGATAACCCTCGGCACCACCGTACTGGCTGCGCAGCGCCGCCAGGAACCGCTCCATGTTGTCCGGCGCGGTCCCGGCCATCCCGGCCATCTTGCGGCCGATCTCCGGATTCTGCCTGATCAGCGCCATGATCTGCGCGTTCATGGCGCTGTCTTTCGGCTGCCCCTGCAGATAGTGGGCTGAGATCGCATAGTTGTGCACGATATCCGCCTTGGACACGCCGGCCAGATCCAGCAGCAGGCCCGCGATGATGCCGGTGCGATCCTTGCCGGCCGTGCAGTGGAACAGCACTGTGCCGTCCTGCTGTGCGGCGATGCGCTGGAACACCTGCTTGAACTGTGGCTGGCTGTGGCCCAGCCACTGTACGTACGCATCGCCCAGCGTATCGGGGAAGCTGGCCATCATCTTCTGCAGGTCCATCTGCTCGGTGCCCATCAGCGAGATGCGCTGGTAGTCGAAGCGCTCATCCCGGGCCAGCAGGTCCGGCGACTGCCGTTCCTCGTCTGCGGTACGCAGGTCGATGTCCAGCTTCACCCCGGCCGCGGCCAGCGCGTCACGGTCGGCGTCGGTCAGGCGGCCGAGGTCGGCGGTGCGCACGAATGCCTCGGCGGGAATCGGCCCATGGCGGCCCTGCAGACCGGCGAAGGTACGTACGTTCCATGCACCCTCCAGCGGTATCACCCGCGCTGCATCAGCGGCAAAGGGCATCACATCGGCTGCAGCAGCCGGTTTCGCAGTCGCCGCCTGCGGGGCATCAGCGGCAACCGCGGCCACGCTCGGCGACAGGCACAGCATCAGGGCCAGGACAAGTGAGGCAGGATGGGTCTTCATGAGGTTCTCCAGTGCTTTCAGAAGTTGATGGCCACATCGAGGCCAAAGGTGCGCGGGTCGTTGAAGATGCCGGTCTGGCCAAGTGCCGGACTGTTGAGCTTGTAGAACAGGTGCTGTTCATCGAGCAGATTGCGCGCCCACAAGGAGAACGACATCGTGGTGCCAGTGCTGTTCATGGGTACATCCACCAGTGCAACGCGAGCATTGACCACGAATGAACTGTCGGTCAGCATCTGGTCGTACTCGCTGGTGTAGAAGCCGTCGGACCAGTTCCCGTCAACGTGGAACTTCAGCGCGGAAAAATTGGCGAACGGCACCAGATAATCGATGGCCAGGCTGCCGGCGTTCTTCGGCGCCAGCAGCGGCTGCACGGTCACCTGCACGCCTGCGCCGAACGGATCGACCGCGGTCTGCGCATCGATCCTCGTGTAGGCGTAGTTGAGTGCCAGGGTGAGGTTGTCCACCGGCATCACGTTGAACTCCAGTTCCGCGCCGCGCGATCTGCCGTCGCCCAATGCGTTGGTGGTGACCATCGTGGTACGCGTCTCGCCGCTGTTCGGGTCGAACGGCAACGAGAAATCCATCTGCTTGTGAGCAATCGTGGCGTCGAAGATCGCGACGTTAAGACGGGCGCGGTCGTCCCAGAACTGCGACTTGAAACCCAGCTCATAGGCGGTCACTTCTTCCGGGCCGAACGCGGTGTAGTTCGTCGAGCGCGAATTCGCGCCACCGGCCTTGAAGCCGGTGCTGTAACGCGCGTAGATCATGGCCTGGCTGCCGAGGTCATAGGCAATGTTGGCCATCGGGTCGAAGCGGCTCCAGCGGTCCTTGAACGCCAGCTGGGTGGCGGCGCCGTTGACGGTATACAGGTTGCCCTTCTTGTCATCGCGTGTATAACGGCCACCCACGGTCAGGTGCAGCCGGTCCATCCATTCCGGCGTCCACGTCGCTTGGCCGAATACCCCCAGGCTGTCGGTCCATGCCTTGCTGGCACGGTCCACGCGTACTTTCGAGAGATCCAGCGGATTGGTTGCCGGGTTGACGGTGTAGCTGTTGCCACCCGGCCCCCACACCAGCATGTTCGGGGTCTGCGCATTGTCGCCGGCAGTCTCGTGGTAGAAGAATGCACCACCCAGGAACTGCAGCTGGTCGGTATTGCCGATCAGCTGGAACTCCTGGCTGTACTGGTGCTGGTAGACCTGGGCAAGGCTGTAGCGTCCGAATGGCGTACCGGCCCCTCCATAGGCCGAGATCGCATCAACCAGGCCCATGTCGAACTGGCCTTGGGTCAGTTCGCGATAGGAACTGATGGACTTGAGCTCAAGCTGGTCGCTAAGGGTCCAGGACAGGTTCAGCAGGTGTCCGCTGGTGCGGCCGATGTTGTCCTCCTGCGGTCCGCCCAGGATCGCACTGTCGCGCCGGTCCTGGCTGGCACCGGCCTGCTGCAGCGGGCTGAGGAAGGCACCCGGGACCAGCACCTGCGTGTGGTAAGGCGTGGTCGCATCGTACGACCTGTCGAAAGCGTATAGCAGCGAGAAATCATCGCTGGGCTGCCAGAGCGCGCTGAGTCGCGCGCCGCGCTTGTCATAGGCGTTGAAATCGCGCTCGCCGCGCATCGGATTGTCCGTGGTGCCAGCACGCTTTGCCTGCACGGCATCGATCTTGAAGCTCAGATCCGCCACCTTCGGCAGATCCAGGTGCAGTGCGCTGCTGTAGCCCCCAAAGTTCGACACGCCCGCGCTCACGCTGCCACCGAACTCCCCGGTTGGCTGCTTTGTCACGATGCTCACCGCACCGCCTTCAGTATTGCGGCCGAACAGCGTGCCTTGCGGCCCTTTCAGCACTTCGATGCGCTCCACGTCGTAGAGCATGCTGCCCAGGCCCTGCGCACGGCCCATGAACACACCATCGACATAGATGCCGACTCCGGCATCGCGGGCGGGCTGATTGGCGTCTCCGGATGCGCCGATGCCACGGATGCCGATGTTGAGCGCCGAGCTGCGGGTCGCGAACGGGGTGACACGCAGCGATGGGATCGATCCATCGGACAGGCTGCCCAGCGAGATCGCACTACGATCCTTCAAGGCTTCTGCGTCGACGACGGAGACCGATATGGGCGTTTCCTGCAGGTTGGTGGCGCGCTTCTGTGCGGTCACCACCACCTGATCAAGGGCGACCACGGTGCGCGCGGTTTCGCTGGAGATATCGGCGGCCGGGGCTTCTTCGGCGCGGGCCAATGCGGGCAACGTCGTGGCAACGGCCAGGGCAAGGAGGGATCGGTGCAGCGGAAGGTGGCGCATCGGACTCATTCACGGAAGGGGCTGGCCGGCGCAGTGTGGAGGCGCCCAATGACAGATGAATGACCGTTCATTCACGCGATCCGTGAAGTACTATCCCGGCCCGTCATGCCTACCAGGAAGATCAATGAAACAGACGCCCGCGGTCCCCTCGCCCGCAGCGGATACTGCCGCCGCCCATGCAGATGCGCAGAGGCGGCGCATCCTCGATGCCGCGCAGACCTGCTTCATCACCCGGGGATTCCATGCCGGCTCCATCGCCGACATCGCTGCGCAGGCGCAGATCAGCCAGGGACTGATGTACCGCTACTTCGCCAGCAAGCGGGCCCTGATCCTGGCCCTGATCGAGCGCCAGCTCCGGCACGACCAGGCGTCCATCAGCCAGATGCCGGACGCACCGGACCTGCTGGCTGGGCTGCTGGAGTGCTACCAGCAATGGGCACGGGGTGAGGTACTGCCGATCCATGGCAATGCCATTGCCAGCGTGGCGCTGTTTGCGGAAATCAACGCCGAAGCACACCGCGACCCGGCGCTGGCCGAGGTGCTGCGCCGCCACGACAAGCAGATCACCGCCGCGATTCATGGCTGGCTGCGTGATCGTGACGCGGGCCGTGACCGCACGCTGGACGAAGAGCGGATTGCCCGCCGTACCCTGCTGCTGCGAGTACTGGTGGAAGGGCTGGCCATGCGGGCAGTGCGCGACCCTGATCTGCCCACGCCACGCGTACGCATGCTGCTGGCCGATGCCATCGCGCAGGTTCTGGACGATTGAGTGTCGTTGCGCAGCGGGCATTGCACCATTCACGCGGTCTCCCACCCTGCCGGTCGCATGCTTTCCGGGTCGCCCTCCCGAGCATCCCGCCATGATCGCCCTGCTCCCGCGTACCTGCCTGGCTGCGCTGTGCTGCCTGTCCCTTCCCGTCATGGCCCAGGAGGCATCCTTCGGCTTTGGCCAGCAGAGCACCGAGACCTCGCAGACCACCCAGACCTCGACCACCCAGAGCAGCGATGACACGGCCTCCGGCAACAGCGGCTGGATGACCTCGCAGTCCAGCACCCGCTCCGAGACGCATTCCGAATCGAGCAGCGAGAGCACGGGCGTGGATATGGAGATCGGCGTCCCCGATGACACCGATCGCTGGGGACAGGAACGCCACCATCCCCGCGATCTGCGCGACAGCGACCTGTTCGGCACGTGGACGCTGGGTGAGGAGAACGGAAATACCTGCACGATCGAGCTGAAGAGCATGGAGTGGTTCGGCGGCTACAGCGCCTACGTGCCGGCGGGCTGTCCAGAGGGCTTCTTCCCGGCCAACCGCTGGGTGCTTTCCGGCAACCAGTTGCTGCTCACCGATACCAGCAACACGGTGTACGGCCGTTTCCGTGCATCGGGCGGCGGGCGCTGGTCAGGCTTTCGCGAGTCCGACGGCGCGCAGCTGTACCTGAATCCGAAGGGTCGCTGACGGACGCCCTGCACGCCCCGGGGACGGCAGCATCAGGAAGATCAGGCGACCTTCCTTGAACCGCCCTGCGATGTCCGCCCCCACCGGTCCCCGCCTCGTCATCTATGCCGCCCTGGCCGGCAACCTCGCCATTGCCGTGGCCAAATTCATCGCCGCCGGCATCTCCGGCAGTTCGGCGATGCTCAGCGAAGGCGTGCACTCGCTGGTCGACACCCTGAACGAAGTGCTGTTGCTGTATGGGCTGCGCAGGGCCGGCAAGGCGCCGGACGCCGTGCATCCGTTCGGCTACGGGCGCGAGCTGTATTTCTGGAGCTTCATCGTGGCCTTGCTGGTGTTTGCTGCGGGCGCGGGCGTGTCGGCCTACGAGGGCATCCAGCACATCCGCCAGCCGGAACCGGCGACCCATCATGTACTGAGCTACAGCGTGCTGGGCATCTCCATCCTCTTCGAAGGCGCATCGTGGTGGGTGGCGCTGCGCGAGTTCCGTGGCACCAAGGGCAGGCTCGGCTATTTCGAGGCGTTCCGCCGCAGCAAGGACCCGTCCACGTTCACCGTGCTTCTGGAGGACAGTGCAGCCCTGCTCGGTCTCGGATTCGCGCTGGCCGGGCTGGTCGCGGCGCAACTGCTGGACATGCCGGTCCTGGACGGCGTGGCCTCGCTGTGCATCGCCGCGGTACTGGCGGTGACTGCGTTCCTGCTGGCACGCGAGACCAAGGGTCTGCTGGTCGGCGAGCCTGCCCATCCAGCGGTGGCCGAGCGGATCCTGGCCGTCGCCGAAACCGATCCCGATCTGCGCCGCGCCAATGGCGTGACCACCCTGCAGATGGGCCCGGAGCAGGTGGTGGCCATGCTCAGCGCGGAGTTCGAAGATGATCGGCGTACGCCGCAGATCGAGGCCTGCATCACCCGCATCGAAAATGCCGTCAAGCGCGAGTACCCGGAGCTGGTGGCGCTGTTCATCAAACCGCAGACGCCGGAAGTCTACGCCGCCCGGCGTGCGGCGCTGCGCGCTCCGCGTTCACCGGATTGACGCCGCGTCCGCATCCGCTTCACCCTGCCGGCGCCAGACTGATCCCCCGTTCGCCAACCCGCTACCGCCGTGCCCGACTGGCTGCCCGATCACTGGACGCTCCTGCCCCGCCACTTTTATCAGCGTCCGCCACAGGAGGTCGCCCCCGAACTCCTGAACGCGCTGCTGGTGCGCAGCGATGGGCGGGCGGCCCGTATCGTCGAGGTCGAGGCCTACGGCGGCAGCCAGGACCCGGCCGCGCACTCCTACCGGGGACCGACGCCGCGGACAGCCAGCATGTTCGGGGAGGCCGGGCATCTGTACGTGTATTTCAGCTACGGCATCCACTGGGGAAGCAACGTGGTGTGCGGGCAGGAGCACGAGGGCGTGGCGGTCCTGCTGCGCGCAGCGGAACCCGTGCAGGGCATCGACAGGATGCGGGAACTCAGGCCAGCCGCACGGCACGATCACGATCTTGCCAGCGGTCCAGGCAAGCTGTCCCAGGCATTCGGCCTGGACCGGAGCTTCGACGGCGCCGATCTGGTGACGGGCAGCCACGGTGTCGTCATTGCCCGCGACGGCACCCCTCCGCCGACCGACCCGGTCATCGGCCCGCGTATCGGCATCAGCCGCGCTGTCGACTTTCCGTGGCGATGGCATGTGCGGGGCCATCGGCACGTCTCGGTACGCGCGCCCCGGCCGGCACCGGCGGCACGCAGATGACGCCGCTGGACCGGACATTGCGGCGTGAACTGGAGATCGACGGCCAGCACTACACCCTGACGCTTGATCCGCAGGGCCTGAAGCTGGTGGAGAAGGGTCGGCGCAAGGGCGTGATCCTGCGCTGGCGTGACCTGGTGTCAGGTGATGCCGCCCTGGCCGCCGCCCTGCAGGCATCGCTGCGGACGCGTTGAGCGGATGCCCCAGCCGCAGTGCCGATGGACAACGGCGGATCCGGATCAGGTGCGCACCGTCACCCACGTTGGCGCGTGATCGCTTGCCTTGTCCTGCAGGCGCACCCAACGGTCCACGCCTGCATCCACCAGGCGTGCCGCCAGGACCGGGTTCAGCAGCAGGTGATCGATGCGCAGTCCCCGGTCGCGCTCGGCATGCTGGCGGAAGTAATCCCAGAATGTATAGATCGTGCTGTCGCCGTGCACGCTGCGCAGGGCGTCGGTCCAGCCCTGCGCGAGCAGATGCTCGAACTGCTCACGCACCTCCGGCTGGAACAGCGCGTCGCGGCGCCATGCCTTCGGGTCGTACACATCGGCCTCGGTCGGGATGACGTTGAAATCCCCCAGCAGCACTGCAGGGTGCGGGAGATCGACGAGGCTGCGCGCGTGGCGGATCAGGCGCTTCATCCAGCGCAGCTTGTAATCGAACCTGGGTCCCGGCCGGGGATTGCCGTTGGGCAGATAGAGACCGCCAACGACGATGCCGTGCACCGCCGCTTCCAGATAGCGGCTCTGCACATCCGCCGGTTCGCCCGGCAACCGCCGTCGGCTTTCCACCGGCACCGCATCCCTTGCCAGCAGGGCCACGCCGTTCCATCGCGCCTCGCCCAGCCACAGCGCACCGTAGCCGGCCTGTTCCAGCGCATCGGCCGGGAATGCCGCATCCGTGGCCTTCAGCTCCTGCAATGCGACCACGTCCGGCGATGTCCTGTCGAGCCAGGCAAGCAGATGGGGCAAGCGCGTGCCGATACCGTTGACGTTGAACGTGGCGATGCGCAGCGTCTTGCGGCGGGCCATGCAGCACTCCTGAAGCCGGCGGGCAGAGGTCCCACTGTGCCTGCGCCGTCATGCAGACGCCGTCGACGTCGCGTCATGCTCTGGATGCATGTGGTTCACAGTCACATGCGCCCTGTGGCGCCACGCTGGGCAACCGTCAGCCGCGCCGGAGGAATCTGTCCATGGCGGTACGCCCACTGCATTCGATCTATCAGGTCGACCCCTACCTGTTCCGCGACAGCACAGGGCGCGGTTGGGGCACGCTCGATGGCGTGACCGAGAAGCTCGATTATCTGCAGTGGCTCGGGGTCAGCCATGTCTGGCTGCTGCCCTTCTATCGCAACGCCGGCCGTGACGGCGGCTATGACGTCACCGACCATTACCGCATCGACCCGCGGCTGGGCGACGATGCTGCCTTCCAGCGGCTGATCGAGGCCGCGCACGCGCGCGGCATCGGCATCATTGCCGAGCTGATCATGCAACACACGGCCAGCGCACACCCCTGGTTCGCCGCTGCGCAGCAGGGCGATCCGCACTGGCGACCGTGGTACCTGTGGAGTGACGAGGTTCCGGACGACGGGCTGCAGCCGATGTTCCCGCCGATCGAAGCATCGGCCTGGAGCTGGGACGCCCAGGCGGGCGCGTTCAACCGCCACATGTTCTACCGGCATGAACCCGATCTGGAACTGGCGCACGCGCCGGTCCGCGACGAACTGCACCGGGTGATGACGCACTGGCTGCGGCGCGGCGTCGCAGGCTTCCGTGTCGACGCCGTGCCCTACATGGTCGAACGCGCACGCCAGGCCGATCCTCGCGACGATGGCCTGTGGCTGCTGGACGACATGCGCGCCACCGCTGACGCGCAGCAACCCGGCCTGCCGCTTATCGGCGAGGCCGATGTCAGCGCCGGTCAGTACGGTGACTTCATCTGCCAGGGACGCCGTCTGTCGCACCTGCTCGACTTCCACCTGAACAATCACTTTTTCCTTGCCTTGGCACGCGGTGATGCCAGCGAGGTGGCCCGGGTCATGGCCGAGTACGGTCCACACGCGCCGCCCGGTACGCGCATCGCCTGGCTGCGCAACAACGATGAGCTGGATCTTGAGCAGTTGGAACCGGAGGAGCGCGAGGAAGTCATGCAGCGCTTCGCCCCTGACCCAGGCATGCGCATCTACCGGCGGGGCATCCGGCGCCGCCTGGCACCGATGCTGGATGGCGATGTCGATTGGCAGGCCATGGCGTGGGCTGCACTGCTGTCGTTGGGCCAGGTGCCCGTCATCCGCTATGGCGAGGAGATCGGGCTGGGGGACTGCATGGAACTGCCCGAGCGCAATGCGGTCAGGATGCCGATGCACTGGCACGGTGGTCCCGGCGCAGGGTTCTGTGACGATCCTCGCCACGCGTGGCGGGCTCCGCCTGCTGACGGGCCATTCGGCTACCGCTCGGTCAACGTGGCGGCACAGCGCGACACGCCGGGGTCACTGCTGCTGCGCGTGCGAGAACTGTTGCAGCAGCGGGCTGCCCATCCAGTGCTGCAGCGGGGGCCGCATGTGCTGTCCTCACCCTCGCCTGCGCTGCTGGTGCTCGCCTACGACGACGGTTCCGCGCAGGCGCTGGCGCTGATCAACTTCGCATCGGAGGAGATCGAGATCGACCTGGCGGGCAGCGCATCATTGCCACCCGTGGTCAATCATGGCGCGCGCATCGATGGCACCCGTTGCCGGGTGCGCGGGCATGGCTACGCCTGGCTGGCGGGCGACGCGTCCTGAGTGCGCAGCTCCGGCAGCACGTGCGCCGCGAAATCGTCGATGAAGCGGTCCTGCTCCCGGTTCACGTTGTGCAGGTAGATGCGGTCAAACCCGAGCCCCTGCAGGTCCTGCAGCCAGCCCAGATGCCGGCGCGGATCCGCGGAGACGTGCACGTGACGGCGCAGCGTGCCGGCATCCACCGATCGCGCACGTGCCTCGAACTGCGCGGGCTGGTCCAGGTTTTCGGCCAGCTCCGGCGCGAGGACGTTGGCGCCCCACTGCTCCATTGCACCCTCCAGCGCCGCTTGTTCCGCGCGCGCATAGGACAGCTTGGCCTGCAGGTACATCGGCTTGCCAGCGCCTCCGCCTTCCTCGAAGGCCGCCACCACGCGGCGCAGCTGCGGCAACGGCTGGCTGATGGTGATGAGGCCGTCGGCCCAGCCGCCCAGCCAGCGCGCGGTCTGCTCGCTGACGGCCGCGCCCAGCAGCGGCAACGCCAACGCCGGCCGGCTGTACAGGCGCGCCTGCCTCACATCGAAAGCGCCACGGTAATCCACTTGTTCGCCGGCCCAGAGACGTCGCATCACCCCTGCCGCTTCGTACAGTGCCTGCTGTCGTTCGCCCTTGGGATGCCAAGGCCGGCCGGTGACGCGCTCGTTCAGCGCCTCACCGGTTCCGAGCGCCAGCCAGATCCGGCCGGGCGCCAGCTGCTCCAGGGTGGATGCCGCCTGGGCCACCAGTGCGGGATGCTGCCGCAGCATCGGGCACGTCACCATGCCCAGCGTCAACCCGCTCTGCACGGCCAGAGCACCCGCCCAGACCCAGCTGTGGCCCGACTGCCCCTGCGCAGTGGTCCAGGGATGGAAGTGGTCCGAGCACATCAGCGCTTCGAAGCCGGCCTGTTCCGCGCGCAGGGCGAGCCCCAGCAACGTGGCCGGAGCAAACTGCTCATGGGAAGCGTGGTAGCCGATGGTCATCACGTGTTCCGCGCGGGTAATGGACAGCATGGCAACACCTTCACGGCTAAAACCACGTCATGAAAACGCCTTCCTCCTGCATCGGGCGTCGACGCTGGGCCATCGCCGAGGGCTACATCCCGGCCTGGAGCACCGGCCCCTCACCGGAACTGCAGAGTCACGAAACGTGCTGCATGCTCAACGCCGGCGACACCGATGCGCATGTCACGCTGGTCCTGTACTTCGAGGACCGCGAGCCGGCAGGCCCCTATCGGCTGCTGGTTCCGGCACGACGCACCCGCCACCTGCGCTTCAATGACCTGGATGATCCCGAACCGGTGCCGCTCGGTACCGGCTTCGCCACGCTCATCACCTCGGACCAACCCCTGGTGGTGCAGCACACACGGCTGGATTCGCGGCAATCCGCCAACAGCATCATGACCACCATCGCCCACCCGCTGTGAATCTGTCGCCGGCGGCGTCCACATCCTCACCACAGCGCGCCACCTGATCGTTTACCGGCCACGGCACAGACTGGGGCCGTTTCCCGATGAGGAGCTCCCGAGATGACCCTGCCCGACTACCCGCGCCCCCCCTTCCCGCCCCAGCAGCAATCCTTTCCCGGCAAGACCGCGAAGATGACGCCGCGGCCGGACCATGGTGAGGACAGCTATCGTGGCCACGGCCTGCTGCAGGGTCGAAAGGCGCTCATCACCGGCGGCGACAGCGGAATCGGTGCTGCCGTGGCCATTGCTTTCGCGCGCGAAGGTGCCGACGTGGCCATTGCCTTCCTGGACGGCGAACAGGACGATGCCCATCACGTGCAGCAGCAGATCGAGCAGGCCGGTCGCAAGGCGGTGCTGGTGCCCTGCGACATCAGCGACCCCGCACAGGCACGCTCGCTGGTGGACCGTGTCGCCAGCGAACTCGATGGCCTGGACATCCTGGTCAACAATGCTGCCTACCAACGCTATTACGAGAACTTCGAAGACATCACGCTCGACGACTGGAAACGCACGTTCGATACCAACGTGCACGCCGTGTTCAACCTTACGCGGCTGTGCGTGCCACACCTGCGTGGCGGTGGAGCGATCATCAACACCGCCTCGGTGAATTCCAAGCGGCCGACGCCCAACATCCTGCCGTACTCCGCCACCAAGGGTGCCGTAGCCAATCTCACCCTGGGCCTGGCCGGCCTGCTGGCCGAGCACAGGATCCGCGTCAACGCCGTACTGCCGGGCCCGATCTGGACACCGTTCATCCCCGCAGGGATGTCCGCCGATGAGGTGGAGCAGTTCGGGTCGCAGACGCCTTTCGGACGTCCTGGCCAACCCGCTGAACTGGCGTCAGCCTACGTGATGCTGGCATCGGACAGCGCGAGCTACACCTCTGGCGCACTGCTCACCATCTCCGGCGGCGCCGCCACGCTGTGACACAGATGAACAGGTGGCCGCCCTGGATCGGTGATTGGCTTGCCACCGTGGTACCGATGGCGGAAGTACTGGCGATCCTGGGCGCAGCGTGGCTGTTGGTTCGGGCACTGGCATGGCTTCTGCTTGCAGCGCGCAGACGCGGCAGGCTGGCGCCGGAACTGCATGTCGGCCTGCGCCGGGGTGGAGCACTGCTGCTCTATCTGGCGGCGGCGCTGCTGGTGCTGGAGCGGCTGGGGGTCTCGCGCTCGGTACTGTGGACGGCGCTCACCGGCTTCATGGCGGTGGGTGCGGTGGCGTTTTTCGCCGCGTGGAGCGTTCTCTCCAACCTGTTCTGCTCTTTCCTCATCGTGGCGACCCGTCCATTCCGGATCAACGACACCATCGAAGTGCTGGACAGCGTGGACAAGCCAGGGTTGTGTGGCCAGGTGGTGGACATCAACCTGATCTACACGACGCTCAGCGATCATGGCGAAGGCGCACGCGGCTGCCTGGTGCGCGTCCCCAACTCATTGTTCTTCCAGCGGATCACCCGTCATCGCGGCGATGGCAGGGCGCCGATCGGGTAGCGTCGGGCATCCGGCTGGATCGTCTTCCGACGGCTACCCGCGCCCGCCTGCCAGAAACAGCGCCATGCGCTGCAGCTCGTCCTCCAGCGCACTGCGGAACAGCCGGTCGCGCGCCAGCGAGCGCCGCGCATAGCCGAGCGATGGCTCAAGCTGGCCGTCGCGGACACTCACATTGGCCCACCCCACCACCTGCTCGTGCCACAGCATCGGCAGCGCGTAGTAGCCATACTGGCGCTTGGGCGCCGGCGTGTAGGCCTCGAACCTGTAGACCCAGCCCCACAGCAGCTCGAAACGCCGGCGGTCCCAGACCACCGGGTCGAACGGCGCCAGCAGGCGTACCTGCTCGTCCGGCGCATGCCGCCGTGAGCGCGGGTTCTCGTCCGCCGGCCAGTACCACGTGGTGCCCTCCACGGTAGCGCTCGCCAGCTGTTCCTTGGCCAGCTTCAGTGCCTGCCGGGTCTGCTCGGCCAGATGCGGTGCGCCGTAGCCCAGCAGCCGGACCAGGTAGGTCAGGCTGGCCGATGGAAGCGGCGCGTACTTGCGCACGATCAACGCGACCAGTGCAGCCGCGCGCTGCACTCGCCCGTCCTCGCTGTCCTCCGCCGGCGCATGCTCGGCCACGCTGTAGATGCGCGTCCCGCTGTCGCGCCGCTGCACCCGGAGCAGGCCGCGATAGTGCATGCCCTCCAGCAGATGCGTGCTGGCGTTGCTGGTGCCGCCCCAGTAGTTCGTCACCCGGCCGTGCGCGAACGCCTGGTCGACCTCGCGCGGATGCACGCTGCCACGTTCGCGCACGAACGCCAGCACATCCGCCGCACGGCGTTCGGTGTCCGCGTCCCATGCACGCCGGGCCACGCGGGGATGCATCAACGCCAGGTACTCGCGCGGCAGGAAGCCGTAGTTGACCAGGCAGTCCTCCTCCACCGGCAGGCGCGGGTAACGCCGCTCGAGGTCACCGGCCCGATAGTCCTTCACCCGATGCCGCAGTGTCAGATCCTGTGCCCGGGCCGGCGCGCGGATCGGATCGGCCTGTACGAAGCCCAGCCGCCGGATCGCGGCCATCAACGTTGTCGGCGGGAACAGGGTGCGCGCCACCGCGTGGCGGCGCAGGTCGTCGAGTGTGGGTTGCCTGGACATGACGCCATTGTAGGCGTGCGCCGGAGGGTATGCTGTCAGGCCCCCGGTCCACAGACGTCCACCATGCGCACGCTGTATCCCCCGATCACGCCCTATCGCGAGCACACTCTGCCCGTGAGCACGCTGCACACCCTGCATGTCGAAGAGTGCGGGACGCCCGACGGCATTCCGGTGGTGTATCTGCATGGCGGTCCCGGTGCCGGCATCTCACCCACGCATCGTCGCTTCTTCGACCCGGCGCGGTACCGCATCGTGCTGATCGACCAGCGCGGCAGCGGCCGTTCCACCCCGTTCGGCGAGCTGCGCGACAACACCACGCAGGATCTGGTGGCCGATATCGAGAAGGTGCGCGAACACCTGGGCATCGAGCGCTGGCTGGTGTATGGCGGCTCCTGGGGCTCGACGCTGTCGCTGGCGTACGCGCAGGCCCATCCCGCACGCGCCACCGGCCTCATCGTGCGTGGCGTGTATCTGGGGCGGGACATCGAGAACCAATGGTTTTCCGAGCCGCAGGGCGGTGCACGCTGGATCTTTCCGGAGCGCTGGGACCGCTATGAAGCGCACATTCCCGAGGACGAGCGCGGCAACCTGCTGCAGGCGTACTGGACACGCCTGGACAGCCCGGACCCCGCCATCCGCATTGCTGCCGCAAGGGCGTGGCTGGGCTGGGAGGACAATGCTGCGACCCTGCAGCACGAGGTGAATGCCGAATCCAGCAGCGACCCGATGGATACCCTGGCCAAGGCCCGGATCGAAGCGCATTACTTCCGCAACGCGGCCTTCCTTGAACCCGGCCAGCTGCTGCGCGATGTGGAGCGGATCCGCCACCTCCCGGCAGTGATCGTACAGGGCCGCTACGACATCATCTGTCCGCCACGCAGCGCCTGGGAACTGGCCAAGGCGTGGCCGGAAGCCAGGCTGGAGATGGTGATTGCCGGCCACAGTGCGAACGAAGCGGCCACGACCGACGCGCTGGTGCGCGCGACCGACGACTTCGCCGACCGTTTCGGCCAGCCCGGCTGAATCGCCTTCACCGTGCCACGGTGAAGCCGACCGTCGTCAGGCCGCCCGAACTGGTCACGAACACGTCGCCGCCATGCAGTGCGGCGATGGCCTTGACGATGGACAACCCCAGCCCGTGATGGCGCTCGCCACGAAATTCACGGGCCTGGTCGACCCGGTAGAAGCGCTCGAACAGCAGGGGCAGATGCTCGGCGGCGATGCCGTTGCCTTCATTCAGCACGGCCACCCGTACGCCCTCGCCTTCGGACTGCAGCTGCACGCGCACGTCGCTGCCCGGACGCGCGTGCTGCACGGCGTTGTGCAACAGGTTGGTCAGCGCGCGACGGAACAGCGACGGATCGATGCGGGCGGTGGCGTCGCCGTCGACATGCAGCGTCAGCTGGGCCTCTTCGAACAGGAACTCCATGAATTCACCGGCGGTGGCGACCTCGTCTGCCAGCTGGACCTTACGCGTTTCCACCGCGATATCGCCCTGACCGGCCCGCGACAGGAACAGCATGTCGTTGACGATCGCACGCAGGCGCTCCAGTTCCTCCAGGTTGGACTGCATCACCTCCTGCAGCGCCGCCACATCGCGCGGACGGGACAGGGCCACCTGGGTCTGTCCCATCAGATTGGCCAGGGGAGTGCGCAGCTCGTGCGCGACGTCCGCATTGAACCCGTCCAGCCGCGTGTACGCTGCTTCCAGCCGATCCAGCGCGCCGTTGAAGGCCTGCGTGAGGTGGCCCAGTTCGGCCGGCAGACCCTGCGCGGCCAGGCGCTGCGACAGCCGCTGCGGGCTGAGCGAGCGTGCCTCGTTGGACAGCGCCCGCAGCGGTGCCAGACCCAGCCGTGCGATCCAGTAGCCAAGCCCGGCCACCAGCAGCACGCCCAGCCCGCCGGCCACCCACAACGCAACGCCGAAGCGCTGCAGCGCCTGCGTGTAGGGCTCCGAATCGATGCCGATCCACAGGTCCACATCCGGTCGCGCGCCCTTGCCCGGCACCCGTTCATACAGCGTGCGCAGCGGGTGCCCGCCCTCACGCGGCAGCGTGCCCATGCCGTTGTCACCCTTGCCGGGGGCCTGCACCTGCGGCTCCGCCTGGCCGATGCGGAACGTGGGGTTCTCGCTCCATGCCCAGACCAGGGTGTCGCGGTCGCCGGAGATCAGGTTGCCGACCTTCTCGCGCACCTTGTTCCATCGCTCGGTGCTGTCGCACATCGCAACACTGCCACTGACCGCGTGCAGCTTGGTCTGCAGTTCCGCATGCTGGTAGCGCACCACCTGCCGCTCGAGCACGCCATAGACGCCCACGCCCAGCAGGGCGAACACCAGCAATGCAGCCAGCGCGAACATCGCCGACAGGCGCTGGGCGATCGACATCCTCATCCCCGCCCACCCTCGTCCTCGCGCACTTCCAGCACGTAGCCCATGCCGCGCACGGTATGCAGCAGCTTGCTCGGGTAAGGGCCGTCGATCTTGCCGCGCAGGCGCTTGATCGCCACTTCCACCACATTGGTATTGCTGTCGAAATTGATGTCCCAGACCTGGGCGGCGATCACCGTCTTGGACAGGATCTGCCCCCGCCGCTGTGCCAGCAGCGCCAGCAGCGCGAACTCCTTGCCGGTCAGGTCCAGCCGCGAGCCATCGCGGTAGGCCCGCCGGGCCAGCAGGTTCACCTGCAGGTCGCCCACCTGCAGTTCAGTCGGTTCCTGCTGACGCCCGCGCCGCACCAGGGCCTGCAGCCGCGCCAGCAGTTCGATGAACGAGAACGGCTTGACCAGGTAGTCGTCGGCGCCCTGCCCCAGGCCGTGCACGCGGTCATCCACGCGGTCCCGCGCGGTCAGCATGATCACCGGTGTCTGCTTGCTGCGGCGCAGCTCGCGCAGCACGCTGAAGCCATCCATGCCCGGCAGCATCACATCCAGCACGATCACGTCGTAGTCGAACTCGCGCGCCAGGTGCAGGCCGGTGACACCGTCCGCAGCCAGATCCACCGCCCAGCCCTGCTCGCCCAGGCCGGTGCGCAGGTAATGGGCGGTCTTGCCTTCATCTTCCACGATCAACAGTTTCATCCAGGGTCCGCCAGGGCAGCGCCCGCCGCCTCCCTGCGCTCGCGGCGACGCTGCAGGAACAGCCGGTCCAGGGCCAGGTAGATCACCGGGGTACTGTACAGGGTCAACAGCTGGCTGATCAGCAGGCCACCGACCACCGCCACGCCCAGCGGCTGGCGCAGTTCCGAGCCGGTACCGAAACCGATCATCAGCGGAATGGCACCCAGCAGCGCGGCCAGCGTGGTCATCATGATCGGACGGAACCGGGTCAGGCAGGCCTCGTGGATCGCCTCCAGCGGTGCCAGCCCGCGGTTGCGCTGTGCGTCGAGGGCGAAGTCGACCATCAGGATGCCGTTCTTCTTGACGATGCCGATCAACAGCACGATGCCGATCAGCGCCATGATCGAGAAGTCCAGTCCCCACAACCAGAGCATCAGCACCGCGCCGATGCCGGCCGACGGCAGGGTGGACAGGATGGTCAGCGGGTGCACGAAACTCTCGTACAGCACGCCGAGGATGATGTAGACCGCCAGCAGGGCCGCGAGGATCAGCAGCGGCTGGCTGGCCAGCGACTCCTGGAAGGCCTGTGCCGTGCCCTGGAAGCGGCCGCTGATGCTGGCAGGCATGCCGATCTGCGCCTGCGCCTGCTCCACCAGGCCGACCGCTTCGCCCAGTGAAACGCCGGGGGCCAGATTGAAGGACAGGTTCACCGCCGGCAGCATGCCGTTGTGGCTGATCGACAGCGGACCATTGCCCGGAGGCTGCACCTGGGCCACCGCCGAGAGCGGCACCATCTGCCCGGTCAGCGGCGAACGCAGGTGGAAGTAGGACAGCGCATCGACCTGGCCCAGCATGCCCGGCGCGATTTCCAGGATGACCCGGTACTGGTTGGTTTCGGTCTGGAACTCGTTGATCTGGCGCTGGCCGAACGCATCGTAGAGCACCTGGTCGATGTCGTTGGCGGTCAGGCCGAAGCGCGCCGCTGCCGTGCGGTCGATCTCCAGCCGGGTCACGCTGGCGCCGACCTGCTGGTCATTAGACACGTCGCGCAGCTGCGGCAGGCCCCGCAGCCGCTCGGTCAGCTGCTCGGCCCACTGCGACAGCTCGCGGCTGTCCTGCCCGCGCAGGGCGTACTGGTACTGCGTCCGTGCCGGCCCGGCGCCGAGATTGATGTCCTGCGCCGCGCGCATGTACACGGTGATGCCGGGCACGCTGGCCATCTTCGCCCGCACCCGGTCGATGAAGCCGTGCACGTCCACATCGCGGTCGCCGCGGTCCTTCAGCACGAACCAGAAGCGGCCGTTGGACAGCGTCTGGCTGCCGGCAGTGGCACCGACCGCGTGGTTGTAGGCCTGCAGGGCCGGATCATCCGCAACGATGCGCGCCAGCTGCTGGTGCTTGGCCACCATGTCCTCGTAGCCGATGTCCTGTGCCGCCTCTGTGGTGGCGAACACGAACGCGGTGTCCTGCAGGGGGAAGAATCCTTTGGGAATCACCACGTACGAGGCCACCGCCACCGCCACGGTCAGGCCGAAGCCGGCCAGCACCAGTCGCTGGCGGCGCAGGGCCCATTGCAGGCTGCGGTCGTAGCCGGCCAGCAGGCGCCCGGCCAGGGTCCGCTCGCTGTCCCGGTGCGCCGGCATGCGCTTCATCAGGTGCGCGGCCATCATCGGTACCAGGGTCAGCGAGGCGACGATGGAGATCAGGATCGCCACGGTAATGGTCAGCGCGAACTCGGCGAACAGGCGCCCGACCACGCCGCCCATGAACAGCAGCGGGATGAAGGCGGCAATCAATGACAGGCTGATCGAAACCACGGTGAAGCCGATTTCGCCGGCGCCCTTCAGGGCGGCCTCCACTGGACCGAGCCCGGCCTCGCGGTGACGGTGGATGTTCTCCACCACGACGATCGCGTCGTCGACCACGAAGCCGACCGCAACCACCAGCGCCACCAGGGTCAGATTGTTGAGGCTGAAGCCGGCCACGTACATCGCGGCGAAGGTCGCCACCAGCGCGACCACCAGTACCGCGCCGACGATCAGCGTGGCGGAAAGCTGGCGCAGGAACAGGCCCATCACCAGCACCACCAGCACGATGGTCAGTACCAGGGTGAGCTCCACCTCGTGCAGCGACGCGCGGATGGTGCGCGTACGGTCGTTGAGCACCTCCACATCGACGCTGGCCGGCAGGTTCACGCTCAGTTCCGGCAAGGCGGCCAGCACCGCATCGGTGGTGCGCACGATGTTCGCGCCCGGCTGCCGGCTGATGATCAGGCCCACCCCGGGCTGGCCGTTCGGCCAGGCCTGCACATAGGCATTCTCGGCGCCGTCGATCACCTGCGCGACATCACCCAGCGCCACCGGTGCGCCGTCACGGTAGGCAACGACCAGGCGCCGGTAGTCCTGGGCACTGAACAGCTGGTCGTTGGCCTCGAAGGTGGACGTGCGCTGCTCGCCCATCAGCGCGCCCTTGGCCTGGTTGAGGCTGGCGTTCTGCGCCACGCCACGCAGGTCGGACAGGGTCAGGCCCATCGCCGCCAGCCGCTCCGGCTGGGCCTGGATGCGGATCGCCGGACGCTGCTGGCCGACGATGCCGACCTCCGAAACGCCGCTGATCTGGCTGATCGAGCGTGCGAGGCGGCTCTCGGCCAGATCGCTCAGTTCGGTCATCGACATCTGAGTCGACACCACGCTGAGTACCAGGATGGGACTGTCGGCCGGATTCACCTTGCGCCAGGTCGGCATGTTCGGCAGTTCACTGGGCAGGCGGCCGGCGGCGGCGTTGATCGCCGCCTGCACTTCCTGCGCGGCCGTGTCGATGTTCTTTTCCAGATCGAACTGCAGGGTGATCGAGGTGCTGCCCAGTGCACTGGTCGAGGTCATCTCGATGATGCCGGGCACGCCCGTCAGCTGGGTTTCCAGTGGCGTGGCGACCGCCGAGGCCATGGTCTCGGCGCTGGCACCGGGCAGATTGGCGTTGACCCGGATGGTCGGGAACTCAGCCTCCGGCAACGGCGCCACCGGCAGGCGCGGCAACGCTGCCACGCCCAGCAGCACCACCGCCAGGGTCAACAGGGTCGTGGCGACCGGGTGATGAACGAACCAGCTGGACAGCGAGGTGCGCGCGCTCACGGTGCCGCCCCGCGCCGGACCGCTGCAGGCGCTGCGGCAGGTTTGGCCTCGGCCACCACCGTGCCCGGCCGCAGCCGCGACTGTCCATCGCGTACCACCACGTCGCCGACCCGCAGCTCACCCTGCACGACCACCTGCCCGCCGTCCTGTTCACCGACCGTGACCGGCAGCGATTCCACGCTGCCATCAGCGACCACGCGGTACACGAAGCTGCCCTGCACGCCACGCTGGATCGCCGCGGCATCCAGCACCAGCGCGCCCGCGCTCTGGCCGGTGCGCACCCGCACGCTGACCAGCTGTCCGGGCCACAGCTGGTCGGACTGATTGCTGAAGCGCGCGCGCAGCCGCACCGTACCGGAGGCCTCGTCCACCTGGTTGTCGATCACCTGCAACGTGCCCTCAGCCAGCAGCTGGCCACCCTCGCGGTCCAGTGCCTGCACCTGTGCGCCGCCTGCGGCGAGCGCCTGTCGCAGTTGCGGCAGCGCGTCCTGCGGCAGCGCGAACACCACCGAGATCGGATCGGTCTGCTGCACGGTCACCAGCCCCTGCGTATCGCTGGCCCGCACCAGGTTGCCCGGATCCACCTGGCGCAGGCCGATGCGGCCGTCCATCGGCGCCACGATGCGCGTATACGAGAGCTGCACCTGCGCTGCGTCCACCGCCGCCTGGTTGCCGCGGCCGGTGGCCTGCAGCTGCTGCACGGTGGCGGCCTGCTGCTCCAGCATCTGCCGCGACACCAGCTGGTCGCTGGACAGATGCTGCAGCCTCGACAGGTCCGAGCGCGCCGCATCCAGCGTGGCGCGGTCGCGCACCAGCGACGCCTGTGCACCGCCCAGACCCGCACGGATGGCGCGATCATCGATACGCGCAAGCAGTTGCCCCTTGCGCACCTTCTGCCCTTCCTCGAACAGCACTTCGGTCAGCACGCCATCCACCTGCGGGCGCAGCACGGTGCTCTGCAGCGACTGCACCGTGCCGACGCCGCTTCGCCAGTGCGGGACATCACGCTGCTCCACGCGCGTGGTGACCACCGGTACCGGTGGCGGTGCCGCGTTGGGCTGTGCGTCGCCGCGGGAAACGCCGTGGAACAACATCGCCAGCAACAGGGCAACCAGCAGTGCCGCTCCCAGCGCGAGGTGGCGGCGGCGCAGCAGCGCAGTGACATCAGGCAATCGCATGGCAGGGGGTCCAATCCGGTGCCCGCGCCGGTCTGCGCAGGCCTGCCGTCATCCTGGGTGGCAACCTCCGGCACCATGCTGTCGCCTGCCTGACAATTCCGTCAGCTTCGACTGCGGCCGCTATACCAAGGTATAGCGACGCTAACCCACGGGCCTCTAGGCCGTGCCCGGCCAGCGGCCGACAATGACAGCACCGCCGGGAAACGCGCCCGGCAGCCCCTTCCCCCTGCACGGAGACGCCGATGGATCCCGACCCTGCCGGGCGCAACGCGCCCCTGCCTGCCTGTTTCCGCCCGTACCGGGCGCCTGGCGGCCGGTCCCTGCCTGCGTGAGTGCGGGGGCCGCCAGGCGCACCTGCCTGGAGAGTGCCCCCATGTCCTGCAAGACCCTCTACATCACCCTGCGCCGCCTGATGGGTACGCGCGATGTCACCGCCCTGCGCAGCCAGCTGTGGGTGCATGGCCCAGTGCTGTTTGCCCGTTCGCTGGCGCTGGGCTCGCCACGCGTGGTCGCCGACGTCCTTTCATTGCTGCCGATCAGCGAGCGCATCAGCGTCCTGCGCCATCTGCCCTACCCCCTCCGCGACGCGATGAAGCCGCTGTGCATCGGCGGCAGCCAGCGTCTGCGCATGCAGCCCTGGTCGCCTGACGTACTGGCCCTGCGCTCCGCCTGAACGGCGACGCGACGCCCTGCCCCCTGCGTGCCGGTCCTGCGGCCCCATCAAGGAGTTCCCCATGAGCCTGCTCAATGCCTGGTTCAACGCTTTCCTGCGCAGCCGGCGCGCCGGCAACCTGTTCCGGCGCCGGGCGATGCCCGAAGCCGGCTTCGGTCCCGGCAACAGCGGAAGCGTACCGTTCAACCTCACCGCCGGACTGGTCACCCTGGCGCAGCTCGATGAAGCGCCCCTGCTGTGCAGGCTGGACTCGCACGCCGATGGCCTGGGCCAGCACCAGGCCGACGAACGGCTGGCCGCCCTCGGCCCGAACGAAGTCGATCACGAAAAGCCGCTGCCGTGGTGGCGCCACCTGTGGCAGTGCTACCGCAATCCGTTCAACCTGCTGTTGACCGTGCTGGCAGCGGTCTCCTGGCTGACGGAGGATGCGAAGGCCACGGTGGTGATCGGCGCGATGGTGCTGTTGTCCACCCTGATCCGCTTCGTCCAGGAAGGGCGTTCCAACCGCGCCGCTGAACGGCTGAAGGCACTGGTGGGGAACACGGCGCGTGTACTGCGGCGCACCGCTGGAACGGAAGCGGCAGACCTGGCCGACCAGTACTTCGGTGCGCACCTGCACAGCCGGCGGCCCTCACAGCTGCTGGACCTGCCGATCCGCGAGCTGGTACCCGGCGATCACATCGTGCTCTCGGCCGGCGACATGATTCCGGCCGACTGCCGGGTGCTGTCGGCCAAGGATCTGTTCGTGGCCCAGGCGGCCATGACCGGGGAATCACTGCCGGTGGAGAAGTTCGCCCATCCGGGCGATGCGCAGGCCGGCCTGCTCGATCAGCACAACCTGCTGTTCATGGGTACCAACGTGGTCTCCGGCACGGCCACCGCGGTGGTACTGGCTACCGGCAACCGCACCTATTTCGGCACTCTGGCCGAGCGCAGCATCGCCAGCGACCGTGCGCCCACGGCCTTCCAGGCCGGGGTCAACAGCGTCAGCTGGCTGCTGATCCGCTTCGCCCTGGTGATGGTGCCGTTCGTGCTGCTGGTCAATGGCTGGACCAAGGGTGACTGGACCGAAGCCTTCCTGTTTGCCCTGTCGGTGGCGGTCGGCCTGACCCCGGAAATGCTGCCGATGATCGTCACCTCCACCCTGGCCAAGGGGGCGGTGCTGCTGTCGCGCCGCAAGGTGATCGTCAAGCGCCTGGACGCCATCCAGAACTTCGGTGCGATGGACGTGCTGTGCACGGACAAGACCGGCACGCTCACCCAGGACCGGATCGCCCTGGAACGGCATACCGACGTGTTCGGCCGTGACTCGGAAGACGTGCTGACGTTCGCCTATCTCAACAGCCACTTCCAGACCGGCCTGATCAATCTGCTGGACCGCGCCGTGCTGGAGCACGTGGAACTGCAGAGCTCGCTGCGCCTGAGCCAGGACTACCGGAAGGTGGACGAGATACCGTTCGACTTCGAGCGCCGCCGCATGTCGGTCGTGGTATCCGAATGCGGGGATCACCATGAGCTGATCTGCAAGGGCGCGGTCGAGGAGATGCTCGCGGTGTGTTCCACCGTGCGCGAGAACGGCCACGACATGCCGCTGGACGAACGGCGGCTGGCGCGGGTCCGGCAGACCACCGAGGAACTGAACGAACAGGGCCTGCGGGTGGTGGCGGTGGCGATGAAGGAAACCAGCGCGCAGCAGGCGACCTACACCCAGTCCGACGAATGTGGACTGACCCTGATCGGCTACGTGGCCTTCCTTGATCCGCCCAAGGAATCGGCTGCACAGGCGCTGCAGGCACTGGCGATGCATGGCGTCGAGGTCAAGGTGTTCACCGGCGACAACGAACTGGTCACCGCCCGTGTCTGTGCCCAGGTCGGACTCGACGCGGACACGATCCTGACCGGCCCGCAGATCGAACGCATGGGCGATGAAGCGCTGGCACACGCCCTGCAGCACCACCGCGTGTTTGCCCGCCTGACGCCGCTGCACAAGGAACGACTGGTACGCCAGCTGCGCGCGCAGGGCAAGGTGGTCGGCTTTCTCGGCGACGGCATCAATGATGCGCCCGCGCTGCGCGCCGCCGACATCGGCATCAGCGTCGACAGCGCCGTGGACATCGCCAAGGAAGCGGCCGACATCATTCTGCTGGAAAAGAACCTGATGGTGCTGGAGGAAGGCGTGATCCAGGGCCGGCGCACCTTCTGCAACATGCTCAAGTACATCCGCATGACCGCCAGCTCCAACTTCGGCAACGTGTTCTCGGTGCTGGTGGCGTCCGCCTTCCTGCCGTTCCTGCCGATGCTGCCGCTGCAGCTGCTGGTGCAGAACCTGCTGTACGACGTTTCGCAGATCGCCATTCCGTTCGACAACGTGGACGAGGAACTGGTGCGGCAGCCGCTGAAATGGAACCCGGCGGACATCGGGCGCTTCATGGTGTTCTTCGGACCGATCAGCTCGGTCTTCGACCTCAGCTGCTTCGCCCTGATGTGGTACGTGTTCGACGCTCGCACACCCGCCGACCAGAGCCTGTTCCAGTCCGGCTGGTTCGTCGTCGGCCTGCTGACCCAGACCCTGATCGTGCACATGATCCGCACGCCGAAGCTGCCGTTCCTGCAGAGCATCGCCGCGCCACCGCTGCTGCTGATGACGGGACTGATCATGGCCCTGGGCGTGATCCTGCCGATGAGCCCGCTGGCCGCCTACTTCAGGCTGCAGGCACTGCCGGCAGGGTACTGGCCGTTCCTGGTGGCGATCCTGTTCGGCTATGCCGCACTGACCACTGCACTGAAGAAGCTCTACATCCGTCGCTACGGCTGGCAGTAAGCGTTGCCGGCTGTGCCTGGGGAGATCCTGATGCCCGCCATCAACCTGAACCTGCCCGCGTTCAACGCCGGCGCCACGCTCGGCTCGCTGCTGAGCCTGTCCACCGCCTTCGTCCTCGGTGCCGCCATCGGCCTGGAGCGCCAGCTGCGGCAACGTACCGCAGGGCTGCGCACCAACACGCTGGTGGCCGTCGGCGCAGCGGTGTTCGTCGACCTGGCTGTCCGTTTCCACGACCTGTACGGCGGGCCGCCGTCGCCGCTGCACGTGGTCGCCTACGTGATCTCCGGTGTCGGCTTCCTGGGCGCGGGCGCGATCATGAAGGAGGGCGCGCAGGTCTCGGGCCTGAACACCGCCGCCACCCTGTGGGGCTCGGCGGCCGTGGGTGCCTGTGCCGGCATCAAGCTGTTGCCGGAGGCGGTGATGGCCACGCTGTTCGTGCTCGCCGCCAACACGCTGCTGCGGCCGGTAGTCAACCGCATCCAGCGGCAGCCCTTGCCGGAGACGTTCAGCGAAGCCGTCTATGCCATCAATGTCGTCTGCCAGCGCGAACAGCAGGCCGAGGTACTGGATCGCCTGCTGCTGTTGCTGGAGCAGGCCCAGTACCCCGTGCGCGCGGTGGACCACCATCCGTTCGGCGAGCGCGATGTGGAGATCGAAGCGGTGCTGTATGCCACCACCGCCGATGGCGATGAGCTGGATGCGGTCCTGGCGACCTTGTCCACCACGCCCGGCGTCCTGCAGGGGTTCTGGAATGCCAGCCTGGAGGAGTGACGCGAGAACATCGCGCGCACGTGCAGCGCGGCAGCCGTTGCCATCCCGGGCCACACGCCCTGCCGCGGAAGGCAGATCCGGCTTTGCTATCCTTTCCGTCCCGCCAGGGAGCTGTCCCGATGCCTTCGCTGTCGTCCCGCCGTCCACTGGTGCTGCTGGCCCTGATCGTCTCCGTGGTGGCGATCTTCCTGCTCGACACGTTGACCGACTACGCGGTGGCAGCCGCCTGCTTCTATGCGGCAGTGATCCTGGCAGCCTCGCGGGTGCTTTCGCCGCGCGGATTGCTGGCCTTGGCCGTGGCCTGTGTCGCCCTGACCGGCCTGAGCTTCGTGCTGACGCGTTTCGGCACCTACCGCATCGGTCTGGTCAATTCGGTGATCGGCACGCTGGTGATCGCCATCACCACCTGGCTGGCGCTGAAGATGGAAGCCGCCAAGGCCGCCGTGCAGGAGGCGCAGGCACGCCTGCTGCGGGTCGCCCGCGCGTCCACCGTCGGCGAGCTGACCACGTCGATCGCGCATGAGGTGAACCAGCCGCTGGCGGCCATTGCCAGCAGCGCCGACGCCTGCCAGCGCTGGCTGGCGCAGGAACCGCCGAACGTGGACAAGGCACGGCAGGCGCTGTCGCGCATCCTCGCCGACGCGCATCGTGCCGGTGATGTGATCGCCCGCATCCGCGGACTGACCCGGGGTGCGGCACCGCAGCGCGACGCCTTCGACCTGAATCAGGCCGTGGAGGAAATGCTTGCGCTCTCGCGCAGCGAACTCGACCAGCATGGGGTGGCCGTGGCCCTGCTGCTGGAGCCGGATCTGCCGCCGGTGCAGGCCGACCGCGTGCAGGTGCAGCAGGTGATCGGCAACCTGATTCTCAATGCCGTCGATGCGATGGAAGGCGTAGCGGTGGCCGAACGCCGGCTGTCACTGCTGAGCCGGCGCGACGGGCAGCGGATCACCCTGAGCGTGCGCGACCGTGGCATCGGCCTGCCGGCGGAACAGCCGGAGCGCGTGTTCGAGGCATTCTGGACCACCAAGTCGAGCGGCCTCGGCCTGGGCCTGAGCTTGAGCCGCTCCATGATCGAGGCCAATGACGGCCACATCCGCGCGGAACGCGTTGCCGGCGGTGGCGCCTGCTTCGTGTTCGACCTGCCTGTTGCCATGGGGAACCGCCATGCGTAGACCCGCTGCACCGGCCGTCGAGCCGGCACCCATCGTGTACGTGATCGATGATGATCCCTCGGTGCGCGCGGCGCTGGAGGACCTGCTGGCCTCGATGGGCCTGCAGGTACGGGGCTTCGCGTCCACCCTGGCCTTCCTCGAACAGCCGCTGCCGGATGCGCCCGCCTGCCTGGTGCTGGATGTGCGCATGCCGGGCCAGAGCGGCCTGGAATTCCACCGCGGCATGCGCCAGCGTGGCCTGCACCTCCCGGTAGTGTTCATCACCGGCCACGGTGACATCGCCATGGGCGTCAACGCGATCAAGGACGGGGCGATCGAGTTCCTGACCAAGCCCTTCCGCGACCAGGAACTGCTGGATGCGATCCACAAGGGCATCGGCATCGATCGCCAGCGCCGCCGCGAAGGCGACGAACTGGGCGCCCTCCAGCAGCGCTGGGATTCGCTGTCGGCCGGTGAGCGAGACGTGGTGGATGGCGTGGTCCGGGGCCGGCTCAACAAGCAGATCGCTGCGGACCTGGGCGTCAGCGAGATCACGGTGAAGGTGCGCCGCGCCCAGGTGATGCGCAAGATGGGCGCGCGCACGCTGGTCGACCTGGTCCGCCTGTACGACCGGCTGCGGGCCGGGCTGGCCTAGCCTTATGGGAGCCATGAAATCTATGCGGAACGCGGCCGACGAGGCCCATGCTAGTTTCTGCGCCTCCTCCCAGCGAACCCTCACGATGCGCTCTTTCCTGCCTGCCCTCGTCCTTGCCGTGGCGGTCCCGCCGGTACATGCAGCAGACCCGCCCCTGCCCCAGCTGCGGGCCTACACGGTGGATGCTTCATGGCTGCAGCCGATGAGGCCGCTGCAGATCGCCGACCATACCTGGCAGATCGGCACCGAAAACCTGACCGCACTGCTGGTACAGACCGACGATGGCGCGGTGCTGATCGATGGCGGCATGCCGCAGATGGCCGATCACCTGCTGGCCAACCTGCAGCAGCGCGGCGTCGCACCGCAGCAGCTGCGCTGGATCCTGCTCAGCCATGCCCATGCCGACCACGCCGGTGCGGTGGCCGAACTCAAGCGCCGCACCGGTGCGCAGATCGCCAGCAACGCCGAAACGGCGGTTCTGCTGGCGCGCGGGGGCAGCAACGATCTGCACTTCGGCGATGACATCACCTTCCCTCCGGCCAATGCCGACCGCATCCTGATGGACGGCGAGGTCGTGTCGCTGGGTGGAATGGACTTCACCGCGCATTTCATGCCGGGTCACACACCGGGCAGCACCGCCTGGACCTGGAACGACACCCACGATGGCAGGCCGGTACGCATCGCCTATGCGGACAGCCTCAGTGCGCCGGGCTACCGGTTGCAGGGCAATCCCCGCTATCCCCATCTGGTCGACGACTATCGCCGCAGCTTCGCGACCGTGCGCCGCCTGCCCTGCGACGTCCTGTTGACCCCGCATCCTGGCGCCAGCGGCTGGGACTATGCCGCAGGCGCCAAGGCCAGTGCTGCAGCGATGCGCTGCAGCGCCTACGCGGATTCAGCCGAGCGCAGTTTCGAGGCACAGCTGGCCAGGGAACGCGACAACCCGCACTGAAGCCGTGGCGGCCTGTGAGCCGCCACAGCAGCAGCGACCCTCAGCCGCCCTGGCCGTGGTGGGCGAACGGCTCGGTGCTGCCGTCACCGCGCACCAGTTCCACCGTGTACGGCTGCACATGACCGTCGGGCATCTCCATGCCGGGCGAACCAGCCGGCATGCCCGGCAGCACCAGTCCACGCGCCGCAGGACGCTCCTTCAGCAGCCGCTTGATGTCCTCGGCCGGAACATGCCCCTCCACCACATAGCCGTCGATCTCGGCGGTATGGCAGGACCCCTTGCCGACCGGCACACCCAGGCGCCGCTTGATCGGGTTCATGTCATCGGTATCCCGCACGTCCACCGCGAAGCCCGCGGCCTGCAGGTGTTCGACCCAGACGCCACAGCAACCGCAGCTGGCGGTCTTGTGGACGATGGCGGTCGGCAGCTGCGCATCGGTGACGGAGGTGGCATCGGCCGCTGCGTGGGCATGGCCCGGCGCTGCGGCCACCTCTTCGGCTGCACGGGCACAGCCGGCGCCGGACAGAATGCTGGCCAGCAGCAGGCCGAGAGAAAGAGAACGGTTCATCGTGTTGGTTCCTTTGTGCATGCGGGCGGAACGCCCGCGACCCACGCATCGAGGGCGCGGGAAAATCGGGAATGGGACAGGCAAGACCACAGGCGGCTGGCGCCTGCAGGCATCACACGATGGGAGGTCGCAACGCGTCGGTCAGGGGCGGCGGCACAGGCCGTCGTGCAAGGCCAGCGCGTGGCGCCTCGCGCCAGGGTGTGATCGCCACGGCGGAAGAGGTCGCCGGCACGCCGGTACACGCGGGAGGGCACGGGCACCCACTGGCTGCGCAGTCGCCCGATGATCGATCGCCGCAGCATCCGGCCCGATCCACGGCCGTCTCATGCGACGCGGCGCAGTGCTCCGTGTCGTCCTGTCCACCGTCGCCCGATGCAGCCCGCGCCAGCCCGGGTGCGGTCAGCACCAGGGCAACGAGCAACAGCCAGCGCAGCAGGAGAGCAGCAGCATTCATCACAGGCATCATAGCCGATGGGCGTGGCAGGCTGGGCCGCCGCCCGGCCCTATGCGGTGTCCGCGCTGCCTGTGTCTGCCCGCATGCGTACCGGAATCGACTTCGCCGCAGGCGTGCCGCTGAGGCGATCGTAGTAGTCCAGCGGCAGTAGCGCATTCAACTCAGGGTAGTAGCCCGCCAGCGCGCCCCGTGGTATGGGGTAGTCGAGCACGGTCAGCCCGTCGATGCGACGCCGCACGCCATCTGTACTGAGCGTCTCCAGGCTGACCCGCCCCTCCTTCTCCAGACCGCGTGCCAGCCGGTCTTCGATGTTCATGAACACCACCCTGCGATCGTTGTACACGCCGCGATAGCGGTCGTTGTAGCTGTAGATGGTGGTGTTGAACTGGTCATGCGAGCGCACCGTGGCCAGTCGCAGCATGTCCGGATCGTGCACCGGGTCGTCCACATCCAGGCCCGGCATCACCAGGATGTTGGCCTTGCCGTTGGCGGTGGGCCACACCCGGCGACGCGGTGCAATGTCCAGATGGAAGCCGTGCGGCTGCCGGATGCGCTCGTTGAAGCCCGCATAGATCTGCGGGTACACGGCAGCGATCAGGTCACGGATCCGCGCATAGTCATGCCTGCAACCTGCCCAGTCGACCCTGCTGTCCGGCAGCGTCGCCATCGCCATGCGACAGACGATCTCGACCTCCGGCAGCAGCTGGTCGCTGGCCGGCTCAAGAACACCGCGTGATGCGGTCACGTTCGACATCGCATCCTCGATCGTCACGAACTGCTCGCCTGCGGGCGTGACGATACGTTCCGAGCGCGCCACCACCGGCAGGATCAGCGCATCGCGCCCATGCACCAGGTGCCCGCGGTTGAGCTTGGTGGCGATACCCACCGTCAGCTGCAGGCTGCGCATGGCTTCGTAGGCCCGTGGCGTGTCCGGCACGGCATGGATGAAATTGCCGCCCAGCCCGATGAACACCCTGGCGGTACCGTCGAGCATCGCCTCGATCGACTCGACCACATGATGCCCATGCTCCCGCGGCGGGTTGAAGCCGAACACCTCCTGCAGCCGATCCAGATACGCCGACGCCGGCTTCTCGTCGATGCCGACGGTACGATCGCCCTGCACGTTGGAATGACCCCGGATCGGGCCGATCCCCGCCCCGGGCTTGCCGAAGTTGCCGCGCAGCATCAGCAGATTGGCGACCTGCTGCAGCAGCCGCGAGCCGTACTGGTGCTGGGTCAGTCCCATGCCATAGCAGATCACCGTGGCATTGGAACGGATGTAGATCTCGGCGCAGCGCCGGATCTGCGCCTCCGAGATGCCGGAGACCCTGACAATGTCGTCCCAGTCCTGCGCCATCACGTCCGCGCGCAAGGCCTCCAGGCCGACCGTATGTTCATCCAGGAACCGATGGTCGAGCACGCGCTGGCCCTGTGCCTCGCGCTCGAACATCACCTTCATCATGCCCTTTATCAGCGCTAGGTCACCGCCGATGCGGATATGCACGAATTCGCTGCTGATCTCGGTGGAGCCGAAGGTCGCCATCTGCACCACATCCTGCGGCTCGGCAAACCGGATCAGGGCGCGCTCGGGCATCGGGTTGACCGCCACGATCGGCACGCCGCGCCGGCGCGCCTCGACCAGGTTGCCCATCATCCGCGGCGAATTGGTGCCGGTGTTCTGGCCGATCACGAAGATCGCCTCGGCGTGCTCGAAATCCTCCAGGACGATGGTGCCCTTGCCCACACCGATGGAAGGCGGCAGGCCACGGCTGGTCGGCTCGTGGCACATGTTCGAACAATCGGGGAAGTTGTTGGTGCCGAACTCGCGCACGAAGATCGAATACAGGAACGCCGCCTCGTTCGGCGTGCGGCCCGACGTGTAGAACTCGGCCTGATGCGGGCTGTCCAGTGACCGCAGGTGACGGCCGATGAGTGCGAACGCCTCGTCCCAGCTGCAGGGCACATAGTGATCGGTGGCTGCGTCGTAACGCATCGGCTCGGTCAGCCGCCCCTGCATTTCCAGCCAGTAGTCGGTCTGCTCCATCAGCTCGCTGACGGTATGACGCGCGAACAGCTCGCGGTCCGCGCGGAACCGGGTCGCCTCCCAGGCCAGTGCCTTGGCCCCGTTCTCGCAGAACTCCAGTTTCCTGCGCTCGTCGGCGTCGGGGAAGGCACAGCTGGGACATTTGAAGCCACCGGGCTGGTTCATCGCCAGCAGTGCCCTGGAGCCGTTGCCGATCACGCTCTGCTGCAGCAGGACCCGGGCGGTGGCGCCGGCCGCACCCCAGCCGCCTGCGGGCTGGTTGTAGGGCTTGTAACGAGGGGGTTTCTGCTCGGACATGTTCGAAGACCTGGCGTCAGGAGACGAGACTGCGAAGGGCACGACAGACAGAGTCAAGCACGCCCGGGACCGCTTCGCCAGAGCCGCCCCGAATCTTCCGGCGCCCCCCCCCTCCGGGGCGACGGAGTCTGCTGCATTGCCACGGACGCACTGCGCTATCCTCGGGGCGTGGGCCAACAGCCCATGACACGCTCACTCTGTCCGGACACTCTGCATGGCTGACTCGCCCCCGCCGCCCTCTCCGCCCGCCGGCACGGCGCAGCGCACGTTGCAGCGCTGGCGCGAGGGCGGGCTGCAGGTGCAGGCGCAGGCCGACGTGGTCGCCGAAGAGGTGCCGATAGCGCTGCACTACAACGGCACCGTGTTCGCCGTGATGATGGCCACGCCCTGCGATCTGGAGGACTTTGCGCTCGGTTTCTCGCTCAGCGAGGGCTTGATCACCTCGCCGGCACAGCTGCTGTCGATCGATGTGGGGCCGCAGCTGGAAGGCATCGAACTGCGGATGACGGTTGCCGCCGAGGCACCGGGCGCCGGTCTGGATCCGGCCGATGGCCGCCTGCTGCCCGGCCGTGGCGGCTGCGGCCTGTGCGGAACACGGCAGCTCGAGGATGTGCTGCGCCCCCTGCCCCCGGTACGCGAACAACGGACCTACGCGCCGGCGGCCCTGCAGCGGGCACTGGCCACGCTGTCGCAGCACCAGCCGATGAATGCGGTCAGCGGCTCCACCCACGCGGCCGCCTGGGCCGACGCCAGCGGGCGCATCGGCTGGGTGCGCGAGGACGTGGGCCGCCACAATGCACTGGACAAGCTGATCGGCGCCCTGCATCACAACGAGCACGCCATCGACGGTGGACTGCTGCTGATTTCCAGCCGGGCCAGCTACGAGATGGTCAGCAAAGCAGTGCGCGCCGGTGCCAGCGTACTGGCCGCCGTGTCCGCCCCCACGGCGTTGGCGATCGATCTGGCGCGCAGCGCAGGGCTGTGCCTGGTCGGCTTCGCCCGCGGCAGTGGATTCAATGTGTACACCCATCCGGAGCGGTTGCGTCCGCAAGACATGCCCACGGCATGAACGCGGCCATGGTCGGCACCGCCATCGTCAGTGGGCAACGGCCATCATCGGCCGGGTGACAACAGGCCCGCGATGCGCTCGGCCACCTGGGCGCGCACGGCGTCGTCCAGCTGTCCTTCGTACATGGCCTCGTAGATCCACAGTCCATCGGCCGCCAACCGCGCCACGAAATTGTCCAGCGCTGCAGGATCAACCGCGCCGGCCGGAGGCGGCGATGGTGCCCAGCGCTGTACCACCGGGCTCCACGGACGCTCGCCGGCCTCCGGGTCCACCGATTCGAGCATGAACATCAGCTCGGCACGCGTCGCGCTCTGCGCCGACACGCGGACGAAGGTCTGATAGCGTTCGAGCGCCGTGGCCTCGCCGGCGCGCTTGCCGAGCAGCGCTTCCATCGACGCCTCCCAGTTCTGCACCAGGTGCTCGTCGATGCCGCGCAGCAGTGCTTCGCGCGACGGGAAGTGATACAGCAGGCCGCCGCGCGTGAGCCCGGCTTCTGCCGCCACCGACTCGAAGGTCACCGCGCGCACGCCGTCTCGATTGATCACGTTGACGGCGGCATCGAGGATGCGCTGGCGCTTGCTGGTTCTCATCGCATTACTTTACGCGATCGGCCGCTCCCTCGCGGCTCCCCGCCCGTCCGCGCAGCAGGCGCGCGATCAGCGCTGCACCCACGGCCAGCACCGCGGTGATGACCAGCAGCACGATCTGGTAGCTGCGGTCATAGGCGGCGGTGGCGCCGGCGAACCACTCGCCCGGGCCGGCTTCGCGGGCCACCTGCTGCGCCTGGGCGAATCCTTCCCGCGCCAGTGCCGGAACATCCGCCGATACCGGCAGGAAGGCGCCGTACATCGCTGCGCCCAGGCTGCCCAGCATCGCCACCGCCAGCAGGCCGCCGAATTCGTAGGAGACCTCCTCCACGGAGGACGCCATGCCCGCACGGTGCGCAGGCACATTGTTGAGGATGGCGGTGGAGGCGACCGAGATCGCCGAGCCCATGCCGAACCCGGTGATCGCCATGCCGGCCACCACCCAGCCCAGCCCATGCGGAAAACCGAACGCGACCACGCCCACGCCCAGTGCGCCCGCGGCCAGGCCGCCGCAGATCAGCGGACGCAGGCCGACGCGGTGCAGGATGCTGCCGCCGAGCAGCGCGCTGGGCAGGCTGCCCAGCGCCGCCACCGATACCAGCAGGCCCGCCTGCAATGGCGTGAATCCGGCAACCAGCTGGAAACGCTGGGTGGTCAGCAGTTGCAGGCCCGCCATCGCAAACAGGGTGAACACCGCAGACAGCGTACCGGCCAGGAACGCCGGATTGCGGAAGATCGCGAAGTCCAGCAGTGGATGCGGCAGGCGCTGCTGGCGGCGGGCAAACGCGGCGCCCGCCATCAGCGCCAGCACCGATGCCGCCGCGCCCAGGCCATAGGAAGGCGGCGTGGCGATCAGCGATTTGATCGCCAGCACCAGCCCCGACAGCGCCGCCAGCGCCAGCAGCGAGGACAGCAGATCCCACGGCCGGGACGTGTCGCGCTGCCCTTCCGGCGCCAGCAGCAGCGTCGCGACGAAGGCCACGATCACCACCGGCACGTTGATCAGGAACACCGATCCCCACCAGAAATGCTGCAGCAGCCAGCCGCCGATGATCGGTCCGAGCGCGGCGCCGACAATCGCCACCGAGCCCCAGATCGCGATGGCGATGTTGCGCTCGCGCTCTTCATGGAAGCTGAGGCCGATCAGCGCGAGCGTGGCCGGCATCATCGCCGCGGCGCCCACGGCGAGCAGCGCACGGGCGGCGATCAGCTGCGCTGCGCTGGCAGAAAACGCTGCCGCCAGCGAAGCCACGCCGAAGACCACCAGGCCGATCAGGAACATGCGGCGGTGACCGATGCGGTCGCCCAGCGTGCCCGCACCGAGCAGCAGGCCAGCCATCACCAGTGGATAGGCATTGATGATCCACAGCGCCTGTCCCGCGCTGGCGGAAAGCTCTGCGGTCAGCGTGGGCAGCGCCGTGTACAGAACCGAGTTGTCCAGCGTCACCAGCAGCAGGCCGGCGGCCACCGTGAACAACAGCGCCCAACGCCGGGCACGGGACAGGGCCGGAACATCGGCCAGGGACTGGGGCAAGGCCATGGGAACGAACCTGGGGAAGAATTGATTCAAATAACTATACCGGATGTCCTGTATAGTTATAGCTCTGCAGCGACGCGTTCAGGTTTCGACCAAGCCGCTGTTCAGCCCCCGGCAGACGCCGCTGGTGCTACCGGCAGTCCACCGGCAACGCCGCCACCGCCGCGACCACCTGCTCCTGCATGCCCTGCCCCACGGCCATGTCGAGTTCGCCCGCGATGTCACCGTGCTGGCGCCGCAGCTCGTGCTCGCACAGGCCACGCACCCGTGCCCGCGCGTTCGCCCGCAGCGACGCACAGCGCCAGTCCGCGCCGCCGAGCGGCAGTACCGAATACACCACGCTGTTGCACGCGTTGGAGGCCCGCTCGCGCAGCGTCTGCCCACCGAAATCCGGGGGCTCCCTGCTGCGCACGGGATCGAAGTAGCTGTCCGGGAAGGTGCGTGCATACTGCTCGATATCGACGTGCAGCACGCGGCCACCGGCCGCCGCGAGGGGCAGCGGTTCCGTGCACCGGGCACTGTCGGCACGGTGCTGGATGTAACGGTAGATCGGTCGGTCAAGACGTGGATCCTCCGCAGTCACCGCACTCACCGCGGCCAGTACCGGCAGCGCGGCACGGTTGGCCATGCGCGCGAGCAGTCCTGCCTCTGCAGGCCGGCAGCGGTCGCGCAGGGTTGCCACCAGCAGGAACGCCACGTCGTTGCGGAAGGCCACATCGTCACCCATCCGCCGCTCGATCCGCTGCCGCGCCTCGTCGCTGGGCGCCACGGAAGTGACCTGCGGCGGCCGCGTCTGCGCCGTCCGCAGGTACAGCCACCCGGCCGCCATGGCTGTCACCGCCAGCAGCACCATCGCCAGTCGTGGACGCCCGCGCATCAGTTGTGGATCGGCGTCAGTGTGGCGGCCGCCACGTCGTAGGAAGCACTGGCGATGTCGGCGTCGAAGCGCTTGACCTGCACCCGCCCGGCGAGTCGATAGGGGTCCCACAGCGCACCCAGCGTGATCGGGGTGGCCAGCGTCACGTGGATCATCTGGTTCGGGGGTGGCGGCGGTACATGGATGCACGCGCCATAGAACGGTACGAACAGCGCTTCGTCCACGCGTCCATCGTCGGTGGTGCCCAGGGGCACGACGTAACCGTCCAGGTCCACCGCACGTCCATCCACCGATTCCACCACGCGCGAAGAGCCGAACTGCCGGGCGCGCTCCGGACGGGAGTGGTCGATCACCTGACCGGGCGGCGTGCCGGCGCCGCTGTCGTCGATCAGACCACCGATGCCGGCCATGCCATCACGTGACAGGCCGATCTGCGGCGGCGGTCGCTGGAAACGGTCCTCGTCCGGCATCAGGGCGTCCCAGCGGTCGATCGGGCTTGCCGACGGAGACGGCGCCGCCGCCGGCAACGGTGCCGGCTGCTGTCCCGCACCGTCGGGCACGCGGGCGCATCCGGCCAGCAGCACGCATCCGACGAGCCCTGCAAGGCAATCACGGCGCATAGGGTTTCAGCCGTGCGTCGCGCATGCTGTAGGCCGAGCCTGCCAGTTCATCGTCCAGGCGCTCGGCGTGCAGGTTTCCGGCCAGGAAGAACGGCGCGTACATGTCAGGCATCTCGATTGCCCGGTCCAGTACCACGTGCACGATCTGGTTCGGCGGCGGTGGTGGCACATGGATGCAGGCGCCGTAATACGGAACGAACAGGAATTCACTGAGCCGTCCTTCCACAGTGCTGGCCAGGGGCACCACGTAGCCCGGCAGGCGCACCGGGCGCTGCAGCACGGCGTCGACGGTGCGGAACGTGCCGAACTGCGGCATGCGCCGGCTGCCGGTGTGTTCCACCTCAGGGCCTTCGCCACGTTCCAGCGCCGCCAGCTCGTCGGCGGGCATCATCTGCAGCCAGTCCAGTTCCTGCTCTTCCACGGCCGCTGCGCCCTGATCCGCCTCCGGTGGCGGCAGCGCCTGCACGCCGGTATCGACCGGCCGCTCGCAGGCAACCAGCAGCAGCACCAATGGCAGGCCACCGAGCCGGTGCATGCTCATCCCGGCGACGCCAGGCCGTCGGCGAGCGTTCGCCGGTAGGCCAGCGCGGCCGGTACCAGGCCCGCCACGGCGCTGACCAGCAGCAGGCCCGCCACCCAGCCCAGCTCGCGCGCATCCGGCCAGACGTGGGTGATCGACAGGCCATACTGCGCCAGCGCCCAGCTGCGTCCCACGGCACTGGCCAGCACCAGCGCCGCCAGTGCCAGCCCGCATGCCAGCGCGCTGGTCGCCACCGCCTCCACCACCAGCAGGCCGGCGATGTAGCGCGGGCGCGCGCCCACCGCGCGCAGCACCGCCATCTCGCGGCGCCGTTCCTGCAGGGTGGATACCAGCAGCGCCACCAGCGAGACCATTCCCAGCAGCACCACCATCGCGCTGATCAACCGCAGTGCCCGCTCGGCCGTGCCCAACGACTGCCACAACTGCTGCAGGGTGACGCCCGGCAGGATCGCCAGCATCGCCTCCTCCGGATAGTCGTTGATCGTGCGCTGCACGGAGAACGTCGCGATGCGGGTATTCAGGCCGAGCATGAAGGCCGTGATGCTGGTCGGGGTCAGATCAAGCCGCCGCGCCTGCTCCGCGCTGACATGCTGGCCGGGCAGCTGCACGCCGGAGCGCCAGTCGATGTGGATCGCTTCGATCGCCTGCAGCGATACCAGCACCGACGCATCCACCGGTGTTCCGGTGCGCTGCAGGATCCCGACCACGCGGAACGGCTTGTCGGCATGCGTGGCCAGGGTCACCGCCCCGGTGCCATGCGCCAGTACGATCGGGTCGCCCGGCGTGATGTTCTGCGCCTGCGCCACTTCGGCGCCGATCACCGCGTCGTACAGATCCGCGAAGGGGCGGCCCTGTGCGAAGGCCAGCTCATGACCGGCACCGTAGCGGTAATGCTCGAAGTAGCCGCCGGTGGTGCCGACCACGCGGTAGCCCCGCCAGGAATCGCCCAGCGAGAGCGGCACCGACCACTTCACCTGAGGCAGCGACGACAGTGCCTGGTAGGACTGCCAGGAGACATTGTTGGTCGGATCGCCGATATGGAACACCGAATAGAGCAGCAGGTTCACCGGTCCGGAGCGCGCACCCACGATCAGATCGGTTCCGGACACGGTGCTGGCAAAACCTTCATGCGCCTGCGTGCGGACCCGCTCCACGCCCAGCAGCAGAACCACGCTGAGGGCGATCACCAGCACTGTGAGGGCAACGCTGAGCGCGCGGCTGCGCAGGCTGGCCCAGGCAAGTTCAAGCATGGGCAGCTCCGGCATGATTGATCTCGGCCAGGACGATGACCCGGTCGAACAGGGGCTGCAGGCTTTCATCGTGGCTGACCACCAGCGCGGTGGTGCCGCAGGCCTGGCATTGCCGGGTCATCAGGCGCACGAACGCGTCCGCCGCGTGCCGGTCCAGTGCCGAGGTGGGCTCGTCGGCAAGCAGCACCTGCGGCCGCCCGATCAGGGCGCGTGCCGCTGCCACGCGCTGCTGCTGGCCGACACTGAGCCTGCCTGCCGGACGGTCCATCAGCGCCGGGTCGATCTGCAGGGACTGCAGCAGCCGTGCGATCTCCTCGTCCAGCGCTGCGCCGATGCGCTGCCTGCGCAGCCGCGAGAAGCGCAGACCCAGCGCGATGTTCTCGCGCACGCTGAGGAACGGCAGCAGGTTGAACTGCTGGAAGATCACGCCCAGCTGGTCGGCACGGAAGCGATCGCGGGCCGGACCGTTCATCGCATGCAGCGAGTGACCGGCGACGTCGACCCGGCCCTGGCGAGCACGCAGGACGCCGGCCAGCACACCCAGCAGGGTGCTTTTGCCACCGCCACTGGCACCGCGCAGCAGCACGCTGCTGCCCGCATCGATGCGCAATGCCGGAATCTCCAGCACCGGGCGCTCGCCGTAGGTGAAGCGCAGGTCCTGCACATCGATGACCGCTCCACTCACGGCGCAAGCACCACGCGCGGATCGTCAGCGGTCAGCACATGCCGTCCCTGCCCGGCAGGCGTGGTGCTGTTGACGATGACCTCATGCAGGCCGGAGAACAACGCCGGCAGGCGGACCACCAGCACGCGCAGGGCGGACGGATGCGCGCACTGGAAGCGCAGTCCGGCACTGAATCCGGCGTGGCCGTGATGCCCGGCGTCGCGCGCCGGGTCGGCAGCGAATCCCTCGGCGGCCGCGCTGCTGGCAGCAAGGCGGCACTGGGCCGCAGTCGGCAGGGTGACCCATGCGCCTTCCTTCAGCAGTGCCTTCGCACGTGCGAGCGCCGCGCGCTCCTGCGGGGTGGCTGGCGGTCGCTCGAAATCGAGCAGGCCGATACCGGGCGCCTGCATCGCCAGGTCCAATGTTCCCCGCTCGAGCGCCACATCGACCGTGGCCTGGCCATGCACATGCGCGCCCTGCTGGCGCACATCATGGGCGTGGGCGGACGCGGCAGAGAGCAGCAGCAGAAACATGGCGGGAAGCTTCATGAGGGCACCGTTAGTGTTACTATGTAACATTATGGACCACATCCGCACCGTTCCTGCAAGGGGTCTGCCACAGCCGCCAGCATCGGCACGCTGGCATCCCCGTTTCGATCTGGCCGGCGCAGGGTTGTCATTGGCCTGCGCGGCGCACTGCATCGCGCTGCCGCTGCTGCTGGCCTTCTTCCCGGCGGCGATGATGGCGTTGCGCTCGTTCCAGCACCCCGGCCATGCCCTGATGACCACCCTGCTGGTGATGTCGCGCTGGGAATGGGCCTTCGCGTTGCTGGCCTCGCTGCTGGCGCTGGCCAGCACCGCTGCGGGCCTGCGCCGGCACCGCCACTGGCGGCCGATGCGGCTGGCCCTGGGTGGGGCTGGCCTGCTGTTGTCGGCATCGCTGTATCCCCCGCTGAAGGAATCGCTGCTCTGGCACGGCGCGGCCACCGCCTGCGGCGGTGCGCTGCTGGCGATGGCCCACCTGTGCAATCGGCGCGCCCTGCGTGCCTGCCCACGCGCACGCCGTTGATGGGAAGGGCTGGGTCGCGCCCGGCACCGGCCAACCTGACAGATCGGTAATGCCCGGGTCAGGGCCACGAAAGGTGCCCGCCGTCAGCCTGAGCACCCCATTCCTGCAGGCACCCCATCATGTCCTCATCGCTGCTCCGCTCCGCCGCTGTGCTTCTGCTGCTGCCGGGCCTCGCCGCCGCCCCGCTGGCCCTTGCACACCCCAGCCTGGTGAAGGCAACGCCCGCCGCCGATGCCAGCGTCGCGCCTGCCAACCGCATCGAGCTGACTTTCAGCGAGCGGGTGATGCCGCGCGCCACCCGCATCGAACTGAGCATGGCCCATGGCCGCACCCTGATGGCGATGCCTGCCCTTTCCCAGCAGGTGTCGGATGATGGTCACCGGCTGGTGGTGAGTTTCGCCAAGCCGCTGCCTGCCGGAGACTATCGCCTGCAGTGGCGCGCGGTCGGCCAGGACAGCCACCCCGTCACCGGCGACTATCGTTTCAGCGTGAAGTAAGCTGCGGTGGTGATCGAACTGTCTCCCTATGCCCTGCGGCTGGCGTTGTACCTGGCCTTGATGCTGCTGTTCGGCAGGATGCTGTTCGTCCACCCTGCGCCTGCGCGCCGCATCTTCCTGCCACTGGCTGTCATCGCTCTGGCAGTGGTGCTGCTGGACGCGGCGGTGCGGGTGACCGGCGTGCTGGGGCTTCCGCTTGCCGCGGTCGATCAGGCGACCGTCGCGTGGTTCATCACCGCCACACCGGTCGGCGAAGCGGCACTGGTGCGTGCGCTGGCGCTGCTGGCAATGCTGCCCGTGCTTGCCGCCAGCGCGACCGTGGCCGGGGCACGCCGTGCCATCCTGCTGCTGCTTTCGGCGGTCGCCCTGGCAAGCCTGGCCTGGAACGGCCACGCCGCCGCCGGCGATGGCATCCGCGGTACGCTGCGCCTGGCGGCCGGGACCATCCACCTGCTCGCCGCGGGCGCATGGGTCGGCGCGATCGCCGCGGTGCTGCAGCTTGCCCTGCGCACCCAGGGCCCTTCCCTGCGCGAACGCACCCATGAGCTCTGGCAGGTGGCACATGGTTTCGCCCTGCCCGGTACGGTAATCGTCGCCCTGCTGGCGATGACCGGCACCTACACCTACGTGGATCTGCAGGGCTCGCTGCAGACCCTGTTCAACACCACGCACGGGCGCTGGCTGCTGTTCAAGCTGGCCCTGGTCGCGGGCATGCTCGGCCTGGCCGCGCTGCACCGCTGGCGGCTGGTGCCGGCGCTCGCCACCGCGATCCGTGGCGGCTGGCAGTTCCGTCCGCTGCGCTCGCTACGTCACAGCCTCACCTTCGAGGCCGCGCTCGGACTGCTGGTACTGGCCTGCGTGGCCGTGCTCGGCACGCTGGACCCGCTGGCGTGAGGGCGGCGCTGCGCGGGCCGGCACGGCCACGATGAAGCTGCTGATCGTCGAAGACGAGCCCAAGACCGGCAATTACCTGCGGCAGGGCCTGATCGAAGCGGGCTACGTGGTCGATCTCGCCTGCGACGGCGTGGACGGCCTGCATCTGGCGGCAAGCGGCGAGTACCAGCTGGTCATCCTCGATGTGATGCTGCCCGGTCTCGATGGCTGGAACGTGCTGTCGCGCCTGCGCGATGCGGGGTGGCAGGTGCCGGTGCTGTTCCTGTCGGCGCGCAGCAGCATCGCCGACCGCGTGCAGGGCCTGGAACTGGGCGCCGATGATTACCTGGCCAAGCCGTTCGCCTTCGCCGAGCTGCTGGCACGCGTGCGTACCCTGCTGCGACGCGGCCAGGGCCAGCCCCAGCCCGACCGCATCATCGTCGCCGATCTGGTGGTGGACACGCTGCGCCGGCGCGTGGAGCGCGGTGGCCAGCGCATCACGCTGAGCCCGAAGGAATACGCACTGCTGGAGCTGCTGGCGCGCCGGCGCGGCGAGGTCCTGCCACGCTCGTTGATCGCCTCGCAGGTGTGGGACATGAATTTCGACAGCGACACCAATGTCATCGATGTGGCGATACGCCGCCTGCGCGCCAAGATCGACGATGGCTTCGCCGAGAAGCTGGTGGTCACCGTGCGCGGGATGGGCTACGTGCTGGAGGCACTCGAGGCCGAAGCAGCGCAGCCGCGATGAGCCTGCGACGCTCCATTGCCGTCCGCCTCACCGTGCTGTTCGCCACGGTCGGCACGCTGGTGCTGGCCTCACTGGGCGTGGCGATCTATCTGAGCGCGCGCCATGATCTGGTCGCGCAGGATTTCACCGAACTGGAAAACAAAGCGGCGTTGATCGCCGACCTTGCCGGCGGCGGCACGTCCGATGAGCGCGCCCAGCGCCTGGGCGATGCGCTGGGCCATCATCCCGACATCGCCTTCCACATCGTCGATGAGCAGGGCGGCGTGCTCTTCTCCACCGCGCCGGAGGCACTGCGCGCGCATGCGCGGACCCAACCTGCCGACACTGAACCGCGCCGCCATGACTGGACGCTGGCCGACGGAAGCCGCCTGCACGCCCTGAATCTGCGGCAGACGCTGGCCGATGGCAGCCACCTGACCACCCTGCTGGCGATCGACGATGCGCGCCACGCCGACTTCCTGCAACGCTTCCGTCACCTGCTGGCCGTCGCTCTGGTCACTGCTGCCGTGGCCAGCAGCCTGCTGGGGGGTTACGTCGTGCGGCAGACACTGCGCCCCCTGCGCACGCTGGCCGACGAGGCCCGCCCTATCACCGCCGGACGACTGCAGCGCCGGCTCACGGCCGAGCACCTGCCCGTCGAACTGGAACAGCTGGCGCGAAGCCTGAACGGGATGCTGGCGCGTCTGCAACAGGACTTCGAGCGCCTCAGCGGGTTCTCCGGAGACCTCGCCCACGAACTGCGTACGCCGATCACCAACATGCTGACCCAGGTGCAGGTGGTGCTCGCGCACCCCCGCAGCAACGAGTCCTATCGCGAGACGCTGCTCTCCTGCGCGGAAGAGCTGCAACGGCTGGCACAGACGGTGGGCGATCTGCTCTACCTGGCCCAGGCCGAAGCACCCGGTGCCCTGCCCTCGCGCGAGGTTGTGGCGCTGGATGCGATGGTCGATGCGCTGCTGGAGTTCTACGATCTGCTGGCCGAGGAGCGCCAGCTCACGCTGCGGCGGGAAGGCCGCGCCGAGGCCTACGGCAACCGCCTGATGCTGCACCGGGCGGTCGCCAACCTGCTTTCCAACGCCCTGCAGCACGCCACGTCGGGTACGGAGATCGTGGTGCGGCTGGACGGCACCGGGTCCACCCGCCGGATCGCTGTCCATAACCTCGGTCCGCCGATTCCGATGCAGGCGCTGCCGCGCTTGTTCGACCGGTTCTTCCGCGGCGAGCGCGGCCGGCACGAGGGCGCCGGCCTGGGGTTGGCGATTACCCGCGCCATCGCGCAGGCCCATGGTGGATCGGTGAGCGTGGTCTCCGACGCATCGGGCACCGTGTTCGAACTGGCCCTGCCGGGCGCTAGGGGTCCGGCGCAAACACGCCCGCAATCCAGTCGATGAATACCCGCAACCGCGGCGACGGCGTGCGGTTGCGCGGGTGGACCAGGCTCAACGGGCTGGGTGTGGGCGGCGATTCCGGCAGCAGCTCCAGCAGCTGACCACGTTCGATATAGGGATCCAGCCGGTAGCGTGGCGCCTGGATGATGCCGAGCCCGGCCAGTGCCGCCCCCAGGAAGGCATCTGCGCCGGATACCCGCACGGTTGCCGGCAGCGGCACATGGCGCACCTGCCCGGCCTGCTGGAACTCCAGAGGAATCAACTGTCCGCTGGCACCGGAACGGAAACCGACCATCCGATGACCGGACCGCAGCGCGTCGATGCTGTCCGGCAGCCCATGCGCACGCACGTAGGACGGTGAGGCAACGGTGACTTCGCGCAGCAGTGCCAGACGCCGCGCGACCAGATCGCTGTCGGCCAGGGTGCCGACCCGAAGCGCGGCATCCACGCCTTCGCGCAGCAGATCCACGTAGCGATCCCCCTCGCTCACGTCCAGCTCGATGTCGGGATAGCGCTGCAGGAACTCCGGCAGGCGCGGAAACAGCAGGTGCCGACCGAGCGTTCCGTGCACTTCGATGCGCAGCATGCCGCGTGGCGGAACATCACGGAATGCAGCTTCGGCGTCGTCCATGTCGGCGATCAGGCGCAGGCAGCGGCCGTAGAAGGCTTCGCCCTCGAGGGTCGGCACCACCCGCCGCGTGGTCCTGTGCAACAGCCTCACCCCCAGCCGCCGCTCCAGCGCCTTGATCGCGTCGGTCACCGTGGCCCGCGGCAGGCCCAGGTCCTCTGCGGCGCGGGTGAAACTGCGGCGTTCGACGATACGGACGAAAGCGCGCAGGGCGGTGAATCGATCCATTGTTCGACCATCCGGATGATGTTGTCGGATTCTCCATGATTATCCGGACACCAGGAACCAGCAAGATGATGGGGCGCCACGCGGGCGCGTCTTCGACGGAAGCCTTCATGTCCACCTTCTCCCCCCGTACCGTCGCCCTGGTCACCGGCGGCTCCCGCGGCATCGGTGCCGCGATCTCGCGTCGGCTGGCGGCCGACGGCCATGCGGTTGCGATCAACTACGCCGGCCGCCGCGAAGAGGCTGATGCCCTGGCCGCCGAGCTGGTCTCCGCCGGCGGCCAGGCCATCGCGCTGCAGGCCGACGTGGCCGACCCGCAGGCGGTGAGCCGTCTGTTCGATGCCGTCGAGGCTCGTTTCGAGGGCATCGATGTGGTGGTCAACAGCGCCGGGGTGCTGCAGCTTGCGCCGCTGTCAGCCACCGATGATGCGTTGTTCGATCGGGTCACCGGCATCAATCTCAAGGGCGCCTTCAACGTGCTGCGCGAGAGCGCGCGTCGCGTACGCGACGGCGGCCGCATCGTGGCGCTGTCCACCAGCGTGGTCGGCCTCAAGCTGGAGAATTACGGTGTCTACGCGGCAAGCAAGGCGGCCGTGGAAACCCTGGCGGCGATACTCAGCAAGGAGCTGCGTGGCCGTGGCATCACGGTCAATGCCGTGGCACCCGGCCCGACCGCGACCGACCTGTTCCTGGAGGGCAAGTCGGCGGAACTGATCGAGCGCCTGGCGCGGATGAATCCGCTGGAGCGGCTGGGCACGCCGGACGACATCGCCGGGGCGGTGGCCTTCCTGGCCGGCACCGACGGCGGCTGGATCAATGGCCAGGTGCTGCGCGCGAATGGCGGGATGGTGTGACAGCAAAGCCGCCGGGCATGGCCCGGCGCTACCGTTACGGCGTTGACATCGAGTACGGCGCCTGCGCGCCCTGCCCGGGCCAGTCCCTGTTCGGCTCGGCCTGCATGGTGAAGCGCAGCTCGCCGCCGGCCATGATCTCGTCATGGCGCAGGAAGGTGCGCTGCAGCGGTTTGCCGTTCAGGGACACACTGCCCACATAGGTGTGCCTGTCATCCAGCCCCTCGGCCACGATGGTGAAGGTCCTGCCGTTGGGCAGGCGCATGGCGGTCCTGGGCAGGAACGGGCGGCCCAGGATGTACTCCCCCGAGCCCGGCGCCACTGGATAGAAGCCCAGCGCGGTGAACACGTACCAGGCCGACATCTGGCCCACGTCATCGTTGCCGGCCAGGCCATCGGGACGGTCGGCGTACTGGGTGTCCATGATCTGCTTCAGGCGCGCCTGCGTGCGCCAGGGCTGGCCAGCGTAGGCGTAGAGGTACGCAACGTGATGGCTGGGCTCGTTGCCATGCGCGTACCAGCCGATCAGGCCGGTGATGTCTTCCATGTGCTCGAAAACCGCCGGATCGACCGTGGCGTTGAACACCTCGTCCAGTCTCGCCAGCAGCCGGTCGCTGCCGCCGTGCGCTGCAGCCAGGCCCGCCACGTCCTGCGGGACGTACCACGAGTACTGCCAGGCATTGCCCTCGGTGTAGTCGGTGCCGTAGCCGCTGGCGCTGGGATCGAACGGGGTGCGGAAACTGCCGTCGCGCTTGCGCGCACGCATGAAGCCGGTGTCCTTGTCGAAGGCATTGCGCCAGTTCGCCGCGCGCTTGTCGAAGGTCGCCGCGATCTCGCTCCTTCCCATCGCCTGCGCCATGCGCGCGATGGTCCAGTCGTCGAACGCGTATTCCAGGGTCTTGCTGGCCGCTTCGCCCTCTTCATCGATGGGCACATAGCCCAGCTCGCGGTACTGCGCGATGCCGTCGTAAGGACCGTAATTCGCGGTCTCGACCATCGCGTCGAGCGCCTTTGCAGCGTCGAAGCCGCGGATGCCCTTCACATAGGCGTCGGCGATGACCGGCACCGCGTGGTAACCGATCATGCACCAGTCTTCCAGGCCGTGGAATGACCACACCGGCAGCATGCCGTACGGGCTGTGTTCGTGGTGCGCCAACATGGAGTTGATGAAGTCGCTGTTGCGCTTCTCCGGCTGTACCAGGGTCAGCAGCGGATGCAGCGCCCGGTAGGTATCCCACAACGAGAACGTGGAATAGTGGGCATATCCCTTGGCGACATGCACGGCGTTGTCCGGGCCGCGATACTGGCCATCCACATCCATGAACAGCGTCGGCCCCAGCATCGTGTGGTACAGCGCGGTGTAGGCGCTGCGCCGCGCATGCTCCGGCGCATCGATGTCCAGCACCGACAGTGCCTGCGTCCATTCCTGCCGCGCCTGCGCACGCACGCGGTCGAAGTCGAAATCGGCGACCTCGGCATCCAGGTTGGCGATCGCACCGGCCTCGCTTACCGGCGAGATCGCCACTTTCACCACCAGCGGAGCATCCAACCTGCCGAAGTCGAATGTGCCGACCAGCTGGCGGCCTTCGATCTGTGCGCGCTGGGCCGGATTCTTCTCACCCGGCGGCGGGAAGCCCTTGTACACGATGTCCTGCTCGGTGTTGTGCAGCGCATGGCCTGCCAACGGTTGCGAGAAGCGCATGGCGAAATACAGCTGGCGCCCCGGCGCCCAGCCGCGGGTCTCGCGGAAACCGGTGATGGTGCCGTCCGCACGCACCCGCACCCGCGACCACAGCACCTTGCCCGGGTAGTCGTACATGCTGGTCCGCATGTCCAGCAGCACCTTGGCATCGGCTCCCCTGGGGAAGGCGTACCGATGCACACCGACGCGGGCGCTGGTGGTCAGTTCGGCGCGCACCTTGTAGTCGTCCAGGGTCACCGCGTAGTAGCCCGGCTCGGCCTTTTCATCATCATGCCGGAAGCGCGACGCATAGCCGCTGCCGGGCCGTTCGGGGTCACCGCGTTCCAATCCCGGGTTTCCGGTGAACGGCATCACCAGGATGTCGCCGAGATCCGAATGCCCGGTGCCGGAGAAGTGGGTGTGCGAGAAGCCGACGATGCTGCTGTCGTCATAACGGTATCCGGCCGCCCAGCCATAGGCCTTCTCACGCGGCTGGATGCGCGTGTCCGGGCTGAGCTGGACCATGCCGAAGGGTACCGTCGCGCCGGGATAGGTGTGCCCTTCACCGCCGGTACCGATGAAGGGATCCACCGAGGCATAGGCCTTGTCGGCGGCGGACTTCGAAGGCGCCGCCCAGGCTGCGCCGGAGGCGAGCATGGCGGTGGCGGCGAAGGCGATCAGGAGACGACGGTCCAGCGTGGGCATCGGCATTTGGATCGATTCAGATGGTGTACCGATGCTAGCACCGGCTCCCGTGCATCGCATGCTGCAGTGCGGCCGCAGTCCCCGATGTCCGTGCCCGCCCTCAGCCGGGCAGTGCGCCCTCCAGCGTGGCGAGGTCGGCGCGCACGCGCGGACGCACCACGCGTGCCACCTCCCGGCCCTCATGCAGCAGGATCACCGTGGGCCACAGTTTCACCTGGAACGAGCGCCCGAGCGCCCGCCCTTTGCCATCCTCGATCTTCCAGTGCGCCAGATCATGTGCTTCCACGACCTCCTGCAACGCCGGCTGTGCCGCCTGGCAGTGGCCGCACCAGGGCGCACCGAATTCCAGCAGCTGCCAGCCGTCGTGCGCCTCCACTTCGGCGCGTGACGGCTCGCTGGACAGGTGCGTACGCATGAAGGGCACCGGCGTTACCCCGCCAGGCTGCGCTGGATGTCTGCCAGCGGCGCGTTGGTCAGGTCCTTGGCGATGTCGCCCAGCAACCGTGCCTGCGTCTCCTTGTGCAGCAGCGGACGGATCCGTCCGAGGGTGGTGGGGTCGGCCACCAGCAGCAGGTGGGCATAGCGGTTGTTGAGCGCATCCTCGTTGAGCTGTTCGGCCACCTGCTTGGCGAAAGTCGCCTCGTTGAGCTGGGCGATGGACATGTCCTTGGGAACGGCACCGGCCGGGCCCTGCCCGGAGACGCCCGTCTCGCTGATGTCCTGCAGCCGCAGTTCGCCCTCCTGCTTCAGCGTGAGCTGCTGCGCGCTGCCGACATTGGTGAACACCCGGGCCGAACCACCATCGGCCACCACCACCAGCGTCCCCTCGGGAATCGTTCGTGCCATCGCTGCCTCCTCTGACGTCCATCGAATGGTTGTGCAGCACCACCCTAGGTCGGCCGCTGTAACCACGGCGCGCACACAATGTGATCCATTCGTTGGAATGGAAGATCGCGGCTCAACTTGCCCCGGCGCCAGCCGCTACCCACGGCATCACCGCGAGGACCCCACCATGCATGCTGCCTCCCTGCTCCATGTCTGCTTCGCCGTTGGCCTGGCCGTCGCTGGATGCGCCGGCTGCATCCACCAGTTCCTGCAGGGCCAGCCGGTGCTCGCGCTCGGCATTGCCCTGGCTTCGCTGATGACCACAGGCACCGCGCTGGCGACGCGTCATCTGGCGGTACCCGTCGCGATGGCGCTCACCTGTGTCCTGATCGGCGCAGCCGCCACGCACTGACCCCCGGCCGGCCATTGAAGGAGCGCGGCCGCTACCCGCGCGGTGGCGACAGGCTGGAGGTGGCATCGGTCTGCAGCAGGCTGTCGCGCTCGCGCAGCGGCAGGCGGATCCACGCATCCACGCCCTGGGGTGAGAACGCAAGTTCGCCGCGACCGCCCAGCTCATAGGGAATGCGCTGCTCGACCAGCGCCCGCCCCAGCCCGCGATGCGAAGGGACGACCCAGTCGTCGTTCACCGCGCGCCGCTCGCACCAGTGCAGGTCCAGCCAGGCCTCACCGTCGATGTCCTGCACCGACCAGGACACCTCGATACGCGTATCGCTGTGCACCGAAGCGCCGTGCATGAGCGCGTTGCTGGCCAGCTCATGGACCGCCAACGACAGCACCTCGGCCGCCTTGGGCGGCAGCAGCACGTCCTCCTCGCCCTGCAGGTGGAACCCGTCGAGCGCGTGTCCCTGCACCGCGATCTCCTGGTCCAGCATGCCACGCAGGCTCACGCCGGCATTGGCGCTGCGGGTAAGCAGGGTCTGCGTGCGGGAGAGGGACATCAGGCGCGCGCACAGGCGTTCAGCGTACTCGTCCACGCTGTCGACCGACTCGCGCGTACGCCAGGCGATGGCGTGGATCGTCGCCATGATGTTGCGCACGCGGTGCTGCAGCTCGGCCAGCAGTACCGCCTGCCGCTCGGTGGCACGCTTGAGATCGTCGATGTCCACTGCGATGGCGAACACACCCGTCACCTCGCCGCCTACGTCACGCAGCGGCGCCGCCGCGACCCGGGTCCAGCGGACGCGTCCATCATCGTGGGTGAACTGGAATTCCAGTCCGGGCACCACGGTTTCCCCGCGCAGGGCCCGTGCGATGGCGAAATCCTCGGGTGCGATCGGGCTGCCATCGGCGTGCCAGCCCTGCCATCGGTGCTGGTTGACCGGATCGGCCGAGGGCACCTGGCTGCTGGGAAGATAGGCGCGCATCTGGTCGTTCGACAGCTGCATCCGGCCCTGCGTATCGACAATGCACAAGCCGACCGGCAGTAGCTTGAACGCCAGCGCCAGGCGCCGGTCGCTCTCCTGCCGCCGCCGCTCCTCGCGCTCACGCGCGGCCTGCGCCACGTGCGCTGCGGTGGTCTCGAACATGGTGACCAGCACGCCGCCGACCTGCCCTTCCTCGCCGCGGATCGGACTGTAGGTGATGGTGAACCAGACGTCATCCAGCCGGCCCTGCCGGGCAAGCGGATACAGCTTGTCCTCGAACGTGACGGTCTCACCCTGCCAGACCCGGTCGTAGATCGGCCCGTTGATGTGCCAGACCTCCGGCCAGCAGTCGCGGGTGGGCTGCCCAAGGCCAGCCGGATGCTTGTCGGCAAGGATCTCGGCATAGCCGTCGTTGTAGAGCTGGATGAGATCCTGGCCCCACAGGATGATCATCGGAAACCCGTGGGCCAGCATCATGTCCACGGTGGCGCGCAGATGCGCCGGCCACCGCCCTGGCGGGCCAAGCGGCGTCTCCGACCAGTCATGGCGCGCGATGCGCGCATCCATGCCGTCATGCAGTCCACCCCGACGATGCGCCGGAGGTGCTGCGCCGCGCACGGACGAGGGAGCTGCGGTGTCCAATCGCCGGCCCATGCCGCGCAGTCAGACCTTGCCCGCAGCAGCCCGCGGTGCGGCGACGAGTCCGGCCAGCTGCCGGGCCAACGCATCGATGTGGTAGGGCTTGGGGCAGCGCGGCGCGCTGGCGAAGCGGCTCGGCAGGTTGTCGTCGTAACCGGAGGTCAGCAGGAACGGCGTCCCCGCCTCGGACAGGCGGTCGGCCAGCGGGTACACCTGCTCACCTCCCAGGTTGATGTCCAGCAGGGCGACGTCGATCGGGTGGTCATCGACCAGACGCGCCAGCGCGCGCAGGTCTCCGGCCGGGCCCACGACGTGCGCGCCCTTGAGTTGCAGATAGTCCGCCAGGAACATCGCAATGGCGAATTCATCTTCGGCCACCAGCACCCGAAGACCCTGCAGCCCCTCCCGTTCGTCGCCCGACTCCAGCACGCTGTACTCCCTGACACGCGCGGCCCATCCGGCCGCAATGCCCGCAGGATGCGCGAGTTGCCCTACAAGAACGCGTGATGACGGATGAAGACATCAGGGAGATCGCATTCACCGCAGCCAAACACGCGGTGTGCCTGGCCTGCGGTCAGAACGCACGCTCCCATTTCAGGCTCAGCAGGCTGCGGTCGTGGCTGTACAGCCAGTCCACATTGCTGTCGATGCGGGTGTAGCGCAGGCTCAGGCTGGGTACCAGGCCTGCCACCGCCAGCCGTTCGCTGCGGACCAGCGCGATGAGGTTCTGCTCGTCGTCGTGCCGGCGCGCTTCCAGCAGCGGACTCCAGGCATCGTAGCTGCGCTCGCGCAGCGACAGGAACAGCGTGGCGGTCGTGCCGCTCCACTGCCGCGCAGCGCCAAGGCGCAGGCCGCGCTGGCGATAGGCATTGGCCGCGTCGGCCGCCCCGCTGTCGGCCAGATCGATGCCGGCGAAGACGGTCCAGCGCGGAGTGAGCGCACGGAACCAGGTGGCGTACAACGCTCTCATCGCGCCATCGTAGTTGTCGGCCAGCCCCGGTTGCCGATAGCGCTGGCGCTTCCAGTCCGCCTCCAGCTTCAGCAGGCTGCGCGGGTCCAGCGCGTACTGCCATTCCGCATGCGCGCCTGCGGCGCCCTGCAGGGTACGGTTGCCCAGTGCCTGATAGTCGTAGCTGGGCGCCAGCAGCAGGGTATGCCGCACACTGCGCCAGCTGTAGCCCACCTGCACAGTGGCATTGAGCTCGTTGTAGGCGCGGTTGTCCTTCCATGCCTGGCCGAAGGCCAACCCGCGCACATACAGGCCGTGGTGGCCGGCCAGCGCCCAGCGGCGTTCCAGGCTGCCGTCATAGTCCACCCCCGGCGCGCGCTGGGCATCGGGCAACCTGCGCTCGATGATGCAGTCCTCGCCCACGCCGAACAGGCAGGTGCGGCTGGCCGAACTGCGGTTGATGTTGTCGCTCCATGCAGGTCCGGCGGACAGTGCGCCCTTCCAGCGCCGCCGCGCCTGCAGCGCCTGCAGATATCCCTGCACCCGGCCGCGCACGCCGGCGGTGGCAGGATCGCTGTCATCGATGTCGGCGGCGATCGCGGTGAACAGCGACGCTGCCTCCCGGTCGCGCTGGTCCTCGGCGTAGACCCGCGCCAGTTCAAGCCGCGCAGGCAGGAAATCCGGCTGCAGGGCCAGCAGGGCCTCGTACTCAAGGGCCGCGCGATGATGCTCGCCCGCAACCCGCGCCAGCGCGCCCTGTGCGTAGTGGCGCAACAGCGGGTCATGGCCGGGAAGTTCGATGTACTCGTGCAGGAAGGCCTCCGCAGCGGGCCATTGCTGGTGCTGCAACGACAGATACAGCGCCTGGCCGAGGTCGTCGACCGTGCGCTCCACGCGCAGGGTCCGGCCATCGAGGGTGACGGTCGGTCGATCCGGTTCGGCCTGTTGCAGGCGCTGCTGGTCCTGGCGTTGATGGCGCACGTCGTTGCCCTGCTCCAGCACGCGGCGCAGGTCATCCTGCTGGGCGTGCGCCGTGGCGGTCAGCGCCAGCAGAAAGAGGCAGAAAAGAGGGAGGCGCATGGTCGATCCGGTGTGAAGCGATGCAGCGGGCCGAAGCAGGGACTGGCGGATCGCGGCTTGTCCCTGCCCTGCCCCGTCAGGGGCGTGGCGATCAGTTCTTGCTGCCGCCGAAGGCGGTGTCGTAGTGGCTGTTGCCGGCGAAGGTGGCGATACCGGCCAGGGTGGCGGCATTGGCACCGAAGAACTGGCCCTGGGTGGTACCGCTGACCGAACCGTTGGCGGTGGCCGCGCCAGAGAACGACGCGTTGGCGCTGTTGATGGTGGCGTTGACGTTGACCGACAGGCCACCGCCGCTGAGGCCGCCCAGCAGAGTGCCGGTGCCGAAGTTGGCGCGGAAGGTGCCGCTGAGCAGGTTGCTGCCGTTGAACTTGTTCAGGCCGGCCACGCTGTAGGTGGCCACGCCGGCCGGCAGGGTGGTGCCGGCACGGTCGCCGACGAAGTAGACCTGGCGGTTGTTGAAGCCACCTGCGGCGCCGTCCTTGGACCACTCACCGAACCAGACATCGCCACTGCCGACCTTGACGAAGTTGAAGTGGCCCATGCCCGAGTGGCTGCCCGGCGCACCGGTGATCGGCATGGCCAGCGTGCGCACGGTGGTGCCATTGATGGTGGTCGGCACCGAATAGCTGGCCAGGCCCTGGAAATCGACGCGACGGGCGTTGGACACGGTGCCGACGCCGATACCGGCCTTGCCGGCCGAGTGCGGGCCACCGTTAACCTGGGAATCACCGACGGCGACATACAGCTCGGCATCGGTCACCGGGCTGGCCGCACCGACGATGTCGGCTGCCTGCGCCGCGCCGGCCAGGGCGAAGGAGGCGGCGACCGCCAGGACGGAACGGGAGATCATTTTCATGGTGTTGCTCCTTGGGTTGAGGGAACTACGGGTACAACGCTTGAATGCAGGTGCTCAGAAGCGTGCGGTGATGCCCAGCTTGAGGGTGCGGCCCGGCGCCGGCAGCGTGGACCGCGTGGCCGGGTCGACGTAGTAGCGGTTGCCGAGATTGCTGCCGACCAGCTCCACGCTGGCGTGCTCGCTGAATCGCCAGCGCGCATACGCATCCACCGTGGTGATGTTTCCCCAGGTGAACGGCACGTTCTGCCAGAGCAGGCTGCTGCCACCGGCCAGCAACCGGTCGCGGTAGGCCTGCAGGTCCGGGTTTTCGTGGCGCCGGTAGTGGATGATCCGGCTGCCCAGCTCCAGTCGTTCGTCGAACAGGCGGGTGCCCAGCGACGCGTTGACCGACAGCTTCGGAATCGCCTGGGTCAGCAGGTAGCCGCTGACGAACCCGTCCTGCACGCAGTTCGGGACCAGGCCACGGTTGGCATCCAGCAGCACGGCACTGCTCTCGTCGCAGACCTCGTTCTCCAGCGTGCGGGCGATGCCCAGATCGGTGAAGAAGCGGCGGTTGTCGAAGCGCGCCTGCAGTTCGATGCCGCGGATGGTCTGCTTGTCGATGTTGTCGAACAGGAAGTAGGCATCGCGCTCGATCACGTTCCGGGTCTTGTGCACGTAATAGGCCAGCTTGACGTCGGCATCGGCGGTGTTTCCGAACAGCGCCGACAGGTCGTGCACGTAACCCAGCTCGTAGTTGTAGGCATGCTCCGGCTTGAGGTCATACAGCGGGTTGAGGCTGCTGGAGAAAGCGATGGTGCTTTCGAACATGCTCGGGAAACGCACTGCTTCGCTGTAGCGCAGGTAGATGCGCGCGGCGGACGACAGATGCGCCGTCGCCGAGAAGGTGGGCAGCCACGCGTGATCGCGCTGGCGCCGGTTGCTGCCATCCACCGGCCGCGCCTGCAGGGTGTTGCCGATGCTGCAGACCAGGTCGCTGCCGGCGAACAACGGCAGCACGCCCGGGATCGCGGCCACCTCGCCATTGAGGCACGGGTTGGTGGCACGGGCATAGTTGCCGTTGGCGTCGGGCAGCCAGGCGATGTTGCGCTCCACCGCCTGCGGTGTTTCGTAGTAGGCCAGCAGTCCGCGGATCGAATCATCGATCACCGAGCCCATGCCGATGCTCTCCCAGAATTCGCGTTCTGCTTCGAGCGCATCGATCTCTGCCTGCAGGCTGGCCGGTCGCTCGGGCAGCTCGTTGACCCGATAGGTGGCCTGCTTGCTACCCACCCCCTTGGTCAGCAGCTCCGGGTGTGCGTCGAGGAAGTCGTCGAAGGCCCAGTAGCGGCTGTAGCGGACGCCGGCGTTGAGGGTGAGGACGTCGAGCGGACGCCATTCCAGGTTGAGGTAGCCCTCCCCCTCCTGGCGGCGACCGGCACGCGGAAACATCCGCCAGCCATCCGTGGTGCCGAAGTACGGGTCGCGCGAACCCAGGCTCTCGTACTGCCAGTTTCCCCCCACGGTCAGGTCGAGGCTGGAGTGCAACGCGAAGCGGTTGCTGACCGTCAGGCCGGTGCGATCATTGCGCGCGTTGGCGAGGGCGGTGTTGCGCAGGATCGGGCTGACTCCCGGGTCCCATTGCGGATTGCCCGGCGCGAAGTTGGGGAAGCCGCCCGCGGTATAGGTATCGCTGTCGGTCTCGGTGCGCCAGAGATTGGCATACAGATCCAGCCAGCGGCTGCCGGCCGGCTGCCAGCGATACTCCAGGTTCCAGGCATCCGAGTCGACGCGGCTCAAGGGCCACTGGATGCGGCCGTAGTCCGGTGCCGACAGGATGCGCGAAGGCATGATCTCGCCATAGTGCGAGAGCGTGTGCCGCCAGCTCGCCTTCAGCTGCTGGTCGTCATTGATCTGCCACGTCGCCTTGAGCAGCCACGACTCCTGTTCGCTCGACGTATTGAGCACTTCATCGCCCGGCTTGAAGTAGCGGGCCAGCGTGGTGATGTAGTCGATGCCCTGGTACTCGTACTGCTCGCGCGGGTCCTGGTCGTAGTAGTCGCTGCCCTGGCTGCCGGAGAAATAGTTGCCACGCCGGCGCCAGGCATAGGCCGCCATCACGTCCACCGTCTCGCCGCGCAGGCCCAGCGCCAGTCGCCATGCCTGGTCCTCGCCATCGAATGGATTGTTGCCGCTGCGCGACTGCACCGGCACCACCAGGGTGCGGTCGTCATAGGGCGAGTTCGGCGACCCCTGCGGGAAGCCCGGCACCGTCCGGTAGTCCTCGCCGCTGTGGAGGCGTGGCAGGCGTGGCGCCACCGCGTTGCTGCTGCCTTCGATCTTCAGCTCCCCGCCGAAGCGTTCGCCGGCCGCCACGACGTCATCGATGTCGATGGTCCTGATGACCAGCGCGCCGCCGATGCCGCTGTGCACGTCACGCACCAGGCCGGGCCCCTTGATGACCTGGATGCCACCGATCAGATTGGGATCGATGTAGTTGCGGTTGCTGACGCCGTTGTAGCCCCGCCAGACGGTGAGGGCCTGTTCGCCGCCATCGATGCTCACCGGCACCCGCCCCGGCCCCTGGATGCCGCGGATGTTGATGTCCAGCGCGCCGCTGTTGCGCGCATCGCCGCTGAAAACGCCGACCAGATCCTTGACCACGTCGGCCGGGTTGGCGCCACGGAAGCGCTCCACCCGGTCCCGCCCCGAATACGCCGTGGTCAGGTCCAGCGCGAACACGTCGTCATAGCCACGGCGATCGCGCGCCTCGCCACCTTCCGGCTGCAGGCGACCGGCGACGTCCAGCGTATCGGTCACCCGCACCCCTTCCCCCTCGGCCGATGCCTGCGTTGCGTCCGCCGCGGCGCGCAGGCTCCAGGTGCCATCCATGCCACGCTGGGCACGCACGCCACTGCCCTGCAGCAGCCGCTGCAGCGCCTGCATCTGGCTGTACTGGCCCTGCACCGCACTGGAACGACGCCCTTCGACCAGGTCGCTGCGGAACACCACCTGCGCATCGGCCTGGCGCCCGAAGGCACGTACCGCGTCTGCCAGCGACTGCTCCGGGATGGCGTACTGGCGCAGCGGCGCCGCCGTGGTGGGTTGCGCCTGCACGGCCGGCACCCGGGCCAGCGGCAGCAGTGCGGTGCAGATGGCCAGGGCCAGTGTGGTGGCGCGACGGTGACAGGCAGATGCCGTGGACGGCATGGAAGAACTCCTCAAGCTTGGGGAAACCACGGGCACAGCCGCTGCCGGTGGCGTGTCTGGCTTGAGGAAAAACGGTGTTTCGCTCTGGCTGTACCTCTATAGACAGCGCACGCCGCAGGCTGCCCACGCTTTTTTCAGGTTTCTTTCATCGCGATGTCCAACCCCTGCCGGCATCACCAGACCACCAGCGCGCCGCCCGGCAGCCGCTGCACGCGCAGGCCCGCCTGGGCCGCCACTGCGGTGATGGCCGGGTCCGGCTGGCGCAGATGGAACAGGCCACTGACCCGGATCTGCTCCGCTTTTCTCCCCAGCACCCAGACCGGTGCGGCCCGATAGCGTGCCAACCGATCGATGGCCTGTGCCGCGCTCAGATCGTCGATGGCAACCTCACCGCGCCGCCAGGGTGCCACCGCGTCGCTGGCAAGGCTGCTTACCGGCCGCAGCCAGCGCCCGTCACGGAACGCGCGTGCCTGCCCCGCTTGCAGCCGTTGCAGGCTGCCATCACCGGGATGTACGTCCACCACCCCCTCGCTGACCTGGGCAGTCACCACCGCGTCCTGCAACGAAACGCTGAACGCGGTACCGATGTCGCGCACCAGACCACCGCCGGCCTCGACCTGGAACGGCCGCGCTTCATGCGCGACCTGGAACCAGGCCTGGCCGCGCAGCAGCCGCAGTTGCCGCTGACCCTCATCGAATGCGACGGCCAGCGCGGTACCGGCATCGAGCACGACCGTGCTGCCATCCTCCAGTTGCACCACACGGGGTGCATCGCCGCTGCGCAGATCGCTGCGCGCCCACAATGTCACCCCGGGGAGGGCCGGGACCGCCAGCACCACCGCGGCCGCGCTGGCCCACCACCAGGACAGGCGCCTGCGCGGCGCGATCGGGCGCAGGCCCTGGCGATCGGAGGTCAGTGCCGGCAGTGCGGCCAGCACCTCCGGCCCCGCCGCGTCCAGGCCGTCCCAGAATGCCTGCTGGCGGCGCCAGGCCGATGCATGGCGCGGATCGGCCTGCAGCCATCGCTGCAGGGCCCGCTGCTGCCGGTCCGGCAACGGGCCCGCACTGCACCGGATCACCCAGCGCAACGCCTGCCTGGCCTGTCGCGGCGAGGGTTCGGACGTGGTCATGGTCGTAGCCTGTCGCACCACGAACCGGTGCGCGTGACTGTTGTGACAATGGTGGGCGGCCTCTGCCCACGGCAATTGCGGGTCATCGGCGTCCGCCCTGCTGGTGCTGCTGGATCAGCATAGCCGCGCGCAGCACATGCTTGCCGACCAGGCTCTTGGAAATGCCCAGGCGGGCGGCGATCTCACGCTCGCTCAGACCCAGGTAGCGGTTGAGCACGAAACACTCCCGCACCTGCGCCGGCAGCGCGAGGATGGTCCGGGTGATCTCGCGCAGCTGCGCCTGGTCCAGCGCCTGTTCCTCACCACCACCGGCATCGCCGACCTCGCACGCGTACTCGGCCATCGCCCGGCGTTCGCGCGCGTCGGCCTGGCTGCGGTTGAGGGCGTGGTGGTACGCCATGCGGTACAGGTAACCGCGCGGTTCAAGGATCGGCGGATCGCCGGGCACGCTGCTGGCCTTCAGATACAGGTTCTGCAGGGTGTCCTCGGTGCTGGCCGGGTCCAGGTAGCGCGCGATGAAGCGTGACAACGCACGGCGCTCGCGGATCAACAGCTCGACCAGCGCCAGGGCATTGGGAGACATAGGTGCCAGGCCGGACCGGGGAATGATGGGCGTGATGGCGACGGTCCGGGCCGTGATTGTAGGGCGCGGCACCCCATCACGCCCAGCCCGGACCCGCCCGCTCGCTGGCTAGGGCTCGTCGAGCGCCTCGAAGCGCTCGGCCAGATGATCGATCAGCGCCCGCACGGCGGGCAGAAGGCCGCGCCGCGACGGGAACACGGCGTGCACGATTCCGTGCCGGGGCTGCCAGTCCTGCAGCAGCGGCCGCAACGTGCCGCGCGAAAGCTCGTCGGTCATCATCATCCGCGGCAGCATCAGTACACCGACACCGGCCACGGCCGCCGTCCGCAGCGCGATCATGTCGTCGCTGACCAGGCGCGGACGATGGTGCACGCTGGCCTGCACGTCGTCCGGGCCGGTGAAGGCCCACACATGCTCCTGGCTGGGCGAAGCCAGGTCGACGGTGGGCATGCCGGCGAGATCGGCAGGCACCCGCGGCGTACCCAGCCGCTCCAGCAATGCCGGGCTGGCGCAGGTGCACCACGCGCGGCGCGCCAGCACCCGTACCACCAGATCGCTGTCCTCCAGCGGTGGCGGACGCACACGGATGGCCACGTCCACGCCCTCGCCCACCACATCGACACGGCGGTTGGTGGCATCCAGCTGCACGGTCACCTGTGGATGCAGGGCAAGAAAGTCAGCCAGCATCGGCCCGACCCGGGCATGCAGCAGGGCGATCGGGCAGGCCACCCGGATCGTTCCGCGCGGCTCTGCCCGCGACAGTGCGATGGCCTCCTCTGCGGACTCGGCTTCGACCAGCATCGCCTTGCAGTGACGATAGTAGTCCTGGCCGATCTCGGTTACCGAAAAGCGTCGTGTCGACCGCTGGATGAGCCGCACGCCGAGCCGCTCTTCGAGCAGGGCGATGCGTCGGCTCAGTTTCGACTTGGGCATGGCCAGGGCGCGCCCTGCCTGCGAGAAGCCACCGTGCTCGACCACCATGGCGAAATAGAACAGGTCGTTGAGATCGCAGCGACGGATGTCGGCGTTGAACATGGACGGGATCTCCTGCGGCCCCGACGGCCGCCATCGTTCGCAGAACAGGACAGTCGGGGCAGATAGTGCCAATCGCCAGCCCCATTGTCACGGGAGCTCAACCGCCCGATCATCACCGGCGATGGCCGCGCGGCATCACGCGACGCCCGGCCCCGCATCACGACCCCGCACAGGAGAAGCCCATGGCCTACGCACGCATTGTCTCGACGGCTGACAACTATCTGCACCACATCAGCAACGGCACGTTCGATGTCAACGCCGACGAGCCCGCCTCGCTGGGCGGCCAGGGCAAGGGATTCGCCCCGTTCGACCTGTACCTGGCCTCACTGGCCGCCTGCACCGCCATCACCCTGCGCATGTACGCCCAGCGCAAGGGCTGGGAGCTGGGCGAGTTCCATGCCGAACTGCACTCGGAGCGCGATCCTGATGGCCGTTTCCATGTGCACCGCGTACTGCATGCCAGCGCGGCGCTGGACGATGCGCAGTGGCAGCGCCTGCTGGAGGTGGTCGAGAAGACCCCGGTCACCCTGGTGATGCGCGAAGGGGCGCGCATCACCAGCGAACGCGGCCAGGACGCCGCTCCCTGAAAGCGCTAGCGGCGCGGGTGCAGCACGGTGCGCTGGCGCATCGCGTTGAACTCCCGCTCTACCTGCTGGATGTCCTCGGCCTGGAAACCCGCGGCATCCAGCAGCTGGTCGGCCGCGGCAGCCGCCAGCGGATCATCGTCACGCTGGCGCCAGCAGCGGGCCGGCAGGAAATAGCCCACCTCGCTGCGCCCGCGCATGATCACCACCGGGCGGCCGGCGTACAGCAGGAACTCGGCCAGGTGCTGGCGCAGGCCCTCCACCGAGACATAGGCCGGGCCGATGCCCAGCATCTGGCTGGACGTCCCGGGACTTTCGAACAGCTTGCGACGGCTCATCACACTCCTCCTTGTTGCCACGCGTGGTCTCCTTTCCCTAGACGGGCGCATCGCTGCGCCCCCGCCACGATTCGTGCCGTCCCGTCATCGCTGGCGGCTCAGAAGCCTGTGTTGAACTCCAGCTGGAACACATCGATCGCCAGCGGCGGGCCCGACACCGCCTTGGCAGCCATCCACTTGCCGCTGATCCAGCTGCGCGCGTCCAACGCATAGGCACCGCCCACGTAATAGCCGCGCGCGTTGGTTCCCCCCAGATGGAAGTTCGGATCGTTGTAGGCATCCGGCAGTGCATCGGCCTCGATCCGCTTGTAGCCCAGCAGTGCCTGCCACTGCCCCTTCTCCTTCAGGTCGGTGGCGCCGAACGTTGCCTGCAGCATCCACGCGGTGTCGCCGCTGCGGAACGTATCGATGCCGGGAGCTTCACCCGCACCGAAATTGTTGACGATGCCGTTGTTGGCGCGGCGGAACATCGCCTGCGTGTCGTACGCCAGGTTGCGGATGAAGTCGCCTTCCAGGCGCAGTCCGATGTCCTGCGCCAGCCGGGTATCCCAGCGCAGGTTCAGCGTGGCCAGGCGGAAGGCGGACGCCAGGCCGACATACTGCGGCGTCGGCGTGCCTGCCGGGTCCATCGGATTGAGTGCGATGTCGCGGATCAGCATCAGGGTGTTGCCCTTCTGCATGAACGCCGGGCGCGACCAGTCGGTGTCGCAGCCGACGGCGCCGGAGTACAGCGCGCAGGGCGAGGACAGCCGACCGCTGATGTTCTTGAAGTCGTAATAGCCCAGTGCGGCCCGCAGTGCGTTGTCGTCGTTGAAGCGCCAGTTCACGCCAGCCTGCGCACCGGACAGCCATTTGTTCTCGTTCGGCGACTTCTCTCCGCTGCGGCTCTGCAGGCTGTCCGAGGTGTACTCCAGCGGCACCACGGCAAGGGTGCCGAACAGGTCGAGATCGCCGTCGCCGAAGCCGTACTTCAGGTTGGCGGCAAGTCCGTCGAAGTTCAGATCGTTGGAGAACAGCGTGTCGCTGCTCCAGAACGGATTGCCGAAACGGCCACCCCGCACGGTCACCCAGTCGGCCGGACTGTAGGCCAGCCACGCCTGGTCGAGCCACACGTCCTTCTTGCTCAGGCCGCCCCCCAGCTGCTCGGTGGTGGACACCGGGCCATTGCTGCTGCCGCTGGCCAGCCGGATGCCGGCGGTGGTGTGATCACCGATCATCGCCTCGACCCCGAGGCGGGCGCGGATGCGCCACAGGTTGCGGCGGTCCTGTCGGGTGTTGAGCAAGGGCGGCAGCTGCAGGTTGGTATTGGTGTTGGTGTCGAATCCACTGCCCGCATTGACCGCAGCCCAGTTGCTGACGATGCCGCTGTTGTCGTCGCCATGGAAGCGCGACTCGCTGCGCACACGCACGTCCCCGGTCACCTTGATGCGCTGCGTCCATTCCGCAACCTCATTCGGCGCCGCCCAGCCCTCTGCCTTCGCCTGCGCCATCACGTCCTGGCGCACTTCGTCGCGGATGCCATCGCGGACACTCTGCGGCACATAGGGCACACGTACATCGCCCGCCTCGAGCGCGATGCCACCACTGCTGGCCGATGCAGCACCTGCAGCGCCGCGCTGGGCTGCCGCTGCCTCGGCTTCGGCCTGCACCAGCAGCGCCTGGCCGTCCTCGGGCTTGAGCGCGCCACTGGCCATCAGGCCCTTGATCAGCTTGACCATGGTGGTCTCAGCAGCCATTGCACCGGCCGGCGCCGCCAGGCTGAGCAGCACAGCGCAGCACAGCAGCGCCCGTCGGGCCGGCCGCGGCGGGCGGGAGTCGGTTCGAGCGCGGACGTGGTTGTTCATCACGGTTCTCATCGGAAGAAGGGAAATCAGGGAAATCACGGTTCACGCCCCGGGCCTGCGGCCCTGCACAAGCACGCGCGCGGGGAAGTCCAGTGAAGGTGGCGGCGCCTGGTCCACCCTGCCGATCTGGCGCAGCGCGTCGAGCACGGCGGCGTCGGCCTCTTCATTGCCGCTGCCGCGCACCAGCTCGACTCTCTCCAGGCGGCCATCCGGCGCCAGCCACACGTTCACCTGCAGCTGGAAGGCCAGGCGCTTGACCCGCGCATCGCGCGCGATCGCCTGCTGCATCAGATAGCCCAGATAGCGGCCATAGGTGGCATTGCCGGCACCACCGCGACCGGCACCGGATGAGCCGCCGCCACTGCCGGCCTGGATGCCGAAGTTGTCGCCGCCCGCCTGCGCGTCGGCATTCATGGTCACCGGGTCGGCGCTGTCCGGCGTCGGCGTCGGCTCCTCGGCCGGGGTCGGCTGCTCCAGCGGCTCCGGCTCGGGCAGGGTCTCCTCCGGCGGTGTCTCCGGTTCGGGGGGTTTTTCCGGCGGCGGTGGTGGGGGTGGCGGCGGGGGTGGCAACGCCAGCATCGGCGGCTGCACCACGGGGCGGCGGGTGCTGGCCGTGTCCTTGAACAGCAGCCACCACAGCACGGCGCCCAGCACCAGCAGCGCCGCCAGCACCAGCGCGACGGTCACCAGCAGCGGGCGGCCACGCAGGCCAGGCTCCGGCCGCGGGGAATGATGGCCGGTCATGCCTCAGCCCTGCGCCTTGCCGGTGACCAGGCCGACCTGGGCCAGTTCCAGCCGCCGCAGCAGATCCAGCACCTCGACCACGCGCGCGTACTGCACCTGGGCGTCGCCGCGCACGATCACCGGGAAATCCGGCGAGGTCGCACGCTCTGTCCGCAGGCGGTCCTCCAGCTCGGCCATCGTCACCGGGTAGGCATCAAGGAACACCTGGCCGCTGGGGTCGATGGTGATCGCCTTGGTCTTGGGCTTCTCCAGCGCCACACTGTTGCTGGCCTTCGGCAGGTTGACCTCGATGCCGGGAATGGAGGCGTTGCTGGTGAGGATGAAGATCACCAGCACCACCAGCAGCACATCGACGAAGGGCGTCACGTTGATGCCCTTCTCGCGCTTCTTGATGCCGAACTTCGCCTTCTGGGCCATGGCGCGCTCCTCAGCCCTGCACCGTGGCTGGACCGCGCCCGTCCTGCTCTTCAGCCAGGCGGGCGGCGAATTCGTCGATGAACACGGCCATGTCGGCACCGATGGCCTCGGCGCGTGCGCCCAGCCAGTTGTAGCCGAACAGTGCCGGGATGGCGACGCCGAGGCCGGCGGCCGTACACAGCAAGGCCGCCGCCATGCCCGGCGCCACCGAATTGATGTCCACCGCACCGGCCATCGCCGCGACCACGAACACCAGCATGATGCCGATCACCGTGCCGAACAGGCCCACATAGGGCGCGCCTTCGATCGTGGTGGACAACCAGTTCATGCGACGCGACATCGCCTCCTGCTCGCGCACCATCACCGCATCCATCGATGCGCGGATCGCCGCGATGGTGGCCGCGCTCAGATAGCCGCCGTTGCCGTCGCGCTGGTGGCGCTGCTGCATCTCATCGATGGCCACCTGGTAGATGCGCCACAGTGAACCCTCGCGCATGGCCGCCGGTGCCTGGCCCTGCCGCTCCATGTCCGACAGCGTGCGCAGCGGCACGCCCGCCAGCTTGCCGAAGGCCTCGGTGAACACCGCATTGGCCTTGCCGGTGCGGCCGAAGTGACGGCTCTTGGCGATCATGATCGCCCACGACATCAGCATCATCAGGCCGAGGATGGCCACCACCACCCAGGCATCGAACGGCATCGCCTTCAGGATGAAGCCGAAGTGGCTCTGGCCCGTGGACTGCTCATCGGCGCCATAGCTGATCAGGCGTGAGTCAGCGCCCTGCGCGGTGGCATCGGCCAGCAGCAGCGCCGCCGGGCGCGCAACGCGCGAAATCCGCAGTTCATCCAGCGCACCGTCGAAGCTGGCCAGCGGCTGCTCGGCACCCGGCGCGTCAGCACCCACCACCGCTGCGGTGGACATGGCCGGAAGTTCACCGCTGAGCTGGGCCACCACGCGGCCATTGAGATACAGCTGCAGCGCACCCTTCTCTGCCGTCAGCGCCAGATGCGCCCACTGTCCCTCGGGAATCGGCTGCGCAGGCGTGCTGCGCTGGCCATTGAGCTGCACGAACGGCACCCGGTTGTCGATGCCCAGCAGCAGTTCGGCACTGCCATCGCGACGGGCATAGATGGCCTGTGCCGCATTCTGTGCGCCCGGCTTGATCCACGCGGACACGGTCAATGGCGCACCGGCCTCCTGCGCCAGCGAAGCACTGGCTGGCAGCGGCAGCGCAGTGCCGGCGAACTGCACGCCGCGCCCGATCACCGAACCTTCGGCGGCCGGCACCACTGCGCCCGCGTTGTTGCCGTAGGCCGTGGTGTCACGCGCCGGGGCGTTGGCGTCGGCGAAGTGGTAGACCAGCGTGTAGTCCGGATCGAATACCTGCTGGCCATTGCCGCTGGCGGGCGCCTTGTCGTTACCGTAGTACATCCAGATCGTCTGCGGTGCGGCGGCGCTGACGGCCGGTACATCCACCCACACCAGGGCCAGCCCCAGCGCCGGGTCGAACTGCTCGATCTGGTGCGCCAGCACCGTGCGCCCGTCTGCCGACACGAAACGCAGATCGCTGCCCGCGGCCTGGGTGCCGTCGAAACCGAAGTTGCCCGTATGCAGGCGCAGCAGCAGCGGGGTACGACCGGGGTCGCCTGCCAGACCGGCCCCCTGCGGGCCTGCGTCGATCGTGATCGGCTTGCGGTATTTCCATTCGGCCTGCCACCAGCTGGCATCGGCCGCAGCGGCGGGCAGCGCGATCAGCGCGGCCAGCAGCAGCAACATCCGGGAAAGCAAACGGTCCATGCGAAAGGTCTCCGGAGAACGCATGTTCAAGGAAAGGGTCAGTAACTGGTGCTGATGTTGAAATGCAGCCGCGGGTCGTCCTTGCGGGTCACCGGGCCATCGGCATAGGGCCACGCATAGTCCAGGCGCAACTGCAGGTGATCTCCCAGGCGCAGCTGCGCGCCGAGCCCGACCGAGGCCAGGTTGTACTGGTCGCGCTGTTCGGGCAGCGGACGCCGCAGGCGCAGATAGGCCGCGTCGGCAAAGCTGTACGCGCGAAGCTGGGTGCCGCTCCACAGCGGCCATGCCGGGGTGCGCCATTCCAGGTTCGCCACACCGCCGTAGTCGCCGATCGCCTCGGCCGACAGGTAGCCGCGCACGGTGTACATGCCACCGGCGGCGAACTGCTCGGCCGAGACCAGTGGCGCGTCGGTCACCTGCAGCGCGCCGCGCGCATACCATTGCCAATCGCTGCCGAAGGTGTGGGTGTTCGACACATCGGCCTTGAGTGCCACGAAGCTGGGATCGGCCCACGCCCGCTTCTGGCTGAAGTCGTACCCACTGCTGCCATAGCCGAACAGGCGGCGGGTTCCGGCCACCAGCTGCGTGCTGATGCTCAGCTGGTCCTGTTCGCCCTGGCGTACGCCCACGAATGCCAGCGTGAGCGGTGCGTACTTGAGGGGCGTCTTCAGGTTGTCGCTGCCCATCCAGGTGTCCTCCTCGGTGTCCTTGAAGTCGACGCCGAGGCTGAGCTGCCGCCACCACGCAGTGCTGCCGGGCAGGCGGTAATTGAGCTTGAGGCCGATCGAATGGCCGTTGCCGATCACGTTGGTGCCGGTTCCTGCGCCCCCCTGGCCACCGGCATTGAGCACGCGGCTGTCGGAGGCATAGCCCGACGCCTCCAGGCTCCAGGGGCTGCCTTCAAACGGCAGCGTATAGGACGCCGAGAACACCTTGGCCTGATCGGTATCTTCCGGCGCGAGGAACACGCCGAGACTGGCGCTGTGCCCGCGTCCCCACAGGTTGTCATGCGCCAGCGAAGCGCTCAGGCGCAGTTTCTCAGTGTCGGCACTGCGGTCATTGTTGAGTGCGGCACTCGCCCGCCAGGGCGACTTCTCTTCCACCTGCAGGTCCACGTCCATCGTGCCGGGCACCTTTCCCTCGCGGACCAGCGGCATCACCTGACGGCGACCACCTTCGTTGAGCGCAGTCAGTTCCTGCTGCGCCCGGTCGAAGTCCGGCACCTGGCCCTCGGCCAGCGCCGGTACCCGTGCGCGGATGCGCGCCGCCGAAGCAGGTGCCGCACCGACCACGCGCAGTTCGCCGATCGGCGTCTGCTGCACCTTCAGCAGCACCACGCCTGCACTGACCTGCTGCTCGGGCAGCTCCACGTACACCGACTGGTATCCCGCCTGCTGGTACAGCGCGCTGACTGCATCGCGCGCCTGCTCGACATCGGCCAGCGTCCTGCCCGGGCCGAGATAGGGCTCAACGGCACGTTCGATCAGACGCGGATCGAGGACGGTGTTGCCGCGCACGATGTACTCGTTGATGTTCACCCGGGCCGCCGGCGTGGCATCCTGCGCGAGCAGCGGCAATGGCAGGGATGCCACGGCCAGCGCGAGCACCCGCGGACGCAGGCGCAGCGTGAGTTGGACGGCTCGGCACGGAACAGGCGTCATTGAAGGCATCGCGTCGTATCGAAGGAAGTGGCCAGGGAGCGGCGCGTGGGTCTACCAACAGGACGTGCACGGCGCGTCAAAGCCGCCAACCGTTTTGTGACAGCACTGTCATGTATTGACGGCGGCGGAACGCGCGCAGGCGGGTACTGCGCCTGCCACCCGTCCAGGAAGCAGCCGACATGGGATGGCGGGAGATACGGGATGAGCATGACCCTGATTGCATGGCGCGGGACTGCCCTAGCGTTGCTCGGGTTGATCTCGATGCCGGTTGCGTACGCCGATGACCGCGCAACGCGCGCGGACACACCGCCCTGCATCGAGGTGCAGGTCAACGGGGAGCGCATTCCGGCCTGGGAATGTCTGCAGCGCAGGCTCGCACCGGCAACGCCGCGTGTACGATCACCGCGACTGCCCGAGTCGGAGCGCCTGATGCGGCAGCCCGGCAACCAGCTCATGCAGTACAACCTGGAAGGCACCCGGCAACGGATGGGCGACGCCTTTGGTCGCTCGGTGACACCGCAGCGCCCCTCTCGTTGATCGCGCCTCAGTGCCGCCCCGCAGCGGCAGGCACGATGCCATCGGCAGGAACGGGCGGCAACGCGGGCACCGGCAGGCTGCGCGACCGCCCCGCCTGCTGCAGTTCGATGGTATCGGCGCCGATACCGGCCAGTACCGTGGACGGTCCCAGGCGCTGCCCCGGGCGGTAGGCATCGGCCGCACCACCATCGACCGACAGCAGCGCCAGCGGCGCATGCGCGCTGGCCATCACACCCAGCACCACCACCTCGGTGTGGATCGCACCCGGTGACAGCAGTCGCACCAGCGGTGCGCTGGCCGCAGGGTCGAACGGTGGCCGGGCCGGTGTCGACGGCCGTGCCGCGCTGGCCGCTGCCGGTGGTCCTTCAGCGAACAGGGCGATGCCCCAGTAGGCCACCACGGCCAGCAGCAGCGTCGCCGCCAGCAGCGTCAGCAGGTGATTGCGATCCCAGCGCCTGCCGTCCATGTTCCGCACCTTCGTCGACATTGACGGCCACCACGCTAGCAGCCGCCGCTGACGCTTTTGTTTCATCATCGGCGGCTACGCTGTCCGCGATCGGCAGGCACAGGAGGCGATGTCGATGCGGCGCATTCCGCGCGGCTTCACCCTGCTGGAACTGATGGTGGTGCTGGTCATCATCGGCATCTGCACAACGGCCATCGGCCTGGGCCTGGGCACGCTGCTGGATCCGGCGCGCCAGCTGCGCCAGGAGGGCGAGCGACTGGCACAGCGCCTGCAGGTGGCACGCGATGAAGCCCGCATCGATGGCCGCAGCCTCCGCTGGCAGGCGGATGCCGAGGGCTATCACTTCAGCCGCCGCGAAGGCGACCATTGGACCGTAGTGCAGCGCGACGACCTGCTGCGCCCCCAGCGCTGGCAGAGCCCGGGCATCGCCGTGCAGCCGGCGGCAGCCATCGAGCTGAGTCCGGAATGGATCGGCGTGCCGTGGGAGCTGGCGCTGTCGCTGCAGGGACGCCAGCTGCGCCTTCGCGACGACGGCAGCGGACAGCTGCAGGTCGTGCAGTGATGCGGCCGCGGCGAGGCTTCACCCTGATCGAGGTCCTGATCGCACTGGCCATCGTGGCAGTCGCGCTGGCGGCAGTGATGCGCTCGGTGGCAGTTGCAACCGACGACCAGTCGCGGCTGCGCGACCGACGCCTGGCACTGCTGTGTGCACAGGACCGCTGGCAGGAACTGCGGCTGGCCGCGCAACCGCCCGCGGATATGCAGCGGCGCTGCGTGCAGGGTCGCAGCCGCTTCCTGGTGCGGCAGCATCTGGGCAGCGGCAGTGACGGGCAGCCGCAGCTGGAGCTCATCGTGGTGGCGGAGGACGCACCGACGCAGTCGCTGGCACGCATGCTGCTGCCATGGACGGCTGCTCCATGAAGCGGCGCGTGCAGGGCTTCACCCTGATCGAAGTGATGATCGCGATCACCCTCATGGGCGTGCTGGCCGTGATCTGCTGGCGTGCGCTGGACAGCGTGTCCAGCAGTGACCAGCGACTGCGCCAGGCCGATGCGGGCACCACTGCCGCATTGCGGGTGCTGCAGCAGTTCCAGCGCGACATCGAGATGCGTGCGGACGATGCCCTGATGAATGGTGCGGTGCGCCCCGCTGACCAGCCACAGCGGCTGCTGCCGCCGGCGCTGGTCAGCGAGCGGCATGCCGACGGCGGTTTCGCGCTGGAGATCACCCGCAGTGTCGGCAGCGATGGGCTGCGCTGGCAGCGGGTGCGCTGGTGGCGCCAGGGCAGTACGCTGTGGCGGGCCAGCGGACCGGCATCGGATCGCTACCCGCTGCCGCCGCCTGAGCAGTCACGGGGGCTGGCCGTAGCGCACGATGTGCAGTCCTTCGATGTACGCGCCTGGCAGCCGGGCGCCGGCTGGACGACGCTGCCCAGCCAGGGCGTGCTGCTGCCGGCCACCGGGCTGGAACTGAGCCTGCGCCTGCGTGATGGCCGCGGTCCGTTGAACTACCGTCGCGTCCTTGAGCTCTAGCCGTCGACGCACCTGCATGACGTCGATCCACGTCATGCGCGGCGCAGCGTCCGCCATGCCGGCCACCGGGCGCTGTCCCGCGCCCGGCGGCGCCTGTCGGTGCTCCTCACCGCCGATGGCTGCTCCCTGCCCTCCGTGCCGTCCTGGCGGGGGCCGCCACCGCTCCGTGGCAGCGGGCCCGATTCCGGATCTCCACGCACTGCGTGGATCACCCCCGGCAACTATCGACGCTGTGCGCCACCGTCTCCACGCGCCTGCGGTTCGCGGGCCTGCGGGAACTGGAAAGCACTGTCCACGTCGTAGCCGCTGGCGGCGGTCGTACCGCGTGCCGGCGGGTTGATGCTGCTGCTGGCGTTGCCGAAGCCCAGGATCTGCACGCTGATCACCGAAGGCTGGTTGCGCCGAGCGTCCTCCTGGCTCTTGCGGATCACATCCTGCGCCGCCTGGCTGGCACTGCTGGCGGCGGCGCTGGCCGAAGCCAGCGCGTTGACGTTCACCGACGCCAGCACCGGCAGGCCCTTGCTGTCTCCCTGCACCTGGATGTTGGCCGCGTTGAGTACCTGCAGCGCGGCCAGATTGATGTTGCCCGACACACGGATGCCCGCCTCGCCCGCATCGATGGTGCCCAGCGGCGCGATCAGATCCACATCGCCCGGCGCGACTTCCGCGATGGGATTGAGGGTGGCAATGCCCGCACCACTGGCCGGCGCCTGGGGCGACAGGATCACATTGCCCCAGGTGTCATAGACGCGCCGCGGCGGTGTGTACAACAGCGTGGTGCGTGAGCCGCGACCGGCATTGATGTCGCCCTGTTCCGACCACGCCAGGATGTCGCCACCGAATGTGGTCATCACCCGCGACAGACCCAGCAGCACGCTGTCCTGGCTGAACAGGCGGATATCGCCCTGCCCCTGGGTGACGAGGCCGGCACTGGCAGGCGGCACCACACCCTGTACGCCCACCACGATCTGACCACCCGGTGCCATCAGTTCGATGTTGCCGCCCGCCTCGGTGCGCACACCGGAGCCGCCGTACATCACGATATCGCCGGTACGGTCGATCACCGCGCCGCCCGCATTCCTGTCCGGCATCAACGTGGCGATGGCCTCGCGCCCGCGCAGATAGGAGCCGAAGCGCGGCCCTTCCACATCGGTGTACTCGCGTCCGCCTTCGCGCAGCTCGGCGTAGTAGATCTGGCGCAGGAAAATGCGCTGCTGTTCCTGCGGCAACGCATCGAACGCAGCCAGCGCCGCGTCGCCATCAGCAGCCATGCCGAAGCGTTGCTGCAGCCACTGCTTCAGTTCCTGGTCGTAGACCTTGACTGCCCTGCCCGGCTGCGACGCCAGCGATTGCGCGGGATCGGCCAGGTTTGCAGGGTCCAGATAGCGGGCACGCAGGGCGGCGAAATCGATCTGCTGGTTGCCGGCCGTCAGCGCGATGCTGGCACCCGGACGGGTGTCACCCTGCACGACGCCACCGAGGCTGACGATGCTGCCCGCCTCTTCCTGGCGCAGCTGACGGCCGGCACTGATCTCGACGTTGCCGGGGCCGGCGATCGTCGCGTCCAGATGCACGATGTCGCGGCCCGCTGCCGCCACCGTGATGTCGGTGGGCGCGCTGTTCAACGCGGTCATCGACACGCCGAGGATGTCCCGCCCTGCGCGCAGCTGCACCGCGCCTGCCGCCTCGAACCAGTTCAGCTGCGTGCGCTGCCAGGCGGTGCCGTCGAGCGTGCGCTGGGCGCCGGTCGCCAGGCCGATGATGTCGCCCTGCACCGCATAGAAGCGGCTCGGTGCCAGTGCCGCAGACACCGTGGACAACGGCGTACCGGGGCCGAACGCGAACAGCGGAAGCGATGCCTCCGGCGAGGCGATGTTGCCATCCACTGACAGGTTGTGCCGCGGGCGGGTCACATTGCCGCTGGCATCGCGCTGCTCGGCAACGAATGCGGGGTCGAACGGGCCCGGCAGGCGCGCGTCTGCGGCGGAGCGCGTGATCTGGGTCGCGCCGCTGCGGGCGAAGATGCCACCGCCGGCCAGGACATCCAGCCGGCCGGTCGCCGAAGGCGCCAGCAGGATCACATCCTGCGTCCCCACCACGGTGCTGATCCGGTCCAGCTTGATGTCGCCCTGGGCGGCAACGGCGCTGAAGCGCGAAGGATAGAGCCAGTAGTTCAGCAGCTCCTCCCGGCTGCCCGGTGCCAGCGCAACCTGCTCGGGCCACAGATTGCTGCCGGTCACGTTCTCCGGCCCGGCCAGGCCCGGCGCCAGGTCGCCACCGGCACTGAACAGGTCCACGGCGGTCGTGTCGGTCCACAGGGAGAACCAGGTGCTGCCCGCAGCGCGGCTGCCGTTGTCCTGCACCACCGCGCTGTAGTTGGCCAGTGGAACCCGACCGGCATCGGCGACGCCGCCGAGCACGACGTCACCCCGCGCCTGCAGCTGCGCGACCGCATCGCCCAGCACCAGCACCGGCCCGCCCATCGGGCGAGCGGCGTCGGCGGTGAACAGATCGGCCGCACGCAGCTGGCCCAGCGTCGCGTAGCTGTCCAGGGTGACACCCATTGCACCGATGCGGCCCGCATCGAGCAGCAGGCTGCCACGCAGGTTGCTGAATGTCCCGTTGAGGTCGAGATTCTGTGCGGCTCTCGATGGATTGAGGCTGGAGATCGTCGCCTGCAGATTCGGGTTCAGTGCGCCACCGATGCGCAGTTGCAGGTCGCCGCCACCGGTCAGGTGCAGCTGGCCGTCACTGACACGGCCGGTCGATCCCACGGCGGCGATGATCGCACCCGAATGGGGCGCCGTCAGCGAGCCCAGCGCGTCGCCCATCGCATCGCGTACGCCGGCATGGCGCCCGGCCTCCAACGTCAGGTTGCCACCGCCCAATGTGCCGAAGCCGGTGAAGCCCACCATCCGCGGGGTACTGCCGGCGATGGCCGAGACGTTGGTGTAAGTGCCGAAATTCACCCACCAGCTGGTCGGCACCGGCGACACGCCGGGCGTGCTGCCGGTGCCCTGTCGCCACAACCAGTTGCCGACCGCGGCACTGGAGTATTGCGCCTGATCGCGTTCACTGCTGCCCGACTCCGCGCGCGCGGTCCAGACATCACCGACGATATCGCGCCCGGCCTCGACGCGCAGGTTGCCGCCATGATCGGGATACCAGGCCTGGTATGCCGCGATTGCGGCGTCATAGCTGCCCGGCACCAGGGTCTCACCCAGCAGCGCGGTGTTCCAGGGCGCGGCCGCACGCGGTGAATCAAACGCGGCATCACGGCCCTCGCCGAGCGAGCTGGGTGTACCGGCGGTATAGACGCCAAACCCGGACTTCATCGCAACGTCACCCGCCGCCAGCAGTTCCAGGTCGCCCTTGCCGGTGCGCAGGACACTCCAGGCCGGTGTGCCAGCGCGCTTGCCGTAGGTGGTGACCTCGGTCTGGGTGCCACCGCCGGCACAGTAGCCCGGTGCCATGCCGCAGAATTCGTCCTCGGTCATGCCCAGCAACTCGGCGAAGTCCTTTGCCGGCGTGCCGACGTAGGATTCATCGCCCCAGAAGTCCAGCGAACCCTGCGCAGCGACCTGTCGCGGCGCGGGACCGCAGTAGCCATCGGAAAGCGCGCAGAACTCATCCTCGCTGTAGCCGAACATGTCCGCCAGCTCGGAAATCGGACGGCCGGCATAGGAGGTATCGCCCATCCAGTCCAGTGACGCCTGTTCGGTCAGGACACGGTCGCCCACCCAGATGATCTCGGTCGTCACGGTGCCGACCGAGCCCTGATGGGTATCGGCAAGCACCACGCTGCCGTCGCTTCCCCAGCGTCGCGAACGCGGATCGGCAGCGTCGCTGTCAGCCCCCGCAACCAGTGTCATATCCCACGATGTCGTACCTTCGGCCAGCATCGGGGCAAGTGCCCAGTTGCGTCCCTGGTTGCCGTTGGCGTCGGCAGGACGCAGGTTCACCGGTGCATCGCCGGGCAGCTCCACCTTGGTCAACGATGGAATGTAGGCCCCCACCCTGAGCTCGACTTCCCGTGCCAGGCGCAGGGTCACCGGCAGCATCGCGCCGGCCGGCCAGTCCTGGGCGGCCATCTGCACCTCGCTGCGCAGGCGGAAGCCGGCCCCCAGGCGCGCGCCCGCCGCCAGCACCAGCGGCGCCTGCAGCACCGTGCCGGCAGCAAGCAGCTGGCCCGACTCGGTGGTCACCGCCGCACCCAGCACGGTCCCTGCGGGCAGGCGAAGGTCCTGCGCGATCACCATCGCAACGGGCAAGACGGTCCCGACCGGAAGCGTGGTGGACTCGACCGGCACGTCATAGTTCAGGCGGGTACCGGCCTGGAACTCCGTACCGGGCTGCAGCTTCACGCCCTCCACCGGCACCACCAAATCGCCGCCGAACGGCGTGTGACCGGCGGTGCCGTTGCGGCTCTCATGCAACTGCCATCCTGCCTCGTCCGGATTGGCCGGTGGCGGCGCGAAACCATCGTTGATGCTGCCGTGCACGTTGATGTTGCCCTCCGCCCGCAGCACCAGCGACGCCGATTCGCCGAAGCCGCGCCGCGCCGGATCATTGCGATCGGCATCGGGCCCATAGCGGTAGCCGGACAGGTCGATGTCACCGGATACGGTCAGGTCCCCCCCGGGATTGGCCTCGCTGCGGCGGGCGAGGATCTGTACGCCCGGGCGCAGGCGGTGAGCGCCCAGCGCAGCCGTGCGTTGCCGGAGGTCCGCATTGGCCAGCGCGCCGTCCATCCACGCGCGGTTGTCCGGATCGACGATCTTGTCCAGCCACTGCTGGGTGACGCGCTGCGCGCGGTTGCCGTTGATGTCGACACTGTCCGCCAAGGGGGCGTCCTCATAGCGTCGCACCGCATTGACCTGGATATCGGCCGCACCTTCGACGCGCAGTCCGCTGGCGACCGTTATCGCCGCATCGTTGCTGCCGATGCGTGGCGCATCGATCTTCAGGGTACCGCGGGCCACGCCGTCGTTCTGCCCGCGGCCGCCGCCCACCGCCACAGCCGTGCCCGCGCGCAGGTCCATGTGGGCGCCGGCGCCGATGTCGATCCCGCCGGCGGCGCTGCCCAGTTCGATCGTAGCCCGGTTCGGGCTGTCGATGATCTTGCCCTGGCTGTCCACGCGCAGGCCGGTGCCATGCGTATCCAGCGTGCCCTCCACCTGCAGACCGTCACGTGCGTACAGGCGGATCGCACCGACCTGTTCGCCACTGGCGTCGATGCGCCCCGATACGCGCAGGCTGCCTGCGTCGAGGCTGATGTCGACCTTGCGCGCCTTCACCTCGTCACCGATCAGCAGATCACCCTCACCGATCCGGAACGTGCGCCCGCCGGTGACACCCCCTGCGTTCAGGCGCTGGTTCAAGCCTGCGAAGTCCTGCAACGTGCCGGCGCGAACCACGAGGTCTGCGCCGTCGTAAGGCACCACGGTGCCGCCTGCGTCGTAACGGCCACTGGCAGCCCCCTCGATGCCGCCGGCCAGATCGGCCCGCCCGGCCAGCGCGTTCACCGTCAGCCGTCCGCCGCGGTTGTTGCGTGCGGAGATATCGATGCGCGAGGCGGCATCAGTGCTGACGTCTCCCGCATCGCTGGACAGCAGCACGTCGCCGCCCCAGCTGTACCTGTCCACGTCGTACAGCGCGACCCTGCGCCCCGCCAGGTCCAGCGCCGCCTGGCTGCCGAGCGCGATGCCTTCGCGCGCGCTCGCTGACAACCGGCCGGAGGCCAGTGCGATCGTGCTGTCCAGTGCGATCCGCTGCGCATCGATGCTCAGTTCGCTGCCCAGTGCGTCGCCGCCGGCCGTGCCGCGGCCGCCCTGCAGGCGGAAGTCGCCGCCGGTGCGCACCCGCAGCTGCGCTCCGGGATCGGCCGTCAGCAGCGGCGTGTCGATGCCGATGCTGCCACCGCTGTACTGCCAGCCCGTGTCCGCGAGATAGTCGCCGCGCTGCTGGTACACGTCCAGCGTGCCCTGCGCGGAAAACAGCAGCTGCCCGGACGCGCTGAGGTTGAGCGCGCTGAAGCCGAGTACCTGGCGGTTGGCGGGCACCTCGGAGCTGGGACGGCTGAACGGGGCGCGCGCCAGCTGCAGGTTGCGGGTAACGATGTCCAGCTGCCCCGCGCCGAGCCGGTCCACCATCGGATCGGCTGGCGGCACCGACGCATCGCTGCCCGGCGCCTGCGTCGCCGCCAGCGAACCGTCCCAGACCAGTGTGTCCACCAGGATGCGCGCGCGGTCGCTCGCCGCACCATAGCCATGGATGGCCTGCGCGCCCAGTACCAGCGTCTGCAGGCCACCGCGGCCGGTGGCACTGTCGCGCGCATCCAGGTCGACGCTGCCGAACACGTTGACCGAATCGCGTGCGACCAGGCTCAGCGTATCCAGGGCCGGTGCGCCGGTGGCTTCATTGCCGCGCAGCAGCTGCTGCAGCACGGACTGGTTCATGGTCATGCCATTTGGCAACGCCCCGGCGGCCGCTGCCTGCGCGATGGCCTCGGCTCTGCCGAGGTTGAGCGCCGCCATGCTCACGCCAAGCTGGCGCGTGCCATAACGGGCGGAATCGCGCATCTGCAGCACACCATCGGTGGCCACCCCGATGCTGCCATCGGACACCAGCCGTGCCTCGCCTTCGCAGTCCGTCTGGCAGCCGCCGATGTCGATCGCGACCGGCCCGGCCGCCACGCCGGTGGTACCGGTGATCAGGTTCAGGCGCTGGTTCGAGACGGCCAGCAGGCCGCCATTGACCTGATAGGGCACGGTCGGCGCGGACGCGCTGTCTCGTGCGAAAGGCAAGGTATCGAGTGTCGCCCCGGCTTCGACCAGGATGCCGCTGCCACCGGATGCCGCAGCCACCAGTATCTCCGGTGCCTGCAGGGTCGCACCGGAGCGGATCGCCACATCGCGCACCGCGCCGGACACCGCCACCAGCGAAGCCGTCTCGTTGAACTGCCCGCCGATCACCATGCGTTCCGGCCGCAGCGCATTGAGTGCGTCGTCGGTGAAGGTCGCGCCGCGATCGTGCGTCTGCGACGGACTGCCGGCAGCAGCGATCTCCAGCGAACCCACCGCCGGGCTGGCGAGCGTGGCGACCAAGGTGCCGCCGCGTCCCTTTTCATTGGCCGCGGAGAAGCGCGCCGTGCCGGCGAAGTCGATGGCCGCGGTTCCCTCGCGACCAGCGCCTTCACCCAGTGCCAGGGTCAGCCCCAGCGCATCGATGGTCTGCCAGCCGCGCGCCTCGCCACGACGGTCGGCGGTGGCCTGCACGAAGCTGTTGTAGCTGGTTTCGTTGTAGCCGGAATGCCGGCGCACCACCGCCGCCGGCGTCAGCAGGATGTCGGTGAGCAGCGGCGACGCCACCCCACCCAGTGCCGATCCCTGCTGGCCGGACACGCGCCAGGTACCGGTGCCGGTCTGGATCGGCTGCGGCACGCCGGAGGTCCCTGTCGCGCCCAGCTCGACACGGAATGCACCCGGCTGCAGCGCGAAGCTGGCCGGCAGCAATGTGTAGGTGCCCGCAGGCAGGCCGGGAACGCCGGCGGGTACGGTGATCTGCTGGCCCACCGCCGGAGCAGCAAAACCATCGTCACTGCTGGGTGCGAAGCTGCCGGCACGTCCCGGCACGATCGCGTACACCGGGTTGCCGGAGGCACTGAACGCATAGCGCGGGTTGGCATCGGCCAGTGCGGTGCGCAGCACGTCGACGGAGCCACCGCGGCCTGAGACAAATGCCGCGCCGGTCAGTTCGCCGCCACCTGATACGTCCAGCAACGCACCGGCATGCACATCCACGTCGTTGGCGGTAAGAGTCACGCCCTTGGACGCAATGCCGGCCGGCGTCAGTGACTCCAGGCTGCTGCTGCCCCTTCTCCACGACACACCGTCCACGGTACCGCCGTAGGGCAGCGCCAGACCTGCGCCACTGGTGGAGGTGATGCTGCCCGGCAGCAGCTCCACCCGGCTGGCACGTGTGCCGCCCAGGACCAGGCCGCCCAGCTGCAGCGCCCCCATCGGCGCCTGCACGTTGCCGCCCTGCTGCACGGTGGCTGCCACCAGCTGCAACGCGCCCAGCGCTGACTCGGGCGGAGTGGTCGCCGCCGTACCCGTACCCCGGATGCGCAGCACCGCATCCGGATCCGACCAGTATCCGGGCGTCGCCACGGTCGCCGCAGACGCACCCGCGACCAGATAGCCCGTCGCACCGGAGGTGGGGTACAGCCGGGCGGCACTCACGTCCATCGACCCGCTCGCCATCAACGCACTGATCGATCCGCCGTTGGACACCGCGTTGAGCAGCCGCACGTCGCTGCGGCTGTCGAGCACGACCTGGTTGAAGCCGGGCAGCCAGGTGACATCACGGATGTCGATCAGATCCGCCCTCGCCGACAGCACGTGGTCGCCTTCCGCAGCCGACGCCACGGTATCGGTGACCACCAGGTTCTCACCCGGCAGCGACTGCCAGTGCGACTGTGCCAGCAGCAGGTGCGGAGCACTCAGCGAAATGCCGCTGGACTGCGGTGCTGCCACGGCCATCCCGAGGCTTGACTGCCCCTGTCCATAGATGCGCAGGCTCTGGCCCATGCGCAGGTCGACATCGCCCTCCGCGCGGACGTCACCGAATACGGACAGGGTGTCGAAGCCACCGGCCTGGATCTGCTCCACCGACAGCGCCGCGTGCCCGTACTCCAGCCGGTCCGGCAGCACCGCGTCGGCCGGGCTGCGCTGGCTGAGCGTAATGCCGCGCGCGCGCAGCACCTCCTCGCTCGCGCCGCGCGCATGAACGCTGCCACCAAAGGCCACGCCCAAGGTGCCGCCATGCGCGCCACTGCCGCCGGCAGAGGCATCCATCGCGCCGTCCAGGTACAGAGCGTTGGCCGAACGCAGCACGATCTGCCCGCCGTCGCTGTCCACCCGGGTGCGTCCCTTCCCGTCGACATCCAACGGCGCCGAGGCGCCCGCTGCCCGCAGCTGCGCGCCACGCTCGAGCACGACGAAGGCTTCAGGTGGACGGTCGTCCACCGACGCGGAGCTCTCCCAGTCGAGCGCGCCGCCGATCTCGATGCGCCCCCCCGCCCGCACCTGTCCCTGCAGGCGGCCACCGGCGTCGGCCAGTGACACCGCATCCGCACTGGCATCCAGCAGCGCACCGTCGGCGAACCGCCAGGTCCGCTCGCTCCGCTGCCCGGCATAGAGCGTGGTCGGCAGGCGCACATCGTCGATGCTGATGCGTCCTCCCTGCGCACGCAGCGTGCCTTCCACATCGATGTTGCCGGCGCCGAGCAGGGAGATCGCCTGCCCCGGGTCGACCTCGATCAGTGCGGCCTTGCCCACCCGCAGGTCGCCGCCGACGCTGTTGCGATCCGAGCGCAGGCTCACGCTGGCACCGCTGCGCTGGCGGACCAGCCCGCTCATCGGATCGGCACTGTAGAGCGGTGCCAGCCAGCTCTCCAGTGCCTCCTTCCGGTCCGTCGCGACGCGCGCGTCCGCGGTCATCCGAAGGCCCGGCATGCGCGCTGCCAGCTGCGTGCCATCGGCAACCTCCAGCCCTTGATGGCCATTGATGTCGTACTGGGCAAAGCCACTGCCGAACAGACCGGCATCCACCTGCAGCGCTGCTGCGTCCGCCGGATCCGCATCGCCCACCCGCACCCGGCCACCGGTGCCCAGCGAGAACGTGCCGCTGCCCTGGCCACGGCCGCTGAACCGGCTGCCCTCGCCCAGTTGCACCCGGCCGCTGCCGTCCGTTGCAACCGTGCTGCTGTTCGCCTGCAGGCTGATGCTGCCCCCTGTGCCGATATGGCCCTTGCCGCGCAGGTCCAGCGCGGCGCCGGCCTCGACGTCGACCGTCGCCCCGGCGCCCACCCTCACGTCATGGCTGTTGCTCAGGCTCAGGCGGCCGCCATCCGTCCAGGCGCCACCCGCATCGAGTGGCTCCCCCAGCGCTGCGTTGCTCCATTCACCGGCAAGATCGATGCGGGTACCGTCGGCAATGACGGTGCGTGCGCGGCCATCGTGCAGCAGTGCCGTCGGCCTGCCCTGCACCTCCAGCAGATTGCCCGCCGACAGCTGGCCACCGGCAATGCCGATGTCGCCCGCCAGTTCCACCTCGCTGCCGGTCAGGTTCAGCTGTCCGCCCGCCTGCAACCGAAGGCTGCCGTCGATGCTGATGCGATCGGCGCTCGCCAGATCGATCCGTCCCCACTGCTGGGCACTCAGTTCTGCGATGTCCAGCCACACCGTGTCGCGCCGCTCGTCCCCGACCGGTGCCAGCAGCGACCACGCCGCAGTCTTCGGCGCCTTGTCATCCACGCGCACGTCCGAACCGAACACACCGCTGCGGCCCTGGCCGTCGTAACGCCCGAGGTAGAGCTGCGCATTGCGCGCTGCCGCCGTCTGCGCCTGTGCATAGCCGTCCAGTGCAGCATCGGGCCGGCGGTTCTGCTGCGCGCCCTGGAAGGTAGTGGTCTCCACGCGGCCCTCCAGCACCGCCGTCGGAGCGGAGACGATCAGGCGTCCTGCATCGCGGCCGACCGTATACCCGTTGTCGACACGCTGCGCTGCGAACACGACCGGATCGCGGAAGGTCTCGGTGACGCCCCAGCGCTCCTGTTTCACCTCATGGCCGTTGTACACCCCGTCGAACAGCATCTCCGCCGGCGCTTCATCAAGGCGGTACACCTGGCCATCCACGCCGCGCACCCAGCTCTGCCGGATCACGCCGCTCTGCACATCCAGGCTGCCACCGGCAAGGTTGATGCGTGACCCACCATGCGTGATCACTTCACGGCCGCCCAGCAGGACGGTGCCTCCCTGCGCGGCCCATTCGCCGATCGAATGCCCCTGGTTGTCGAGGTAGCCGCCCACTTCCAGCAGGCCGCCTGCGGCATACCAGCGCTCACCCTCGTAGCCCCCGGTTCCGGCCGGCACGTGGACGAGCCTGCGGCGGTCGACCCAGACCTCGCTGCTGGTCAGTTTGCCGCTGTCGCGGTTGTCCAGCGCATCGCGCAGTTCGTTGCCCTGCACCTTGATCTGGACATTGTTGCTTTCCATCGAGACCTGCACGCCCACGGCACCCGACACGTCCACGCGTGCTGCATCGTCGATGTAGCTGCGGGCCGCCGCATCGGCGATGACCTGGCCGCCCGTGGCAACCGTGAGCGAATCCGGACGGAAATGGATGGTGCCACCGGACACGATCTCCACCCGCGACTGGTCGCGTCGGTCGTTGTGCTGGGAGAGATTGTCGAAGGTTGCCGAGCGCGCGCCAGCGCGGATCGCATCCTGCTCTGCCGATTCCCTGATGAGGCTGTCGCGCTGGGTGTCCAGTGCCATGGCCTTGCCATCGTCCTCGATCAGCACCGCCGTGGTCGATCCATCGGCGAGCGTGACGGTGCTGCCGGTATCACTGGCCGAGGTCAGAAGATGCACGGTGCCGCGCTGTGCGAGCGTCGTGCTGGCCACGGCCACGCCGGCCTGCTCGACGTTGCGTCCGGCCAGGGTCACGTCACCCTCGCGGGCGCGCAGCAGGCCGGTATTGCGTACGCTGCCCGCCGTACTGTCAGCGATGAAGCGCGGCGCGATTTCATTGCCACGCGTGGTGGAGCTGGTATTGGCTGCGGTGCCGACGCCTCGCCGGATCACGAAACTGTCGCCGGCAGCCAGCTGCACCTGGCCCTTTCGTGCCTCGATCTGGCCGGCGTTCTCCACGCTGTGTCCCGCCAGCAGCACGTAGCCGCCACCACGCGTGGCACTGGTCGGCTCGTGGGTCGCGATGCGGGCGCCCCGCTCCACCATCACCTTGCCAACGGCGTCGCTCAGGGCCGCCGTATTCGTATCCGCGCTGTACAACCCGGTATCGCGGAACTGGCCGTCGCTGATGTGCGCCGCCGCCGCGACCAGGTTGCGGACGTTGACCTGGCTGTTGTTGCCGAACACCACGCCGTTGCGGTTGGCCACGAACACGGTGCCGCCCGCGGTGAGCTGGCCGAGAATCTGGCTGGGCCGCGCATTCGGATCGTTGACCCGGTTGAGCACGGCCCAGTCCGGGTTCTGCACGAAGTTCAGGTGGGTGTTTTGACCGACATTGAAGCTCTCCCAGTTCAGGATCGCCTTGTCCGCGGTCTGCTCGATGCTGACCTGGACACGTCCGTCGCTGCCCTGCGACTGGATCGCCTCGCGGGCGTTGATCCAGCCCCGGGTCAACGGATTCTCATCGACCTTCAACCCGTCCCTGCCCAGTCCGTCGGCAACGATGAAGCCAGCCTCGCGGCGCGACTGCCGCGCCTGCTCCTGCAGGCGCTGCTGCAGGGCGATGGCCTGCGCGGCGGTGCCGAGATTGTCGATCGACTGCTGCAGTTTCTGCCGCGCAGCGTCCTGCTGCTGGGCCGGCAGCTGGAACTGGATGGGCACGCCGTTGGGCATGCGCCCGCTCTGGCTGGCCGCGCCCTGCGCTGCGCCGCGCTCGGCGAACCAGGCCGGGCTGAACGCCTGCTGGGCCTGGCTGGCCGGGGCAACCACGCTTCCCAATGCGACCGCGATGGCCCAGGCCATCGGATGATTGCGGCGCATCGGCGCGGCCGGATGAACAGCGGACGGGAGCGGGTGCGACATCGTAACCTCATCAACCTGGTGGACCGCACTGGCGGCGGTGATCGGAGACACGCGCAACGCATGCCCTGCCACTGATAGACGGTTCGCGTGACATGAAGCCGACAGCGTGCAGCGGACCATGACGCTGCACGCCGCACGGCGGAAATGGCGACGCCGGCCACAGGGGCCGGCGCCGGGTCAAGCAGGGCTCACGCGGTGCTGCGGATTACAGCGGACGGCCGATGCCCGAGCAGGTGCTCGGATTGTTCAGGCCGGCCGCGCTGCTGGCCAGCACGAAGCGGTTGCGGATCGCATCGCGCCAGGCCTTGGTCAGCGGGATGAAACCATGGCCGGTGATCGACGCCTCGTAGGCCGCCGGGTAGGTCGCCGGATAGTGACGGGCCAGGAAGCCGCGCAGGCTGGTGGCAACCGCCGAATCCTTGTAGCACTGGCCGATCACCAGGTTGGTGTAGCCGGCAATCGGATAGCCGGCCGACGGGTTGCCGAACACCGGCACCCAGTTGGCGGGGTTCTCGGCGGCGGTGCCGGTCGGCGGAGCGACGGTATCCAGGGTGGCCTGCACGCTCACCTGGTCCGGCGAGAAGCCCTTGACCTTGGCAACCTTGGTCGCATCGGTCAGGCTCGGGATCACGTCCGGGCCGACGTAGCCGATGCGGCCATCCGCCGCATAGACAGCGTTGTAGAGCGAGGTGCCGCCCGTGGCCGGCGCGGCAACCAGGAAGGCCGGCAGGTTGTTGTTGGCATCACGCTTGTACAGGTCGGCGAAGGTCGACTTGACGGCGAACGTGCCGCCGACCAGGTTCGAGGTCGCAGCCGGCTCAGCGGCGCAGGCGGCAGCCAGGAAGCGGGTGAACATTTCGCTGGTGCCGCTGCTCTCGGTGCGGTAGACCACACGGATCGGACCGCTGCGGTTGGAGTCGATGGTCGACCAGTCGCTGATCGCGCCCGAGAACACGCCGCAGATCTGCGCCACGCTCAGGTTGACGGCCGAACCCGGCTTGTTGAACGGGATGGTCACCGAGGTGGCCACCGACGGCACCTGGATCAGGGCGCCGTAGCGGTTGGCATTGGTCGACTGGTTGTAGTTGGTGGTGTAGGTGCTCAGTTCGGTCGCGCTCAGCACCGAGTCGCTGCCAGCGAAATGGACGGTGCCGGTGGTCGAGAACAGCGCCGAATTGTTCTCCAGGAACGCCTTCTTGCCGGTGCCCGAACCAGTCACGGCGTAGCTGAAGTTGGCCGGCAGGATGCTGTCAGCCTGGCCCTTGTAGAGGTCGGCCGGCAGCGATGCACCACCGCCGGTAACGGTCTGCGCCGACGCGGCGCCGGCAGTGGCGAGCAGCGCGGTGGCAACCAGCGCGGCCAGAGTCTTGTACTTGTACATGATCTTCTCCTGAAGGGTTTACTGCGAAGGGAAACGCCAAGGGAGGAACGGTCACTACACGCCTGCTGTCGCTGAGGGCCTCCCAGCCCGCTCCGCGACGACAGGTTCATGCTCGTCCGTGCCGATGACAGGCCGCTTAAGAAACCTGTGGAAGATCGAAAAAAGGTATGGAGGATTGTGTGGAGAAGCGTGGCCTGTGCGGCGCACGCCCATCACTGCACGAGCTGGTTCATTTCCATGATCGGCATCAGCACCGCCAGCACGATGGTCAGCACCACCCCGCCCATCACCAGGATCATGGTCGGTTCGAGCAGTGCGGTCAGTGCCATGGCACGCCGCTCGATCTCGCGCGAGATGGTCTGCGCGGCGCGATCCAGCAGGGGCGCAAGTGCGCCGGTCTTTTCACCACTGGTGACCAGATGCACCAAGATCGGCGGATAGACCTTCTGCACCTTCAATGCAGCGCCCAGCGCCGCGCCTTCACGCACGCGCGCGGCAACGTCCTCGGCACAGCGCGCCAGCAGCGCGTTTCCCAGCGTCTGCCGCGCTGCCTCCAGTGCGCGCAGCAATGGCACGCCGGCATCGAGCAGGATGGCCAGCGTCGAGGCGAAGCGCGCACTGTTCACGCCAAGGACGAAGCGGCCCATCACCGGTACGCGCAGCAGCATCGCATCCCAGCGCAGGCGCAGATCGGTGCGTCGCAACGCCAGCCGCCATGCCGCGACCAGCAGGCCGATGCCCAACGCTGTCCATGCACCCCAGCTGCGCACGAACGCGCTGGCGGCCAGCATCACCTGGGTCAGCATCGGCAGTGTCTGTCGTGCCTGCACGAACGCCGTCACGACCTGCGGCACCACATAGCTGAGCAGGAAGATCACGATCGCCACCGATACCAGACTGATCGCCGCTGGATAGATGAACGCCGTGAGCACCTTGGCCTGCAGTGCATTGCGCTCCTCGATGTAATCGGCCAGGCGTTCCATCACCCGCGCCAGATCGCCCGAGTCCTCGCCGGCGCCGACCAGGGCGCGATAGATCGGCGGGAAGTCTCGCGGCCGGGCCGCCAGGGCCACGGTCAGGCGCTGACCCGCACGCACATCGGCGCGCACCGACGTCAGCGCCTGGGCCACATGCGGTCGCTCTGCCTGCTCGATGACGGCACTCAATGCGCCCTCCAGCGGCAGGCTGGCGGCGAGCAGGCTGGCCAGCTGGCGGGTGGCCCAGGCCAGCTCGCTCGCTGAAAGCCGGCGTGTTCCCCAGCCCCCGCCTGCGCCGCGCGCGGGGCTGACCTGCACAGGCGTCAGCCCACGCCCGCGCAGCAGCTGGCGCGCGCCACGCGGGCTGTCGGCATCCAGCTGGCCCTTTTCGATGCGTCCCTGCGCGTTGGCGGCGTGGTAGTCGAACAGCGCCATCGTCGCGTCAACCGTCGCCGCTGACGCGCAGGATTTCCTCCAGCGTGGTCAGGCCGCTGTCGACCCAACGCTGGCCGTCCTCGCGCAGGCTGCGCATGCCGGCGGCCCGGGCCGCCTGGCGCAGCGCGGGCTCGCCCTGCCCTTCATGGATCAGCGCCCGCACCCGATCATCGACCACGAACAGCTCATGGATGCCGGTTCGCCCGCGGTAGCCGCTGTGTGCGCAGGCCGCGCAGCCCACTGCCCGCCAGACCGTGCGACCGTCGGCATCGACTTCTGCGCGCCGGCACTGCATGCACAGGCGCCTCACCAGCCGCTGTGCCAGCACACCGCGCAGCGAGGATGCCAGCAGGAACGGCTCCACCCCCATGTCTGCCAGCCGGGTCACTGCCGAGATCGCATCGTTGGTATGCAGCGAGGCCAGCACGCCATGACCCGTCAGCGACGACTGCACGGCGATCTGCGCGGTTTCCAGGTCACGGATCTCACCGATCATGATGGTGTCCGGATCCTGGCGCAGGATCGCGCGCAGCGCGGTGCCGAAGGTCATCCCGATACGCGCATTGACCTGGATCTGGCCGATGCCCGCGAAGTCGTACTCCACGGGATCCTCCACGGTGAGGATGTTGCTGGTGCTGCTGTCGAGCTGGCCGAGCGCGGCGTACAGCGAGGTGGTCTTGCCACTGCCGGTCGGGCCGGTGACCAGCACGATGCCGTGTGGCTGGCGGATCAGGCCGGTGAACGTGGCCAGGGTGTCGTCGGCCATGCCAAGGCGCTGCAGCTGCAGCCGGCCGGCATCCTTCTCCAGCAGGCGCAGCACCGCGCGCTCGCCGTGCCCGGTCGGCACGGTGGACACGCGGATGTCCAGCGGCCGGCCGCCCACGCGCAGGGCGATGCGCCCGTCCTGTGGCAGGCGCTTCTCGGCGATATCCAGGTGCGCCATGATCTTGATGCGCGACACCAGGGCGGCATGCAGGGCGCGCCGCGGCTGCACCATGTCGCGCAGCGTGCCATCGACCCGGTAGCGGACCACCGAATGGGTCTCGAACGGTTCGATGTGCAGGTCGCTGGCGCCATCGCGCGCGGCCTGTGCCAGCAGCGCATTGATCATGCGGATCACCGGCGCGTCATCCTGTGCATCCAGCAGATCGGTGATCTCCGGCATGTCCTGCATCAGCCGGTCAAGGTCGACCTCGCTCTCCGCCGCGCCGACGACCGCCGCGGCGTCGCCGCCGTCACGATACTGTTCGCCCAGCCGCTGCTGCCATGCCGCACTGTCCAGTTGCTGGAACGGCAGGGGTCCATGCAGGCGGCGAAGCTCGGCGACAGCCCACGCCGGGGTCTCGGCGGTGCCCAGCAGAACCGGCCCTTCGCCCGTGTCGGCCAGCAACACCCCGTGGCTGCGCACCCAGGCATACGGCAGTGATCGCAGATCGTTGGCCACGGTCACGGCCCGATCACCAGTTCCGGGGTGTATCCCAACCCCCGCAGCTGCTGCAGGGCAGGGTCCAGCTGTGCCGGATCGCGTGGCAGCCGCACCCGCAGCCGCTGACCACCTCCGCCGGGTGTGGCTTCGGCGTACGCCTGCAGCCCCAGTGCCCGCACCTGCGCCACCGCCTGCGCGGCGCGCGTGGGGTCCAGGCCCTGCGCGAACTGCACACGTTGCGCAGTGCCCTCCCCGGTCGGGTACAGGGAGGCCAGACTGGTGTTCTGCAATGGCCGCCCCTGGCCGTCGCGCGCGTTGCCCTGGCCGAGCGTGCCCAGGTCCTGTGGCGGCAGCTGCGGCGCCGACAACGCCGGCAATGCCCAGCTCTGCACCGGCTGTGCACCGGCCTGGGCGTTGCGCATGTAGTCGTAGCGATCGCGGGTCAGGCGCTGGCCGGCCGCGGGGTCCCGCACCACATGCGGTCGCAGGAACACCATCAGGTTGGTCTTGGCGCGCCTGCGCGTGTCGCTGCGGAACAGCGCGCCCAGTACCGGAATCCGGCCCAGCCCCGGCACTGCGTCGCGACCGTGGCTGACGCTGTCCTCGAGCAGGCCGCCCAGCACCATGATCTGGCCATCGTCGAGCAGCACGCTGGTGTCCAGTGCCCGCTTGTTGGTGATGATGCCCTCGCTGCTGGAGCTCTGCCCGTCGATGCTGCTCACTTCCTGATAGATGTCCAGCTTCACCGTCCCGCCTTCGGAGATCTGCGGACGCACCCGCAGCTTCAGGCCGATGTCCTCGCGCTCGATGGTCTGGAACGGATTGTTGCTGCCACCTCCGCCGTCAGTGACATAGCGGCCGCTGACGAATGGGACGGTCTGGCCGACCATGATGCTGGCGGCCTCGTTGTCCAGCGTCATCAGGTTCGGCGTGGACAGGATGTTGGCACCGCCCTTGCTCTGCAGCGCGTTGGCCAGTGCCTTCATGTTGAGGATCTGGCCCACGCCCGGCAGCGTGATGGTGCCGTCGATCACCCCCACGTTGAGGCCATCGCGCGGCAGCACGTCCAGCGTGGTGCGCGCCGTGCCATTGAGGCCGCTGCCGCCGGTCGCACCGCCGAAGTGGGTGCCTGAGAACGTGCGTCCATTGCCCAGCATCCACTGCACGCCCAGTTCAGCGGCATCGGTCTGGTTGACTTCCACGATCAGGCTTTCCACCAGCACCTGCGCACGCCGCTGGTCGAGCTGGTCGATCACCCGGCGCAGGTTGCGGTACACCGGTTCCGGTGCCGAGATCAGCAGCGTATTGGTGGCGACATCGGCCTGTACGGAGATGCCGTTCTGGCTGAAGCCACTGCTGCCGGCATCAACGGGGTCGCGGCGGTCCGGATCGAGCTGCTGCGATTGCAGTGCATTGCCCGTGGACCTGGCCTGCTGCGGCTGCGGCTGCGCCGGCGCGCTGCGAGCGGCCCCGCCAGGCAGCGGCGTGATGCCCTCGCTGCTGCCCATCGCCTGCGCGTCGTTCTGCCCGGCCACCACGCCACGCAGCACGCCCGCCAGCTGGGTGGCCTGTGCATTGCGCAGATAGACCACATGCAGGTTGCCGGACTCGTCCTGTGCCCGGTCCAGCTTCTCCACCAGCTGGCGTGCCAGCCGCGTGCGCCCCGGGCTGCTGGAGCGCAGCAGCACGCTGTTGCTGCGCGGATCGGCCATCACCACCACCTTCTGGCCCGGCTCGGCACCCTGCGCGTCCAGCAACGGTGCGACCATCGCCGCCACATCCACGGCGATCCCCTGCTGCAGCTTGACCACGTCGGTGTCCATGCCAGCCGGGGTGTCGACGCTGGCGATCACCCGCGCGATGCGTTCCAGATTGTCGGCATAATCGGTGATGACCAGCGTATTGTTGCCCGCGTTGGCGGTGATCGGGTTGTCCGGACTGATCATCGGCCGCAGCACCGCGACCAGTGCGGCCGCATTCTCGTAACGCAGCGCGAAGGTCCGCGTGGCGACCTCCCCTCCTGCCGCTCCACCGCCTACCCGGCCGCCCAGCAGCTTGGCATCGGCCTGTGGCACGACCCGGCTGATGCCACCGTTCTCGACCACGGCGAAGCCACGCATGCGCAGTGCGCCGAGCAGAAGCTGATAGGCCTGCGCGCGACTGACAGGCCCATCCGACACCACCGTCATCTTGCCGGTGACGCGCGGATCGATCAGGAACTGGCGGCCGGTGAAACGCGCCGCCATCCGCAGCACGCCACCGATATCGGTATCCACCAGATTCAACTGCACCGGCTCGTCGCTGGTACCCTGCGCCCATACCGGCGCGGGCAGGTGGACCGTCCCCACGACCAGAGCCAGCACCGCGCCACAGGCAAGACCATGCATCGACCTCATCGAGGCTCACCCGCAACGGCCTTCATCACGATGCTTCCTGAAATACGTGCCGCCGGCATATCCGCGTCCCCTGTGCGTTGCAGTTGCAGTCGTTGCAGTTCGATGGCCGGATCGGCCAGCAGCGGCAGGAGCCCGTTCCAGAGCGCATCGGCGGGCACCGACTGCACCTGCAGGTGCCAGCGTCCCCCGCGCGCGTCGATCTGCACCCCATCGGCAAGGCCGGCGGCGGCGATCCGCGAACGCAGGCTGGCCAGTGTCGGCCGCTGCTCCCGGGCCAGGCGCTGGCGCTCACGCGCGTCCAGCAGGGGCGCCAGTGCCCGCATCTGTGCCTGCAGGCGCGGCAGTTCAACCTGCCAGTAGCTGCGCTGCTTCAGCAGGGGCTCCAACCAGAACGCCCACAGCGTGGCGGCCAGCAGCGCACCCACCATCGTCGTCAGCATGACGCGCTCGCGTACCCGCAGGCGCCGCCAGCGCTGCGGCAGCTCCGCGATGCCGCCTTCCATCCACGCAGCCCGTGCCATCATCGGCCGCCTCCGCTGCTCAGCCGCAGGCGGCCACCGCCCTGGCGGACCAGCTGCAGGCCTTGCGCCTGCGCCGCCTGCTGCCATCGTTCCAGATGCTGTGCATCATCGGCCAGCGCCTGCGCGTCAGCGTCCAGTTCCAGTTCAAGCGCGCCGGGCGTGTAGTCCATGCCGCGAACGCGGCCGGCCAGCTCCGGAACCGCCTGCAATGCCAGCGCGACCTGTTGCTGTATCCGCGGCAGTGGAGCCGTCTGCACCGGTGCGGCCAACGCACGCCGTGCCTGCAGGACCGGATCCAGTACCTCGGTGATTTCCGGATACTGCGCGCTGAACTGCCGCGTCATTTCCCGCTGCAACGCCTCACCTTCGCTGCGCCAGCGCGAAACCTGCAACTGCAGGCCCGTCGCGGCGAGCACCCCGGCCGCCAGTGCCAACCCGATCGCCACCCGTGGCAGGCGTCGTCCGTCGCGCTGCAGCGGCAGCGCCCATGCCGGCAGCGGTCCGCTGGCCTGGCTGCCTGCGGCCACTGTGCTGGTCTGCAGGTGTCCGGGCCAACCGGAGGGCACCGCGTGCACCCATTGCACGGCCTGCACGCCGGCCTGCTGCAGGCGCAGGGCGGTTGCCTGCAGAACACTCGTCACGTCGCGACCGCCACTCCACTGCACGAAGCCGCGGTCGCGCCCGCTGCGTACCAGCAGGTGCTCGCCCTTCGCCTCCAGCGTGGCCCGCCCCTCCGTCCACGGCAGCAGCAGCGGCGTCGGGTACAGCCCCTGCAACCTCAGGCCGCACGATGCCAGCAGCTGCTGTGCCTGGGCCACGGCCTGCTGGCCCAGCCACGCCACCGGCACAGTCCCGTCGTCGGCCTGCGGCCCATTGGCCAGCGCGACATCCTGCAGGTCGTCCAGCAGCATCGCCTCCACCTCGCCCTGCAGCGCGGCCTGCAGCCGGCGGCCTGACAGCGGTGGGAGCTGCAGTTCCAGCAGGATCAGGTCATGCGGATCGAGGCAGGCGTGCACCTGTGCCTGCGGGTGGCGCTGTCCCAGCGTCGACAGCGCCTCGCAGCCATGCGCCGCCACGTCGCCGCGGTGCAGCTGCGCCCATTCCACCCGGCTGTCGGCCTGCAGTCGATCCAGCGCCGGCAGGCGCACCCGCAGCTGCGCGTTCATGCGCCGATCCTCGTCCATACACGCTGCACGCGCACGCTGTCATCGCGGTACTCACGCCAGATCAACGCGCGGAAATCGACGTTGCGGTCGTCTGCCTGGACCTGTCCGACCGCCAGGAACCATTCGCTGTGGATGCCCAGCGGCATTACAGACATCTGCTCGCTGCTCACCTGCAGGCGGTTGGCGATATCGCCACGGTTGAGCAGCCAGCGGCCGCCGTCGCGCTCGCCCACCAGCGCCCGCAGCCTGCCGGGGTCTGCGCCGGGTGCAACCGCCTCCAGCACAGCCAGGTCAGTCGTGTTGGCGTTGACCAGCGTCTGCGCCGGCAGCACCACCGTGCGCCGGGACAACGCCCGGACGGCGCGTGGCTCGACACCGGCCAACGCCTGCTCGATCAGGGCTTCGCGCGGCAGGGGCGCCTGCGCCGCGCGATCACCGTCGCGCAGCCGTGCCTGGATGTGGTCCGCGGCACCGCTGCATGTGGCCGCAGACACGCCCTGCTGCACGCACAGCGCCACGAAGGCCTGCCGCGCCTGCGCATCCGGTTGGCCCTGTGACAACAGGTTGCGCAGGTTGAACAGCGACTGCGCGTCCACCATCTGCAGGCGCACCGGCAGCGGCGCATCCAGCTGCACCGGCCGTGCCCAGCGACCGTCGCGCACGGTGGTCAGCTGCTCGCGCGCGTCGTCACGAAGCTGTTGCCCCGCGCGCTCCAGCGCGGCATCCACGGCCATGCGTACCTGCGCCCGCAGCTGGTCGCCACGCAGGGCACGCAGCTGCGCGGCCTGGCGAGTCAGCAGCGCGGTCGCGATCACCGCCACCAGGGCGACCACCAGCATGGCGACGATCACCGCCATGCCCTGCTGGCGACGACACGGAAAGGCGGCCATCGGAGGCGACATCGGTGGACCTCACAGCTGCCAGGAGCCGATGTCCGCATTGCCGGCATCACCTCCGGCCTTGCTGTCCGCGCCAAGGGAGAACACGTCGATGTCGCCGTGCGCACCAGGGTTCTGGTACTGGTACGGATGCCCCCACGGGTCGTTCGGCAGACGGTCCAGATAGGGGGTCACCGGCATCGAGCCGCTGCCCTGGGGTGGCGCGACCAGCGCCTGCAATCCCTGCTCGGTGCTGGGGTAGCGGCCATTGTCCAGGCGATACAGCTTCAGCGCCTGCATCAGTGCGGCGATGTCCTGGCGCGCCGCCACCACCCGCGCCTGATCGGGACGATCCATCAGGCGCGGCACGATCAGTGCGGCAAGAATGCCGATGATCACCACCACCACCATGATCTCGATCAGGCTGAAGCCGTGCTGCCGGGCCCTGCCACCGCGAAGCTGTCTTGCCATTGTTCCGCCCTCGTCATCCTGGAAGGGACCGCTGCACCATGGTCAGCGGCGCATGTGTCAGTACGATAAACATCCACCTGCAATTCGCTGCTGATCCACCCTGTCTACGCCGGCGCCCGACGGCAGCACGCGAGCCGCCTGCAGCAGCGTTGCAGGTACCGCCGCCAACGCGCATTCCACGCAGCGACGCAGCAGCGGGTGGCGGCTGGCCTGCAGGATCCGCACGCATTGCGCCGGCGACCACGCGCTGCCACCGCCGAAGCCGACGAAGCGGCGGTACACCTGGTGATAGCGCAGGTCATCGTGTACCCGTTGCGCGCTGTCCAGTGCCTGCACCGACAGCAGCAGAACGGCACGCTGCAGCAAGCGGACATCGTCCATGTCCAGCGGCAGCGTCGCGATGGCCGCCTCCGGCCACGCCGGCAGTTGCGCGTCGCTCGCGCGGCGCAGCGCCAGCAGCGGATGCGCCTCGACGTCCAGCGCCGCCCATCGCCCGGCGTCTGCCCAGGCATCGCTGGAAAGCACCCAGACCCAGGGATGACCGTAGCGCTGCACGCACAGCGGCGCGTGCCGGGCCTGTTCCAGCGACTGGCTCAGGTGACGATCCAGCTCGAGCATGCTGATCCTGCGACGTTCCGCCATCGACGCTGCCTGCGCTCCACGACGCGGATGCGCCGTACTATGGAGAAGACGTCAGCAGGGTCGATGAAGCGACAGCGCGTTGCGCGTGATGTGCCGTGCGTTGCGCTTCAGCCGCTCTGTCACAGCGACGTCATGCGCCTGCAGGCATCGGCATCCAGCAGCGGAGCGATGCCGCCGCATTGTCGTGCCAGCACCATCACGTCGTGGCGTCGGGCAAACGCGGACAGCAACCCGGCCGCGTCCGCGTCGGCCAGCAACGCGGCCGTGGCCTGGCGCAGTGCCGGCAACTGCCATCCGTCCATCGCGGTCACCGCGCCGGCCACGAACCAGTGCCACAACCGGTGATGGATGACCTGGTCGTGCAGCTGCGGCAGGCCCGGGATGCCATGCATCGCCATCAGAAGCAGACCGCGGGCCGCCATTGCCGGTGACACGCCGCCCTTCTCCGGCAGCGACAGCGCCTGCTGCAGCCTCAGCAGCGCAGCCAACGGATGCCCCTGCGGATCGAAGTCCAGCAGCACGGACTGTTCCTGCCACTGCGGATGGGAGACCACGCAGACCCAGGGCGATCCATAGCGGTGCACCGTCAATGGACGCCGCTGCGTGGTCTCCAGCAATGCGGACAGGTTGCGTCGCAGGTCGAGCACACCGATGGTCTCGTTGCGCATTCCTTGGCTTCTCCTTGCATGCGGCAGCCACGCGACGCGCGGCCGGGGGCTCTACCCGAGGACGGCGATACCGCCCGGGAAGCGACGCAGATCCAACGACAGCGTCAACCGCAGCTGTTCCAGCGCCGCGTCCGGGTCATCGATGCGGAAGCGACCGCTGACCGGCGCACGCGCCTGTGCGCCGTCACCGAGCAGAACCCTGCCGCGGCGATAGCGATTGATCTCGTCCACCACCTCGCGCAACGGCGCGCGGCGGAACACCAGCATGCCTTCGGTCCAGGCGCTGACCTCGGCGGCCACGGCTTCGGCCACCACGCCGCTCAGGCGTTCGTCGTAGCGGGTCTGCTGTCCGGCCTGCAGCCGCAGCCGGCCCTGCGGGTGCTCGATGCGGGCACTGCCGCGCAGGCACGTCACCCGGACGTGTCCCCCGGTATTGCGCACGTCCAGCCGCGCTGCGCTCTCATCGGCGATCACGCAGCCCGGCCCCGCGTACAGTGCGAGGCGTGAACCCGCGGCGGTCTCGAACGCCGCCTGCCCCTGCACCAGCTCGTAACCCTCGCCGCCCGCGCCCGTCCGGCGCCGCAGACTGCTCTGCGTATCCAGCTCCAGCGTCACCTGCGGCGTCAGCGCAAGCTGCAGGCGCTCGCCGGTGCCGGTATGGAAGTCGGCCGCCATCGCACTCACCGATGGCCACAGCCCCAAAGGCGGACGGATCGCCGCCACCACGGCGAGGCTGGCGGGAGCGGCGATGGCCGCCCCCAGGAATGCACGCCGGCTCCATCGCCGTGCCAGGCCAGCTGCCTGCGGCTGGCGTGCCGCAGCCGGGACCTGCCCACCGGCCACGCGCACCTGCTCCCATTGCCGCCGCGCACGGGCGAACGCTTCGCGGTGACGCGAATCGGCCGCGCACCATTGGCGGAACCTGCGTCCGTCGGCTGCCGTGGCCTCGCCCGACGTCAAACGCACCACCCAGGCGTGGGCCTGGCGCTCCACGGCGTCGAGCGTGCGTTGCGGGCGATCGTCAGGGTCCATGCGCAGTCCAGCCATGCCCGCACGCTGCGGGGTTCTGCTCGGCGTCAAAGTGTAGACGGACGCCGCCGGTCAGAACCGCACCTGCCGGTCCTGCCCGCTGCGCTCGGCCAGATAGTCCTGGGCCGCCTTCAGTTCGCGCTGCACCAGCCGCAGCGACACGCCCAGATGCTCGGCCACCTCCCGCTGCTGCAGGCCGTCCACACGGATCGCCAGCAGGATCCGGCGGCGGCGTTCGGGCATGCGCTGCAGCAGGCCAACCATGTCTTCGAGGGCACGATCGAGCTCCGCGGCCTGTGCCGGACCGGGGCCCGGATCGGCCATCTCCATCAGCGCGTCCACTTCTTCCAGGCTGAGCAGGCGATGGTCGGCGCGCTGCCGATCGATCACGGTGTTCATCGCCATCCGCAGCAGATAGGCCGCCGGGTTCTGCACCGGGTCCAGCCGGTCGCGGCGTGCGCTCAGGCGCATCCAGGTGTCCTGCAGCGCATCGCCCGCCAACTCTTCCGAGCCCAGCTTGCGCACCAGCCGGCGCTTGAGTTCATCGTAGGCCCCCAGCAGGTGATCCATCAGGTCCACCGCCCCGGCCGTTCCGTTGCTCATGTTCGAATCCTTGAAATCATGGAGGGGGCTGCCGCCTGCCACAGTCGTGGTCGGCACGGGAAGGCTGGATCTGCAGCGTCACCGGCTGCGGCAACGCGGAGGCGTCGATGGACGGCGCCAGCCTCCCGACGGCCAGCAGCAGGCGCCGGTCGCGCTCGGCGTCACCGCTGCCGACGAGCAGTTCGGCATCGTCTGCATGGCCTTCGGCGGTGATGCGGAAGCGCAGCGTCGCCGCATAGCGGCCCGGTGCGAGCAGGGGGTCGTCACAGAACACGGCGCGCAGCCGCTGCTGCAGTCCGCCAAAACGACGGCTGCGCTCGGATTCCGGCAGCCGGTCGACAGTACCGGCCGCGCCTGCGGGTCGCGCGCCCAGCCGAAGCACCACGCGCTGCGCGCCGGTCAGCTCGGCTTCGACGCCGGTCTCCTGCAGCAGGGTCTGCAGCGCCTGCAGCGGCGGCAGGCTGGCGTGCAGCGGGTAACTGCGCCGACCGGCAGCGAGTTCGCCTGCGTACATCACCGACCACCCGCTGCTGACGCTGAAGCGCTCCACTGCCTGTTCCAGCGGCTGCGCCGGGATGTCGTAGGCACGGACGTCGTCCTCGGCCGTGGCGACGAAGGCCAGCAGCAGCCATGCAGCGATGGCCACTCTCCATGTTCTGACCGCGTGGCGTCCATCCAGCCCCCTGACGTTGAACACATGACCCTCGGCAGCGACAGCAGCTGTGACGGAGGCAGGCGGCACGACCGTGAGGTCGCCTGCGCGCGACCGGCAAGCGGGGTCAGACCCTACCGAGGGCAGATGTCATTGCGATGACCGCCGCACCGGGGGCCGGCGCGGCACGGCCTCAAAGCGGCAGCCGGGTGGTCTGCTTGATCCGCTGCATCGGGATCTCGGTCTTGGTGTTCTGCACCCCGGCGATCCTGTTCAGATGCTGGATCTGGAACTGGCGATAGGCATCCAGGTCGGCCACGGCCACCCGCAGCAGAAAATCGCAGTCGCCTGCCATCAGATGACATTCAAGCACTTCCGGCAAAGACTTGATGCTGTTTATGAAGTGATTGGTGGTGTCCTCGTCCTGTCCACGCAGCCAGACCCGCACGAACACGGTGAAGCCCCGTCCCACCTTGGTCTCGTTCAGCAGTGCCACATAGCGGTCGATGTAGCCGCCCTCCTCCAGCAGCCGGACCCGGCGCAGGCAGGCCGAGGGCGAAAGACCGACCTGCCTGGCCAGCTCCAGGTTCTGCAGGCGACCATCGGCCTGCAGCGCCTCGAGAATCCGGCGATCAAGGTTATCGAGTTGAGATTGCATTGGATTTCACCTTCATGGCCATCTGTCGCATCAGATGCGCAACATTCTCAACGGAATGGCATCAACGCAACCCGATTTCGTGGCATCGCCACTAGGATGAAGCACCCCCACTCGCTTCCACCCATGGACGCCCAACCCTCCACCCACCCGCCTGACGCCCCCAGCCACGTCACGCCCCGCGCCGAGTTCCTGCGCGGCCTGCGGGCCGCCGTGCCGGTGATGATCGGCTTCGTTCCCTTCGCCCTGGTGCTCGGTGCACAGGCTGCGCAGAAGGGCCTGTCGGCGCTGGAAGTACCGCTCATGACCGGGCTCAACTTCGCCGGTGGCTCGGAGTTCGCCGCCGTCGAGCTGTGGACGTCGCCTCCGCACATCGCGCTCATCGTAGCGATCACCGCGCTGGTCAACAGCCGCCATCTGTTGATGGGGGCCAGCCTGGCCCCGCTGCTGCAGCACCTGCCACGCCGTCGCACGCTGCCGGCGTTGTTCTTCATGTGCGACGAAAGCTGGGCCCTGGGTGTTGCCGACGCGCGGCGGCGCATGCACGGATTCAGCCTGGCCTACTACCTGGGCACCTCGGCCGGCCTGTATGTGGTCTGGGTGACCTGCACGACGCTGGGGGCGATCGCCGGCCCGCTGCTGGGCGACATCCATGCCTATGGATTCGACATGGCCTTCCCCGCGGTGTTCCTGGTGCTGCTGCGTGGCATGTGGCAGGGCCTGCGCGCAGCGCGGCCCTGGCTGGTCAGCCTGCTGGTGGCCGCAGGCACCTATCTGCTGGTTCCCGGCGCCTGGTACGTCGCCAGTGGTGCGCTGGCCGGGCTGGTGGCCGCCTGGCTGCTGGCGGAGGACGCGGCATGATCCACTGGAGCTCGCTGCTCACCATCGTGCTGATGGCAGCCGTTACCTACCTCACCCGCATCATCGGCTTCCTGGCCCTGCGCAACCGCACCCTCGGCAAGCGTGCGGTGACGGTCATGGAGGCTGCGCCGGGCTGCGTGCTGATCTCGGTGATCGCCCCGGATTTCGTCGCCGACAAGCCCGCCGATCTCGCTGCACTGGCCATCACCCTGCTGGCCGCCACCCGGCTGTCGATGCTGCCGACCGTGCTGATCGGCGTGGTCTCGGCCGGGCTGCTGCGCCATCTGCTGGGCTGATTGACGGCAGGCCGGGCAGGATCCGGCGCGGCCGATCGATCATCGCGCCGAGCGGGCGCGCTGCAATCAGGCGCTGCTGGCCGCGAGCAGACACAGGCTGCGCGGCGGCAGGGTCCAGTCGCCGGTGCCGTCCTGCTCCAGCGGCGCCTCGTCGGTCTGCAGCAGTACGCGCCGGAACGACAGCGCCTGATCCGATACGCGGAACCGCTGCGGCTGGTCTCCGGCATTCAACAGCAGGGCGAGGCTGACATGCCGCCCGGGCTCACGCAGGCCGCTGTCGGGGCTTCGACCGTCCAGCACAATCAGCAGCGCGCGCAGCTCGGGGTCGTGCCAGTCCGCCTCCTCCATGCCGCGGCCGTCCGGATGCCGCCAGTCGATATCGCGCAGGCCCAGCGCTTCATCGTATTCACCGCGCAGGAACCGGTTCCTGCGCAGCAGGCCATAGCGCCGGCGCAGCGACAGTGCACGCCGCACGAATGCCACCTGCGCCTGCGCCGCCGGCTGCGAGGCACGCTCCCAGTCGATCCAGCTCAGCGGGTTGTCCTGGCAATACGCGTTGTTGTTGCCCTGCTGCGAATGGCCGAACTCATCGCCCGCCAGCAGCATGGGCGTGCCCTGTGACAGCAGCAGCGTGGCCAGCAGGTTGCGCATCTGCCGTGCACGCAACGACAGGATCGCCGGATCATCGGTGTCCCCCTCCACACCGTGGTTGCTGGAAAGATTGTGCGAATGGCCATCGCGGTTGTCCTCGCCGTTGGCCTCGTTGTGGCGGTCGTTGTAGCTCACCAGATCGTGCAGGGTGAACCCGTCGTGTGCCGTCACCAGGTTGATGCTGGCCGACGGCCGCCTGCCGTGGTGTTCGAACAGGTCGGCCGAGCCGGTGAAACGGGTGGCGAACTCCGGCAGCTGCCCGCCATCGCCACGCCACAGCGCGCGCACCGTATCGCGGAAGCGGTCGTTCCATTCCGCCCAGCCCGGCGGGAACTGGCCCAGCTGGTAGCCGCCCGGGCCGATGTCCCAGGGCTCGGCGATCAGCTTCACCTGGCTCAGGATCGGGTCCTGGCGTACCGCATCGAGGAAGCTGCCCGAGGCGTCGAAGCCATGGCGCTCACGGCCAAGAATGGTCGCCAGGTCGAAGCGGAAGCCGTCCACCCGCATCTCGGTCACCCAGTAGCGCAGCGAGTCCATCACCATGCGCAGCGCGCCGGCATTGGTCAGGTCGAACGTGTTGCCGGTGCCGGTATCGTTGATGTAATAGCGGCGATCATCGGCCAGGCGGTAGTAGCTGGCATTGTCGATGCCCTTGAACGACAGCGTGGGGCCCAGCTCGTTGCCCTCGGCGGTGTGGTTGTAGACCACGTCCAGGATCACTTCGATGCCGGCATTGTGCAGTCGCGCGACCATCTGCTTGAACTCGGCCACGGTGCCCATCGACAGGTAGCGCGGCTGCGGGGCGAAGAAGCCGATGGTGTTGTACCCCCAGTAGTTGCGCAGCCCACGCTCGAGCAGCTGCTGGTCGTCCACGTAGGCGTGCACGGGCAGCAGCTCGATGGCGGTCACACCCAGATGGCTCAGGTGGTCGACCACTGCATCATGCCGCAGTGCAGAGAAGGTGCCGCGCTCGGCCTGCGGGACGTCGGGATGCTGCATGGTCAACCCGCGCACGTGCGCTTCGTAGATCACGGTCCGGTCCCAGGCCGTTGCCGGTGCACGCTCGATACCCCAGCTGAAGGCTGGATCGATCACGGCGCATCGCGGCATGTAGCTGGCGCTGTCGCGGCGGTCGAAACTGAGATCGCCATCGCGATGGCCCAGGGTGTAGCCGAACAGGTGGGGCGCCCACTTCAGCTCGCCGACGATCTGCTTGGCGTAAGGGTCCAGCAACAGCTTGTTGGGATTGAAGCGATGCCCTTCCTCCGGCGCATACGGACCGTGCACCCGGTAACCGTAGCGCTGCCCGGGCCTTACATCGGGCAGGTAGCCGTGCCAGATCTCATTGGTGTACTCGGGCAGCGCGATGCGTTCCACTTCGCGGTTGCGCGCGTCGAACAGGCAGAGTTCGACCCGGGTGGCATGCCGCGAGTACAGCGCGAAGTTCACGCCCAGCCCGTCCCAGGTCGCCCCCAGCGGGAACGGCCGGCCTTCGCGTACGCGCGAGGTCTGTGTCCACTTACGGCTCGCCATCGCTGCCCTCCTCGCCGCGCGCCGCGGCAATCTCGGCCTCCACCAGCCGCTCGGCCATGTGCCAGTGCCGCTGCTGCTGGTCGTCCGGGCGCCCTTCCGCTTCCCATATCTGGTGGGCCAATGCCTCAATCCGCTGCCGTCGTTCCCTGCTGTCCATCCCTACCCGTCTCCTCGTTGATCCATACCGCCAGCGGGCTGCCAGCCAGAAGCCGTGCCGCATCTGCGGTTTCATTGAAATGTTCGATGCGTCCGTCCAGGAGGTTGCGCATGCGTCCTGCCGGAAGCCCGCGCAGCGTTGGGCCGGTGGCGACGTCACGCGCAAGGTTCAGGCCGGGCCCGGGCATGGCGATGGGCGAGCCACGCTGCACGATCACCAGCAGTACCTGCGTCTGGTGCCTGCGTGCGAACGCCAGCCAGGGCGAGCGCGCAGGCGCGGACAGCGGCTGCAGCTGGCCGTGCAGGAACAGGTGCGGGCGCCTGCGGCGGCAATCCAGCAGCTGCCGCAGCAGGAATGCCTTGATGCCACCGTCCCGCCAGTCCTGCAGCAGCGTGGGCCAGGATCGCGTGTCCCGCAGCCATGCCTGCCGCGCCGGATAGTCCACGGCCCGGCGGTTGTCCGGGTCCACCAGGCTCAGGTCCCAGCCCTCGCCGCCTTGATAGAGGTCAGGTACGCCGGGCAGGCAGTGCTGCAGGCACAACTGTGCCAATCCGTTGCAGGCACCCGCCGGCGCGATGCGGGCCACGAAGGTCGCCAGCGCCTCGCGCACCGGCAGCAAGGGGGCTCCCTCCAGCAGCGCGTGCAGCCACTGCACGGCGGCGTCCTCCACTGTCACATCGGGATCGGACCAGCTGCTGATCCGTTTGCCCTCGCGCAGGGCCTTGGTCAGCCAGTCCGCCATCCTGGATGCGAAGTCGGCACCGGGGGCGCCCTGCATCGGCCACGCCGCCACCAGCGCCTGCCACAGCGCATACGCCTCGGCGCCCGGCAGCGGCAGCGGCATGCCGGCCTTGGCAGCCATCCGGCTCCAGCGCCGCACAGCATCCCGCCAGTCCGCCGTGCACGTGCTGAGAACCGCAAGCCGCGCCCGGCTGTCGCTGCCCCGCTTGTGATCGTGGGTCGCCAGCGCAAGCAGTGCCCTGGGATGGCGCCGCAGGCGCGCCGCTGCATGCTGCAGCAGCTCGCGCCCCTGCATGCCCAGCCGCTGCGGATCACTGCCGACTTCGTTGCGCGAGAGCAGCCTGAAGTAGCGATAGAAGCCGGTATCCTCCACCGACTTGGCGTTCAACGGCGCAGCCAGCTGCCCGAAGCGCACGCGCAGCTCGCTTTCAGCCGGCGCCTGGCCGGGAAGTGCCTGCAGCAGCAGGTCCAGTGCGGCCCGTCCGGCACCCTCCAGCGCAGCCCGCGCCGCGGCAGCAGCGGCAACCAGTGCCTTGCGCTCACCCGCGTCACGCAGCGAGTACGGGCGGTAGGTGCGGTAGTGCCGCAGCAGCGCGGCCAGCGCGCGCGCCAGGGCGGCCGTACCGATGTCGGCCTCGGCCAGCCGGGGCTGCAGAACCTGCTGCGCACTACGCAGCAGGCGCTGGAAGTCGGTGTGAAGCGACTGGCGCAGCAGCATCCCGCGCGCGTCCTGCTGTATCTGGTCAAAGTCGCGCGTGTCGCCGCTCGCCGCCTGCCAGGCGCGTGAGAGCGCGGGCGCCGCTGCCGGATCGTGCAGCCACGCGCCGGCCTGGTCCATGAAGTCATAGCCGGTGGTCCCGTCGCAGGCCCACCCCTCGGGCAGCTGCTCGCCTTCGGCCAGTATCTTCTCGACGTGCAGAGTCACCGCCTCCGGATCACGGCTCCCGGCCGCGCAGGCAGCGTCGATCGCTTCGCGCAGGCGCTGCAGATAGGCGCCGGGCGACGACAGGCCATCCACATGGTCGATACGCAGGCCATCCACCCAGCCCTCACGCACCAGCCGCAGCGGCAGCGCATGCACCGCTTCGAACACCTCGTCGCGCTCCACCCGCAGCGCGGCCAGTTCGTTGATATCGAAGAAGCGCCGGTAGTTCACCTGATCGCCTGCCGTGCGCCACCACGCCAGCCGGTAGTGCTGCCGCTGCAGCAGTGCCTGCAACCGTTCGACGCTGCGGTTGCAGCGTTCGGCCCATGCCGGCCACTGCGCGGCGTCCAGGGGATGGCTGCGCGGCGACAACGGCAGGACCCGTCCATGATGGCGCAGCCCTGGCCGCTCATCATCCACCCCGACCCGCAGTACGCCGTCGCGCACGGCGTCGTGCACTGGCCGGTCCAGCACCGGCAACCATAGCCGGCCTTCGCAGCCCGGCGCCTCCCAGTCGATGTCGAACCAGCCTGCGTGGCGGCTTCGACGCCCGTGCATCAGCACATCGCTCAACCAGTGGCTATGCGGGGATGCCGCCAGATGGTTGGGCACGATGTCCAGGATCAGACCCAGGCCATGCGAGCGCGCCGCGGTGGCCAGCTGGCGGAAGGCCGCTTCGCCGCCCAGCTGCGGATTGATGCTGGCCGGGTCGATGCCATCGTAGCCGTGTGTGGACCCCGGAACCGCAGCCGCGATCGGCGACAGGTAAAGGTGACTGACGCCCAGTGCGGCGTAATACGGCACCTGCGCTGCGGCCGCCTCCAGGTCGAAGCCTGCATGCACCTGCAGGCGCGCGGTGGCACGCAACCTCGTCATCGTCCTGCCCTGCGGCGCGTGCTGCTCAGGCGCGCCAGGCGCGCATCGGCGGCGGCACCGTCCCACGCCAGCGGCAACCGCCGTCGCCAGTTCGGATGTCCGCTGACGGTGCCTGGCAGGTTCACCTGCGCACGGCTGCCCAGCACATCTTCCAATGGCAGCAGCGCCAGCCGCGACGCTGCATGGGCAACCAGTGACTGCGCTCCGTCCTCCACGGTCGCGCCGTCACCACCGCAGACCGCGGCCAGCGCCTGCACATCCCGCGCGCGCGCGCGCAGTGCCGCCGGCAGGTCCTCCAGCTGACCCAGGCGGGCCCGCCAGCGCAGGTCGCGCCCGCGCAGCCAGCCGGCCAGTGGTGGCAGGTCGTGGGTGGACGGCATGGCCACCGCATCGCGGCGCCACTGCGGCGCCGGCAGGAAGCGCTCGCCGTTGCGGGCGAACGGCAGCACCTCGATGCCCAGGATGCCCCGGGCTGCCAGCCGCTGGCGGATGCCCGGCGGCACCACTCCCAGGTCTTCACCGATCAGCACGCAGCGATGCCGCCACGATTCCAGCACCAGCAGATTGATCAGATCATCGAATGGATAGCGCAGGTACACGCCCTGCCCGGCGCCGGCGCCGTGAGGCAGCACCCATAGCCGCTGCAGGCCGAGGATGTGGTCGATGCGCAGGCCGCCGCGGCCGGCCATCACGGCGCGCAGCACGCGGATGAACGGTTCAAAGCCCTCGCGATGCAACGCCAACGGTGACCAGCTGGTGATGCCCCAGGCCTGGCCGAGCGGATTGAACGCATCCGGCGGCGCACCCAGTTCAAGCCCCTGCAGCAGATCGGCGCCAGCGGTACGAGCCTCGATGCCCTGCGGTGCACAGCCCACGGCCAGATCGGCAATCAATCCGATCGAGGCGCCATCGTTGCGCAGCGCCGCGTGCACCTGTGCCCAGCCCTGCTGCGCCAGCCACTGCGCGAATGCATGGTCATCGGCGCTTCCGGTGACCCCGTCGGCGGCGTGCCGGCAATAGCGCAGCAGCGGTTCGCCCTGCGCATCGCGCCAGGCCTCGATCTGCTCGCACTGCGCCGGTGCCTGCTGCTGCAGCCAGTGGCGCACCTGTCGCAGCCAGCGCCACTTCAACGCCGCCGAGTGCGGCCAGTCGATGCGGCGCGCAGCGGTGGCGGCATCAACCGCCATCGCCAGCGCCTCGTCCTGGCGCAGCACGCTGTCGGCAGCCTCCGGCAGCACCTGCGGCAGGGATACCTGCAGCGGGTCGAGCCAGCGCCGGTCGCTGGGCGAATAGGGGCTGTGGCCCGGGCCGGGTGGCAAGCCGGCGTGCAGCGGACTCAACGCCAGTGCATCGCCTCCATGCCGCTGCAGCAGCTCACGCCACCGCGCACAGCCGGCGCTGTCACCGATGCCTGCATCGCCGCGGGCGCGCAGACTGTAGACCTGCGCCGACAGGCCCCAACCGCGCAGCATGCGCGGTGGCCACCAGGCTCGCGGCGGCGCCACCGCGACCGCCTGTTGCCGCCCGCCTTGGCGCCATTGCCAATAGCCCGGTTGATCCGGAACACGCCAGCCCCGCCGCGCATCAGGCCGTGCTGGCAGCTCGCGTCCCTGTTCATCCACCCAGCACGCCGCCCCCGTCGCCTCCGGCATCGCCAGTACCTGGCCACAGCAGGCGGTGAGCAAGCGGGGGCGCAGCGGCGCACCATCGCATTGCAGCCCGTCCAGCACCGCGCGAAGCACGTCCGGCGAGACTTCGCGCTCGACGCCGGCCACGTCGGTCCAGCGCTCCAGGAGACCTGCCCGGCGTGCCGCTTCCCGAACCGACGCATCCGTGCTCATGCCGCCACCCAGCACGCAACGACACTGCCGCCTGCCGGCAGCACACCGGCAATGTCGGGGCCCACAACGCGCTCGCCGGCCGGCAGCGCATGCGCCACGGGCCCTGGGCCCACATTGATCGCGATCCACCACTGGCCCGATGGCAGCTGCCAGCCAGCCTGCACCGCACCCTCACCAAGCACCCGCGCACCCAGCGACCGGGCCTGCAGCAGGCCGGGCTGCAGATAGCGCCTGCGCAGGGCCAGCAACCCGCCTGTGCAGCGCAGCCATTGCTGCGACCAGGGATCATCGCCGGGCGGCGGCGTGTACGAGCGCTGCAGGGTGGCCGGGTCGTTCGGGTCCGGAATACGCGCACGCGAGGCGGCGTCGGCGAAGGCACTGAAGCCGGAAAACTCGCGGCGACGGCCCTCGCGCACCGCCTCGTCCAGCGGCGGCGCATAGTCGGTGAAGAACAGGAACGGCGACCGCGCCTGCCACGGTTCCCCCATGAACAGCAGCGGGATCATCGGCGTCAGCAGGGTCAACGCCAGCGCCGCGCGCAGCCGCGCCGGGTCCACCAGCATCGACAGGCGCTCGCCGAAGGCACGGTTGCCCACCTGGTCGTGGTTCTGCGCGAATACAACGAAACGCGCGGGCGACAAGTCGCTGCTGGGTTCGCCGCGGGGACGGCCGCCCAGGTCAGGTTCACCCTGCCAGGCGAATCCTTCTGCCAGGCAGCGGGCCAGCAGTGCTTCGGCACGACCGGCATAGGCCGCGTAATAGCCTTCCTGCTCGCCGGTCAGCATCACGTGCAGCGCGTTGTGGAAGTCGTCGTTCCACTGCCCCTGATAGGCACCGCGCAACCACCGCGCCTGGTTGCGTTCGTTCTCCAGCACCAGGTGCGCGTGCGGCACCGCCGCGCGCACCTCGTCGGCCAGCTGCTGCAGGAAGCGGTCATCGTCGATGGCGTGCACCGCGTCCAGGCGCAGTCCGTCGAAGCCGTAGTCGCGCAACCACATCAGCGCATTGTCGATGAAGAAGCGGCGCACCCAGAGCTGGCGGAAGTCGATGGCCTCGCCCCAGGGGGTGCTGCGATCGTCACGGAAGAACGCCCGCGCGTAGCCACGCAGATGGTTGCCCTGCGGTCCGAAGTGGTTGTAGACCACATCCAGCAGCACCGACAGCCCTGCATCATGCGCCGCGCGGATGAAGGCCTTCAGCGCTGCCGGCCCGCCGTAGGCATGGGCCGGTGCGTAGGGGAACACACCGTCGTAACCCCAGTTGCGCCGGCCGGGAAACTGCGCGACCGGCATCAGTTCGATGGCGGTGATGCCCGTTGCAGCCAGCATCGGCAGCTGCGCGGTCAGTGCAGCGAGGCCGCCGCCTGCCTCGATGTGCACTTCACAGATGACCAGGTCCTGCCAGGCGGGTCCCTGCCACGTGGCCTGCGCCCTGCCCGTGTCCAGCACCACCGCGCTGTCGCCATCGACGCCGTCCGGCTGCCAGCGCGAGGCCGGATCGGGCACGTCCTGGCCCGAAGGGAGGCGGAACCGGTACCGGTCGCCATGCGAGGCCTGTGTCCGCAGCCAGTGGCAACCGTCCGGCTCGCGTTGCATCGGCCGCAGCGCGCCCTGCAGGCACAGGGTCATCGTGTCTGCGTCCGGCGCCCACACGCGGAACTCCACCCCCTCCCCGGCCGCACGCCAAGCGCCCAGACGCGGGGACGCTGTGGTCATGCATCAACCTGCAGGTACAGCGTGGACAGCGGCGGCAGGGTCAGCCGCAGCGACTGGGCGTGGCCATGCATCGGCCTTGGCTCGGTCTGCACCGCTCCGAGGTTGCCTGCATTGCCACCGCTGTAATGCGCGCTGTCGGTATTGAGACGTTCCGTCCAGCGCCCCGCGTGCGGCACGCCGACCCGGTAACCCTCACGCAGCACCGGGGTGAAGTTGCTCACCACCAGCAGGGTGCGGCCGCTGCCGGCAGGATCCCGGCGGATGAAGGCATACACGCTGTTGCGGCTGTCATCGGCCACGCTCCAGTCGAAACCGCGTTCATCGCGCTCGTCACGATGCAGCGCAGGTTCGGAGCGGAGCACGGCATTGAGGTCGCCCACCAGGCGCGACAGGCCCCGACCCTCACTGCTGGCCGCCTGTCCCCAGTCCAGTGCCGCATCGTGCGACCACTCATGTCCTTGGCCGAACTCGCCGCCCATGAACAGCAGTTTGCTGCCCGGGTGCGCCCACATGAAGCCGTAATACGCACGAAGCTGGGCCAGCCGCTGCGCCGGTTCGCCTGCCATCTTGGCCAGCAGCGCGCCCTTGCCATGCACCACCTCGTCATGCGACAGCGGAAGCACGAACCGTTCGGAGAAGGCGTAGACCAGGCCGAAGCTGATCTCGCTGTGGTGATGCTGGCGATGGACAGGATCGCGCGCCAGGTACTGCAGGGTGTCGTGCATCCAGCCCATGTTCCATTTGTGGGTGAAGCCAAGCCCGCCCTCCTCCACCGGCGCGGTCACCCCCGGCCACGCGGTGGATTCCTCGGCAATCACCAACACGTCCGGGACGCGCTCTCGCAGGGTCTGGTTCATCCGCCGCAGAAAGTCGACCGCCTGCAGGTTCTCTCGCCCGCCCTGCTCGTTGGGTATCCACTCACCCTCGGCACGGCTGTAATCCCGATACAGCATCGATGCCACAGCATCCACGCGCAGTCCGTCGATGTGGAACCGCTCCACCCACTCCAGGGCACTGCCGATCAGGTAGGCGGCCACTTCGTTGCGGCCATAGTTGTAGATCAGCGTGTCCCAGTCGGCGTGCACCCCTTCGCGCGGGTCGGCATGCTCGTACAACGCGGTTCCGTCGAAGCCGGCCAGGCCATGCGCGTCGTTCGGGAAGTGTGCGCTCACCCAGTCCACGATCACCCCCACTCCGGCCTGGTGGCAGCGATCCACGAAGCGCGCGAAGGCGTGCGGCGTCCCGTGGCGTGCCGTCGGTGCGTAGATGCCCAGCGGCTGATAGCCCCAGGAACCGCCGAAGGGATGCTCGCTGACCGGCAGCAGTTCGATATGGGTGAAGCCGAGTCCGGCCACGTACGGAATCAGCCGGTCGGCCAGGGCATCCCAGTCCAGCGGGGCGCCATCATCGCTGCGCTGCCAGGAGCCCGCATGCACCTCGTAGATGGACAGCGGCGCGCTGGCGCCCGCCTGGCGCCGGGCCGCCCTCCAACCCTCGTCATGCCACTGCATCGGCGCCGCCGAAGGCACCCGTGAGGCGGTGGCCGGTGGCCGCTCGGCCCAGCGCGCCATCGGGTCGAACTTGTCAGGCATCACCTGGCCATCAGCCCCGACAATGCGGAACTTGTAGCGGGCACCGGCCTGTACGCCGGGCAGGAACAGTTCCCACACGCCAGCAGCGTGGCGCAGCCGCATCGGATGGCGTCGGCCATCCCATCCGTTGAAATCGCCGACCACGGCGACCCGTCGCGCATTGGGGGCCCACACCGCGAAGCGCACGCCGGCGATCCCCTGCACCTGCATCGGGACCGCGCCCAGCTGGCGCGCCGCATCGGCATCACCGGCATGGAAGCGTTGCAGCAACGCTTCGTCCAGCAGCGGACCGAAGGCATAGGCATCGTGCACCTGCTCCACACCCTGCTCGAAATGCAGGGCAAGCAGCGGCACCGCCGCTTCACCGGCGGCGCCCTCGAACAGGCCGGGCAAGGGGCCCGGGTGCAGATCCCAGCGCCGTCCGTCGTCTCCGATCACCTCGACGCGCTGCGCGTGCGGCACCAGCACGCGCAGCCGACGTTCACCCTCGCGCTGGCGGTGCGGGCCCAGCCAGGCAAATGCATCTACAGGGCGGGCATGGACGAGGTCCTCCAGCGCCGGCGCGATGCGGTGATCCAGTGCGGCGTCCGCAGTGGTGTCGTCCTCAAGAGCGTCCAGATGCAGGCTGTCGTGGCTCATGCGGCCACCTGGCAGGTCTGCTGGTACAGCGCCAGATAGGCGCGCCCGGCCGCATCCCAGCCGCCCGGCCGCAGCATGGCGGCGCGGCGCATGGCCTGCAGCAGGCCCGGCAGACGGAAGGTGCGCATCGCCCGCTCCACGCAGCGGCGCAGGCCATCGGCATTGGCACCGTGGAACAGGAAGCCGGTCACGCCATCCTCGACGGTGTCCACCAGCCCGCCCGTCGCATGCGCGACCGGCAGGCAGCCGAAGCGCTGCGCGTACATCTGGCTGAGCCCGCAGGGTTCAAAACGCGAAGGCATCAGCAGGAAATCGGCGCCGGCGAACATCTGACGCGCCAGCGCTTCCTCGAACCCGATGAATGCACCCACCCGCCCCGGGTAGCGCCGGGCCAGCGCCTGCACCTGTGCTTCCACCTGCGGCTCGCCGCCGCCGATGATGACCAGCTGCCCGCCGGCCGCGACGATCTGTGGCGCCACGTCACAGGTGATGTCCAGGCCCTTCTGGTGCACCAGGCGGGAAACCACCGCGAACAGGGGACCGGTCGAGGGCGCCAGGCCGAACGCCCTGCGCACCGCATGTGCGTTGGTCGCGCGTCCGGTCCATTCGCCGATGCCGAAGTGCGCCTTGAGGTGGATGTCGCGTCGTGGATCCCAACTGGCGTCTATGCCGTTGACGATGCCGCTCAGGTGACCGCCGGCGGCGCGACGGGCCAGCAGGTCATGCAGCCCGCATCCATCATCCGGGGCGGTGATCTGCTGTGCGTAGCGCAGGCTGACCGTGTTCAGCCGCGTGGCGTTGGTGATGCCGCCCTGCAGGAATGACATCTGTCCGTGGAAGTGCAGTTCATCCAGGTGCGCGGCCGGTACGCCCAGCACCGGCGCAAGCGCATACGGGAACAGGCCCTGGTACGCCAGGTTGTGGATCGTCAGCAGGGTCGGCACGGCCGTCCGGTCCCAACGCACGTAGGCGGCGGCCATGGCCACCGGCCAGTCATTCAGGTGCAGCAGCTGCGGTGACCAGTCCAGCCCGGCACGCCCGGCCGCGATCTCCGCAGCCGCGTGTGACAGCGTAGCGAAGCGAACCGCGTTGTCCTTCCACTCCTGTCCCTGCCCATCCACGTAGGGCGATCCTTCCCGCTCATACAGCTCAGGCGAGAGCAGCACGTAGATCGGCAGGCCGTCAGCCTGCACCGCCATGCCGATGGTGCACGCAGGCAGGCCGGCCCGCTGGCTGACCTGTCCCACCGGCCGCAGCTGCGGCAGGCGCTGCAGCACCTCCGGGTAGCCGGGCAGCAGCACGCGCGAATCACACGCGCTGCGCACCGCACGTGGCAGGGCCGCGGCCACATCGCCCAGGCCTCCGGCCTTGATGAAGTCGGCCATCTCGGTCGCGACAAACAGCACGCGCTGTACCAGTTCCGGCAGCTGCAACGGCTGCGAGTGGCCACGGCGGGTCCCGATCGGTACAGGCGCAGCGGGAGGCGTCGCAACGGGTGAAGCGGACTGGGCGGCGCGGGCCATGGGGATGATCTCGGCAGTGTTCAGGCAGACGGACGCCAACGGCGCCCCGGACGGGCGCTGAAGCGGAGAGGGAAGTCGACGCAGAACGTGGGGGACGTCAGCGAGAGGCTCAGAGGGACAATAGCCCCGCATGCGATCAATCGGCCGTGAAGCCCTGGCGATTTCTTTGTGACAACGCGTCATGAGCTGAGTACGCATGCCGCGTTCATCGCCCCGTGGATGCCGCCCGCACAGGGCATGTACCCGGGTACCGTGCACGCGCTACACCGTGGCTGGGGGTGGATGCGATCGCGGTCGGGCGCCCCATGCGACATCCCGTCGCAGGCCATCCCTGCCTCCGCCTTGACCAATGTCAAACCGGCCGTCGGCACACGGGGGTATCTCTATGCAGGACCCGAACACGCCGGTGTTTCCGGCAGCCACAAGGACCCTGCAATGCGCTACACCCCCGACAACACCCAGCTCCTGAACGCCCTGCAGAAGGTCATGGTGATCTCCACCACCGACCTGCAGGGCAACATCACCTACGCCAATGATCTGTTCTGCACGCTCACCGGCTTCGCCCGCGAAGAACTGATCGGCCAGCCGCACAGCATCGTGCGCCATCCGGACGTGCCCAAGGCCGTCTACAAGGACATGTGGGACACGATCAAGGCCGGCGGCATCTGGACCGGCATCGTGCCGAACCTGGGCAAGGGTGGCGTGCTCTACGTGGTCGACACCACCGTGCAGCCGCTGTTCGACGCCGAAGGCAACATCACCGCGTACATCAGCATCCGCCGCGTGGTGAACGACCTGATGCAGGACTTCGAGCAGGTCGAGTTCAGCAAGGAAAAATTCGACGACTTCTACGAGGCTGCGTGAACGCCGTCGTTGCCGCACCGGTTCGCCGCCTGCTGGTGGGTTTCGCCTCCGAATCGGGCAATGCCCGCGCCCTGGCCCAGCGCCTGGGCGCGGACCCGGGCCTGCAAGCGCTCGCGCCGCAGGTGCTGCCGTTCAACGACATTGACGTTGCCAGCCTGGGCGACGGCGACGTGCTGCTGGCGATCTCCAGCTCGTTCGGCGACGGCGAGCCGCCCGCGAACGGCGAACGCTTCTTCCAGAGCGTGTGCCAGACCGGGGCGCTGCCCGGCCTGCGCTACGCGGTGTTCGGCCTGGGCGATACCGGCTACCCTCGATTCTGCGGCTTCACCCGAGCGCTGGACGCGGCGCTGAGCGAACGCCACGCGCAGCCGCTGCTGCGACGGGTCGATGCCGATCTCGGCTATGAGCAGTTCTTCGAGCAGTGGCAGCCGGTGCTCCGCCAGGTACTCGAGGGCAATACCGCCGCCGGCCAGGATCTGCATCTGCAGGTTACCGCCTACGGCGACGACAATGCCTTCGCCGCGCCCATCGTCGAGCGCCGCCGCATCAACCGCAGTGATCCAGCCGCGTGGCACCTGCAGCTGGATATCGCCGGCAGCGGCATGGCCTACCGCGCCGGCGACACCGTGCATGTGCTGCCGGACCGCGACCCCGCGCTGCTGCAGGCCCTTGCCACCTGGTACGGCGACAATGCGGCCATCGCCATGCTGCAGGACCGCGAACTGCGGCTGCTGGGCAGGGGTGTGCTGCGCGAGCTGGCCAGGCTGGGCGACAGCGAGCGGTTGAAGTCGCTGCTCAAGGTCAGCCAGAAGCGCGAGCTGGATGCCTACCTGCACGGTCTGGACCTGCTGGATGTCCTGCAGGACCACGCCCGCCCGGACCGCGTACCGCTGGCCAGGCTGCGCGACATCCTGTCAGCGCGCCTGCCACGTGCCTACTCGATCGCCTCGCATCCCAGCAACGGCCAGCTGAGCCTGTGCATACGCGAAGTGCGCTACACCCTGCGCGGCCGCGAGCGTTCCGGTACCGCCACCGGCAGCCTGCTGCGGGGCAGCAGCCACGCCCGCGTGTACTGCCGCGCCAATCCCGGCTTCCATCTGGCCGACACCGGCAGCGCGCCCCTGCTGCTGATCGGCACCGGCACCGGCATCGCGCCGCTGATCGGCCTGGTGCAGCAGGTGCAGGCCAACGGCTGCGGACGCGAGCTGCATCTTGTGTTCGGCGAGAAGCACCGCGAACACGATTACCTGTATCGCGAGCAGTTGCAGGACTGGCATGCGCGTGGCGTGCTCGCCGGCCTGCATCCTGCCTTCTCGCGCGACGGAACCGAGAAAGTGTATGTGCAGCATGTGCTTCGGCAGCGCGCCCAGGACGTGCGGCAGGTGCTGGCCCGCGGCGGGCATCTGTACGTGTGCGGCAACAAGCGCCACCTGGAAGACGCGGTGCGCGAGGCCATCGACGCCATTGGCGGCCAGGGGCATTGGGAGCTGCTGCGCGGGGAGGGCCGCATTCACTGCGAGCTGTACTGACCCGCACCGATCCGGCCGGGCGTGGCCCGGCACGAGCGCATGCATCAATCGCCGACGACCCGGCCGTCCGCCATGTGCGCGACCTGCTGGCCGAACACGACCGCATCCTGAGGATCGTGGCTGATCAGCAGCAGCGGAATGCCGGTACTGTCCAGCACCGCCGCCAGCTCCTCGCGCAGGTGCTGGCGCAGGTCGTGGTCCAGCGCAGCGAACGGCTCGTCCAGCAGCAGTGCCTGCGGCTGGGTCACCATGACCCGCGCCAGGGCCGTACGCTGCCGCTGGCCGCCGGAGATCTGCGACGGCAGCAGATCGCCCACGTGGTCGATACGGAACGCCTGCAGCCACTGCTCGACGAGGTCGAAGCGCTGGCCACGGCGTGGATTGAACCACCCCCGCTGCAGCCCGAACGCCACGTTCTGGCGCACGCTCAGGTGGGGGAACAGCGCATAGTCCTGGAACACGTAGCCCAGGCGACGCCGCTGCGGTGGCAGGTCGACCCGCGCCCGGGAATCGAACAGCACCTGCCCCTGCAGCGTTACATGGCCCTGTCCGGGACGCAGCAGCCCGGCCACGGCCTTCAGCGTCAGGCTTTTGCCTGCCCCGGACGGGCCGAACACCACCACCTGGCGCTGCGTGCACTGCAGCGTGACGTCCAGTTCGAAGACCTGGCCCGCGGCCTGCATCCGGCGCTGCACCTTCAGGTCAAGCCACATCGCGCAGCTCCCTGCGATGCCCGCCCACCAGGCGTGCTGCCAGCAACAGGATGACGATGCACACCACCGACGTCAGGATCACCAGCGCGTTGGCCCTGCCGTCCTGCCCTGCCTGTACCGCCTCGTAGATGGCGATCGACAGCGTCTGCGTACGGCCCGGGATGCTGCCGGCCACCATCAGCGTCGCGCCGAACTCGCCCATCGCCCGGGCAAATGCCAGCAGGAGGCCGGCGAGAATGCCGCGCCAGGCCAGCGGCAGCGTAATGCGGAAGAACACTGCCGCCTCCGACACGCCGAGCGTGCGCGCGGCCTGCTCCAGCTGCCCGTCCACATCCTCGAACGCCGCGCGTGCCGGCTTGAATACCAGCGGCAGCGAAGCCACAGCCGCAGCGATCACTGCCGCCTGCCAGGTAAAGATCAGGTTGATGCCGAACCACGACTGCAACCACGCGCCAATGGGACCGTTGCGCCCTATCAGCACCAGCAGGTAATAGCCGAGCACCGTCGGCGGCAGCACCATCGGCAGGGTCAGCAGCGAATCCAGCAGTTCGCGGCCGGGAAAGCGCCGACGCGCCAGCAACGCCCCCAATCCAACGCCCAGCACCAGATTGATCGCCGTGGCCCAGCCGGCGACCTTCAGCGACAACCCCAGCGCGCTCCAGTCCAGGTCCATCCGTCAGGGCTTGCCGAACCCGTGCCTGGCGAGGATCGCCTGGCCTTGTGCCGACCGCACGAAGGCGGCGAAGCGCCTGGCTTCGGCTGGCTGCGTGCTGGCCCGGGTCACCGCCAGCGGATAGGCGATGCGCCCGGACACCGGCACTGCGAAGGCACGACGCACGCGGCCGGCCATGGCCTGTGCGTCGGTGGCGTAGACGAAACCGGCCTCCACTTCGCCGCGCGCCACGTAATCCAGCGACTGGCGCACGTTCTGCGTGGTGACGATCCTGCTCTGCACCGACGGCCACAGGCCCGCTGCTTCCAGCGCGCCCTTGGCATAGCGGCCGACCGGCACGCTGTCCGGGTTGCCCAGCGCGAGGCGCCGCACGTCGGCACCCGCGAGATCCTTCAGGCTGCGCGGCCCGCCCCTGGTCTGCGGCGGCACCACCACCCACAGCGCGTTCACCGCGAACACCTCGCGGGTACCGGCAGCCAGCAGACCCTGCTGCTGTGCCTGATCCATGGTGACTTCGTCGGCTGAAGCAAACACATCGACCGGCGCGCCCCGGCTGATCTGCTGCAGCAGCACGCCGGAGGCGGCGAAGTTGAAATCGACCCGGGCGCCGGGATGGGCCTTCTCATAGGCGGCACCGAGTTCACGGAAGCTCTCGGTCAGGCTCGACGCCGCCGATACCGTCAGTTCGGCCGCGTACGCCGGCAGCGACACCAGCACCCCCAGCACCACCAGTCCCGCTCGCATCATCGTCGGCTCCCGGCCAGATTCAGTTCGGATCGGATTCATCGGCCGATGCCAGCATCGCCAGGCGCTCGGGCTGCAACAACAGGATCTCCCGCTGCCTGACCTCGATGATCCCATCATCGCTCAGCCGGCGCAGCACGCGGCTGGCGGTTTCCGGTGCCATCCGCAGGTAATTGGCGATCTCGGTGCGTGCCATCGTCAGGTTGAACCGGGTGGCGGAGAACCCGCGGCGTGCGTAGCGCTCGGACAAGTCCAGCAGGAACGCGGCCATCCGCTCTTCGGTGCGATGGTTGGCCGCCAGCAGGGCGACCTTGCCGATCTCCGCACTGAGCAGGCTGAACAGCCGCGCCTGCAGGCCCGGCATGCGGGTGGCCAGCAGGCTCAGCCTGGGGAATGAGATCCGGCACAGGTACACGGTATCCAGCGCCACGGCATTGCAGGGAAAGCGTGCCTCATGGATCGCGTTCAGGCCGATCACCTCACCGGGCAGACTGAAACCGAGCACCTGCTCGTTGCCCTGGCTGTCATCGACAAACGTCTTGACCATGCCGGCACGCACCGCCGCGATCGAATCGAACGACTCCCCGGCGCGGAAGATGTAGTCGCCCGCGTGGAACGGGCCGACATGGTCGACCAGCACATGCAGTTCACCCAGCGCGGCCTTGTCATAGCCCTGCGACGTGCAGGCATCGGAGAATGCACAGGTACTGCAGAAGTGCAGCGCATCGCCGTCATCGGCAGCGGCGGGGTTCGGCGTCGCCGCGCCCTGGCGAACCTGTGGGGACGGAGTGGAGAACATCACGGAATGCCTGGATGAAGGCCTTCATCATACGGCAGGCGTGCCACGGCCGGTCTCACGGCGGCGGACGCTGCCCCGGCCGCTGATGGCCGCGCTGACGCATGCTGTCGCGCACATCCACGTCGAACTGAAGCTGCAACGAACTGTCATCATCCAGCGCGATGGAAAATTCCAGCCCATCACGCGACGGCAGGCGTGCTGCCAGCCCCTGCACAGCATCGCGCGGCAGCACCAGCCGGCAGACCGTGCCACCGTCCAGCAGCACCGCCTGGTCGCCCCCATGCAGCGACAACGCGGTCCCCCACCCGCCCGTGCCACCAAACCGGGTCAGATTCTCCAGCGAGTCACCGGCCAGCAGTGCGGCCAGTTCCTCTTCATCGACACGCAGGCGCATGGATTGCCGCTGCAGCTGGACTTTCATGTTGCGATGGACTCCCAGTCGGCCCCGGTATTGCAGTTGAACAGCACGGCACGCTCATTCTCCGGCAACGGCAGCGCCGTCGCCCCCAGTCGCTCCTGCAGCGCACGCAGCGAACGCCGCGCCAGTGGATCTTCGATCAAGGTCCGCAGGGCCCGCCGGCAATGATCATCGATCTGCAGACACATCGGCAATGGCTCGCCGGCGAACACGCTGCAGGCGGAAGGCGTCCCGTGCAGCCGATGCAGCAGGGCGCCGGTCAACCTGGGCATGTCCACCGGCACCACCCACGCAACGGTATCCGGCATGGCCAGAGACACGCTGTAAAGCCCGCCCAGCGGGCCACAGCGCGCGACCTGGTCGGGGATGCCATCGAAGGCAGGATAGTCACCACTCACCCACACCCGCTGCGCGCCGGCCTCGATCAACACCTCACGCATGTGTTCAAGAAGGGTGCGCCCGCGCCAGGGCAGCAGCGCCTTGTCGCGGCCCATGCGGCTGGACAGGCCTCCAGCCAGCACGATGCCGTCAATGGCCGTGCTCGTGGTCATGGCCATGTGCGGGCGTGCTGTCCGCATGGCACAGGCTGCAGCCCTCGCTCCAGGCGCTGTCGCCATCCTCGTAGTGTTCCTGCTTCCAGATCGGGCACTGGTGCTTCACCGCTTCGATCAGCTGCCGGCACGCGCGGAATGCTTCATCCCGGTGCGGGCTGCCGGCGGCCACCACCACGGCCACGTCGCCGATGCCCAGCCGCCCCCTGGCATGCGCCACATACAGCTTCAGGCGCGGCCCGAACGCCGCCTCCACCTCGGCCGCCAGGCGCTGGATTTCGTTCAGCACCAGCGGCTCGAACAGATCGTAGGTGATGCCCATGACCACCCGGCCGACGTTCACGTCACGTACCTTGCCGATGAACACGTCGATACCGCCGAAACCCGGGTCGGACACCGCGGAGATCCCTTCCGCCGGGTCGATCACTCCGTGCGCCCGATCCACCACCTTCGCAATCGCTTTCGCGTCCATCGCTCAGCCCCCGCTCACCGGCGGCAGGATGGCCACGCGGCCATCCTCCGGCAGCACATCGTGATCGCGCAGCACGCGCTGCTGGTCGGCGAAGGCCGAATAGTCCAGCAGGCCGACGCGGAAACCGGGCCAACGCACCGGCAGCAGCTCGCGCAGCGCCTGGCGCAGGTCGGCCACGGTCGCACCCGGCACCTGCAGCGTGATCTCCCGACGCTCATCCAGATCGGAAAACGCACCGAACAACTGCAACGTCACCTGTTTCATTCCCACTCCCTGCCCGTCAGCCGCACCGGGTCGGCGTGGCCCCAGCCCTGTACGCGCACGGCGCTGCCGGCCGGAACCAGATCGCCCTCGTCCTCCAGCACCACCCAGGCGTTGGCCTGCACCATGGACATCAGACGGAACGATTCCTGTCCGGACAGCACCCTCGCACTCAGCTGGCCCTGCTCGTCCAGCTCCACCCGCGCACGGGCGTGGACGCGCAGGCCGGGCGGCTTGCGCACCATCGCCTGCAGGGGAAGCCGCAGCACCGGTTCCTGCGCCAGCCCCAGCAGCCGGCGCAGTACAGGCTCGACAAAGAACCGCTGCCCCACTGCCGCCGACACCGGGTTGCCCGGCAGGCCGAAATACAGCGCACCGTCGGGCAGTACCGCAAACAGCAGCGGCTTGCCCGGACGGATCGCCACCTTGTGGAACACGATGCGCGCCCCGCGTGCGCGCAGTGCGTCGGGCACGAAATCGTAACGGCCCGCAGAGACCGCACCGGTACTGACCAGCACCCGCGCCCCCGCCGCCAGCGCATTGTCCAGCGCTGCATCGAACGCGGCCACATCATCACCGACGGTGCCCTGCCACACCACCTCAGCTCCGGCCGCGTGCAGCCGACCGACCAGGTAGGGGCGGTTGCTGTCACGGATCTGCCCGGACTCCAGCGCCTGCGCCGCCTCGCTCACCAGTTCCTTGCCGGTGGCAATCACCGCCACCGCCGGTCGCGACATCACCACCACCTCGCCAACGCCAAGGGCGTGCAGCAGGGTCCGTGCGTTGATATCCACCATCTGTCCGGCCCGCAGCACGCACTCGCCTTCGGCTACGTCCTCGCCCCGCAGACGCACGTTCTGGCCCGGCCTGACCACGCTCTTCAACGCGATCCGGGTTGGCCGGCCCGCTTCGCTGGCGAGGATCTGCACGTTCTCGATCGGTACCACCGTGTCCAGGCCACCCGGCATGCGCGCGCCGGTCATGATTTCCCAGGCGCCCTCGCCGCCTTCGGCATCGCCATCACCCGCCGCCTGCCAGCCCTGCACCGTGAATTCGGTACCGGACTCGAACGCCGCCCCGTTGGCGCGCAGCGCAAAACCGTCCATCGCCGAATTGTCGAACGGCGGCAACGCCTGCGCGCTGTGGATGTCACTGGCCAGGGTGCGACCTGCGGCCTCCTGCAGGGGCAGACGCTCGGCGGGAAGCGGCGTGGCCGCCTCCAGCAGGTGCTGCAGTGCTTCACTGTAGAGAATCACGCGTGGTCACCCCCTTCGACCATCGCCAGGGCGTGGCCGAGCACCGGCGCCAGGATGTCCAGGCACTGCGCTGCCGCCTTCGGGCTGCCGGGCAGCGCGAACACCAGCATGCTGCCCAGTTGCACCACCTCGGCGCGGCTCAGCCAGGCCATCGGCGTGTGCTGCGCGCTCAGCGCACGGACCATCTGCGCCAGGCCATGCACCGGCCGCGCGTTCAACGAACGCAGCGCCTCCGGGGTGAGGTCGCGCGGGCCCAGACCGGTGCCGCCGGTGCACAGGCACAGGCGCACGCCGTCGGCGGCCAATGCCTGCAGGCGACCTGCCAACGGCTCGATGCCATCGGGCAGCACATCGGCAGCCACCACCTCGCCGCCCAGCTTGTCCAGGCCGGCCACCAGGGTCGGGCCAGAGACATCCTCATAAGCGCCTGCGCTGGCACGGTCGCTCAGCGTGATCACCGCGCAGGCCGCGCCTTCCAGGCCCTTCGGCGCCCGCGGTCTGAAGCGTGCGCGCTCGGCATCCTCCATGCCATCAGGATGCAGCCAAAGCCCGCGCTTGCCGCCTTCCTTGAACAGCAGGCGGATGCCTTCGATGCGCAGCGCCGGTTCCACCGGCTTGCTCAGGTCGTACAGGGTCAGCAGCGCCGCGTTGACGCCGGCCAGCGCTTCCATTTCCACACCGGTACGCGCCTCGCTGGCACACTCGCACCAGACCCGGATGGCGTGCCGTTCCGGCACCGGCGCGCAGACTACCTGCACCAGCTCCAGCGGCAGCGGATGGCACAGTGGCATCAGCATCGACGCCATCTTCGCCCCCTGCAGGCCGGCGATCTCGGCCATGACCAGCGCATCGCCCTTCGGCAGGCGACGCTCGACGATCAACGGGTACGCCAGCGGACCGGCATGCAGCTCGCCCACCGCCACCGCCCGCCGGCGACTGATGCGCTTGTTGCGGACATCGGCCATATGGAAGGCCGCGTTCAGGTCCCCACTCATCGTGTTGCTCATCCTCCGATGGAAGCCAGGTGCGGGGTCAGCCCGGTCCGGCCCTGGTGCAGGTCATGCCCGGCCGCTTTCAGGCCAAGCTGGGTGGTGATGCGCGCCAGCAGCGCGTCATGGTCGTCATCGTGCTGCAGCAGCGGGCGCAGCGGCACGCCGAAGTCGCCGAACAGGCACAGCCGCAAGTCTCCCCTGGCGGTTACCCGCAAGCGGTTGCAGCCCTTGCAGAAATCGCGCGAGTACGGCGCGATGATGCCGATGCTGCCGCGATGGTCCGGATGGCCGAACTCGCGCGCCGGGCCGGCATCGGCCGCCCGTGCGCGCTCGCGCCAGCCGGCAGCCAGCAACTGATCGATCACCCCGTCGGCACGCAGGTGATGCTGCTGGAAATAGGCTTCGTTGTCGCCGGTGCGCATCAGTTCGATGAAGCGCACGCTGACGGGACGGTCGCGCAGGTACGCCATCCACTGCGGCAGCTCATCGTCGTTGAGGCCGCGAAGCAGCACCGCGTTGAGCTTGATCGACGACAGGCCCAGCGCCTGCGCCAGTGCCAGGCCCTGCTCGATCTCCGGCAGGCGGTCATGCCCGGTGATCGCGGCAAAACGCTCGCGCCGCAGACTGTCCATGCTGACGTTCAGCGCAGTCAGGCCGGCGCGGTGCCAACCCGGCAGGCGACGCGGCAACTGCGTGCCGTTGGTGGTGATGGCCACTTTGCCGATACCCGGCACCGCCGCCACGGCCGCGATGATGTCATCAAGATCCTTGCGCAGGCTGGGCTCGCCACCGGTCAGCCGGATCTTGCTCATGCCCAGCGCCGCGAAGGCGCGGACCAGGCGGCTGATCTCCTCGACCTGCAGGAAACGCGGGCGGCCATCGGCCTGGTACCCCTCCGGCAGGCAATAGCCACAACGGAAGTTGCAGGCTTCCGTCAACGACAGGCGCAGGTACGGAAAGCTGCGTCCGAAACCGTCGGTGAGTTGGCTCATGGCTGGTCCACCTTCTTGCTCCACCGTCCTGCCTGTTGCCGCGTGATGCCGGCGCATCACAGCATGCAGCCTGCGCTGCCACGGGAGTGTGACTGGGCCCATCATGAACGATTTCCAGCAACGGGTGCACGCTGCCGGGCAACAGGAAGAACCGCGACCCGTGTCCGGATGGAGGCGAGCCGGGCTGGGCGGGCCGCCCACCGGGCTGGCGGCCGAGCGTTTACCTGCGGGCGGATCGTGCGCGCTTGCCGCCGTTGTGCTGCGCAGCCGCGCGGCTCTGGGCGAACTCGGGGAAGGTCTGCTCGATCGGGTCCACGTCCGGCAGGATGTAGAACACCCCGCCCCGCTCGAAGGTGGAACGGATGATGCGTTCGTAGAACTCCGGCGAAACGTTGATGCAGCCGTGGGTAACGCGGTTGTCGTCCGGCGACGGCGATGCCAGGCGCTCGACACGCCTCTCTGCTGGAACGCCGGTCGCGGTCGGATGGATGGAGACTGCGGACTCGTAGTCCACCCACAGCACCCGCCCTGCATCGATCGAAGGGCCGTAGCCGCCCACGAAGCGACCCGCAGGCGTGGTGCGGTCCCGTCCCGGGATGGCACGCAGGGCGAGACCTGCAACGCCGGGCGCGGTGTGGTCGCCGGTCGCTGAACCAAACAATGCAGGGGCCGCGCCACGCAGCCGGCCGTCGCCACCGAACACCAGGATCTGTGCGGCGGCCTTGTCCATGACTGCGAACGGATAGCCCTGGCTGTCCTTGGACGCCACGACCCAGCCCGCCAGTTCGATCACGGTTTCGGAGACATCCTGGCCGGGCGGCAGTTCATCAACGGCAGCCGACGGTGGCGCGACGGCATCTTCTGCATTGACGACACCGACCACCAGGAACGCCAACGCCACTGCCAGAGCAGCGCGATGGGCGCGGCGTGCAAGGGAGGAGTGGGTATGGATGGGAGCGTTCCTCGAAAGCTGTGTTACGGGAGGACACCAGTGGCCGCTGCGGCCACTGGGCCCCTGACTCGGATGTACAGGCTACAGGGGGGTCAGCCGCGCGGGGTGCGGCGAGGTGCCCGTTCAAGCTGCTGGACGCGGCCCTCGATCTGATCCAGACGCTGGTTGGCCTGCTGCGCCGACTGATTGGCCGACTCGGCGCTCTGCGCCGCACCCTGCACCTTCACATCAAGCTGGTCGAGCCGCGAGTTGATCGTTGCGAAATCGTCCTTGTAGGTGGCGCAGGCCCCAAGGCCTACGGTGGCGACAATCGCCACACCGAGCGTACGAGCCATCATCAGGTGCTGCTTGGTAAGAATCATTCCACTCCCTCCTTCGTCTGGGGTGTCTGGAATATAGCGGCGTTTCGGCCCACTCTCCGATTGGCTTTCAGCTGCAATTGGAAGACGTGGATGCGGCGTGAAGACGCCGTCTCAACTACGTCGCCAAGCCAATCCGGCGGCAATCGCCAAGGATGCCGCGATCACCAGCGAGGCCAGCACGAAGGCGGTGCGCACGTCCGCGGGTGCTGCCGTGTCAGGCGCGACCGCGAAGAACACACCGCCCACCAACGCCACCGAGAGCGCCGCACTGATCTGCAGTGTCGCACTCACGATGCCTGCGGCCAGACCCGCGTGGCGGGCATCCACATGGTCCACGCTCTGCTTCACCAGCGCGGGAAGCGCGATGCCCTGTCCTGCGCCGATCAGAAACAACGGAAGCGGCAGCCACGACGGCATGTCCAGCAGCGCGAGGGCTGCGACCGCCAGCAGGCCCGCAACCTCCATCACCATCCCGTGCGATGCACCCTGTGCGGCCAGGCGCCGGAACGCTGGACCACACAGCGGTCCGAGAAGGAAGCCCAGCCCCAACGGCAGGATCGCCAGCCCCGCCGACGCGCTGCTGCGCCCCAGCGCGGACTGCTGATACACCGCGAAGACGAGAAAGAACGCGGCCAACGCGTAGAAGAAGAATGTCGCTGACAGACTGCGCCTCAACCCGCGTATCTGCAGCAGCGACGGCAACACCAGCGGCATCTGCCCACGCCCCACGCATCGCTGCTCATGCTTCCAGAACAGCAGCAGCAGGGGGCCGCTTGCCAGCAGCAGTCCTACGCACCACCACGGCCACTGGCGCTGGCGGCCCTCGATGATCGGTACCACCAGCGCCAGCAACGACGCCGCCAGCGCCACCGCTCCGACAGCGTCCAGCCGCGCCCCCTGGCGGGCGCGCGACTCGCGCAGCAGCAGGAATGCAGCCGGCACGGCAGCTGCGATGATGGGAATATTGATGAGGAATACGCTCCTCCACCCTGTTCCCCACAGATCGGCTGTGACCAGCACACCGCCGAGCAGTTGCCCGCCCACCGAGGCGAGGCCGAAGGTGGCGCCATACAGGCCAAGCGCACGGCGCTTTTCGCTGTCCGGGAACAGGGCATGGATCGACGCCAATGACTGCGGGGCCATCAGCGCGGCCGACATCCCCTGCAGCAGTCGTCCGGCCACCATCACTTCAGCCGCAGGCGCCAGGCCACACAGCGCCGACGCCAGGCCAAACGCCAGCATGCCTGCGATGAACACCCGTTTCCTGCCATAGATGTCGCCGAGCCGGCCTCCGAGGATAAGCGTCACCGCGTAGGCCGTGGCGTAGACCGAGATGACCAGCTGCGAGACATCCGGCGGCGCGTGCAGATCGACACGGATGGCCGGCAACGCGACATTGACGATGAAGAAGTCGAGCGGCGGCAGCAGCGTACCTGTCAGCAGTACAGCCAATGCCATCCAACGGCGCGGATCGGGCGATACGACGCCCACTGCATCAGCCGGCAGATTCATGTCGGCCCCCACTCAGCGCATGCCGCCTGAGGCAAGCACGGTGTCGCCGCTTATCCATCGCGCATCATCCGAGGCGAGAAACGCAACGATCGGCGCCACGTCCAGTACTTGGCCTGTCCGGCCCAAGGGTGTCTGCGCCAGATTCCAGGCCTGGAACCCGGAATCGACGACTCCCGCGGCGTGCGTGCCCTCGGTTTCGATCAGGCCGGGATTGACCGCGTTGACACGGATACCGCGCGGACCAAGCTCCCTGGACAACACGCCGGTGATGGCGTCCATCGCGCCCTTCGAACCGGTGTAGATGGCGCTGTCCACCGGCAGGATGCGGGTCACGAATGAACTGATGTTGATGATGCTTGCACCGGGCCGCAGATGGGGAACCGCGGCGGCAGTGACCAGCAGCGGGCCCAGCACGTTGATGTCGAACTGGTGGCGATAGAGGGCCTCGGTGGTGTCCTCGATCTTCGCGAACCGGTACACGCCCGAGTTGTTCACCACCACATCCAGCCTGCCGAACGCATCCAGGGCCGTGGCCACCAGTGCATCGACCTCGCGTGCGTCACGCACATCGGCGCGCACCGCCAGCGCCCGGCCCCCGGCGGCCTCGATATCGGCAACGACCTGTTCGGCGCACTCCCGGCTCGAGGCATAGTTGACGATGACGCTGGCGCCGTCGGCCGCCAGTCGCCGGGCAACCGCGGCGCCAATGCCCTTCGAAGCGCCGGTGACCAGCGCGACCTTGTCTTTCAGCGTGTTCATATCAAGCGGATCCAGTTTCAGGGGAGTCGGTCAGTGCGACCGGGGCCCATGCTGGACCTTTCAAACTTGTATGTGGACTGACACTGATGCACATTTGGCGTACATTTTTGAACGAGCACGATCATGGAATGGGGTGATGTCCGTGTCTTCCTGGCGATCGTGCGGGGCGGGTCGCTGGGCGAGGCGGCGCGTCGTCTTGGTGTCAGCCATCCCACGGTGGGCCGCCGGTTGAAGGCCCTTGAACAGCACGCCCGGCAGCCGCTGCTGCGGCGGACGCGGGACGGGCTGGTCACCACCGATGCCGGTGATGCGGTGCTGGCCCTGGCCGAAGCCATGGAAAACTCCGCCCTGGCCATGGAGCGGCGCCTGGAAGGCAGCCCGGGCCGGCTGGAAGGCATCCTGCGCATTTCGAGCGCGGACTGGTTCGCCTGCCACGTGCTGACGCCCGTGCTGGCCGAACTGGTACGCCGGCACCCGGCGGTGGTTCCGGAACTGATCGCCAGCTATCGACTGCTGGACCTGTCGCGCCGCGATGCCGACGTCGCGTTCCGCATCGTGCCGTTCAGTGAGCCGGACATCGTCCAGCGCCTCGTGATGACCCTGCCCTACGGCCTGTATGGTTCGGTCTCGACCGCCGCCCGGCTGCAGGACGACCCCGATTCGGTCGGACTCATCCTGATGAACACCGCGCAGTCGCACTTCCCCGACGTGGAGTGGTTGCTGCAGCGGTTTCCGCGTTCACCGAGCGCATTCACCAGTACCAGTCGCAGTGTCCAGGCACAGATGTGCCTGCACGGTACAGGTATCGCCGTGCTGCCCCGTGCGCTGGGTGACGCGGTAGCCGGACTGCAGCGCATCGAATCACACGGAACGCCCCCTTCGCGCGGCATCTGGGTGGGCTATCACCAGGATCTGCGCCACATGGACCGTCTGCGTGCCCTGTTGGACATCCTCGATTCGACGCTGCCGGCGACAGGCGCCGTCCCCTCGGTAGGGAAACAGACAGCATGATTCCGTTCACGGGCGTTGACCTATGGTCCACATCACCAGGCCGGAGGACCGGTCACTGACTGGAGGATGCCATGAGGACCCGACACGTCGTACCTGCTCTGATGGTGGCACTGCTTGCCGTCGCACCGGCCTGGGCGGATCCGCCGCACCACGCCCGCGGAAACGGTCCCCCGCCGCACGCAGGCGGGCCGCACAACCGCGACGCACCGCCACCGGGATGGCAGAAGAAGGCATGGCGGCGCGGCGATCATCTGCCGTGGGCGGAAGTGGATCGTCGCTACTGGGTGGATGACTACGCGCGCTACAGGCTGCGCGATCCCGGCCGCGGCCAGCGCTGGGTCCGCCAGAGCGACACCGAGTATCTGCTTGTTGAAATCGCCACCGGCGTGATCGTCGACGCGCTGCGTCGATGAACGCAGCCCTGGCTGACCCATCGGGCGCAGACGCGCGATGGGTCAGCCCTTCCTGCGCTGCTTGCCGCCGCTGCGTCCAGCCGTGGGCGCTGAAGGGCTAGTTCGGCAGCGCGCGTGCGTTCCCGTTTGGCCGCAGATGGATCTGCCCGTTTCTGGTATCCAGCAGGATGTTGAAGTTGCGCAGTGTTTCGCTGCCCAGCGCGCCGTCGGCATTGGATCCATCCTCATCGATGGTGAACGACACCTTGGGCTGATCCAGTCGCAGCCCGCCCGCATCGACCGATGCGATCCGCGCGTCGACGGCCCGGATCTTCCTGCCCGCCGAGCCGCTGAACTGCGAGGTACCGATGGTACGGGTGAACACGTCCTGCAGTCGGTGGCGCGCGCTGTACGCATGACCCAGATCGATGGCGCCGTTGCTGCCGGTGTCCACGAACAGCCAGGCCGCAAGTGTCGAGCCGCCCTCACGCAGAAGCACTTCGATGGCGGGCGTATTGTCGATCCAGCGGACGTTCGCGCGGGTGTATCCCTGTAGATCCGGCAACCGGTCGTGCACGTGCAGCACCTTGCGGTCGTAGTCAATCTCGATGATGCGCCCCGCGAAGAATGTCCAGCCAAGCACGGCGTCGAACGGACGCTTGCCGTAGTCGATCACGGCCGCCCCCATCGTCCGGCGCAGGTCTCCCACCACGACCGTATTGTGGGTGCTGTAGTCCACGAAGCTCACGCCGTCGGAGCCGATGTTCTCGGAGCGGTCATCGACCTCCATCGACGCCGCCTTGCGGGTGGCGACGGTAACTGCCACACCGTCAGCGCCGGTGTCGACAAGAAGGCGCAGCGGTCCGGACTGGTTGATCCGCCCTTCCACATAGATCCGGTGATCCTTGTCCTGCTCGAAAGGAATAGTGATCGTCCCGGCAGCGGCGCGGGGCTGCGGAAGAACAAGCAGCCCCGCAACCAGGGCGAAGTACCACGGACGTACGGACTGGCTCATTGATGGCTTCCAGCGGAGGGGAACGGCAGATCGCCGCCTGCCTTGGATGCGGCAGGGGTGCAGAAGGTTTAGACGGCTGCAGTCCTGCCCTCGATGATTCCGGGTGGAAGCAACCGGACGCCCGGCGCCCGCGGCACCGTGTTGCCATCCGGCGCTGCCGCCGGCGACCGCAGCATGCACGGGCCGTTGACGTCGCAATGCCAGACTGCTGAAGCGCGCTCCGCCGTGGAGCGCCGTTGCTGGTGCGATCTTGGGGGATCGGCAATGCCCTACTTCACTGATTCGACCGAGGTGGCCGTCGAGGGTATCGGCGCGGCGCGGCGCATCGGTTGGATGCGGTTCGTCGGCAGCAGCCTGGCGACGCTGCCCCTGGCGTCCATCCTGCTCGAACGTCAGGATGGGGTGTGGCCATGGACGCTGCTGCTGCTCAACGCGCTGGCATGGCCGACGATCGCCCTGGTCCTCACCCGGCGTTCCCCCGAGCCGGCCGCTACCCAGTTCCGCTGCATGGTGGCCGATTCCTTCTTTGGCGGCGCGTGGATCGCGTTCATCGCGCTCAGCATCGTGCCCAGCGCACTGTTCACCGCCCTGCTGGTGGCCGACAAGATCGCAGCAGGGGGTGTGCGGCTGGCGCTGCGGGCGACGCTGGCGCTGGTGCTGGGTTTTGGACTCGTCTGGCTCGCGCTGGGCTTCCCCTACCAGCCGACCACCTCGCAACGCAGCATCGTGCTGAGCATGCCGTTCCTGTTCGTGTACGGCATCGGCCTCAGCATCCTGAGCTGGCAACTCGCGCGCCGGGTCAAATCACAGAACCGGCAGCTGCGGCGGCTGAGCCGGATGGATCCGCTGGTGGAGCTGGCCAACCGGGGCTTCCTGATCCAACGTGCCCAGCAGGCGCTGGACAAATCGCAGCGCCACGGCGGCATGGCGTGCCTGTTGATGCTGGACGTGGATGACTTCAAGCGGATCAACGATTCGCAGGGGCATCGTGCCGGCGATCAGGTCCTGCGGCATATCGCCGCGACACTGCGCGAATTCGCCAGCCCGGCCGATACGGCTGCACGGCTCGGGGGTGATGAGTTCGTCGTGCTGCTGCGCGACTGCGCCGCGTCAGACGCCATGCAGATGGCGGCACGCATCAGGCAGCGCCTGCACGAAAATGCACGCCGGACAGGGCCGGCGAGCGATTTCAGTGTCAGCATGGGGGTCGCTGCGAGCCCGCGACACGGCAGTGTCGAGGACTGGTTGGCACTGGCCGACCGGGCCCTCTACCACGCCAAGCGGCAAGGCAAGGACACCGCCAGTTTCGCCGAGTAGCGGCCGCGTAGCGGCGTCATCCCGGTCGGTGGCGTTCCCGATCGGGATCAGTGCGTCAGGGCGAAATCCAGTCCCGCACAGACCGCCGCGACCTGCGCGTCGTTGCACTCCTGCGGGTGGGTACGCGGACTGTCCGGGTAGACCTCCGTGGTGGTGGCAAAACGTGCATCGGTGAATCCGGCGCAGGCCCCGATCGAGCGCGATTCACCCCATACGACGCCCGGCGACTGCAACGGCAGGCCGACCAGGTTGCCCTCGGCATCGGCCGGGGCGATATGGGTGATCGGCGCCACGGCGGCGATCAGCGCCTGCTGGAATGCCGGTTGCGGGTCTTCGCTGTTGCCGATCACGTAGAAGCCATCGGGAATGGTGTCCCGCTCGAAGGGCTTGCCATCGCGGGCGCAACGGGCTGGATCGAACTCGTGCAGGTCGCTGTCGGTGGTTTCGTGCAGGTCCAGGTGCACCCGGATGTCGGCGTTGCGCCCGGCCACCCAGCGCATCAGCGAGGCCGCTTCCTCGATCAGGCCGCCATCGCGGAAGCTGCGGTTCGGGTCCAGGGCAGCGGGGTTCCAGCGCTGGATGCGCTCATAGCCCCACGGACTCACGCAGGGGGCCACGATCAGGTTCAGACGCCCCAGGTAGCGCTCGGCCTGCTGCTCCAGGAACTGCAGGGCGCCGTGCACGCCGCTGGTTTCATAGCCGTGCACGCCTCCGGTGACCAGCGCCGTCGGCAGTGCCGGGTTCCAGTCGTGGTTGATCACGGCGAACAGGGGATAGTGATCCGGCGCGTAATCGAGCTGCCCGTACTGGATCACGTCGAAACGCTCATCCAGGCGCTCCAGCGCCGCCACCACATCGTCATGGTAGCTGCGCTGGCGTTGCTGGCGGGCCCGCCACTGCGCGCGTTCCGGATCGCCCCAGGGCTGTCCGGGGGTGCCGATCGGGTAGAACTGCGCAACAGTCATGGGTGCTCCAGAGGTCGAACGTGGTGAGTGCAGCCGGTCATTCTAAGCCTTGTGGCGCCTGCGGGCCCGCCCACCCGCCCCGCCCCTTCATCCAGCCAGGCTCATCTGGCTGTAAAATCAACGGTTTTTGGCCCCTCACCCCTTGATGGCGAACGCAGCGCAGACGGTCCTGGGTGGACCGGATTTCCTTCGCCTGCTCGCCCGTCTCAGCGACGGCGCGATGCCGGCCACCAGTCCCGCCCTGACCGATCGCCTCGGTCAGTGGGTGGACTGGAGCCGTGCTGTCGCGCTGTCGACGGCATTGGGCGGGCGCGTGCCTGAGCCTGCGGCCGCGGGCGAGACGATGGACGACCTGCTGGCCGACTGCGGGCAGGCCCATGCCAGCCTGCTGGCGTCGATTCGTGACGACGCCGAGGCCGAGCGCCTGCTCGATCTGGCCGAGGCGGCCGCCACGCCCACCTTTGCCTCGTTGCGGCAGCGCTACCGGGTATTGCAGCAGGCCATCCAGACAGCGACCGGACGCCTGCGCGGACGCCTCCGTGACCAGTTGCTGCAGGCCTCGCCCGAGTTGGCACGGCTGGCCGAGATCGACGCCGTGATGGAGCAGACCCTCAGCCCGCGCGAGCACAGCCTGCTGGCCATCGCCCCGGCAGTGCTGGGCACCCGCTTCGACCGCGTGCATGGCCAGCCCGGCTGGCGCGCCGCATTCCGCCATGACATGCGCTCGCTGCTGCTTGCCGAACTGCAGCTGCGCTTCCACCCGATCGAGGGGCTGCTGGCAGCCCTGCGCTCCCACTGACCCGGAACACCATGTCCAGAACTGCTTTCCATGTCGTTGTCTTCCTTGTCGGCCTGCTGGCCGTGTGCTGGATCGGCATCGGCTACGTTTCGGTGCACCCGCTGGGTGCAGCGGTCGCGGCGGTCATTGCCGCCTGCTACATCGCCGGTGGTGTGGAGCTGTACCGCTATCGCCAGGCCAGCGCGGGCCTGCGCGATGCTCTCGGCGATCTGTCCGCCGCCGAGGAGCGCCTGGCACCGTGGCTGGAGCGCGTGCCGGTAAGCCTGCGCAATGCCGTGCGCCTGCGCGTGGAAGGTGAACGCACCGCCCTGCCCGGCCCGGTCCTGACTCCGTACCTGGTCGGCCTGCTGGTGCTGCTGGGCATGCTCGGCACCCTGCTGGGCATGATGGACACCCTGCGCGGCACCGGTCTCGCCCTGCAGAGCGCCACCGACATGGCCGCCATCCGCGGCTCGCTGGCATCGCCGGTACAGGGCCTGGCCGTCGCCTTCGGTACGTCGATTGCCGGTGTCGCCAGTTCGGCCATGCTGGGGCTGCTTTCCGCGCTGCTGCGCCGGGATCGCCTGCAGGCGGTGCAGCAGCTCGACCGTGCCATCTCCGGCCCGCTGCACCCGTATTCACAGGCGTGGCAACGCGCCGAATCCCTGCGCCTGCTGCAGGCGCAGTCCGCAGCGCTGCCGGCCCTGGTCGACCGCCTGCAGGCGATGACCGGTGCCTTCGAGCAGCACAGCCTGACGGCCAACGAACGGCTGCTGGCCGGCCAGGCCGAGTTCCTCAGCCAGAGCCAGGCGCTGCAGGAGCGCTTGGCGGCCTCCCTCCAGCAATCGCTGCGCGAAGGCGCCGAGGCCAGCGCAGCGGCCATCGGTGGTGCCCTGCAGCCGATGGCGGAAACCACGCTGGCTGGCCTGGCCAGCCACGGCCAGGCCCTTCATGCGCGTGTCGAACAGGCGGTGCAGCAGCAGCTGGCCGGGCTGACGGACGGCTTCGAGCGCAGCCGCGAATCGACCGAAGCCAGCTGGACGCGCGTGATGACCGAACAGGCACAGGCGCAGAAGGCCCTGGTGGCCGACCTGCGCCAGTATCTGCAGGCCTTCGGCGATGCCCAGGGTGCGCACGGCGAAGCACTGGTGGCACGCATCGGCGAACGGCTGCAGGCGGATGCCGACCGCCAGACCGACGCGTGGCGCACTGCCGCCGACCAGCAGCATGCGCTGAACACCACGCTGGTCGAGCGCCAGCAGCAGGCACTGGAGGCGGCCAGCCAGCATCTGGACGAACGGGCCCAGTCGCTGCTTCACGCGCTTGAAGAACGTCATGCAGCCAGCCAGTCGCTGCTGCAGGATCACGAGCAGCAGCGACTGGCGCGCTGGGAGGCAGCCAGCATCCATCTGCAACAGGCCCACGCCGCGCTGCAGGAACAACTGCAGGCCGGTGACGAACAGCGCCTGCAGCGCTGGAGCGACGCGCTGCACACCCTGTCGAACGATCTGGCCGAACGCCTGCACGCCAACGGAGAACGCCTGGCCGCGCAGCAGCAGCAGATCTGCGACACGCTCGCAGAGACCGCGCAGCAGATCGGCGAGAACGGCCGTGCCCAGGCCAGCGCCACGCTCGCCGAAGTCTCGACCCTGCTGCAGACGGCTGCCGCCGCACCGAAGGCCGCTGCCGATGTCATCAACGAGCTGCGCAGCACGCTCTCCGAGAGTCTGGTGCGCGACAACGCGATGCTGGAGGAGCGCGGCCGCCTGCTGGCGACGGTGCAGACCCTGCTGGATGCGATCAACCATGCCTCGCATGAACAACGCAGCGCGGTCGATGCACTGGTGGGCGGCTCGGCGGAACTGCTGGAGCGCGTCGGCAACCGCTTCACCGACCACATCGCGGCCGAAACCGGCAAGCTCGACGGCATCGCCGCACTGCTCGATGGCAGCGCCACTGAAGTCGGTCACCTTGCCGGCGCCTTCGGCGACGCCGTGGCCCAGTTCGGCGCCGCATCGGCCGAGCTGTCGGGCCGGCTGGAACAGATCGGTGGCGCGCTTGATGCCTCGCTGGCCCGCAGCGACGAGCAGCTGGCCTATTACGTGGCGCAGGCACGCGAGGTGGTCGACCTGAGCCTGCTGTCGCAGAAGCAGGTGATGGAGGAGCTGCATCAGTTGGCCGCGCGCCGCGGCAAGGCCGGCACCGCATGAGCGACGAGCTGGAGGTCGACGGCGGTTCGCACGCCCCGATCTGGGCGGCATTCGGCGACCTGATGTCGGTACTGCTCGGCGCGTTCGTGCTGATCCTGGTCGGCGTGGTGGCGGTCCAGCTGGAACTCTCGCAACGGCTGGAGGATGAAGTCAGGCAGCGCCAGGCTGAAGCCAAGCGCCTGCAGACGCTGGAGCAGGCACTGGCCGGCCCGCTGGCGGCGGGCCGGGTGACGCTGGTTGATGGCCGCATCGGCATCAGCGGCAGTGTGCTGTTCGCCCTCAATTCAGACCAGCTGCAGCCGGAGGGCCAGGAGCTGCTGCGCAGCCTGGCCGCACCGCTGGCTGCCTATCTGGGCAGCCGCGAAGAGATCCTGATGGTCAGCGGCTTCACCGATGATGCGCCGGTGCGCGAAGGCAACCGTCGTTTCGCCGACAACTGGGAACTGTCCGCGCAGCGTTCGCTGACGGTGACCCGTACCCTGATCGCCGATGGCGTACCGGCCGATGCGGTGTTCGCCGCCGCCTTCGGCAGCGAGCAGCCGGTCAGCTCCAATGCCAGCGAAGATGGCCGCGCGCGCAACCGCCGCGTGGAGATCGCGCCGATTCCCAGGCCCAGGGCACCGGATGGCAGATAAGCTGCCAGCGCTGGAGGGGCTGCGTGCACTGGTGCGCGATCTCGATGCGGGGTCGCGCTCGCTGGCGGACTACCCGCACGTGCCGATGCTGCAACAGGTGCAGCGCGAGTGGTCGGAGCTGCGCAGTGAACTGCAGGTGCGCCGTTCGCTGCGCACCGAGGCCCCCGCCGACGGCGGCCCGCTGAACTCCGCGGTGCTGGTGCAGCGCATGCTCGATTCGATGCAGGCCGCAAGCCCCGGCTATCTGCGCCACTTCATCGATTACGTCGATACCCTGTCGTGGTTGCAGGCGCTGCAGGAGGGTGCGGCCAGCGGCGGTGATGCGGCGAAACCGAAGCGCGCGCGCAAGCCCCGCAACCCCGGTTGAAGCCCGGCCCCGCATCAGGGGGTCAGCCGCGCAGCGTGGCGCCGCCGTCGACGTACAGGTCACTCATCGCCACATGCCCGGCCTGCTCGGACAGCAGGAACATCACCGACTGGGCAACGTCCTCCGGCGTAGCCAGCTTGCGCAGGGGAATGCCCGCCTTGTAGGTGTCGAGGTTGCCGGCAATCACCCGCTCGGCACCGTGCGCGTCTTCCCACATGCCGGTCTGCATGGCCGTCAGCGTCGAACCGGGTGCGACGATGTTGCAGCGGATACCCAGCGGCGCCAGCTCCAGGCCCAGGCAACGGGTGAACATGGTCGCTGCCGCCTTCGAGGCAGCGTAGGCCGCCATGCCGTGGCGCGGCACGCCCGCGGCGTTCGAGCTGACGGTGACGATGGCGCCCTGTCTGCGCGGTGACATCACCCGCGCCAATGCGCGGCCGAGGTGGAACACACCGTCAGCATTGACCGAGAAAACACGGCGCCAATCGGCATCACAGGTTTCCGTCACCGCGCCGACCTGCAGCACGCCGGCCACACTGGCCGCCAGGGCGATCGGTCCGATCTTCGCCTCCACCTGGTCGATGAGCGCATCGACCGCTGCGCTGTCGCTGACATCCAGCGCACAGGCATGTACGCGCTCGCCCACGATCGCGGGCGGCTCGCGGTCGGTGGCCACCACCTGGCAGCCGGCGGTGACCAGCAGCTTCACCAGCGCGGTGCCGATCCCCCCGGCTGCGCCGGTCACCAGAGCCACGCGACCCTCAAAGCCGGTCAACTGCATGTTGCGATCTCCTGTTGTTCATCCCGATGCCGCAGCCGCGCCGACAGCCATGGCGCGAGTTGCGCCACCGCATCACGGCCGGTCAGTTCGGCATGCAGGAACGGCAGTTCCAGCGCCTGCACCGTGCGCGCGTGCGCCTTCCACAGCGCCGACTGCAGCTGTGGTCGTGCCTGGTGGTCCCGCCCTGCGCGCACATGCACCAGGGTGCCGTCGAATGGCCGGTGGTGGTGCTCGCGGATCAGGCGGTTGGTTCCGGTGACCGCGCGCACCACGCCGTCCAGCACCACGTCGGGCAGGCTGCCCAGCGCACTGCCACCTCGACGCAGGAAGGCCAGGATGCGCTCGCGGCTGTCCAGTTCCGGGTGCGCGTCCGGATCGTGGCCGGCGATGGCCAGCAACGCCCGCAGCGCGGCGATCGGATCCGGCTCCGGCTCGGCCCGCCAGCATTCACTGGGATAGGCGTCGAGCAGGACCAGCTCGCCGACCTCGCGACCGATCTCGTGCAGGCGCACGGCCATCGCCTGGGCGATGATCCCGCCCACCGACCAGCCGAGCAGGTGCACCGGCCCGCGCGGCTGCAAGGTCACCACACGCTGCACGTACTCGTTGGCCATCGCCTCGATGCTGGCCGGCAGCGGCTGCGCGGCGTCCAGCGCCGGCGACTGCAGCCCGTACACGGCCCGCGCCGGTTGCAGCGCACGCGCCAGCGCGCGGTAATTCCAGGCGATGCCGCCTGCCGGGTGCAGCACGAACAGCGGCGAGGGTTCAGTCCCATCGGTCGTGGCCAACGCGATGACCGGGCCCAAGGCATGATCGGCCAGCATCGGGGGTTCGGCGATACGCCGGGCCAGCGCCGCGACCGTCGGCTCCGCGAACAGAACGCCGAGGCCCAGCTCGCAGCGCCAGCGCTGTTCGATGGCCAGCAGCAGGTGCACGGCCGAAAGCGAGTCGCCCCCCAGGCTGAAGAAGTCCGCATCCACCGCAACTGCCTGCTCACGGCCCAGTGCCTGTGCGAACAAGGTGGCCAGCGCATGTTCCAGTGGCGTGCGCGGTGCGACGCCGGTCATCCCGACCTCCGGCGGCTTCGGAAGCGCGCTGCGATCCAGCTTTCCGTTGGTGGTCACCGGCCAGTGATCGACCCCGACAAACGCCGACGGCACCATGTAGTCCGGCACGCGCGCCGCCAGGTGCGCGCGCAGGGCAGCGGCGTCGGCCATTGCCTCGGGCACATAGGCGACCAGTCGCGGGTCACCGGGAAGGTCGTGGCGCAGCAGCACTTCCACGCGCTCCATGCCGGGCAGTTCCCGCAGTGCCGCCTCGATCTCCCCCAGCTCGATGCGCAGGCCGCGCAGCTTCACCTGATGGTCGCTGCGGCCCAGGTACTCGACCGCTCCGTCGCTGCGCCAGCGCGCGACATCCCCAGTGCGGTAGATGCGCTCGCCCGCCAGGAAGGGATCGGCCAGGAAACGCCCGGCGGTGAGATCGTCGCGGCCCAGATAACCCCGTGCAAGCTGCACGCCGCCCAGGTAGAGCTCGCCCGGCACGCCCACCGGCAACGGCCGCATGCGCGCATCGAGCACATACAGGCGGGTGTTCCAGACCGGGAAGCCGATCGGCACCGGCCGTGAGCGATCGCCTGCCGGGGCCGGCCAGTAACTGACGTCCACAGCGGCTTCGGTAGGCCCGTACAGGTTGTGCAGCTGCGCCTCGATGCGGGCATGGAAGCGATCGCGCAGCGAGGCATCGAGCGCTTCGCCGCTGGTGAACACCCGGCGCAGCTGCAGGCCCTGCGAGGCGGGCGCCGCGAGGAAGGCGTCCAGCATCGACGGGACGAAGTGGGCGGTGGTGACGCCCTGCGCGCGGATCAGCCGGGCCAGCTCGGTGGGATCACGGTGCGCATCCGGACCGGCGAGAACCAGCGTTGCGCCGCACAGCAGCGGCAGGAAGAACTCCCAGACCGACACGTCGAACGTGGCGGGCGTCTTCTGCAGCACGCGGTCGTCGGCGCCGAAGCCGTAGTGCTCGCGCATCCACAGCAGGCGGTTGACGATGGCGCGATGGTCGATGACCACGCCCTTGGGCTCGCCGGTCGAGCCGGAGGTGTAGATCACATAGGCCGCGTCATCCGGCGCCGGATCCGGCCAGGGCGCGGCGGACCCCTGTGCCATCCATTGATCGGGCGGCAGCACCGGCACGCCTGCGGCCCGGTGCGCCATCGTGCTGTCGGCCAGCACGCAGGCCGGACGCGCCGAGCGCAGGATGCGCGCCAGGCGCTCGTCGGGATGTGCAGGATCCAGCGGAAGATAGGCGGCGCCGGCACGCAGCACGGCCACCAGGGCGATGACCAGCTCCATCGAACGCGGCAGCGCGACCGCCACCACACTACCCGGCCCCACCCCCAGCGCGCGCAGCTGTGCGGCCAGCGCGAAGCTGCGTGCCTCCAGCGCGGCATGCTCAAGCTTGGCGTCGCCGCAGACCAGCGCCGTTGCCTGCGGGTCGCGATCCATGCCCTGCTGCAACAGTTCCACCAGTGTGGTTGCAGGCAATGGATGGGCGGTCGCGTTGAAGCGGTGAACCACCTGCGCGATTTCTGCCCCGGTGGCCAGTGGCACGCTGGCAATGTCGTCGGCATCCAGCGCCGCCGACACGAAATGCAGCAGTCGTTGCGCATGCGCCTGCACGTCGGCGTCGCTGTACAGGGCGGGGTTCGCTTCGATCTCCAGATCCAGCAGGGCCTGGCCATCACCGCGGAAGCCCAGCACCAGATCCTCCACCGGCCCGGTGCACAGCACCTGCAGCATGGCCTGCACGCCCGGCAGCACCAGCGGCCTGTAGAACGGCTGTATGTTCACCAGCGGGCCATGCAGGCGCTGCTGCGCGCCGACCAGGCCCAGATCGCGCCGCAGCTGTTCGCCGCGATACCGGCCATGCCTGCGGCTCTGGCTCAACTGCCGGCCGATGCCACGGGTGTAGCCTTCGACACTGCCCTCGGCAGCGGCCACGCGCAGCGGCAGCACGTTCATCACCATCGCGGGCACGCGCGCCGACGCATTGCCCAGGCGCCCCATGTAGGGCACCCCCAGCACCACTTCCTCGGCCGCGCTCATCCGCCGCAGGTACTCGGCCGCGAGTGCGGCCAACACATCCGGCCACGGCTGCAGCCAGCGCACCGATGCCTGCAGCAGCTGCTCACGGAATGTGGCATCCAGCGGCTGCACCCAGCGCAGCGCGTCTTCACTGGCGGCGGCGATGCCGGCCAGGCCGGCGGCGGCCGGCGCGTCCCGCAGGTGGTCGCGCCACCAGGCACCGGCCATCTCGCGACGCGGATCGACGCGATATGCGGCATCGTCGGCCAGTACACCGGCCAGGGGCGGCAGCGCATCGCCGCCGCGCCCGGCGTACAGCGCACAGACGCGATCGCTGAACAGCGCCATGCCGTAGCCATCAGCGGCGAGATGGTGAACGCGCAGGTACCAGACCCAGCGCTGGCCTCCCAGCGCGTAGAGCACCTGCTGGCTGATCCGGTCGCGGGTGGGATCGACCGGGCTCAACCGATCGGCCCGCATCGCGGCGTTGGCTTCGGCCACCGGATCGGCTGCGCTGGAGAGATCATGGACTGCCAGCAGCGGAACGTGTGCCGGCTCATGCCATTGCAGGGGCTGGCCATCACTGCCTTCGGTGAAGCGCAGTGCGAGCGCCTGCGCCTCTGCCGCCGCCTGGTTGGCGGCGGCCGTGAACGCAGCCACGTCCAGCGCGCCGTCGATCCATACGGCATGGGCCGTGTTGAATGCAGGGTTGTCGGGAGCCAGGCGCTGGGCATACCACAGCCCCGCCTGGGCCTCGGTCAATGCCACCGGTGAGGCTGGCGCTGCACCGTTCATGCGCCTTGTGCGGCCTGCAGCCGTTGCACCACCTGCCACCACTGGCGCAGCGTGGTGTGCTCGGCCAGCTGCGAGAACTCCAGCGGAAGGCCGGTGTTGCTCCACGCAAGGACGAGGCCGAGCATGCGCATCGAATCCAGGTCGAGATCGATCAGGTTGTCGTCATCGCCGATGTCGGCCGGCTCGCATTCGAGCACGCGCGCCACGTCCGCGCGCATCCGTTCCAGGTCAAGCACATCGCCCGTCCTATCCATCACAGTGCCTCCAGCAGCTGGCCGGTGGTCATCGGTACGCCACAGGTCCGTGCGATCCAGTGCAGCGCCTGCTCATGATCGGCGCGCGAGAAGTCGGCGACCGCATCAGCGGCGATGAATGCCTCGATATCACGCTGGAAGGCGTCGACCACGGTCGCGGTGCAGCCGATATGCGCATATACGCCGGTCACCAGCAGCTGGTCGCGCCCGCGCGCGCGCATCAGCGTCTCCAGGTTGCTGCGCTGGAAGGCGCTGTAGCGATGCTTGACCAGCACGTGCTCGCCCGGCTGCGGAGCCAGCGCGGTGATGACCGGCTCATGTTCGTCACTCCGGCGCATGCCGGGCCCCCACAGATCGGCCTGCAGGCCACGGTCGCGCCGGTCCTGATCGCCATGCTGGGCGGTATAGAACACGGGAATTCCCTGCGCCCGGCAATGCGCCAGCAGGCGCGCGATGTTGTCCACCGCGGGGCGCACCGGCTCGCTGTCCGCGTCGAAGGCTGCCAGGAAGTAGCGCTGCATGTCGTGCACCAGCAACGCGATCCGCTCGCGCTGCGGGCGCCAGGGGCCGCGCGGCTGTGGCAACCCGCTGGCGGTCGGCAGGGAATATGAAGCGATACGGGGCAGCGCCATCAGCGCGTTCCTCCTGTCTGTTGCAGATGACGCGCACGCAGCTGCGCACGCAGTTCGCGGCGGCTGGTCTTGCCCACCGCCGTTGTATCGAAGCTGTCCACGAACACCACCTGGTCCGGCACCTTGAACGCCGCCAGCCCGCGCCCGCGCATCCAGGCCTTCAGTGCCGGCGCCGTGATCGGCTCGCCCTGGCGGATGACGAAGGCACAGCTGCGCTCGCCCAGGTACTCATCGGGAATGGACACCACCGCCGCATCGAACACACCCGGATGGGCCAGCAGATGGTCTTCGATCTCCTCGGCGGAGATCTTCTCGCCGGCACGGTTGATATGGTCACCGGCACGCCCCTGCACCACCAGATATCCCCCGGGCAGCTGCTGCACGCGGTCGCCGGTGCGGTAGAAGCCGTCTTCGGTGAACGAGCGCGCGTTGGCCGCGGCATCGTTGTGGTATCCACGGATGGTGTACGGGCCGCGGGTCAACAGATGCCCGATCTCGCCCTCGGCAACCGGCTGGTCGTGGTCGTCGACCACCCGCACTTCGTCGTCAGGGCTGATCGGACGTCCCTGGCAGGCCACCACCAGTTCCTCGGGATCGTCGAGGCGGGTGTAGTTCACCAGGCCTTCGGCCATGCCGAACACCTGCTGCAGCGTGCAGCCCAGGCCATCGATCACGCGCCGCGCGGCCTCCGGCACCAGTTTTGCACCGCCCACCTGCAGCACCTGCAGGCTGGACAGGTCATGCTTCGTCGATGCCGCTGCCTGCGCCCACAGCAGGGCCAGCGGCGGCACCAGCCCACAGCAGGTCACCTTCTCGCGTGCGATCAGCGGGAACGCGACATCCGGGCCCGGCCCCGGACTGAGCACCACGCGGGCACCGGCGTACAGCGCACCGAAGAAACCCGGCGAGCTCATCGGAAAATTATGCGCGGCCGGCAATGCGACCAGATACACGCTGTCGCGGTCGATCCCGCAGATCGCGTTGCTGGCACGGAACGAATAGATGTAGTCGTCGTGCGTACGCGGAATCAGCTTGGACAGGCCGGTGCTGCCACCTGACAGCTGCAGGAACGCCACCGACTGCGGATCCGGGTCGGCCGGCAGCTGGCTGCGGTCGCCCTGCAGGGTCGCCAGCGCGACGAACTCCTCCGCATCGCCGTCGATCACCACGTGGCGCAGGGCCGGCACCTCCGCCTGCAGTGCCCGTGCCAGCCCACGATGATCGAAACCCTCGTGCACATCGGCGGTGACAAAGGCGCTGGCCTCGGCCTTCGTGGCGAAGTGCACCAGCTCGGTGATGCGGTGCGCGGGCAACGCGTACACCGGCACCAGGCCGGCGCGGAACAGGCCGCAGACGGTGGCGATGAAGCCCGCGCTGTTGCCCAGCTGCACCAGCACCCGTTCACCGGGCTGCAGTCCCAGCGCCAGCAGGCCTGCGCCGATGCGCCCGGCCTCGTGCCACAGCTGCGCATAGCTCAGCCGCACATCACCTGCCACCACCGCGATGTCATCGGCGTAGCGTTCGGCGCGTTCGCGCAGGAACGCCGGGAAGGTCTCGCCGCGCCAATGCCCCATCCGGCGATAGTGGGCGACCCGGTCTTCGGGCCATACCTGCTGCAATGGCAGGCGGGAGGGAGATGGGCTCATGCGAGAGGCTCGGTCGGGGGCGCGGGCTCACTGACGCCCAACGCGTTCAACAGGGCAGCGAACTTCGCTGCGGTTTCGGCCACTTCGGCCTGCGGCTGCGACCCGGCGACGATGCCAGCGCCTGCATACAGGCGCAGCTGCGTGCCCTGCAGCCGTGCGCAGCGGATGGCGACGTACCAGTCGCCGTCGCCCTGGGCATCCAGCCACCCCACGGCACCGGCGTAGAAGCCGCGGGGAACCGGCTCCAGTTCGCGGATGCGCTGCAGCGCCGCCTGCTGCGGCGTGCCGCATACGGCGGGCGTGGGATGCAGCTGCGCCAGCAGCGCGGCGGCCGGCACCCGTGGATCCTTCAACGTGGCATGGATGCGGGTTCCCAGGTGCCACATGGTGGCCGTGGCATGCAGCACCGGCCGCGCCTGTGCATCGATATGGCTGCAATAGGGAGAGAGCCCATCGACGATGGCCTCGACCACATGACGGTGCTCGTCGTGGTCCTTGGCCGACGCCAGCAGGGTCTGCGCGGCACGCTCGTCCTGCACCGCATCGGAACTGCGCCGGGCTGAGCCGGCCAGCGGGTGCGACAGCACCTGCGCGCCGCGCTTGCGCAGCAGCAGCTCCGGCGTCGCTCCGACCAGCCAAGCCGGGGCCTGGCCCAGCTCCACCGGCAGTGGCACCGCGTAGGTCGCCACCGACGGATCGGCTCCCAGTCTCGCCAGCAGCACATCGGGCGTCAGGGCGTGGCGTGTGTGTGCCAACAGGCTGCGCGCCAGTACCACCTTGTGCAGGTCCTGTCCGGGATCACGCAGGGCCTGTACTGCCCTATCCACCGCTGCGGCGTAGTCGTCCGGCGAAGGTTCGGCCTGCACGACACCCTCCAGCGCAGGCGCAGCCTGCGGCTGCACCGGCAACGCAGGCAGCACGCGCTCGGGCTGGTACAGCGCATCGTCGGCACGTGGCTCGAACGGAATCGCCCCGACCAGCAGACCCGGCCCGCCCCGCTGCTGCGCGAAGAACGCAGCCACGCGTCCGGCCAGCGTCGCCAGCGGACCGGACGCAAGCGCCGCACGACAGCCACGTGCATGCACATGCTGCCCTGCATGCTGCAGCAGGAACAGCGTCGGGTCATCCGCAGCCGGCAACGGCAACGGCGCCGTCTCCTGCCACGCATCGTCCCTGAGCGAATCGTTCATGTCGCCTCCTTCATCCGGTGCGTTGCCGCCAGCACGCACAGCAACAGCAGCAGCACACCGACCAGCAGATACGGCAGGCTCGGCCCGCCCCGATACAACAGCGTGCCGAGCATCGGCCCGACCACCATGCCCAGCCCCTGTGCCGCAGCGACCGTTCCGGCGGCGGCACCCTGTTCGTGTGCCTGCACCGCATCGGCGGCCAGCGCCTGGAACGACGGGAACACGAAGCCCATGCCGAATGCCGCCAGCGCGTAGGCCGCCGGCAGCTGCCAGGGCTGCTGCACGCCGGCTACCGAGGCGAAGCCGATACCGCCGATCAATGCACCCAGCACGATCCAGCGCCGCGGTGGCACCTCCAGCTTCATCACCAGCGCCTGCGCCAGGATCAGCCCGACGCCCACAGCGGTCAGTGCGATGCCGGCCATGCGCGCGCCTTCGGCCGCTGCCAGGCCGAGGCGATCGATCGCGAAGAAGCCGACCGTCACCTGCGCGATGGTCACCGACACCATTGCAAGGAAGGCGGCCAGCTGGGGCAGCCGAAGGCGCGGGTCGAGACGACCCAGGGGCGTCCGTCGTGCTGACGATGCCCCCGCTGCCGGCGCTGTCGAAGGCAGACGCCACGCCAGCAGTGCCAGCGCTAGCAGCGGCAACAGCGCCGCAACATACAGCGCCAGCGAAAGATGCGCGTAGGCCAGCCAGCCTGCCGCCGCCGGGCCCAGCACCATCCCCAGTGCATTGGCACTGCCCAGACGGGCGAGGAACTGCGTACGCTGTCCGGCCGGCGCCTGGTCGGCGATCAAGGCTGCGGCCGTCGGTGGCACCGCGGCATAGAACAGCCCGATCAGCCCGCGCGCGCCCACCAGCACCAGCACCGACACAACCACCGGCGGCGTGACCTGCAGGGCCACATCGATGAACATGGCGAGCGCGAGGTAGACGCCGGTGTACGCGCCCATCGCCAGCAGCAGCACGCGCTTGCGACCGATGCGGTCGCTCAGCTGGCCCCAGCGGCGAGCCGCCAGCATCCACAGCACGCCGGCAGCCGTCACCGACAGGCCCGCGTGCCATTCGGAGAGGCCCAGCAACCGGACCACCGGGCCGATCACGGCGACGAAGGACATCATGGCCATGGTGCCGATCAGGGCCGCCAACACCAAGGCCGGCAAACCGGGAACGACGGGACGTGCGTGCATGGAACACCAGCCGTGACAGGGAAGGACGGCAGAACGCCAGCACGACGCCCCGCCCGATGCCGCCACTTCACGCAGCGGCACCACCCTTAAATGATAACGGCTCGTATTTGCATTTGATACCCATTCAATTGAATGGACCTGCAACAGCCGTGTCAGCGCGTCACACGCAGCGACAGCAGGCCGCGACGGCGGAACCACCACTCCAGCGGCAGCGTGACCAGCGGCGGGACGGCAGCAAGCAGGGCCAGCGCGCTGGCCCACCATGGCCAGCGCAGGCGCACCGCTGCGAACAGGGTCACGGCCACGTACACCAGGAACGCCACGCCATGCAGCGGCCCGAACAGTTTGACCAGGGCGACGTTGGCCTGCGGGCCGTACTTCAGCCACATGCCCGCCAGCAGGCCGGCCCAGGTGACGGCCTCGATGAAGGCAAACACGGCGAACAGCCGCCCGACGGGGTGCATGGGATTGCCTGGGGTCACATCGCGTTCCTGCAGGGACAGAAGATGCGAATGATACGCAGATGCGAACGTTCAGGACACCGTCGGGTCACACGGGGCACGCCCGTCGGTAGCGCCGGGCCACGCCCGGCGGATTGGATCGGTAGCGCGGGGCCATGCCCGGCGGATTGGATCGGTAGCGCCGGGCCATGCCCGGCGGATTGGATCGGTAGCGCCGGGCCATGCCCGGCGGGCGCAGCACAGCTACCGGGGGATATGCGGCATCACCCGCTCCCCGATCTCGCGCAGCACGGCATCGACCGGCCGACCGTTGTCGACCAGATTGAACATCACATGCGCCACGCCCTGCGCATGCACGCGCAGCAGATAGTCACGCAGGCCATCGCGGCCGACCTTCAGGCCAAGCGGCAACGGCTCGGCGGGCGCCTGCGGATCCGCCTGCAGATCCAGCAGCATCGACTGCACGAACGGTCTGCCCGGCACGCCCTGTTGCGCCAACGCCTGCTGCCACAGACCGATGCGTCCCTCCTGGGCAGCCTCCTCGCGGTGATAGGTGGCCCAGCCTTCAGACTCCCGCGCGATCCACTGCAGACTCTGCCTTGCGGTACCCACCACCAGCATCGGAATGCGCGCGGCGGGCGCAGGCAGCACGTCGAAGCCCGCGGTCACCTGCAGCACGGCGGCCCGCTCGTGTGCCTGCGGCGACAGCGCCGCCCGCAACAACGACCAGCGTTCACGGAACGTCGCGGCCCTGCCCTCCAGATCCTCGCCGAATGCGGCGAATTCCTCCGGGCGGTCACCCGAACCCAGACCCAGCACGAAACGCCCGCCGCTGATCCGATCCAGGCTCAGGGCCGACTTCGCCACCTGCAGCGGCTGGCGCAATGGCAGCACGATGGCGGCACTGCCAACCACGATGCGCTCCGTCGCGGCGGCCAGCATGCCCAGCCACAGGAACGGATCATCCAGCGCGCTGGCGGTCGCCTCCGGCCCCTGCGGCACCATCAAGGGCACGTCGCGCGTCCACAACGCGGCAAAGCCAAGGTTATCGGCCAGCCGGGCGATACGTCGTGCCTCATGCGGATCGGCCAACCCGCGCGCCACCACCGGCGTCATCAGTCCCAGGCTCAGGCCCTGTTCTGCAAACAGTGCAGCGTAGGCAGGATTGAAATCGCTCATGCTGCCAGCTTAGCGTGGAGCCCTGCGGCAACGATGACGCGTCGCCCACCATCGCAGGAACACTGCATGCCGAAGATCCGCCCCGCCCACGTCGATGACCTGCCCGCGATCAGCGCGGTATGCCTGGCGGCGTTCGGTGCGGCAGTCGCCCCTTCGCTCTGCGCGGCCGGCATCGCCACCTTCGGCAGGATTGCTGCCGCCGATGCATTCGGCGCGCGCCTGCAGGGTGACAACCACATCCTGGTGGCCGAGCAGGAAGACCGCATCGTCGGCGTGATCGAACTGAAGGAAGGCCGGCACCTTGCGATGCTGTTCGTCGATCCCGCCTGCCAGGGCCAGGGCATTGGCCACGCCTTGTTCGAGGCGGTGCTGCCGCAGGTGCGCGAGCCGAAGCTGACCGTGCGCGCGTCGCTCAACGCGGTACCGACCTACCTGCGCTATGGCTTCGTGCTGGACGGCGAAGCCGGCGAGTTCAACGGGTTGGTGTATCAGCAGATGGTGCGGGCGGCGGCCTGAAGGCACCCGCCTGGCATGGCCCCGCGGACGTCATGCCCTGCAGCACGCCTCTCATGAGCAAACTGCATCAGCAGCCTCTGCGCTCATTCCTACAATGGCCTGTCACCCTGCCCTTCGAGATGCTGCCGATGCGCGTCGCGCTTTCCGTGTTGCTGCTGGCTTCGGCGCTGAGCGCCTGCACCCCGGCCCCGGTTTCCACCGCCAACTCCGCCGAGGCCCCGGCACCGGCGTCCGCCATCGCCTGGCGCCAGGGCGACGTCGACGACGCCTTCGCCGAAGCCGCCGACAGCGGCAAGCCGGTGCTGCTGTACTGGGGCGCGGTCTGGTGCCCACCGTGCAACCAGCTCAAGGCCGGTCTGTTCAAGGACCCGGCCTTCATCGCGCTGACCGGTAAATTCGTGCCCGTCTACCTGGATGGCGACGAGGAAGGTGCGCAGGCCTGGGGCGAGCGCTTCGGCGTGCGCGGCTATCCGACCCTGATCGTGCTGGACCCACAGCGCAACGAAATCACCCGCGTGGCCGGCGGCAACGATGCCGCCGAACTGACCCGGGCGCTGACCGTGGCCGCAGGCCGCCGCAGTGCCGTTGCCGCCACCCTGGCCACCGCGTTGGCAACACCGGACCAGCTGGCCGCCGAAGACTGGCAGGTGTTGGGCGACTACGGCTGGGAAGTCGACGCCAACCGCCTGGCAGGCGAGCGCAACAGCCAGGACGTGCTGCGCCAGTTGTCCAAGGCCGCACCGGAGGCCCCCCTGCAGCGCCGTTTCGCTCTGCTTGCCTTGGCGACAGCCGAAAAGCCCGATGCCTCGCCCACCGAAGTGCGCGAGCTGCTGCAGGCGGTGCTGGCGCACCCGGCGGAGGTGCGCCGCAACCGCGAGCTGCTGGGCTATGCGGGCGCGCAGCTGGTCAAGCAGGCCAGTACCGGGCCGGCCACCAGCAACACCCTGGGACAGCAGCTGCTGGTCGCACTGGAGCGCGCAGACGCCGAGCGTGGCGACCGCGCCGACGACGCGTTGTCGCGTGCGCTGACCGAAGTATCGCTGGCCCGCCAGCAACAGCCGAAGGGCGCACTGCCCGCCACCCTGGTTGATCGGGTCAAGCAGCGCGTGGCCGCTGCCGATGCCGCCGCCACCGATGCGCATGCTCGCCAGGCCACGATCAGCAGCGCGGTCTACGCACTGCGCCAGGTCGGCGACGACGCCGGCGCGGAGTCGCTGCTGCTGGCCGAACTGAAGCGCAGCGAGCAGCCGTACTACTACATGCCTGAGCTGGCCGAACTGGCCGAGCAACGCGGCGACACCGCCGGTGCGCTGGAGTGGCTCAAACGTGCCTACGATGGTGCACAGGGCCCGGCGACCCGCGTGCAGTGGGGTGTGCTGTATGTAGAAGGCCTGCTGAAGCTTGCGCCGGACGATGCGCCGCGCATCGAGCAGGCGACCGCCTCGTTGATCGCCGAACTGGAGGCACAGCCGTCGGGCTACCACCAGCGCACGCGCCAGCGCTTCGAACGCCTGGCAGGGCAGCTGAAGGCATGGAGTGGCAAGCACCAGGGCGCGCAGACGCTGGCGCGGCTGCAGCAGCGGATGCAGCAGGCGTGCGGCAATCAGGTGGATGGGGCGTGCAGGGATTGGCTGGGTTGAGTGGATGAAGGCGCAGGCGGCTTGACCTCAACCAATGTTGAGGTGCGATAACAGTCTCCCCACGGCCAGCCCGCTGGCCTTCGCTACGGAGACTGCTTCGATGTCGTACTCGCTTCCCCCGCTCCCCTATGCCTACGACGCCCTCGAACCGCATGTCGATGCGCGGACGATGGAGATCCACCACAGCAGGCACCACCAGACCTACGTCAACAACCTCAATGCCGCGGTCGAGCAGGCCGGCGTCGCCGAACAGCCGGTCGAGGCGTTGATCGCCCGCCTCGATGCCGTGCCAGAGGCCCAGCGCGACGCGGTCCGGAACAACGCTGGCGGCCACGCCAACCACAGCCTGTTCTGGACCGTGCTCAGCGCACACGGCGGCACACCCGATGAGCTGCTGGCGGCGGCCATCGACCGTGACCTCGGCGGCTTCGATGCCTTCAAGGATGCCTTCAGCAAGGCGGCGCTGACCCGCTTCGGCAGCGGCTGGGCCTGGCTGACCCGCGATCGCGACGGCCACCTGCGGGTTGAAAGCAGCGCCAACCAGGACAACCCGCTGATGGGCGCGGCGGTCGGCCTGTCCGGCAACACGCCGATCCTCGGCCTGGATGTATGGGAGCACGCGTATTACCTGCATTACCAGAACCGTCGTCCGGACTACATCGGGGCGTTCTTCAACATCATCGACTGGGCCGAAGTCGGTCGCCGCTACCGCCAGGCGGGCGGCGCATGAGCACCGGCACTCCCCACTACGCCGGGCCGTGGGCAGGGGTCTTCCCCGCTCCGGCCCCGGCACCTTCGGTCAGTCTGCCGCCGCGTGCATTGCGACGGCTGCTCGGCCACTTCCCCACCGGCGTGGCCATCGTCTGCACCCGTGACGCACGGGGCAGACCGCTGGGCCTGACCATCAATTCCTTCGTACCGGTGTCGCTGCAGCCGCCGCTGGTACTGTGGAACCTGGCCCTGCACGCACAGAGCCTGCAGGCCTTCCAGCGCGCCACGCGCTTCGCGATCAGCGTGCTGGGCGCGGACCAGGAAACACTGGCACGCACGTTTGCCGATCCCCAGGTGCGCAATCGATTCGACGGCGTGCCCCTGCTTCCAGACGGAGACGACGCGCCGCCGCGCATCGCCGGCGCGGTCGCGCACCTGACCTGTACCCGTCATGCGCAATGGCCGGTGGGTGATCACCTGCTGCTGGCGGGCCGCATCATCGAGATCAACGAAACCGGCGGTGCGCCGCTGATGTTCCACCGTGGCCGCTTCCTGCCGGGGCCGCTGGACACCCTGCAGGAGGTGCGGACATGACCATCGCGGCATTGGAGAACCTGCTCGCCAACGGCCACGACAGCGCGCTGCTGCGCTTCGGGCTGGGCAAGGGCTGGCTCGACGCCGGCAATCCGGCACGCGCGGCGACCCATCTGGGCCGCTGCGTGGCACTCGATCCGCATTACTCGGCGGCGTGGAAGCTGCTGGGCAGGGCCTGGCTGGCGGGTGGCCAACCGCAGGCGGCGCGCGAGGCGTGGCAACGGGGCCTGAGCGTGGCAAGCCATCAGGGCGACCAGCAGGCTGGCAGGGAAATGCAGGTGTTTCTGCGCCGGCTGCAGCGCGGACAGCCGGCGCCGCAGGAGGGCGCGGGCTGAGCCGGCCGCACCGGCCGGCCGTATCGATCAGCCCGCGTTGGCCGGTGCCGGCGCCGGCATGATGTCCGGCATCGGCAGGCGGCGCGGCTTGCTCGGGAAGGCATGCCGCAGGATGCGCCACACCACCTGGCCGAACTGCCGTGGCAGCGAACCGTTGTTGTAGTGCTGACCGTAGCGAAGGCAGATCTCCTTCACTTCCTTGGCGATGGCCGCATAGCGGTTGGCCGGCAGATCCGGATAGAAGTGGTGTTCGATCTGGTGGCTGAGGTTGCCCGACAGCACGTTGATCAGGAAACCACCGCTGATGTTCGACGAGCCACGCAGCTGACGCAGGTACCAGTGGCCACGCGATTCGTTGCGCAGGCACTCCTTGGGGAACGTCTCCGATTCAGCGGTGAAGTGGCCGCAGAAGATGATCACGTAGGTCCAGATGTTGCGCAGACCGTTGGCGACCAGGTTGCCCAGCATCACGGTCAGGAAGAACGGGCCGGCCAGCAGCGGGAACAGCACGTAATCCTTCAGCACCTGGCGCAGCATCTTGCGCGCCACCGGACGGGTCTGCAGCCACATTGCCCGGCCGCTGATGCGGCCCTTCAGCCAGCGTCCCAGGCGCAGGTCCTGGGCGGCCACGCCCCACTGGAACAGCAGCGCGAAGATCGGTGCGATGATCGGCTGCAGCAGATAGAACGGCTTCCAGCGCTGTTCCGGGAAGATGCGCAGCAGGCCGTAGCCGATGTCATCGTCCATGCCACGCACGTTGGTATAGGTGTGGTGACGGAAATTGTGGGTCTTGCGCCAGTTGTCGGCGGTGGCAACGATGTCCCACTCGTAGGTGTTGCCGTTCAACTTCGGGTCGCCGGTCCAGTCGAACTGGCCATGCATCACGTTGTGGCCCAGCTCCATGTTCTCCAGAATCTTCGACAGCGCCAGCATGAGCGTGCCGGCGATGGCGGCCGGCCACAGCAACGGCGCCCACAGCAGCGGCGAGAACGCCGCCAGGAACAGCAGGCTGCGGCCGCCGACGCCGAACCAGCGCACGGCAGCGGCCACGCGCCGGATGTAGCGCGTATCGGACGCGCCGAGACTGCCGATCACACGGTCGCGGATCGCGTCGAGTTCCTGGCCGAAGGCGTTCATTTCGGCAGGACTCAGGGCACGGTCGGTAGCGCGGGTCATGGCAACGGTTCCTCAGAGATCCAGGGTCAGGTCGGTGGTCGGCGCACTCACGCAGATCCTTACGGGCTGCGCCGCTTCGGAATGCGTATCGCCGGTGCGCAGATGGCGGGTACCGCCACTGACGCGTTCACAGCTACAGCTGTTGCAGATGCCCATGCGGCAGCCGTGCCGGGGCTTGATGCCCTGCGCTTCCAGGCTCTCCAGCAGGGAGCGGCCGCGCGGCACGCGCAGCTGGCGACCACTGCGTGCCAGGGTCAGCGACACCTCGCCTTCGCCGTCGGCATCCAGCAGCGGCGCGGGCGGCGTGAAGGCTTCCGCCTGGAAACCGGCAACCTGATGCGCCAAGCGGCGGCGCGCGGCGGCAACAAAGCCGTCCGGGCCACAGGCCAGTACATGGCGCTGTGCCAGCGGCGTGTCATCGCCGGGAATCTGCAGGGCGTGGGTATCGATACGCGCGGCCGGCACCTCGCCCTCGCGGGTGGTCAGCAGGTGCACGCGCAGGCCCGGCGTGGCTGCCGCCAGCGCCTGCAGTTCGTCACGGAACTGGACAGCGGCCGCCGTGCGTTCCCAGTAGAACAGGTCCACCGGCGCGCCCAGCGGTCGCTGGCAGGCGTCGCGCAGCAGGCTGCGCATCGGCGTGATGCCGCTGCCCGCCGCCAGCAGCAGCACCGGCGCGGCCGCCGGCATATGGAAGTCACCGAAGGCGGCGTCGATACGGAACAGGTCTCCCGGCCGCGCCCGGTTCACCAGGTGCTGGCTGACCCGGCCCCCCGGCACCGCCTTGACGGTAATGGCCAGTTCGCGGCCACTCAGCCGGGTCGGGCTGTAGCTGCGCTGCCATACCCGCCCCTCAAGCTCGACGCCGAGGGTGACGTGCTGGCCGGCGCGCATGCCGGCCCAGTGCCGGTTGCAGCGCAGGACCAGGGTCGCCGCGCCCTCGCCGGCCGGCTCGCGCCGGACCAGGCGTGCCAACGGCTCGCGCAGGGTCCACAACGGATTGAGCTGGCCGGCCCAGAAATCGAACAGCGTGGGCGACAGCCAGCGGTGCAGGGAAAACGGGGACGGACGGACGACAGCGCTCATGGCAGTCACTATACGGGCGCACATACACCTGTGTATACATGTGTATATTGAACCGGATTGGGTATGATTCAGCCTTGCCCCACCGGAACCCTCATGGCCGCTGCCACCGTCCTGTCGATACCCGAAGATGCGCAGAGCCCGGCCCGCCGTACGGTGAGCCGCGAGGATCTGCTGGCCGCAGCCCTGAAGCTGATCGGCCCGCACCGCAGCCTGTCCACTCTCAGCCTGCGCGAGGTCGCGCGTGAGGCAGGCATCGCGCCGAACAGCTTCTACCGGCAGTTCCGCGACATGGACGAACTGGCCGTGGCGCTCATCGATGTGGCCGGCCGCTCGCTGCGCACCATCATCGGCGAGGCGCGGCAGCGCGCGACCTCCTCCGCCACCAGCGTGGTGCGAGTATCGGTGGAGACCTTCATGGAGCAGCTGCGCGCAGACGACAAGCTGCTGCACGTCCTGCTGCGCGAAGGTGCGGTCGGCTCGGATGACTTCAAGCACGCCGTCGAGCGCGAGCTGCATTACTTCGAGGAAGAGCTGCAGCACGACCTGGTGCGCCTGGCGGCCCTCGACGGCGCGGTGCTGCATGCACCGGAGCTGGTGGCCAAGGCGATCACCCGCCTGGTGTTCGCGATGGGCGCCACCGCGATGGACCTGCCGCCGGAGAAGGATCCGGAACTGGTCGAACAGATCTCCACGATGATCCGCATGATCATCGTCGGCGCCCGCACCCCGGCCGCCTTCCGCCGCGGCTGACCTCACGGAGGCCCCGCGCCACCGCGCAGTGATACTGCATCGCAGCATGTCCACCACCGCCCGCCGGGCGATTGCGTGACCCGCGTCTCAATTTAGATCGGTGAAAGTCTTCTCGCGCGAGCCTGACGACTGCTTCATGCTGCCGTCACTTCCCGAGGACTATCCACCACCCACGAACTCCGCAGCTGAATAGGCCGAGGTGGGCGCAGCTGGATGGAAGTCGTTGCAGGTGTTTCAGACGAATTGCATGGCTCTGCGGGCCTTCGCGCCGCAGAGTGCCGCCTGTGGCCTGTGGGGACGGGCCTCATCCAACGTTCTGGAGAGAACCATGTGCACGACGCAGTCCACACCTCGCCCCTTCCGTGTCTACACCGTTCCACTCACCCTCGCACTGGCGATCGCCGTGTCGTTGTCGATGCAGCAGACAGCGCACGCGCAAAGTGTCGTCGTTGCTGCCGGCGATACCTTGAACGTCAGTCCGGGCAGCCCGTACGAGAACAGGGACTTCAACGTTCTCGGCACCCTCAACCTCACTGGCGTGACCGTCGGCGCAGTGAACGCCAACGCGGGAGGTATCGTCAATGCGACCGGCACCACCGTCGCCATCAATGAACGGTTTGGTTTTTCGTTCACCAATGGGGAAGGCAACATCACCGGCTCGACCATCGTCAATCAGAACGCCGATGGTGTCGGACTTACGCTGGCCGGCAATCTGAGCACACCGAATGCGCCTCTGAGTCGGGTGCAGATCGCCGACAGTTCGGTGTCTGGCGGTGATGTCGGAAGCCAGGTTTCCGCCGGTGGCACGGTCATCGCCCGTAGCACCGCCTTCTCGGGGGCAACCGGAATCCGTGCGCTGGCCGGTTCCTTCGAATTGATGGACGGTTCAAGTGCGATCGGCAGCAATATCGGCATCGAACTGGCCAGTCGCACTCCCGGTCAACCGAGTTACGCAGACCCGGCTGAATGGCACGTCCTGGTCGATGGCTCACATGTCGAGGGAGGCAGCGGCCCTGCAGTGAAGGTGACGAAGCGCGCTGCAGATCCGGCTGAATTCAATCGCTTGACCCTGCAGAACGGCGCAACCCTTGTCGGCGGAAACGGCAACCTGCTGGAGACTGACCCCGATGCCCTGCTCGACTTCACCGCCCGCACGTCCACCCTCAACGGCAACTTCGTCATCGCCGATACCGCAACCGCCACCCTTCGCTTCCTCGATGGGCTGGTGCTGACCGGGCAGATCACCGGCCCGGCCGAGGTGATCGTCGACCAGGGCGGACGCTGGACGCTGTCCGGCAACAGCAGCACCGGCAACCTCACGCTGGGCGCGGGGAGCCACATCCTGCTGGGCGCGGAGGGTCAGGCCGCGTATCCGCAGCTGACGGTGAACGGCAACTACACCGGCAACGGCGGCACCCTGCACTTCAATACCGTGCTGGCCGGCGATGATGCCGCCACGTCGCGCATGCACGTCACCGGCGACACCGGCGGCACCACCCATGTCATCGTCAACAACGTCGCGGGCGCCGGTGCGCAGACGGTCACCGGCATCCCGCTGGTCCAGGTCGATGGTGCCAGCACGGGCAGCTTCGTCCTGCAGGGCCGCGCCATCGGCGGCATGTACGAGTATTTCCTGCATCGCAACGCACCCGGTACTGCCGACGGCAACTGGTACCTGGCCTCGACCTACACGGGCAATCCATGCGATATCAATCCTTCGCTGCCGGAGTGCGACCCGGAGGATCCGGTGATTCCTCCTCCCGATCCTGACCCCGATCCCGAACCCGTGCTGCGCCCGGAGCCCGGTGCCTATCTGGCCAATCAGGCCGCTGCCGAGCAGATGTTCCGGCTGCGCCGTCACGACCGTGGTGAGCCGGGCTTCGACCGCGCGGGCACCGGAACCTGGGTGCGCGGTGGCCGCGACCAGGTCCAGGCCAGCGTCGCCGGGCAGGTCGATGCTCGCACGCACCTCAACGTGCTGCAGCTGGGCACTGACCTCTGGCGCTGGGGCGAAGACCGCGGCAGGCTGGGCCTGATGCTCGGCCGCGGCGATGCCAGCACCCGTGCGGTATCCACCCTCACCGGCTACGGCACACGCGGCAAGGTCAAGGGCACGTCGGCGGGCCTGTACGTGGGCTGGGTGCAGAACGCGCAGAGCAGCGCTGGCCTGTACGTCGATGGCTGGGCGCAGGCCTCGCGCTTCGACAACGAGGTGCAGGGTGAAGCACTGGACAAGGAGACGTACGACGCCAAGGCACGCAGCGCGTCGCTGGAGATCGGATACGCGTGGGCGATCCGCGCCACCGGCGCCAGCACCCTGTACCTGCAGCCACAGGCGCAGTTGATCTGGACCGACTATGACGGTGACAGCCTGGTCGAAGACAATGGCACCCTGGTCGAGGACGGCCGTAGCGGCGGCCTCGACAGCCGTCTCGGCGTACGCCTGTTCGGGCAAAGCACCCTGCAGGGCAATCTCGTGCAGCCGTTCCTGGCAGTGAACTGGCTGCGTGGCGAACGCGACCCGTCGATGCGCTTCAATGGCGAGCAGCTGGACGCACGCCTGCCGGAAAACCGCTACGAAGTGCAGGCCGGCGCCCAGCTGCAGCTGGGACAGCGCTGGAGTGCCTGGGGCGACCTGCGCTTGCAGCGCGGCGAGCGCGACTACCGCAACCATGGGGCACAGCTGGGCCTGCGCGCCGCCTGGTGACGCCCGGCCTCCCGCCCGGAACCCGCCCCTGCCGGATATGACATCCGGCAGGGGCGACCTCGTTAGATGTAATGTTATAACACCGTCGTTCCTGATGAGGCGCCCTGCGCCGGGCCGATGAATGCAGCGTTATGCTTTATATAGCAATTGCTATATCTATGAGCATTTGCTTTCATGTGCACCAGCCAGGTCGCCCTCGCCGCTCTCTTCCCCAAGGACGACGCCTCCATGCCCCATTCCATGCCGCCGTGCCACCTTCCGCTGGCCACCGCCATCTTCTTTGCCCTGTCGACCCCGGTAATGGCCGGCACGCCCTCGCCCACGCAGCTGGACCGGGTGCAGGTCAAGGTCAGTACCGCCACGCGCAGCGAGCGCCTGCTTGCGGATGTGCCGATCCGTACCGAAGTGCTGCGCAGGGAGGACATCGCGCTGCGTGCGGCCACCGACTTCTCCCGTGCGGTCGAACTGATCAATGGCCTGCGCGTGGAAAGCAACTGCCAGAACTGCAACACCAGCGAAGTGCAGCTGCTGGGCCTGCCGGGTGCCTACAACCAGCTGCTGTTCGACGGCATCCCGCTGCTGTCCACGCTGGGCAGCGTGTACGGCCTGGAGCAGATTCCCGCCGGCTTCGTCGATCGCATCGAAGTGGTCAAGGGCGGTGGCTCGGCGCTGTATGGACCCGGCGCGGTGGCCGGCGTGATCAACCTGGTTCCGCCGCTGCCCTCGCGCAGTGGTGGCCATGTGCAGGCCGGCGTGGATGTGCTGCGGGGCACGCCGCAGAAGAATGCAGATGTCCGGCTGGATCTGGTCGCCGCGCAGGCCGATGCCGGGCTGTCCGTGATCGCCCAGCGCAACTGGAACAGTGGCATCGACTACAACGGTGACGACTACACCGAGATCACGCGCAAGGATCTCAAGGTCGGTGGACTGCAGGCCTGGTATGCGCCCACACCGGGAACACGGCTGCGCGTGGACGTGCAGGTCACCGATGAAACCCGGCGCGGCGGCAACCGCCTCGACCAGCCGGAGTATCTGGCCAACATCGCCGAATCGCTCGACACCACGTACCGGCGTGGCAGCGTGTCCTGGGACCAGGAAGTAAGCACGGACATCGACTTCCGACTGGCGTATGCGTTCGCCGACATCGATCGCGACAGCTTCTATGGCGGTCTCGGCGATGTGGTCACCGACCCGTCCGCAGCCGGATACGATCCCTCCGAGCTGGACCCCACCGTGGCCGGCAGCGCCGCCTCGCGCTCGTGGCGGCAATACGGACGCACCCACAATCCGCTGCATTACCTCGACAGCCAGTTGAACTGGCGGCTGGGCGCGCATGTCCTGGCGTTCGGCGTGCAGTACAAGCACGAGCGCCTGCGCGATGACAACAGGACCGGTGACGGCCAGCGCCTGGCCGTGCTGGAGGACGCCAGCTTCCACAACCTGGGCGCCTTCGTGCAGGACGAATGGAGCCTGCGCGAAGACATCGACCTGGTGATCGGCGCGCGCGTGGACAAGAGTTCCGAACTGGACAACGCGGTGTTCTCACCACGTGTAGCGTTGGCCTGGCAGGCCACGGCGAACCTGAAGTGGCGGGCCGGCATCGCCAGTGGATTCCGCGCACCGGAAATCTTCGTCGAGGATGTGCATGTGGATACGCTTGGCGGCGAGCAGGTGCGCGTGCGCAATGTGCAGGGCCTGAAGGAGGAACGTGCGCTGACCACCCTGCTCGGCTTCGACTGGCGTTCGGATCCGGCCGAGCCGGCGTGGACGTGGGACGCCACCGCCTCCTACGCGCGCATCCGTGACACCTTCGCGCTGGGCGAGATCCAGCGCGGCGCCGACGGCCAGCTCGGCCAGCTGCGCTACAACGCCTCGGGCTCGGACGTACTGGGCATGGAAACCAATCTGGGCTGGCAACCCTCGCCGCAGTGGCGTCTCACCGCGGGCGCATCGTGGTACCGCTCGCGCTTCCGCGAACCCCAGCGCATCTTCGATGACACCGGCGAGGGCGGCGACACCGTGATCGACAGCCGCGACTACCTCAAGACCCCTCGCTGGACCGGGCTGGCCCAGCTCGGCTGGTTGCCTTCGGAGCCGTGGGAGACTTTCATCGCGCTGCGCCACACCGGCTCAATGCCGGTGCTGAACAACCGGCTGGGTGAGCTGCACCGCACCCGTGCCTTCTGGGTGACCGACCTGGGCGCCCGTTGGCATCGCCATCTGGGGGTGGGCGCCGAACGGGAGGTGTCCGTGGCAGCTGGAGTCAAGAACGTGTTCGACCAGCGGCAGAAGGATCTTGAAGCCGGCGCGCTGCGCGACAGCGACTACGTCTACGGGCCACGCTTCGCGCGCTCGTGGTATGTCAGCCTGCGCTATGCGTTCTGAAGCACTGCGCGTTCTGCTGTGCGCGGGCAGCGTGCTGCTGGCCGCGCCGGTGGCGGCGGAGAACCTGCACGCGCAGGTCTCGGCGTCGCTGATGCGACCGGAGGGGCGTTCGCTGCACCCGATGCAGTGGTCGCCGCCGCCGCGATTGATCGCGCTGTACTTCGGCGCGGACTGGTGCGCGCCCTGCCATGCCTTCGTGCCGACCCTGCGCGGCGTGCGCGACGCGCTGCGCGAGGCCGGTGCGGACACCGAGGTGGTGTACGTCAGCCAGGATGAGAGCGATGCCGCGCTGCGCCGCTACATGCGCCACCAGGACATGCCGTGGCCGGTACTGGACCCGCGCAGGGCGGCGCGCATGCCGGTGTTGCAGGCGCTGGCCGGCCCGGCGCCACCCAATCTGGTGCTGATCGACGCGGAAGGTCGCGTGCTGGCGAGCGGTTGGCACGGACGGCGCTATGAGGGTCTGCAGCCTGTGCTGAAGCTGTGGCGGGCACGGGCATGCGCACAGGAACAGGCGCGCTGCCCGCCGCTTGAGTGACCTGCCGTTCCGTCCACGGTCGCCGGGCATGGCCCGGCGCTACCCCTCCTTCCGAGCACATGCAGCCGCCGGGCATGGCCCGGCGCTACCGCCACCATTCAGATCGCTACCCGCCCTCGGCCTTGCGCACGAACGCTTCGAACAGGGCCAGCGTCTGCTCGCTGACATGATGCTCGATGCCTTCGGCATCGCGCCGTGCGGTATCGGCATCCACGCCCAGCGCCAACAGGAAGCGCTCCACCGTCTGGTGCCGCTGGCGACTGGCATGGGCCAGCGCCTCGCCCTCGGCGGTCAGGAAGACACCACGATAGGGCCGCTGCACGACCCAACCGTCGCGGGCCAGCCGCCGCAGCATCTTCGCCACCGTCGGCTGCGCCACCCCCAGGCGGGTGGCGATGTCGACCTGGCGGGCCTCCCCGCCATCGGCCAGCAGGTCCGAGATCAGCTCGACATAGTCCTCCACCAGCTCCATCCGATGCGCCTCGCGCACCTGCCGGAAGCTCTCGACCTGGCGCTCGGCCTCGATCAAGGGGGGATTCTTTGGCGATGTCGAATCGTCGCTCTTGCCCACGCGTGTGCCTGTCCTGCCGAAGTCGTCCGGGAATGAAGCTGAATTCTGGACCAGTGACGCGACAAAGACGATTGTTTCACATTGCTATTGGATATAGCAGGGGCTATATTGCCGCCATGAGCACCTTGGCGCCCCATGACCCTTCGGCCCCCGCCCCGGCCAGCCTGGGTGCGCTCAATGCCTCGGTAGCGGTACCCGACAAGGGCCACTGGTGGTTCCGCCTGCTGGCGTTCCTCGGCCCGGGCTACATGATCTCGGTCGGCTACATGGACCCTGGCAACTGGGCCACCGACCTGGCAGGCGGCTCACGCTTCGGCTACCTGCTGCTGTCGGTCATCCTCGTGTCCAATCTGATGGCGGTGATCCTGCAGGCGCTGTCGGCGCGGCTGGGTATCGCCACCGGGCTGGATCTGGCCCAGGCCTGTCGCGCGCGCTATCCGAAGCCGGTCAACCTGGCCCTGTGGGCACTGTGTGAGGCAGCCATCATCGCCTGCGACCTGGCCGAGGTGATCGGCACCGCCATCGCACTGAAGCTGCTGTTCGACCTGCCGCTGCTGTGGGGCGCAGTGATCACCGCGCTGGACACGCTGCTGGTGCTGCTGCTGATGAACCGCGGCTTCCGCGCGCTGGAGGCCTTCGTCATCGCGCTGCTGATGGTGATCTTCGCCTGCTTCGTGGTGCAGATCGCGATGGCCGCACCGCCGGTCATGGCGGTGCTTGGCGGCTTCATTCCACGCGCACAGGTGGTCACCGATCCGCACGCCCTGTACATCGCGATCGGCATCATCGGCGCCACGGTCATGCCGCACAACCTGTACCTCCACTCGTCCATCGTGCAAACCCGAGCGTACCCACGTACCGACGAGGGTCGCCGCAGCGCGCTGCGCTGGGCGGTGACCGACAGCACGCTGGCGCTGACGCTGGCACTGTTCATCAACGCCAGCATCCTGATCCTGGCCGCCGCCGTATTTCATGCCAACGGCCGCTTCGATGTGGAAGACATCGAGCAGGCGCATCAGCTGCTGGCGCCGATGCTGGGCGTGGGTGCCGCGGCGACGCTGTTCGCGGTGGCGCTGCTGGCGTCGGGCCTGAATTCCACCGTGACCGCGACGCTGGCCGGGCAGATCGTGATGGAGGGCTTCCTGCGCCTTCGCCTGCCACCGTGGCTGCGGCGGCTGCTGACCCGGGCGCTGGCGATCATCCCGGTGGTGGTGGTGATCGTTCTGTTCGGCGACCAGGGCGCGGTGAAGCTGCTGGTGCTGAGCCAGGTGGTGCTGTCGATGCAGCTGCCGTTCGCGATCATTCCGCTGGTGCGGATCGTGACCGACAAGGTGACCATGGGCGCACTGGTGGCGCCGCGGTGGCTGGGCACGACCGCCTGGCTGATCGCGCTGGTGATCGTGGCACTGAACGTGAAGCTGCTGGTGGATACCTTCGCCGGCACCTGACGGCCGAGCGCCGCTGCCGCGCCGCTCTACAGATGCAGGGCGATGGCGGCTTCGATCTGCTGTGGCGACTGGAATCCGGCCAGGCGAATGCGCTCGTTGCCGTCACGGAACAGCGCAAGCGTTGGTGTCTGGCGCAGCCCCAGCTCCCTGAAGAAGGCTTCGCCCAGCACTTCCAGCTGCACCCGCAGCAGGGTCATGCCCTGCCCCGCACCGCTGCTGGCAACGCGCTGCAGGGACATCTCCAGCATCCGGCACCCCGGGCACTGCTCCTTGTGGAAATCCACCAGGACCCGGGGGTGTTCGGCAAGCAGCTGCTGGAGCTGCTCAGGCGTGGTGGCGTCGATGATCTGCATCGGTGGTACTCCGGTAATGGGCCAGGACCGCGTCGGTCCAGGCGTCGATGGCGGCGGCGTGGCGCTCGCCGTGCGGCATCTGTTCAATCTCCAGCGGCGGGTAGCCACTGTGGAAGTAGCGGATCAGGCGGTGCACGGCGCCGCAGTAGTACTCCTGGCCCCACTGTGTTTCGCCGGTGCCGAACACCGCCACCTGTCGCGGCCACTGCCCCTGCCCGGCAATACCGGCCACCCACGCCTTCATCTCCGCCGGTGTGCGACCGGCGTTGTCGGTCCAGCTGCCCAGCAGCACGAGGTCGGCTTCATCGGCAGCCAGCGGAGCCGGCTGGCGCAGGTCGTCGGCCTCCTGCCAGTGCACCGCGTGACCCGCCGCGCGGCACCGCTCGGCGATCTGCCGCCCCAGCTCCCGGGTATTGCCACTGAGCGAGGCGACCACGATCAGGATGCCCAGCGCCTGCCCCTGCTCAGAGATCGTCGAAGCCGTTGTCGACGTTGGTCTTCTTGTAACTTGCATTGCGCATCTCGAAGAAGTCGGTCTTGGTTTCGGTGAAGTTGTCGGCGTAGGCCTTGATCCACGGCATCACGTTGTCGGTCGTATCGCTGTACAGTCGCTCGATACCGAGCATGCCGGCCATCTTGTTGGCGCGGTACTTCACATAGCGCACCATCTCGTCCACATCGATGCCGTCGATGCCATCCAGCACTTCCGACGACCATTGCGTCTCCAGGGTGATGGCATGCTCGAATGCATCGTGTACGTAGGCAGTCAGCTCGTTGGTCTGCAGTTCCGGATTCTCGCCGACGATGGCGCGGATCACCTCGCTGATGAACTTGGTGTGGGCCAGCTCGTCGCGGTTGATGAAGCTGATGATCTTGCCGGTGCCGGTCATGCGGTTCTGCCGCACCAGGTTGTAGAAGAAGGCAAAGCCGGAATAGAAGTTGATGCCTTCCAGGATCGACGACTGGATCAGCGACCTCAGCAGCGTCTCGGCGGTCTTGTCGCGCATGAAGTCGTCGTACGCCTGCATGATCGGCGCATTGCGGCTGATGATGGTCGGATGCGTGCGGGCCAGCTCGAACACCCGGTTCTGGTTGGGCAGATCGGTGATCGACGCCAGCACATAGCTGTAGCTTTCGTTATGTATCACTTCCTGCTGGCCGATGATCGCCGCATTGGCATGCGCGGCCGGATCGGTGATGTACTCGGCGACGTTGTAGATGAACCGGGTCTGCGGCGAATCGAGCGTGGCCAGCAGGCCGATGATCGAGTCGTAGGCATTCTTCTCGCGTCCGGACAGTTCACCGTACTGGCGTGCGTCCAGCTTCATGTCCACTTCGTCGGGGATCCAGAAGTTGGTCGACAGTTCCTTGTACGCCCGATAGAACGAGGGGTACGGAATATCGTTCCAGTTCAGTATGCCGCTGGTGCGGCCATTGATGATGCCGGTGCTGCGGTTGGGATGGCGCGGTTCAAGGATCTTGATGCGGTCAAGGGGCGTTGCCATGGTGTTACCTGCAGAGGGTAGCGCCGGGCCGTGCCCGGCGGAATGTACGAAGGCCGTGTGCTGCACGGGCCGGGCATGGCCCGGCGCTGCCGCAGGGTCATCAGCTTGAACACCACTCGCATTCGCTGATGTCGATGTCGTTGGAGCGCACGTAGTAGGTGGTCTTCAGTCCCGCGCGCCATGCGCTCAGGTGCAGCTCCAGCAACGTGCTGGCACGGATGGTGCTGGGCACATACAGGTTGAAGCTGATCGACTGGTCCACATGGCGCTGGCGCCGGGCGTTCTGCCGGACGCTGGCGAACTGGTCCACCTTGTAGGCGCCCTTCTCGTAGTACGGCCAGGTTTCCAGCGACAGCCCGGGGGCCGCGACCGGCCGTCGGAAGTCCTTCTTTTCCTCGTAGTAGAACGCGCTGTAGATGGGATCGATCGAGGCAGTGGAACCGGCGATCTGGGCGGTACTCATGTTCGGCGCGACCGCCAGCAGCCAGCCATTGCGCAGGCCATGGCGGGCCACCTCACGCGCCAGGCCCTCCCAGGCCGCATCACGGTAATCACGGTCGCTGAAATAGCGGCCGGTGTGCCAGTCGCTGCCGGCGAACATCGGATAGTGGCCCTTCTCTTTCGCCAGTTCGGCACTGGCCTGGATGGTCAGGAAGTTGATGCGCTCGTACAGGCGGTCGGCCAGCGCCTCGGCCTCCGGCGATTCCCACGGGATCGCCTGCTGCGCCAGCAGGTGATGCCAGCCGAACGTGCCCAGGCCGATGGCCCGGTACTTGCGGTTGGTGATCGTGGCCTGCGGCACCGGCAAGGCATTGAGATCGATCACGTTGTCCAGCATGCGCACCTGGATCGGGATCAACCGCTCCAGCACGTCCTTCGCCAGCAGGTCGTCCGGCGCGGTGACCGCCCGTCCAAGATTGATCGAGGACAGGTTGCACACCACGAAATCGCCGGCGCGGCGGGTGGTGACGATCTGGTCGCCGCTGACGATCTCCTGGATCATCCGCGTCGGGCTCATGTTCTGCAGGATCTCGGTGCACAGGTTGCTGGAATAGACCATGCCCGCATGCTTGTTCGGGTTTCTGCGATTGACTTCATCGCGGTAGAACAGGAACGGATTGCCGGTCTCCAGCTGGCTGAGCATGATGCGCTTGAACAGATCGATCGCACGCACGGTGCGCCGGCTGATGCGCTCGTCGGCCACCAGCTCCGCGTAGCGGTCGCGGAAGCTGCCCGCCCCGCGCGTCTCATCGTAGAAGTCCTGCAGGTACCAGCCCTTGGCCTGCTTCACTTCATGCGGGTCGAACAGGTACCAGTCGGCCCGACGCTCGACCGCCTCCATGAACAGATCGGGCACGCAGACCGAAGTGAACACATCATGCGCGCGCAGGCGCTGGTCGCCGTTGTTCAGGCGCAGATCGAGGAAGGCCTCGATGTCGCGGTGCCAGATGTCCAGGTACACCGCCACCGCGCCTTTGCGCTGGCCGAGCTGATCGACCGATACCGCGGTGTTGTTGAGCTGCTTGATCCATGGCACTACGCCGCCCGACGAGTTGGGCACGCCGCGGATCGGTGCACCGCTGCTGCGCACGTAGCCCAGGTAGGCACCCACACCCCCGCCGTGCTTGGACACGCGGGCGATATCCGTATTGGAGTCATAGATGCCCTGCAGGCTGTCGTCTACCGTATCGATGAAGCAGCTGGACAGCTGTCCACCGACCTTGCCGGCGTTGGCCAGTGTCGGCGTGGCCACCGTCATGTACAGGTTGGACAGCGCCCAGTAGGCCTCGCCGACCAGCTGCATGCGGCGCTCACGCGGCTTCTCCTCCTGCATCAGGTACAGGGCGATGGTCAGCCAGCGTTCCTGCGGCAACTCGTACACCTCGCGGCTGCGGTCGCTGGCCAGGTAGCGCGTCGCCAGCAGGTACAGGCCGTTGTAAGCGAACAGGCGGTCGCGGTCGGGATCGATCATCTCTCCCGCCTGCTGCAGCTCTTCCTTCGAGTAGCAGCGCAGGATGTCATTGCTGTAGACGCCACGGTCGGCCAGGCTCTCCTGCAGGCCCACGTAGGAGCCGTACTTCAGGCTGACATCGTAGAAGCGGTTGCGGCTGGCGCGCTTGTACAGGCGGCGCAGGTAGATGCGGGCGGCGAACCGTTCCCAGTCCGGCGCGACCAGGTCCACACGGGATTCCGCCTCGCGGATCAGCAGGTCCACCAGGTCGTCGGCACTGATGCTGGGCTTGCGCTCAACCATCGCCTGTACCACGCGACGGTAGTCGGCCACGTCCAGCTGCGGGAACTCGGCATGGATGGCGTCGATGCTGCGCTGCAGGCGCCCGGCGTCGAACGGCAGGCGACGGTTGCCCGCCTCCTTGGTGATCCAGGTCGGCACGCGCTCGCCACCGGCGCGCATGGCGTCGCCGGCGCCGGCCGGATCGGCCGCGCGGTAGGTGTATTCGGTCATGGTCCTGCGTCTCCAGGCTCGCACGCACGATTGCGCCGATGCCATGGCGGCCCTGTACGCGATACCGGCGCACGGGGCGATCGGGTGGGATGCCAAAGCGCGGGAACACCAGATCGTCGGCAAGTGCCTGCGCCTGCGGCCGGTATCCGGGCCGTGGGGGCGACCTGAGTCCGCACGAGGGCGGCCGCGTCGACACGGCGAGCCTTCAGGGGCGGGCCGCGGGACGTGTCTTGCATCGTCCGGCGGCGGCGGCTGACCGGGAGTGACGGCCCCAACATAGTGGGGATGATCGATATCGTCAACACAAGATGCAGTAAAAGGCGCCGACCGCGACGAACCGTCGCAGGATGCCGTGTTGCGTCCGCGCCGCCTTGTCGACGCCGCACGCATCCCCACTTCGATACAACCTCCACTTTCCGCGGAACATCCTCCATGCGCGCTGCCCAGTACTCCTCCTTCGGCGATCCGTCCGACGTCCTTGCCGCCGCCGAGGCCGCCCTGCCCGAACCCGGTCCCGGCGAGGTGCGCATCCGTACCGTGCTGGCTTCCATCCACAACCACGATCTGCTGACCGTGCGCGGCCTGTATGGCTACAAGCCGACCCTGCCGGCGATCGGTGGCAGCGAGGCACTGGGCGTGGTCGATGCGGTTGGCGACGGCGTCGACGGCCTCCGGATCGGTCAGCGTGTCGCCGCCGCCTCGGTGCACGGCACCTGGGCCGAAGCGTTCATCGCGCCGGCACGGATGGTGATTCCGATGCCGGAATCGATCCCCGACGAGACCGCTGCGCAGCTGATTGCCATGCCGCTCAGCGCCTTGATGCTGCTGGAATTCCTGCATGTCGAGCCGGGCCAGTGGATCGTGCAGAACACCGCCAATGGCGCGGTCGGCAAGTCGCTGGCGATGCTGGCGCGGGCGCGTGGTGTCCATGTGGCCAACCTGGTGCGCAACGCCGATGCGGTCGCGCAGCTGCAGGCGCTCGGCATCGATCATGTATTCGATACCTCGGTGGACGGCTGGAAGGACCGCGTGCGTGAAGCGGCCGGTGAAGCGCAGGCGGCAGCCGCCGTGGATTCCATCGGCGGCGACGCCACCGGTGACCTGATCGACCTGCTCGGCCACCACGGCACGCTGGTGTCGTTCGGCGTGATGAGCGGCGAGCCCATGCGCATCCCCGCCGGTGGCCTGATCTACAAGGAGGCCACCGTGAAGGGCTTCTGGGGCAGCAAGGTCAGCCAGGCGATGGCGGTGGACGACAAGCGACGGCTGGTGGGCGAACTGCTGCAGCGTGCGGCGGGGGGTGAACTGACGCTGCCGGTGGAACAGGTGTTCGCACTCGACGATATCGCCGCGGCGGTCAAGGCCGGCGCAGGTTCCGGCCGCAACGGCAAGGTGCTCCTGCGGCCTTGAGGGTCGGACAACGGGGAGTGCGCAGCACCGGTCGATGACAGGGTCAGTCATTCGTTAAGAACCTGTGATGTATAACTGAATGCGCTTTCGTCATTGGAAGGCGAAGGCGAGCGCATGCGGTACTGACGGCTCCTCCTCTGTCCGGCGTTGTCGCTTCCATGTACCGCACCTCCCTGAACCTGCTTGCCGGCGCCATCGCGCTGGGACTCACCGCCGGCGCCGCCGGCGCTGCTGAAACTGCCGCTACCGGCAAGGACAGCACCACGCTCGGCACCGTGCTGGTGACCGGATCCAACATCAAGCGCAGCGACACCGCCGGCCCCAACCCGGTGCAGATCGTCAGCCGTGAACAGATCGAACAGACCGGTCGCAGCACGTTGACCGATGTGCTGCGCAACCTGTCGGCCAATGCCGGCAACAGCTTCGACGAGCAGTACACCGGCAGCTTCGCGGCGGGCTCGGCGTCGATCGGCCTGCGCGGGCTGTCGCCGAAGAACACCCTGGTGCTGGTCAACGGCTATCGCGTGGCCAACTTCGGTTTCGCCCTCAACACCCAGGACACCTTCGTCGATCTCAATGCGCTGCCGATCAGCGCGGTCGAGCGCATTGAAGTGCTGAAGGACGGCGCCTCGGCGGTGTATGGCTCCGATGCCATCGCCGGTGTCATCAACATCATCCTGCGCAGGAACTTCCAGGGCGTAGAAGTGGGCGGCGGCTTCGGTACGGCCACCCAGGGCGGCCTCGACGAACGCAAGGCCAATCTGCTGGCCGGTTTCGGTGACCTCGAACAGCAGGGCTGGAACGTGCTGTTCGGGCTGGACCTGCTCAAGCGCGATCGGCTCGACGCCGACCAGCGCGCCTATACCCGCACCGGCGATTTCCGCGACAAGCCCGGCGGTCGCCTGGCCGGCTGGTCCACTGCAGGTGGCAACTGGCTGTCGAACCCGCGGGCGCCGCAGCCATTCTCGCCCTGCCCGGAAGGCAGCCAGCTGCGACCCTACAGCGACTTCGGCAGCAGCCTGCCCGGCCAGGCCTGCGCGTTCAACGCGCAGCCGTTCAAGACGCTGCAGCCCGGTGCCGAACGCCTGCAGGCATCGCTGAGCGCGACCTACCGCTTCAGCGACAACGTCGAAGCCTTCGCCGACGTGCTCTACAGCCACAACAAGGCCGACCAGATCTTCAGCGCGCCACTGACCGTCGGCCCGGGCCTGCGCGCCTACAACCCCGCCACCGGCACCCTGCTCGACATTCCGGCAGTGCTGCCGGTCGGGCATCCGAACAACCCGGGCAGCGCTCCCCTGCCCTTCGAGTACACGTTCTTCGATCTCGGCCCGCGCCTGAAGGACAACACGCAGGTGTTCTACCGTGCATTGGCCGGCGTGCGTGGCCAGGGTGAGCGCTGGGACTGGGAGGTCGCCGCACTGACCTCGCAGAGCGAGCAGCGCGAGTACGTGGACAACTTCATCAACCGCTACGCGTTCGAGCAGATCCTGCGCGATGGCAGCTACAACTTCCTCGACCCGGCCAGCACGCCGGCCGCGCTTGATGCGCTGCGCCTGCAGACCAAGCGCCCGGGCTGGTACCAGCTGCACTCTCTGAACCTCAAGGCATCGACGTCGCTGTGGGAGCTGCCGGCCGGCGCGGTCGGCTTCGCCTGGGGCGCGGAGTTCCGCAAGGAATCGCTGGATGCACGGACCAGCGCGCAGGTCCTGTCCGGAACGGAGCTGCGGCCGGCGATCAACGTGGTCGATGGCGAGCGGCAGGTCAGCGCCGCCTATGCCGAGTTCAGCGTACCGTTGCATCGCACATTGGAACTGCAGGTCGCCGGACGCGGCGACCGCTACGACGACTTCGGCAAGGCGTTCTCGCCGAAGTTCGCGCTGCGCTGGCAGCCGCTGGACAGCCTGCTGCTGCGCGGTTCGTTCTCGCGCGGTTTCCGCGCTCCCTCGCTGCCGGAAATCGCACCCGGGCAGACGGTCAGCTACGGATCGGTGATCGACCCGCTCGACCCGTTGCAGCCCGGTGGCAGCCGCGGTGTCACCAACATCCGCACCGGCAATCCCGACCTGAAGGCCGAGCGCTCGCGCAATCTCAACGTTGGCGCGGTGTGGTCGCCGGACGCTGACAGCAGCATCGGCCTGGACTGGTACCGCATCGAGCAGGACAACCTGGTCAAGCCCGACAGCGCACAGTTCATCGTCGACAATCCCGCCCTGTTCCCGGGCCGGGTCCAGCGCGATGCGCAGGGCCGCATCCAGTTCATCACCAACCAGTATGCCAACCAGGGGGAGCTGACCACGTCCGGTCTCGACCTGGAGGCCAGCCGCACCTTCCGCACCGACGGCTGGGGCAACCTCACCCTCGCCGGCAGCTGGACCCATCTGCTCAGCTTCAAGCAGCCCCTGGTAGCCGGTCAGGCGCCCTATGACGGCGCGGGCAACAACCGCCACGGCGCGCTGCCGCGCACCCGCGGCACCACCTCACTGAACTGGGCGGTGGGCGACTGGAACAGCACGCTGAGCCTGCAGTACGTGAGCGGCTACGACCAGCGGGTAGCGACGGCCACCAGCAACCCGGGCCTGCGCGATCGCGTCAAGCCCTATCACCAGCTGGACCTGTACGTGGCGTACGAAGGCATTCCCAACACCACGCTGTCGCTGTCGGTGCTGAACCTGACCGACAAGGACCCGCCGTTCGACCCGGCAGGCGGCTCCAACGGCTTCGACATCAGCCAGTACAACCTGCGCGGCCAGTTCGTCACGGTGGGGGCACGCTACCGGTTCTGATGCGGAAACTGCACAGGTAGAGCCGAGCCTATGCTCGGCTGCTCTACCGGCTTGATGGAGCCGAGCATGGGCTCGGCTCCACGGAGTGTGCGGACCAACGGTCCGCACCCATCGCAGCGGTCGTGCATCACCGGCTCAGGTGCAGGAACTGCAGATGCCGCTCGTACTGGCTGATGATGTCGTTGATGATCTGCTTGCGGCTGTATCCGACCAGGTCGTAATCCTGGCTGCCTTCGAACAGATGCACCTCGGCGCGGTAGTAGCGCTGGTTGCGCAGCTGCTGGGCGGCGAACGACGGCGTCAGGTAGCCGCTGAGGATCACCCGGTACAGGAAGTCCTGCTGCTCACCATGGTTGACCGAGAGCTCCATGTCGCCGGCTTCGATGCGGGTATGCACATCCCAGCCCTGCTCGCGCAGCTGCTCGCAGACCGCCTCCATCGCAGGCTTCACCGTATCGTCCATGAAGCGGTAGACCTGGTCGCGCACCGGGAAGTGCATGGCCTGTGCAAGCCGCTGGCGCCAGCCCTGGTGGTGGCGATCATCACCGATCAGCGGCGAGGGCCGGTACTGCAGCGCACGCCTGCGGTGCGACTCATCGCTGAACGCCCGGGTCAGGCCCCACATCATCAGCAGCAGCACCGCCGAGAATGGCAGTGACGCCAGCACCACCGCCGACTTCAATGCATCGATGCTGCCAGCCAGCAGCAGGCCTGCGGTGAGCACGGCGATCACCGTGCCCCAGAACACGCGCAGCCAGCGCGGACCATCGTCTTCGGGGGCGCCGCCGTGCGACGACAGCGTGGACAGCACCACCGCGCCCGAATCGGCCGATGTCACGAAAAAGATGAAGCTGACCAGAACAGTCACCGCGATCACCGTGCGGCTCCACGGATAACCATCAAGCAATGCGTACAGCACGGTCGGCGGGTCATCCACGGCCAGCTGTGCCAGCTGCTGCTGGCCATGGTGCAGCACCTGGTCCAACGCACTGTTGCCGAAGATCGACAGCCAGGCCAGGGTGAAGCCGAGCGGGATCAGCAGCACGCCAAACACGAATTCGCGGATGGTACGTCCGCGCGAGATGCGGGCGATGAACAGGCCGACGAACGGCGCCCAGCCGATCCACCAGGCCCAGTAGAACACCGTCCAGCCGCCCAGCCATGCCGGCCGTCCGCCATAGGCGTACACGTCAAAGCTCTTGCCGACCACGCTGCCCAGATAGTCGCCCAGGTTCTGCATCAACGTGCCGAACAGGTACTGGGTGGGCCCGGCGAACAGCATGAACAGCACCAGCGCGATCGCCAGCAGCATGTTGATGTTGGCCATCCAGCGAACGCCCTTCTCCACGCCGGACACTGCCACGGCCACCGCCGCCCCCATCATGCTGGCGACCAGGACGATCTGCACGAAGTTCGAGTGCGGGATGTCGAACAGGTGCGACAGCCCGGCGTTGAGGTGCAGGACACCGAAGCCCATGTCGGCGCCGATGCCGAACACGGTGGCGACGATGCCCAGCGCGTCCACGGTGTAGCCGATCGGGCCATTGATGCGCTTTCCGATCAGCGGATACAGCGCGGAGCGCAACGCCAACGGCAGGTTGTGGCGATAGGCGAAGTAGGCCATGGCCATCGCCGCCAGCGCGAACACGCCCCAGCCATGCAGGCCCCAATGCAGGAACAGCAGCTGCATGGCCTGGCGCGCGCCGGCCTCACCGGCGGCGGCATCGCCCTGTGGCGGCTGCAGGTAATGGGTCAGCGGCTCGGAGACACAGAAGAAGAACAGGGTGATGCTGATGCCCGCGGCGAACAGCATGCCCGCCCAGGAGAGATAGCTGAACTCCGGCTCGTCATGGTCGGCACCGAGCTTGATGCCACCGTACTTGGACAGCGCCACACCGACCACGAACAGCAGATAGAGGGTCATCGCCAGCATGTAGTACCAGCCGACGTTGAGCGCAGCCCAGTCCTGTGCGCTGAGCAGCAGGCGACCGGCACCGATCGGATAGAGGCTGACGAACAGCGCGAACGCCACGACGACGATCGCCGCGAAGGCGAACACAGGCCGCAGGGTGCGCACCGGGGATTGTTGCGGCTCCAGGGCTTCCATGGGGCGGCGTTCTCCGGTCGATCAAAGAGTGAGCCGGCGGATTCTGGCTGAACGGCGGTGGACGCAGGATGAAGTGCTGTCGCGCGATGACAGCACAGGGACAGCGCGCGCGTGGTATCACGCGCGCGCTGCGATGTTCAGCGCATCACATGCACGGCGCACAGCTTGTTGCCGTCAGGGTCGCGCAGGTAGGCCAAGTACAGCTGCCGCCCGGCCTTGTGGCGTACGCCCGGCGGATCTTCGACGGCGCTGCCGCCATGGGCGATGCCTGCGTCCTGCCAGGCGTGCACTGCCTGCGGATTCTCCAGCGCGAAACCAATGGTGCCGCCATTGGCGTGGCATGCCGGCTGGCCATCGATGGGCGGGGTCACGATGAACATCCGCCCGTCCTTGATGTAGACCAGTTTTCCATCTTCATCGGTCATGCCCGGTCGGCCGCCGATGGCCGCGAACAATGCGTCGTAGAAACGGCGCGAAACCGCAAGATCATTGGAACCGACGGTGATGTGGCTGAACATGGCGGCACTCCGTTGCGGAAAAACCGCAGTGTCGGACAGCGCGCTCCGGTCTGCAATCGTCGCCGCTCACGCGGTACTGAGCAGAAGCACCGCCGCCGTCACCAGTGCAATGCCGATCCAGCCGATGGGCCGCAGGCGATTGCCGAACAGCAGGCGCCCGCAGGTGGCGGTGCCGATCACGCCGATGGCACCCCACAGTGCATAGGCGGTGGCCAGGTCCAGGTAGCGTACTGCCTGGCCCAGCAGCGCGAAGGCGATCCAGACCATGACGACGGCGGCTACACCCCATTGCCAGCGGCGGAAGCCTTCGGACTTGGCCACCATCATGTTTGCCGCGACGTCGATCAGTGCGGAACAGATCACGAAGAACAGTGCCGTTGCGTTCATCAGTGCGCCTCCCCGAGGGTGACGCAGACAATGCCGGCCACCGCCAGCAGCAGGCCGGCCAGCTGCTGCATCGACAGGCTCTCGCCGAACACCGCGATGCCGACCAGGGTCAGCAGGGTCAGCCCCAGCCCCTCCCACACCGCGTACGCAACGCCAACCGCGATGCGCCGCACCGACAGTGCCAGGAAGTAATAGGACAACGCCAGCGCCCCGGCCATCACCAGATAGCCGGTCCAGCCACCGGCTCGGGCGGCATGGGCCATGAAGGACGTGCCGACCACTTCGGCGACGATCGCCACGGTCAGGCAGGCCCAGGCAATCAAGGGGCCTGGGGCGGGAACACGACGGGTCATGGGGAAACTCCAGCAGGATTCACAGCGCCCGCTGACAGGGGCGATGGCGCCCAGTATCATCGCTCTTTACGATGGCTCCAAAATGGAACCCATCGACATGAGCGATGGATCGATGCCCTACTCTCCTGAATCCCTGCAGGCGTTCGTCGAGGCTGCCGCCTTGGGTTCCTTCTCGGCTGCCGCGCGGCGCCTACGCAAGACGCAATCAACGGTCAGCACCGCCATCGCCCATCTGGAAGCGGATCTGGGCGTCTCCCTGTTCGACCGCAGCGGGCGCTATCCGCAGCTCACCGACCCGGGGCGGCAGGTGCTGGGCCACGCCCAGGAGATCCTGGCTGCCGATACGCGCCTGCAGCAGTTGAGCGTGCGCCTGGCTGCGCCTGTCGAACCCCGGCTGACGGTGGTGTTCTCCGATGTTTACCAGTTGGACCCGGCGCAACAGGTACTGCAGCGTTTCGCCGAAGCCTTTCCCGAAATCGAACTGGAGTGGCTCGACGCTGAAGGACACGATGTGCTGGAGCTGGTCAGCAGCGGCCGCGCCGGACTGGGGCTGCTGCCCCGCCAGGAGCGCTATCCGGATGCAGTGATTGCACAGCCGCTGGCCCATCACAGCGAGCTGGCGGTGTATGTCGCGCATGGACACGCACTGGCCGCGGCCGGTGCGCGCGCCGCCGCGCAGCTTGCCCGCCATCGGCAGATACGCTTGAGCGCACAGGTCGATCACGCGCGCGCCGTCGCCGGTCCGGCCTGGACCGCATCGGACTATCTGATGGTGATGGAAATGGCCGAGGAAGGCATCGGCTGGGCCGAACTTCCGAGAGCGCTGGTGCAGCGCTACGACCGCGGACACCTGGTGGAACTGGTCCTGCCCGGTTGGCCCCGGCGCATCCACAGCGACCTGGTATGGCGGCGCGACACACCGCCCGGGCCGGCCGCGCTGTGGTGGGCCGACGCGCTGCGATAGCGCCGGGCCCTATCGGCCCGGCATGCACCAGGGTTGGCCGCAACCGCAGCCGCGCATGGGCTCGGCACTCCCCCTCAGCGATGCGCCAGCGCGTAGTCCAGCGCGGAGCAGACCGCTGCCACCTGCGCATCGTTGCACTGCTGCGGCGTGGCGCGCGGGCTGTCCGGGTAGACTTCGGTGGTGGTGGTGTACGGCGCACCGGTGATGCCGGCACAGAGAGCCAGTTCCACCAGCGGGTACTCGATCACGCCATGGGCCACCACCGGAGAGCCGATGATCTCGCCCTTGTCGTCGGCCGGTGCAATGTGTGTCACCTTTTCCACCGCCGCGATCACGGCCTGCTGGAACGCCGGCTGCGGATTGGCGCTGTCGTCCACCAGGTAGAAGCCATCAGGAATCAGGCCCGGTTCGAACGGCTTGCCGTCGCGCGCCGCCAGCGCAGGGCGGAACTCGCTTTCATCGCTGTCGGTGGTCTCATGCAGATCGATGTGCAGCACGAACTGGCCCTTGAGGGGTTCGATCAGCTCGATCAGCGCGGTTGACTCGCGGGCCGGACCACCGGCACGGAAGTTGCGGTTCGGATCGATCGCATCGAAGTTCCAGCGGTTGATGCGCTCGAAACCCCACGGATTGACGCACGGTGCCACCAGCAGGTTGGCCTTGCCCGCGTAATCGGCCGCGTGCTTTTCAAGGAACTCCAGGGCACCCATCACGCCACTGGTTTCGTAGCCGTGCACCCCACCGGTGACCAGCGCGGCGGGCAGCGCCGGGTTCCAATCGCGGCTGCGCAGGGCGAACAGGGTATAGGTCTCTCCCGCGTAGTCGAGCTGGCCGTAGTCCACCTTGTCGAAGCGCGCTGCCAGTGCCTCGATGCGCGGCAGTACTTCCTCGTCGTAGCGGCGCAGGCGCTGCTGGCGCGCACGCCACTGCTCCCGTTCCGCCGCTCCCCACGGCTGGCCAGGGGTTCCGACGGGATAGAAGACAGCTGCAGGCATGACGGATCTCGGTGAGTCAGGAGGCAATCGTTCACTTTACCACCCGACCCCGGCGCCCATCGGCCCTCGATTCCATTCACGAATGGAATCAGCAATAATTCTCATTTACCACCTTCCCTGCGCCGCCCAGATGCCCCTCCGCACCCCGAAACCGGCCCCGCTGCCCTTGGCGGCAGCCCTCGCCCTGTGCCTGACGCCCGTTGCTTCCGCCCTCGCCCAGGACGCGCCGACCACGCTCGACAGCATCCAGGTCTCCGGCAGCTGGCTGGGCACCGGCCTGCATGACAGCGTCAAGAGCTTCGCCGGGGCACGCACGGTGGTCGATCGCCAGCGTATCGAGGCCAGTGGCGCGGCCAGCATCGGCGACGCCATGCGCCGCATCCCCGGCGTGCAGGTCACCGACAACTCCGGCACCGCCGGCAGTTCGGTATCGCTGAACATCGGCGTGCGTGGCCTTACCGGCCGCTACTCACCCCGCTCGACGGTGCTGCTGGATGGCGTGCCGCTGGCCGTCGCGCCCTACGGCCAACCCCAGCTGTCGTTCGCGCCGGCCAGCCTGTCCAACATCGAATCGATTGACGTCGTGCGCGGCGGCGGAGCCGTGCGTTACGGGCCACAGAACGTCGGCGGCATCATCAACTTCAGCACCCGCGCCATTCCGCAGGAAAGCGGCCTGCACGGCGAGGTCGGGGTCCGCTACACCGCCCATGACCATGGCGGCGGCGACAGCACCCAGTACAACACCTTCCTCGGCGGTACCAGCGACAACGGCCTGGGCGTCGCCCTGCTCTATTCCGGCCAGGACGGTCGCGGCTGGCGCGAAGGCAGCGACGACCGGTTCAACGATCTGGCGCTGAAGTTCGCCTACGCCATCGACGACCAGCAGACGCTGCGTGCCAAGCTGTCCTACTACGACGTCCGCTCGCTGACGCCGGGCGGCCTGACCCGCGCGCAGTACGAGGCGGATCCGTTCCAGAACACGCGTCCCGATGACTTCTGGAAGGGCCACCGCACGGGCATCGATCTGGGCTACACCCACACGTTGTCCGACACCAGCGAGTTCGAGGTGCTGGCCTATTACAACGAAAGCACCCGTGCCAGCTCGCTGGTCAACGCTGCCAACACCCAGGTGAGCGTGCAGCCGCGCGACTACCGCGTGCTCGGCATCGAACCGCGCTACACCCAGCGCCTGCACTGGGGGGCAAGTGTGCACGACGTCACCGCCGGCTACCGCTTCCTGCGCGAGCGTGGCAATGACCGCAGCTACACGGTGACCCGCCGCACCGGCGCGGCAAGCGACATCAACCGCTTCGACAATGCCACCGACGCCCACGCCTTCTATCTCGACGACCGCATCGCCATCGGCCAGTGGCGGATCACGCCGGGGGTGCGCATGGAGTGGATCGACATGGACCGCCGCCAGGCCGATGGCGGTACCACCTTCAGCAGCCGCAACGACAAAGCCCTGCCCTCGCTCAACGTTGCCTACCTGTTGACCCCGCAGCTGACCGTGTTCGGCAACTACACCACCTCGTTCGGGCCGGTGCAGAACATCCAGCTGAACTCGCAGACCGCCAGCAATCCGCTGAATCCGGAGGTGGCCAGGACCACCGAGCTGGGCGCCCGCTGGCAGGACGGCGCACTGCGCGCCGAGGTCACGGTGTTCAGGATGCGCTTCGACAACCAGATTCTGCAGGTCCCGGGGATTACCCCTCCCACCTTCCAGAACATCGGCGCGACCGACCACAAGGGTGTGGAAAGCGCGCTCGAATACCGCTTCGCCGAAGACAGCGCGCTGGCCGGACTGGAGCTGTACGCCAACTACACCTGGACCAAGGCGATCCAGCAGTCCGGTGACAACCGCGGCCTGGACGTGCCCTTCTACTCGCGCGACACCGACAGCATAGGCGCCCGCTATGCGCTGTCGGCCTGGACCTTCAATGTCTCCAGCACGCACCAGAGCGGCCAGTTCTCCGACGCTGCCAACACCTGGCAGGAAAGCGCCGATGCACGCGTTGGCCGCGTGCCGGGGGTGCGGCTGTGGAATGCGCAGGTGGCCTGGCAGGTTCCGGGGCTGGGCGACAGCGAGATCACAGCCGGTGTGAACAACCTGGCCGACAAGCGCTGGTACACCCGCAATGTCGACGGCAATGCCGGGCGCATGGTGGCCGCGCCACGCACCTTCTACCTGCAGGGACGCTACCGCTTCTGATGCGGTAAATGCCCGATGCGGTGACGGTGGCGATCACGATGGCGGCGTATCATGCCGCCACCATGGCCTCCCCGGTTCCACCATCGCGCCTGCATCTGGCCTTCCAGGGCCTGCGCTTGCGCCTGCGTGGCAGCGACCTGTGGTTCATCGCACTGGCGTTGCTGGTCGGCGTGATCGCCGGTGGCCTGACGCTGCTGCAGTCGGACATCGCGCGCGGGCTGCAGAGTGCGCTGTACGGGCTGGAACCCGGCATGCGCCTCAGCTCCCTGCCCGCGCTGAGCTGGACCGCCCTGCTGGTGCTGCCGCTGGGCGGCCTGCTGGTGGGACTGGTCAGCCTGGCTGCCGCGCGACGCAAGCGCCCGCTGCTCGACGCGGTCGAGGCCAATGCCCTGCATGGCGGTCGCATGTCGATGCGCGACAATCTGATCGTGCTGACCCAGACCCTGCTGTCGAACGGCTGCGGCGCGTCCGTCGGTCTTGAAGCTTCGTATACCCAGATGGGTGCGGGCAGCGGCTCGCAGCTGGGCCGTGTCATGCGCCTGCGCCGCAATGATGTGCGCATCCTGGTCGGTGCCGGTGCCGCCGGCGCCATCGCCGCGGCCTTCGGCGCGCCGCTGGCCGGTGCCTTCTACGCGTTCGAGATCGTCATCGGCGCCTACACGCCCGCCGCTCTCGCGCCTGTGGGCCTGGCCGCACTGGCGGGTGCATTCGTCGCCGACCAGGCCGGCATCGAGGCGTACCTGCTGCCCGCAGCCTCGACCATCGATGTGCGCGCCGCCGACTACGCGATCTACGGCCTGCTCGGTTGCTGCTGCGCCATGGTGGGGATCGGCGTGATGCGGCTGATCGCCTCCATCGAAGGCGTGGTCAAGCGCAGTCCACTGCCCTTGTGGGGGCGCCCGGTGGTCGGCGGCCTCCTGCTGATTCCACTGGCCATGGCCAGCCCGCAGGTGCTTTCCTCCGGTCACGGTGCGCTGCACCTGGACCTGACCACGCAGCTGCCACTGATCTGGATCGGCGGCCTGCTCGCCCTGAAGCTTCTGGCCTCGGGCATTTCGCTGGGCTTCGGCTTCCGCGGTGGCCTGTTCTTTGCGTCGCTGTTCATGGGCACCCTGGTCGGCACCCTGTTTGCCGGCCTGCTGGCGATGGCCACTGGCGTGCCCGTGATTGATGCCACGTCCGCGGCGCTTGCGGGCATGGCCGCGTTGGCCGCCGCAGTGGTCGGCGCGCCGATGACCATGGCCATGCTGGTGCTGGAAGGCACCCACGACTTCCTGCTGACCAGCGTGGTGATGAGCGCGGTACTGGTCTCCAGCACACTGGTCCGCCAGTGGTTCGGTTACTCGTTCTCGACATGGCGCATGCATCTGCGCGGCGAAACCATCCGCAGCGCACGCGACGTTGGCTGGATCCACACCCTCAACGCCGGGCGGATGATGCGCAGGGGCGTTGCCACCACTCCGGCCGGGCTGGATGCCGCTGCGTTCCGCCAGCGTTTCCCGCTGGGCTCCGGCAGTCGCGTGGTCCTGATCGACAGCGAAGGCCACTACGCCGGCATCGTGCAGATTCCGCGCGTCTACGCCGACGGCGTGAAGCCGGAGACACCCGTTGGCGACCTGGCCGAGAACCGCGAGGTGTCACTGTTGCCGGGCGCGGATGTGGTCAGCGTGATGCAGTGCTTCGACCGGACGCAGGCCGACGAACTGGCCGTGGTGGCCGCCGATGGCCAGCTGCTGGGCATTGTTTCCGAGGCCTTCGTGCGCAGGCGCTACGCCGAGGAGCTGGACAAGCGCCAGCGCGAACTGATGGGCGAGCGCGTCGAAGACGCCGATTGACCGCCCACCCCGCCGCTACAGCGCTTCGCCGGCATCGGCCAGCCGCGACTCGATCAACGCGTACCATTGCTCGAGCATGTCGATCAGCATGTCCAGCTCCGCATCGGCACGCTGCGCCCGGCCGCTGCGCAGGCAGGCCTGGGTTTCCTGCAGCTGGGCCAGGAACCCGGCCACGGTATCGGCCTGCAGGATCAGGCCCGGCAGGCGCCGCCCGGGGATGCGCACGACCGCATGATTGCCGAGCTGGCCATACACGCTGAGGGTGGTTTCCGTCTTCATGGACAGAGGCAGGAATTGGGCGTTCATCGCGTGCACCGTATGAAAACCTGAGCCACCGGCAGGGGTGGACGACGGGGGAGACGTGGCCACGTCCTGCCGGTGGTCAGGGGGGACTCGGGATGCCGGGGCATGGCCACGGCGCGGGAGACTTCAGCGCGGGTGCGCGACCCCGACGATCTGCACCCGGCGATTCGGCGCAAGGCACGCGATCAGCTCGCGACGGTTGCGCTGCGTGCACTGCACGATCGGTTCAGCCGCGCCGCGCCCTTCGGCACTGATGCTGCCCGGCGGCACCCCGCCCTGCACCAGGGCCGCGCGCACCGCTTCGGCCCGCCTCTGCGAGAGTTGCTGGTTGTAGCTGGCCGCACCGATACGGTCGGTGTAGCCGACGACCTGGATCGACTGCACCTTGCTGGCCTCGCGGACCTGCGACAGGATGCCCTGCACCGCCTGCTGGCCTTCGGCGCTGAGTACCGCGCTGTCGAAACCGAACAGTGCATCGGCGGCCAGGCGCAACGGCTGTTCGGGCAGTGGCGCGGGTGCCGGCGGCGGCGGCGGTGGCCGCGGCGGGTCCAGCACGGCGGCGCAGGACTCGGGCTTCCAGTAGCCAGCCTGGGCGATGCCCTTGTTGTCGAAGCGCACCTGGAACTGGCAGGTGAAGTACTCGGCGCCCTGTGCGGTGCGGAAGTTGAACAGGTAGTTCCACTCGCGCACGCCCCACATGCCTTCGTTGAAGTGCGGCGTACCCAGCAGGCTGTACAGCTGCCGCTTGCTCATCCCGGGTGCGAAGCGGCGCAGGTCGGCGATGTCAGGATAGGTGCCCTCCTTCAGCGACGCCTTGGAGACTTCCGGGAAGGCCACTGCAGTGGCCTCCGCCGGACCCTCGCCGGCGGGCGCGTGGCTGCGGCAGGCGGCCAGCAGGCCGGCGGCGAGGATCAGGCCCAGCGACGCGGCGATGCGGCCGGCGCGGGCGATGCGATGCTGATTCATGTCATTCCCCCTGTAGACGTTTGCGCGGCAGCCGGGCCGCGATTGCGGCCCGGCTACGGCGGTTACCACTGGATGCCGGCACCGACGGCCACACCGGCCTCGCCACGGCTGTTGGTGGAGCCGCTGAACTTGTAGATCCAGCGGCCTCCTTCCGAGACTCCGGACAGGCCCACCGCCACGCCCGATTCGCCGTTGTAGCTGCCGGCAGCGAACGAGGCCATGCTGCGGCCCGCCTCGCTCGGCTGCGGCAGCGAGGCCGTGGCCATGGCCGACGCGATGCCGGCCGAAGCGCGGTTGTCGGTCCTGCGCAGGTCGCGCTCGAAGCCCCCCATGCGCTCGTCGGTGTAGGCCTTCGACCAGTCCAGGGTCTGTGCCATGCCGGACTTCAGCTGATCGACGTTGACCGCGTCGGTGCCTGCCGTGCCGGCAGCGACGTTACGGACCGTGGTCGGGCCGCTGGTGCTGCTGCCGAGCGTGACACTGTTGAAGTTGGTGGCACCGTTGACGGTGGTGTCGTAGCGGATGGTGCCCTGCTGCGAGGCCTGCAGCTGCCGCACGTTGACCGCATCCGTGGCCTGGGTGCCGTCTGCCACATTGACCACCTGCCGTTCGGCGCCGCTGGCCCCCACCGAAACCGTGTTCGCACGGTTGGCCACCGACCCTGCGCCCAGTGCCACCGAGTTGTCGGCCTGTGCCTGCGAGCCGTTGCCCAGGGCCGTCGAGTTGGCACCGGCGGCCGTCGATCCGGCACCACCGGCTGCGGAATTGGCGCCCGTCGCGGCCGGATCGGCCAGGTTGTTGCTGTTGTTGGCGCGGAAGCTGCCGGCGACGTTGGTGATGTTCTGGATCTTCTGGTCGGTGTAGGCCTTGGACTGATCGATGGCATAGTTCACGCCATTCTTCAGCTGGCCGACATTGGTCGCGTCGTGATCGTCCGAGCCGTCGGCAACGTGGGTGATCTTGCGTTCACTGCCGCTGCTGCCGACCGACACTTCGCCTGCCGAATTGCTGGCACCCGTCTGACCATAGGCACCGGTATAGCCGCTCTGCGCGCCGACGCTGGCCACCGAGCCGGCACCCAGTGCCACGCTGTTGTCGGCGCTGGCGTTGGCGCCGTTGCCTACTGCCACGGCCGAAGCACCTGCCGCACTGGCCTGCGGACCCACCGCCAGCGCCTCCGCACCTGCCGCAGCGGCCGCCGCGGCGCTGGAGTTCACTGCCAGGTACGGGCTGCCGCCACCGTTGGTGATGCGCTGGTTGAGCACCCTCAGCGAACCGTCCACCGCGGAGAACGCTGCGGTGACGTTGCTGTAGTCGTTGGCGGTCAGGGTGCCGTCGGTGGCGATGCTGGAGATGCTGAACGACGGCGCGGTCCACAGATTGGTGGTGCCGTCGAAGGCCGTGCTGCCACCGAAGTAGCTGGCGATGGTCGAGTTCGTGCTGAACAGCTGGTCGCCGGTGATCGCGTCGCTGCTGCCTGCAAGGATGCTGCCGGCCGCCACGTTGGTCACCTTCACCGCACCCGTGCCGGTACCGCTCAGGGTAACCGTGTTGACGACGTTGCCACTGCCATCGACATCGTACTTCACCGCGCGCTTGTCGATATCGTCGGTCTGGTCGGCGACATTGGCCAGCGAATTGCTGACCGCGTCGAAGGCGGTGCCGACGTCGTTGTAGCTGCCCTGGCTGATGGTGCCATTGGCGGCGATGTTGTTGATCGTGTAGGTCGGCGCGGTCAGCACGCCGGCCGCATTGACCGCCGCGCCGCCCCCGAGATGGGTGGCGACAGCCTGGTTGGCAGCGAACAGCTGGGCACCATTGATGGCTTCGGTGCTCGTGGCGCTCACCTGGCCCGGGCCGAGGTTGCGCAGCGTGGTCGCCGTGCCGCCCTGACCCAGCGTGGCGCTGGCGTAGTTGACGCTGCCATCGCCATTGAGGTCGTAGCGCAGCGCGCCTTCCTCCGAGGCCTGCAGCTGGCCCAGGTTCACCGCATCGGTGGCGGCCGTACCGGCGGCCAGATTCGTCACCTGGCGTTCGGCGCCCGCGGCACCGATCGACACGCTGTTGGCACGGTCAGCCAGGCTGCCGGCACCGACCGCGATCGCGTTGGCCGCCGTGGCGCGGGCGTTGGTACCGACCGCGATGGAGTCGGCACCGGTGGCCACTGCCTCCACGCCCGTGGAGTTCACCCGCAGGTACTTGGTGCCGCCGTTGCGGATATCGTTGATCTGCGTGTTGAGATTGACCAGCGAGCCGTCGACGGCGTCGAAGGCGTCGGTCGCATTGTTGTACAGGCCCTGCGCGATGGCGCCGTCGGTGGAGATCGTGCTGATCTCGAACAGCGGCGCGGTGAAGGCGCCACTGACGGGATCGAAGGCGGTGATGCCACCGAAGAAGCCGGCGATGGCGGCGTTGGTGGTGGCCAGCTGGCCGCCGTTGACTGCTTCCAGGCTGCCGGCGGTCACCGCACCCGCGGCGAGGTTGCCGATGGTGGTGGTACCCGTGCCGTTGCCGAGCGTGACGCGGCGATAGTCCGGATTGCCTGCGCCATCGACGTCGTACATCACCGCGCCGGCCGAAACATCATCGATCAGGCTGATCGCGCCCTTCAACTGGGCGACGTTGACCGCATCGGTATTGGCGCTACCCGCAGCCAGGTTGGTGATCTGGCGCTCGCCCCCGTTGGCGGTACCCACCGAAACTTCACCGGCAGAGACCTGGGCGGCGGTCAGGCCGTAGGCGCTGTAGCTGGCCTGTGCGCCGCGCAGCGCTGCGGAACGGTAGCCCAGTGCCACCGAATTGGCCTGGTTCGAGGTCGCCTCCGCGCCCAGCAGGGTCTGGCCGTTGGCGGTACCCACCGCGCTGTCGCCGACGATCACCGAGTGGCCCATGCGCGCGGCGTAGTCCGCGGTCGGCACGCCGGTCGGATTGGTCGGATCGTTCGGACCGGCGCCCGGGAACGCCACGTTGGCATCCACCTTCGGCAGCTCATGGCGGGCATTGGCGCCGATCACCACTTCCTTGGAGCCGTTGGCAAAGGCACCGTCTCCCATCAGCACCTGGTAATCCTGTGCGGCGTTGACCGCCCAGCAGGAGATGTCCGCCAGCGCGATATCCAGGCACTTGGCGGCCCATGCCGGCGAATCCGTCGGCAGCAGCAGGCCCAGCAGGCCACCGGGGTTGCCGTTGTTGATGTTGTAGATGTAACTGTCGGAGGTGACGCCACCGATCAGGGTCAGGTGCGAGCTGCCACCGGTCACCGCGCCGCCCAGGCCATTGAGGGTGCTGCCGACCGGTGACAGGTTCACGACCGGCAGGCCGAGCACGTTGACCGTGGAGTAGGCCTGCATCACGTTCGCGTTGCTCAGCTTGAGATTGCCGTTGTGCAGATAGCCGTCACCGCCGAACAGGCTGCTGGTCGTCGGGCCGATCAGCTGGCCGACGTTGCCGACCAGGCCACCGGTACCGATGATGAGTCCCGCATTCGGATCAGCCGGAGCGGGTGCCTTCGGGCTGTCCGGCGGAATCGCCGAGGGCTGGGTCAGGCCCAGGCCGCCCAGCGTGCCGCCCACCAGCCCGCCGACTGCGCCGCCGAGATTGTTGACGGTACCGTTGAGGTTGCCATCCAGCAGGTTGCCCACCGCACCGCCGACGTTGCCGAGCGTGCCGGTGAGTACGCCGCCCAGCCCGCTGCCGGGCGTGGTGCTGCCACCCCCGAGCAGGCCACCGACAACGCTGCCGACCGAGCCGACCGTATTGTTGAGTGCGCCGCCCACGGCACCTCCGATGGTGCCGACGGTGCCGTTGAGCACACCACCCACCGCACCACCGACTGCGCCGACCGTGCCGTTGAGCACGCCTCCGACTGCGCCGCCGACTGCGCCTACAGTGCCGTTCAACGCACCACCCACAGCACTTCCGACCGTGCCGACCGTGCCGTTGAGCGCACCGCCGACTGCTCCGCCGACGGTGCCGACGGTTCCATCGAGGACACCGCCGACTGCACCCACGGTGCCGTTCAACGCGCCGCCTACGGCGCTGCCGACCGTGCCGACGGTTCCATCGAGGACACCGCCGACTGAACCTACAGTGCCGTTCAGAGCGCCGCCTACGGCACCACCGACGGTGCCGACAGTTCCATCCAGGACGCCACCGACCGCGCCCACAGTGCCGTTCAATGCGCCGCCTACGGCGCCACCAACCGTGCCGACAGTTCCATCCAGGACGCCACCGACCGCGCCCACAGTGCCGTTCAATGCGCCGCCTACGGCGCCACCAACCGTGCCGACAGTTCCATCCAGGACGCCACCGACTGCACCCACCGTGCCGTTCAAGGCGCCGCCTATGGCGCTACCGACCGTGCCGACGGTTCCATCCAGGACACCACCGACTGCACCCACCGTGCCGTTCAAAGCGCCGCCTACGGCGCTGCCGACCGTGCCGACTGTGCCGTTGAGCGCACCGCCGACGGTCCCGACGGTTCCGTCGAGAACGCCGCCAACCGCGCCCACAGTGCCATTCAAGGCGCCACCTACGGCGCCACCGACCGTGCCGACGGTGCCGTTGAGCGCACCTCCGACGGTGCCGACGGTTCCATCGAGGACACCGCCGACTGCACCCACGGTGCCGTTGAGCGCGCCACCCACTGCACCACCAACGGTGCCGACGGTTCCGTCGAGGACGCCGCCTACGGCACCCACAGTGCCGTTCAAAGCGCCGCCTACGGCGCTGCCGACCGTGCCGACCGTGCCGTTGAGCGCACCGCCGACTGCACCCACGGTGCCGTTGAGCACACCACCCACTGCACCGCCGACGGTACCGACGGCTCCATCGAGGACACCGCCGACCGCACCCACGGTACCGTTCAAAGCGCCACCTACGGCGCTGCCGACCGTGCCAACCGTGCCGTTGAGCGCGCCACCCACTGCACCGCCGACGGTACCGACGGTTCCATCGAGGACGCCGCCTACGGCACCCACAGTGCCATTCAAGGCGCCGCCTACGGCGCTGCCGACCGTGCCGACCGTGCCGTTGAGCGCGCCACCCACTGCACCACCGACGGTGCCGACGGTTCCATCGAGGACACCGCCGACCGCACCCACGGTGCCGTTCAACGCGCCGCCTACGGCGCTACCGACCGTGCCAACCGTGCCGTTGAGCGCGCCACCCACTGCACCACCGACGGTGCCGACAGTTCCATCGAGGACGCCGCCTACGGCACCCACCGTTCCATTCAGAGCGCCGCCTACGGCGCCACCGACCGTACCGACGGTGCCGTTGAGCGCACCACCCACGGCACCTACGGTGTTGTTCAACGTGTCGCCCAGGGAACCACCGACGTTGCCGACGGTGCCGTTCAGTACACCGCCCACCGCACTGCCGACCGTACCGACAGCACCGTGGAGCGTGCCGCCTACTGCGCCTACGGTGTTGTGCAGCGTGCCGCCCACTGCGCTACCCACGGTGCCGACAGTGCCGTTCAGCACGCCGCCCACCGCGCCGCCGACCGTACCGGCAGCTCCGTGCAGCGTGCCGCCTACTGCGCCTAGGGTGTTGTGCAGCGCACCGCCCACTGCACCGCCGACGGTGCCGACGGTTTCGTGCAACGTTCCGCCTGCTGCGCTGCCCACCGTGCCAACTACGCCGTGCACTACGCCACCCACCGCACCGCCGACCGTACCGGCAGCTCCGTGAAGCGTGCCACCAACTGCGCCCACGGTGTTGTGCAGCGTGCCACCCACTGCGCCACCTACGGCGCCGACGGTTTCGTGCAGCGTTCCGCCTGCTGCGCTGCCCACCGTGCCGACCACGCCGTGCACTACGCCACCCACCGCACCACCAAGATCGCCCAAGGCGCCGTGGTGCAGGCCTCCAAGACCGAGCGTGCTGGCCTGCGCACTCGCGACGGTCCGGCCCGCGAGCTTCAGGTTGCGATCGGCCACCACGTCCTGGCCACCCGGGCCCTGCACGCGCACCTTGCCGGCGACGCCTGCATCGAACGCCGCCGTGATCGCGCGATCATCGGTCTCGCCCGGCAGTTCTTCCTTGGCGGGCAAGCTCACCGCTGCGGTTGCAGAGGCCCTGCCCTGGCCGTCGATTCGATGTCCGGCGATGGCCAGATGCGAGTCGGCGTTGCCGTCGATGCCGGCCTTCAGCCCGGACAATCCCTGCGAGGAGGTCGTGATACCCGCTGCCGCCTTGGCGCCGGCACCCACCGATGCCACCGGGGCACCTGCGATGCCGATCCTGGCCTTTGCCTTCGCATCGGCCGTCAGCCCCAGCGGCGAAGCGGCGCCGGAGGAAACGTTCGCTGCCAGTGAGGTATCCACCTGGCTACCTGTTCCGATGCCGAGCTGGGCCCGCACATCAGCGGCCAGTGCTGGCGTGGGCACATGCTGCGGCGATGCGTTCGCACCCAGCTTCACCTGCACGGCGGCCGGCAGGACATCGCGCACCAGCGGCAGCGAGGTCGTGCTCAACTGCAGGCCCACACGCGTATCGGCACTGATCGCAGGCGTCGCCTGCGCCTGTCGCGCAGCTGCGGCCAGGGCGACTTCGGCATCGACCTTCACCGGCAAGGTCTGGGTGTACTTGGCCGCCAGCGCCTGCAGATCGCGCAGCGATTGATTGGATTCGGTTGCGGATGCAGGCCCGCTGGCCAGCACGCACAGCAGCGCAAGCGCAAGAGCGCTTGGCGTCAGCAGGAAGGTGCGCGGATCGCGTGATGCGGTGCCGCCGCTATCGCCGGTGGCCAGTTCCGAGGCCACAACCAGAGCATTGAGCTGGCGGTTCCATACACGCCGGTAGATGCGGTTCATGAGCATTTCCCCCGTAGGCGAACAACTTGAATGACAGTGGACTTGCCGCTAGGCAGGTGACTGACATTTCAACGGTTCGCGGAGGCGTGGCGCACTTCAATCCGGCAGGGCAATCGCGCAATCCGGCAAATCCACGGCCGGATTCGGCAGCGGGATATGCAAAACCGGCAGCAATGCCGTGAAAGCCCCTGTGGGGCAAGACTCAGGCCGGTTGGCCCAGCTGCGCGGGTGCACGCATCAGGGTATCCCGCGGAAGTTCACCGAACACCTTCCGGTAATTGTCAGCGAAGCGCGAGAGATCCCACAGGCCGCAGCTCAGTGCGATCGCCTTGACCGAACGCCTGCTGGAGTCGGCCATCGACAGGCTGCGGCAGGCTGCACAGAGGCGCAGCATGGACAGATAACGGTTGGGCGACGTACCGAACAGATCTTCGAACGCATAGCGCAGGCCACGCTCGCTGACACCGGCGGCGTCGCAGATTTCATTCATATATATATTGCGACGCAGGTTGAGCCGCATGAAATTCTCGGCGCGCTGGGCGATCAGGTAATGCGTACGCCGTGCGCGGCTGCACCCCGGGCGATCGACGGCACCGGCACCCAGCAGGGCCTGGATGTGCTCGTGCAGCAGCCGCTCGGTCTCCTCCGGCTGCAGGCTGGCACCCTGCCCCAGCTGCTTGTGCAACTGCTGGTAATGCAGCGCCAGCGGGGCATCATCACCGGACAGATTGAACAGCGAGAGCGCCTGTCCCGCCGGCGGTGTGCTGCGCAGGCTCAGTTCGGTCAGCTTGCGCTGCACGCGGGATACCGGCACCAGCATCAGGGTCAAGCGGGTACCCGGGCTGAGGGTGAATTCACTGATGCCTTCGGGAAGCACGGTCAGCGCCATCCCGGCCGCCAGCGGTACGCCGTGGCACCAGCTCACCGCCTCGTCGGTGGCCTGCAGATACCCCAGCATCGCCCAGTCCGGCGGCAGCATGAAGCGGCCACGGCAATGGAATCCGCAGCTGATGCTGCAGAACAGAGCTTCCTCATGCACGCGCGAAGCGAACGCCGCGCGCGGACCATTGCCGTCGAGCAGCAACAGTTCCACATCGCATACGCGAAGCACGCCGCTCAGCGTGGCCAGGTCGATCGACCGGAGCTCGCCGTCGTCGCTGTCAACCACCCCACCATCAACCATGACAGTGTCGTCCCCCGTTGGTCAGCTGCCCGCCGCAACCCCCACTGCCCTACAGGTGCGCGCGGTTTCCAAGAGCATCATCCGTTGCTGTGATGGATGCGGCCACTGGCCGGGTCCACCTTGAAAGTACCAAAGCTTGAATACGAGTATGCCCGATAATCCGCGCAGGTAAACAGGTCGTGCGAGGAATACAGCAACCCGCGCTTGGCGTGAAGGAAATGTGGGCGCCAGTGGCACGATTTTCGCATGTGTTAATCCACGTCACATTATTCACGTCAGGATGAATCGTTTTGCCTGGGAACGGCGCTTCATCACAGAATAAGCAACCGATTATCAGGAATAAGAGATTCCTGCCGAATTTGCATATAGGTTCCGGTTGCACCCGGCCGCCATTCAGGCAAAGTCGGTATCACGGTGATCGAACCGCTCCGATGCGGTTACACCCAGGGGACAGCATGACGATGCACGCGCTGCTCGATGACGTTGCGACCACCGGCCTGGTGCCGCGCGGTCGCACGTGCGCGGTCGCTGCACTCCCTGGCGGAGATCACCCTGCTTGAGCGATGCGGGACAGTCCCGCATTGCCACCTCCGCCAGGATGGCAGAGGTCCATGGACGGTCCCGACGGAGTCGGGCAACCGGCCGATGCAGGTGTCTTGTTGCCATTGACAGGTAGAGGGAGACAACCGTCATGAACGCTTCCATCCGCAAGTTCCTGAAAGAAGAAGATGGCGTGACCGCACTCGAGTACGGGCTGCTGGCCGCTGTGATCGCCGGCATCCTGATCGCCGTCGGCCGCACCCAGATCACGGAATTCTTCACCACGCTGTTCACCCGCCTTTCGGCAATCGCCACCGAAGCAACCACCTGAGCGACCTGCGGACACACCACCGCTGGTCGCGCCATCCGCGACCACGGTGGCCGCAGGCCGGGATGCGGTTGCAGACGGTCCAGTGACGGACGAAGGGGAGTGCGATGACACTGCTGGGACTATTGGCCATCGGTGTGTGCCTGCGGATCGCGATCAGCGATCTGTATGCCCGCCGGGTGCCCAATGCCTGGCTGCTGGCTGCGTGCGCGCTCGCGATACCTCTGCTGGTCGTCGGGCAGTTTGGTGAGCCACGACTGCCATGGCCGGCGCACCTGCTCGGTGCCGTCGCCGGCCTGCTCGCGCTCCTGCCCTTCTACGCACTGCGCTGGATGGGCGCTGGCGACGTGAAATTCTTTGCGGTGCTCGGCCTGCTGCTGGGATGGCATGCCCTGCTGCCGATATGGGTGGTGGCCAGCCTTGCCGCCGGCGCCCATGCAGTGGCTATTCTGCTCGGGCGCCAGCTCGGCACGCACCTGCCGATGCGCGTGCAGCTACAGGTGTCGCGGGCCAGCGAGCAATGGCAGACACACCCCGCATTGCGCGGAATGGAGGCTGCCCGCCAGGGGCGCCGCGGCATTCCCTATGCGGCCTACCTCGCATTGGCGGCGATCGGCTGGCTCCTGGCCACGACCTACGGAGGTCTCGCATGAACACCCTCGGTCCGCGGCGCCAGCGTGGCGTGGTTGCCGTCGAATACGCGCTGATGATGATTCTCGGCCTGGTGCCGCTGCTGCTGTTCACTTTTTCCGGCGTGCTGATCATGGCTGCCCAGCAGACGCTTGCAACGGCCGCTGCCGAAGGCGCGCGCGCATCGCTGCGCTTCGGAACCGCCAACGAACGACGCACCGCCGCGTGCGTCGCAGCACGCCAGTCGATGCAATGGCTGCTGCAGTTCTCCAGGCAGAACCCTGACTGCAGCGCCGGCGGCACCGGTCCGATCCAGGTCTCGGCGCAGGCACCCTGCGCGGGCATGGCAACCGCGCAGTGCATGACGGTCACCGTCCGCTACGACTACGCCGCCCACCCTTTCTTCCCCGGCACCGCCACGCTTTACGGCTGGGTGATGCGGGCCCCCATCCGCAGCGTCGCGGTCGCCCAGCTCGACCTCGGCTCCGGCAACTGACGGTACAGGAGACGGTTTCATGCTCAAGTTGACCCGCATCGCCGCCATCGCTCTGATCGCACTCGCGGTGCTGCTGGCGCTGATCGCATTCGTGATCGGCCGCAGGCCCGCCCCTTCGACGGAAAGCGCGGCTCCGGTCGTTCACGCCGACGCACAGGCCATTACGGTGGTCGAGGCCATTGCCCGGCTGCCGGCCGGTGAACCGATCACTGCCAATGGCGTGCGCCTGGCCCGTCGAAGCGCAGCCGTGCCGGGTGCCGCCACCGACCTGGCCGCCGTGGTCGGCAAGGTACCGGTGCAGGACATCGCCGAAGGCAGCACCATCAGCGACGCGGTGCTGGCCCAGGGCTTCTCGCTGCAGCTGCGCCCCGGCGAGCGTGCCCTGGCAGTGCCGGTCGACGAACTGGTCGGTGCCGGCAACCGCATCCTGCCGGGCGATTTCGTCGATGTGTTCCTCAACCTGCGCAGCGAACCTGCCAGCTACAACGCGGCGCCCGACGCCGCACAGACCCGCCTTCTGCTGTCGCGCCTGCGCGTGCTCAGCTATGGCCAGCAGGACATCGCCCCGAACGCGGGCAGCGCCAATGCCAGCGCCGATACCAGCAACCGTACAGACCCGCGCGCGGCAGATATCACCAGCAACGCCAGCAGCGGTGGCGGCAGTAGCGGTGACGCGGCCCAGCCGGCCCGCAGCGCCGTGCTGGCGGTGCCGGTGGCCGACGCCAACCGGCTGCTGCTGGGCGCGCAGCAGGGCAAGCTCTACCTCGCACTGCGAAATCCCGCCGACGCCGGCCAGCCCGACCTGGCCCTGTTCCCGCAGGCGCGGGGTGTGATCGACCCGCTGCGTGGCCTGGACGCGGAACAGCAGCTGGCGTTGCAGCGCCCCGAGAACCACGCCTTCGCCGGCATCGATGGCGATGCCCTGGCCGGCCGCAGCAACGCACGCGCACGCACCGTGAACGACGCCCCGGCACAGCCCCCCGCCGCCCGCCGCAGCGCGCCGCGCGCATCCGGAATCGAGATCATCCGCGGCGATGGTTCTGCGCCCCGCGGCTCCCTTTGACCTGCACCGAGAGCTTCCATGACCGAACGTCGCCAGAGTCCACGCCCCTCCTCCCGCCAGCGCTGGCTCGCTCTGCTGCTGGTGCTGCTGGCGCCTGCGACCAGCGTGGCTGCCGACGACCTGGTGCTGCAGGCCCGCGAACAGCGGCCCTGGACGCTGCCCGCCGACCTGGAACGGGTGGCCATCGCCGATCCGGGCGTGGCCGATATCGTGATGCTGCGTGGCCAACGCCAGGCGCTGCTGGTCGGCAAGGCCCCCGGCACCACCACACTGCTGCTGTGGCACCGTAAACAGCCGGAGCCACAGCGCGTGCAGGTCCGCGTGCAGAGCGCGGTGCAGGGGGCGGCCGATGCGGGCTCCAACGGTCTGGTGTTCACCCAGCAGGACCAGCAGGGCCTGCTGCAGGGAAGCACCGACAGCGCCCTCTCGCACATGCAGGAACAGAAGGCCGCCGCGATGGCGTTGGGCAAGGATGGCCAGCTGGCCGATGCCTCCACCATCGCCAGCGGCGGTGTGGTCCAGGTCGAGGTGAAGGTGGTCGAGTTCAACAAGACCGCACTGAAACAGGTCGGCATCAGCTTCCAGAACCGCAACGGCGGTTTTGCCTATGGCTTCGCTCGTCCGGGCGGCATCCTGCCGGGCAACACCGGCGTGCTGCCCGGCATGCAGGAGGGCAATTCCAGCAACGAATCGGAATCGCCCATCTCGTCGGCCTTCCGCCTGGTGTTCGGCTCGACGAAGGGCCTGTGGAATGCGGACCTCGATCTGCTGCAGTCCAACGGCATGGCCCGGGTGCTGGCCGAGCCGACCCTGGTCGCGCTGTCCGGCCAGAGCGCCAGCTTCCTCGCCGGTGGTGAACTGCCGATCCTCGAACCCCAGGGCCTGGGGACCACCACCATCACCTACAAGCCGTTCGGCATCGGCCTGACCGTCACCCCGACCGTGCTCGCGCCCAACCGCATCGCCCTGAAGGTGGCGCCGGAAGCCAGCGACCTCGACTACACCAACGCCATTTCCCTCAACGGTGTGCAGATTCCGTCGATCAGCACCCGCCGTGCCGATACCACGGTGGAACTGGGCGATGGCGAGAGCTTCGTGATCGGCGGTCTCGTCAGCTCGACGGTGGCTTCCACGGTGAACAAGATCCCGCTGCTGGGCGACCTGCCGATCATCGGCTCGTTCTTCCGCGATTTCGACTACAAGCGCCAGGACAAGGAACTGGTGATCATCGTCACGCCACGGCTGGTGCAGCCCCTCGCCCGCAATGCCGAGCTGGCACTGCCAGGCGAGCGCGAGGCCCGGCCCAACCTGCCTGAGTGGGGCTCCTGGCTGCTGGGTCCGGTCAGCCAGGACCCGGTGCCCGGTTTTTCACGTTGAATCCATGATGCCTGCGATACCACGCCCATGCCCTACGCCACTGCCCAGCCGCTGCATCCGCAAGGACCGCCGATGAACCTGGTCCTGTACGGGATGGATCGCGAACTGCTGCCGCGGCTGGCGGCCAAGCTGCCGCCTGCCACCACCCTGCACTGGCAGGACAGCGGTGAGCCGACCTCCGCGCAGGACCTGCAACGCGGTCCGCAGAACCTGGTACTGCTCGATTTCCGTCCCGAGCATGCCGCCGCCTCGACCGTGCTGGCGCAGCAGCTGCAGCAGACCCAGCCGGACCTTGTGCTGGTCGCCGTTGGCGCCACCAGTGCCGGGCAGGTCGAAGGCGTGGTGATGGCGCTGCGCGCCGGCCTGCGCGATGTGCTCGACCTGGACAGCGACAACACCGGCATCGAGGCCGCGCTGCGCCGCGCGCTTTCGCCGCGGCCCGCCGTCGCCGCACAACAGCCGCACAAGGCGCGCTTGATTCTGCTGCTGGGCGTACGTGCCGGGGTCGGCACCAGCACGTTGGCCGCGCATCTGGCCGTACTTGCACAACAGACCCATGCACTGGCGCAGGGCGAGGCCAACACCCAGGACGGCCTGCTGCTGGAACTGGCGCAGCCGGCGGGCGACCTGGCGCTCTACCTCAATCTGGACAGCCGCTTCCACTACGAAGACGCACTGCGCAATGCCAGCCGCATCGATGCCACCCTGGCGCGCACTGCGATGGCGCGCCATGACAGCGGGCTGGTCCTGCTCGACCGCGCCAGCGGCAGCGATGCGCTGCCACCGTCCGATCCGGGCGCGCTGCTGCAGCGGCTGCGCGGCGTGTTTGCCAGCGTGCTGTGCGACGCCGGCGGCTGCCCGCTGCGTCAACTGCCCCCGCTGCTGCTGGACCAGGCCGACGAGATCTGGCTGGTCGCGGACGCTTCGATCGCCACCCTGGTCTCGCTTGACCATGCGCTCAAGCATCTTTCCGGCCAGCGCGAACGGGAGAAGCGCCTGCAACTGGTGATCAACCGCCATGACGACAGCAGCGGCATGAGCCCGGAGCAGATCGCCCGCCGGTTCGAGCTTCCGCTGCTGGCCACGCTCCCCGAACGACCACGCGTACGTGCCTCCGCCAGCCACGGCCACCTGCTGCTGCAGGACGCGCCGCGTGATCCGTACCTGCGTGCCCTCGCCCCGCTCGTCCAGCGCCTGGATCCGGCTGCATGCCCGGTCCAGACGCACGGCCTGCGGGAAAGACTTGCCCTTGCCCTGGGTGGATCGCAATGGAAGACAAAGTAACCCCGTTTCCGCACGCCGTCGCCCGCCACACCGTGCCTGACCACGTTGCGGGCAATCTGCCGTTCGCGCAGACCGAGCAGTACCAGAAGGTGCTGTCCGCGGCGCATGAGCACCTGCTCAACAGCATCGAGGACGAGCGCATCGATATCGATTCCTGGGCACCGGACACGATCGCGCGCTGGGTGCAGGTGCAGACCGTGGGTTTCATCCAGGAGTGGCGCATCCCGATCAATGAAGAGGAGATGCAGGTGGTGGCCGAGGGCCTGGTCAAGGAGCTGACCGGCTTCGGCCCGCTGGACGACCTGCTGCATGATCCCACCATCGAAGACATCCTGATCAATGGCTTCAAGGATGTGCATGTCTCGCAGGGCGGACAGCTCAAGCGCGCAGCCCAGCGCTTCACCGACGACACCCATCTGCTGCGCATCCTGCGCCGCATCCTCGCACCGCTTGGCCGGCGCCTGGATGACTCCAACCCGATGGTGGACGCGCGCCTGCCCAACGGCGGCCGCCTCAATGCGATCATCTCGCCGCTGGCGGTGGACGGCCCGATGGTCTCCATCCGCAAGTTCCGCAAGGACCCGTTCACGCCCGATGAACTGCTGGCCAAGGGCACCTTCGATGCGCCGATGCAGGCATTGCTGAAGGCGATGGTGCTGGGCCGCTGCAACATCCTCGTATCCGGTGGCACCAGCTCGGGCAAGACATCGCTGCTGAATGCCCTCGCCAGCTACGTGCCACCCACCGAGCGCGTGATCACGGTCGAGGACACCGCCGAGCTCTCGCTCAACCATCCGCACGTGGTGCGCCTGGAGAGCCGCATCGGCGGCGCGGAGGGACAGGGCGCCGTCAGCATCCGGGACCTGGTGCGCAACAGCCTGCGCATGCGCCCCGACCGCATCGTGGTCGGCGAGGTGCGCGGCGCGGAAGTGCTGGAGATGCTGCAGGCGATGAACACCGGCCACGACGGCTCGATGGCCACCATCCATGCCAACTCGCCGCGCGACTGTCTCTATCGCATCGAGATGCTGGCCGGCTTCGCTGGGTTCCAGGGCAGCGAAGACAGCCTGCGCCGGCAGATCGCCAGCGCGATCGATTTCATCGTGCAGATCTCGCGCCTCGGCAGTGGCCGGCGCGTGCTGGTATCGATCACCGAAATCACCGGCGTCAGCGACAACCTGATCACCACCCAGGAGATGTTCCGCCACGAAGTCCAGATCGACGGCAGCGGCAAGGAGACCGACCGCTGGATCGGGCTGGGCTTCCAGCCGCACTCGCACAAGCTCGAGCCGTTCCGCCAACTGTTGCGCGAATCCCTTTACGGAGACTACTGAACATGGGGACCGGCCTGCTGCTGGGCGTATTGAGCATCGTGTCGGTGCTGCTGGCGCTGGCGGTATGGCTGTGGGGTACCGCCAACAGCCGCGAACAGCGGCAGGCCTCCCTGCAGCATGCCGAACAGCAGCTGGCGCGTGGCAGCGCGGGCCCGGGCGGCAACGCGGCTGCGGCCAACGATGCGTCGCGGACACCGCCGGCAGCAGCTGGCCGCCGCGCGCTGCCCTGGAATGGCCTGCTGCAACGCGCGGGTCTGGCCACCGGCTGGAAGGTACCGCTGATGCTGCTGGTGCCCGGCCTGGCCCTCTCGCTGTTCGCGATGCTGCGTCTGGGAACGGCATGGATGCTGCCGTTGACGCTGCTGCTTTACCTGCTGGGCTGCTGGTTGTGGATCATGCGCCGCACCGCCAAGCTGCAGGCCAAGCTGCTGCATCAGCTGCCGGACTTCCTCGACAACCTGGTCCGCCTGACCGCGCTCGGCAACAGCCTGCAGTCGGCCTTCCAGGTCGCGTCGCAGCAGGCGACGCCGCCACTGCGTGAGCTGCTGGACACCACCGTGCGATACGCGCGGGGCGGCATGGACCTGGACCGCGCACTGAACCTCGCCGCGCAGCCCTATCGGATGGAGGTGCTGAAGGTGCTGGCCGTGGTGATGGGCGTCAGCGTCCGCATCGGCGGCCGCGCCGATCAGATCCTGCAGCGCATGGGCGATTTCATGCGCGATCTGGAACAGGCCCAGCAGGAGCTGTCAGCCACCACGTCCGAGACCCGCATGTCGGCCTGGGTGCTGGGACTGCTTCCGCCCGCCAGCGCCGTACTGATGGCGATCTCCAGCCCCGAGTTCTTCCAGCCCGTCCTGCACGATCCGCTCGGTCACAAGATCCTGCTGATCGCCCTGGGCCTGGAACTGCTCGGTGGCTTCCTGCTGTATCGCCTGGCCAAGTCGCTATGAGCATCCGCAGCGGAGGTTCCCGATGAGCGCAACTGCCTGGTTCGCACTGGCTCTGCTGGTCCTGGCCGCCGGCGTCGCCCTGCTCGGGGTGGGCGGGTGGGTCCGCAGCCATCGCGAGGACCGCAGTGCGGCAACGCTGAAGACCGCATTGCAACCACGTGATCCGGTCGCCGATGAGGCAGCCCGCAGGGATTCCCTGGGCTGGCTGGAGCGGTTCGGACGGACGCTCAGCGGCGGGCGCGTGGAAGCCGCACTGCTGGCAGGCGAGGATCGCCTGCTGCTCGATCTGGCCGGCTGGAACACCCGCCGCGGCACGGCGATCTATCTGGGCCTGCGCCTGCTGCTGGCGGTACTGGTGCTCGCGCTGACCCTGGCCGTGAGCGATGCCACCGGCCTGGCCCGCATCATGGTGATCGTCGGCGCCCTCGCCGCCGGCCTGCTGCTGCCCAAGTTCGTGCTGGCCGCGTGGGTCAAACGGCGGCGGCGTGCCGTCAACAACGAGTTGCCGCTGTTGATCGACCTGCTGCGTCTGCTGCAGGGGGTTGGCTTCAGCATGGATCAGAGCCTGCAGACCCTGGGTGACAAGCTGCGCGACGCGCTGCCGGTCCTCGGTGGCGAGATACAGGAGGCGAATGTCGCCTACACCCATGGACGCACTCGCGCCCAGTCGCTGCGCCGGCTCAGCGATGTCTACGGCGATGACGACCTGTCCAGCCTGGTGCAGTTGATCCTGCAGGTGCACGCCCACGGCGGCGCGGTGCAGGAGCCGCTGCGCCAGTTCAGCATCCGGTTGCGCGAACAGCGCCGCAATGCGCTGAAAGAGAAGGTCGGCAAGCTCTCGGTGAAGATGACCGTGGTGATGATGCTGACCCTGCTGCCTGCACTGATGCTGGTGCTGGCCGGGCCTGCGCTGGTCGCGCTGGCCAAAACCCTGTCGAACATGGGATGACCGTCATGCCTGCTCTGCGCCACGCCTGCCTGTTGTTTGCTCTAGCCACTGCCGTCGCGGGATGCGCCTCGTCCACCCCGAAGTACCTGCGCGCGCCCACCCTGGCCGAGCCAGGGCCCGCGCCGCAGGACAGCCGCAATGCCTACCTTGAGCTGATCGAACGCATGCAGCTGCAAGGCGCCTGGTACGCCTCGCTGGCGCATGTGGATGCCTTCCGCCAGCGCTACGGCGATCCTCCGGCGCTGCGCCTGCTGCAGGCCAATGCACTGCGCGAGACCGGCCAGACCGAGGCCGCGGCGGCGCTGTACCGCGAACTCACCAGCGGGCCGCAGGCCGCCGCTGCCGCACATGGCCTGGGCCTGATCGCCGCGCATCGCGATGACGAAGCCGGCAGTGAACTGTCGCTGGCCCGAGCCACCCAGCTGCAGCCGTTGAATACCGATTACCTGGGTGACCTGGGGTATGCGCGTCTGCGTGCCGGCCGCTTCGACCAGGCCCGCGAGCCGCTGGCCAAAGCGCTGGAGCTGTCTCCGGGCAACGCCAAGGCGACCGCCAACCTGGCGCTGTGGGCGGTCCTGCGCGGCGACAACGCCACGGCCGAACGCCTGGCCGCGCAGGCCAACCTCAACGAAGACACCCGGCGCAGCATCCAGCAGCAGGCGCAACAGATCCGCAGCCGGCTGCAGCAGCGCCAGGCGCAGGCCGCGGCCAGCAGCGCGGCACGGATCACCACCACGCCGACCAACGCCACTGCCCCTGCCAGCAGCCGGCTGGCGGCCGAAACACGCCGTGACGCCCGGGATCGCGATCCCTCCCGTCTGCCGCCGTCGATGCTGGAACGCTTCGGCACGTCCGACCACCCGACCGAGAACACGCCATGACCGCGATGACCCTGATCCGATGCCTGCTGCCTGCGGTCACCTGCTGCCTGCTTGCCACGGGAGCCCACGCACAGTCGCCACAGGCGCCGCTGACCGGCCAGATGCTGGGAGGCAGCCCGGCCGCCGGCCCGGCCGTCGCCCCGCAGCAGGCCGAAGCACTGACAACCGTCGACCTCGCGGCGCCTGCGCCGCCCCCGGCGATGCTACCCGCGGCTCCTGCCCCGGTGGCCGCTGCACCGGCTGCGCCACGGCGCAACGAGGTCGGTGATGCCACGCGCCAGCTGTTCCAGTTGCAGGCGTCCGGGCAACAGGCGGGCGCGCGGCTGCCGATCCTCGGTGACCAAGCCACCGCCAGCTACGCGCGCTACCTGAAAAGTTTCGAGCAGGACATCCCCGCCTTCTTCGACACGGATGTCGGCAGTTCCAAGAGCACCTCCAACTCCGGACGCTGAGGCATGCCATGAACCGCTCCCACCAGCCCCGTTTCCACCGCCCGCGCGGCGGCATGTCCGTCACCATGATGCTGGTGATGCTGGCACTGGTGGCCATGCTGGGTCTGATCGAGGTCGGTTTCCTGTTCTGGGCCAAGCGCGATGCGCAGAAGGTCGTGGACCTGGCGGCGCTGGCAGGTGCGCAGCGACTTGAGCTGTGTACATCGAACAACGGCGACAACAGCGCCGCGCGGCAGAGCGCACTCACGCAGAACCAGTTCCCGGGCACGGTGCAGGTCCGCTGCGGCAACTGGAGCGCCGCACGTGGAGGCAACCGCTTCAGCGAGACGGTCGACGCCAGCAATCCACGCAACGCGGTGCGGGTGGTTGCGACCCGCAGCGTGCTGCCGTTCTTCGGCCAGAACGAGAGCCTGCCGACCATCACCGTGCAGGCCGTCGCGCGGCGCTCGGAACCGACGGCGGTGTTCGCGGTGGGTTCGCAGCTGCTGCGCACGAACGGCAACTCGCCCTTGATGGGCACCCTGCGCCTGGTGGGGCTGGACGTCACCAATGCCACGGTGCTGTCGTATGACGGACTGGCGCAGGCCAACGTTACGCCGTCAGGCCTGCTCAATGCGCTCGGCATTCCGGTCACCGCCAATCTGAGCGTGGCCGACTTCAATCGCCTGCTGTCGGTGAACCAGGTTTCACTGGCACGGCTGGTGGACGCCACCGCCACGGTGGTCGGCCGCAGCACCACCGCGGGCGTGCAGCTGCGCGCGCTGTCAGACCTGGTGGCCACCCGCCTTGACATCAATCGGGTCAATATCGCGCTGGGCAGCCAGAACGGCGGCGGCGGACTGTTCGCGGAGGTGATCTCTCCCGACGGCACGGTCGGCAGTGCGCTGCAATCGCAGATCAACGTGCTTGACCTGGTCAATGCAGCCATCTCCATCGCCAATGATGGCAACGGCGTGTCGGTGCCGAACCTCAACCTGCTCGGCATGGATATCAAGGCAGGTGTTGTCGAACCGCCGTCGATCGCCATCGGCGGTGTCGGTTCGCGGGCCTACAACGCACAGGTCCGGCTGATGGTCGACGTCGACAGCGACCGCCTGTTCGGGGTGGGGCCACTGCTCAACCTGCTGGGCACCCGCCTGCACCTGCCATTGCATGTGGATGTGGCCAATGCGATGGGAACACTGACCAGCATCCAATGCAGCGCGGCACCGCCCACGGCCACCATCCAGGTGGACTCCTCGGTGCTGCGCGCATGCGTCGGCAAGGTCAATGCCGCCGACCGCTTCTCCAAGAGCAATGTCTGCGACGCCACCTTGCAGAACGAACAACTGCTGACACTGCTGGGACGGCCGCTGATCAACGACAAGATCACCCTGCCGGCGCTGACCGGCACGCAGAGCCTGACCCTGGCCGCCGGCCAGACCGGCACCACCCGGATCAATCCCCTGGCCGTCGGTGACGCCGTCTCGCACCTGGTCAACGAGCTGCTGCGCGTCCTGTCGGGCATGCTGAGCTCGCCGGCGCAGGGCATGAATGCCAACGACACGGCCAAGGCACTGGCCGACCGCTACCTGCAGGCAGCGTTCCCCTCGGGCGGCCGCTACAACGTCGACCAGCTCATTCCCCTGCTGCGCGACGGCGACCCGTCGCGCAACCTGGCACCACTGGGCAACTGGACGGTCAAGAAGGGCGTGCCCAAACCCTGCCTGATCGGGCTGGGCACCTGCTGGGAAGACGGCTCGGTCTGGGCAGGCTACCGCGCCACCGTGACGGGACAGGGCCTGGGCCTGCTCGACGGGCTGCTCGGCTCACTGGTCGGCGGACTGCTCATCAACCGCTGCGACAGCCTGCTGGGCAACCTGATCGACTACAACGGCTGCGTCCGCACCAACCTGGCCTCGTACATCCAGACCGCCCCGGACGGCTTCCTCGACGCGGCGGCCGGCGGCGGTGTCACCACGCCCGGCAACAACGTGTCCTGCAGCGGTGTGCTGTGCACCGTACTGAACCCGGTGCTGGCCGCGCTCAAGCCGGTGCTCAACACCGTCGGCTCCCTGCTGAGCACGACCCTGGCCAGCCTGCTGGGGCTGGAACTGGGCCGCACCGATGTCAACGTCCAGTCCATCCAGTGCAATGGCGCACAGCTTGTGTTCTGAGCCGTGCCGGCGCCCTTGGCGCCGCCGCCGCGCATGCTAGACTCCCGGGCGGGGAACACTTCCATCTCAACCCACACTCATCCGTGGATGGTCCAGACATGCGAGAAACTTCAGGGGGCACCGTCTTCGCCCGCCACGCGCGCGGCGCGGCACTGCTGGCCGTGGCCATGCTGCTGGCGGCACCGTCCGCACTGGCGGCACGCAGCAGCCGCGAAGCCGCAGCCGAACCGGTACGCAGCAGCGCACCCGTGGTACGCAACACGGTAGACGAGCTCAAGCAGTTGATGGACGCGCGCCAGCTGACCGAACTGCGCACCACGTACAACGGCAACTACGGCGCCAGCCTGCTTTTCAATGCCAGTACCCTGACCTACTACGTCGCCCTGTTCCAGGAAAAGAACTTCTGGCGCGTCATCAAGACCGATGCCGTCGACAACGCCGAGCGCGTCTATCGCACGTTCGTGCAGCAGACCGAACAGCTCGCGCAGGTCTACATCGATACCACCCGCCTGGAAGCCGGCAAGCGCTATACCGAGCGCCTGGTGGCCTACAACGAAGAGCGCCTGCGCGCCCTGCAGCACGAAATGGAGCAGCAGCAGGCGCAGTCGGCCCAGGTCAGCGCGTCACTGCAGCAGGCCCAGCAGCAGGCCGTCAGCCTGAGCACCGATGTGCAGAGCACCAACAGCCAGCTGGACGCCCTGCAGCGCCGCATCCAGATCCTGCAGGCCGAACAGGGCAACCCCGAATTGAGCCTGCCGAAGCCGGACAGCACAGCCGCGCCGGCGGCGGCCAGCGACGTTCGCTGAATCCCGCGACAGAACCCGACAGCGGCGCCAAAAGGCGCCGTTGTCGTTTTTGGCCTGATTGCGACCCGTTTCAGCGGCAGGCCTCGAACACGGCATCGTCCCACTGCCGGCGCTGGACGAAATCCGCCCGGCGCGTTCTGGCCAGCGCCTCCGTGCGCATCCTGCGCGCCCGTGCGCAGGCCGCGGCATCCGCATTGATCGGAATCAACGCCCCCTGCGCACCGCCCGATCGCCGCACCGGCCTGCGCCCACGGGTACCCGTGCCGGTCGCCTCGGCGGTGAGCGGCGCACTGCCGCGCGGCAGCGACTGCTCGGCGGGCACTTCCCAGCGCCACTCCGCCTGCCCCTGGCACGGCGTCTGCTGGTACAGCGCACGCCCGCCGTCCGTGCACTTGTAGACCTGGGTCTGCGCCGCTGCAGATGTCGCCAGCAGCATGGCCAGCAGCCCCCATCCCGGCAGAGTTCTCATCTTCATCCCCTCCCACGACCAGCACTCATGGTCGGTACGACGAGCGCCGCGCGCCAGAGCGATCCGCGTCACATCCGTGCTCATCCAGCACAGCCGTGCAAGCCACTGCATCACCTGTGCGCTGTACTGCCACAGGCGACGGCCACTGTCGCCGCCGCCGTCCTTCCCTTCCGCCAAGGAAATCGCAATGAGCAACTACATCACCGTCAACGACGGCGCCCGCATCTTCTACAAGGACTGGGGCACCGGGCAACCGGTCGTGTTCGCGCACGGCTGGCCACTCTCCTCCGATGCCTGGGACCCGCAGATGCTGTTCATGGGCCAGAACGGCTTCCGTGTGATCGCCCACGACCGGCGCAGCCACGGTCGTTCCAGCCAGACCTGGGACGGCAACAACATGGACACCTACGCCGACGACCTGGCCGCGGTGATCGACGCATTGGACCTGAAGGACGCGATCCTGGTCGGCCACTCCACCGGTGGTGGCGAGGTGGCCCACTACATCGGCCGCCATGGCAGCGCGCGCGTGGCGAAGGTGGTGCTGGTCGGTGCCGTACCGCCACTGATGCTGAAGACCGCGGGCAATCCGGCCGGCACGCCGCTGGAGGTGTTCGACGGCATCCGCAAGGGCACCGGCGGTGATCGCTCGCAGTTCTTCCAGGACCTGGCCACGCCGTTCTTCGGCGCCAACCGCGACGGCAACACGGTCACCCAGGGCATGCGCGATTCGTTCTGGCTGCAGGGCATGCTGGGCGGCGTGAAGGGCCAGTACGACTGCATCCATGAATTCTCGGAAGTCGACTACACCGCAGATCTGCAGAAGATCGACGTGCCGGCATGGGTGGTGCACGGTGACGACGACCAGATCGTCCCCTTCGATGCGTCGGCCAAGCTGTCCTCGCAGATCATCAAGGGCGCCGAACTGACGGTCTACCCCGGCGCGCCGCATGGCCTGACCGTCACCCATGCCGATCGCTTCAACGCCGACCTGCTGGCGTTCGCCCGCAGATGATGTCCCGCGGCGGCGCCCCACTGCGCCGCCGCTCCTGCAGGGCAGCGCCGGGCCATGCCCGGCGGCCGTATGCAGCATCCGCCGGGCATGGCCCGGCGCCACCTGTCAGATATCGCTGTGGTGATGAGGCACGGCGGCAGGCAGCGGGTCGTGGCCACCCACAAAGTGACGTACCACCGGCGCACGCTCACCACGGTGCAGAGCACGCAGCACTTCCTGGATCGCCTTGTCGTCGGCCGTGATGCGCTCGTGCTGGCGCAGGTGCTCCAGCCATGACGGGGTCACGAAATACTCCAGATGGATGCCCGGGCTGGCCACATCTTCAACCACGCCCCACACCACCGCACCGTCGCGGCGCCGGATCGTGCCCAGCGCGCGCATCTGCGCCTGGAACGATGCGCGGTCGGCGGCATCGATCCGGTATTCGATCGTCACCAGCACCGGCCCGCGATCGTTGGAGACCGGCACCGACAGCTCCGGCGCCGGCCAATGACCCGCAGGGCGCAGGTTGAGATCTTCGGTGCCAGCGATACGCACCCTCCACACCAGCAGCCCACCGATCACCGCGCCTGCTGCCGCAACCAGCAGGGCCAGTTCCGGCGATGTCCGCTGCGCCAGCGCGCCCCAGCTCAGGCCACCGGCGGCCATCCCCGCCGAGAACACCATGATGTACAGCGCCAGCGCTCGCGCCCTCACCCACGCCGGAACCGCCGTCTGTGCGGCGATCTGCAACGAGGACAGCACCGTGATCCAGGCAAAGCCGTTCACCAGCATCACCACCGGCAGCAGATACCAGCTGCGGGTCAACGCCAGTCCAACCAGGCTCAGCGCCAGCGCCAGCGTCGCCAGCAGCACCAGCAGATCGCGGTCCAGCTGTGCGCGCAGCCTCGGCAGCAGCAGCGCCCCGGCAACCGCGCCGATGCCGATGCATCCCAGCAGCATGCCGTACTGCCCTGCACCGCCATGCATCTGCCCTCGCACCACCACCGGCAACAATGCGTTCATCGCCGCAGCGAAGAAGAAGAAGCCGACCGATTTGATCAGCACCGCCTGCAGACGCCCGGCGCGGCTCGCATAGCGCAGTCCGGCCTTCAGACCGGCACCGAAGCCTTCCGGCGGCAGGCTCGATGCCTTCGGGTCACGCTTCCAGCCCCAGACCACGAACAGCATCGCACCGAAGGTGATGGCATTGAAGCCGAAGGCCCACACGGCTCCCAGCTGGGCGACGATCAGGCCACCGACAGCAGGCCCGATCGACCGGGCGATGTTGATGCCGATCGAGTTCAGCGCCACCGCCGACGGCAGCATCGCCTGCGGCACCAGCTCGGAGACGATCGCCGCCTGCGCCGGCATCGCCATCGCCGCGCCACATCCCATGCAGAACGTGAGCAGCACCAGCAGCTGCGGCGTCAGCATGCCGAGCGAGGTCAGCACCGCCATCAAGGCCGCCACTGCCAGCATCCATCCCTGGGTGGCCAGCAGGTACGTGCGGCGATCGACGATGTCGGCCAGGGTTCCTGCGGCCAGTGCCAGCAGCACGATCGGAACGGTCGTGGCTGACTGCACCAGGGCCACCATCAGCGGTGATCCGGTGCGTTCGGCCATCACCCAGGCCGCGGCCACGTCATTGACCCACGTACCGATGTTGCTGGCCAGGATTGCCAGCCAGATCGAGCGGAACATGCGGATCTTCAGCGGGGACCAGGCACCTGCGGCCGGTGCGTGAGGTTGCGATGTGCGTGCATTCACCATTGCCATGCTCCAACGATCGAGGCGAACAACGTGTCCTGGCCACCGGCCTGCGTCAGCGCAGGACCGGCATCGACCCAGGCCAGCTGCAGCTGCCACTGCCAGTGTGCACTCACCTGCCAGCGGGTTTCGGATTTGTACTGGCGGCCGATCCTGCGCGCGCCGCCGGCGCTGCCAGGCAGCGCCACCAGCGGTGCGGGCGTCGTGTACACCGCATCGGCACGGCGGTGCTTCCAGGCCATCTGCATGCCCAGTTCAGTGCTGACGGATTCGTGCAGCCGCAGGGTCAGGGTTGGCTGCACGTCCATCAGGTTCGCCGGCGCCAGCAGGCTGGCTTCGCTGAAGTAGGCCGATTTCGGGAACAGGGCATTGAAGGTGCCCAGCCGAGCGTCGTTCGGGCGGCCATCACCACTGGCGATGTCGGCCTTCAGTCCCAGCCGTGGCTGCAAGGGCAGTTGCGGCCAACGCCAACCGGTATCGGTGGCCAGCGTCCACGCGCGGATATCAAGCTGCTCGCTGGTGGTCCGCAGCTCACCGCCCTGCACGACCAGCTCGCTGTTCCAGTCCAACGATCCGGCCTGGCCGAACCAGCGCGCCCCGAGAGTCTGCCGGCGCTCGATGCCGGCGCCTGCCGCGAAGCGCGCGTCCTCCCGGCGATAGTCCAGCAGATAGAGGTCCCACTGGCCCGGACCATGGCCTGGCATCGTGGTTGCATAGGCACCCCACAGATGCGCACCGCGTTCTCCACGGTCATCGAACGCACCCGGCCGGTTCTCCACCGGACGCAGTGCCATCAGTTCGAGCACGCCCAGCCCGCCCTGCCATCCGACCCTGGCACCATCGAAGGCAAGGCGGATATTCGGTCCGTCACGTACCGACAGCAGGCGCGAGCTGCCATGGCCCGCCTCCTGCCGCCCGAGCTGCACATGCAGGCCGCCGCGCTGCCAGCGCCAGTATGCCTGCTGCACGTCCAGCGCACCCCGATCGGTCCTGCCAGGTCCACCGGCCCTCCCACGCTCGCCGTGCACGCCCAGCTGCAGCATCGCCTTCCAGTCGCGTTCACTGTAGGTGGCCGACGCCAATGCGCGAAGCAGGCCGTAGCCATCCTCGCCGCCGCCGATACCGAAGCGGGTCGGGTCGTAGTACATGCCACGCAGACGCATCGAGGCGTCCCACTGCAACGTGCCATCAGCGGCATCGCTGCAGTAGCCTCTCTCGCAGGCGAGCGCAAGGGACGGCATGGCCAGCAGGACGAGGCTCAGAATGCGAAGCACGAGCATCCCATCGCACCCCAGAATGCGGTCAGATCATTGCTGGGTGCTGCGTGGCGCGCGGCATGGTCGTGTGCACCGTGGGTCCTGCAGGCCGCGCCAGGGTGGTGGTGATGCGCCATCGCCAGGCCGGTGGCCGCGCCGCCCACGTGATACCCCCCGAACCGGTTGACCGGCGACCAGTCCGGCATCGCCGGCGGCAGCTGCGGCGCCAGTCCGGCATAGTCTTCGCCGGCATGCACGATGCGGCCACCGACCACGGTAAGCACGCTGGTGATGTCGGCGATGCGGGCATCTTCGACGCGGAAGAAATCGGCCGAGAGCAGGATGAAATCGGCCAGCTGGCCTTCCCTCAAGGTGCCCTTCACCGCTTCATCGCCGGAGAACCATGCGCTGCCCTGCGTCCACAGGCGCAAGGCCTGCTCGCGCTCCAGCAGGTTCTCCTCGCCATACAGCGTCAGGCCGCCGACGGTGCGCCCGGTGACCAGCCACGACAGCGCGACCCAGGGGTTGTAGCTGGCCACGCGGGTGGCGTCGGTGCCGGCGCCGACCGGCACGCCTTCGGCCAGCATCCGCTTCACCGGCGGCGTGTGCCGTGCCGCCTGCACGCCATAGCGCTCGACGAACGCTTCGCCCTGGTAGGCCATGCGGTGCTGTACCGCAATACCTCCACCCAGTGCCCGGATCCGCTCGATGTTGCGCGGGGTGATGGTCTCGGCGTGATCGATGAACCAGTGCAGTCCATCGAACGGTACTTCGCGGTTGACCTGCTCATAGACATCAAGGATGCGGCCGATGCTCTCGTCATAGGTCGCGTGGATGCGGAACGGCCAGCGCTTCTGCACCAGCAGCTTCACCACATCATGCAGCTCCGGCTCCAGCTCCGGCGGCAGCTCGGGGCGCGGTTCGCTGAACAGCTCGAAGTCCGCTGCCGAGAACACCAGCATCTCGCCGGCACCGTTGTGGCGCAGCAGATCATCGCCCTGGCGGGGCTGCAGGATCTCACTCCAGCCACGGAAGTCATCCACTTCCTTGCCCTTGTTCTGCGTGAACAGGTTGTAGGCGATACGCACGGTCAGCTGGTCGTCGCGGTGCAGCTGCTCGATGACCTGGTAGTCCTCGGGATAGTTCTGGAAGCCTCCCCCGGCATCGATCACCGAGGTGATGCCGAGCCGGTTCAACTCGCGCATGAAGTGACGGGTGGAGTTGGCCTGGTATTCGATCGGCAGGCGTGGCCCCTTGGCCAGCGTCGCGTACAGGATCAACGCATTGGGCTTGGCCAGCAGCAGGCCGGTGGGATTGCCCAGCGAATCACGCACGATCTGGCCACCTGGCGGGTCCGGTGTTTCGCGGGTATAGCCGCATGCACGCAGCGCCGCCGCGTTGAGCAGCGCGCGGTCATACAGGTGCAGCAGGAACACCGGCGTATCCGGTGCTATCTGGTTGAGCTCCTGTAGGGTCGGCAGACGCTTCTCGTGGAACTGCGCGGCGGTGAAGCCACCCACCACGCGCACCCATTGCGGCGCCGGGGTGCGATCGACCTGTGCCTTCAGCATGGCCATTGCATCGGCCAGCGAACGCAGCCCGTCCCAGCGCAGCTCCAGGTTGTAGTTCAGGCCACCGCGGATGAGGTGGGTGTGGCTGTCGTTGAGGCCAGGCACCAGTCGCCTGCCCTGTGCGTCGATGAGCGTGGCTTCGTTTCCCCAGCCACGCATGATCTCCTCATCGCTGCCCACGGCGACGATGCGCCCTTCCTGTACGGCCAGCGCCTGTGCATGCGGACGGTGTGGATCGAGCGTGGTGATGCGGGCGTTGCGGATGACCAGTGTGTGCATGCGGCGCTCCTTGGGGGTGGAATCGAGGGCGGCGCCGGCCTGTCCGGCAAGGCCCAGCGCCACGGCAGCGCCGGTGCCCAGCACCACGCTGCGGCGGCCGTGATCGAGTGGCTCGTGGTTCATGCGTTGTCTCCGGGAAATACGGGGCTGTCCAGCGCCCAGGCTCCCGGCCCGGCCAGCGCGATGGCCAGCAGGACGAGGGTCCACATCAGGGGGTACTCGGCGCCTGCACGCATCCAGAACCAGCCCTTGGGCACGGCGAGCAGCACGGTGAAGCCGATGAACGCCGCTGCGGCCAGCGCAGCGATGCGTGTCTGCCAGCCCAGCAGTACGGCGATTCCGGACAGCACCTGCACCCCGGCCAGCAGCAATGGCAGGGGCGCCGCCGAAGGCAGGCCGAAGCCACGCAGTTCGGCCGCGAAACCGCCCAGGCCAGGGCCACCGAACCAGCCGAACAGCTTGCCCAGCGCGTGGGGCAGCAGGAAGCCGCCCGCCGCCACGCGCAGGATCAGCAGCGCCAGGTCGAGCCCCGGATCCATGGTCAGTGCCCGCCTTCCTGCGCGCCGAACATGGTCTTGGCGTACTGGATGCCGATGCCGTAACCGCCCGCGTGATCACGGGCGATGCCGGTGGTCAGGCCATAGGTCTCGCCGCGTGCCCAGTCGCGCTGCAGCTCCAGCAGGTACTGCACGCTGGTCATCGGCACCGCACCGGCCTGCACCATGCGGGCGACCGCCCGCTCATGTGCTTCCACGCTGACATCGCCGCAGGCGTCGGTGATCACGTACACCTCGAAACCCTGCTCCAGCGCCGACAGCGCCGGCCCCACGATGCACACGCTGGTCCACAGCCCGGCCATCACCAGGCGACGCCTGCCGATGCGGTTGATCTCATCGATCACCGGCTGGTCTTCCCAGGTGTTCATCGAGGTGCGATCGAACACCTTCTGGCCGGGGAAGATCGCCGGCAGCTCCGGAAACATCGGGCCGGAGAACGAGGTCTCCGCGACGGTGGTCAGCACCACGGGCACATTGAAGCCCTGCGCGCCCTTGCTGATCAGCGCGACGTTGTTGCGCAGCGCCGAGATGTCGATCGTGTGGGTTGCGAATGCCATCTGCGACTGGAAATCGATCAGCACCAGTGCATGATCGGTGGGCGAAAGCAGGCCGTTGGCAGGAATTGCGGTAGCGAGGCTCATGGATGGACTCCGTTGCGAACAGGGGCAGGGGGAAGGGACAGGGCGGCATCGCCAGCCAGGTACTGGCCGGGGCTGCAGCCGGTCTCCGCGCGGAAGCTGCGGACGAAATGGCTCTGGTCGAAGAAGCCCAGCTGCTGCGCCAGGCAGGACATCGGCAGTTGCACGACGGGCAGCAGCTGGCGGGCACGCTCGATACGGCGGCGGCGCACGTAGCGCAGCGGGCTCGCGCCGGTTCCGGTGCGGAACAGCCGCACCAGATGGAAGCGGCTCACGCAGGCGGCGTCAGCCAGCTCGGTGACCCGCATCGGCTGTGACAGATGTTCATCGATGTAATGCAGCGCACGCTGCAGAGCGGCAGCCTGCCGGGGCGGCAGCGCCGCGACGGTCGGAACAGGGCGGGATACGGTAGCCATGGGGGGGTGCCACGACGGGGTGCCCCATAGTGCGGGGCGCCGGCACGATGCCCTACCCCCGACGGACGAGGGCAGCACCTACCCGAATGGGGGAGACCGTTGCTCCAGCACACGTCGTCCGAACAGCCGCGCGTCCAGCGAATAGGCACCCGGTCCGAGTGCCAGCAGGGCCAACGGCAGCAACGCCAGGGCCCACGGCACGGACTGCCAGAGCAGGCACGGCACGGCCAGCAGCGCCGACAGCGGCGTCAGCACCCCCAGCAGCAGCGACAGTGAAATCAGCAGGCAGGCGGCCGTCAGCCAGCCCGCGTCGGACGGTCGCACGCACAGCGCTGCGACCACGCACAACCGCAGCCACAACAGGCCGGCGCCGGGACCGCGGTCAGGGAACATCACGAACAGGCGCTGCATGGAGAGTCTCCGCGGTCCATGCCGGCGTGATAGCCGAGTACCACGGCAGGCGCCTACCCCGTTCGGGTCACCCCGCACTGCCCCGCACCTGCGAGAATGCGCTGCATGCATGGCCGCCCCTTCCCTTCCCTGCGTCGCCTGACGGCGTTGCTGATGTGCCTGCTGCTGTGCATCGCCCTGCCCGCCCACGCCGTGCAGCGCCCGGCAGTGAGCAGCGGGCTGCCCGGCTACGAGCACACCGCCTGGCGGGTGGGACAGGGCGCACCCGGCGACATCTGGGACATTGCCCAGGATCGCGACGGCCTGCTCTGGCTGGCGACCGGCTCCGGGCTGTACCGCTTCGACGGGCGTCGCTTCGAGCGGCAGCCCGCACCGCCCGGCAGCCGCTTCCCCTCCACCAACATGGTCACCCTGGTGCCCGGCGATGGCGATGCGCTCTGGATCGGCTATTTCCAGGCGGGCATCAGCCAGTTCGCCAATGGCCAGCTGCGCAACTTCGGGCGCGCGGAAGGGGTTCCGGTCGGCGTGGTGCCGCGCTTCAGCCGCGACCACCAGGGGCGCCGGTGGGCCGCCATCAACGGCGGGCTGCGCTGGTTCGACGGCAAGCGCTGGCAGCCACCACCGGCCAGCGCAGGCCTGCCCGAGCGGCGCGTGCAGTGGGTCCTGCAGGACAGCCGCGATACCTTCTGGGTGCTGGCCGACCTGAAGATCTGGAAACGCGCGCCGGGTGCCGTCCGCTTCGAGGACACCGGCATCGCTGTCTCGCAGATGGCCACGTTGGTGGAGAGCCCGCTGGGTGAGGTGTGGCTGGCCGACCGCGTGCGCGGCACCTCGCCGCTGGCCAACGCGGAGGGTCTGCTGCCACAGCACGAGCGCGAGGCACGCCGCCTGCCGGAGCTGGTTGCCGCCCGGCTGCAGTTCACTGCTGATGGCGCGCTGTGGGCGACGATGAGCCCGCACGGTGGGGTTGCCCGGATCACGTTCGATGGCAAGCGCGCCGTACGCATGGAACGTTTCGATTCACCGGATGGCCTGACTGCGACGTCGGCAGTGCCGATCATGGCCGACCGCGAAGGCAACGTCTGGGTCGGCACCAATCTCGGCCTCAACCGCTTCCGCGCGCGCAGCGTGAGGACACTGTCGGCCGGTCCTGCCGATCCGTATCGCTCGCTGGTCCGTGCCAGCGATGGCCGCGTGTATGGCTACGGCGAGGATCTGGCGCCTTATGACCTGCGCCGGGAACTGCTCGACGGCAGTGGCGCGCGGCTGAAAGCCGCTGCACGCGGCGCGCCCACGCCGATCTGGCAGTTCGACTGGGTCAATCTCGCGCGCACGCGTGACGGCAGGACCACACGGATCGCACTGCCGGCGCCGTTCACCGGCCAACCATTGCACGCGCTGCTGTTTCCCGATGACGAGCAGGCCTGGGCCTGTACCGGCGAGCGCGGCGTGCTGCATTACGCGCAGGGCCGTTGGCAGCGCGAACCGCGCCTGCCCGAGCAGGCCTGTTCCTCCCTGGCACTGGACGACAACGGCCAGTTGCTGCTGGGGTATGCCGATGGACGCCTGCGCCATCTGGGTGATCGCACGATCGAGACCTTCGGTGCCGCGCAGGGGCTGTCAGTGGGGCCGGTGACTGCCCTGCTGCAGCAGCGCGATCTGTTGCTGGTCGCCGGCGAATCGGGCCTGGCCGCACGCCTGGGCAGTGGGCGTTTCATGCCGGTACGCACTGACCTGGCGGGCGTGCTCGAAGGCATCACCGGCATGGTGGCCGATGCACAGGGCCGGCTCTGGCTCAACGGCAGCCGCGGCCTGGTGCGTCTGGACAGCGCGCATCTGCGGCACGCGCTGCGCGCCGGCCTGCCGGTGACGCCGCGCCTGTTCGATGCCGTGGACGGCATGCCGGGCGTCGCCCTGCAGAGCGGTCCGATCTCCACGGCGGTGCTGGCCGGTGACGGGCTGCTCTGGCTGGCCACCAACCAGGGCCTGGCATGGCTGGACACGACCCACGCGCACGTCAACAGCATGGCGCCGAGCGTCCGCATCGGCGATGTGCTGTACGGCAACGTGCACGAACCACTGCGTGACAATCTGCGCCTGCCCGCTGGTACCACCCAGCTGCAGATCGACTACGTGGCCCTTTCACTGGCCCGGCCCGAACGCAACCGCTACCGCTATCGACTGTCGGGTGTCGACGAGGACTGGCAGGACGCCGGCAGCAGCACCCGCGCCTACTACACGAACTTGGCCCCCGGCAGCTACCGCTTCGAGGTGGAGGCCGCCAACGAAGACGGCATCTGGAGCCGGGTGCCGGCGCATCGCAGCTTCCGCATCGCACCGACCTTCATGCAGACGGTCTGGTTCAAGCTGCTGTGCGCGCTGCTGGTGCTGGCAGTGCTGGTGATGGCCGTACGGATCCGCAGCGGACAGCTGGCCGCGCTGTTCCGGGCCCGGCTGCAGGAGCGCAACGGCGAACGCGAGCGCATCGCCCGTGACCTGCATGACACGCTGCTGCAGGGCAGCCAGGGCCTGATCCTGCGCCTGCACGCGATCAGCCAGTCACCACAGACACCGGAAACCGTGCGCAGCCAGCTGGAATCGGCGATGCAGCTGGCCGAACGCAATCTGGCCGAGGGCCGCGAACGGGTCAACGCCCTGCGCGACGGCCCCTTCGCGGGTCGCGATCTGGCCTCGGCCCTGGCCGATGTGCACGCCGAGTACGCCGGCCAGGGCACCAACCCACTGCGCCTGACCGTGGAAGGCACCCCGCCCCGCCTGCAACCGGATGCTGCCGAGGAGGTGTTCCTGATCGGCCGCGAGGCGATCCGCAATGCATTGCGGCATGCGCATGCCTGCGCCATCGAGGTCGAGCTGTCCTACGGTGCCCGCTGCTTCCTGCTGCATGTCCGCGATGACGGCGTTGGCATCGCCGACGACCATGCCGGTGCCGGCCACTGGGGGCTGCAGGGCATGCGCGAGCGCGCGCAGCGGCTGGGCGCGGCGCTGAAGCTGTGGACGCGGCCCGGCCTGGGCACCGAAGTGGCGCTGTCGGTCCCCGCGCGCCGCCTCTATCACCGACGGCCATCGCGCTGGCGCTGGCCCTGGAGCAGACCTGACCATGACTGAGCTCTCCCCTCCCATCGGCGTGCTGGTGGTCGATGACCACCCGCTGCTGCGCGACGGCCTGGCGGCCCTGCTCGGCGCCCAGCCGGACCTGCGGCTGCTGGGCGAAGCTGCCGACGGCGAAGAAGCCATCGCGCAGTACCAGCATCTGCAACCGGACGTGGTGCTGATGGACCTGCAGATGCCCCGGCTGGACGGTGTCGAGGCCATAATGCGGATCCGCGCGCTCGACCCGCGTGCCCGCATCATCGTGCTGACCACCTACCGCGGCGATGTACGAGCGGTGCGCGCCCTGCAGGCCGGTGCCAGCGCCTACCTGCTCAAGGACATGCTGCGCCATGAACTGATCGATACCATCCGCATGGTGGCCGGTGGTCGCCGTGCACCGATTCCACCCGCGGTGGCCGCCAGCATCGCCGCGCACGTGGTGGAGGACCGGCTGTCGCCGCGCGAAACCGAGGTGCTGCGGCATGTTGCCGGCGGCCTCTCGAACAAGCGCATCGGCGAACGCATGCAGATCTCGGAGCAGACGGTGAAAGCGCACATGAAGAGCCTGATGGACAAGCTCGGCGTCGGCGACCGCACCCATGCGGTCACCCAGGCCCTGCGCCGCGGCATCATCAGCCTGGACGACAGCGGCCACGATTGACGCGCGGCTGCGCGCGCACCGCTCAGCGCAGGCTGATCAGCGCAGGCGGATCAGCAGGCTGCCACTGGCACAGAGCGTCGCCAGCCATGCCACCCCATGCCACCCCCACTGCGCCAATGCCAGGCTGCCAAGTGCTCCTCCGGCTGCCATGCCGATGAACATGCCGGTGAACAGCACTGCATTGAGACGGCTGCGTGCGGCGGGCGCCAGGCCATACATCAGTGTCTGGTGGGCGACCAGGGCCGACTGGAAGCCGAAATCGAACAGCAGTGCGCTGGCCACCAGCAGCGGCAGCAGTGCCGCTGCGGGCAGCCACGATTCGGCGAGCAGCAGTGCAAAGCCAAGCAGTGCCACCATGATCGCCAGGCGTGCCACTGCGGGGCTGCCCAGCCTGTCGGCGAAGCGACCGGCGAACGGCGCCGCCAGCGCGCCCGCCGCACCGGCGATACCGAAGGCGCCGGCGGCAGCACTGCCCAGCCCCAGACGCGCATGCAGCATCAGCGCCAGGGTTGACCAGAACGCGCTGAAACCCACCGCCAGCAACGACTGGCTCGCCACCGCCCGGCGCAGCTGCGGCTGCTCCCGCCACAGCGACAGCAGCGAGCCCAGCAGCGCCGGATAGCGCAGGGTACTGGTGGGCGCGAAGCGGGGCAGTGCACGTGCCATCACCCCCCCCATCGCCGCCACGGACACGGCCGCCAGTACGAACTGGGTGCGCCAGCCCCAGGCCTCGGCCACCATGCCGCTGACCACGCGCGACAGCAGGATGCCCAGCAGCAGACCGGTCATCACCCGTCCGACCACCTGTCCGCGTTGCGCGTCCGGCGCCAGCGCCGCAGCGGCAGGCACGATGTCCTGCGCCAGCGTTGCCATCAACCCGACCAGCAGGCTGGCCATCAACAGGCCCGGCAGGTGCCCCGCCGCGGCCGCTGCGGCGAGTGCAACCGACAGCAGCGCGGACTTCAGCAGGATCAGCGACCGGCGGTCGAAACGATCCCCCAAGGGCGCCAGCAGCAGGATGCCCAGCGCATAGCCGAGCTGGGTCAGGGTCGGCACCAGACCTGCCGCGCGCTCGCCCGCGGACAGGTCCTGGGCGATCAGTCCCAGCATCGGCTGGCTGTAATAGAGCGAGGCCACCGAAAACCCGGCACCGGCCGCCATCGCCAGTACCAGGGAGGTGGAAGGTGCCACGACCGGTGCGGCGGTCACGGAAAGCGTGGGGGTGGACATCAGCAACTCCAGTCAGGGGACGGGAGGTAGCCTGCGCCTATTCGCATCACGTCTGTAGTAGGATGAAATGAATACTTTTCATACATGGTACGCATGATGGAGATGGCCCCGGGCGCCGACCGGCTCGACCTGCTGCGCACCTTCCTGCGCATCGTCGACGCCGGCAGCCTGTCTGCCGCCGCCGCGCAGCTGGGTACCACCCAGCCCACCGTGAGCCGCCGCCTGCAGGCACTGGAACGGCAACTGGGGCTGCGACTGCTGCACCGGTCCACGCATGGTCTGCAGCTGACCGAGGAGGGCATGCGCTGCCAGCGCCACGCGCAGCGGGTGGTGGAGGAATGGGAAACGCTCCAGGCCGAACTGCAGGGACAACCCGACGTGCTGCGTGGACGCCTGCGGGTGATGGTGCCGCATGCGTTTGGACAGGCACAGCTGCTGCCGACCATGCTCGCCTTCCTGGCCCGGCATCCACAGTTAAGCCTGGAGTGGATCCTCGAAGACCGGCGCCCGGACTTCATTGCCGAGGGCGTCGACTGTGCGGTGCGGGTCGGCCCGGTGGACGAGCCACGCATGGTCGCGCTGCCGCTGGCCGAAGTCCCACGCATCGTGGTCGCCGCGCCTTCGCTGGTCGATCCGGATGCGGTGACCACCGCTGCACAGGCGCAGGCGTTGCCCTGGATCTCCCTCGTCACCTACTACCGCGAACGCCTGCAGCTGCATGACGCGCGCGGGCGTCCGCACACACTGTCGATCACGCCGCGCCTGCTCAGTGACAACCTGTTCGTGGTCCAGCAGGCGGCGCGTGCGGGCCTGGGTGCGGCGGTGGTATCCGCCTGGCTGGTCGCCGAGGATCTGGCGCACGGCCGCCTGGTCCAGTTGCTGCCGGGCTGGGAAGCGCCGCCCCTGCCGGTGCATGTGGTGTTCCCGGCCGCGCGCCAGCAGCCGGCGCGGCTGCGCGCCTTCATCGACGCGATGAAGGCCGCCCTGCCGCAGCTGCATGGCATGCGGCCGACCCCCGGTCTCAGTTCAACCGCGCCTTGATCAACGGTCGCAGCAGGTAGTTCAGGACGCTGCGCTTGCCGGTCAGGATGTCCACATCCGCCACCATGCCGGGAATGATCGGCAGGGCCTCGCCGTGCCGCCGCAGCTGGCTGCCATCGGTGCGGATCAGCACCTGGTAGAACGATTCCTTGCCCCGCGGCGTATCCTCCTCGATGGTGTCGGCACTGATCTGCTCGACGGTACCGCTGAGTTCGCCGTAGATGGTGTAGTCATAGGCGGTGATCTTGACCTTGGCCGGCATGCCCGGCACCAGGAACGCGACGTCGCGCGGCTTGACGCGGGCTTCCACCAGCAGCCGTTCCTCCACCGGAATCACCTCCATGATCGGCTCGCCGGGAGGAATCACGCCACCGCGGGTATTGATCAGCACCGTGTTGACCCGCCCACGCACCGGCGACAGGATCTCGGTGCGCCGCAGCTGGTCCTGCCGCTGGTGCACGATCGGCTCCAGTGCGGACAACTCCGCCTTCAGCTTGGAGCGTTCGGTATAGGCTTCCTGGAAATACGTGTTGCGCAGCTCGCTGAGCTTGCCGGTCAACGTGGCGATTTCCTGGGTCAGCTTCAACTCTTCCATCTGGCTGACGGCGTTGCGCGCGACCAGCGGCCGCACGATGCGCAGCTGATCGCGCGCGATCGACAGCTGCTGGCCGATGGCTGCCGAACTCTGCTGCAATGTCGCACGGCGCGACTGGTACAGCTCCCGCTCCGAACGTGCGAGCGCGCTCGCGGCCGGAATGTCGTCCGGGAACTCGATGGCACCTTTGCCCAGCACCTCCGCATCCAGTCGCGCGATTGCGGCCCGCAGCACCTGCGACTGGTTGGCCGATTCCTCGTAGTTGGTACGGAAGTGGGTTTCCTCCAGCCGCACCAGCGGCTGGCCCACTTCCACCAGATCCCCTTCCTTCACCAGCAGGCGATCGAGGATGCCGCCTTCCAGGCTCTGGATCTTCTGCATGCGGCTGTACGGCACCACCCTGCCCTCGCCACGGGTCACCTGGTCCAGCTGCGCAAGCGCGGCCCAGCCCACGGCGATGGCCACCGTTGCCAGCAGCACCCACAACAGCGGCCGGTACACGGGATGGGTGGACGCCAGCAGTGGATCCGCAAGCTCACGCCGCAGGCGCTGCGAACGCTTCTGACGCTCAACCATGATGCCCCCCTGCGACCGCGGCGATCGGCTGCACCTGGTTGCCCTGCACCACCTGCTCCAATGGACCGTCCATGATGATCCTGCCGTTGCGCATCACCACGGCACGCTCGACGAGGGCCAGCATGCTGCGCTTGTGGGTGGTCAGTACCAGCGTGCGCTGGCCGAGCCAACGCTGCAGGAACTGGATGACATGGGTCTCGCTCTGCTGGTCGAAGGCGGCGGTGGGCTCATCCAGCAGCACGACAGGCGGATCCTGCAGGATCACCCGGGCCAGGCCGATAGCCTGGCGCTGGCCACCGGACAGGCTGCCGTTGCCCATCACCAGCTGGTCCAGCCCCAACGGATTGCCGCGCACGAAAGGCCCCATGCCCACCGCATCCAGCGCCTCCAGCAGTTCCTCGTCCCGCCAGGCGGCACCTTCCAGATTGAGGTTGTCGCGCAGGCTGCCATGGAACAGCGCAACATCCTGCGGCAAATAGCCGATGTTGCGTGCGCGGTCACCGGGATCGATCTGTGCCAGCGCCACATCGTCCAGCAGCAGGCGTCCCTGCTGCGGCGTCACCAGTCCGGACAGCACACGCAGCAGGCTGGACTTGCCGGCACCATTGCCGCCCAGCAGCGCCACCCGCTGCCCAGGTGCGATGGACAGCGCCTGCACGTCGACCACCCACGGCCCTTCGCCCAGCGCCAGCCGGACATCGTGCAGCTGGTAGGCACCCTGCAGGCGCGGCCGGTGCACGAAGCGGGCGCCCTGTGGGCGCTCCTGCTCGGCGCCCATCAACTGGTCCAGCCCCTCCATGGCGACGCGGGTGTGCTGCCAGCGCCCCAGCACCGCCGCAACCTGCGCCAGCGGCGCGATCGCCCGCGATGACAGGATCGAGCACGCCACCAGTGCGCCCACGGTCATCGCACCGTCATTGATGCGGTAGACACCGAAGGCAACCACACCCACATACGCAAGCTGCTGCACCACGGCCGCGCCATGGCTGAGGCTGGCGGTGAGCGTACTTGTCTTCAATGCCGTTCCCGCCAGCTGCGCCGTCAGGCTTTCCCAGTGCTTCAGGCTGCGGCCTTCGGCACGTGTGGCCTTCACTGATTCCAGGTGTTCAAATGCCTCCAGCAGCACGCTGTTCTTCATCGCCCCTTCGCGCAGATTCTGCCGCGACAGCTCACCCAGCCGGCGCTGCGCGAGCACGCCCGGCAGCACCATCAGGACACAGGCCACTACCGGCACCCAGACCACATGCCCACCGATCAGCGCGATCAGCAGCAGGAACACGAACACGAACGGCAGGTCGCTGAGCAGCGCGGCGGTGGACGAGGTGAAGAAATCGCGCACGCCTTCAAACTCGCGTACCTGGGTACTGAATGCCCCCATCGACGCCGGCTTGGCGTTGATCCGGGTCCCCAGCACGCGGGCGAACAGCAGCGTTCCCAGCTGCAGGTCCATGCGCTTGCCCAGCACATGCAGCAGCTGCCCGCGCAGGACGCGCAGCACCCCTTCGATGATGACCGCCAGGGCAACGCCACTGGCAAGCACCCACAGCGTGTCGAACGCTGCCACCGGCACCACCCGGTCATAGACCTGCATGGCGAAGATCGCCGTCGCGATGGCCAGCAGGTTGGCCACAAATGCAGCGGCCCCCACCTCGACATAGGAGCGCCACAGCTGCCGCAGTGGCCCGTAGAACCAGTGCTCGGCCCGGCCCGCGGCGAAATCGCCGACCCGGCCATCCGAGCGGAAGCGCGGTTTGGCGAACACCGCCGTACCGCTGTACAGCGCCTGCAGTGCCTGCAGCGGCATGGCCTGTGTGCCACCCTCGGCCTGTGGCACCTCCACCTGCGCCTGGTCATCGGTGATCGCCGTCAACAACAACGTGTTGCCATTGTTCAGCAGCAGCAGGACCGGCAGCAGATAGGCGTCGATGTCGGTCAGCTCGAAGGCCTCCACGCGGGCATTCAGGTCCGCCCGCCGCAGCGCGCGTGGCACCCGCTGCAATGGCAGCCGCCCCTGCTCCAGAGCGATGCCGTCAACCAGCTCGGCAGCACCCAGCGGCCGGCCCAGCCGCTCGCACAGCAGCAGCAGGCCATCCTGCAGAGGGTCGCGCGGCGTGTTGCCGCTGCCGGTGGTGGTCGATTCAATGCGCGGCGTCTGCATGTGTCCTCCCTCCAAGCAACTCACCCAGCTGCCCGATCTGGGCGGCAGCGCGATAATCGATGCGGACCCGCTCCATGCGCAGAGTTGCCAGCTGGCGTTCGGCCTCCATCCGCTCGCGCTGCACGCTGAGCAGATCGATGATGTCGCGGCGTCCGACCTGGAACTGGTCGTGATACAGGCCGCCGACGTGCGTGGACTCCTCCACCTGTTGCTGCAGCGCCTGCTCACGCAGTACCAGCGCATCGGCGTTGTCGAACAAGGTGCGCATCTTGCGCCGCAGATCACGACGGGTGGCGTCGGCACTCCACTGCGCCGCCTCCAGTCGCTGCCGGGCTGCCGCCGGCCGCTGGAAATTGCTGAAGCCGCGCAGGACATCCATGCGCAGGCGCAGCGAAACCACCGAGTCGTTCTCCATCTGCCCGCCGATCTCGCGGCGCAGCGCCGATGCCTCCACGTTGAGCTGTGGCTTCAATGCCGCGCGCGATTCGGCCAGTTCCGCTTCGGCTGCAGCGGCATCCTCGCGCGATTCCCGCAGCAGCGGCGCGGCCTCGATCGCTGCATCCAGGCCGTCACGCTGCCACGCCCGCTGTCCGGCAGGCAGGTCCGGCGCCTGCAGCGGGCCAGGATCCCGGCCCAGCAGCAGGGCCAGCTGATTATTGGCATCGCGCAACGCGCCTTCCTCGAACGCCAGCTGGTCCTGTCCGCGCGCGAACTCCAGCTGCGCGCGATCCAGCTCGGTGCGGTCTGCGTAGCCGCTGCCGCTGCGGTCGCGGGCCATGCCGCGGACGCCCTCGATCCGTTGCAGGAAGTCACGCACGGCCACCACCCTTTCGCGGGCGACCAGCACGTCCAGGTAGGTCTCGATGATGTCCAGCGCCGCGTCGTCCCGGGCGACCTCCAGCGCTGCCAGATGGCGGCGCTGGGTCGCACTGGCGGCCTCGACCTGGCTGCGCGTCCGGCCCCAGTCGAACAGCATCTGCGACAGCGTGACGTCGTACACCATCTCGGACATGTGTCCGGCCTGCGGTCCGCCGGAGACCTGCAGTGCGGGAAAGTAGCCCCCCCGTGCGATTTTCACGTCGGTGCCTGCCCGTTCCGCTTCGCTCAGCGCCGCACGCACCCGGGGATGGATCGCCAGTCCGGTCTGCACAGCCTGCTCCACACTCATCGCACCAGCCCCCGCCGGCAGGCCGCACAGCAGGAGGAGCGCGAACGCTCCTCCTGCCCACCGCCTTCGGCTCCGCCGTTGCGGCATCAGGCCACCACCTGCACCGAGTTGTCCTCCACCAGCAGCGTGGTGCTGCCAAAGGTGTACACGTCGTAGGTCACGCCATTGATCAGCTGCGTGGTCCCGGTGTTGACCGCACCGATGACGTTCAGCACATCGTTGCTTTCACCGGTGATCTGCAGCGTGTCGTTGCCATCGGTGATCGCCGCCACCTCCGCCGCAGTGAGGGTGAGCACGCTGCCCGAATCTCCCGTGCCCAGATCGATGCGCTCGATGTTGCTGAGCGTGCCCACACCGGCCGAGTTGTAGTCCAGGTCGATGCCATTGGCCAGGATCAGCGTGTCGAAGCCAGCCCCGCCATCGATGCTGACGAAGTTGGTGGCGGTGATCTGGATCGCGTCGTCGCCATTGCCCGCGACCACGTGATCGCCGCTGCCGACGTTGAAGATCAGATCGCTGCCATCGCCGCCGTTGATGTGCTCGGAACTTCCGTTGGCGCCGGAGAGCACGTCGTTTCCAGACGTTCCGTTGACATCGATCTGGCCGATGTTCAACGACAGTCCGTTCGGACTCAGCGTGACGCCATAGGCGGCGCTGTCGTTGCCGTTGGAGTCGGTAGACACCAGATTGAAGGATATCTGCGACCCAAGGTTGAGGATATCGGTGATGTTCAGCCCGAGCTGGCTGAGGATGGTCGGACTGAGCAGGTTCAGCGAGAAGTTGCCGGCGGAATCGGCCTGGATCGGCAGCAGCTCGACGTTCAGCGCGGGCGTGATCACCCGGATCACCACGCTCGAATCCGGCTCGGTGGTGCCACTGAAGCCAAAGCGCGGATTGAGAGGGTTGAGGCTGACGTCCACGCCGAAGTTGCCGATGGTGACCGGCTGCTCGATGCTGGTGCCGATGCCGATGCTGGCCACGTTGCTCGGATTGCCGGCCGGATCACTGCCCACGACCGACACCTGTGCGTTGAGCAGCTGGTCCCAGGTGAAGTCGATATCCAGATCGGTGAGCAGGTTCAGCGATGCCAGGCCACTGTTGTCGGCGGTGACCGTCGCCGTGGCCGTCACACCTCCTACCGTGAGCGTGACCGTCAACTCGGTGCCGGGTTCGGCGGAAATGGTCAGCAGATTGCCGACCAGCGACAACACCGGGGTTGCTGGCGGAACCGTATCGATGGTGAAGGCTTCCGGCGCCGATGCGGTGCCACCGGCGACTTCGGCGGTGATGGTCGATGCGCCTTCCGGGAACGGCCCCATGCCAGCGGGCGGCGTCAAGGTCACGGTCACCGAACCGGCCGCGATGTCCGCAGCGGTCAGGGTGTGGCTGACATCGGCCTCATAGCCGTTCTGGCCGGCGAACCTGACGGTGATGACCTGCCCGACCTGCATCGTCGGGCGAACGGTCACGTCGACCTGGATGCCGTCGCCGATTTCCGCAGCATTGATCCACGTGTCGGCGGCCTCCGGCACGCTGATGTCCGGCGGTGCAAGGTCGGGGGCATTGATCGTCGCCGCACCGCTGGTATTGCCCGCCACATCGATCGCCACCGCAGAGATGAGCTCGCCGGCAATCAACGGCGGTGCGAACGGCAGGCTGAAGTTGCCGCTGCCATCCACATTGACGGTGATCGGGTTCGCGGTGTCTCCATTGACCACGATCCGGACCTGGCTGTTGGGCTCGGCCGTGCCGCTCAGCAGCGTACCGTCAGCACTCACGCTGAGCAGCGGCGCCGGCGGCGCTACCGCGTCCACCGTGGTGGTGGCCGGGCCGCTGGTATTGCCCGCCGCATCCTGCGCGATGGCATTGATCACCGTGCCGTCGGGCAGCGGTGTGCCCGGAGTGAAGCTCCAGTTGCCGCTGCCATCGGCGGTGGTCTGCCCGATCGGATCGCCGTCGCCATCCGTGAGGATCACCGTGGCGCCGGCTTCGGCGGTGCCATTGATGACGCTGCCGTTGCTCGGGTCGATCACCGGGGCCGGCGGCGCCACCGCGTCCACCGTGGTGGTGGCCGGGCCGCTGTTGTTGCCCGCCGCATCCTGCGCGATGGCATTGATCACCGTGCCGTCGGGCAGCGGCGTGGCCGGGCTGAAACTCCAGTTGCCACTGCCATCGGCGGTGGTCTGCCCGATCGGATCGCCGTTGCCATCGGTCAGGATCACCGTGGCGCCGGCTTCAGCGGTGCCATTGATGACGCTGCCGTTGCTCGGGTCGATCACCGGGGCCGGCGGCGCCACGGCGTCCACCGTGGTGGTGGCCGGGCCGCTGTTGTTGCCCGCCGCATCCTGCGCAATGGCATTGATCACCGTGCCGTCGGGCAGCGGCGCACCGGGAGTGAAGCTCCAGTTGCCACTGCCATCGACGATAGCCTGCCCGATCGGATCGCCATTGCCATCGGTGAGGATCACCGTGGCGCCGGCTTCGGCGGTGCCAGCGATGACGCTGCCGTTGCTCGGGTCGATCACCGGTGCCGGCGGCGCCACCGCATCGACGGTGGTGCTGGCCGGGCCGCTGGTATTGCCCGCCGCATCCTGGGCCACCGCATTGATCACGGTGCCATCGGGGAGCGGCGTGGCGGGAGTGAAGCTCCAGTTGCCGCTGCCATCGGCGATGGCCTGCCCGATCGGATCGCCATTGCCATCGGTGAGGATCACCGTGGCACCGGCTTCAGCCGCACCGCTGATGACGCTGCCGTTGCTCGGGTCGATCACCGGTGCCGGCGGCGCCACGGCGTCCACCGTGGTCGTGGCCGGGCCGCTGGTATTGCCTGCCGCATCCTGGGCCACCGCGTTGATCACGGTGCCATCCGGCAGCGGCGCACCGGGAGTGAAGCTCCAGTTGCCGCTGCCATCAGCGACAGCCTGCCCGATCGGATCGCCATTGCCATCGGTGAGGATCACCGTGGCACCGGCTTCGGCCGTACCGCTCACCACACTGCCGTTGCTCGGGTCGATCACCGGGGCCGGTGGCGCCAGCGCGTCCACCGTGGTGGTGGCTGGGCCACTGCTATTGCCCGCCGCATCCTGGGCCACCGCGTTGATCACGGTGCCGTCGGGCAGCGGCGTTGCCGGGCTGAAGCTCCAGTTGCCGCTGCCATCGGCGATGGCCTGCCCGATCGGGTTGCCACTGCCATCGGTGAGGATCACCGTGGCGCCGGCTTCGGCCGTGCCGCTGATGACGCTGCCGTTGCTCGGGTCGATCACCGGGGCCGGCGGCGCCACCGCATCGACGGTGGTGCTGACCGGGCCGCTGGTATTGCCCGCCGCATCCTGGGCCACCGCGTTGATCACGGTGCCATCGGGCAGCGGCGCACCGGGAGTGAAGCTCCAGTTGCCGCTGCCATCAGCGGTGGTCAGCCCGATCGGATCGCCATTGCCATCGGTGAGGATCACCGTGGCACCGGCTTCAGCCGTACCGCTGATGACGCTGCCGTTGCTCGGGTCGATCACCGGTGCCGGCGGCGCCACTGCATCGACGGTGGTGCTGACCGGGCCGCTGTTGTTGCCCGCCGCATCCTGCGCGATGGCATTGATCACCGTGCCATCGGGCAGCGGCGTAGCCGGGGTGAAGCTCCAGTTGCCGCTGCCATCGGCGATGGCTTCGCCGATGGGATCGCCGTTGCCGTCGGTCAGGATCACCTTCACGCCGGGCTCGACGGTGCCGGTGATCACCGTGCCGTTGCTGGCATCAAGCGTCGGCGCCGAGGGCGCGACCGCATCGACGGTCGTGCTGACCGGGCTGCTGTTGTTGCCGGCCGCGTCGCGCGCCAGTGCATTGATGACGGTGCCATCGGGCAGCGGCGTGCCGGGCGTGAACGACCAGTTGCCACTGCCATCGGCGATGGTCTGCCCAATCGGAATGCCGTTGCCGTCAGTGAGGATCACTGTCGCACCGGCTTCGGCGGTGCCGCTGATGACACTGCCGTTGCTCGCGTCGATCGTCGGTGCCGGCGGCGCGACCGAATCGACCGTGGTACTGGCCGGGTCGCTGCCGTTGCCCGCCGCATCCTGTGCCACCGCAGTGATCACCGTGCCATTCGGCAACGGTGTAGCCGGCGTGTAGCTCCAGTTGCCGGCGCCATCGGCGGTGGTCTGGCCGATCGGGTTGCCGCTGCCATCGGTCAGGATCACCGTGGCACCGGCTTCGGCTGTACCGCTCACCACACTGCCGTTGCTCGGGTCGATCACCGGTGCCGGCGGCGCCACCGTATCCACGGTGGTCGTGGCCGGGCCACTCGCGTTGCCTGCCGCATCCTGGGCCACCGCAGTAATCACGGTGCCATCGGGCAGCGGCGTGCCGGGCGTGAACGACCAGTTGCCACTGCCATCGGCGGTGGCCTGCCCGATCGGATCGCCATTGCCATCGGTCAGGATCACCGTCGCGCCGGCTTCGGCGGTGCCGCTGATCACCGCGCCATTGCTGGCGTTGATGACCGGCGCTGGCGGCGCCACCGCATCGACGGTGGTACTGGCGGGGCCGCTGCTGTTGCCGGCCACGTCCTGCGCGATGGCATTGATCACCGTGCCATCGGGCAGCGGCGCACCGGGAGTGAAGCTCCAGTTGCCACTGCCATCGGCGATGGCCTGCCCGATCGGATCGCCGTTGCCATCGGTGAGGATCACCGTGGCGCCGGCTTCTGCCGTGCCGCTGATGATGCTGCCATTGCTCGGGTCGATCACCGGTGCCGGCGGTGCGACTGCATCCACAGTGGTGCTGGCCGGGCCACTGGTGTTGCCTGCCGCATCCTGGGCGACCGCGGTGATCACCGTGCCGTCCGGCAGCGCCGTGGCGGGGGTGAAGCTCCAGTTGCCGCTGCCATCGGCCGTGGTCTGCCCGATCGGAGCGCCATTGCCATCGGTCAGGACCACCGTCGCGCCGGCTTCGGCAGTGCCGCTGATCACCACTCCGTTGCTGGCGTTGATGACCGGTGCCGGCGGTGCCAGCGCATCCACGGTGATGCTGGCCGGGCCACTGCTGTTGCCGGCCGGGTCCGTCGCGATGGCGTTGACCACCGTGCCATCGGGCAACGGCGTGGCCGGAGTGAAGCTCCAGTTGCCGCTGCCATCGGCCGTGGTCTGCCCGATCAGAGTGCCGCTGCCGTCGGTCAGCACGATGATGGCATTGGCCTCCGCCGTGCCGCTGATCTCGGCACCATTGCTGGGATCGACCACGGGCGCGGGCGGCGCAACGCCATCGATGGTGATCGCCGCCGGCGCACTGTCGACACCGGAAGGACTGCGCGCGATCACATTGACCACGGTCCCATCGGGCAGCGGTACGCCCGGGGTGAACGACCAGTTGCCACTGCCGTCAGCCGTGACCTGGCCGATCGGGTTGCCGCTGCCATCGGTGATGATGACCGTATTGCCCGGATCTGCAGTACCGCTGATCACCGAGCCGTTGCTGGGATCGATCAGCGGAATCGAGGGCAACGAGCTGTCGACGGTGGTGCTTGCCGGTGCGCTGGTGTTGCCTGCGGCATCGGTCGCGGTCACGTTGACCACCGTGCCATCGGGCAGCGGCGTGGCGGGGCTGAAGCTCCAGTTGCCACTGCCGTCGACAGTGGCCTGCCCGATCGGATTGCCGTTGCCGTCGGTCAGCGTCACGGTGCTGTTCGGTTCGGCCGTGCCGGTGAGGACGTTGCCATTGCTGGCATTGACGACCGGCGTTGGCGGCGCCACCGCGTCGACCGTGGTGCTGCCCTGCGGGCCGGTGTTGCCGGCCGCATCCTGCGCGACCGCGTTGACCACCGTCCCGTCAGGCAGTGCCGTGGCCGGGGTGAAGCTCCAGTTGCCACTGCCATCGGCAGTGGTCTGTCCGATCGGGTTGCCATTGCCATCGGTGAGGATCACTGTGGCGCCGGCCTCGGCAGTGCCGGTGATCGTCGTGCCATTGCTCGGGTCGAGCACGGGGGCCGGCGGCGGCAGCGCATCGACGGTGATGGCGGCCTGCGGGCCGGTGTTGCCGGTGGCATCGGTGGCGGTCGCCACGATCACCGTCCCGTCCGGCAGCGGCGTGCCGGGAGTGAAGCTCCAGTTGCCACTGCCATCGGCGGTAACCTGGCCGATCGGATTGCCGCTGCCGTCAGTCAGGATGACCGTGCTGCCAGCTTCGGCAGTACCACTGACGGTGGTGCCGTTGCTGGGATCGATGACCGGCGCCGGCGGCGCACTGGCATCGACAGAGACGGTAGCCGGAGGACTGGTATTGCCAGCCGCGTCCACCGCCACGGCCGTGACGACGGTGCCATCCGGCAGCGGCGTGGCCGGCGTGTAGCTCCAGTTGCCGCTGCCATCGACGGTGACCTCCGCGATCAGGCCACCGTTGCCGTCAGTGAGGATGATCTTGCTGTTGGGCTCGGCGGTGCCGCTGACCGTGTTGCCGTTGCTGGGATTCAGCACCGGCGCCGCCGGTGCCAGCGCATCCACGGTGATGCTGGTCGCACCGCTGGTATTGCCAGAGGCATCGGTGGCGGTCGCGCTGACGACGCTGCCATCGGGCAGCGGCGTAGCAAGCGGGAACGACCAGTTGCCGTTGCTGTCGACCGGAGCCTGACCGAAGGGATTACCGCTGCCATCGATCAACGTGACGACACTGCCCGGCTCGGCCGTGCCGGTGAGCGTGATGCCATTGCTCGGGTTGACCACGGGTGCGGCAGGTGCAACGGCATCGACCGTGATCGACGAAGGCGCACTGGTGTTGCCGGTGGCATCGGTGGCCGTGGCGTTGATCACGGTGCCATCAGGAAGCGGCGCCACTGGAGTGAAAGTCCAATCGCCGTTCCCGTTGGTGGTCACCTGGCCGATCGGGTTGCCATTGCCATCGGTGAGCGTCACCGTGCTTCCCGGCTCGGCAGTGCCCACGATCAGGGTGCCATTGCTGACATCGAGCACGGGCGCCGCCGGCGCCTGCGAGTCGATGGTGACGCTGCTGCCGGCGCTGGCATTGCCGGAGCCATCCACTGCAACGGCGTTGACCACCGTCCCGTTGGGCAGGGGCGTGGCGGGCGTGTAGCTCCAGTTGCCGCTTCCATCGACCGTTACGCTGGCAATCGGATCACCATTGCCATCGGTGAGGATCACCCTGCTGCCGGGCTCGGCGGTGCCAGTGACTGCGCTGCCGTTGCTCAGGTTCAGCACAGGCGCGGCCGGTGGCACCGCATCCACCGTGGTTCCACCCTGCCCGCCGGTGTTGCCTGCCGCGTCGGTGGCGGTGGCATTGATCACGGCGCCGTCCGGCAGTGGCGTGGCCGGGGTGAAGCTCCAGTTGCCGTTGCCGTCGGCGGTGGTCTGGCCAATCGAAGTGCCGCTGCCGTCAGTCAGCGTCACGGTACTGCCGGGCTCGGCGGTACCGCTGATGCTCGTGCCGTTGCTCGGGAGCACGACCGGGGCGGCCGGAGCGACCGCGTCAACGATGATGCTGGCGCCGGGGCCGGTGTTGCCGGTGGCGTCCGTGGCACTGGCGTTGACCACGGTGCCGTTCGGAAGCGGTGTGGCCGGGGTGAAGCTCCAGTCACCGTTGCCGTCAGCGGTGACCTGCCCGATCGGATTACCGCTGCCATCGGTCAACGTGACCGTGCTGCCGGGCTCGGCGGTTCCGCTGAGCGAAGTGCCGTTGCTGGCCTCGAGTACGGGCGCGGCAGGCGGCTGCGAATCCACGGTGACCGTTGCCGGCGGGCTGCTGTTGCCTGCGGCATCCTCGGCAACCACCGTGACCACCGTGCCATCGGGCAGCGGCGTGCCGGGGGTATAGCTCCAGTTGCCACTGCCATCGACGGCGACTTCCGCAATCGGATTGCCGTTGCCGTCGGTCAGCACCACCGTGCTTCCGGGCTCGGCGGTGCCCGCGAGCGTGCCGCCATTGCTGGGCTGCACGGTCGGCGTGGACGGCGCGACAGCATCGACCGTGGTGCTGCCCTGGCCGCTGGTGTTGCCGGCCGGATCGGTTGCGGTGGCATTCACCACCGTGCCGTCCGGCAACGGCGTGCCCGGGGTGAAACTCCAGTGGCCATCGCCATCGGTAGTGACCTGGCCGATCGGGTTGCCATTGCCGTCGGTGAGGGTCACCGTGCTCCCGGCCTCGGCGGTACCACTGATCGCCGTGCCGTTGCTTGGATCGATGACCGGTGCGGCAGGCGCAACGCCATCGATGGTGACCGACGTGGCGGGGCTGGTATTGCCGGCCGTATTCTGGGCCACGGCAGTGACCACGGTTCCATCAGCAAGCGCCGCAGGCGGCGTGAAGCTCCAGTTGCCGCTCGCATCCGCCACCGTCTGGCCGATCGGATTGCCATCGCCATCCGTAAGCAGGATGGTCAGGCCCGCGCCCGCCGTTCCGGAAATCACACTGCCATTGCTGGCATTCACCAGCGGCGCGTCGGGATAGTCGGGCGCCTGCACCGTGACCGGCGGACTGCTGTTGCCGGCCGGATCGGTCACCACCACGCTGATCGTCTCGCCCTGGGTCAGCGGTGGGTCCAGTGGCACCGTGAACTGGCCGTCGCCGCCGATCACCACGGTGGCATCGGGCTGGCCATCGCCATCGGTATCCACGCCCACCGTCGCGCCCGGCTCACCGCTGCCGCTGATGCTGCTGCCGTCGTCAGCCACCACCACGTTGCTGGCCGCTGCAGGCGGTGTGGTATCGGGGGCCGTCGCCTGCCCCGGTCCACTCACGTTGCCGGCGGCATCGACCAACGTCACGCTGACCTTCTCGCCGTTGGTCAACGGCGGAGACAGGGTGACACTGAATCGCCCATCGGCGCCCACCGTTCCGGTCGCATCAGGCTGACCGTCACCATTGGTATCGACGCGCACTGTGGCACCGACTTCACCGCTGCCGGTAAGCGTCCGGCCGTCTGCACTGAATGCCAGCCCGGTGGGTGCGGCCGGCGGCGTGGTATCGGGTACCGGGGGATTCTGCGGTGGATTCGGCGAGCCGCCACCGCCGCCGCTGTCCGCCAACGCCACCGCTGCGCCGACTGCCGCCAGCCCGCCCAGCACCATCGCGCCGCTGATGCCACTGCCCGCGCCCGCTGCAGTCAGCGAGTCGAACCCAGCCAGCGTCTCCTGCGGCAGATAGCTCGCTGCCAACGGCCCATCGCTGGCCACGACCGGCAGATCGACGGCCACGAGCTTCTTGTCATCCACCAGGAACAGATGGCTGGGCGATTGTCCTTCAGCATAGAAGTTGACGATGCGGACGTTCTCGCCGGTCTTCAGCTGCACCACGAGATCCTGGCCGTCCTTCACGTAGCCGGCGACCTGGTCTGGATCGATGTCCAGTGCGACGTTGCTGCTCTGCTGCAGCGTCACGACATCATTGCGGACGGTGGTGGCGGCGGTATCGGAGCTGATCGATTCGCTTGCCGGGACAACCTTGACGCGGATGGCCATGGGACATTCCTCTCTTCTACAGGCGCACCGCCATGCGCACAACGACGTCACGCACAGCGATCACGCTGGCACGGCGGCACGGAATGGATGTTTTCGCGCGAAGCCACCGCCAACGGGCAAAACGCCCGCTGCCGGATACGTGCTTCGGATTCTTCAGGCGACCGGATGCAGCGATGCGACGCGCCCGGTCGTGGTGCGATGCAGCGCTACAGCGTGGGCGCGAGATGCAGATGCATGAACGACAATCCTCTTGTCTGGAATCGCCGACGCGCGTTCAGCGACGCGGTCAGGGCCGTCGGACGTCGGCCATTGCTCCCCGTCCGCTGCGGGAGGGTATACACCGCGTCGAAGTGAACGTTCCATGCAGATCGCGTGCATGCGGCCTTCATCGCGCAGGTCGTTGAAAGCTCTGTGACGCAGTTGGCACGTCATTACGCTGGAACACCCGTTTTCACGGGGAAAAAATGCGATCCCAATTGACGCTTCAGGCTCGTTTTGCGCAGCGCAAAACGAACGAAGGAACGGTCGGGAGTGCCCGCAGCAACGCGTGGCGACTCCCCCCGTTCCCCCTCATCACTACAACGATGATGACTGCGTTCAGTCCGCTGATCGGGCCTTGTCTGCTTCATCGTTCCACGCGGCCACGCGGGCCCGGGTGTCGGCCAGCATCCGGTCCAGCGCTGCACGATCATGTACGTGGCCGCGCAGGATCACGCTGTCGATCTTCCCGGTGGCGGCGATGTCCTGCAGCGGATTGGCGGTCAGCAGTACCAGGTCCGCGGCCTTGCCCTTGGCCACGCTGCCGTAGCGGTCCATCTGCCCGAACCAGGCCGGGCCAGACCGCGTGGCCGCCGACAAGGCCTGCGGGGCCGTCAGCCCTTCCTTCACGAACAGCTGCAGTTCCTGGTGCAGTCCAATCCCGGGATAGTTGAACGAATTGAGGAAACCGGCATCGGTGCCGGCAATGATCGTCACGCCCGCTTCCTGGAGCATCGGCAGCACCGCGGCCACCTGCCGGTACTGCGCATGCCGTGCCTGGATCTGCGCCGGCGTGGCCTTGGCCGCACGCTCCACGCGCCACTGGTAGGTGGCACGCAGGCCTGGGCCGATGTAGGCCAGATACGGGTCGTGGGCATGATCGTCCTGGTCGAGGAAGTCGAGAATGCGTCCGCCGTTGAGTGTGGGCGTCACGAACACGCCTCGGCGGGCGAAATCGCGATACGCGCGCATCGCGGTGTCACGGTCGAAACTGGCATCGAGCTGCCGGTTGGCTTCCGCACGATCGATACGCCCGGCGCCGAAATCGGCTGCAATCCGCGCCTCATCCCTGCTGCCCGCCTTGAACGCATAGTCCAGGTGCTCGATCGACGCCAGGCCGGCATCGACGGCCTGCTCCACGGTCAGTGCCATCGGGATATGGCCCGACGCCCTGAACCCTGCCTTGCGCGCGGCGGCGGCCGAGTACAGGAACAGTTCCGGTGTCAGCGTACTGTCCGTGATCTTGACGAAGTCGACCTTGTCGCGCTGCAGGCGCGTGATCGCCTGATCGGCATCGGCGCGGCTGCCGACTTCGATCGTCCCCTTCCATACCGGCTTGATGCCTTCGATCTTGGCGCCGGAGCTGAGCAGGCGTGGACCGAACAATGTGCCGGCGGCGATCTCACCACGCCATTGCAGCACCTGCTGCGGCAGATCACCCGAGCAGTCGCGCACGGTGGTGATGCCATGGGCGACGTACAGGGGCAGCAGTGCCTTGTTCTCCTCGATCAGCGCAGGGCCTCCACCGAAGTGCACATGCATGTCCCACAGTCCCGGAATCAGGTACTTCCCCTGCGCATCCAGCTGCCGGTCCGTGCGCCACTGGCCCTCCAGCCCAGCGTCAGGGCCGACCGCAACAATCGTCTCGCCGCGGATCACCACGCTCTGCCCCGGCAGGGTGCGGGCGTGCTCCACATCGACCACGGTGGCATTGCGGATCAGCAGATCGGCACGTTCGGCGGCAGCTGCGGACAGCGGTGCGCAGGCGAACAGCACAGCAAGGGACAAGGGGCGGAAACAGAACATGGACAGCATCCTGATGGGCACGGCCAGCGTGCGGAATGGAAGGGAGCAGATATCAGCGTGTCGCGCCATGCTGGCGCAGCAGGGTTTCGATCGCGGCCTGGCCGCGCTGGCGCGCGTGAGCCAGCGGCGTCACGCCCTCGCCGTCGGCCAGCTCCGGATCGGCGCCCGCTTCGAGCAGCAGCTGCACGATCTGCGTGTGGCGCGGCCCTCCGTCGCCGAGCAGGATCGCCTCCAGCAGCGCCGTCCACTGCAGTCGATTGACGTGGTCCACTGCCACGCCCGCACGCAGCAGCATGCGCACCGTGGTGACGTGGCCACGCTCGGCGGCGGGAATCAGGGCGGTGCCGCCATAACGGTTGGTGCTGCGCAGGTCGGCACCATGGCTCAGGGTCAAGGCCAGGATCCCGTCCAGTCCGCGCGCGCCGGCGTACAAATAGGCGCTGTCCTGCAGCCTGTCCTTGGCGTTGACATCGGCCCCCGCCTCGATCAGCACGCGCGCCGCGTCCACGCGGTTGCCATGGGTCGCCAGCAGCAGCGCGGTGCGGCCCTGTGCGTCGCGCGCTTCCAATGCCGCGCCGTCGGCCAGTGCCTGGCGCACCGCTCCGGCATCGCCGCGGCTGGCGGCCTCCCGCAACCGCGCGTCGGCCTGGCCGGACGGGTCTGTGGCACAGGCCGGGAATGCCACGGCCAGCAGGCACAGCAGAAGCGCGCGCCGTGAGGGCGCAGCCCAGCGCAGACAGCGGTGTTGCAGGTACATGATGAACCCTCCGGAATCAGTCGGCCGGACGTTGCCGGTACCTTGGCCGCATGGTAGAAGTCGCCACGGGTATCCAGAAATGAAATGTTCAAATGCAAGAAAGTTCAAAATCGAATAGGTCACTGTTCGAACTGGACCTGCTGCGGGCCCTGGTGATGGTGGCCGACTGCGGCAGCTTCACCACTGCGGCCACCCGCCTGCACTCGACCCAGTCCACGGTCAGCCAGAAGGTGCGTCGTCTGGAAGAGCTGGCCGGTCATCGCCTGCTCGAGCGTGGCCATCGCGATGTGCAGCCCACCGACGCCGGCCACACGCTGCTGGGCTATGCCCGGCGCATGCTCGACCTGAACGAGGAAATGGCGCAGGCGTTGGCAGGCGCCACGGTCGAAACAGCGGTCCGCATCGGCGTGCCCGAGGACTTCGTCAACGCGCAGACCACGCGCATGCTGGCCGCTTTCAGCCGCCGCCATCCGCAGGTGAAGCTGGAGATCAGCAGCGGCCTCAGCCGCGATCTGGCCCATGGCTTCGACCATGGCGAACTGGATCTGGTCCTGGTCAAGCAGCGCCGCAACAGCCGCCAGGCCGTGCATTGCCGGCGTGAACCCATGCACTGGATCGACAGCCTGCGCAGTGGCTGCCTGCTGCAGGAGCCCCTGCCGCTGGTGACCTTCCCGCCGCGCGGGCTGTACCGCGACGAAATGATCCAGGCGGTCGAAGCACTCGGCCTGCGCTGGCGCATCGCCTTCACCAGTTCATCGCTCAGCGGCATCCAGGGCGCGGTTGCCGATGGCATCGGCATCAGCCTGCTGCCGCGCCGGGCAGTGGGCCGCGGACACCGCATCATCGACGGCGAACGGAACCTGCCGGTGATCGACAACTACGAGATCGGGCTGCTGCACCGTGGCGACGCCGATGATGCCGTGCGTGCGCTGGCCAGCGAGCTGTGGCAGCAGGTGCAGCGCGAGCCGGTATGAGCCCGTTCGATGAATATCGCCGGGTGCAGGGGCGCGGCGGGTGCGCCGTACACAGCGCTGAACGGGTACCATAGACCCCTGTTTCCGCTGTGATGCCGCATGGGCCCGTCCGACCGCCACGATCGTATCCGCCGCTGGCAGGCCGCCTCACTGCTTGCCGCCGCTCCGATCGCCAGCCTGTCCGCCAGCGATGCCGTCGGCGCTCCGCCGCCGCAGGCACCGCCTGGCCAGCAGCGGATCGCCCCGGCGGCGCTGGTCGAACGGCTGCATCAGCGGGTGCTGTCCGGGCAGAGCGCCACGGCCACGCTGGAAAGCTGGTGTGCCGAACACGGCCTGGCCCAGCAGGCCCGCGTGCGCGCGGTGCGCATCCATGGCGATGACAAGCAGGCCCCGGCCGAGGTGCTGAAGGCACTGGGCGCCGACTCCAGCGCCGCGCTGCGCTACCGCCGCGTGCAGCTGGTGTGCGGGAACCGCGTGCTGTCCGAGGCCGACAACTGGTACCTGCCCGGCCATCTCAGTGCGGCGATGAACCAGGTGCTGGACAGCACCGACGAGCCTTTCGGCCGGGTGGTCGGCCCGCTGGGCTTCCAGCGCGAGACCGAAGCCGACCAGACCTTCTGGCCCCCCCGTGGCGAGGGCGACCACGGCATCATCCTGGAAGTACGCGCCTTGCTGCGCGACCGCCAACAGCAACCTTTCAGCTACGTCATCGAATCCTATCTGGTGCAGGCGTTGCCGTAAGCGTGATTGCGGGCGGCTGTGACGACTGTCCGTGCGTCGTGAAGGCATCAAGCGACGCCTCTCCGCTCGCCGCGGACGCGAGTCAAAGAGGCGCCCCACCTGCGCTGCTCAGTTGAAGCGGTAATCCATCTCCACCCAGAACTGGCGGCCATAGGGGTCGTAGTTGCCGACCGGATAGAACGGCCAGCCACCCCCGTTGCGGTCCGCCGGCGGCCGGCTGTTGCGCAGGTTGTTGACGATGACACCCAGCGACAGGTTGTCGCCGAAGGTGCGGAACACGCTCGCGTTGTACGTCATGTACGGTCCGATGCGGCCGCTGCCATCGCTCTTCGGCAGCGAGCCATAGCGGTTGCCGTACACCGTCGCGGTCCAGTCACCGCGGTTCCAGGTCACGCTGCCGTTGACCTTGCTGCGCCACTGCCAGTCGTCGAGGGAATTGCGGATGTCACGTACCTCGTCATCGGCGAACTGCCGGTACTCATGCTCGAGCACGACGGTGTAGGCCAGACGCGTGGTGAAGCGCCCCGCCCGCCCGGCATCGAAACGCCAGTTGCCCTTCAGATCGATGCCGCGCACGGATTCGGATGCCGCGTTGATCGGATTGATCAGCACCCGGGTGACCTGGTCCGGCTGCACCGCCGCAGTGGAAGGATTGCGGATCACGCGGGCCAGCGCGTCCTGGCACAGCGGCGAACCGATATCGCGCACTTCACCGCCCAGGGTACGGCCGAGGCGGCAATCGGCTTCGTCGCGCAGGATGCGGCTGCTGTCGAGATTGGTCACCTCGTTGTCGATGCGGATGTCGTAGTAGTCCGCACTGAAATCCAGGCTTGCCAGCGGCGACCAGACCACACCAAAGCCGTACGACTTGGCGGTTTCCGGTTGCAGCTGCGGATTGGCGCGGTTGCTGAAGTCGATGGACAGCCCGTTGAAGTCGCAGTCGTCATACGGCTGACCGGCGGTACGGCAACGCCAGTAATCGGTCATGCCCGGGTTGTAGCCGCGGGTTTCAGTGGCGAACACGTAGTTCATGTCCGGCGCACGGAAACTGGTGGCGGCCGTGCCACGGATCAACAGGCTGTCCAGCGGGCGGAACTCCACGCCGAAGCTCCACGTCGCCTTGCCGATGTGTTCGCCTGCAGCCCGGTACTGATCGTAGCGGCCCGCCAGCGTGGTGGTCAGGCGGGGCAGCAACGGCAGCTGCAGTTCGGCGCCCACCGCATAGCGATCACGCTCTCCTCCTGCGCCGACGCCGGCACTGGTGTTCCAGAACTCTCCGGTTCCCAGCCGCGGGTCCGGACGGTTGCGATACCCCTGGCTGCCGGCCTCGACCACGGCCGCCAGCGCCGCGTCTCCCCCGGGCAGTTCGAACAGGCGGCCATTGACGCTGGCGCTGAAGGTCTGCAGCCACGCCGCATTGCGGCTTTCCTGGTAACCGGACAACTGCCCGTACTCGTCCGGCGTCAGCGGCTGGTAAAGCCGTGCCGGATCCGGCGCGTAGACCTCCACCCCGTCGCGCACGCCCAGCGTGGGGCCGAGCAGGTATTCGTTGATTCCCGCCAGCAGCACCGGCCGCCGCGTCCGGTTCTCGTAGCGCGAGCGGCTGTAGACGGCCTCGTAGTCCCAGTCGCTGTCGCCCAGCTGGCCGCGTACACCGACGTTGAACGACCACGATTTTTCCAGGAAGCGATTGGCGTTGCGCGGCAGGCCGCCCACTTCTTCCGGTGCGAACCGGCGATACCAGCTCTCCAGTTCACCACTGTTCTGGTTGTAGAAGTAATTGCGTGCGGACGTCCACGTCGGGGCACGGGTGTTGTTGTAGATGGTGGCGCTGCCCACGGCCAGGTCGGCGAACAGATCGGTCCGTTCGTCCAGGTGGAAGGTCAGCAGGCCATAGCCATCCAGGTTGCGCTTTTCAGTCTGCACGGTCCAGTAGCTGGCGGCGGCCTCGTTGCTGCCGCAGTAACTGCCCAGGCGCGGATTGGTGGCGCGGAACACGCTTCCACCGTAGATCCCGGAAGCGGCATCGCAGCCGTCACTGCCCGGGTCGATGTTCCTGCCGGTGGCTGCATTGCGCCGATAGGCGATGGCCGTGGCCTGCGGGACCGTGCCACGCGGATCATCATCCAGCGAGTCCATGAAGTCGCGCTGGCGTGCGTGGATGGCCTTGCGGATTCCCAGCTCGAAGCCGAACACGCCTTCCCATCGCTCACCGGCGCCCCCTCCCACCACCTGCACGCGCTGGTTGTCTCCCCCGCCCTGCTCGGTACCGCCGGCACGAACGTTGATGTCCACGCCGTCATAGCGCTCCTTGAGAATGATGTTGACCACGCCGGCGATGGCGTCGGAACCGTACACCGCCGAAGCACCGCCGGCGAGCACTTCGATGCGTTCGATGAGCGCACTGGGAATGTTGGCCAGGTTCACCACGTTGACCGAGCCTTCGTAGGCCAGCGGGTAGTCGGACTGGCGACGGCCGTTGACCAGCACCAGCGTGCGGTTCGGCCCCAACCCGCGCAGATTGATGGTGTTGGCGGCCGGGGTGAAGGTGTTGCCGTAGTCCTCGCCCTGCACGTTGCCGGTGTTCTCGGTCAGCGCACTCAGGGCGTCGAATGCATTGCGGTAGCCCTGTGCGTCGATCTGCTCCCGGCTGATCACGGTCACCGGCGACGGCCCTTCAACGCTGGCGCGCGGAATGCGCGAACCGGTGACCTTCACTTCCTGCAGTGATGTAGGTGCGCTTTCCTGCGCGAAGGCGGGCAACGAGGCCAGCATCAGGGACGACAGCGCGAGCACCAGCGGACGATGGCGCAGCGCCTTGGGAGAGGCGGACATGGGCTTCCTGGGGGAGTTGGACGATTGGACGAGACGCGGCGGCCTGTGCACGCATAACGATCCCGTAACGAAAGTGTCCCGAACGGACAGTTTCAGCGGAAATGACCAGGCCTGATGGCCTTATGCCGGAACCTGATAAGTCGCGCCGGGTACCCCCAAAGTGCGTTTTACAACATTCTTGATGGTGTGGCGGCGCATGTACGGGCATCGTCAAGCCATGACGACCTGTTCCTTCGGCCTTCCGATTCCGCCGCTCCGCCCCGTGCTGCGCCAACACCTTGTGCAGCTGCAGGCGGCCCCGATCACCCTGCGCCTGTTCAACCGCGCCGATCTGCCACGCTGGCGCGCCTTCGACGATCGAAGGAGCCGCGGCATCCTCCGCCAGTCCGGCGTCGACGAGGAGGCCCGCTTCTTGGCGGGCGTCCACCGTTCGCGCCTGCAGCAGGACAACGACCAGCTGCTGCTGGGCGTGTTCGATGACCGGCACGGCATGCTGCATGATCAACTGCAGATCCAGCTGCACTCCGCCCACGCCCGTTGCGCCGAGTTGCGTTCGATGCAGCACAGCCACGAGCATCCCGCGCAGGCGTTGCAGGCGCTGTGCCCCTTCCTGTTCGACCAGGTCGGACTGCATCGCGTGTTCACCCTGCTTCCCGTGGCCAGCAGCACGCCTTTCGTCGATGCACTGCGCGCGGCGGGATTCGAGCACGAAGGCCTGCTGCGTGATCACCATCTGGATATCGATGGCTGGCAGGACCGGCAACTGCTGGCCTTGACCGCGCCGCGCTGGCGGCAACAGGTCCGCCCGGACTAGCGGACCCGCTCCAGCGCGGCATCCGCCCCGGTCAGTACCGAGCACGCATGGTCCTGCAGCTCCTCGCCACTGGCCTCGTTGCCCGTCGCCGGATCCAGGCGGGTCGCCAGCAGAATGAAGCCGGGGCCTCCCAGCACATTCTCGCGGCCTGCCACCACCAGGCTCCATTGGCCGACATCAGGCAGCCCGCTCAGGTCATAGGCGAGCAGGTTCAATGGATTGGCGCGCAGTTCTGCTCCCGGCAGCATGCGCGCCAGGTAACGATGGCCACGCAGCGGCACGGGCAACGCCGCCCATTGCAGTCCGACCGCCGGGGCGTGTGCGTCCAGCGCCTGCAGCACATCCGCCCGCAGGCAGTCGATGTGGATGTGAAGCTGATGCTGGGAACGGCCGTGCGGCGAGTTCAGTGCAAGGCTTGCGACACTGCGCGGCAGGGGGCGGCCCAGCGCCTGTTCGGTATGCCCGCGGGCCTGCCAGGCGGCCGCGAAGTAGTTCGGCGCACCGCGCTGGTACAGCGCAGCGCTCTCGATGCCACTGACCTTGTCCAGTGGCATCAGCAGGAACTGGTAGTCGCCATGGGCGTCCTTGATCAGCACATCGCGGCGGGCGGCGGTGGCGTCCCGCTGCAGGCAGGCGCCACGCGGCGCATCGGCACCACGGCAATCGCGCTCGATCAGCCTCCACAGCGCATCCGACGGGACCGGAGCCGGCGGAGGCGCGCTGGCGCAGGCCGCCAGCAGCGAACAGGACAACAACAGGATCAGGCGGGTCACGGGTCTCACAATCGACGGCACGGCCAAGGGCCGCGCCGGCCAGTGTACCCTGCCGCCTCAGCCGGGCACGGCCTCTCGCGTATCCGCCGTCTCCTCGACCTTGCCGGGCGTGTACTTGGTCGCGCCGAAGTACAGCACCCGCCATTGGCTCAGGTTGCCGATGAACCAGTGCGCCACCGAGTCATGACCGTACCCGTCGAAGAAGGTCTCCACCTCCGGCGGCAGCAGGGTCGTATTGTCCCAGGATTCCAGAGTGACCCGCTCGGCCATGGTCAGCGTTCTGCCGCGCTCGCGGCGCCGTCGCAGGCTGACGATCTTGTCCAGCAGCGTGTCGTTCTCCTTCTCCAGCCCCCGGCGCTGCTTGCGTACCGCAGAGAGCTCATCGTCACGCGCCCTCAGCTCGTCTGACACCCGGTTCCATTCGGCGGTCTTCTCCGCATTGCCCTGGTCGGCCAGATGCAGGTTGTCGTTGTCCCAGGGCGAGGGCAGCTGCGACTGCCGTCGGCGCAGCGTGCGCACCTGTTCCCGCAGGGCCTCTTCGCGTGCAGCAAGCCGCTGCATCGACGGCAACTGGTCGCCGCGTGCCACGCGCACGCGCAGCCAGCGATACAGCAGCTCCATATGCGATGCCTGCACGTCCTCCATGCGCCCGCGCTTGACCCGCACCGCCTGCAGATAGGCATTGAACACCGCCTGCAGTTCCGGATCCTGCTTGTCGAACTCGGCTTTGACGAAGGGCTCCAGTTCGCTCACGGGGTTGAGCAGCACCCCGCCGGCCTGCGCCATGTCGTACATCTCGTTCAAGGAGAAGCGAGCGATGCTGTTCCGGCGCCCCTGGTGCTGGGGATCATAGCCACCGCCCACGTCCGAGTGCACACCCGGGAACCATATTTCCACCGTGTTGGCGGGGTACTGGGCATGCTCGCGGGTGGAATCCAGGGGGAACTGGCCGCGCAGTTCGTGGGCGGCGGTCATGTGCACCGACTGCTCCACGATCTCCGGTACGGTCATGCCTTCGGCCCAGCCGGTATGTCCATTGCGGTAGTTCACCGCCGCTGCCGTCAGGCTGGGCCACACCGAGCACACCGTATCGAACACGCCCATGAATCCGATCCGCAGCGGAATACGCTCGCGGTACAGCCAGGTGCCATCGGCCTGGCGCCGGCAGCGCGCGGCCAGATCGCGGGCGAACGCGCGTGCCGAAGCCGCCCCGCGCGAAAAGCCCAGTACCGACACGCTGACCACCAGGATGCGCATCGGCTCGGGCTGGCTGTCTATCAGCTCGTCCAGCGCCTGCAGCGCGAAGTCGATGCGCTCGCGCCCGCCCTTGCCGATGGACAGGCCCAGCAGCCCCCCCGTATCACCGACCTCCGGGCACGGTGTTCCTACGCCGGACAGGTACTGCCGTTTTATGTTCCGTGTGTCGTCCTTGTGCGCGATGAACAAGCGGGCGATGTTCGACAATGCGCGCTCATCTTCGGCCTTGTTCAGCTCCTCATCGCGATTGTTGCCGGTGCCATCGAAGAATACGGCCAGGTGCAGGCTCTGCGTGCATCCCGTAGTGGCCGCTTCCTTGTCGGGCACGGTGCCACACATCGCCTCCTGGCGACGGCGGCGCTCGGCATCACTCAACGGACGTGTGCCGCGGGCCAGCCGCGCAGTGCGTGCAGTGCCCTCGGCCTGGGCGACCGGATCCGGGGTGCCCGGTTCGAGATCCACCTGCCCCGGAATCGCGGTCGGATCAATACTGGTCATGGTCCTTGTGCTCCTTCGGCACCGGCATGCGCCGCACGTCCCACTTGTTCACGCCCTTGTCCAGCAGCTCGGCCTCGACATGGCCGTCCGCATAGAAGTGCAGCAGCAAGGTGGCCGGGTTGGGCGGATAGGGCGTCTTCAGCGGTACCACGGCTTCACGCGGCACGCGGTGCCCTTCATCCAGATAGCGGTTGGTGGCCAGGTCGTATCGGTTGGCCTCGATCCAGCGCACGCGCACGCTGTGCGGCCCCTTGCCCCGGGGCGCACGCGGGGCCATGCCGGAGCCACCGTTGGTGTATCCACCAACTCCGCCCAGAAACTGCCCATCCACCCTTACATCGTCGAGGTAATACGGGCTGTAGTTGAACGCGAACAACGACATGATCGGCGTCTTGCCGCGTGCCATCGCCCGGCTGCAGCCGACGCCCACCACCAGCAGCGCGATCACCGCCAGCGCGCTCCACCACAGGTACTTGTTGCCCATCATTCCGATAGCGCTCCGTTCAGTCCCAGCTTTCTTCAAGCGGCCACACTTCGTCACCGATATCGGCAGCGCTGCGCCGCCCCGCCGCGAAGTCCTGCAGGCGAAGACGCCATGCGGGATCCTCGCCAAGATCGACACCGGCCAGCAGCGCCCAGGTCGACACCATCACCAGCCGTCGGCTGTCCTCGATGCCGACGTCCGCGGCCGTGGCCACCACCCGTCGGAAGAAGGTATACCAGCGCGCACGGGGAAGCCGCGCCAGCAGCTCCGGATCGGAGAGCTGGAAGTGATCGATCAGCGTGTAGGGGTAGCTGGCGTCGATCAGGGCATGCCGCTGCGGCGCCTCCAGCACCCAGGGAGGATCGTGCGGATCCTGTGCGCTGTCCTGCAGTTCCAGGTACGCCCATTTCAGATCGTGGCGCAGGTACCACCAGCGCTCTCCCAGCGCCAGGAAGGCCCGGCACTGTGCTGCGTCCAGCACCTGCACCCACCACGGCAGCACCCGGGCGTCGAAGAAGCGGGCCAGGAACAGCTTGCCGTTCGGGTAGCTGGCGTCCAGCCGTCGCTGCAGCCGCTGCTGCAGCTCTTCCGCAGGCAGTGCCGTGTCGATCAGGCTGAGCAGGCCCGGAGAACGCGCGTACGACGCCGCACGCTGCAGGAAGCGGTCAAGCTCCAGGCCACGCGGCAGGCGTGCGAGGAACACGCTGGCGTCATCCGTACCATCGGCCAGCAGGCCGTCGAACAGGGGCAGCGGCGCCCAGGGCAGCGCGCGCAGCAGTTGCAGGGGCTGCTCGCACTGCGCGCCATCGAGCAGAACGTAACGCTGGGCGCCCTCATCCAACGGCGGTGGCGAGAACGGTGGGAACTGCCAGTCGTTGGCCACGCTCAGCCTCCCTTCGGTGTCAGCGGGGCTGCACGCTGTGCGGCCAGCAGCAGGCATTCCTTGCAGACCGACTGCGGGAAGACCGGCAACGGGTAACGGCCGCGATCGCCGGGCAGGAACGACTTGCGTCCGGCGTGCACGCTGATCCTGCCGGGCGCGTTGAACACGATGTTGCCGCCACTGAGGGTGATGCTGGCCCCGCCTGCGGTAGCCACCTGCACGGTCCGGCCCGCAGCCACCTCCACGGCGCCCTGTGCGCTCGTGCCCCGCAGCGACTGCCGCGACTGCACGCGCACCTCGTCCTGTTGCGCCTTGACGTCCAGCACCTGTTCGCCGCTGGCCAGGGTCAGCGCCGGCTCGCCCGGATCAGCACCCTCCAGTGTTGCGGCCAGTACGCCGATGGCCTGCCGTCCATGCCAGCGCGCCTGCCCCATCACCACGGCCTGGCCGTGCTGGCCACTGCCCAGTGCCAGTGTCTCGCCCGGCGCCCAAAGCAGCCCCTGTCCGGCCACCATCAGCGCACCATCAGGTGCAGCCAGGCCCAGCAGGGCATCGCCGGTATGCGGAACGCGGCCCTCGCCGGCATCACCGCTGCGTTCGGGCGCCGAGCCGGCCGCATCCTGCAACGCGCTACCGGGCACCGTGCTGCGCACGCTGGCCAGCAGCACCGGCAGCGGTGACTGCGAACCGTCCAAACGCGAGCGCTGCGGCGATTGCACGCCGACATGCGTGGCCGGCCGCACTGTCAGATGCGTACCCGCCGCCGTAGTTTGGCTGCGGGCCAACGTGGCAAGCTGCTGCAGCAGCGCAGCGGGCTGCGCCGCCGCACCCGCCGGTTCGGCGCTGCGGCGGGCATAGGCACTCAACCAGAGCCCGCCTTGCCCGCGCACGCTGCCCCAGGCGTCGCTGCGCAACTCGAATCCACTGCCGCGGAAGCTGCCTCGATGGTTGTCCGCCTGATGGCGCAGATGCCCCAGCGTCAATGCCGAAGCCTGCTGGCTGCTGGCCAGCTGCGCCCGCAGCTGCTGGTCACTGTCGTCGAACAGCAGACGGTTCCAGCCGCCGCCCTGCCATTCCCGTGATTGCAGGCCCCACAGCGCACCGGCGTTGCGGTGTGCCTGCTCTCCGGCCGCCGCAGCGTGCCAGGCAGGCGCCTGGCCGCCTCCGAGGTTGGCCTGGGCACTGCCGGTGCCATCCCTCGCCTGTGCGTACATGGACGTATCGGCTTCAGCGCTGGCGCCCGCCGGTGTCGGCGCGACGCCAGCTTCGCCGCGCCCGTTGTACAGCGCGCCCAGCACCAGCGGCCGGTCGATGTCGCCCTCGAGGAAGCCCACCAGGACTTCCTGGCCGATACGGGGCAGGAACTGGCTGCCCACGCCCGGCCCCGCATACCGCTGCGCGACGCGCAGCCACGCGCTGTCCGTGCTGCCCTCTTCCTGCTGGAAGTGGAACCGCACGCGGATCCGTCCCAGTGCATCGGCGTGCAGCTCGGCGCCGTCGGCGCCCTGCGCCGCCACCACGACCGCTGTCTGGTAGCCCGGCGCCAGCGGCCGCGGATTGCGTCGAGCGCCAGTGTCGTCCCATAGCGTCGGACGCCAACGCCGGTCGCGGGGAAGCGCGACGAATGTCTGTGCGTAGCCCTGCGTCTGGGCAGCCACCTGCAGCGTGTCCGCGGTCGCGGCGGCATCGTCCATCGCTGCCAGCGCCTGGCGCAGGTCCACCGGCAGGTTGTTGACCCCGGCGTGCTCGACGTCCACCAGCAGCAGTTCGGTCGGCACCGCCCCCGGCGTCCCGCTCAATGACCAGACCTGGCCGGCATCACCGCTGCGCACGCTGCCACGGCCGTGCCACTGCAGTGCCTGCGCCTCCAGTGCCTCGGCGACCAGCCGTGCGTGGTGCTGCAGCTCTGCCGCGTCGGCAAAGGCATGCGCCCCAACCGGGTCGTAGTCCTCGCGCCGCGCCTGCCCGCTGCCCTGCACCGGCAACTGGCCGGCCAGCGAGCGCGCACTGCGGTAGTCGCTGCTGTGCAGCTGCACGTGCGTGCTCTGCAGACGGCGCAGCTGCCCCAGCTGCTGCACGCCATCACTCTGCTCGGTGCCATCGGCGCGATGGAAGCGGATCCCGCCCGCCGACTGCGACGCAGCGGCTTCCGGCAGGAGGGTCGAGTCGGCGAATACCAGCACGCCGTGGCCCACCGGGGCATCGGGAACCTCCTCCACGCTCCAGCCCAGCCCCTCTTCAGCGAGCAGACGCTGCACGAACGCCAGGTCGGACTCGCGGTACTGTACGCAGTAGCTGCGCTGGCGGGATGCCGCCAGCACGCTGTCAACCTCTTCGCTCCAACGCCACTGCGCATGCGGCGCATGTGATTGGAACACCGCATCCACGATCGCCCGCACGGTCTGCTCCTGGAACACGCGGCTGCGTCGGGCCTGGTCGAGCCACCACGTCCAGTCGCGCAGGGTCACGCGGTAGCGCGCCAGCCCACCGTCCGACTGCAGGCACTCGGCCGCGGCGATCACACCATGGCGTAGCCAATCCTCGCCATTGGCCTGCCGCACATGCAGGCAGGCGGGTTGCCCCGGCCACTCAGCGAGCGGCAATGCAGCATCCATCGCGAGCAGATCGATCTGCAGCTGCCGGCCCTGCGACAGCGCATCATGTCCACGCCAGCGGTCGACAACGACCTCGGGCGTGCCCGGCAGATCCAACCGGTACAGGCGGCTTCCAGCGTCGAGGCCCGCTGCCTGCACCATGAGGTTGCGAATCGCTTCCATGGCGTTCCCACCGTTGCTGCCAACCGGCGACCGGATGGCACGTCCTTCCCCTGTAGGCCGACGGTAGCAGATGGAAAAGCGCGGCGCACGCCCGCGCCATCACACCGGATTAACTTTACGGATCAATAGGTTCCGTAGGAGACTTCCACCACCACCGGCTTGCCCGCGTCCTGCGTCGGCTGCAGGGTGAAGCGGTCCAGCGCGCTGCTGTCGTCGCCCAGCTGCGTGCTGCGGAACTGCAGGCGATACGAAGAAGCACCGGCCTGCACGCTGCCATCGGGCATCAGCCGTGCGTCGGCCGGCAGCAGCAATCCTCCAAGATCGCTGTAGGCCTCCGGCGCTTCGTTGAAGCCATAGTCCACCAGTTCATCCGTGCGACGCATTTCGTACACCCGGGTCGGCCACGGGCGCTGGCTGCTGTGGCTGTTGCGCAGATCGGCCACCCATTGTTCCGGCAGCTGGTAGACCTTGCGCAGTGCGGCATCGTCGAGCTCGGCACTGGCCACCTGCAGGCAGCAGACCAGCCGCTTGCTCTCCCGGTCATAGATGGTGAAGCGTGCATCGCGTGCGACCGCCACCGGCAGCAGGGCGAACGGCACGTCACGCAGCGCCGGCTCGGCGCCATCACGCGAATCGAGGTTGCGCCAGCCACCGAAAACGGGTTCGGCTGCCAGCGCCGGCGGTGCCACCAGGCACAGTGCCACCGCAAGTCCACCGGTCACGCGGCCGATCCAGTTCTGCATGTCGTTCATCCGTCGATGGCACCGGGCCAATCAGTTGCGTGAGGATGCCATGAAGGTGGGGCGTCCGCCATGCCGGGCAGCCCGGCTCGTTCAGCCGGGCCCGGCGATCGCGGAGGAAGGCGGGGGAACGCGGCCGCTACTGCATGTACTGCGTGGTGTGGCCGGTGAATCTGACACCATCGAATCCGAAGCAGAAGCGGCCCTCTTCGAATGCCCGGTAGACAAGCAGTGCGCCGCTCACGCAGAACGTGTCGCTCTCAACGGATGTCTCTACCGTGCCATAGGTACGCGCGCCATCCTTGCCCACCAACGGGCCCGAGAACGCATCGATGGGCAGCGGATACACGGTGCCGTCGCGGCTGTCGATCAGCACGATGGAGCGCTGGAAGTACTCCTTGCGCTCATCCAGCTGGGCCAGGATGTAATGCCGGTTGAAATTCGGCACCTGGGTAAGGATGGCCTGGTCGATCTGCGCGCGATGCTGTGCATCACAGAAGTCCACCGGGCTGTATTGGTACGCGCAGCCGGAGTGAGGTGAGAGCATCCTGACGCCGGCATATCGTGCGCTTCGCGCTGGAGATGCGGGCACTTCCTTCGTCTTAGTGGCCGCCCCCGTTGGCGGCACACCTGCAGCCGGGTTCTCCGATGAATTCGGCTTCCCGGTGCAAGCGGCGACCGAGAGAAGAAGGCCGAGCAACAGCACAGGCTGCAGTCCACGCCAGACACTGGTGTTGATCTTCACCATTTCTCCTTTCCAGGCTTTCGACACGAAGCGCGCGAACCACCGACGTAGCCTCAACCTTTGGCTTGTTCGGGCCATCGCCTTCCCTGCTTGATCAGGCCCAATCGGGCGCACACATCAACTGCGACTTCTGCGCGTTGCCGACCTGGGGACCCAGCATCGGCCTTTCGCCGCGCCGGCTGCGCGCGTCATCGGGAAACTCAGACCCCAGCGCCATGCGGATTCGCGCACGCGCCTGGTCCAGTGGCAGATCGATCATGATGCCGATGGGCGCGGGTGCGGTTCCCAGATGGGCAACGACCCTGTAGACCGGCAGGCCGTGGAAATCGGCATTGACGCAGAAGTGCGCCATCCCGAACTCCTCATCGCGTTCGCAGGGTTCAGGCGCGTGCAGGGCCAGGTAGGGATTCGCGGGCTGGCCTGATTCAGTGCTGAGGTACCAGCCCTTCGGCTGGCAATCCAGCAATCCGTCGAAGAGCGTTTCAGTGCTGTCCGGATCACCCGGCAACGGCGGCTCCGCCTGCGCGGCATGGGCCTCTGCCTTTGCCTCGATGGAGGCCTGCGCACGGCTGACGGTGCCTGCCTGCTCGATATCCTGTGAGGTGGCTTGCCGGCATGCCACCAGCGGCAGCACAAGGCTGGCCAGGAGCAGCTGACGCAGCGCAGCGGGGCGCTGACGATTCACTGACCTGCTCTGATGCATGACTCCCAGCCCCCCAGAGGTGAAGCGCCCGATTGGCGCATAAGCGCAACGGGCATTCCAGACGCTGCATCGCCTCACCCGCCCATTGCCGAGCCCAGCTGCTGGAACGCGCCGCCGATGGTGGGGATGTTCGCTGGCGGCAGCGTAGCCGGATCCCGGCACTCCTGAGCCCTCCTGCCGGCCACGCTGAAGACTTCGCGATAGCGGAGATAGCCGTAGGTATTGACGGCAGGAATATTCAGCTCCGTCCACTTCCCGATGTAGAAGCCGGCCAGCGAGTCATGCATGTAGTTGTCAAACAGCACCGTACTCACATCAGGTACCGGCGCACCGTCCAGCACCAGGTTGAGCAGCGTGCTGGTCTCGGCGGGAATTCCTGCGTAGTCGTAAGCCGCCTGAGAGGCCCGTGGCGTAGGTTCGAATACCGGACGCCCGATCTTGCGACCCGCCTCCATGCGCTTCTGGCTTTCGTCCAGCTGCCTGCGGTACGCCGCCATCTCCTCCTTGCCCCTGCGCAGCTTTCCAACCAGATTGGCGAAATCGCGCTGCGCATTGGCCAGATCCACCTGATCCTCGGCATCGGACTGCTTGAAGAACGGCTGTTGCAGCACGCTCTGTGGACCATTCGGCAGCCGCTTGCCCTTCCAGGCAACGTACTGCCGGCAATGTCCTGCAATCTGCTGCGTGTGCGCGCCTCCCGGGACGCCGTGACCGGTCAGCCAGGCGTTGTAATCGCGGATCAGCTGTGGGTGGCAGCCGAAATGCATGGCGAGCACTGGCTGCGCCCCCAGTTCCTCGATCGTTTTCATTATCACGCCTGCCTTGACGGCCTCATGATGCATGTCGATCAACGGAATCTGCGCAAGCTTGGCGGTACCGTTCGCGGCACCGGAAACGAAGTCCTTGCCCTGGCCACCGGGCGAGTAGCCGCCACCGACATCCGAGTGCATGCCCGGGTAAAGCACCTCCTTCCCGCTGGTCGCCAGGTCCAGCGGGAAATTGATCCGCTGCTCGTGCAGGGCCGCGAAATGCACGCTCTGGCGTGCTTCGGGGTGAATGCTCATCATGTCACCGGCGGCCCAGTCCCACTTGCCCTTCGAGACGCGGCTCATCGCAGCAACGCCGACCGACGCAACGGTATCGAAGATGCCCATGAAGTTCAGGTAGAGCGGAATGCCGGCAATGTTGTAGCCGCAACCGCTGCCCCAGGCTTCTGCCGTCTCATACAGCCGGTGCACGAACGCCCGCGCCTGTGCCGCGCCACGCGAGAAGCCGAAGACGGAAACGTGCACCGACTTGACCCGGCGCTGGTGCCCCTTGACCACGCGCTCCAACCGCTGCGCGATCGCCGTGAGCATCGCGCGTCGCGTCATGCCTTCCAGCAGCCGCGTCTCGCTCATTGAGGCGACCAGTACTTTGGCTTCGTTGGGCTGGATCAGGTCACTACCGTTCAGGTACTGATGTACCGAATTGATGACCTGCAGGATGGCCCAGTGGATGCGGTCCGCACCATAACGCGCGGCGCCGCCACCCAGCGTGTCACCATCCTGGTTGGTATCGCCGACGTCGGCAAATGGCGTGCCGACGCCGGGAACGTAGATGCTGAAGAAGCCGTTGCCACGCTCCTTCAGGGCGGCATCGTACAGGCGCGCCACATTGCTGTGACCGTTGCGGGCCAGCTGGGTCTTGGTGGAACGCGTCTTGCCGGTTACAAAGGTCCCTTCCCACTCGCGGTTGTTGCCGGTGCCGTCGAAATAGATGCCTACGTGCACCTGGCCCTGGCATTCGGAGCCCTTCTCGCGCATGCACGCCATGGCCCTCGCCCGCTGCTGCGCTTCGGCGCCGCTCAGCGCTCTGCGTCCATCGGCCGGCATTGGTTGCGCGCCGGTTGCCGTGCGTCCACTCATGTCCTTGTCTCCTGGATTCGCTGCTGGTCCCCGCCGGGATCGTTGTCCTTGTGACCCACGCCAAGCATCTGGATCGGATACCCGGCGAGCGACCGGGCCCTGTGATCACTTTTCAAGCGGGCGCCGAAGGTGCTCCCAGACTGGATTCTCGCCTTCGCGCAAGGGCGCCTCGGGGCCGGTCAATGGATAGTCGGGATGACCGAGCACAAGATTGGTGACGAAGACCTTGATCTCGCCATTGCGCAGGAAATGGACGGCCAGGTTTCCGAGCTGGTCGTACTTCGGAATCGCAACGGTCTTCTTCTGGAACGTTTCGAGATCCGTGGTCCATTCGATCTCCACCTTCATGTCCGGCGTCCATCGGTCAGGCAGCACGACGCAGCAGACAGTTCCGCCTTCCGAGTGGGAATCGGCCGACCCGCCACTGCCGCCATTCACGAGGAACTGCGCAATGTAGGCATCCGTATGGTTGTAGCCGAGCACCGCCACCGGCGTGGAGGCTGTCCGTCCCTTGCATGCTGCCAACGCCGGCAACAGGAGCAGCAACGCCAGGGCCGCCAGCAGATGGGTCCGCATCAAACGCATGATTCTTCCTTCACGTCCACGAGGGCGCAGGCTCGGCCTGCAAAGGCGAGGCGGTGTGGTCCCACAGCGGGACGCCCGTCATCCAGATATCTTCCGGCAGCGCTGATGCCCAGTCCGCGAACGGCACCTCACAGCTCCCGGCAGGCTGCGCGAAACGCGCCTGCACGGCAGGATGGCCGCGGCACGCGCCGGAGGTGTACAACGCCAGCAGCAGGTACTGCACGTGATCGTCCACCTGGTTCACACCGTGGGCGATCGTATCCTGCATAAGGTCGACGACGAACGGGTACAGCGATCGATAGGGCACCCGCTTGATCTCATCGGGGATGACGCGGCGAAGCTGGGCAATGGCCACATCCGGCTCGCACGCGTCCAGCAGGCGCGTGTACTGGTCTTCGTCCAGGCGCAATGGCGGAAGCGCAGGCAGGCCGGCATCCTCCATCCCGGCCAGCATCTCGGCCAGCGGCCATTCCTGCAGATCGCCATAGCGATCGAAGTACTGCAGGCGCTGCACGCCCTCCAGCAGGGCGGCACGCTGCGCAGGCAACAACAGATCCAGCAGCGCAGGCAGGATACGGGTGTCGTACCAGCGCAACAGCATCTCGCGACCGCCCTTCTCGGGCACCTTCACCAGATGGAAAGCACGCAGCCGCTTCGCGAGATCGTCCAGTTCCAGTGCACTCCACAGCAGGGTCACGCCCGGCCTTTGCGCCCCCATCTGCCGGATCTCCGCATCCAGCTGCGCGTGCAGGTCCCTGTCCGTCCAGGCCACCAGCAAGGGGGCAATATCCAGCAGGCCGGCCTCGGCCGTGCCTTCGAACAGCGAGCGATAGCGCGCGCCAAGACGGTCCAGCCGCTCATGGAAGTGCGACCGCTGCGCGCTGTCGATCACGGCGTAACGATTCACACCAGCACTCCCGGCGTGCCCTGGCGCATGGCGTCGAGAATGCAGCTCTTGCAGCTGCTGCGCGGGAACTGGGGAAGCGGATAGCCCTGCTGCGCCGGGCCGACGAATGACTTGCTGCCCGCATGCACCTTGATCGTGCCCGGACAGGTGATGGTGATGTTGCCACCGGCAATGGTCAGGCTGGCCCCCCCGGACGTCGCCACGTGGATCGTATTGGCCGCGGCGAGTTCCACCGGCGCCTGCGCACTGGTCCCGCGCAGGGCGCCGCGCGACTGCACGCGCACCCGATCCGCCTGGGACTGGATATCGAGCATTTCAGTACCGGCCACCACGTCAAGCGCGCTGGGTGCGGCCGCTGCGCCCTCAACCACGGACGCAAGCACGCCGATCGCCTGCCCCGCATGCAGACGGGTCTGCCCCATGGTGACCGTGTCGCTATGACCGCCACTGGCCAGCAGCAGGCCTTCACCGATCCCCCAGTGCACTCCCTGGCCTGCCACCTGCACCAGTCCCTGCGGTGCGGCCAGTCCAAGCAGTGGATCACCCGAATGCGGCACGCGATCCTGCCCAGCATCCGACTTGCGCTCGGTCGCGCCACTCTTGCCGATATCGAATCCATCACCGCCCGTGGTGGTGCGTACGCTCGCCAGCAGCGCGGGAACCGGCGACTGATCGGGAACCAGCTCGGAGCGCTTCGGCGCGCGCGCCCCCTCCTGCATCGCCAACGGGCTGGTCAGGTGTGTACGCGCGGCCTGGGTGAAGCGCTCGCCCAGCGTCTGCAGCTGCGCAAGCAGCGCGGAAGGCTGCACCGCCTCACCCGCAGGCGCGGTCGGACGGCGGCCATAGGCCGAGAACCATGCACCGGCCGTGGCGCGCACCGCGCCCCACGCGTCGCTGCGCAGTTCAAAACCGGTACCACGCAGGCTGCCGACATAATTGTCTGCCTGGTGACGCAGGTGCCCCAGGGTCAGTTGTGACGCCTGCTGGCTGCTGGCCAGCTGCGCGCGCAGTTGCTGGTTCGAGTCATCGAACAGCAGATGGTTGGCGCCCTGCCCGCCTTCCCACTCGCGCGAACGGATACCCCACAGCGCACCGCCCTGCCGATGTGCCTGGTCGCCCATGCCGGCAGCATGCCAGGCCGGCGCCTGGCCGCCACTGAGGTTGGCCTGCGCGCTGCTGCGCATGTCTGCGGCCTGGCCATACAGCGATACGTCGCTCTGGCCGCTTCCGCCGGCCGGCGTCGGTGCCACGCCCGCCTCGCCCCGTCCGTTGTAGAGGGTGCCCAGCACCAGAGGCCGATCGATATCGCCGTCGAGGAAGCCCACCAGCACTTCCTGGCCGATGCGCGGCAGGAACTGGCTGCCCACGCCGGGTCCGGCATAGCGCTGTGCCACACGCAGCCATGCGCTGTCGTTGGCTCCGCCGCCCTCACCTTCCTGGAAGTGGAAACGCACGCGCACGCGGCCATGGCTGTCTGCGTGCAGGTCCTTGCTCGCCCCTCCATCGCCGGCAACCACGACAGCGGTCTGGTAACCCGGCACGGTCGGGCGCGGATTCAGCCGTGCGCCACTGCCGTCCTGCAACAGCGGGCGCCACGGCAGGGTGCGATCCACCGCATCGAAACGGTTGCCATACCCGGTCGCTTCAGCCTGCTGCCAGAGCGCAGCGTCGACCGGATCGATCGGCGCCACGCCCAGCGCGTCATCGAGGCTTCGCCGCAGATCCGTAGGGAGATTGTTGATGCCGGCATGTTCAACCGCCACCAGCAGCAGCTCAGGCGGTGTCGCGCCGGGGGCCTGCTGCAGCCGCAGCCATTGTCCGGACTGGAAGCCGCGAACCGTACCCGAGCCCTGCCAGCCACGGCTGTGGGATTCGCGCGCCTGCGCCTGCAGGCGCGCCTGGCGCGCACCGGCCGCGCTGTCGCTGAAGGCGTAGGCACCTACCGCATCGTAGTCTTCGCGCGACGATTGGCCACCGCCGCCCTCCATCGGCGACTGTGCCACCAGTGCGCGTACCTGGCGGTAATCATCGCTCTGCAGGCTGATCGAGGTACTGGCCAGGCGCCGACGCAGGCCGATGGCCTGCACGCTGTCACTGGATTCGGTGGCGTCACTGCGATGGAACCGCACGCCTGCAGCCGCGCTGGTCGCATCTTCCGGCAGCGCGACGCTGTCGGCGAAGATCTCCATGCCATTGCCGCAGGGCGCTTCCTCATCGGCGTACAGACGCCAGCCCAGGCCTTCTTCGGCGAGCACGCGCTGCAGGAAATCCAGGTCACTCTCGCGGTACTGCACGCAGTAACTGCGCACGCGCTGGCCAAGGAAGGCGTCGACGCCCTCGGCCCAGCGCCAGCGCGCGATGCCAGCGTGGCCTGCCAGTACGGCATCGACGATCGCACGCACGCCCTGTTCCTGGAACACCCGGCTGTGCCGCGCATGCTGCAGCCACCACGTCCACGACACCAGTTGCAGCCGGTAGCGCACCAGGCCACCGTCGCCGCCCAGGCAGGAAGCGTCCGCAATCAGGCCGCTGCGCTGCCATTGACCACCATCGGCCATCTGCGCAACCAGTGTCGCACGCGTGCCCGGCAGGGCATCCAGCGCGATATCAGCGCGCGTGGCGAGTACATCGACATCCGTCCAGGCATGCTGGCCGAGCGCATCACCGCCGCGCCACCGCTCCACCGTGCACCCTTCCAGCGCATCGGACCGCAGTCGATACAGGCGTTGCGCGTCACCGAGCCCGGCAACCTGGGTCATCACGTAGTTCAGCTGATCCATGCCAATTCCAGTGTGAAGACGCCTGCACATACCCGGCGGCGTCGGATTCCAGCCATCAAATCTACCAGATTGCGGTGTTCGTCAAAATCACGACGCCTCGACCGCCATAGAAGTGCGTTGTTCGTCACATAACTGACGGCATTCCGTATTCAGGCATGCCTGGACGGACCGATCCCGCGACCGCGTTCACATCGGCGGGCTAGAATCGCCCACAGTCCCCAACGAGACCCGCCATGCTGGATCAGGAAGCCCTGCTGGCCCCGATTTCGGAACACGCCCCGACCGGTGAAGACCTGTCGTTCTCGCCTGAATTCGATCGGATCATCGAAAACCGTCGTGCCGACGACCCGACCCTGGACCAGGGGGCGTGGCAGACCGACATCAAGTACGCTGACTGGAGCAGCGTGCTGCGTGATGCCACCGACCTGCTGCAGACCCGGACCAAGGACCTGCGGCTGGCAGGCTGGCTCAGCGAAGCCGCCACCCAGCTGGAAGGATTCCAGGGCCTGGCCGCCGGCTACCGGCTCACCGCCGGCCTGTGCGACCGCTACTGGGATGACGTGCATCCGCAGGCACCTGACGGCGATTTTGAAGAGCGCATCGGCAACCTGAGCTGGTTGCTGACCAATTCGCTGCAATGGCTGCGTTCCGTGCCGATTGCCGTCGCGCCCCAAGGGCGTTTCAGCCTCGCCGACTTCGAGCATGCCCATGCCCGTGCCAACAGCGGCGAGGAGGATGACGGCCGCCCTGGCCTGGACATTCTCACGGCCGCCCGCCGCGATACCCAGCACGGGTTCTACCGGCAGCTGGCCGACGACCTGCCCGACTGCAGCCAGGCCCTGGCCGAGCTGCAGGCCGCGGTCGACAACCGCCTGGGGCTGGATGGCCCAAGCTTCAGCGCAGTGCGTGAGCAGCTGGAACACCTGCAGCGCACCGTGCTGCGTTTCGCACGCGAAGCCGGGGTGTTGCTCGATGGCGAAACCGAAGCCTCCTCCGACGATTTTGAAGATGCATCGTTCGGCCATGAGGCGCCCGCGTCCGAAGCGGCCCCGGTGACAGCACCGCGTGGCCCTGCCGGTGCCCCCGGCTCGCGCAAGGAAGCCCTGCAGCAGCTGCGCCAGGTCGCTGAGTTCTTCCGTCGGACCGAACCGCACAGCCCCGTGGCCTATCTCGCCGAGAAGGCCGCACGCTGGGGCGAGATGCCGCTGCATGTCTGGCTCAAGCGCGTCATCAAGGACCACGGCACGCTGGAACAGATGGAAGAGATGCTGGACGTCAATCCAGAAGACTGATCTGCCTGCGGATCATGCTCATGCGGGGATCGGGCCTGGCCCGATCCCCGCCACGTTTACTGGATCTTGAACTCGATGCGCCGATTGCGTGCGCGGCCATCGTTGCTGGTGTTGTCCGCCACCGGCTCGTCCGGCCCCTTGCCGACGACATCCATGTGGCTGCCCGGAATGCCCTTGGACACCATGTAGTTCTTCACCGACAACGCACGCGCGTGGCTGAGCGCCAGGTTCGATTCGCGCTGCCCGACATTGTCGGTATGGCCGATGATCAGGAAACGGCTGTCCGGCATCTGCGCCATCTTGGCGACCATCTCGTCGAGGATGCTCATGCCGAACGGGGTCAGACGCGCACTGCCACTCTGGAATTCAATGATGCGGTTGGCCAGCGTCTGGTCCAGCACGTTCTGCTGCGAGCCGACCTTCAGCGCGTTGGTCACGGTGTAGCTGGTATTGCTGGCCAGACTCAGGTCGCTGGCCACCTGCTGCCGCAGCGCTTCGTTGCCGACCTCACCGGTGATCCGCACTGCCTGTCCGTTCACTTCCAGCTTGCCGGGCGACACCCGCTTCAAGCCGGGATTGATCATGCCCGCCACGTAATCGCCCCAGTTCGGCGGGGTCGCGATCGTCTCGACCTGGATGCGGTCGACCACGCGCTCGGCGCCGTACACCGCACGCAGATTGTTCAGCAGCTTGGCCTTGGTCGCCTGGTCAGGCACCACGCCTTCGATCACCACCGGTCGTTCGGTGGCAGCCTGTGCCGCAGCAGGCGCGTTCTGCGCGGCCAGCGGCGCGGCTGCGAGCAGCAGCGGCAACGCAAGGGAGAGAGGGTTGCACAAGCGCATCATCAGGTTCCCAGGAAAGTCTCGCCGAACAGCTTGCGTGCGGTGGCCAGGGCCAGATCGTCACGGTCGAGGAAGCTGCCGAAGCGGTTGAGGTTGTAATCGCCGCGCAGATAGTCGTCCACCCACTCCGAATGCTGGATCCGGATCAGGAAGTCGCCGGCTTCCGCCGGGTCCAGCACCGCACGCAGCACCTGGCGGTCGGCGCCGTTGAAACCGACGATCATGCTCGGCGCAGCGTCGTTGCGGATCAGCACCGCCAGTTCGAAATCGCCGCGGGAGACGAAGCTGGACAGCAGATCCAGCCAGAATGCCGCCACCAGTGGGCGATAGGCCGGGTCACGGACCAGCGGGAACACCAGCGCCTTGTCGATGTTGACATCGCCCCCGCTGAGCACCGGCTGCAGCAGCAGGCCCAGCGCCGGCAGCACCTGTCGCAGTGCCACCTCGCCGTGACCGGAATCGCGTAGGCGCAGCTCGAGGTCCGCCACGGAGGTGCTCTCCAGGAAGTCCTGGAAGCTGCCGTTGTAGTCACCAGGATCGGTGCTGATGCTGAAACGTGCGTCCGCCAGCTGCGCCAGCGCCTGCGCCGCGTCGCTTTCCTGGTAGGCCTGGCGTGCCAGGCGGGCCAGTCCGGACCAGGCGTTTGACATCGCCAACGGGCTGCGGCCGATGAACGGCAACGGTTCCGGCGCATCCAGGCGCAGCGCGGACAGCAGAGGGAAGCGGCGTTCGGAGGAATCGCGGCTGGCCAGGAAGTGGCCGCACAGCACCATCTTGCTGCGAGAGCCCAGGAACGCGTAATGGATTTCCGGTGCCTCGTCGTAGCGCTGCTTCCAGTCCGGGCTCTGGCTCAGCAGTTCCAGGCTCTCGCCCGCCCACCGGTCCAGCCAGCCCAGCAGCTGGTGATTGTCGGCCGCACGGACGAAATCACCGCGCGACGGCACCTTGCCGAAGTAGGACACTCCGGCACTGACGGCACGGCTCATTGCGCACCTCCCGTGGTCTGCGCGGCAGCAGGCGCGGTGGCCGCCGGCGCGGGCGCGGGCGCGGCGGGGGTTCCACCCGCCACCCGCTCGGGAAGCTGCAGGCCGCGCTGCCAGTCACCGCCGCCCTCGCTGCCGCTGCCGGCGCGGCGGACGATGCGCATCTCCACCGTCACGCCCACTCCATTGCCGTTCCAGGTGATGCGGCTGGAATCATCCAGGCGCTCGTACTCGCCTTCGGCCATCAGGCGGTTGAAACCGTTCGCACCCGGTGCACTGAATACCTCCACGGTACGCCCATCGCCGGTCACCGCCGTGATCTTCACGCCCGGCACCTGCCCCGCGTTCGGGTACTGCATGGTGGTCCACTGCGGCGGGGTATTGCGATAGCGAAGCACCTGGCCATCGATCTCGATGCTGTACTCCAGCGCACCGGCAGCAGGCGACGGCAGGATCTCGAAGATGGTGGTGTCCTGCGCTGCGCCGGCGGCAGAGCCGCTCACCCAGTTGCCATAGTTGGCAACCAGTTCAGCCGACAGGTTCACACCCTGCCCTGCCCAGCGGCGGGTCTCCAGCAGCGGGCCGCGCTGGATCACCAGCGTGCCGAGCGCGTCCTTGTTGAAGGCGGCAATGCTGCCGCTGGCACCGAAGATGCCCGCGATGTCGCTCGGCGCGGCATCCACGTCCGAGTTGAGGTTGAACGGGTACTGCTGTCCGATGCGCGCCTTGAACGGGTCGTAGACCTGCGCCTTCCAGGTCTTGTTGACCTCATCTTCGGTCGGCGGGATCAGGGCGCTGAAGGTCTGGGTCAACGGGCGCAGCAGCAGCGGACGCAGGGCTTCACGCTGCTTCTCGTCCAGCCCGGTCAGTACCTGCTCGTCGACCAGCGCCAGGCCCACGCTCAGCTCGGAGCCCTCATTGCTGAAGGTGTCCTGCATCAGCTTGCGGGTGCCTACCCCGATCTCGCCCTGGCTCTTGATTGCATTCAGGCGCGCACGCAGCTTGCCCAGTGTCTCGAAGTAGGCCGTGATCACTGCCGGCTGATCGCCGCGCTCACTGGTGAGCCGCGCGATGCCTTCGAACGCCTTGCCGATCGGACCCACCGGCTGCGCGGCGGCCGTCGCTGCCGGGTCCTTGCGCAGGATGGTGCGCTGGAACCAGGCCACGAAGCCCTTGCGCGCCTTGCTCGAAAGCGCCTGCGCCGGCGGGTTGTCCCATACCGTCTCCTCGTTGATGCGCTCCAGCAGAACACGGAGCGGCGAGTTGCCGGGATCACCCAGCTTGTTGATGCGGGCCACCGCCTCGTCGAACGTACTGAACTCGGCCACGCTCAGGCCCTGCACGAACTTGCTCCACTCACGCGCGTAGTCGTTCTTGTACAGGGTCACCAGCTCGCGCGAGACATGCTCGGGGCTGCCGGCCAGCGACAGATCGCTCTGCTCGGTGGTACCCAGCACCCAGTCGGTGGTGCTCAGCTGGGTATTGGCCGCTTCCTTGATCGCATCCTTTACGTACTCTTCCCACGCCTTGCGCGAGAACGCACCGGAAATCGCATAGCTGCCGTTGATCAGGCGCGCGTTGCGCTCCACACCCACGAGGCTGTCGACGGTGGTGGTTCCGAAGCGGGCGCCGGCACGTGCCTTGATCTGCGCGTACACGCGCTCCATCGCCGGCTGCCCCTTCATCACCTGCCCCAGCGCCTGACGCGTGTCGGACACCAGCGTGACCTTGTTCTGTATCTGGGGCCAGCTGGGCTGGCCCGCCTGCGCCACGTAGAAGGTCATCAGCTTCTCGGCCGCGCGGACCATCTCCTCACGGCTCATCTGGCCGCGGTTGGCCTCCAGCCAGGTGCGCCAGAACAGGGTCAGCTGCTGCGACAGGTGAGCGCCCTCGACGTACTTCGGGTTACCCAGCATCAGGTAGGTCTTCAGTGCGTTGTACGCATCGTTGGTACTGGTCGGCGATGCGTTCTGATACAGCACCTCGCTCTCGGCGGCAGCGCTGCTGCCCTGGCCGAGCTTGTCGCGCTCGGCGACCACCTGGCCGAGATAGTTCTCCAGATTGGAGACGGTCGGCGCCAGCATCACCTGCTGCATGCCGTGGTTGTACTCACGCAGCAGCTTCTCGCGGATCGCGGTGCCCTGGTACAGGCCCAGATGGGTGGTGATGCCGCCCTCCTTGCCATAACGGTCCAGCTGCTCCATGCGATCCTGCAGCAGAAGCAAGGCATCGATGCGCGACTTCAGGTCCATGCGGTCCTTCTGCACGCGCACGGCCTGATCCAGGTCCTTGGTGGCATTGGCCACCAGCTGGGCATTGGTGGTGTACGACCAGGTCCACAGGCCCAGCGCCAGCGCCAGCACACCCACCGCGCCCAGGAACACGCCATAGCGCAGCCGGTTCTGGTGCGGGCTGGAATACTGCCGGACCAGTTCCTTGTCGGCGAAGATCACCTTGCGGAACAGGTCCTTGAGGAAGAACGCGGTATGGCCGGTCGGCGCCTCATCGACATTGGACCCGCGCTCCAGGTTGAACTGGCGGCCGACGCGCTCGGACGCGTGATGCACCGAGCGGCCTTCCTGCAGTGCACTGGAGAAGTAGAAGCCACGGAACACCGGCTTGAACTGGTAGGGGTTGTCCTCGAACAGCGTGGCGATGAAGGTGCGCAGCGCCGGCTTGATGCCGACGAACTCCAGCGGCAGCGACAGCAGCCCAGGCGAGACTTCACGGCCACGCTGCATCGCCATGTGGGTCAGGCTCATTTCCTTGATGCCTTCGGCCAGCTCATCGAAATGGCTGTCGAATGCCGCCAGCGCGTCGCCCTGCTGATGCACGTCGAACGGCAGCGTCGCACCCCACACATGCTCGCGCTCGCCGGGATCGAGGTTGCGGAAGAACTCGCTGAAACCGGCGATGAGGTCGGCCTTGGTGAACAGCACGTACACCGGCGCGAACACTTCCAGCCGCTCGGTGATTTCCTGCACGCGCTGGCGCAGGTTCTTGGCCAGCTCGATCGCGAACTCCGGCTTGCTGCCGGACAGCTCGGCCAGACTGGCGGCAATGATCACGCCGTTGATCGGTGCGCGCGGGCGGTTCTTCTTCAGCAGGCCGAGGAAGGTCAGCCACTCCATGCGGTCCTCGACGCTGACCGAGTAGCGGCCAGCGGTATCGAGCACGATCCCGTTGGTGGTGAAGTACCAGTCGCAGTTGCGGGTACCACCGATGCCCTGCACCACGTTGCCGCGGTTGTCCTCGAACGGGAACTGCAGGCCGGAATTGAGGATGGCCGTACTCTTGCCCGCAGCCGGATTGCCGATGATCACGTACCACGGCAGCTCGTACAGCGCGGCGTTGCCCTTCAGCACGCCCATCCGCGAGGACTTGATCTGCTTGACCGCGTCCATCATGCGCGTACGCAGCGCCTCGGTATCGGCGCGCTGGGCGGGTTGAGCGGTGGCTACCGCCTTGTCCGCCTCGTCCTTGACCATCGCCTCCACGCGCTTGGCCGCGCGACGGGCCAGGATCCGCTTCACGATCCAGACCAGCAGCGCCAGCACCAGCAGGCCGGCCAGCACGATGGCCACCCAGATGCCGATCTGCCGTGCTTCGGCCTCACCGTAGTGGGCCAGCGCAGCGGCACCGACCAGGCCGAGCACCATCCAGAGACGGTAGTCGCGCAGGTAGTAGCTGAAATTGCTCAAACTCATGCAGGGATCCAGGAAGTCAGGGGGCCGACGGCGCATCGGCCGCCTGCGTCGGGGAAGGAAGAGGGTCGACCAGGCCGAACAGTCGCTGCTGGTTGTCGGCCACGCCGAGCAACAGCACCGGCTCGGCCTGGCGGTCAAGCTGTGTACGGGCCAGTGCCAGCTGCGCCAACGGCAGCACGGGGCCCAGTTCGCCTGCGCTGATCGCCAGCGCCAGGCTCTGCGGACTGAAGTCCAGGTCGGGAGCCAGCGACGCCGTGATGGCGGCGGCATCGACCATCAGATCGCCCCGGTGATCGGCGTCATGCAGCACGAACTGGGCCTGCGCTCCCTCCAGGCCCAGCGTCTGCTGCCACTGCGCGGCGAGCGTCGCCAGCTGACGGCGCTGTTCGGCCGGCCGGGTCGCCTCGATCTGCTCGGCGCGCACCAGTTGCGGGCACCACAGCCGCGCGTCGCCTTCATGGGCAACGCCCCGGCTCGCCAGCAGGACGCCGGCGGCACCCTCGCCCGGTACACGACCATCCGGGTTCTGCGCGGTTGCCAGCACACCGGAGGACTGCCATGAGGAAACGATGCCGGCATCGATCGAAGAAGACGCCGACACCAGCAGGTGCCAGCGTGGCTCGCCCTGATCCAGTGCGTCGATCACCCGTTGCAGGTGCGGCCACACCTCGCGTGCGCCGTCCAGCGAGGTGACCCGGACATCGAAGCGGCGCGCATCGATGCCTGCCATCCGCGCCTGCTCCAGCAGCCATGTCTGCACCCAGGGGCGCAACGCATCGGACCAGCTGCCGGGCACCAGCAGCTCAACGCTCAGTACGTTCTCCACGCGCTGTTCGTCGCGACGCCGCAGACCGGCCACCACCACTTCCTCGGAAGCGATGATTTCCGGCAGCGCCGCGGATGCTGCCTCCAGCAGTTCCTCCAGCACCGGCTGCAGCAGGGCAAGCGCACGCCGTTCGTGGGCTGCGGTATCGATGCCGTCCTGACGGGTCTGCAGCACGAGGAACTCATCGAGGTCCTGCGCCGCGCTCATGCGCACCGGCAGGTTGTAGTTGTCGCGGAAGCGGCCATCGAGCGTAGGACGCGGCGGCGCAGCGGCAGCAGCCAGCCATGATGGGGCATCCAGATCCACACCCAGCCTGAGGCTACCGGCGATCAGCGCCACCGACGGCGGCACCATCACCTTCGTTGCGACGGCTTCGCCTTTGCCCTTGACCGGCTCCCCATCGTTGGCCGCAGCCTTGTCCAGCGCGGCATCGACGCCACGGCGCGCGGCGCCACGCAGCATGAAGCCGGCACCGCTCAGGCCGACGGGCAGCAGGCCCAGGTAGGCCAGCATCTGCATGCCGGTCGGTACCGTGCCGCTGTTGCGCCAGTAGAGAATCGTCGCGCCCCAGGTGGCGACGAAGATCATCACCACCGAAGCTGCTTTGCCCAGCCATCCTGTCATCAGTTGCCCTGCTCCATGCGCTGCTCCTGTCGACCGTGCAGGTCAGCGCAGACCGGTCATGGCCTGCGAAGCGACCAGCGTCGCTCCACACGCGGTGCGGTCGCCGTCGCGCGCCACCGGCTGACCGTCGATGAGCACTGTCGCGTCGCCACTGACAATCGTGGTCGCGCCATGCACGGCGCACAACGCACGATCACCGACGCGCGCCACCGGCCTGCCATTGATGTCGGTCTGTCCGGTGCCGGCCACCACGGTGCCTCCGTGGCTGAGCGGGTCACCGACGACGATAAACGGTCGTGCCATCCATCATGCTCCTTGATCCATGTGTGACCCGGCGTTCCATCGCCCCCCGGTTCCCCCGACGACGCAGGCCATCGGCGTAACCATACCAGTACCGCCGTGCGGTTATCACCCTTGACGGGACAGTTCCTCGCGCTTTGCCACCCGGGCGGCGCGGCAGCGGTCCGTCATTTCCACGTGAACATAGTCCTTGATGCTCCGCCAGTTTCCGCCCCAGTCCAGGCCCGCCTGTTCAGCCAGCTCGCCGTACAGGAAGTACCCACGCCGGGTCCACGGATCTTCCATGTCCCATTGCAGCTTCCCATCGCGGATCGGTGCACTGTCCACGCCAAGCCCATACTGGTGGCAGCTCTGCCAGGCACCGGCCCGGGTCGCCTTGCCACCGGCCATCAGTTCGGCCTGCCGCTGCGGACTGCGATAGCCTTCGATCAGCACCATTTCGTAACCGTACTGGCGTCGCATGACCTCATAGATGGCCAGCACGCGCTGCTGCAGATCGGGATCGATCTGACCCCATTTGCGATCAGCCGTGACGATTTCAGGCCGCAGACGACGCACTTCGGCAGTGGTGAACACCTCCGGCGGCGGCGGCGGCGGCGGCGTCAGCCGCTCCCCACGCAGCAGCTGGGCGACCATCGAACTCGATTCCGCCAGATCATCGCCCCTGAAATCCTCCAGCACCACGGTCTGCCGCGTGACGAATATCACAGTTGGAGGAATCAGCAGCAACGCTGCGGCGACAACCAGAATGAGCCAGTGACGCCGCAGCGCGCCGTGCACGGCGCCGACCTCTTCACGAACCCCACTGCGCACGCGGGTGGCGCCGTGGCCGACCCGGTCACCGACCTGCCCCGCCCTACGACGGAATCCGCCCAGACGCTTGGCGATCGCCTGACGCAGCGATTCGACCGTCTCGGGGAACAACAGAACCCAGCACACGCCGGCCACCAACAGTACGACGGCAATGGCAGCAACCACGATTGGCAACACCGGTCCTCCCTGACACGCGATCTGGTTGACGCCCCAACCGCTTTCACTAAGAATGCGCAAATTCGCTTCGGCAGTTGCCGACTCAAACCAAGGGCTGGATGCACTTGAATAATGGCGGAATCAATCGGCCAAGTCTGCTCTCAGGGGGAGCGCAGGCAAAGGGCCAGGCCCCGAATTCGGGCCGTATTCTGGCAGACATGGAGGGCCGGCAGGCAACCGCGTCGCCACGTGCCGCACGCGCGCCGTCCAGCGGCAAACGCCGTACGGTCCTGTGGCTGGCATTGGCCAGTGCCGTGGTCGTCATCGCCGGGCTGACCGCCTGGGGCCTGTCTGGTAGTAATGACTACAGCGACCCGTCCGAGTATTCACTGACACCCGACGCCGGCCATGTGACCGGGCACCCGGACGCCCCGTCCGTGGCACCGGGTGAAGGTGCCGCGATGATCGTCGATGCACCTGCTTCTCCGACTGAGCCGGCGCTGCCGGCCACCACCGGGAGCCCGCCCGCTCCTGCCGCTGACGCGGCAACCGCTGCTGCGGGCGCTGCCGCAACCACCGGCACCGCTGCAACGACGCGGGCACGGGGCGCCCAGCCGGGCGAACGCAGCAGTCGCGCCACCGGTACCGCAGGCAAGGGCGATGAAAATCTGCTCGGCACCCTGCTCGGCATCATCAAGGAAGAGGACAAGGCCAAGGCGAAAGCCAAGGCCCAGCCTCAGAGCATGGATGATCTGATCGCCCAGATCGAAGCAGACCAGCGCAAACGCGCCGAAGACGAGCGCGCCGCGTTCGAGCGCGTGGCCAGCAAGAAGTCCGCCTCGACCGAATCCAACATCCAGGCGCAGCTGCGCAGCTGCCCCAGCCCCACCTCACTGAAAGGCGTGGACTGCCGGCGCAGGATCTGTGCGGCGGTGAGCGGCAAGGATCCGGCCTGCCCGGCGATGTGATCCTCAGCCCTGCCGCACGGGCCCGCTCAGAGTGGACGCCGATCGGGCTCGAACTGCGCCATCACCTCGGGTTCCACGAGCCGAAGAGGATCGTTGGCATCGATCGCACACTCGTCTTCCACCCACTGTGGCCACACGGGCGCGCGGCAGGATCGAAGGACCAGCCATCTGCACAACACCAAGGGCAGCAGCAAGGGCATCAGGATGAAGCGTGCGCCCAGCAGGCTGGGACCGAGACTGGCCACCACGAACAGGTAGCAGTTGCGCCATGACGGCGTCACGGACAGATTCATCTGGCGACCCTCGATGGTATCGACCACCTCTGCCGGCCCCTGCTCCATGTAGCGGCGAATGAACTCCCAGATGCCGCGGATCTTCTGCTCGTCGTCGAAGTAATGGCCCACCGCGAAGGTGCGCTTGATCACCCGATCCTCGAGGATGCTGCAGCGCAGATCGCGCAGGAACGCCTGGCTGGTCCCCTGCCCGATGTAGAACACGGCCTCATCCCATGGGACGGATACGGCGCCCTCTTCACCACCCGTAAAGAAATAGACCGTCCGGTTGCGCCGGTTGAACCGTGTCGGATACCAGACATAGGTGAAGAACTCGTAGCGCAGCGTCGTGTGCCAGAACAGCACCGGGGCACCGACCACGCACACGCCGACCATGGCGTACATCACCCAGTCCCAGAAGTCGCCTTCCAGGTTCGGGATCACCAGCGTGAAAAGCAGGACGAAACCGAACAGGAACAGGGCCAGCGTCCCCAGCAGGACCATGGTGGTCGAGACCATTCCGCGCAGGCGGAACCTTCGGTCGATCAGATCGATGTAGGTCGAGTTGAAATGAACCAACGAAGCACGTTCGTCAGGTGCGACATCCTCGGCGATCCGATGATCGAACCGCGAGGCGCTCTCCTGCGCCGAGAGAAAGCGATCCGTCGGGAAACTGCGCATCCACCCGCTGTACATCAATCCGCCTCACTCAGTGCCTTCAAGCCTTCTGTCTCCTGCTGGAGACCCTCGAATTTCTTGCTCTTGTGCTTTCCGAAATAGCAGGCATCAAGCCACTTCTGTATCTTCGTCGGCTTGAAGTAGCCGACAATCAACGTGATGATCGCGACCACCAGGCCGATGATCAAGCCGACAAAGGCGAAGGTGGTGAACAGCAGGATGGCGGCGATGATGCTGGCCAGACCAAGGCCAATCATGCAGATGCCGTAACCTCGCGAAAGACCGATGTCCTGATAGCCGTCGATGATGTTCAGCGTGCCGCCAATGAATCCTGCCGCGGCGCCAAGGAACTTTCCAAGCCCTCCCAGCAACCCCGCCCTTGTGCTCAGCTGCCCGGAAAGTGCCCGCAACCTGATGCCGTGGGTGCCAACCCACCAGGGGTGCTTCTTCGCCACGCCTGCGCTCAGCTCCATCAGGCCGCCAGTCAATCCCGCGACGCCACCTGCGAAGTTGACGATCTTGACGTCCTTCTCTTCCTGCTTCGCCTTCTTCATCTCATCCCACGCCCGTCCGAGGCTGAAGGCGGTAAAGATGTTCGAGACGACGCCGGCCTTGAAATCCAGATCGAAAACCCGCCTGACATTCCGTTGCAGCAGCGCATCGAATTCCTCGTGCCGCACGATCACCGACTGGGAAATGTGCGCATCGAGCTGTGCACCCCGCAACTGGGTCAGGCGCTGTGCTTCGCCTTCGTCAACGAACATGAGCGCCTGATACGGATAGCGCCGCCCCTGCGCATCCTGGATTCCATCCAGCGATGCGCGCACGGCGCTGCGGTACTGCTGTTCGTTTCCGCCGGAAATGCTTGCCAGCGCGGAGGCCACCATTCGGGTCGCCTGCTTGCGGGTTGCCTCCGTGCGCAGGTCGATCAACCTCAATCGCCGGTTCGGATCCTCCGTCTTGGCGAGCGCCCCCAGCAGAGAGATGATGCGTCGCTCGGGCAGTTTTGCCGCCACCCAGCCCACTGCACCGTTGCCGAATCCATTCAGCCTCGAGACCACCGGGCCGCTGATCTGGAACGCGTACTTGGCGATGGCATTCATCGCCACCTCCATCCACTTTCCGCCAACCGGTGCAGGGCCACCGGCCATGGCCGCCTTGTAGCCATCACTGGTCAGCACGGAATTGAACACGCCCCAGATCTTCTCGGACGCGTCCGCCCAGCTGACGCCATCCTTCTTCATGGCCCCTTCCTTGGTGGCCGCTGCCCATCCCTTGATGATTTCCTCCTGATTGGCTGCCAGGGCACGCACCTCGACGGAGCCTGGCTTCTCAGGGTCATCACCAAGGCGATCCATCAGGAACCGGGTAACGCTGGCGCGTGCCGTGGCATCGGTGATGACCAGCATCACCTTGTGGACATAGGCCACGCCACTGTCGATGTTCCGCCTGTCGAAGTTGTAGATGAAGTGATTTCTGTAAAGATCCGACTTCATCCACGAGAGGTACGCAGCATCGAGCGGCTCGATGGTTGCCTTCTCGAATGCGGAGAGCTCTGCGGGGTACTCGACCTCGATGTAGTTCTTCTTCTTGGCATTGTCGAACAGCTCGATATGGTCGCTATTCCAGGCTTCCGTGCCAAGACGATCAGCTTCTTCCTCGGTAATGTAGCCCGCGTACTCCATTTTCTCGCCGGGGTTCCGCCCGCGGTAGACCGCGCTTGAGTGCGCGGGGAACCATGTTCCGAAAATTCCCGCCACGGCCGAGCGCGTCTCGCTCGTGCGCTGGACAACGTTGTGCCGCACCGCCATGGCGATCGCATCAATCGCCTGCGCGCTTTCCCGCTTCCAGCGGCGCAACGGTTCGTTGGTCCATGCATGGGTCCGTCGGATGATCTGGGCATTCAGATCCATCGCAATGCCTATTGGATCCTCAAGCGCAACCATTGCGACCGGAATATCCTTTCCGGCCTGCCTGGCGGCCTCAAGCAGCTGGGGAACTTTCCCCACTGCACTGATGAAGGGACTCAATGAGTCGGCAAACGCTGGTGACGTGTTCTGTTGCACGGCGTTGAGCCCGAGCGGCCAGGCAAAGCTGATCGGCTGCATCATCCGCTCGAACAGATCCCCGCCCACCTTGAACTCCGCAACGCTGGAATGATTCGCGGCAAGGGTCGCGGCATGCGACTGCGCTGCTGCGCCTTTGGACTCGCACCACGCGGCACCATCGAACACACGCATGTTCGCCTGTCTCACTGCAGGCTTGTCCATGTGCTCCTTCAGCACGGCAGGGGTCCAGGGGGTATCGCAGAACGCCATCCAGATGTTGCCGACCTTGCCAGGCAGGTGCGCATCAGGAATGGGAATGCAGCGCGCCATCTCGGATGTCGCTCGACGACCGCATGGCGCATTGTCCAGTGCTTCCAGGGTTGGAGGCTGCGACGCGTGCACGTCGAACTCGGAAAGATAGCCCTTGGCATCTACCAGGTAGCCCTTCCACCCCTTGGCACCCAGTCGCTCGTTGAACACATACAGGTAACCCTCGCGCATTGTTCTAAGGGTGTATTGCGCAAGCGCTCCAGGCAGCGGCACCGCGCTTCCACCACTGGCGAAACTTCCAGCGAGCTTCGGGGCCTGCGCCCAGCCATTGACGTCCGCCCTCGCGACCGCATAACGCAATGGCATGAGCAGCAGGCCTTTCCGGTCACAGGCGGGGCAGTGCTTGGTCAGGTCTTCACAGGGGGAAAGCGCCGTCGCCTTCCCTTGGCCTGCACCCTTGTTGGTCTTGGCAGCAACCTTCTCGTTGTCCCAATGCCCATTGGGGTCCGTCGCGACGAACCTGTAGGTGGATTTCCAGGACTCCTTTCGTCCCGCCGGGCGCTCACGGTTACCCCAGAGATAGATCTGTCGGCCATCACTCGTGCTGTAGCACTCACAAGTGACCAGACCTCGCTCGGCGAAGTACTTGAGCGTGGTCCGTCCCTCGGCATCCGGTTCGGAGACGATATACCAACCTGGCTTGAAGTCAGACATCTCTCACTCCTTTGAATTCATTTTCCGACCAGTGCCGCCCGGAAGGACGTTCGGCCTGGGCTGCTGGATTCGTGGCGCGTGCGAGCGCGAACAGGTCCAGATCGACGGTACCGCCGACGTAGGTCGCGCCATTCTCGCGAACGTCGCGCAGGCAACGTTGCATTTCCGGGTGTGCGAACAGCGCCTCTCCATGGATCACCTGGTCCACGGCGAATGCCTGCTGGTCCTCCGGCACTACAAGCGCTTCCAGTTCGATCGCTCTTCGCAAGGCCACGTCGGCGCGCTCATGGAGGTCTGGATGGGCCGCCATCTGCGGGGCGGCGCGCACCACATCAAGCGCAACACGGTTCACCAGTTCTATCCTGAAGACTGCATCCCACTGACGTTCTGTCCAGCCCTGGCCAGGTTGTCCTGCTTCCGCTGGGCGGTCGATGCTTCCCCAACGATTGAGGTCGGGATCGCGCCACCACCATACGCTGATGGGTCCCATCAGATCACGCAGCTGGAGGGAATCAAGGATGCGGGGAAAATGCATGAATACACGCGGATCGTGGAGACGGAGCCAATAGCGCGTACTGCCGGGCTTGCGTCTCAGCATTACCGAGCGCAGGTGCGCCGCTACCCGTTCACCTGACTCACTGCTCCCAAGCAATGCCAGCAACCCACGCAGCTCTCCCTCCACATGAAGATGTTCCAGCTCGTCCAGCAGAGCAAGGCGCAGTGCTGCATCCACGCCATCGAGCACGACCAGATGCGGGCAGACACCGGCAGGCAAAGCGAGTCCCGACGGTTCCAGGCTGTGGCACTGGAACCGGGCCAGGAGTGGGATCAGGCCAAGTGTGGATTCACTGATGATCGCAATGGGGTGTTCAAGAAAGTGCCTATGCGAAAAGCTCATGGCATCAGCCCACTCCCACGACAGCCGCACCCGTGCGCTCGGCGTTTGCCGCCTTGGTCGGGCACAGGGCGAGCTTCCCTTCGTTCTTCGTCGCCTCACCGGGCACACTCGCCGGCCCCAGCCATTCGCGCTGGCTCGCCTTGAATTCCACCTTGCCCGGCGCGCCCAGTTCGATGTTGTCGCCCTCGATCCGCAGGTAGGCGCCGGCCGCCGTCGCCAGCAGGTGCTTGCTCGGTGCCGACAGCTGCACGTCCGCTTCGGTGCTGGCAATGCGCACTTGCGTCTTGGCCGCCACGATCGCCTGGTTCTTGTGCGCACGCGCACTCACCTTGCCCTGTGCCGCATGCAGCGCGATTCCGCGCTCCTGGTTCGGGCTCTCGCCGCTGGGTTCCATGCCAGCGGTGTACAGCACCAGGCCGCCGGCCACGGCCATCGTCAAGGAGCCCTGGGTCATCCAGTTCAGCGCCACCCCGCTGGCCAGGGTGGTATGCGTGC